>Ga0207869_1000005_pt1 | contig 253199 bp, 212 predicted proteins | sample HigsolmetaAR205D_FD_184837 | JGI IMG/M metagenome (GOLD analysis project Ga0207869, IMG submission 184837) | Ionic liquid and high solid enriched microbial communities from the Joint BioEnergy Institute, USA - AR20-5-D (SPAdes) (version 2) ...
AGGATAACACAAATGTGCGAACTATGCAACTGGCGCTCCGCGCCCCGTTTTTCCTCCCCACAGCTAAAGCTGCGGGCTTCCAAACGGAGGGGTCGGTGATAGCTTGCGGTCAACTAGGCCCGGACGGGGCCGGTTGCGGCGTGCGTGTCCTGAGAAGCTCCCTGCTTTTGCCGGGAGTGTGGTCACAACGGCTCAGTTTAACAGGGGATCAGGCTGGCGCAACGCCGAGGACTTCCCATTTTTTGTTTCGAGCATAAACCAGCAACTCGCGCTCCGGATAGGTGGCGACCGGAAAACCGACTGACGACAGCAACGGCAGGTCGGAAAGGCTGTCGGCATAGGCGAACGAGCGCCCAAAATCCGGCGACAGGTTCTTCTCGCGCAGATAGCGCTTTAGAAACACGAGTTTGTGCGGGCCGATGCAGCCCGGTTCGTTCGCCGGGCCGACGCAGGTATCGCCGTCGAACGCCAGCGGCGAGCCGACAGCCCCATGCGCGCCGAGACGGCGGGCGAAGGCCTGCACCATCCCCTGATACATGCCCGAAACCAGCACCACATGGTCGCCCCGGTCAAGGTGATCGCGCAGCCGCTCCACCACATCGCCGCGCAACTGATCCGCGACCTGCTCGTTCACCACGTAAGTGAACACCTCATCCAGTTCCGACCGGCTCCAGCCGGCGAAATTATGGGCCACAGCGCGCACCCATACTTGCCGGAAGTCGGTTTCCTCTTTCACGCGAAGTTTGACAGCCAGCCACACCGGCAACGACCGCACGATGACCGCCCGCTTGGCCGCCTGCCCCAGTCGCGGGTGCTCCAGCAGCAGGTTCCAGGTGTTGGCGGGCGTTAGCGTTCCATCCACGTCGAAGAAGGCGGCGCGTTGTTCACTCATCCTCTTCGCTTCCCAGACTTTCCAGAATGTCCTCCGGACACGCGCCTACCAGCGTCTCGACCGGCGACCATGTTGCCGCAGCATCATCGCGCGTATAGCACTCGCAATAGGACACCGGCTCGGCGCTGCCGGCCCAGAAGAAGTAACGCACATCGGTTTGCACGCACACCGCATCGCCGGCCTGCCGCACGCCGGGCAGCGATAACCCCAGCCCGCGAGCGTCGGCCTCCATCACGAGCCACAGACGGGCTTCCTGCCCCGGCGCGCCGCCCAGGGGTAGAGATATCTGCCCCTGCGTGGCCAGAATAAACATCGGGCAAGGCAGCAATAGCAGCGCGAACCACAGAATCAGCGCGAGGACGCAACCGGGTCGGCGCAGCGGGCTTTTCGATTCGGGCGGCTCCGGCGCTGGTGCGGGCGTTGGTGTTTCAGACATGAAAGGTTCCTCAAATGTCGAACACAGGTCAGGCGTTGGCGAAGCGCATGACGATCCGGTCTTCGGCGTCGTAGCTCACATGCACAAACAGCGGCGGCGCGTCATCGGGCATTGACAACACGCGCGGTAATAACTCTGGCAGGTCTTCCACCAGATCGAGCGAAGCCACATCAGCGCGCGGAACCCAGTGCAGCGTCCCTTCATCGCATTCGGCCAGTTCGCGGCTGTCGCTCCAAGCCGTGAAAACCAGCAGCAGAATGCCACTCGCTTCGCCAGCGTCAATGTTGTAGACGGCGCGCAGACGCTCGTCCCGCACCCTCAGGCCCGTTTCTTCAAAAATCTCGCGGCGCGCGCTGCTCAGCGGATCTTCGTGGCGCTCGATATGGCCGCCGACGCCATTATACTTGTTGGGGAACACGCGGCGATGCGGCCCGCGTTTCATCAGCAGCACATCGTCGCCGTTCAGAACGAAACACAACGTGCGTGGTAACGTCATCCACCGGCCCGCGGTCGCGCCGGCGCCCTGCGCGTTCGCGCCCATGGTGAAACCTCACTTCTTTGCGATGGCTATCCACAAGTACAATGCGAATAGGCACAAAGATATGCAATCCGGCCTTGCGCCCCGGCGAAGTGTATCCAATCTCCGCCAGAATTGCGCGGCGCGCCTCGCACGAAGCGCTGAGCGATGTTCTCAGGCTGGAAAATCGGCATGATCGCGGCTATGCTGGAACGATGAGCGATTGTTGAAGATAACGTGAGGTTTGCGTGGCCCAGACCGTTAACGACGCACTTAAACAGGCCCGGTTGTATTCGGATGACCAGAATTACGCGGTCATCAGCCTGCCTCCCGGCGGCATCACGGCTGCGGCTGGCGTGCTGGCTGAAGTCGGCGAGCCATTCGCAGCGCTGATTGTCGACAAGGATGAAGTCACGCTGGTTATCCCGGAAGACGCACTCGACGAGTTTGGCCGCCGCCTTCCCGGACACCGCCGCCTCGAGACTGCCTACCGTCTGCTGACGCTGGATGTCGAGCTGGAGCCGGCGCTGGTCGGTTTCATGGCCCGCGTCAGCGCTGCGCTGGCCGAAGCAGGCATCAGCATCCTTCCTTTTGCAGCTCACACGCGTGACCATCTGCTTGTACCGGCGGACCAGTTCGACAAGGCCCGCGCCACGTTGGAGAAGCTACGCGCCGAGGCGTAGGGAAGCGAGTAACCATACAGTGGCATTTTTCGATCCCGGCCTCGATCTGAAGCCTCGTGATGAGGTCAAGATCGAACAGTTGGAAATTGAGCCCTATCCGGATCGCTTCCGGGTTTTTATTCACATTCGGGTGACGCCGTTTCAGGAGCGCCCCAATCTGCTGCTGTCCGCGCGTGACGAGCACGACCGGCTGGTTTCCGAGATGAGCGTGATCGAAACGATGCATCACGATATGGAATTTACGATGCATCTACGCAATGTTGAGGACCCAACGGGCCTCTACACCCTGACCGCCACGCTCTTCTACGAAAGCAAGAACCCGCCACAGGACGAAGTGGTCGAAGCCTTCGAAATCCCGCCAGCCGGCGACGAGGAGGCCAACGGCTGACCATGCACGGATTGTGGCTGACCGAAGAACAGGCGCGGCGGATCGCGCAGCACGCGCTGGAAGCAGCGCCGAATGAAGCATGTGGCATGATCGGCGGACAGGGCGAACAGGCGCGGCGCATCATTCCCGTGCCGAATGTCGCCAGCGACCCACGCCGCTGCTATACGCTCGACCCGGAAACCATGGCGCGCGCCTGGGGCGAGTTGCGCGCTTCGGGGCTGGAGGTCATCGGCTTCTACCATTCGCATCCCGACGGCAATCCACTGCCATCGAAAAGCGACATCGCGCTGGCGACGTATCCTGACACGGCCTATCTGATCGTCGGTCTGAAAGATGGCGCGCCCGATCTGGCGGCCTGGAAAATCGACCATGGCGAGGTCCACCATCTGCCGCTGTACGTCGGCGATGGCCCACCGCCTGAAGCGCTCTACCCTACGACGCCCGCGCAGCGCGCCGCCATTATCGCCAGCGGGCTGCTGGCGCTGGTCGTCACGCTCGTGATCGCGCTGTCGCTGCTGCCGCCCGCGCCGGAAATTATGTCAACGTTACCCTGACAACCCTGACAGGAGTCTGAGAACTACATGGAAGCCAACCTCTTGTTACTGGCGCTTGCCGGCTGGCTGGCCGGAGGCGTGGTCAACGCGCTGGCCGACGATCTGCCCCACCACCGCTCACCGCGCCTGCCGCATTATCCTGATGGCACGCCTCGACCGCTCGTGGCCTGGCTGGGCACACTGGCCTTTCTTACCGGCAAACGTTGTTCGCCATCCGGCTCCTGTCTTTCCTGGCGCTACCCGCTGGCGGAAATCGTAACGGCTATCGCCTTTGTCGTGGCCGCCAGTGTCGCCAGCAATGACCCGGAAATGACCGAGCTACAGCTTCTTTTCTGGCTCATCTACATGGCGATCTTTGTGCTGGTGGTCGTCATCGACGTCGAACACAAACTGATCCTGTTCGCCGTCATGATCCCATCCGGTCTGATCGCCATTCTCGACGCTGCCATCGCCGGGCACGGGCCTAATCTGGCGGGCGCGCTGCTGGGCGGCGCGTTCGGGTTCATCATGGCGTTCATTCTGTATCTGGGCGGCTTTCTGTTCATCCGCGTGTCGGCGCGGCTGCGCGGCCATTCCATCAACGAAGTGGCCTTCGGCTATGGCGACGTCATGATGTTCACGCTCAGCGGCCTGATCCTCGGCGCGCCCGCGCTGATCTTCGCGACCTACATCACCGTCTTCGCCGGAGCGATCGGCGCGCTGCTGTTCCTGCTTGGGCGTGGGCTGCGCCGCCGTGGTTACAACCTGTTCACCGCCCTGCCCTATGGCCCGTACATCGTGCTGGGAACGGTCGTCATGCTGCTCTTCAGTCAGGAAGTGCTACGCGCATTCGGCTTCGCCCAATGAACCTGCACGTAAACGAAAACGGGACTGGCCGGAAGTGACCAGTCCCGTTTTGTTTTCCGTCGATGCTGTTCCTCACATCATGCCGCCGGACGCTCGATAATGCCGCCGCCCAGACACACGTCGCCATCGTACAGCACCGCGCCCTGCCCCGGCGTGATGTCGCGCAGTGGCTCGCTAAATTCGACCTCGATGCGATCTGCGGCCAGCGGCGTCACCAGACCGCGTACCGGACGCGCCTTGTAGCGAATTTTGACGTCCGCTTCAAACGGCGCGTCGGGTGCTTCACCGCTGATCCAGTTCATACGGCTGGCAGTCAGACGATTACTCCCCAGTTCATCCGCCGTACCGACGATCAGAGCGTTGCGATACGGATTCATACCGATCACATACAGCGGTTCGGCGGCCTGTACGCCCAGCCCCTTGCGCTGGCCGATGGTGTAGTTCGCCAGCCCCTGATGCTCGCCCAGAACGCTGCCGTCGCGCCGCACAATTGGCCCGGCGGTCATGACATCCGGCGCGTGCTGGCGCAGGAAACGGCGGTAGTCGCCATCGCCCAGAAAGCACAGGTCCTGACTATCGTGCTTGCTGGCGGTCGGCAAGCCGAAGCGCTCGGCCAACTGCCGCACTTCGGGCTTGGTATACTCCCCGACCGGGAACAGGGCGTGAGCCAGTTGCGCCTGCCCCATCACGCTCAGCACGTAGCTCTGGTCCTTACGCTCGTCCAACCCCTTCAGAAGCTGGAACTGGCCATCGGCCGTCTGCCGGATGCGTGCGTAGTGCCCGGTCGCCAGATAATCGGCATCCAGCGCCAGCGCGTTCTGCTGCAAAAACTCAAAACGGATGTGGCGGTTACATTCAATGCAGGGATTCGGCGTCACGCCCCGGCGGTGCTGGTCAATGAAGTACTCGACAACCGTGTTGCGAAAGACGTCGCGTGTATCCAGCACGTAAAACGGGATACCCAGCCGATCCGCAATGCGGCGCGCATCGGCCATCTGGTCGGGCGTGCAGCAGCGATTGAAAACCCGCCCGCTAACCGTTTCCTCCGACCACAGGCGCATCATCATGCCGATAACGTCGTAGCCCTGCTCGACCAGCAACGCGGCAGCCACGGAGCTGTCCACCCCGCCGCTCATGGCAACCACCACCCGCGTGTTCGCGTTACCAGCCATCAACTTCCTTTCTTCATCCAGCCCGCCAATCAAAATCCGGGCTGGCTCATCTGCAAACGGCTCACTTTGCCTACGGCATCCACCACGGCGTCGATCGCGTAAGCCACGTCCTCTTCGGTGGTCTGCGCGCCAACCGTCAGGCGCAGGCTGTTTTTCGCTCTGTCCGGCGTGTAGCCCATCGCCAGCAACACGCTTGACGGCTCCGGGTTGCCGGTCTTGCAGGCCGAACCACTGCTGGCGGCGACTCCCTTGAGGTCGAGATGCATCAGCAGCGTATTGCCGTCCACGCCGTCGAAGATAAAGCTGGCGTGTGATGGCAGGCGCTGCGCCGGGTGTCCGGTCAGTTCGGCATTTGGCAACCGCGACAAAATCCCATCAATGAGCATGTCGCGCAAATGGCTGTAGCGAGCCACACGCGCATCGCGTTCGCTCTCGGCGAGTTCCAGCGCCGTCGCCAGCCCGACGATCAGCGGCGTGTTCTGCGTTCCGGCCCGGCGCGCGCCTTCGTGGCTGCCGCCTGTCTGAACGGGCGACAGTTCGACACCATCACGGACGTACAGCAGACCGACGCCCTTCGGGCCGTAGAATTTGTGCGCCGACAGGCTCAGCAGATCGACGCCCAGCGCCTGCACGTCGAGCGATAACTGTCCCGCCGCCTGAACTGCGTCGCTGTGGAACAGAACACCGCGCTCTCTGGCAACGGCCGCCAGCGCCGGGATCGGCTGGATCGTGCCGACCTCGTTGCTGGCATAAATGACGCTCACCAGCGCAGTGTCAGGCCGGATGGCAGCGGCAAGCGCCCCGGCATCGACCAGCCCGTGCCGGTCGACCGGCAGCACCGTGCGCTCAAACGCCATCAGCGATTCGAGTTGCTCGACGGTTTTGCCCACGGCATCGTGCTCGACCGGTGTCGTAATCAAATGCCTGTGCCCGGTCGTCGCCCGCGCGTACCACGCTACACCACGCAGTGCCAGATTGTCGCTTTCCGAACCGCCGCTGGTGAAGATAATTTCAGCAGGCGAGCAGTTCAAGAGACGGGCGACACGCTCACGAGCATCCTCAATCGCCTGCTCGGCCCGTCTGCCCACGCCATGTGCCGACGAAGCATTGCCGAAAACATCGGTAAAATACGGCAGCATCGCCTCGACAACGCGCGGATCGACCGGCGTGGTCGCGGAATGATCGAGATAGACAAGGCGGCGGGCAGACATAGCGTCCCAAATTCCGGCATAATTTCGCTGATGAACTTCTATTTTACTGGATGTAGGGCGCGAAGTGAACGCCGGACGCCCCCTGCTTATGGTGCGGTTCTCAGGTGGAAAAGCGATGATGGCCCAAACAGCCGGAATGGCTCCATATTGTGCGGGGATGAAGTCCTGCGCCGGGCGAAATAAACTAGCCAGCCCACGCGTGAACGCGCTATAATGCGCCTCGCAAACCAGAGAACCTCCCCGTGCCTACTCTGCGCCGGTTATCAGGCGCTTGCCAGTTCATGGAGAACCAGGAGAAACCTGCATGTCGATCATCGAACAGATTCATGCGCGCGAAGTCCTTGACTCGCGAGGCAACCCAACGGTTGAAGTCGAAGTCACGCTGATCGATGGCGCGTTTGGCCGGGCAATCGTGCCCAGCGGCGCGTCGACCGGCGAATATGAAGCCCTCGAGCTGCGCGACGGGGACAAGAGTCGCTATGGCGGCAAAGGCGTTCTGCGCGCGGTCGAAGCCGTCAACGGTCCGATTGCCGAGGCGCTGACCGGCGTTTCCGCGCTCAATCAGAAGGCTGTTGACGAACTGATGCTGGCGCTGGATGGCACACCGAACAAGAGCAAATTCGGCGCGAACGCGATCCTGGGTGTCTCCATGGCCGTGGCGCGCGCAGCAGCCCAATCAGCTGATCTGCCGCTGTACGCCTATCTCGGCGGCGTTCACGCGCACGTGCTTCCCGTGCCGATGATGAATATCATGAATGGCGGCAAGCACGCTGCCGGTAGCACCGACTTTCAGGAATTCATGATCATGCCGGTCGGCGCAAGCTCGTTTCGGGAGGCGCTGCAGTGGGGCGTGGACATCTATCACACGCTCAAGAGCGTGCTGCATAAAAAGGGCCATAGCACCACCGTCGGCGACGAAGGCGGTTTCGCGCCCAGCCTCGGCTCCAATCAGGCGGCGCTCGACGTCATCATGGAAGCGATCGTCCAAGCCGGTTACAAACCCGGCGAGCAGATTCGAATTGCGCTCGACCCGGCGACCTCGGAAATCTACCGCGACGGCAAGTACCACCTCGACATCGAAGGCAAGGTGCTGAGTGGTGAGGAGATGGTGGAATTCTGGGCCGACTGGTGCGACCGCTATCCCATCATCTCGATTGAGGACGGCCTCTCCGAAAACGACTGGGAGAACTGGTCGCGCCTTGTTGCTCGCATCGGCGACCGCGTGCAGATTGTCGGCGACGACTTGCTGGTGACCAATACCGAAAAAGTACGCCGCGCGCTCAGGGAAAAAGCGGCGAACGCGCTCCTGTTCAAAGTCAACCAGATCGGTTCGCTGACGGAAGCGCTGGCCGCCGCGCAGCTCAGCCAACGGCACAATATGGCGGTCGTCACCAGCCACCGCAGCGGCGAAACCGAGGACACCACCATCGCCGATCTGGCCGTGGCGATGAATGCCGGACAGATCAAAACCGGCGCGCCCGCCCGCACCGACCGGGTAGCCAAGTATAATCAGCTTCTGCGAATCGAAGAGGAACTCGGCGATGCAGCCGAATATGCCGGTCTGCGCGCCTTCACTAACCTGAACCTGGACCTGTAGAGCAGCGCCCTGAGGACGCACAGAAAGGACGCACCTTGCTACACCGCATTGACGGCAAACGAACGAAAATCGTAGCGACCATCGGACCAGCTTCGAGCGATGAAGAGTTGCTGCGTCAAATGATCCGCGCCGGCATGAATGTCGCGCGCATCAATTTTTCGCACGGCGATCACGAGGTTCACGGTCGCACGATTGACACTGTGCGCCGCATCGCCGCGGAAGAAGGCGCGGTCGTCGCCATCATGTGCGACATTCAGGGCCCCAAGATCCGCATCGGCAAAATCGAGAACGAGCCGCTCATGCTCAATCCGGGCGACCGCATCACGCTGACTCTGGATGAGGCCAACGGCGACGGCAACGTCGTTTCTATCCCCCACCCAGAGTTCGTGCGCGACATCCGGGAGGGCATGCAGTTGCTGATCGATGACGGCAAACTCGAATTTGTCGTCCGCCAGACCACGCCGCGGTCGTTGATCTGCGAAGTCGTCATCGGAGGGCCGCTGACCTCGCGCAAGGGCGTCACGGCCCCCACAGCCCGCCTGACCCTGTCGGCCATTACCGACAAGGACCGCGAAGACGTCAAGTTCGCGCTATCGAAGAAAACCGACTACATCGCCATGTCGTTCGTGCGTTCGGAAGATGACCTACGCGAAATGCGCTGGCTGATCCGGCATCTGGGCGGCGACGCGGCGATCATCGCCAAAATCGAGAAGCACGAGGCGTTGGAAAACATCGTTGAGATCATTAACGCCTCGGATGGCATCATGGTCGCGCGCGGCGACCTGGGCGTGGAGACACCTGCGGAGGAAGTGCCATACCACCAGAAGCGCATCATCCGCCTGTGTAACAACGCCGCCAAGCCGGTCATCACGGCGACGCAAATGCTGAACTCGATGGTCGACAACCCGCGACCGACACGCGCCGAAGCCAGCGACGTCTACAATGCCATTCTCGACGGCACGGACGCCGTGATGCTGAGCAATGAAACAGCCAGCGGCAATTATCCGGTGCGCGCCGTCGAAACCATGGCCAACATCGCCACCATCGCCGAACAGAACCTTCTCTCAATGAACCGGACGGAAGGCTGGCAGCTCATCAAGCACGATCTTGAAGGGCGCGAGGCCATCTCCGACGCAGTCAGCCAGGCGACAACGCAGATCGCCGACGTTTTGAACGTGCGCGCCATTGTCACGGCGACCTTAACCGGCTACACCTCCCGGCGCGTCGCCCGCGAGCGGCCTAAAACGCCGATCATCTGCGTGACGCCCAACGAGGTCACCTACCGGCGCATGGCGCTGGTGTGGGGCGTGTTGCCGCTTATGGTGTCGGAGTTCAACACAGTCGATGAAATGATCGGAACCGTGGTGCGGGCAGCGCACGACGCGAAACTGATCACCAAAGGCGATCAACTCGTCATCATCGCCGGCGTGCCGTTTGGCCTCGGCGGGCAGACCAACTTCCTGAAAATCCACGTAGTCGGGGAATCGGGTGAGCTGATGGAGACGAAAACTACTCCTCTCCATCAATGAATTCCAGCGACGCCGCCGACTGGTAGCCCGCCCACGCTTCCTGAGGGCTGGGTGCGCGAGTCGTGGCGCGCCGCGTGCTATGGCCAGTCTGGCCAGTCTGCGGCGTCGCGCAGTACGGGCACAGGTTCCAGGGCAGTTCCAGCGTCTGACCGCAGTGGATGCAGGGCTTTTTCAGCCGCGTGTGGCAAGACGGGCAAACCTGCCAGTCCGCCTGCACGCGGTTTTTGCATCCCGGGCAGGTCGGTTTGTCTTCGATCTCCTGCAGCAGCGCTTCTTCTTCCAGCGAGCGTTCGTAGGCTTCCGAAAGCGTTTCTCGCGGGCGCAGCAACAGGTAGATGATCAGCCCCGGCACGGTCAGCACCGCGACCAGCAGCGCAGCCAGAATTTGCGCGAAGGTATCGCGCGAGCGAGCGCGCATGTCACGATAAGTCCAGACGATCATGGCCAGCCAGAACGCCGCCACGACCAACCCGCCATAAATCGCCAGACCGGTGAAAATAGGACCCGCGCTATCCAGATTAAACTCCGGCATTCGTTTTTCTCCAGAACCTGCCGCGTCAAGCTCTCAAGGCAGCAACCGCGACCGTTCGCGTCAGTATAGCAGCGGGCCAGAAGCGGCGCAACGCAAGCCGGCGCGCGTCACAGCGAGGCCAAACATCAACTCGCCAGCACGTGCACGTCCCCGACATAGACATCATATTCATGGCCAGAGGCATAGAAGCGCACGCGGAGCAGCGCCGAGGGACGCTGCGCTTCCGGAATGATGGACAGCAGGTTCGGACTTTCGTAGACATACCATGTGCCGCTATAGACCTGCTCGTGGTCGGCATAACAACTCAGGCAACGGGCCGGGTCGTTGCGGCTTGGGTCGGCGCGCATGTAGAAACCGTGATACCAGATATTGAGTTGTTCGCGGCCTTCGGCATCCGTGTACTTGTAGTCGATCTGTAACATCAGCGGGCACTCGCTGCCCTGAATACCGCACAGCGGCAGCGACTGATGCTCAAGATAGAACGACGCGCGCACCACCAGTGAGTTGTATCCCGACACGTCGATGCCTTCGGCGCTTGGCCATGGCGCTTGCGAACAACCTGTCTCGCCGTGAGATTGCGCGCCATCGGCCCGGACCAGCCGGATAGCCGGGCGTCCATCGGGAAAGCCAATCTCATAACGTCCGGGCGGCGGCGACTGGCTATCGCCACATTGCCATGGCCAGACGAGGTCGGACAATGACAGGTTACTTTCAGCCAGCGCGACGGGATCGAGTTGCTCGAAACGGCTTGGCTGGAGCAGATTGATCGGGCTGGGCGCGACGACAAGCTGCGGCGACTCCGGCTCCAACTGGATTTCACCGTACTCACCGGGCGGGATCAAGCGCGGGGCCATCGTTGGCGAGTCGATGAATGCCTGCCCGGAGCGATTGAAGACACGAACATGCCCCGGCGTCACCTCCACCGTGTACGAACCACTCTGGTTGATATAGACCACGATGCCGGACGTACCATCCGCTTCTAACGTCACCAGCGGTTCGCGATCCAGTCCGGGCGGCAGATAGACATCGACCTCGCCGCTAACGCGGCTGAGCACGACGCGATAGCCAACGGTGCTCCACTCGAAGCGCGGCATTTGCGCTGATGTCATCATCAACGAACTGCCCGGCTTAAGCGTAACCGCAGCGATCAGGCGATTGTTGCGCGCGTTATCTCGAAAATAGAGGACTGATTGCGACTGGCCATCGACGCTGATACGTTCGTGAACGGTGACATAATGGCCGCTTTGCGGCGCGACATTGCGGTCAATATCGCCGCTGAGAAGATACCCGGCAGTGCCGCGCCCGACTTCCAGCGCAACCTGCATCGGCACGGTGGATTCCAGAAGAAAATAGTTCAACCCCAACCCGCTGACGACACAGATCACGCAGAAGATGGCAAACGCGGTGAGCAGGATAACCCACGCCAGCCGGCTGGCGGTAACCCGCGTCTGCGGACTTACCGGGTTTGGAAATACTGCCGAATCGTGCAAGAGGCGCCTCGCGCGTCGTTCCCTGATAACCTGCCCGGCAGGCGATCCATGTGGAGAAAATCTGACCTCAACGTGGCCTGCCGGCGCGTTCCAAAACTGATCTTGGATGGCAACTGGAGCATTATAGCATAACGAGCTTTGTCTCGACGCTCATGAAGCCTTCAAGTATAATTTGCTTTATACCCATTACGAACAATTCAAGTTTGGAGCTAGGAAAGCCGATGTCTGGGCATAGCAAGTGGTCAACAATTAAGCGTAAGAAAGGGGCAGAAGACGCCAAACGCGGCAAGCTCTTCACGCGGCTGGCGCGTGATATTACCGTAGCGGCGCGGGAAGGCGGCGGCGACGAATCGGCCAATCCGCGGCTAAAGCTCGCCATCGCCAAGGCGAAGGCCGCCAACATGCCCAAGGAAAATATTGAACGAGCGATTCTGCGTGGCACCGGCAAGATCGAAGGCGAGGCGCTGGAAGAAGGAACCTACGAAGGCTATGGGCCGGAGGGTGTGGCTTTTCTAGTCGACTATATGACCGATAACAAAAACCGCACGCTGGCCGAGATTAAGCGCATTTTCAACAAGGCCGGCGGAAGTCTGGCTTCGGCTGGTTCGGTGGCCTGGCAGTTTGAGCAAAAAGGTGTCATTACGCTCAAGGGCGACAATCTCGTATTTGACGAAGTGTTCATGGTCGCCGCCGAAGCCGGCGCAGATGATGTCGTGGACGAAGACGGCACGGTGACGGTTTATACCCCGCGCGAGCTGCTGGCAGCGGTCGAAAGCGCTCTGACGGATGCCGGATACCAGATCGATGAAGCCGAACTACGCTGGGAAGCGAAGAACGAGACCACCGTCAGCGTCGAGAAAGCGCTGGCCAACATGCGGCTGATGAGCGAGCTTGAAGAACTCGATGATGTGCAGTCCGTCGCTTCCAACCTGTCACTGACGGATGAAATCATCGCCGCCTTCGAAACAGCCTGATGCTCTCGTTAGGTATTGACCCCGGCACGGCGACCGTGGGTTACGGCCTGGTGCGCGAACTGAGCGATGGTTCGCTCCAGGCCGTTCATTATGGGGTCATTGTCACGCCACCCAGCCTGCCCATGAATGAGCGCCTGGAGATCATCTTCAAGGATTTGACAGCGCTGATCGAGCAATACAAACCCGACCGGGCTGGTGTTGAAGAACTATTCTTCGCCAAAAACGTCACGACGGCGATTAACGTCGCGCAGGGCCGCGGCGTGATTCTGCTGGCACTGACACTGGCCAACGTACCGATCCTTGAATATAAGCCGAATATCGTCAAGCAGTCGATTTCCGGCTATGGCGGCGCGAAGAAACCGCAGATGCAGGAAATGGTGCGTATCCTGCTCGGTCTGGAGAAAATTCCGAAGCCGGACGACGCTGCCGACGCGTTGGCCGTTGCCATTACCGACCTGCACAGCTATCGCTATGGCGGCTATGCCGTTTAGAAAAGCATTCAGATGATCGCCAGTCTCGAAGGTACTGTCGCGGCGACCTACACCGATCACGTCGTGGTGGTCGCCGGTGGCATCGGATATAAGGTCCTGATGCCGCCGTCATCGCTCAGTAATCTGAACATCGACGACCGCGTGTTTCTGCATACCCTGCTGGTCGTGCGCGAAGATTCGCTCACCCTGTACGGTTTCCTCACACTGGCGGAACGCGAACTGTTCGAAAAAATCATCACCGTCAGCGGAATCGGCCCCAAACTGGGGCTGGCCATTCTCAGTACGCTCGGCGTCGAGCATTTGCGTAACGCGGTCGTCTCGGAAAAGCCGGACGTGCTGGTTCGCGTACCCGGTATTGGCAGAAAAACAGCGCAGAAAATCGTCTTTGAACTGAAGGATAAGCTGTCAGCCGATCTGGCGGACATCCCTGCCGGAACGTTCACCGATGTCAACGCGGACGTGCTGGATACACTCGTCGCGCTAGGGTACAGTATTGTCGAAGCGCAGGCCGCAATTCAGGCGCTGCCGCCAGATGCGCCGGAAGACGTGGAAGAGCGCGTCCGCATCGCGCTGCGCTATTTTGTCTGAGAAACCGACACAAGGGGGCTGGCTTCCGTGCCTGAAAATCTCATCGGCAAACGCGTCGACGTGCTGGACAAGGGTTATGTCGAGCTTCAGGATCTGATGCCCCATCCAGCCAGCGGCATAAGCGGCGACTCGGCCATTGTTTCGGCAGCGCGCGTGTCGTTTCTGGGCGAGAGCAAAGGCCCGGAGAAAGACAAGAAGCTGCTTTTCTACCTGATGCGCAACCATCACACCTCGCCGTTTGAGATGGTCGAGTTCAAGCTGCGCGTGCGCGCCCCCCTGCTTACATGGTGGCAGTGGACGCGACATAGAACCTTTCATTACCAGTCGGCCAACGCGCAGTCGGGCCGGTATACGCCGTTTGATGAAAATGATTTCTATGTGCCATCGGAATGGCGCAGGCAGTCTTCGAGCAACAAGCAGGCCAGCGAAGGCACGCTGGAGCCGGACGTAAGCCGCGAACTGACCGACAAGCTGATTGCGTTTTATGAGAAGGGCTACGCGCTGTATGAAGAAGCGCTCGCGGCAGGCGTGGCGAAAGAGATGGCGCGGCTGTTCCTGCCCGGCTTCAGCGTCTATTACACGTGGGTCGTCAAAACCGACGCCCACAACCTGATGAACTTCCTGCGGCTGCGTATGGCTTCCGACGCGCAGTACGAGATTCGCGTCTACGCGCAGGCCATCTTCGAACACTTCTTCAAGCCCGCCCTGCCCTGGACGGCGGAAGCCTTCGAGATGTACGTTCTGAACAACCCGTCACAGCCGGAAGGTGCGGCCACATAACAGCCCTTCCGGCGCTGACTCAGCGCCGCTTCTATGGATCAGGCAGGCGCAACCCGACAGCGTCCGGCGGTTCGCCTGCCTGAAACCGGCTGATGAAGCAAGGCCCCGAATGGCTAACGCAGCGACGCCCGCAGTTCGGATGTGCGCGTCGGGCAGATAGGTTCGGCGCGCGAGTTGTACGGCGTCACCGACCACGTATAGACCTGATTGAACTGGAACAGGTTTTGACTGAACGTGTACTGGCGGCTGGACGGCATGCGCCGGGACAGATCAAGCTCGTTGCCGTTCAGGTCGCGCAGGACGACCTCGTAATAGAACACCCCGCCGCCAGCGGGCTTCCAGTAAACCGTCACCGGATTGCCGACGACCACCGTCGTCGGGTTGCGGCTGTAGTCCGGCCCGAATTGGAGGCAGTCGGCCAGCCGAGGATCGACGTCGGCGTTACTACTGGTGACAGGTTGCGGCGTCGCGGTCGGTTGAGCCGGCAGTTCCGTCGGCGTATGTGTAGGCGTCCAGGTAGGCGGCAGCGTGGGCCGGCGCAACGGCGTGGGGGTCGGCGGAACGGGCGTTGCCGTCGGTTCTTCGGTCACCTCCGCCACTTCAGGTGCAGTTGGCATGGGTTCCGATCCGGCAGCTATCTGGGGAGAACATGCGATTACCGCCCATGCGATCAGGAAACAGAGAAAGCAGGCGGCGGAAAATTTCATCGATCACCTCAATCGTGTCACGCATCAGCCAGTTTCCGGGCTGCGCCCCGGTCTTTCCTGAGCGTATCACGACTTCAGGATGAACAAAGTTTACGTTCCTTGCGCGCCCGGCCCCAATTCTGTTTCAATGTTGATCATGTGCTCCGAAGCGCGCACGAAGTAATCGCGCATCAGCGTGCGCGCCGGTTCTTCGATGCCGACGGCGTCCATGGCGTCGAGCATGTGTTTAAGCCAGTGGTCGCGCGCCTTCCGGTCAATCGGAAATGGCAGGTGGCGCGCCCGCAGGCGCGGATGGCCACGTTCCTGTGAGAAGAGATTCGGGCCGCCGAACGACTGCACCAGAAACAGATACTGCCACCGTTTGCCCGGTTCCATATCTTCCGGGAACATCGGACGCAGGTAGCTATCGGTCTCAATACGGGCGTAAAACTCGTCCACCAGCCGCCGGATCGTTTTTTCTCCGCCAATGACTTCGTACAGTGTAAAACCCGCTCCCACCTGTTCCCCTCTCTGCCTTAAGAATGTCTGGACAATGCAGGTCATTGCGCTACAATCTGCCAGACACAGTACTATATCCCTTGCGAGATTTCCATTCCTAAGGAGTTACAAGATGCGGTTTCTCCCGCGTTGGGCCGTGGTGTTCGCCGCGCTCGCGCTCACCCTTCCTTCCCTCTCGCTGCTTGCCCAGAACGAGACGACCACCGTTGCCGGTTCTGGCGTTGTCGCCCCGCTCGTTCAGGCGCTGATCGATTCAAACGAGATTGCCGGCGTCGAGGTCAATGTCACCGGCACAAACAGCGGCTTTACGCAGTTGTGCGATGGCGATGTTGATGTCACGCTGGCGACACGCCCGATCAATTCCACCGAGGAGGCGAACTGTATCGCCAACGGCGTCGAGTTTGTCGAACTGCTGCTGGGCCACAATATCATCGCTTTTGTCACCAGCGCTGAAGCCGAAACGCCGCAGTGTGTTACGCTATCGGAACTGACGACGGCCCTCGCGCCCAGCGCACAGAACCAGATCAGCAACTGGAACCAGCTTAATCCCGCCTATCCCGATATCGCGTTGACGGTCGCCGGGCCGGCCATCGATACACCGGCCTACGGCGTCGCCGATGCCGCCATTGAAGGTGTTGGCCTGCGGAGCGACATCAGCGTGCAAGCCAGCGATGAAGAGACGCTGGCAGCGGTCGCGGAAAATCCGGGAACCTTGGGCATCGTCTATCTTGCCAGCATTCAGGCCGCAGACAACGTACGGGCGCTGGAGATCGATTCAGGCGATGGCACAGGCTGCGCCGCGCCAACAGCCGAAAATGTCGAAAATCGCCTCTATCCGGCTGCAGACCGCCTGTTCGCTTATGCCAACATCAACGCGCTTGATAAACCGGGAGCAGCGGCCCTGTTTGAGGCACTGACGGCGGAAAGCGCCGCCGGTGTCGTGGAAGCAGCCGGTTTCACGCCGGCGACCGGAAACGCCTCGACGCGCAACGCGGCGATTGTCGCCGATCGCACAACCGGCCGTCAGTTCAGCCGCGAAGTCGTAGAATACAGCCTGCCGGAACAGATTTTCGGCGGCCTGACGCTCGGCGGCTCGCCGATCGCCGCGACCTACATCCAGACGTTGAGCAACACGTTCACCGGCAGCTATCCTTCTGTCGCTATTGACAGCACATTTCTGGGAACAGCCAACGGCATCACCCGTATGTGCGCCGGCGAACTCGACATCCTCGTGTCCAACGCGGAACTGACGGATGAGCAACTTGCCGAGTGCGAAGCCAATAACATCACGCTGGAACGGCTGGACATGGGCCGCAAAAACGCGGTGCTGGTTGCCAACGCGGAGAGCGATTATCTGGCCTGCCTGACGACGGATGAAATCGCGACCATCTGGCGTGCTCAGTCGGCAGAAGACATCACGACCTGGAACCAGGTCAATGCCGAGTTTCCTGAAGCTGAGATGTTCCTGTTCGCGCCCGCTTCTGGCGCGAATGGCACGAGCGATCTGCTGATGATCGCCACGACCGGCGTAGCGACGCCCATCCGCGTTGACGTAACCGAAACGAATAGCGATCCGCTCTACCGGGCCGCGGCAACTGCCAACGTCGAGGGTGCGCTTACCTACATGCACTGGGCGGAATACCAGCGCGTGCTGGATAACAATCAGGCCAATATCCAGCTGGTGTCGGTCGATGCGGGTGACGGCTGCATCGAGCCTTCTCTGGCGACCATCGAGGACGGTAGCTATCCGATCAGCGAGCCGTTCTATCTGTACGTGAAGCAATCGTCGCTGGTGCGGCCCGAAACGCAGGGCTTCCTGTGGACGGCCCTGAGCGACGCCAATTACACCGCGCTAACTAATGCCGGTTTTGTTGGCCTCGAATTCGGTGAGCTACCCGACACGCGCACGGCGCTCCAGCAGCTGTTTGCTGAAGCCGAGGCCAACGCCGCCGTTCAGGCCGAGGTGACGCCGGAGCCGGAAACGGCGGAAGCCACGCCTGAGGCGACCGAGGAAGCCGGTGAATAACGCGTCCGTCCTGCACGTGCAAACACCCCTGCCATCGGCGGGGGTGTTGCGTTTCATGGTATGTTATACTGCGCTTGAATCCGAACATTTGACCGCTTCACGGTCGTAGACTGGAGCCTGTATGCGTGGCGAACTGGTCGCCATTGACTTGGAAACGACCGGGCTTGATCCCTTGAACGATGCCATCATTGAAGTCGGCGCGCTCCGCTTTCGCGATGGCGAGGTGCTGGATGAATTCAGCACCCTCATTGACCCGGATCGCCCTATCCCCCATCTGATCACCAACATCACCGGCATTCGAACCCAGGACGTGGCGGGTGCGCCGCGCATCGCGAGCATCATCCCCCGGTTACGGGAATTCATCGGCGACGCGCCGATCATCGGCCATAACGTCGGTTTCGATATCGCGTTTCTCAATCGTCAGGGCATCCTGCAAAACAACCCGCGTATCGACACTTACGATCTGGCATCCATTTTGCTACCGTGCGCGCCGCGTTACAGCCTCGGCAGTCTCGCCAGCGATATCGACATCGATCTGACGAATGCACACCGCGCGCTTGATGACGCGCGCGCAGCCGGCCTGCTCTACTACCGGCTGTGGGGCAAAATCATGTCCCTGCCGATCGACACGCTCTATGAAATCAACGTGGCAGCTCAGGATCTTGCCTGGGACGCGCGTTTCGTCTTCGATGCGGCGATCCGCGAACGACTGGCCAACGGCGAGGTTCCCAGCACCGCCGCCACGCAGCTGGCCGGCCCGTTCGTTCCCGACGAGCACGAACACCGCAGCCTGCGCCCGGCGAGCAAGACGACTGAGCTTGATGTCGAGACTGTCACCGCGCTGTTTGCGCCCGACGGCACGCTGGCAACCCGGCTTCAGGGCTACGAGCATCGCCAGCCGCAAATCGCCATGACACAGGCGGTGACCCAGGCCTTCAGTAGCGCGCAGCATGCGATGATCGAGGCCGGTACAGGAACCGGCAAATCGGTTGCCTACCTCGTTCCGGCGATTCTGTGGGCGACGCAGAATAACGAGCGCGTCGTCGTCTCGACCAACACGATCAATCTCCAGGAACAGTTGATGGAGCACGACCTGCCGATGCTGCGGCAGGCGCTGGGCATTCCGTTTCAGGCGTCGCTGTTGAAGGGACGGGCGAATTATCTCTGCCCGCGCCGTCTGATGGCGATCCGGCGGCGCAAGCCCACCAGCGTGGACGAACTGCGGACGCTTGCGAAAATCCTCGTCTGGCTGCTGGAAAGCGATACCGGCGACCGGGGCGAACTCAACCTGCGCGGCCCGGCGGAAATCGCGACCTGGCAGCGCCTGAGCGCGGAGGATGAACACTGCACGCTGGACCGCTGCCGCGCCATGATGAACGGCGCGTGTCCGTTCTACAAGGCGCGCAAGCGGGCCGAGGCGGCGCACATCGTCGTCGTCAACCACGCGCTGCTCATCTCTGACGCGATGACCGATAATCGCGTCATCCCCGATTACGAATATCTGGTGGTAGACGAAGCGCATCATCTGGAGGACGCCACCACCAACGGCCTCAGCTTCCGCGTCGATGAATCAGCGCTGCGCCGCCGTCTGGCCGATCTGGGCGGTCCGCGGCGCGGCCTGCTCGGCGGGCTGATCGTCGCCGCGCGCGCGGGAGCGCCGGAAAAAGAAGTCAAACGGCTCCAGACCTTCGCGCAGATGATCGCCGACGCAACGGCAGCGATGGAAGTCCACATCACCGGCTTTTTCGCGGCGCTGCGCCAGTTCGCAGACGACGTGCTGAACGGTCGTCATGGCGACTATTCCACCCAGATTCGTCTCAATGACAGCCACAGAACGCGGCTGAGCTTCAATCAGGTGCAGCAGGCATGGCGCACGCTGAGCGAGTTTTTCGATGGCGTCAGCGCGGCTATGGCCCAGCTTGCCGGCGCGCTCGATCGCCTGAAGGCTTACAACCTGCCCGATTTCGATGATCTGGTCACCAGTGCCGCGACCGCCGCGCGCTATCTCGATGAGGTCAACGAACGGCTGAACGGTTTCGTCAACAACCCCGACGCAAACACGATTTACTGGATCAATCTCAGCCAGGAAGCAGACAGGCTTTCAATCCACACCGCGCCGCTGCACGTCGGGAAAATGGTCGAGGAATACCTGTGGACCAGCAAGCAGTCGGTCGTGATGACCAGCGCCACGCTGCAAACCAACGGCAGCTTCGACTACATCCGCGACCGGCTGAACGCCGACGACGTGGAAGCGCTGCAGGTCGGCTCGCCGTTCGACTATCGCCGCTCGACGCTGGTCTACGTGCCCACCGACGTTCCAGACCCAAGCGACCGCCATAAGTACCAGCACGCCGTCGAACGCGGCATCATCGAGCTGGCAGCGGCGCTGAACGGGCGCGTGATGGCGCTGTTCACCAGCTACGCGCAACTGCGCGAGACGGCGCAGGCTATCGCGCCGCGGCTGGCGCTGGGCAATATCACGGTATACGACCAGAGCGACGGCAGCAGCCGACAGGCTTTGCTCGATGGCTTCAAGGCAGCGGATCGCGCGGTGCTGCTGGGAACGCGCAGTTTCTGGGAAGGCGTCGATATTCCGGGCGAGTCACTCAGCGCACTGGTCATCGTGCGGCTTCCGTTCGCTGTGCCGTCCGACCCGGTCTTTGCCGCGCGCTCCGAAACCTACGGCAATTCGTTCACCGAGTACGCCCTGCCCGACGCCATTCTGCGTTTTCGTCAGGGCTTCGGCAGGCTCATTCGCACAGCGTCCGATCGAGGCGTCGTGGCGATCCTCGACAGCCGCATCATCAACAAAACGTACGGGGAAAGCTTCATCACCGCCCTGCCCGACTGCACGATCGAGCGCGGGCCGCTGGCTGGCCTCGCCCCCGCGGCGACCCGCTGGCTGGCCGGGCAGGACAGCTGAACGTTATAGATAAACCACGCTGTTTAACGCCCGCCGGGCAGCGGCGTCGTCGCGTGTTTGGCGGGCAGCGGAAATAGGTCGTCAACGCAGATCAACCGGCCCTGCTCCATCGACAGATTGGCGGCGATGCCGACGATGACCGACGCCGCGCCGTCGATGTGTGACGCCGCCCGGTTCAACGGATCGGGCGGCGGGTCGGGCGCGAAGAGTTGCTCCAGCATCACCGGGTCTGCGCCACCGTGGCCGCCATCGCCAACCGGCACATCGACCTCATAGGATTCGCCGAACATCGGATGCACGCGCATGCGCGCGCTCTTGAAAGCCGTCTTGCTCGCGCCTGTGCTCTCCGCCTGACCATCTCCGAGCAGGTGGTTGATATTCTCGACGATATCCATCTCGATACGGCCTTTGGTCCCGGTGATCGCCACGCGCAGACCTTCCCACGGCGAGTAAGCGATCAGGCAGTAGGAGAGGATGACGCCATTGCGATAGCGCACCGACACGCTCATGGTGTCCTCAATCGTGATCGGTTCACCAAACACGTTGCGATCGCGCAAATAGCCGGTCTCGGCCTCCGCCGCCAGGTACAGGCCTCGAAATGCCTCCTTCTGGTCGAGGAACAGCGCAAAGGGGTCATTCGCCGCTTCCGGCACGCCGGTATAGCGCTCGTAAGGATAATACTCGCCGCGCGCTTCGGCATTCTTTCGACCGTAAAACAACAGGTCACCCATCGCCATCACCTGGCGTGGATAGGAGTCAATCCACCAGTTCACCAGATCAAAATGGTGTGTCGCCTTGTGAACCAGCAGCCCGCCGCTGTTCTCCTTTTCACGATGCCAGCGCCGGAAGTAATCGGCTCCGTGGCTGGTATCGAGCATCCATGAAAAATCAACCGACAGCGGCGTACCGACCAATCCATCAATGACCAGTTGGCGAAACTGGCTGTAGGCAGGCGCATAACGGTAGTTGAACGTAACCCGAAGCGAGCGCCCGGTGCGCTCAATGGCGTCGAAAATGGCCCGCATTTTGTCGAGATCGGTCGTCATGGGCTTTTCGGTGATGACGTCGCAACCCAGTTCCATGGCGCGGACGATATAGTGATGGTGCGTGCTGTCCACCGTCGCGACAATCACCACATCGGGCGACGTTTCAGCGATCATCCGGTCAAACTGCGTGGCGTGGTACGTAGGCCGTGGCGCAAGACCATACTGGCTCTGCAACTGCGCGTTGTACCAGTCCATGCGCGTCTGGCTGAGGTCGCAAAACGCGACCAATTCGGAAACGTCGCGATAGGTCGCGCAGATGGCATTGACAAACATCCCCGAACGGGACCCTGTTCCAACGATCGCATAGCGTTTGGAGGTCACAGGCTTCACCTTTTACCAACAGGTCATTTCGTCTGGAGCGCCTCTCGCGTCGCTTCGGGCAAATAGTCGCGAATCACGCGCCATGTACCAGCACAGACGATGAAGGCGACCGCAGACACCGTTATGAATACGAAGACGCCGCGCGGCAGCAGCAGGCTCACGCCTACCGGAAGCGCCGCCGCGACAAGCACACCGGCAGACCACAGCGGACGGGCGAACGCCAGTTGAACCGCCGACCTGATCAGCGATTTGAGCGGCATTTCTTCCAGCAGCACCAGCAGCGTCCAGGCATACAGATTGGTTAAAAGCAGGGCGATGACCATGAACAACGTGACGCTGCGGGCCATAAACGCGAATGGATCGCCGCTCAGGTCCATATACGGCAGAATCATCAGGTTCAGCGCGGCCAACCCGCCGGCCAGCAGGTTGATTATGGCCAGCGCAGTGGCTTTCGCCCACAGGCGTTTCATGGCCCCGAAAAACGTCGGCAGCAGGTCGGGCTGGCGACCACGCGCGCGCGCGGACATCACGGCCAGCAGGCCAGCCGTCGCCGCGGGCAGCGTGACAACCGGAATCGAGGCGAGACACCACAGGAGGTTCGCCAAAATAAACGTCGCCCACTTTTCCGCGTGCTCGGCCAGTTCTGCCCGTTCGCTCCGTGGGTTCGCCCGCTGCGCCGCCATGCCTAGCCCTTCAGCCCGGTCGTCGCAATACCCTCAACCAGATAACGCTGGAAGAAGACGAAGATCAGGATCACGGGAACCAGCGACAGCGTGAGCATGGCGAAGACCGCGCCCCAGTTAGTCACGCTGCCAGTGTCGGCGAACGCGCGCAGGGCCAGCGAGACGGTATACAGATTCGGGTCGCTCAGGTAGATAAGCGGGCCGAGAAAGTCCTCCCATGTCCAGTAGAACGAGAAGATCGCCGCCGTGACCAGCGCGGGCGTGATCTGGGGCAGGATGATACGGAAGAAGATGCCGGCTTTGCTGCAACCGTCGATCATCGCGGCTTCATCGAGTTCGATGGGAATGCCGCGAATGAACTGCACGATCATGAAGATGAAGAAAACGTCGCCGCCCAGACGCGGAATCAGCAGAGGCAGGAACGTGTTGATCCAGTTCAGCCGGTTAAAAATGATATATTGCGGGATCATCAGGATTTGCGGAGGCAACATGATCGTGAGCAGCATGACCGAAAACCAGAAGCTGCTGCCACGAAAGCGCACCCGCGCGAACCCGTAGGCCACCACCGCCGAGCTGACGACGGTGAACAGCGTGCCGATTCCCGCGTGAATGAACGAGTTGCGGAAGAAAGTGGCAAAGGTGATGCCGCCGAAACCGGCCCAGCCTTCGGCGTAGTTTTCGAAGCGCATGGCCTGTGGGATCAGCGACGAAACATTAGTCCAGATTTCATCCGGCGCTTTCAGGGAACTGGCGACCAGCCACGCCACCGGATAGAGCATGAATGCGGCGAGCAACAGGACACCAGCATAATAGATGATCGTTCGAAGCAGCTTTTCCCGCTGGCGCTGCTGCTTGTAGGGATCGAATGTGAGCGCCTGACCCACGACCTAGCCTTCCTTCGTCTCGTAGAACACCCAGCGATCCGACAGCCTGAACGCTATCGCCGTGAGCACCGCGATGATGAGCAACAAAATCCATGACATGGCGGCAGCATAGCCCATCTGGAAATTGCTGAAGGCACGGCCATATACATACAGCGTATAGAACAGCGTCGTATCCAACGGGCCGCCGGATGTGACCACAAACGCCTGAGTGAAAACCTTAAACCCGCTGATTAGCTGCATAATCAGATTGAAGAAGATGATCGGTGTTAACAACGGCAGCGTCACGTGCCGGAATTTGGCCCACGAACTCGCGCCGTCGATCTCCGCCGCTTCATACATCTCGGACGGAATTTGACGCAGGCCCGCCAGAAAAATCAGCATCGGCGAGCCAAACTGCCACACCGCCAGCAAAATCAGCGTCCAGATGGCGGTCTGCGGGTTGCCCAGCCAGTTGACCGGCTCAAACCCGACCAGCGCCGTAATCGCATTGATGACGCCCTGACTGCCGAACAACTGGCGCCACATGACGGCCACGGCCACGCTGCCGCCAATGATCGACGGGATATAGTAGGCCGCGCGGAACCAGTAGACGCCACGCCGTTTGGTATTCAGCAGCATGGCAACGGCCAGCGCGAAAATCAGACGCAGCGGCACGGAAAAGGCGACGTATTTAAAGGTCGCGCTCAACGAGCGCCCGTAGCGAATGTCCTGAAAAAACATGCGCTCGAAATTCGCCAGCCCGATGAACTCACCACGACCGCTTAACAGGTCGAAGTTGGTGAAGGCCAGCCACAGCGACATGAGGATGGGAACGAGCGCAAACAGGAAGAAGCCAATCAACCAAGGCGAGATAAAGAGATATCCAACAAGATTGTTGCGTTTAAAATCCTTTGATTTTCGTCTGGCAAGTCCGCGACTTTGAAGCGCCACCTGCTCCGCGCCAGACGCCGGAACGGCCGCAGCGGGTTCGGTCATTGCGTTACCCTAAAAAAATCCATAGTCCAGAATGAAGTCCGGGACGCGCCCGACCATCGAGTATAGTCGAACGCGCCCCGGAACCCGAATGACCTGTTAGTTTTGCGACAGGATCGCTTCTGCTTCCGCGCGGAAGAGGGCGACGCCTTCTTCGACCGAAATCTGCCCGTAGAGCACCGGATCGTGGAACAACGGCAGCCAGACGTTGTTGCGAATGTCATTGTAGCCGGGTGGGTTCGGCGGGAAGATCGGGCTGCTGTCCGCGCTGACACGCTCCAGGAAATCGAAGGTTTCCTGGCCGATTGCGTCCAGCATCGGGCGCAGATGCTCGCGCACCTCAGACGAAATGGGAACGCCGCGCTCCGCGAACAGAACTTCGTTGGCTTCCAGATCGTTGGTGAAGAAGTTGATGAAGTCAGCGGCAATCTCGCCGTGCTCGCAGTTCGTCGGAATGCTGAAGAACATCGACGGCTTCAGGTAGTTAGCCGGCCGACCGCCTTCAGGACGCGGCATGTGCCACAGGCGGAAGTTGCGGCCTTCACCGGCGGCGCTGGTGATGGCGACCACCTGATTCGACCACTGGTACTGCATGGCAGCGTCGCCGGTCACGATCGGCGAATTTTCGGGGCCTTCGGCGGACTGCGCCATTTCTTCCAGCGACATGATCACGCCGTCTTCCTGCAAGCGCAGCAGCATCTTGAAGTGTTCGATGATCGGCCCGTCATCATCGTAGCCAAAGCCGGTGTTGTCTTCGTTGAACGGATTGGTGCCGTGCGCCAAAATCAGCGAGGTCCAGATTTGATCGTCACCCAGACTGGGCGAACCATAGGCGTAAATGCCCAGCGCATCGTGCAGTTCGCGGGCAATTGCTTCAAAGTCAGCCCACGTCCACTGCGGATCGGGCAGATCAACGCCAGCTTCCTCGAACTTGTCGACGTCAAGGATGATGGCCTGCGAGTTGGAACCGAGGCTCAGACCATAAAGCAGCCCATCAACGCGGCCGCCGGCGATAAAGCTCTCATCAACGTTCGACAGATCGATGATGCCCTGCTCGACATACGGATCCAGCGGTTGCAGCAACCCGCGCTCAGCCCATTCGGCCAGATAGGCATAGTCATGCTGCATCACACAGGCCAGATCGCCACCGGCAGCCTGAGTATTGACCAACGTCCAGTAGTCGGTGAAGTTGGCGAATTCGTAGACGATATCGACGTTGGGGTTCTGGGCCTCGTACATCTCAATCACTTCGATGGTACGATCGTGGCGACTTTGCGAACCCCACCACACGACCCGTAATTCGACCGGCTCATCCTGTGCCAGCACGGCTGTACCAAGCGCCAAAAGGAGAGCCGTTAGAACGAAAATAGTAAGCAGTCTGAGCTTCGGTCGCGCCATCTTTCAAACGTCCTTTCAAGAAGTATTCGCAGCAAAGGGTTGGTTTACTTGACCGGTCAATCTCTATAATATAGCGATAACAGAAAAAGGCAAAATTTGTCAAGCAATCCGAGCTGGTTTGTGCGTTATCCGGTTTATGTTATGATATTGAACGGTCAAGTAAGGTGGTCGAATGTGACACTGCATAAGAAGCAACCAACCATCCGCGACATCGCAAAACTTGCGGGCGTGTCCTATCAGACCGTATCGCTGGTCATCAATAACAAACCGGGCGTGTCCGAGAAAACCCGCCGCCAGATTCTGCGTCTGATGGAGGAAATGGACTATCGCCCCAACCGCGCGGCGCAGACGCTGACCACCAGCCGCTCGAAAACGCTCGAACTCATTATCGTTGATGTGCGATACGGCGGGTATCTGGCACATTCGACGAAAAACATGGCTCACGCCGCAACCGAAGCCGGCTACAGCCTGCTGGTGTCCGAAACCGACGCCGAAGGTCTGGAAGCAGCGCTGGAAAGCGCGCTGTCCCGCATGGTCGATGGTATCGTGCTCTACGCGCCGCGCCTGCGAATCGAAGATGAAGCCTTGAAGGCGATGTCGCGCGGCATTCCTCTGGTCCGCCGCGACTATGTACCCAGCTCAAGCCTCGCCTGGGTGGGTTTCGATCAGGTCCACGCAACGCGGCTGGCCGTCGAACACCTGCTGTCGCTTGGCCACCGCCAGATCGCAGCCATTCCGCCGACCTCCGAGCTGCATAACGGTTACTGGCGGTATTCGGCCATGCGAAGCGTGCTGGGCGAGCACGGTCTGTCGCTCGGCCCGGTAGCCGAAGGCGATTATTCCATCGGTAGCGGCTATGCCGCCGCCAAACAAATTCTGGCGACAGGCCAGCCATTTACCGCGCTGATCGTCGGCACGGACGGGATGGCGCTGGGCGCAATGCGAGCGCTGCGCGAGGCCGGCCTTCGCATTCCCGATGATGTTTCGGTGGTAAGCTACGACAACGCTGAACTGGCTCAGTACACCGAGCCGCCGCTGACGACCGTCGAATTTAAGTTCAGCAAACAGGATGAGTTGTGTATTCAGTATCTGGTCGAACTCATCGCCAATCCGGCGTTGGAACTTCACCAGCGGGTGCTGACGCCGAACCTGATCGTGCGTGAAAGCACGCGCGCGCTCAGCTCTGTCGCGGGAGGCTCATAAAAGTGGAAGCGAGTTTACAGATGGCCCTTTCACCGGAAAAGATGATCAGGCCGCGGCGCAGAATTACCGGCATGTCCGCCATTCTGTTGCCGTTCCTCGACGATGGAAGCGTGGACTGGGATGGCTTTCGCGCCCACGTCCGCCGCACCGCCGACGCCGGTTTAACGCCTGCGGTGAACATGGATACCGGCTACGTTAATCTGCTTGATGCCGAAACCCGCCGCCAGGTGCTGGAGCAGACGCGCGATGTTCTGGAAGGTGGCGCCTTCGTGGCGGGCGCGTTTGTGAGCGACAGACCGGGCGATAGCTGGAACCTCGACGCCTATCGCCGGCAGATCGACCAGATTCAGGAACACGGCGGCACGCCCGTGATTTTCCAGTCCTATGGCCTGACGTCGCAGGCGAACGATGCGATTATCGACGCCTATGCCGAAATCGGCCGCTATTGCCCGCGCTTTATCGCCTTTGAGCTGGGTACGATGTTCGCGCCGTTCGGCAGGATTTACGATCTGGACGTCTATGCCGGGCTGCTGAGTGTGCCGCAGTGCATCGGCGCGAAACATTCGTCGCTGAGCCGGGTGCTGGAATGGCAGCGGCTGCAACTGCGCGACGAACGACGCCCCGACTTCATGGTGCTGACTGGCAATGACCTCGCCATCGACATGGTGATTTATGGCAGCGATTATCTGCTGGGCTTGAGCACGTTTGCGCCCGACATTTTCGCGCGCCGCGACGCGCTCTGGGAAGCCGGCGACCCCGGTTTTTATGAGATCAACGATCTGCTGCAATATCTGGGCTTTCTGGCCTTCCGCGCGCCCGTGCCGGCCTATAAGCACAGCGCCGCGCAGTTCCTGAAGCAGCGCGGCTGGATTCGGTCCGACCGCACCCACCCGCGCTCGCCGGAACGCCCGGAAAGCGATGTTGAATTGCTGCGCGATATTGCCGAACGGCTGGGCGTGCTGCCAGAGTTAGCCTCATGACCATTCGCCGCGTAGCCCAACTCCGTACTGCTGAGCAGTTCCGCGAACATCTGGCGGCGATAGGCATCGAGCTGCCGTTCGATGAAAACGTCGCGCACGGCCCCGACGCGCCGCTGGCGCAGCCCTACCGGCTTGGCGACATCAGGATTGGCAATCGCTTCACGGCGCTGCCGATGGAGGGATGGGACGCCGAACCGGATGGCCGCCCAAGCGAGCTGGTTCGACGTCGCTGGCTGCGCTTTGGCCTGAGCGGAGCCAAACTCATCTGGGGTGGCGAAGCGGTCGCCGTGCGCCACGACGGACGCGCCAACCCGAACCAACTGGTGCTAAACGACGCGACCGCGCCGGAGATTGCGGCCCTGCGCGAAGCACTGGTACAGGCGCACGCCGAACGCCACGGCGACACGTCTGATCTACTGGTCGGCCTGCAACTGACACATTCCGGGCGCTTTGCGCGGCCCAATGACAAAAAACGCCTGGAGCCGCAAATCCTCTACCGTCATCCGATCCTCGACCGGCGCTACAACGTGCCGGACGATCAGCCGTTGCTGCGAGACGACGAGATCGACGCGCTGATCGAAGACTTTGTGCGGGCAGCCGTGCTGGCCAAGCAGGCTGGATTCGCCTTTGTGGATGTCAAACACTGCCACGGCTATCTGGGCCACGAATTTCTGAGCGCTGTCGACCGTGAAGGGCGATATGGCGGTAGCTTCGAGAACCGCACGCGTTTTCTGCGCGAAGTTGTGGCCGGCATCCGGCGCGCCGCGCCGGGCCTGCTGATCGGCGTGCGGCTGAGCGCGTTCGACTGGATCGCCTTCCGGCCCGGCATAGACGGTCGGGGCGAGCCGGAAACGTGGACGGACGGCCCCTATCGCTACGCCTTTGGCGGCGATGGCAGCGGCACGGGCATCGACCTGACGGAGCCAAAGCGCTATCTCGACCTGCTGGAAACGCTGGACGTCCGGCTGGTCTGCCTGACCGCCGGAAGCCCCTATTACAATCCACACATCCAGCGCCCGGCGCTGTTCCCGCCGTCCGACGGATACCAGCCGCCGGAAGACCCATTGGCCGGCGTCGCGCGTCAGATCGCGGTGACTGCCGAGTTAAAGCGGTCGCATCCCAACCTGTTCATCGTGGGATCAGGTTATTCATATTTGCAGGACTGGCTGCCGAATGTCGCTCAGCACGTCGTCCGAACCGGCATGGCCGACTCGATCGGGCTGGGGCGCATGATGCTGGCTTATCCTGAAATGCCGGCAGACATCCTCGCCGGGAACGCGCTACAACGCAAAATCATCTGTCGCACCTTCAGCGACTGCACGACCGCGCCACGCAACGGCATGGTCTCCGGCTGCTACCCGCTCGACCCGTTCTACAAGAACCGTGAAGAAGCCGGGCGGCTGGCCGAACTGAAAAAGGAACGGGTCTAGAACTGTGGCGCATCGGGCAGAGTGGCAATGACCAACCTCCATATGCCCGGCGGCATCCTTGTCAGCCGCCTGAGAGTCTATGACACGCCCGCGCCCGACGGCCAGCGTGGCGGCACGCCGCACGTGCATTTGTTGTGCAGCGAGATGTATTACACGCTTTCCGGCAGTGGCGCGGTCGAAATGATCGACATCAACGGCTTCCAGCGCGTGGAAATCGCTGCCGGCGACGCGCTGGTGTTCAGCCCCGGAACCGTTCATCGTTTGATCAACCCGAACGGGGATCTGGAAATTCTCGTCATCATGCAGAACAGCGGCCTGCCAGAGCGCGGCGATAACGTGGTTTCGTTCTCCGAGCGGTGGCTGGCCGATGACGAAGCCTATGCCGGCGCGATGAAAGTCGAGTCGCTCGCCGACGCCTACCGTCGACGTGACCGCGGCGTTGAGGGCTTTCTGAGGTTGAAAGCCGCTTTTGACGCCGGCCCGGACGCGGGACGCGAAGCGCTTGAACGTTTCTACGCGCTGGCTGAAGCCAGAACACGGCTGCAACGGGCCGAATGGGAAGCCATCGTGCGCGCCGGGCCGAAAGCGGTAGTCGACACGACACTGGATCAACTCGACTACCTGAACCGGCACGACACACGCTATTTGCTGGAAGCGCGGCATCAACTCGTCCACGCCGGACGCGAAACGCTCGGTTTCTGCGGGCATCTCCGGCGTTACTTCGACCCGGCCTCGCTAACGCTGGAAGGATTGAAAGACGGATGAAGCACCGGCTGGCGATCATCGGAACGGGAAGATCGGTCAGCAATCATCTGACCGCCGTCAGGGCGCTGGCCGATCGAGTCGATCTGGTCGCGGCGGTCGACGTAAACACGGCACGTCTCGCGGCGATCTGCGAGGCGAATGGCATTCCACATCAGTACGGCAGCGCGACCGAGATGCTGAAAGCCGAACGCCCCGAACTGGTTGTCATCGTCACGCCGCCGGCCACGCACAAGGATCTGATTATCGAGTGCATGGAGGCTGGCGCGTGGGTATGGTGTGAAAAGCCTCTATGTGGCTCGCTGGCCGAACTGGACGAACTGGAAGAAGCGGAACGGCGCACGGGCCGGGCGGTGAGCACGGTCTTTCAGTGGCGCTTCGGCTCTGCAGGCAAACATCTCAAAAGCCTGATTGCCGCCGGGGCGCTGGGCCGGCCGCTGATCGGTATCTGCAACACACTCTGGTATCGCCCGCAGGAATACTATGCCGACGACTGGCGCGGGCGTTGGAAGACTGAACTCGGCGGCCCGACCATGACGCTCGGTGTCCATCTGATGGATCTGCTCCTGTGGTTGATGGGCGACTGGCGCGAGATTCGGGCGATGATCGACACTATCGAGCGCGACATCGAAGTCGAAGACATGTCGATGGCCATGGTGCGCTTCGAGAACGGCGCGGTCGGTTCGATTGTCAACAGCGTGCTATCGCCGCGACAGGAAAGCTATCTCCGGCTCGACTTTCAGAAAGCGACCGTTGAAGTCGCCACGCTTTACCGCTACAGCAACCAGCACTGGCGTTTCAGCCAGCCGCCGGACGTCGATGATCCCGCCGTCAGCGCTCACTGGAACGCGCTGAAGGAAGATGTGACCGGCGGCCACGAAGCTCAGTTGCGCGAGATTCTGGACGCGCTGGAACGCGGCGAGCGCCCACCCGTCAGCGTGGATGATTCGCGGCGAACGCTCGAATTCATCGCCAGCCTCTATAAATCTGCCCTGACCGACCGCGCGGTTGAGCGCGGCGAAATCACCCGCGACGACCCGTTTTATTACGCCATGAACGGCTCAACAGAAGGATTGACGGCGCGATGAGCGTCCGCTTTGCTGCCATCGGCGCAAGCCACCCGCACATTTACAACATGGTTCAGGCTCTGCTCGATGCCGGCGCGACGCTGGTCTGGTTTTATGACGATAATGAGGCCGCCCACGCCGGGTTCATGGCGCGATACCCTCAAGCGGCCAGCGCCAGAAGCATCGACGAGATTCTGGATGACGCTTCCATTCAGGTGATTGTCAGCGCGCCCGTGCCGAACGAACGCGGCCCTCTGGGCATACGCGCCATGCGGGCCGGCAAGGACTATCTGACAGCCAAACCGGGCCTCACGTCGTTAGACCAGCTCGCCGAAGCGCGAAGAGCACACGCGGAAACCGGACGCTTCTACAGCGTCTACTTTGGCGAGCGTTTTGGCTCCGCCTCGACGGTCAAAGCGGGGGAACTGGTGGCAGCGGGCGCGATTGGCCGCGTCATCCAGACCGTCGGTTTTGGCCCGCACCGCCTGCTCGGCCACATCCCACGCCCGGAATGGATGTTCAAACCGGCGATCTACGGCGGCATTCTCAACGACCTCGCCAGCCACCAGATCGACCAGTTTCTCTATTTCACGGGCAGCACAACCGCCGAGGTGGTCACGGCACAGGTTGGCAACGCCCACTTTCGGCAATATCCGGAGTTTCAGGATTTCGGCGATCTCGTGCTTCGCAGCCCGCAGGCCACCGGCTACGTTCGCGTCGACTGGCTGACGCCGCAGGGCCTGCCATCATGGGGCGATGTGCGGCTGTTCCTGCTTGGCACGGAAGGCACGATTGAACTGCGTAAAAATGTCGATGTCATGGGGCGCGAAGGCCGGGATCACCTGTTTCTGGTCAACCAGACCGGCACGCACTACATCGATTGCTCCGGCGTCGAGTTGCCGTTCGCGACGCAGTTTCTCCGGGATGTGCAAGACCGAACCGAAACTGCGATGACGCAGGCGCACTGCTTCCTCGCCTGCGAGCTGGCGCTGACCGCACAGGCTCAGGCAACACGCCTTCCCTTCGCCTGAATCAACTCCGTAAGACCATCCCCAATGACGGCAGGACGTCGCCGCGCCCTAAAAGCAGGTCATGACGGTTAAGGATGAGCCTGAGGTTGGAAAAAGTGACCTATTTATACCTCTTTTCTTACGAACATCTGGTATCCTGATGAAAGGAATCAAGTATAGTTGTAAGGCATATACAGGTAATGCGGACTCCTGCTGGCAAGGAATGCCGGTTCTACTATCGGGACTTTCATCGCGGGCGGAACATACAGGAATGCCGGCTCGTTCGGGACAACCCGGACTCGCTTCGCTGGCGTCCAGTGGATTGCACGAACTGCCCGGTTCCCGAAATTTTGCAGGCGAACGCGAGCGCGAACCTTGAGCTTAAGCTGACGATCAGACCGCGCCTTCTCGGTCTGGGACGGCGGAAAGAGGTTAAGGCCAGTTGCCGGCGTCATCACATCGAGATTGAAAACCCGTATGTAGGCTGCTCGAAGTGCATTGAGGAGCGCCCCGGGCTTGACGCGTTTCGAGAGGCGTTGGAACAGCTTGAGGATGACTGATTAGACAGGTGGAGAATACTTTACGAATATGACAGTGCAAGACGGTATGGTAAATGTAAAGGTAGACCAGATTGCGCTGGCAAACGCAGCAATACCGTTTCCCTACCGTCTGGGCTTTCTGATCACCGACGACGCGCCACCTGAATTTCTGGCCTTCTACCACTCGCTTGCACAAAACGGGACAGCCATCCAGTCGATTCCCCTGTCTGATCACACGCTGGACACACTGGTCAATGCGGAGTTCGAAGCCATCTGCGGCTTCGCGCACCATGCCTGCTGGCGCGCCTTCGAACGCGTGTACCATAGCGACCGGGCCGACAGGCCGCTCTGTGTTTTGCTGGGCGAACCGGATGCCGAAGGCGATGCCGAGACTTACCCGCTCGATGTTATCGCGCCGCTCTCTGCGAGCGCGCTGCGGGTGCAGCTCAGGACGGCGCTGCAGATGCGTCGCCAGATTATCGAACTCGAAACCCGTAATCGGGCCTTGCAAGAGCGTATCACGGCGCAGGAACAACAAATTGCCGCCTACGATCGCAGCCACAACGAACTGCTGCTGCTCAAGAGCGCCATGGTGCGAAACGTCTCGCATGAGTTACGCACCCCCCTGCTCCAGCTCAAATGCGCCGTATCCATGCTGCATGAGGATGCGCCGGAAAGCACGCTGACCCAGCTTGCGATGCTGGCAACGGGGAGGCTGGAAGCAACGGTTCAGAACATCACGCAGCTTGCATCGAGCATGGAAATCTCCCTCGCGCCGGTCGTCATACGCGAGGTGATTCAGGCGGCGGTGCGCGCGTTGGGGCGAACGCTCATGCACAAGCACCACATCGACCGGGTAGACCTGAAACTCCCTGACAAGCTGCCTCCTGTGCTGGGCGACAAACAAGGGCTGATCACGGTCATCGTGCAATTGCTGGACAATGCCCTCAAATTCAGCAAAGAGCGCGTGACCGTCAATGCGACGCCCGAACACAACTGCGTCGCCGTATGCATCCGCGACGCCGGCATCGGCATCGCCGAAAACGAATTGAGCCGTATCTTCGATAGCTTCTATCAGGTCGATAGTTCCGGCACGCGGCGCTATGGCGGTTCGGGCGTCGGCCTTGCAATTGTCAAGCTCATCCTCGACAAACACGGCGCGCCAATCGACGTGGAGACGCGCGAAGGTCAGGGAAGCGCCTTCACCTTCCGCCTGAAACTGGCGAATCTGTATTCAGATAAAGACTCGCTTGCCGAATAAGCCAAAAACGGCTATCGTTGCCCCGTCAGCAGCCAGCCTGTCTCATCGACTGCTCAGTCAGTTTCGTTGACATGCCTCATGCCATCCGGTAGAATCGGTTCAGAAAATTCAATTTGTTCTGAATGTAACAAACGATATTTGAAATGTGTCGAAAACTAGGATAAGGCCCAACCCCATATGGCCACTCAAAATGCAGCGAAAGACCTCCCAGGCGTCGCGATCACGGCTGATGTTGCGAGCCTGACAGAAGCCGTGCAGCAGGCGCTTGAGGCCATTCAAGCTGCAATGTTCGAGGTTGTTGATAGCGAAATCACCGTACTGCGCGACGCCAGTCGCCATATCCTCGAAGCCGGGGGCAAGCGTATTCGCCCCCGGCTTGCGCTGCTAAGTTTCGCCGCAGCAGGCGGTGTGGATATGACGCCCGTCATTCCGGTCGCAGCGGCGATCGAACTGATGCACACGGCGAGTGTCGTACATGACGACATCAACGACCATGGCGTCGTTCGACGCGGTCGTCCCTCGGTCAACGCCATCTGGGGCCGAACGTTCGCGCTGCTGACCGGGGACTATCTGTTCGCCAAAGTTTACGAACTGATGGCCCCGTACAAAGACCTCAACATGATTCTGGCGGAAGCGTCGGTCGCGTTGGTCGAAGGAGAAACGCTGCAAGCGGCGGCTGTCAAGGAAAACCGGCTCTCGCGCGAGGTTTATTACGACATCATCTCGCGCAAGACGGCGGCGCTTTTCCGCGCGCCCGCGCGTCTTGGCGCAGAGCTGGCCGGCGGCACGCGCGCGCATGTCAACGCGCTGGCCGAATTCGGCTATCGCATCGGGCTGGCTTTCCAGATTGTCGACGATATTCTCGACCTCACCGGAACCACCGAAACCATCGGCAAATCCGCGGGGCTTGATCTGGCTCAGGGTAAAGGCTTTGCCGCCGTGACTTCAGCTGACGAAGTCACGTCCGATGACCCAATGGAAACAATCAAGGAGCGCGTGCTGAAAGGAACCGCCGTGGAAGAAGCGCGTGTGATGGCGCGGTCGCTGGTCGCATCCGCGATTGCCGAACTCGACGTGCTGCCCGATTCCCCGGCAAAGGACGCTTTGATCGAGCTGGCCAATCAGGTGATCGACCGCGAGTTCTAACCTTCGCAGCAACCCGCATGACAAACACACCGAGCCGGGACGCCAACCCGGCTCGGTTTTTATTGCATGCCCCTCCTTCGGCGGTCGCGTTATAATCCGCGCCGTTCAGAAATTTACCAGCGCCGAGGAGAACGTCGTGATCAAAATTCTTCCCGTCGCCACCATCCGGCGCGTCGAAGCTGAGGCCGACGCCGCCGGTCTGTCCTACGATGCCATGATGGAAAATGCCGGGCGGGCCGTCGCCGCCCGTATCCTGCAAGCCATTCGCGAGCGCGTTCCGAATGGCCAGCCGCGTGTGACCGTGCTGGTCGGCCCCGGCAACAACGGCGGCGACGGCCTTGTCGCAGCGCGGATTGTGGCTCAGGAAAGCGAAGCGCTGGTGCGCTGTTACCTGCTAGCCCCAAGAGATGCCGGCGACCCAAACCTGAAAGCCGTGCGCGACGCCGGGTTGCTGGTGGCAGTTGCCGACGATGATCAGCGGTTTCGCGTGCTGACCAATATGATTGCCAGCGCGCACATCGTGGTCGATGCCCTTTTCGGTATCGGCGCGCGCCTACCGCTAACAGGAACGGCGGAAAAAGTGTTGAAGCAGGTTCACGCGGCGCTCAATCCGCCCGCCGGATCGCAAGAGAACGCCGTCACCGTCCTCGCCCCCACTGCCCCTTCGTTGCGGCCAGAACGCCCCTATGTGATCGCCGTTGACTGCCCAAGCGGGCTGGACTGCGATACCGGCGCTGTCGATAAACTGACAATCCGGGCCGATGAAACGGTGACGTTCATTGCCGCCAAGCCGGGGCTGTTTCATTTTCCCGGCGCGGCGTTCACCGGCCAGATCGTCGTCGCCGACATCGGTATCCCATCATCTGTAGCCGCCTTGAAGGAACCATCGCCGGTCGTTGCGGATCAGGCGTCGATACAGGCGCTGCTGCCGGAACGTCCCGTCGATGGGCATAAAGGCTCGTTTGGCAGGGTGCTCGTCGTCGCCGGATCGGTCAATTACACCGGCGCGCCGGGCCTATGCGCCGAGGGAGCCTATCGCATGGGTGCCGGACTGGTGACAGTTGCCACCCCTGCCCCGGTTGCGCCGGTCGTCGGCGCGCAAATGCGCGAAGCAACCTATGTGCTGCTGCCCCACGATCTGGGCGTCATCTCCTCAGCCGCCGCCGCGGTTATCCGAGAGGAACTGGCGCGATATAAAGCCCTGCTCATCGGGCCGGGTGTAGGGCGGGAAAAAACAACCGGCGAAATGCTCGACGACCTGCTGAGTCAGGCGGAACGCGACCGGCGAAAGGCAAAACGCGGCATCGGCTTCCAACCGCTGCCGGCTGCCCCGGAACCCGACGACGAGGCTACGCCTGTGCCCATGCCGCCACTGGTCATCGACGCGGATGGCCTCTTCCTGCTTTCGACCATTGAGAACTGGCAGCAGCGGCTGCCGCCGAATACGATCCTCACGCCGCATCCCGGCGAAATGGCCACGCTGGCCGGCATCAGCGTCGAGGAGGTGCAGGCCAACCGCTGGCGTCTGGCGGCGGACAAAGCCAAAGAATGGAATTGCGTGCTGTTGCTGAAAGGCGCGCACACCGTTATCGCCGGCGCAGACGGGCGGCTAACCGTTCTGCCGTTCAAGACGGCGGCGCTTGCCACCGCCGGCACCGGAGACATCTTGGCAGGTATGATACTGGCGCTGCTCGGCCAGGGCATGAACGCTTACGATGCCGCCGTAGTTGCCGGATACGTTCACGGTCTGGCCGGCGTGCTGCTGGAGGAAGCGGCAGGCAGCCGGGGCGTGACAGCCGGTGACGTGCTGCAGTACGGCCTGCCCGAAGCGCTTGCCCTGCTGGCACAATAAAAAACCCGTGGGCGATCCTGCCCACGGGCCGGGGTTGTCAAAATTCGCTCCGCGGGGTGGCTTACGACTCGCTGACGCCGAGGTCGGCCAGTCGTCGCCGGGCCACGGCCTTGCCTTCGGCAATGCTATCCTCCAGCGAACTGGACGGCACGGCGCTTTCCACTTTCTGCCGGATAGCCCCGCGCGTGCGGTTAAAGCCGTTTTGAATATACCGGCGCGTCTCCCGGCCACTGCGTGGGGCGTTCAGCAACCCGACGATTCCCCCGGCGATCAAGCCGACGAACAGGCCAAACAGCAACAGGCCGCTGTCAAGTTCGGCGTCCGCGCGGTCGTTAACTCGCTTCAGCGGCATCCTGCGCGTCCTCCACGGTACGACGGATCGCCTTCCTAATCCCGCCGACATTGCCAACCAGCGAACCTACGCCAGCCATAAAGGCGCTCGCCTTGATAATCGGCCCGCTGACGGCATCGCCGACGAAAATGACCGTCCCTTTCGCGCTCTGAACGGTTTGCTGCGTGTCTTTCAAAACCGGCTTCACGTCGTTCTGTAGCAGATTAATCAGCCGTGCCACCTGCAGGATGAGCACTGCCAGCGCCAGAACGATCATGATCCCTTCCAGCGCCAGAAAGATGATGATCAGATCGCGGACGACTTGAATGATCGAGCCGAGGTTATCGACATCGCCGCGCGACAGCAGCAGCGCGATAATGAAGATGAGTATGACCAGCCCAATAAGCGCGCCTGCCGCAATCATGACGATGCGGCGCAGGTCAAAGCGCGACTCTTGCGGCTCAGGACGTTGCGGTGTCGAACTCACATATGGCGGAGGCAGATTTTGGGCCATAGATAACCTTAGCGTGATAGCCGTCTGCGCGGCTGGCGGGCGGTCAGCGCCGCTGCCACAATCAACGCGATCAGCGCCCCAATCGTCGCCGAAAACACGCGCAGAGCGCCGATATTCAGAATATCGATCTGAAGCGTTACACCGAGCATATGCCCGACTGCAAATCCCAACCAGCCGGCAAGGAGAAACAATGCAAGCCGCCGGGCATCCCCTCCGACGATCAGGTGAAACAGCGCTCCATAAAGTGTGGCGACGATAAAGGCGAACGTCAATGTGGGACCGGGCACGGAAGCGACTCCACCGTAGCAACGAACCGTCAGCGGGTGAAACTTTTGTTAGTGTAACACGATTTGTGATTTTTGAATACTACAGCGCCCCGTTTTGTTAGGGTAATTGTGTTGAAGATGGCGCAAGCAAAATCACTGCGAGAACAGCGCTGGATCAGAATCAAAAGGCTCTCAGATACAGCCGGGAAGCCACGTCTGAGAGCCTCGAATATGTCGGGGTGCCGGGATTTGAACCCGGGACCTCTTGCACCCCATGCAAGCGCGCTACCAGGCTGCGCCACACCCCGAAGTGCTCAAGAAAAGTATACCTGACACGCCGGACACTGGCAAGGCTGAGGCTGCCCTTCGCCTGAAATCAGTACCGTAGTCCGTTGTGATCATCTAGCGATGCGCTATAGTTGACACATCGTCCGCTGGCGTGAGAGGAGGCAGCCATGGCAGACATTCGTCTGACATCCCTGGCAGCTTGCGCAGGTTGAGCGGCTAAGCTCGGTCCTGGAGACCTGGCGCAGGTTCTGCGCCCCTTAGCCAATCTCTTTCCAACCGAAGATTATCCGCAACTTCTCGTCGGCCTGCTCGCGCCCGACGATGCGGCTGTTTATTCCCTGACGCCGGATCGTGCCATTGTGTCCACGGTCGATTTTTTCCCGCCGGTTGTGGACGATCCGTATGCCTTCGGCGCCATCGCTGCTGCCAACGCGCTGAGCGACATTTATGCGATGGGCGGCGAGCCGCTGTTCGCCATCAATCTGGTCGCCTTTCCGGACGGGCTGGACATGAGCATCCTGACGGAGATTCTGCGCGGCGGCGCTGAAAAAGTCCGCGAAGCAGGTGCGGTCATCGCCGGAGGGCATTCGGTCAGCGACCGTGAGCCGAAATACGGGCTAGCCGTGACCGGCACGGTCGATCCACAGGCGATGATGACCAAAGGCGGCGCGAAGGCGGGTGACGTCCTCGTGTTGACCAAGCCGCTCGGCAGCGGCGTCGTCACGACCGCGCTGAAACGTGAAGCGGCGGACGCAGCACACGTAGACGCGGCGATTGCCAGCATGCTGCGCCTTAACCGGGAAGCCTCCCGGCAGGCGCGGTTGTTCGGCGCGCACGCGCTGACCGATATTACGGGTTATAGCCTGATCGGCCATGGCCACGAGATGGCCCATCTCAGCCAGGTCGATCTACGCCTGTCGCTTTCGAGCCTGCGCTGGCTGCCCGGAGCCGTGGATTACGCGCAGCGCGGCATGGTTCCCGGCGGAACCGCCCGCAATCGCGCTTATTTTGCGCCGTGGGTGCAGTCCTCAACTGCGCTTGAGGAATGGGAATTGAATCTACTCTACGACCCACAGACATCCGGCGGGTTGCTTATGGCGCTGCCGCCAGATGCCGCGCACGGACTGGTCGAGGCGCTGGAAGCCAGTGGCGAACAGGCCGCCATTATCGGTGAAGTGATACCCGGCTCCGGGTCGATTCATATCACGCGTTAGAAGGGCTTTGAAGAAACACGTATGTCACAGCAAATTGATGCCCACGGCGTGACGCGAGAGTTTTCAGTGGAAGTAAAGCCCTCGGATCACGCGGTCATACTCGACGGAGGTACGGAGAACGCGCGGGCGTTTAGCTGCGTCCTGACGTATGGCGCTACCCGCATGCTCTGGTTTCACCTGACCAGACACCTGTTTCCCGAACAGGCCAGGCGTATGACGGCGCTCGTCGCGACCGCGCCGCTGTCTCCAATTGATGAACCGGGGATCACGACGCACGTCACCCTCGAGCGACGTGAAGATGGCCTGCTCTACATACTTGGCGCTAGCGACGTCTTTACGTGGACCATCCGGTTGGACGATGCAGATGCGCGGCGGCTATGGGCGCAGCTCGATCGGGCACTGCATCCGGTTGGCTGGCAAGGCGGTCGGACAGGAAAGTATTGAGCAGCGAGTGTTTGCAAAGTATTGACGGATTGCCAGTGTTAATTCGTTGCGCTAATGTTATTATTTACTTACTGAAAATATACCTTTCCATCCTGGCGTCCTCATTGTGGAGTCGCGAATGACCAACTACCCGCCTCCTGTCCCAAAACCGACGCCCGCCGGTACGCCGAGAGTTGCCCTAGCGCGCACTAAAGCGACGTACATGAATCTTCGCGCTGGCCCTGGCACACATTACGAAGACATTGGCGATATTCGTAATCATTCGGTTGTGACCTACTATCCCGCGACCAAACGAGCCGACGGCTGGATATGGATCGAGCAGTATGGCAACGCAGGCTGGGGGTCGACATCGGTCGTCACTTTTGATGATCTGCCGGTTTCACCGCCCAATCAGCCCTGGATCGCTACGCCGTATGATAATAAGGTCGCCATCTGGCACTGGCGTGGCGATTCAATCGCCGAAAACAGCATCGAGGAAGTCTGTCAGAATATCAAAAAATACGCTCCTCATGTGACGTCGGTCTTCGTCAAAACGAGCGACTATACGCCTTCGACCGGCGCGCAGTGGATGGGTTACTGGGACAGCAAACGCAGCCTCGCCATCGACGGCCCGGCCAGCATTGACCGCTGGGTGTCTACGCTACAGAAGTATGGCCTTGAATTTCACGCCTGGTGCGTGCCAAGAGGGGCGGACCTCGTCCGCGAAACCGACCTCATCATACAGGCGTGTCTGCGGCCCGGCGTCAAATCCATGATTCTGGATGTGGAACCCTATGATGGTTTCTGGCTCGGCGGCAAAGAAGGCATCCGTCCCTTCATGCTGCGGATTCGCCGCGCCATTCCCGGGACGTTTCACCTCGGCATGACGGTCGATCCCAGACCGCGTCATTACGAGGGCATTTATCCGCTGGAATGGTATCCCTTCATCAACAGCATTCACCCACAGGACTACTGGACGACCTTCCGGCGCACACCGGAAGAAGTGCTCGAAGAAACGTTCCGGGTCTGGGGTGGATATGGCCGGCCCATCATCCCGGCGCTTCAGGGCGATTCCAACGTGAATGAAATGCGTGAAGCGCACACGCTTGCCACGAAGAAGCATGGCGCTCCCGGTGTAAGCTGGTGGCGGCTCGGCGTCATCGGCCCGGCGCAGTTCGGGGCCATCAACCAGCCAATTGAGATCAGCACGCCGCCAACGGTTCCGCCAACAGCGCCGCCTGAGGAACAATACACCGACGAGGTGGTCGTCCGGCCCGGAGATCCGGGCTTCAGCGTCTGGGTTCACACCGACAAGCAGGAACTATCCACCTTTCAGGGCACGTGGGGCTGGACCGTGTACTACAAGCCCACGGAAGCGCAAACGAGCAAGGTGGCGATCCGCTGGTACAACCCGATCAGCGAATCGGGACAGTATGAAATTGCGACGTTTGTGCCGGCGCGCCATGCGACGACGCGGAACGCCCGCTTCAAGATCCACGGCGTCAAAGGCGCGAGCAGTGAATTGATCGTGCCGATCAATCAGGAAGCTAACCGGAACACGTGGGTGAAGCTCGGTGTTTTCGAGATCGACAAGGACGCTATCAATGCCGGCACGATCTTCCTCAACGACCTGACCGGAGAAACGGGACGCGAAATTGCGTTTGACGCTATTCGCTGGCGGCGAGTGGTCGCGCCCGGCGGCCCGTCCGATGGCCATTTAGCCGATGGATTTGATCCGCCAATCGGCACGCTGGAAGAGCGGCGCAGCGACGACGTCTGGCCGGGTAAATGGTATGACGCCAGCCCCTTCGGCAAGCTGTATTTCATCGGCACGCCATCGGAGGCCTATCACACCGGGGCGGACCTCAACCTGCCGCGAGACGCCGACGCACATGCGCCGGTTTACGCGGCCGCCAGCGGCGTTGTGACGTTTGCCGCCCGTTTGCCGGTCTGGGGCAATGTCATCATCATTCGCCACGACCCGCTGGAGCCGGGCGGCCTCGTTCTCTATGGGCGCTATGCGCATGTCGAGGACATGGTGGTGCAGGTCGGGCAGCGCGTCACACGGGGTCAACAGATAGCAAAGGTCGGCAATGCGTTCGGCGTCTACGCCTACCACCTGCATTTCGACCTTAGCCCCACGACGATTCTCGAGACGACACCCAACCACTGGCCGGGCAAGAACTACGACGCCATGTTCAGCAACTACATCGACCCGCGCGAGTGGATCATGAACAACCGGCCCAAACATCGCTGAGGCCGGCGTTCGCCTCGAAAAGTGTGGAAATGGGAAACAGCGGGGCTATCTCAAGCGGAGGCCCCGCTGTTGCGCTGTCGCCGTTTGAAGATACGCGCACAGCCGCCGGCAATCATGCTCGACGGCCCGCTCCGGAAGGTTTAGAATAGGCCCCAGTCGTCCGCGGCGCCATCTTCCATCATCGACGGGTCCCACATTTCGAGCCCCATCTCAATGGTCGTGGGCAGGTTAAGAAATTCCTGCGCGGTACGGCGCACCTGTTCCAGAAGCTGTGGCGCGTAGGGACAGAACGGTGTGGTCATGATCATTGTGATATGGGCGCGATCCTCGTGAATCTCGATGCCCCGTATCAGCCCCAGCTCGACGACGTTCATACCGATTTCGGGGTCAATGACGACGCGAAGGGCTTCACGAAGGCTCTCTTCCCTGTTCTGTACCTGATCGGTCATGCGGCCTGTTCCCTGCCTGTATTGTTCGTCCGATTCCACGCCCATGGTAGCATAGCCGACAAAGCGCGTCAATTTTTATAGCGAATATCATAAAAATATTGACACCCACCGGAGCGGCTGCTATACTAACGGATGTTTGTACCTGTGGGTACAATTGAGATTTAACAGCCATTAAACATCATGAGGAGCGATGAGCCGTAATGGGTGCTGCACTGGAAATCCGCAACCTGCATGTTGCTATCGATGAAAAGCCGATTCTGCGCGGCGTCAATCTGACCATCAAGCAGGGTGAAGTCCACGCGCTGATGGGGCCGAATGGGTCAGGCAAGAGCACGCTGGCGAACGTGCTGATGGGCAACCCGGCATATGAAGTAACTGCGGGTCAGATCATTTTCGATGGTCAGGATCTGATGGAGCTTGAGCCAGATGAGCGTAGCCGCGCCGGCCTGTTCCTGGCATTCCAGTATCCTGTGTCCATTCCCGGCGTGACGCTCGCCAACTTCCTCCGTCTGGCCATCAACGCCCGCATGAAAGCTGAAGACCCTGATAGCAAGGGCATTTCCGTTTCCGAATTCCGCAAATTGATGCGCGAGAAGATGGATCAGCTTGGCATGGATCATTCCTTTGCCGGGCGCTATCTGAACGAAGGCTTCAGCGGCGGCGAGAAGAAGCGCGCCGAAATTCTGCAAATGGCGGTTTTGCGCCCCAAGATCGCAATTCTTGATGAAACCGACTCCGGTCTCGACATCGACGCCTTGCGCGTTGTGTCTGAAGGTGTGGAACGCCTGCGCGGGCCGGAGCTTGGTGTGCTCGTCATCACGCACTATCAGCGTATCCTGAACTACATTAAGCCTGAGTTCGTCCATGTGATGTACGATGGCCAGATTGTTGAGACCGGTGGTCCCGAACTTGCGCTTCATCTGGAAGAAGCTGGCTACGAATGGGTGCGCGAAAAGTACGGCGCCGCTGAGTAATTGAAGCTCGAGGAGAATCCAATGACCGATCTGATTCGGAGCGAAAAGCAGCTTACCGCCGACGAAGCGCAGCTTAAGAGCGTTCGCAGCGCCTATGACGAGAAGTACGGCTTTCGCGATCCCGAGAAATACGCGTTCAAGAGCCAAAAGGGCCTGAACGCCGATATCGTTCGCCAGATCAGCGAAATGAAGAATGAGCCCGCCTGGATGACGGAGTTTCGTCTCAAGGCGTACGAAATCTTCATGAGCAAGCCGATTCCCCAGTGGGGTAGCAAGCTCCTCAACGACATCAACTTCGATGACATCTATTACTTCGTGCGCGCGTCTGAAAGGCCGGGCCGGAGCTGGGACGAAGTACCCGAAGACATCAAACGCACGTTTGACCGTCTGGGCATTCCCGAAGCCGAGCAGAAATTCCTGCAGGGCGTGACAGCGCAGTATGAATCCGAGGTCGTCTACCACAGCATCCGCAAGGACCTCGAACAAAAAGGTGTCATTTTCATGGACACCGACTCGGCGCTGCGCGAGCATGAAGACCTGTTCCGCGAGTACTTCGGCACCGTGGTTCCGCCTGCTGACAACAAATTCGCAGCGCTCAACAGCGCGGTGTGGTCGGGCGGCTCGTTCATCTATGTGCCCAAGGGCGTGCGCGTCGAGATGCCGCTGCAGGCCTATTTCCGCATCAACACACAGAACATGGGCCAGTTCGAGCGCACGCTGATCATCGTCGATGAAGGCGCTTACGTCCACTACGTCGAAGGCTGCACAGCGCCGACCTACAGCGAAGACAGTCTGCACAGCGCCGTCGTCGAGATCATCGTCAAGGAAGGCGGTCGCTGCCGCTATACGACCATCCAGAACTGGTCGAACAACGTTTACAACCTTGTCACCAAGCGCGCGGTTGCCGAGAAGAACGCCACGATGGAGTGGGTTGACGGCAATCTGGGCAGCAAACTGACGATGAAGTATCCCGCGGTCATCCTGAAGGGTGAAGGCGCGCATGGTGAGGTCCTGTCGATTGCGTTTGCCGGTCGCGGCCAGCACCAGGACGCAGGCGCGAAGATCACCCATCTTGCGCCGAGAACCACCAGCCAGATCATCAGCAAGTCGATCAGCAAGGACGGCGGGCGCGCCAGCTATCGCGGCCTTCTCAAAGTCGTTGAGGGCGCGGATGATGTCAAGAGCAACGTCGTTTGCGACGCGCTGCTGCTGGACGACCGCAGCCGTTCCGACACGTATCCCACCATCGAGATTGACGCCAAGCGCGTGACGATGGGCCATGAGGCTTCGGTCAGCCGTGTTGGCGAGGATCAGTTGTTCTATGCGATGAGCCGCGGTCTGAGCGAAGACGAGGCCAACGCCATGATCGTCAACGGTTTCATCGAGCCGCTGGTGAAAGAACTGCCGATGGAATACGCGCTGGAACTGAACCGGCTGATCCAGATTCAGCTTGAAGGCTCTATCGGCTAATCTGCCCCGCACGTTACAGACGAGATCAGGCGCGTTCGCGCGCGACCATGCCGGGCGCGCCTGCTAACCGCTAATCGAGGAGAATGGTTCTGTGGTTGTTGTGAGACAACGCCGTACAATGGCGCCTGAGTCGCCGGTCTATACGCAGGCCGATGTCGAAGCGCTGAGCGAGCGTTATAACGAGCCTCAGTGGCTGCGCGAAAGCCGCCTCGCCGCGTGGGAGCTCTACGAAGAAATGCCGATGCCGTCGCTGCAAGACGAGGACTGGCGGCGCACCGATTATCGCCATATCCGCTGGGATCAGGCGAGCCCGATTGTGGAAGCGAACGGCGCGAGTCTTGATATCGTGCCGCAGGAAAACCTTGAACCGCTGTCCGGCGAGGAACAGGGCGGGTTCATCGTCTTCGTTGACGGCAAGATCGTACACTATGAAATCCCGGAAGCGCTGAAGGCGCAGGGCGTTATTTTCACCGATCTGCAAACCGCGTGCCGCGAACATACCGAGATTGTGCGCCCTCGCTTGATGACGCAGGCGGTGCTGCCGGGTGACGGCAAATTCGCCGCGCTCCATGCCGCGCTGTGGACATATGGCGTCTTTGTCTACGTGCCTCGTGGCGTAGCGGCGCAGCTCCCGATGCATGTCGTGATCTATAACACCCGGCCGGGCGCAAGCCTGGGCCACATGCTGGTCGTGGCCGAGGATGGCTCGCAAGCCACCGTGCTGGTCGATTATCTCTCGGCGGAAACCGACGCGCATTCGGCTTACATCGGCGCAACCGAGCTACTGGTAGGCGACAACGCCAATCTTCAGTACGTGGCGCTGCAGGACTGGAACCGCGAAACGTTTGAGTTCCACCACCAGCGCGCGCGCGTTGGCCGCGACGCCAATCTCGACTGGATCGTCGGCACGATGGGCGGTCAGGTCGTGAAACAGTATCTCGAAATGGAACTGGACGGTCAGGGCGCTTTCGGTCGTATGTCCGGCATGTTCTTCGCCGACCACGACCAACTGTTCGACCACGACACGCAGCAAATCCACAATGCCCCGCTGACTACCAGTGACCTGTTATTCAAAGGCGCGGCGAAAGATCGCGCGCGTACCGTCTGGCAGGGCATGATTAAGTCGCTGCCGCAAATGCAGAAGATCGATGGCTTCCAGGCCAGCCGGAATCTGCTGCTCAGCGATGAAGCCCGCATGGACGGCATTCCGGGGCTGGAAATTGAAGCCGATGACGTGCGCTGCACGCACGCGGCAACCTTTGGTACGCTTGAGGAAGAGCCGGTGTTCTATCTCATGAGCCGCGGCATTCCTCGCGCGGAAGCCGAACTGATGGTCATCGAAGGCTTCTTCGACGAATTGCTGGAGCGCATTCCGTTTGAGCGCGTGCGCGAGCGGCTGCGCGCCGCACTGGATCGCAAGATCGTCGGCCGGGAATAGTCTCGGTTTTGCCCTATTGAACTCTGGAGGCGCGTTCCCGAATAATTGGGGCGCGCCTTTTTGCTGGTTCGTGCAGTCGCGCCCGTGGCGACGTTTACGAAAAAGGCTGAGTAATGACACAGATGGACCGCTTATATCCTTACGACGTCAAAGCCGTGCGCGCGGACTTTCCGATCCTCGCTCACGAACATCATCCAGGCGTGCCGCTTGTCTATCTGGATAACGCCGCGTCAAGCCAGAAGCCACGTCAGGTGATCGAAGCGCTGGATGAATACTACCGGACTTATAACGCCAACGTGCATCGCGGCGTTCACAAGCTGAGCGAAGCGGCGACGATGGCCTACGAGACGGCACGCATTAAGATCAAAAAATTCATCAACGCGCCGAGCAGGCGGCAGATTATCTTCACACGCGGCACAACCGAAGGGATCAACCTCGTCGCCAATACATGGGGCAGAGCGAACCTGCGGCCCGGAGATGTCGTCGTCACCACGGTCATGGAACATCACTCCAATATCGTGCCGTGGCAGATACTCGCCGAGCAAATCGGCTTCACGTTGCGGTTCGTCCCGGTATTGCCTGACGGCACGCTGGATCTGGACGAGTATGCGCGGCTGCTGCGCGAGGAACCGGTGCGGCTGGTCACGGTTATGCATGTTTCCAACGTGCTTGGTACGATCAATCCGGTGGCCGATATGGCGCGGCAGGCACACGAAGCGGGCGCATTGATCCTTGTCGATGCGGCCCAATCCGCGCCGCATATGCCGCTCGACGTGCAGGCGCTCGATGTCGATTTTCTGGCCTTCAGTGGCCACAAGATGGCCGGCCCCACCGGCATCGGCGTGCTTTATGGCAAGCGCGAACTGCTGGAAGCCATGCCGCCGTGGATGGGTGGCGGCGACATGATTTCGCGTGTCACGCTCGAAGGCAGCACGTGGAACGAGCTTCCGTACAAATTCGAGGCAGGAACGCCATCCATCGCGCAGGCGATTGGTCTGGGTGTGGCGGTCGATTATCTGTCCGCCCTTGGCATGGACAAAATACAGGCGCACGAGCATGCCCTGACCGAATACGCGCTGGAACGTCTGGCCGAAATTCCGGGCATCACGCTCTACGGACCGGACGTGGCGCAGCGTGCCGGTGTGACGTCCTTTACGCTGGACGGCGTTCACCCGCACGACATAGCGCAGATTCTCGATAGCGTAGGCGTTGCCATTCGCGCCGGGCATCACTGCGCGCAGCCTCTGCATGATTTCTTCGGCATCCCGGCTTCGGCCAGAGCCAGCTATTACCTGTACAACACCTTTGAAGAAATCGACGCGCTGGCGAATGGACTTATCAAGGCGCGAATGACGTTTGCGCTATAATCGCAGCCGGAGACACCGGAGGGGCTGATGTTTGACGATATGTACCGCGAGAACATCCTCGACCATAGTCGCAACATGCGTAATCGCGGACTGCTCGAACCGGCCGATATTGATTTCGAAGCAACGAACCCGTTGTGCGGCGACCGTCTGCGCCTGACAATGCGCGTTGACGAAAACAATCGCATCGTCGCGGTTGGGTGGGATGGTGAAGGCTGCGCCATCAGCCAGGCGTCGGCGTCGATGCTGGGCGAGCGCATTCTGGGCATGACTCTGGAAGAAGCGCGGCAGATCACCAAGGAAGACATCTTCGAAATGCTCGGCATTTCACTGTCGATGAACCGCATCAAGTGCGCGCTGCTGTCCCTGAAAGCGCTGAAAGTCGGAGCCTACGGGCTGGCGGACTGGCAGCGGATGCAGAATGAGGACGAAGAATGACCGAAGCCACCGATTTTGTGACCGTCGCCCCGGCAGCAGACCTGCCCCCCGGTGAGCGGCTGGTTTTCGAATATGGGCGTCACTGGGTCGTCGTCTTTAATGTCGACGGCGAATACTATGCCATTGAGGACTGTTGCACCCACGAGGAATACCCGCTGTCTGAAGGGACTCTGCGCGGATACTCGATTGAATGCGCCAAGCACGGGGCTAACTTTGACATCCGCACAGGCGAAGTGCTGGCGCCACCGGCCATTATTCCCGTCAAGACGTATCCGGTTCGCATTCAGGACGGCCAGATTCAGGTAGCCGTTCCCGGCTGATCGCCGGTCGAGATCCCCAGACTGCCCGCCTTTTCATAAATCCGGCGGGCAGTTTTATTTTTACAGTTTGCCGGCTCTCGGTACAATGCAGCGCCATTGGGGAATGGTTACATTGCTTCGAGGGTCGCAATGACAAACATTCTGGAAGAAATGTGGGGTGGACAAACGCTGGTTCTGGGCCATCGCGGAGCGAGCGCCTATGCGCCAATGAACACGCTACCCGCCTTTGAATTAGCGGCGGCGCAGGGTGCGGATGGTATCGAACTGGACGTCTGGCTGTGCGCGGGCGGCGAGCAACTCGTCATTCTGCACGATGCAACCGTTGACCATACGACAGATGGCAGCGGTTATGTATTTGAGAAAAGCTTTGCCGAACTGCGCGAACTGGACGCCAGCTACCAGTTTGAGGCATATCGCGGCGTCCAGATTCCCACGCTGGATGAAGTTTTCGAAGCGGTGGGCCGGAAGCTGCTGATTAATGTCGAGATTAAGGCCGACGAACGCATGATCCCCGGAACGGAGCGCGCGGTCGCCGACTGTATTCGCAGGCATGGAATGAGCCGCCGTGTTCTCGTCTCCTCATTCAGCGCGCAGGTCCTCAAGAATTTTCACGAGGTCATGCCCGAAGTTCCAATCGCTTTTCTCTACGACACCGACACGCCGGCATCCGAATGGGCGACCATCGCCAGCGTGCCGCATCAGGCCATCCATCCCCGTCATACACTGGTCGATGCGGCGCTCATGGAAAAGGCGCGCGCCGACTCGCATGTGGTCAATACCTGGACGGTCAATGAACCGGAGCGGGCTGTCGAACTGGCCCGTCTCGGCGTCGTGGGCATCATCACCGACAATCCCGACAAGATTCTGGCTGCGCTGGGACGATAAGGAAGCCGCCTTGCCGTGCAACAACAGAGGTGATCAGACACCATGACACCGGCGGCCAAACGGGTCTGGTCTGGGCTGATCCGGTTCGGATTCCGGCTGCTCTATAACGAATTCGCGTTTACCTACGACCTCGTCAGCCAGATCGTTTCGCTGGGGCAATGGGGCTGCTGGGGCCGTACGGCGCTCAGGCATCTCAAAGCCTCCGCCGGTGACCCGGTACTCGAATTGGCCTACGGAACGGGCAATCTGCATCTGGAATTGAACCGGCGTGGCTATAAGGCGTTCGGTCACGATCTGTCGCCGTATATGGCGGCGATCACGCGCCGCAAGCTGGTGTCACAAAACATGCCGGTTCGGCTGTCGCGGGGAATGGCGCAGGCGTTGCCGTACCGGTCGGGCGTATTTGCCGCCGTGATCAGCACGTTTCCCGCCGAGTTCATCATTGCGCCGGAAACGCTGCGCGAAGTGAACCGTGTCCTGCAACCTGCCGGGCAGTTCATCATCGTGCCGAACGCCGTGTTGACGGGCAAGGGAGCGGTCGAAGCGGGCATCGAGGCTTTGTATCGCATCACAGGGCAACGCGGCAGCAGCGCTCAACCCGGCGATATCGCTTCCATGTTTGCCCCTTACGGATTCGATGTCGTCGTGCATCACGAGCAATGCAAGAACAGCGTGGCAACCGTGATCGTCGCCACGCGGACGCGCAACGCCGGCGACTAAGATTATCGCCTGAAAGCGAGAATTTCCTCTAGCTTTTGAATCGAGGCTTTGCTACAATGCCCTCTAGATGGTGGGTGTAGCTCAGTTGGTTAGAGCGTCTGTCTGTGGAACAGAAGGCCGAGGGTTCAAGTCCCTTCACCCACCCAAACACAAGCGCCCGGCAAAACCGGGCGCTTTTTGTTTTCTGCTTAAGCGGGATAGCGCAAGCGCGCACTTTTTCGCCGCAGACGCTGCCGCAGGCCGCTTCGCCTTGCCGGTAGCGGCGTGGCCGGCTCGCCCGCTTGTGCCGGAGGTTCCATCTCGACAGCGATCTTCCCGCTTTCAGGCGTTGTGGCCGCAACCTGTTCGGCAGGCGTGGCTTCTTCGATTGCGGTTCCGGGGTCTGCCACTGGCGTGGCTTCGCCCGGTTGCGGGACGGGCGCTGCATCCAGTTCGCTCGGTCTGGGAACACCAAAGATCTCCCAGATACTCAGGCGCGCCGTATCCATTGAGGAAAGATCAGTAACAGGCCGGAACGCCCCTGTTTGTTCGCCCTCTGCCTCCGACGGCTGTTCGCCAGCGCTTTCCGCAGGGGGCGCTGACGGAGCGCCGATTGCATCGCCAGTGTCGCGGGGCGTTTCGATTGCGCGCGCTTCCGAGACAGACGGTTCGTCGGTTACAGATTCTGGCTGGCCGGTGGTCACGACCGGGTGTTCGCTGGCGCTCTGGTCGCGTGCGCTATCACGATCCGCAACCTCGACGGCCCTCAGTTCGCTTTCCGGCGTACGCTGAGTGTCTTTGCCGGACGCTTCAACTTGTTGTTCGGGCGCAGCAACAGACGACGCTGCCGGCTGCGGCGGCTTGAAACGTTCGTCGTCGGTGACCGTCGACGACGTCCTCGCGTCAATCTCACGCAAAAATTCCGGTTCTTCAGTTTCGGCGACCAGTTCGTCAATGGTCTGGCGCGGCTGCACCGGCATCGCCGGAGGCGGAGAAACAGGCCGGCGCGGGCGCGTATCTTCGTCGGACAGCGGAGGCTCGTCGATAACCGGCGCGGTAACCGGCATTAAAGAACCGTGGTCGGATTGCCCGGCCTCGACGCGCAGGTCGATCACGGGCGTGTGCCGGGGGCGGTAATTGGCACGCGCTTCTGCGTCCGGCGCTTCGCGGATCAGCGACTTGGCTTCGCGGTACTTCTTCGCCGAACCGGATTCGTTCACCTGTTTCCACAGCGTTTTTAAGCTGAGCACCAGCATATTATCGAGCCGCCGCTTGAGGCCGAGCGCGGCACGCATCTGGCCGAACAAGCCCGCCGCTTCATAGGTGATGGTCCACTGGACAACAGTGCCTTCAGGGATTTCCTGCAGGCGGATGCGGCCCGTGCTTTCCCGGAAGGGCAAGCCATCGACATAGGTATACTGGTAACCCAATCCGTCGTACCAGGCGGTGATTTCGATAACGTATTCGTCGCCCTTGTCCATAGTCTGACGCCAGCGCACGCCAGGCCCGGCGCGCTTTGACGTCAGATACGTGACCGAAGTACAGCCTGCCTGCCAGCGGGGATTGTTCCCGATATCGCTAATTAATTCCCAGACGACTTCAGGAGGCGCCGGGATGAGAATTCGTTGATCGATCGTTGTCATAGTCATTCGATTATAAAACGGACAGGGCGAGTTGGGTATTCAAACGCACCCGGGCTTTGAAAAACCATGCGCGTAAGGTTAGGAAAATCGCCAACCCGCCTGCATGGCCCACCCGGATTGACCCGATATCGTGCGGGTGGCTCGCCCATCGCCGTGTTCTTTTTTCCACAGCGCTTCTCCAGACACACACCTTAAAAACTAATCGTCCTCCCTACGGCTAGATAATCACCGGGCGAGCGCTGATCGGTAGCGCCAATTTTATCAGGTTTAGTCCATTACGATTTAATTCGGTCTACATCAGCAGAGCTTGGCAAACCGGCTGCCAGCAACAGTTTGCGGTATTCAGAGGAAAAGAAAGTAAAGATTTGTCAATTAATGCCGATTAACGTTACACTTATCTGCGGTGGAGCGTTCGCGCCAATTTCGAACCTCTTTCTCTTCTCATGAGTAGAGATTTCAGGCTTACACGGACGTTACATCCACCGCGCACGTTTGTATCTGGCCCGCTGGTGGCCGTGTCTCTATCAGTAAGGAGCGAACATATGCACAAGCTTCTCAAAGCCTTGCTCGTTGGAGCCCTTGTGGCTCTGGTCGTTGCCCCGGCAGCGGCCCAGGACGATCTTGGCAATGTCATTATCGGCTCGACGTTCGGCAGCACGGGTGTGAACTTCAACCCCATCACGAGCAGCACGGCGACCGAGCAGGATATCATGAATCTGCTCTACCCCGGGCTGGTCGGTGTGAACCCGGAAACCGCGATCATCGAGCCGAACGCGCCGGGTGGTCTGGCCAAGAGCTGGGAAGTTTCGGAAGACGGCACTGTTTATACGATTACCCTCAAGGATTACTTCCAGTGGTCCGATGGCACCCCGGTGACCGCGAATGACATCGCCATCTCGTGGGCAGCCATTACGAGCGGTCAGGTTGAGACTCCGCTTGCTTACCTGACTTCCTACATCACCGATGTTCGGGTCATCGACGACTACACACTCGAAGTCACCATTCCTGAGCCGAGCTGCGAATCGGTCGGTAACTTCTACTTCCAGGCGTTCCCGTCGCATCTGGTGATGGATGCGGATGGCAACGTCGACTGGCAAGCTGTGAACACCATGACCATGTCCAGCCCGGAGGACCTCGAAGTCGGCCCGTACGCGCTGAGCGCTCAGATTCCTGACCAGCAGACTGCGCTTGTGCCGGTTGCTGAAGGTCAGTGGCCTGCTGAACAGGAAGGCCCGATCCTGAACGACGGCTACATCCAGAAGGTGGTTGGCGACCAGACTGTCCAGATCGAACAGTTCCTGGCTGGCGAAATCGACTTCCTGACATTTGTGCCGCCGGACCGCCGCGCCGACATCCGCTCGGCTGAGGGCATTTCCAGCTACGAGTTCAGCCCCGGCGATACGTGGGACTACTTCGCGGTGAATCACGCCAACCCGGAGAACCCGCAGCCGGCCCGTGATGAAAACGGCAACCTGATCGAACAGGATCCGCACCCGCTGTTCGCCGTGCGTGAAGTGCGCCAGGCGCTGGCCCATGCCATCAACATGGACGACGTCATCACTGCCGCCGTGTTCGGTGAAGGCTCCAAGATGCAGTCGATGTACGCGCCCGGCACCTGGGTCTACAACGACGAAGTTCCGTTCTATGAGTACGACCCGGACCGCGCTCGTGAATTGCTGGCCGAAGCCGGCTGGACCGACGAAGATGGCGATGGCGTGATTGAATGCCACGGCTGCGCTCACGCCGAAGAAGGCACGCCGTTCAGCTTCACGCTCTACACCAACCAGGGCAACACCCGTCGTGAAGCCTTCGGTCAGATCATTCAGGACCAGCTCGCCGAAGTCGGTATCGAGGTCGATTTCCAGACCATCGACTTCAACGTTCTGGTTGACATGCTCGACCAGCAAACCTTCGACGCCGTTATCCTCGGCTGGCGCAACTCCTATCCGTTCAGCCCCGACTACACGCAGATCTTCGGGACAAGCGGTGACGTTATCGGTGGTTCGAACAGCGTCTCGTATGTCAGCGAAGAGATGGACGAGCTGATGCGCCGCGCGCTGACCCTGCCCGGCTGCGATCCGCAGGAACGCGCTGAGATCTACGGCCAGGCTGCTCAGCTCTTCCACGAAGACCTGCCGTACATCGTTCAGTTCAGCACCAACGGCATGTACGCGTGGCAGGATACCCTGCAGGGTGTCGATCCCTATCCCGCGAACCTGCTGTGGAACCTGACTGAATGGACTCGCACAGAGTAGTTTCAGCGTAGCGACACAGCGTAAACCTCATCCCCGCCCCTTCTCCAGAAACGAAAAACGCGTTTTGGAAAGGGCAGGGGATGAGGTTCGTTCCATAGAAATACACATAAGAAAATACTCATACAATGCCGGTTACTTTTTCCCTTTAAATATCTTCAATACTTGCTATGCTGATTGGATACCCCCGTTTTAACGTAAGTATCAAGGCGGTCGTGCGAAAAACATGATCAAGTACACGATTCGACGCCTGATCCAGGCAATCCCGATCTTCTTCGGCATTACCCTCCTGTCGTACCTGCTGATGACTGCAGCCCCCGGCGGGCCCACCAGCGCGCTGGCGATGGACCCGCGAATTCCTCCACAGCAACGACAGGCGATGGCCGCGCGCCTCGGCGTTAATGACCCGTGGCCGGTTCAATACCTGCGCTGGCTGCTCGGCGACGACTGGATGCGTGTGGATACAGATGGCGACGGTCTCGCCGATATCGCCCGGTTGATTCCGCTGGATGCCGACGGCGATGGACGCCCCGAGCCTGCGGGACGTCGCAAGGGCATCCTGCGCGGCGACTTTGGCGAGTCGTTCTTCCAGCGCCGCCCAGTCATCACCATGATCGAAGAAAAGATTGGGCCAACGCTGGAACTGGGTCTGGCGTCGCTGATTGTCGGATTGGTCATCGGGTTGCCGGTGGGCATTATCGCGGCGGTCCGGCGCGGAGGCTGGTTCGATAACGTCACCCGCGTGCTGGCCGTCATGTTCAACGCAGTGCCGGTCTTCTGGCTCGGCTTGATCCTATTGATGATCTTCAGCTTCCGGCTACAGCTCTTGCCATCGGGCGGCCAGTGTGGGCTGGTGTTGTCGGGCGGATGCCCGCCGATCTACCAACGGCTTGAATACCTGCTGCTACCGACCCTCGTGCTCTCCACGGGCGCAATTGCCATTTACTCCCGCTATATCCGCGCCTCGATGCTGGACGTCATCCATCAGGATTATATGCGGACTGCCCTGTCCAAAGGTCTGCCCGGCAAGGATGTCTGGTTCAAGCATGGCGCGCGCAACGCGCTCATCCCACTGGCGACCTTTCTGGGGCCAGCCATTACCGGCCTGCTCAGTGGCGCCGTCATTACGGAAACGATCTTCTCGTGGCCCGGACTGGGCCGCCTTGGCGTGACAGCCGTCATTCAACAGGACTTCCCGGTTGTAATGGCTGTCGTGATCATGGCCTCGATCGCGACCATCCTCGGCTTCCTGCTGTCTGACATTCTGTACGCGATTATCGACCCGCGCATTCGTTTCGATTAGGAGGCGCGCATGACCACGCAAACGCAAACACAGATCAAAACGCTCAAGGTTCGCGCGCCGGAAGAACGCCGCCTCGGCGAATCGCTAACAACACTGGCTCTGCGCCGGCTGCGCCGGGATAAGCTGACGCTCCTCGCCATAGCCATTCTGCTGGTGTTGACCGCATTATCCATCCTGGCCCCGGTCATCACCGAACAACTTGGCGTCAGCGCGACCCGAACCAACGCGCAGATCGCCTTCGCGCCTCCGGGCACGCCCGGACATATCCTCGGTACTGATGACCTCGGCCGTGACCATCTGGCGCGTCTGTTGTATGCCGGTCAGGTGTCACTCAGCATCGCTTTCATCTCCGCGTTGCTCTCGCTTGGCATCGGCGTAGCGCTGGGCATTATCACGGGCTTCTATGGCGGCATAGTCGACGACATCGTCAACTGGATTATCGCGACTCTATCGTCCGTGCCCTATCTGTTCCTGCTTCTGATTATCTCGGCGGTACTGCGACCGGGCCCGGCAACGCTCATCATCGTGCTGGGCTTCCTGGGCTGGATGGGCACGACGCGGCTGGTGCGTGGCGAAACACTGTCGCTACGCGAGCGCGAATTTGTCCTCAGCGCCCGCGCGATTGGCGCTTCCCCGCTCCGCATCATGTTCGGCCATATTTTGCCCAACCTGTTCTCTGTGATTGTCGTAACGCTGGCAATCGACATCGGTTCGCTGATTCTGGTTGAAGCCTCGCTAAGCTACCTCGGCCTCGGCGTGAAGCCGCCAACGCCCACGTGGGGCAACATGCTGACCAACGCGCAAACCTTCTTCACCAAGGGCGGCCACCTCGTCGTCATGCCCGGTCTGCTGATCTTCATTACGGTGCTGTGCCTCTACATCATCGGCGACGGCATTCGTGATGCCTTTGACCCGCAGGCGAAAGACCGCTAACACACGCGACTAACGTTCTACAAACGCCTAAAGAGGCGGTTTGCCCGGCAGACCGCCTCTTTTTGTTCTATTCCACACCATTCCGGGCAAGTCTCGCTATAATCGCGTTTTTAGCATCGCAGTTATTCTTACAGGAGTACTGACATGCGCTATCGTGAATTTGGACGCACAGGATGGCAGGTATCGGAAGTGAGCTTCGGGGCATGGGCCATCGGCTCAGCCTGGGGGCCGGTCGATGACCGCGAGTCGCTGGCGGCAATGCATACCGCGCTCGATAATGGAGTCAACCTGATCGACACCGCCGACGTTTATGGCGACGGGCACAGCGAAAGGCTCATCGCCCGCTTGCTCAAGGAGCGTTCGGAAAGGGTCTACGTCGCCACCAAAGCCGGGCGTCGCCTGTCACCGCACACTGCCGACGGTTATAACAAGGAAAACCTGACACGCTTTGTCGAACGCAGTCTGAAGAATCTGGAGGTCGAGACGCTTGACCTCGTACAACTGCACTGCCCGCCCACGGAAGTCTATTACCGGCCTGAAGTGTTCGGCGCGCTGGACGACCTCGTGGCCGAGGGTAAAATCCGTTATTACGGGGTCAGCGTGGAAAAAGTTGAGGAAGCGCTTAAGGCTATTGAATACGAAAACGTGGTTAGCGTTCAGATAATTTTTAACATGCTGCGCCATCGCCCGGCAGAGCTTTTCTTCCCTGAAGCGAAGAAGCGCAAGGTAGCGATCCTCGCCCGTGTGCCGCTGGCCAGCGGGTTGCTGACGGGCAAGATGAGCGCGGCAACCACCTTCCCCGAAGACGATCACCGCCATTTCAACCGCTACGGCGAAGCGTTCGACCGCGGGGAGACGTTCTCAGGTGTTGACTTTGAAACAGGTCTGGAGTTTGTCGAGCAGCTCAAGCCGCTCGTGCCTGAAGGCGCGACGATGGCTCAACTGGCGTTGCGCTGGATTCTAATGTTCGACGCCGTCACCTGCACGATTCCCGGAGCCAAAAATCCCAAACAGGCGGAAGACAACGTGCGGGCCGCCGACCTGCCGCCGCTCACCGATGAGCAGATGGCGAAGGTGCGCGAATTGTACGACCGCTATATCCGCGAACAGGTGCATCACCGCTGGTAAACATCAACGGGCGTGGCCAGATGGTGGCCACGCCCGTTTTTCATTGCCGCAAACACCCGCCGCTACGGGAGAAAACGCCAACAGCCCTACCCTTCAACCGGCAGCACGTTGAAGGTGCAGGAATTGTAGTTCGTTCCCAGAATGACCTCGAAATCCACCGTGCGGTTCGGGTCGGGTTCGGTACGGATATTCTCAGGTTTGACGTTGAGAATTTTGGCGATTTCGCCCAGACTGCTGCCCTTGGTCTGCCCGGTTCGGTCGATCAGTATGGTGTCGGTATAGATTGTGCCATCGTCGACCGGCCCGCTGGCGATAGCGTTGAAACCGCTCCAGCTCAGGCGCTCGGCAGCGACGAGGTCCAGATTTTCGATATTCGCGCCGTTGCGAACGGCGATCTGAGCTCCCTCGCGCCGGATCTGGCTTTCGGTCGGCGGCGTGTACATATCGTTCAATAGCTCAAGAATATGCTCGTATACCGGAAGCTGCACGTAGTCGCCATCGGGCGTTTGCCACGGCGTCGTATCGTACAGGCGGCGCATGGTAAACTGCTCCATGCGCTGGGTGTCGAGATTCAGCGCCAGCGGCAGCAGGCTTAGAATCTCCTCGAACGGCACGTTGGTTTCGATCAGTTCGCTGGCCTGCGACCACAAGGTTGGCAGGTTTGCCAGTTGGCCGGTATCACGCGCCTTCCGCCAGATGGCGCGCAGCACCTGCTGCTGGCGACGGCCCCGGTCAAAATCCGAGCTATTGCCGCGCGAGCGCGCGTACCACAGCGCCGCGCCGCCATTCAGATGGTGATAGCCGACGGGCAACGTCAGCAGGCCATCCTCGTCGGCCACGATCGCCTGCTCCGGCACTTCCGCGCCAACCAGCGGGTAATCCTGCAACGCGCAGTCAACCGCCACGTCAATGCCACCGAGCGTGTCCACGATCTCCTTGAAGCCGGTCAGATTGACCATCGCGTAGTAATGAACATTGATGCCCAGATTGTAAAACAGCGTCTCGCGCAGCAGGCCGAAACCACCGTCTGTCCAGCCCGCGGACTCGCCATAAATATAGGCGACATTCAGCCGCTGCATCGTCCAACCCGGCATATAGACATACAGATCGCGCGGCAGGCTGAGCATGGCAACCGTTCCGGCGCTGCGGTTGATCGACAGCACGATCATGGTATCCGTGCGAATATAACCGTCGTTCGTAATTTCACCGTCGTTGCCAAGCAGCAAAATATTGAGGATGTCCTGCCCGCGCCGGTCGACAGGCGGAACCTGCGTCGGAATGGCCGTTGGCGGGATGATCTTCGGATCGACATTGGCTGGCATCAACAACGTCGGCAGCGGGCGCGGCGTCGCCGTGAACTGTGGAACCTCAGGCTCCGGCGTCGCAGTCGCCTGAGGCGCGGCCGTATTCGTTGGCGGCAGGATTATTTCTGGCGCTGCCGCGCCAACCGGCGTGTTGGTAACGAAGTCCTGTGCGGCCTCTGGAAGCAGCCGCAACAAACGGAACTGCGCTTTGCCAGCCGCAGCGCCATCCCCCGGTTCTTCGGTCGCCTGCGCCGGCGCGATAGCCGTAGCCGTCTGCACGTAGGCCGCCTGACGCTCGCGAACGACGCGTTCCTCATCCAGACGCCGCGTCAGGTCCTGAACCACCCGATAGCCGAAGTACAGCGCTCCCAGAAGCAGCGCCGCGGGAACGATACGAAAAACCATAAAGTCGGCAATACGTGCCATAGCCGATGACCGGCGTGGAACTATCAAAGCAATAGACTCCTGAACAATGGGGGCACAAGAGGAAGCCGATGCCTGCCTCTCATCCCCGCACATCGAAGCGACCTTACGTAACCAGCGTAGAATGTTACCCCACCCCTACCCGGCTGACAACGCACGTCTGGCCGACGCTAACGCGCCGCCGGTTCGGACCGACCGGGCAGCGCGTTAAACGGCGAAACAGCCGGCGTCAGACCGGCGCTTAGTTGAAGATCAAGGGAATCGTGCAGGGTTCCGGATAGTTGCCCGTGATGTCTACGACCGTCAGGCGGACCCAATGCAGGCCATCATCGAAAAGGTCGGTGTTGAGCAGGCCAAGGGGCCCATCGGTGACCGCGTCCTCATAACGATTGTAGAAGTTGTAGACATCGGAAAAGCTCGGCCGCACCTCAATCTTGTAGTAATCCATGTCTGGCAGCGATGCAGTGCCAAACAGGGTAACAACGCCCGTTACCCGTTGCCCCGGCACAGGCGACGTTATATAGACGCCCGGATGGTTGCAGCCAACCGCCGCATAGTTGAATTCCAGCGCCGGCGGAAGCGTGGCCAGCGGAACCGAGGTTACAACCGGCGACGAGGGCAGCTCCGGCACGAACAACAGGTCCCCGGCAACGATGTTATCGACATCCAACAGGCAATTGGCATCGCGCAATTCGGCCACCGTACTACCAACGGCGCGCGCGATCGAGAAAAGCGTGTTGCCCGGTTGCACTTCATAGACTTCCCAACCGAACGGCCGCTCGCAACGACGAACGTTGCTCACGAGAGTCGCCGTCGCAGCTACCTCCGCCGTTGGCGTCGGCAAAATACCAATGTCGCCCTCCAGGAACAGCGGCAGGGTCGCCGTGGCCGTCGGGGTCGCCGTTCGCGTTGGCGTCGGCGTGGCAGTCACTGTCGGTGTAGGCGTGTTCGTGCGCGTCACAGATGCCGTCGCCGTTGGCGTGTGGGATGCCGTCGCGGTTTCGGTGGCCGTCGGCTCCGGCGTATTCGATGGCGTCGCTGTTGGCATCAGCGTGGCAGTCGCTGAGGGTGTATGCGTCGCCGTGTCGGTCGCAGTCGCCGTACTGGTCGGCGTCGGCTGCGGTGTATCGGTCGCTGTACTGGTTGCCGTCTCGGTCGGTGTAGCCGTATCCGTCGCCGTTGGCTGAGGCGTATCGCTCGGCGTAGCCGATGGCGTCACCGTATCTGTCGCCGTTGGCACTGGCGTGCCCGTTGCTGTTACAAGGATCACGACTTCCGTTGGCTCCAGCGTCGGCGTGGCGGTGAGTGTAGCCGTCGGGCTGGACGTCACGGTCGGAGTATGGGTCGGCGTCGGCTGAGGCGTGTCGGTCGCTGTACTGGTTGCCGTCTCGGTCGGCGTAGCCGTGTCCGTCGCCGTCGGCTCCGGTGTCTCAGTCGGTGAAGGCGTATGCGTCGGAGTCGAGGTATCGGTCGCCGTAGGCCGCGGCGTGTTCGTCATTGTCGGCGTCGGTGTAGCCGTTGGCTCCGGTGTGTCGGTCGGCGTCAGCGTGGCAGTCGCCGAGGGTGTATGCGTCGCCGTGTCGGTCGCTGTCGCCGTGCTGGTTGCCGTCGGCTGCGGTGTATCAGTCACAGTTGCGGTCGCCGTGAACGTAGGCGTATCGGTCGCTGTCGGCTCCGGCGTATCTGTTGCCGTGCTGGTCGCAGTAGGCGTCAGCGTCGCCGTGTCCGTTGCTGTTGGTTGCGGCGTGTCGCTCGGCGAGGGCGTATGCGTCGCCGTGCTGGTCGGCGTCGGTGTAGCCGTTGGTTCTGGCGTGTCAGTCGGCGTCCGTGTCGGTGTGTCCGATGGAGTTGCCGTATCCGTTGCCGTTGGCTGCGGTGTATGGCTTGGCGTTCGAGTCGCCGTAGCCGTATCCGTGGCTGTCGGTTGCGGCGTATCGGTTGCTGTACTGGTCGGCGTCTCAGTCGGTGTGACAGTGTCCGTCGCCGTCGGCTCCGGCGTGTCAGTCGGCGTCCTCATTGGCGTCAACGTCGCAGTTGCCGAAGGTGTATATGTCGGAGTCGAGGTATCGGTCGCCGTAGGCCGCGGCGTGTTCGTCATTGTCGGTGTCGGTGTAGCCGTTGGCTCCGGTGTGTCGGTCGGCGTCCGAGTTGCTGTGGCGGTATCCGTTGCTGCCGGTTCCGGCGTACTGGTCGCTGTGTCAGTCGCTGTCGCCGTGCTGGTTGCCGTCGGCTGCGATGTATCGGTAGGCGTCGGGGTTGCCGTAGCCGTGTCGGTTACGGCCGGTTCCGGCGTATCAGTCGGTGAAACGGTTGGCGTTGCCGAATCGGTTGCCGTCGCCGTTGCGGACGGTGTGCTGGTCGGCGTTTGCGCCTGCGCGAGAACGCGAGATGTCGCCATAGCCGTGTTCGTCGCCGTTGACTCGGACACATTCGTGGCTGACGGCACGCCGGTTTCAGATGGCAAGGATGCCGGAGTCGCGCTGGTTTCCGCCTCAGGCTCTACGGTGCGGGTTGGCTCTGCGCCCGGAGTCCGGGGCTCCGGGCCGGTGGCAACGGCTTCCGGCGATTCGGTAGCCCGGCCGGTCTGGGTAATGACAACAAACTCGGTCGCTTCGGGTTCTGTGGCGGCTGGCGTATCGCTCACCCGCGTAGTATCAGGCGTTTGAGAGGTAGCGGTCAGCGTGGCGACAATCGTGATGTCCGGTTCTTTCGTGACTTCGAGCGGCGCGACACGCGGCTCAAGGGTTGCTTCTGGAGTGCCATCATCAGGTGAAACCGTCACGGTCTCTGTGAAAAGTCCCGGAACGCCCGCTGCCGTTTCAGGCGTCGCTTCTTCCCGGAGATCCTCAGACGGTTGCCGGGTTGCGTCAGGCTGTCCGGGCCGGGAAGTCGCTTCAACGCGCGACGGAGTCGCGGTTTCAAAAACTTCAGTCGTTGGCGCGGGCGTAAAGGTGACAACCGCGGGCACGTCCGCAACCTGCTCACCGGTCGCCGTTGCTACCGCTCCGGTCACAAATACCTGTGTCGGGCGCGGCGTCACAGTCAGCGTCCGCGTCACGGCCGGCGTGATCCCGGTCGGCAGCGCCGCGATAGCGGTATCCTCGCCGAGGGCTACTGCTTCTGCGGTCGTCCCGTCGCCGGTCTCTGTCGGCAACAGCAATCGTGTCTGCCCCGCCGCATTACGGGCATCGTTCGTCAGCGAAAGAACAATACCAAACATCAGCGCAAAGGCCAGCACGCCTAGCGCAGCGATCGCTACGGTCACTTCATTACCGAGATCGCGCCGCATCGGCTACCTTTCCGGAACAGGTGTAGCGTCGAGAGGCAAAGCAACCAGAAAGGCGCTGCCAACCGATTCGCGTGTTTCAACCCAGATACGGCCGCCGTGCGCCTCGACCAGCGCCTTGGCCACGCTCATGCCGACGCCAGTGTCGCCCAGCCCCTGAATAAGCGGGTTCTCGGCCTTATATTTGCGGCTGAACACGCGCGGTTGATCTTCGGGTGAGATACCGCCGCCACGATCCTCGACGCGCAGCAGCAGGCCATTCACCTGCTGCCCATCGGAATCGAGCTGAACCAGCTGGCGCTGCGCCGAAATGTAGATTTCGCTACCGGGCGGCGAAACGAGATAGGCATTGGTCAGCAACTGACCAATGATCTGGTTGATGGCATCAGGATCGCCACGCAACGCGGGGATTTCATCATCCAGATTCAGATGAACGACCAACCCCTTTTCCCTGAGCTGGGTGGCCGCGTTGGTGATGGCATCCTCAATCGCTTCGACCACATCTACCGGCTGGTGCGCGAGCGTAAATTGCCCGGTGTCGAGCATGGTCACATTGATGAGGTCTTCAAACATGGCCGCCAGCCGGGTGACATTGGCGCTGACACGCTGGAGGAACTTGCGCTGCATCTCGCCCAGAATGCCCGCCGATTCGCTCAGAAGCAGATCGACGTAGCCGATGATGGACGTCATCGGCGTACGCAATTCCTGTACCATGCTCACCAGCACTTCGGGATCCTCAAGCCGTTTGGCCAGCTCGTTCGGCGTGCCAAGCCGCGTCTGGAGAACCTCAAGGCGATTCCTAAGCTCGGCCATTTCGGCGCGCGCGCTGTTCAATTCGCGCTCAAGCTGGTCGCGCTGGCGCGACAGGTCGTCGATGATTTTCGTTAGCGAACCGACGCCGTCCTCACCCAACTGCTGTAGCCGGTCGCGGTCGCCTTCAACACGCGCCAGTGATTGGTCGCGCTCGATTTCGAGCGCCTGGCGTTCGGCCAACAGGCGATCACGTTCGGCGATCAACGCACTACGCTGGTCGGCGATGTCCTTAAGTTGCTGCCGCAGGCGCGCCTGTTCTTCATACGCCTCTTCCAGTTCGAGTTCAAACGCGGCGACCTGAGCCGTCAGGCGGGCGCGTTGTTCCTTCAGCGAATCCTGCCGGGCAAGCAGTTCGTCGCGTTCGGCCCGCAGCTTATCCCACTGGCGCATCATGGCCTCGCGGTCGGCGGCGACATTCTTCAGTTCATTCTGCAGCGCCTGTAGTTGCCGTTCGCGCTGTTCCTCACGCTCAATACGGTCGCTGAAGCGCTGGCGCTCGGCCAGCAGCGCGTCACGCTCACGCTGGAGAACTTCGTTGCGCGCTTGCAGCGCGGCCCGCTGCTCATAGAACTGGCTCATCAACTGGGCCAGCCCGGCGGCCCCGCCCTCGATGCCAAGCACCTGTAACTGCGCTTCAATGTCCTGCAGCTTGTTGGCCAGCTCTTCGCGCTCCAGCTCAAGCCGCGCCTTTTCTTCGCTCATGCGCGCGAGCATATCTTTGACCACCTGAGGGAGCGGCGCGGTGCGGCTGGCGCGAAGCTCGGCCAGTTGCGCTTCCAGCCGCTCGCGCTGCCTGGCGAGTTCATCCTTTTCACGATGCAGCGATTCGACAACCGCGTTCAAAATCGCTTCGTTGTCGGTCGATGTCGCGCCGGCCAGCGCAGTTTCGGCCTCCCGCAACCGGGCAGCCAGCCGATCCCGTTCGGCCAGCAGGCGTTCCTGCTCCTGGCTCAGCGAAATAATGCGCTGGCTGATCGACAGCCCTTCGTCGGTATCGCCAAAGGTATCGGTCACGCGGCTGCGTTCGAAATCGAGTTCGACCTTGAGCGCCGTCACCTGCCGGTTGAGCTCGGCAACCTGCTCGCGCGCTGTTTCGAGGCTTTGCTGCATTTCCTCCCAGACAGCGCGAACCGCGCCATCCTCCAGCACTTCGGCAGCGCCGCCCTGCACCATGGCCTGAATAATGCGCTCTTCCGCCGCGACACGGTCATGTTCTGCTGCCCGGCTAAGCGCCAGCAGATTGGCAGCGATAATACCGATGCCCTTCAACAGTTCCTGTCCCGACTCGTCCAGTTCGCGCCCGGCGTATGGCAGGCCCACAACCAGCATGGCCAGTAGCTCTCGATCCTTCACTAACGGCTGGAAATAGACCGGGCCAATCTGTTCGATGTCGAAACGGGTATAAAGATCACGCAGTTCGTCAGGGTTACGATCGACATACAGCGGCCGCTGCAATCGCCGCTCAATGGCATTGACGAGCGTTGGTTGCGACTCCAGGTTGACGGGCAGCCCTGAAATCGACCGCTGCATTGTCCGGTCTCGCCCAACGATGATGTCGGCGTAATTCGGGTCGCGGACGTCGAGGAGCACGCCAATATCGGCCTGAAGCACCTGCAGCGTGGCCTGAATGATCCGGTCGGGGATGTCGCCGGGAGAAGCGCCTTCTAACATCAGGCCAAGTGCGCGCATCAACTGCACCGACTCGCGCTCGCTACCGGCTCCGGGCTCCACAGGCACAGGCCGGGCCGGGAGTTCCAGCAGCGTGTTGGCGCTGGCCTGTAGCTGTCCGATGATTATGCGATAGATAACGACCGGGAGAATCGGCAAAGCCGCCAGATATGCCAGCCGTGCCGGCCCGGCGTAGTCGCCGCGCAGCGTGCCCTGCGCGATTTCAGCAATCGTGATGCCATGGCCGATCAGGAGAATGGCGAAATAGAGCAGCTTGAGCGGCGCATCCGTCACCCACCGGAAATAGGCGATGATTAAAATGGCCCCCAGCAACGACAGCGCCATGGCCACAACCGACCACCCCAGACCATAGGCGCTTTGATTGAACTCCGCCTCAAGCATCACCCGCGGCCAGTCCATCCCGGTCAGCATGTAACCGAGGATGACGACCGCTATCAGCATCAGCAGGAGGATGTTCGTCGTGCGCGGCCAACGCGCGTTATCCGCCGTTAGAAAGGCCCAGCCAATGAGCAGGATGGTGGTGACGGTAACGGCGCGTTCAAGCGGTGGCAGAATCGCCACCGCGTCCTGAGAGGCAAGGATGGAAAAAAGCGCGCCCACCATGAGAAAGGCCCAGGCGAACACCGACCCGATTGAAGCCAGCAGATAACGGCGAATGCTGGCCTGCTCGGGATTTCGCAGGCGCTGCCCGAGGGCCATAAAAAGCGCGACCTGAGTTACGGCCACAACGACGAGAAAATAAATCAGATCGCCGGGCGGTCGTACGAATAAATTCACAAAGTCCAGTGACGACTGTGACACGACCCGTCCTGATATAATTTTGTTACGTTTGTATGCGTAAAGTATACCATAATCAAATCAATAACGATCATCTGGGCATGCCCCCCATGACAGCCACGCTGCCCACGGCCTGCACCGTTGACGCCCCTCAGCGCGTTCGCTACACTTGTCGCTTGGGGCCTCTGGCCCTTGGTTAGTCTATTTCGGACAGAATGCATGTCCCAACGTCCTTTCGCGCGTCGCGTTGCCCATCTTTTGCGGCGCTTTCCCTGGTTAGTCGCGCGTACCCAGAAGATGTGGCAAATGACGCGCCCGCGATTTTCAATGGGTGTCGTTGGCGTCGTGCTGGACGATCGCAATCGCGTTCTGCTGGTGGAGCACGTGTTTCACCCCTACCTTCCGTGGGGACTGCCGGGCGGATGGGTGGAACGACACGAAGATCCTGTCAGCGCACTCCGGCGCGAGCTTGACGAAGAGCTGGGAATGACCGTCGAGATCGGCCCCATACTGGCCGTACAGAATGAGCACGGGTCACACGTCGATCTAGCGTACCTGTGCCGCCCGACCAGCCCGGTCAACCGGCTGAGCTTTGAACTGCTGGATCACGACTGGTTCGACGCCGGGCAACTGCCCAGAACGCACGCCTTTCACAGGCTGGCCATTCACCGCGCCTGGGAACTCACCGTATCCAAATTGCAGACGAACGAACAATGAGCGCAGGACTCACCGGACTGGGGACTCGCAAGCGAACCCGTCGGCTTCCAATCATTCCATTTGTCTCGGTGCTGCTGCTGGCCGCAGCCGCCGGATTGTTCACGTATGAACTGATCAACTTCACCCAGCGCGCCGAGCAACTGGCAAGCGACGTCACCGTGGCAGGCGTGGAAGTCGGCGGGCTGACGCCGGCGCAGGCCGTCACCCGCTGGGAACAGGCGTATGCCGAGCCGGTTGTCCTCTACTACGCCGACAGCCCGATACTGCTGTATCCGGCGGAAGTCGGCTTCCGGCTGAACACGGAAACCATGCTGGCGGCCAGCCGCACCGCCATCGAAACCAACGCCAATTTCTGGGTCCGCTTTGCCAACCATCTCCTCGGTCGCCCGCCCGGCCCGCCGGTCAACGTGCCGCTGGAAGCCGAATACCAGCGCGGGCTGTTACAGCAATTCCTGCAAAATATCGCTCAGCGCTATGACCGCGCGCCCGGCAAGGCCGCCTACGATCTGCAGACGCTGACGTTCAGACCGGGCGCTGAAGGCTATACCCTCGATGTGGAAGCGGCGATGGAACTGGTCGACGCGGCGCTCCGCAGCCCTGACAATCGCACCGTCGTGCTGCCGGTATCCGGCTCTGATGCATCGCGGCCGAGCATGGAATCGCTGCGTAACATGATCATCGAGTATCTTGACTCGCAGGGCTTCATCCACGACGGTCAAACCACGGTCGCATCGGTCTTCATCATGGACCTTCAGACCGGCGAAGAAGTCAACATTCTCGGCGACGTTGCGTTTTCCGCCGCCAGCACCATCAAAGTGCCGATCCTGATCGACTATTTCCGGCATCTGGTCTTCGACCCATCACAGGAAGAAGCATGGCTGATGGCGAACTCGCTGCTATGCAGCAACAACGCATCGTCAAACCTGCTCATGCAGATTACGGGGCAGCGGCTGACGGGTATTCCGGAAGATATTTTCGCCGGCATTGCCAGCGTCACCGAAACGGCGCGGGCGGCCGGCGCTCGCAACACTTTCCTGTCTGCGCCGCTCGTCATTGGCGTCGCCGGGCAGCAGTTTGGCTCAATCCCGGTCGAGCCGACATCGCCCAATCCGTATTACAACACCAACCCCGACCCGTACAACCAGACGACCACCGAAGATCTGGGAACGCTGTTCGCGATGATTTATGACTGCGCCCAGTACGGATCAGGCCTGATGGCGGTATTCCCCGATGGGGAGTTTACCCAGCAGGAATGTCGCCAGATGCTGGAGCTGATGAGCGCGAACGACCTGCAACGCCTGCTGCAAGGCGGCATCCCCCCCGGAGTGCGGATCTCGCATAAAAACGGCTGGATCGACAACGAGCACGGTGATGCAGGTATCGTTTTTTCGCCCAACGGGCGTAACTACGTCATCGCGGTCTACCTGTGGGAAAATGTTGAGTTCCTGAGCTACGCCCGCGCCTGGCCGATCATCGAAGGCATCTCGCGCGCGGCGTGGAACTTCTTTAACCCGGAGCAGCCGTTGTTGCAGCCGCGCACCGACCTGCCAGAAACCGCGGTGGAATGCGAAGGCAATTACCTGCCGCCCGGCCCGGAGGCGGTCAATCTAAACGACATCAACGCCTGGCGCAGGCAGTAACCCGGTCGTCGCCGGTAACAGCGATTCATGCCGGGGGATTGTCGAGCGCAGCCGCGGCTTCGTTAGGCGTGGGAAAAATCTGAAAGACCAGATCGAGGCCGATAATCTGCAAGACTTCGTGAACGCGGGTTTGCACAGCCGCGAGCACCAGATTGCCCTGGCACTCGCGGGCACGCTGCCACAGGCTGACCATGGTCTTTAGCCCCATGCTTGACACATATTCCACGTCGCCCAGATCCAACACCAGCAGGCATTTGCCCGCTTCGAGCTTGTCCGTCATCAGGCGGTCGAGGCCGGGGCAAAGCCGGGCGTCTAGGCGGCCATGGGGCGCGAACAACCAGATATCGTCAACCGGGTTGGATACCGACACCTTCAGGGCAACGTGGTCGCGCAGATTTTCCAGCCGCGGCGCATCCTGAACATGTTTAACCATCATGAGGCTGTTGCGGCCCGCCTCGTCGGTGTAGACCACCTCATCCATCACTTTCTTGATGAAATAGATGCCCCACCCTCCCGGCTCCCGGTCCTCCATCGAGGCCAGCGGATCAGGATCGGACTGCCACAGGGGGTCAAACGGCGGCCCATCGTCCACCACTACGATGACGAAGCGGTCACGTTCGGCGCGGCAGATGATCTCAATCGACTGATTCAGCCCATCACCGCGATAACCGTGTTCGATGATATTCGTGACGGCTTCATCAACGGCAAGCTGGCAGTGATGCACGGCGCGTTCGTCCAGCCCGGCGCTCCGGGCAGCATGCATGACGAAATCACAGGCAGCCGGAATCCGGTCTTTCAAGCCCGGAATTCGCAGGCGGCGCTCTTCTGGCACGATGTACCTTCCTGCCCCGGCTGCCATCGCGCTCTACATTAGTAACTTCCGACGGCTTCCATCTGGGTGGGGAAAATCTGCAGTACCGTATCGAGGCCCGCCATCTCCAAAACTTCGCGCACACGATAGGACGGCTGCGCGATGCGAACGTCGCCCGCTTCCGGCCCGCGTTTGGCACGCTTGAGCGCAGAGACGATTTCCCGCAATCCGGCGCTGCTCATGTACTCCACACCCGCCAGATCGAGGACAATCTGCGTGTGCCCGCTCTCGATCTCACGGGTGAGCGCTTCACCAAGTTGATCTGCATTGGCGCTGTCTACCCGGCCACGAACTTCAATCAAGGTCACCTGTTCACGCGCCGAAACGTTAATGTCTAGCATGACTATAGCTCCCGCGTCTTCACACCGGTATTATAGCCCAATATCGCACGGTATCCTCTAACACTCGCCCGCATGAATGAAGTACAATCAGCCTGTGTGTCAGGTTGATATGAAAAACGCTGGATGATGCAGTTAGATTCCTTCCTTCTCCTGCTGGGTACATTCACCATTCTGCTGCTGTTCCTGCAGCGCACCGATCCAAAGCGGCGGTTGGTCGTCGCCATTGGCCTGCTTCTGCTGCTGGTGCTGATCGTGCGCTATATTAACTACCGCAATCTGCACACTGAAGGGCAACTGGCGTTTATTGTCGCTCTGGTGCTCAACGGCCTGTTCTGGTTGTTCATCGGGCGCTACAACCCGGTCAAAAGCGGCGACGAAATCAAGGTCCTCGGTCTGGACGACTAACCAAACAGCCTGTCGCGGCATGCGACAGGCTGCAATCAAAAGCGCAAAAACGGTCAGGTCAGCCGATAATGTTTAGCGGGATGACATCGGCATCCTGCAACAGCACGACGCTGACTCGCGCGGCAGTGGCTTCCGCCAGTTGCCGGAAGGCACGACCGGCCGGGCTTTCTGGAGACGCCACAACCGCAGGGCGGCCATAGTCCCCGCCTTTGCGAACTTCGGCTTCCAGCGGAATGCGCCCCAGGAAGGCGAGATTGCGTTCCTGAGCCAGCCTTTCGCCCCCGCCCTCGCCGAAGAAATCGCCTGCCATGTTCTCGACAATGCCGAGCACCGGCACATTCAGGGTTTCAAACATGGCAATGCTGCGAATAGCGTCGCTCAACGCCACGTCCTGCGGCTGAGTGACGACAATCGCGCCGGTCAGCGGGAACGACTGCGCGAGCGACAGCGGAGCATCGCCCGTACCCGGCGGCAGATCGACGATCATGTAGTCGAGAGTGCCCCACTCCACATCGGTGAAAAACTGGCGAATCGCGCCATGCAGCATCGGCCCACGCATGATCATCGGCTTGTTGGGGTCGATGAGATAGCCCGTGCTCATGGTCTTGACGCCATACGCCTCGATGGGGACCATTTTGTTGTTCATGACTCTGGGGCGAGCCGAGCCAACGCCGAGCATCATCGGTATGTTCGGGTTAAGAATATCGGCATCGATCAGCCCCACACGCGCCCCGGCGTCTGCCAGCGCGACGGCGAGATTGGTCGCCACGGTGCTCTTGCCAACGCCGCCCTTACCGCTGGCTACGGCGATGATGCTTCGCATCGGCACGTCAAGCCGCCCGTGAATCTTGCGATCGGTCGGAACCTGCGCGTCCCACCGAATGTCGAGGCGCTCGATGCCGGGAACCTTGCCGATGACAGCGGCATTGCAACGCTCGAGAAAAACGTTCTTCAGCGGACACGCCGGCGTTGTCAGCACAATCGTGAAACGCGCGGTATTGCCTTCAATGGTCAGGTCGCGCACCATGTTCAGGCTGACGATATCCTGATGCAACTCTGGCTCGATCACGGTGCTCAACGCCGCCATGATCTGCTGTTTTATGTCGTCGCTCATAACACCCCTGAGAAACCTGCTCGTGGAAAATCGACATCAGAATTATTATAGCGCAGATCAGAAAAAATCCGTAAATTTGGATATCCTGCTCCAGAACCGGTCGATTTTGGAGTAAGACAGGAAAAGTTTACCCCTCTATAAAAGAAAACAAAACCCGGCCAGATGACCGGGTTTATGGCTGTCTTTCTCTGGCAAAGCCGGAAACTACTGGCCGCCCTGCTCGCGGGCGCGTTTGCGCGCCAGTGCCGCCTCGCGCTTGGCCAGACGTTCGGCCTTGGCCTTTTCGGCAGCAGCAGCAGCATCATCGGCGGCTTCAGGCTTGGGCGCATCCGCAGCCTGACCGGCAGCCGCTTCGCTGGTCGCAGCGGCCTGTCCGCGAGGCCGCTGCGCCGCGCCACCTGCTGCGCCACGAGCCGCACCGCCAGCCTTGGCCGCGCTGGCTTCGGCCTTCTTGCGCTCCTTGATGACGTCGCTGTGTTCCCAGCCACCACGCGCTTCGGCTTCTTCAGCCGCGGTCGTCGGCGCGATCGTCTGCCAGTAACGGAATTCCTTGGACAGCTTCGCCTTATCGTAAATGTGATTCGCGGTGCGATCATAGCTGGCCAATTCGTAGTCGTGGTCCATCTTGATCGCATCGAACGGGCAAAATTCGGCGCACAGCCCGCAGTTCATGCAGATGTCGATGTCGATAAAAAACGCCTGTGGCTCAGGAATTGGCCGCTTGGTCTGCGGGTCCTCACCGCGCACGATCCAGATACACTGCGGCGGGCAAACCTTGGCGCAGATACCGCAGCTCGTGCACCAGTCGTGTCCCGGACGCTCCGGATGGTCGTAGTTTTCGACAACCAGGAACGGTATGAAGCGGAACCGCTCCGGCACGGCGAGTTTCTCTTCCGGATACTGGACGGTGAAGATACCCTTCGCTTTCGTCCCCTGTCGAACCTCAAACGGCGTATCCGCCAGCGTGCTGCCCAGATACTGCTCCGTGCCACGGCGCACGTCTGCCGTATAGGTGGCGATGAAATGCTTGAAGGTAACCCACAGGCCCTTCACAATGCCCTGTCCGAACATGGCAACTCCTTGTTCAAGCGGGCAGGATACGGCCCTGCCCGCGCAGTGACGCAATCAGCGGTCGGTTTCGCCCAGCACGATGTCGATACTGCCAAGCACGGCGACAATGTCCGCCACCTTGTGGCCCTGGCACATCTGCCCCAGCGGCGTCAGGTTAATGAAGCTTGGGGCACGGACGTGATAGCGCCACGGGTTCTGCGTACCCTTCTCGTCGCCCGCCGAAACGACATAGAAGCCCAGCTCGCCTTTCGGGTTTTCGACACGCCCGTAGGACTCGCCCACCGGCACGCGCGGCATGTACGCCTTGTTACCGGCGAAAATCGGCTCGCCTTTGGTGCGTTCCAGTCGTGGCAGAATCTGCTTGAGAATGCGAATGCTTTCGCGCATCTCGTCGATACGCACGAGATAGCGGTCATAAATATCGCCGTTGTAGCGAACAGCGACGTCGAAATCGAGTTCTGGATAGATGCTATACGGATCGGCGCGGCGCACATCGTAGGGCACACCGCTGGCCCGCAGCAGCGGCCCGGAGCAACTGTAGGCAATCGCCATTTCCGGCGGCAGGTAGCCGACGCCGATGGTGCGGGACGTCATGACCTCGCTCTCGGTCAGATAGGTGTCCAGCTCGTCAATCGCTCGCGGCAGGCGCTCGTTGATCAGGTCGGTCAGATACTCCATCGTATTGAAGTCGCGTATCTGATCGTTGACAAGGTTGGCCGTCGAGCGAATGTACTCCGGCAGATCCTTGGCCAGACCGCCAAAGCGCATGTAATTGAACATCATGCGCGCGCCGGAAGTCGCCTCGAAGAAGTCGAGGATCTTCTCGCGTTCGGCAATCGCATATAGCGACGGCGTGAAGAACGCGCCCAGGTCGTTGAGCAGGAAGCCGATCGCCCAAAGGTGATTGACGATGCGGTTCAGTTCGACCATGAGCACGCGAATGACTTCGGCGCGGTAGGTTGGCGGCTGGTAGCGAGCGCCGGTCGCCAGCAGATTTTCAACCGCGAGCACGTAGCCATGGTTGTTGCCCATCCCCGAAATGTAATCGAGGCGGTCGGTGAACGGAATGTTGTGAATCCAGGCGTTGCGCTCGCCAATCTGCTCATGGTTGCGGTGCAGATAGCCCATGACCGGCTCAAGCGTTTCGACGGTCTCGCCATTCAGCGTCACAACCATACGGAACACGCCGTGAGTGCTTGGGTGGTGCGGCCCAAGGTTGACGACCAGACGGTCAGTACGGATGCCGTCGCTCGTCGTCAGTTCCTGAATGTCGACGCCCAGACCCATGCCGCTGTAAATCGACTCTTCCGAGATATCGTTCAGGCGCGACAGGTCGATATCGGCGGGGTACTGAACGTTCTTGCCATAGGGGTTGAGTTCTTCGGCGCGGCGGACGTAGCCTTTCGGCCAGCGGCTATCGAATGGCTTATGTTCCTGTTCGTAATACGGCTCTTTCCAATCCTTACGCATGGGATGGCCGTTGAAACCCTCCCACAGCAGGATGCGTTTCAGGTTTGGATGGCCGGAGAACCGGATGCCATAAAGGTCGTAGGCTTCACGCTCCTGAAAGTCCGCGCCGGGCCAGATACTCACCAGCGACGGGACTTCCGCCTTTTCACGGTCGGTCTGCGTCTTGAAAACCAGCCCCGGACCGCCGGAAATGCGGTAGGCGTAGTACACCATTTCCAGATGGTCGCCCAACCCCAGATAGTCAACCGCCGTGGCATGCGAGAGATAGTTGAAGCCCAGCTCATCGCGAATCGTTTTGGCGACATCGACAAGCCGGTTCTTGTCAACAATGACGCCGCTATACCCGGTGCGCGTATCATCCCGCACGGCATCGGGATACTTTTCCTTGAGCACCTTGTAAGCGGTATCCAGATCGGCCTTCTCCAGCCGCTCGGGCACGAGTGATTGATCGGTCATAAGTGAACCCTTTATTCGCTTTGCTGCTGTTGCCGGGCGCGCTTACGTGCCAGCGCAGCCTCGCGCTTGGCCAGTCGCGCCGCTTTCTCCGGGTCGTCCGCGGCGGCTGCGGCCGGGGCCGACGCCACCTTGTCGGCGGCCTTTTCAGCCGCAGTTCGTGGCGCAGAAGTCGACGCCGCGCCGGCGGTCAGCACCAGATCGGGCACTTCACGCTTCCCATAAGGCAGGCCCGCGGCGGCCAGTTCCGCCTGCCGCCGGATAATATCCATCTGACGAGGATCAATGATATCCGGGCCGAGGATCGGAATCGGGGTCGGGTCCGACGGCCCAACACCGTACCACGGCACATCATCCATGTTCGCCAGCGACTGACCATCGATCTTGCGATGCAGGGCAATCAGGGCGAATAGGAGCGCCTGCGGGGTCGGCGGGCATCCCGGCGCGTAAACGTCGACCGGCAGATACTTGTCGATGCCGGAAACGACGTTATAGCCTTCCTTGAAGGGGCCGCCGCCGCTGGCGCACGCGCCCATCGCCAGAACATACTTGGGTTCCGGCATCTGGTTGTAGAGACGAACAATCGGCACGACCATCTTCTTCGTGACCGTGCCGGAAACGATCATCAGGTCTGCCTGCCGCGGGCTGGCGCGCATGACTTCCATACCAAAGCGCGACAGGTCGTAGCGCGAAGCCGCCGTAGCGATCATTTCAATCGCGCAGCATGCCAGGCCGAAGAGCATCGGCCACACCGAGTTTTTGCGGCTCCAGTTATAGATCTTGCTCAAACTGGTAATCGCAACGTTTCCCTGCAAGTCCGCCGGAACCGGAAATTCCGTGCCCTGCAGTTCACGCAGGTCCAGGTCAGTCATCAGGAATTGACCTCCTCATACCATTCACGCAGGATTTCATTGAGGATGCTGTCGTTCGCCAATTCAGGCTCATCCACAAAGTTCGGCAAGTCGATGATCCATCGGTACAGTTGTTCCAGCCCCACAGAGTCGACATTGACTGTGGGGTATTTTTCGATGAGCGCCTGGACAATCTCGAAGGAAGAGTCCCAGTACAGATGGTTAAAGGCAGAGTCAGCGTCTGTCATGCGCGTATTTTAACACAGGTCACAGCCAATTACTGTGACAAAAAGCTCATCCCCATCTTTTTTATTCCGCCCATTTACAGCTCGCCGAGGATTGCATCGGTGTCGATCTGCGCGCGCTGCAACCGCCCGCTGTAATCGACATAGACGCTCTTCCACTCGGTAAAGGTGTCGAGCGCCGTCTGCCCGGCCTCGCGCATGCCGTTGCCCGTTCCGCGCGTCCCGCCAAACGGGAACTGGATTTCGGCCCCGGTCGTGCCGTGATTGATATAGACGATGCCGGTCGTCAGGTCGCGCATGGCACGGAAAGCTGCGTTGACATTTTCCGTGAAGATGCTGCTCGACAGACCATAATTGACGCCGTTGTTCACTTCGATGGCTTCTTCGAGCGAGGCGACCTCGATAATCGAAAGCACAGGCCCGAAAATCTCCTCGTTCGCTACGCGCATGTTCGGATTGACGCCGCCAAGTAATGTTGGCTGGTAGAAGAAGCCGCGCTCCATCGGGGGCCGCGCGCCGCCGACCAGCACCTGCGCGCCTTCGTCGCGGGCTACGCCGACGTAATACTCAACCTTGTCGAGCGCCTTGCGATTGACCAGCGGGCCAACCTGCACGCTTTCGTCCAGACCATAACCAATCCGAAGCGTCTTCGTCTGCTCGATCAGCGCTTCGGTCAGGCGTGGCAGGATGCCCTTCTGCACGATCAGGCGGCTGGCAGCGGTGCAGCGCTGGCCGGTCGTGCCAAACGCGCTCCACGTGATCGCCTGCACGGCCAGATCGAGATTGGCGTCGTCGAGCACGATAATGGCGTTCTTGCCGCCCATCTCCAGCGTGACTTTTTTGCCGAGCGCCGCCGCGCGCGTGTACACCTTGAGGCCGGTTTCCGTCGATCCGGTGAAGGAAATAATCCGCACGTCGCGATGATCCACGAGCGCTTCACCCGCGTCGCCTGCACCAAGCACGACGTTGAGAACGCCGTCGGGCAGGCCCGCTTCCTGAAAGACACGCGCGAACTCAATCGCGGTTTTCGGCGTATCCTCACCTGGCTTCCAGACGACCACGTTGCCGGCGATCAGCGCGGGCAACATCTTCCAGCTTGGCACGGCGATCGGAAAATTCCAGGGGGTAATCAGGCCGACAACGCCGACCGAGTCGCGCATGGCCATGCCGAACTTGTTCGGCATCTCGACCGGGGCAACATAGCCGAGCATACGACGGCCCTCGCCGGCCATGAAATAGGCCATGTCGATGGCTTCCTGCACGTCGCCGCGCGCTTCGGACAGCACCTTGCCCATTTCCTGGGTCATTATGCGGGCCAGTTCTTCCTTGCGCTGCTGTAACAACTGCGCCACGCGATACAGAATTTCGCCCCGGCGCGGCGCAGGCGTCAGCCGCCAGTTCTTATAGGCAGCCTTGGCGGCCTGCACTGCCGCGTCGATATCTTCAGGCCCGCTCCTGGCCGCGGGCGCGATCAGCTCTTCGGTGGCGGGATTGATGCTGTCGAACGTCTGCCCGCTCCGGGCCTCAACCCATTCTCCACCAATAAAATTACGTACCAGTTCGGCCATGACACGCACTCTTTCGCACAAGGGGGATGCTGCCAGTACCCGACCGCCAGCCAGGCGCAGACTAGCGGCCTAGTATAGAGAACCCGACATTAGTTTGTCAACAATTTCACAATGTCGCGGAGAGCACCTCCGCGCCGGCAACGGCGACCTGTGTGTTGCGCGCAACACTGGGAATGTTCGCCTCATCGTAAACCGCTTTCATGGCCGCGGCGACCGCATTCGCCAGCGCAGACGAATCGCAGACAGCGCACAATGTTGGCCCCGCCCCGCTGATGAACATGCCATACGCCCCTGCCTGTCGCGCCGCCGCGCGCACCTCGTTCAGATACGGCATCAGGTGCGCGCGCGCCGGCTCGATTACCGCATCGCGTTCCATCGCCGCGCCCAATGCTTCCAGATCACCCCGGTAAAGCGCGTCCACCAGCAGCGCGACGCCCATCGTCTGCCTGACCATCGCGCCCAGAGGAACCGTCGCCGGCAGTACGGCGCGGGCCTCAGCGGTCGGCACGGCGACATCCGGCGTGACCAGCGCGAGATGCAGGTTTTCGGGAACCGGAAGCTGGTAAATCTGATCGGCGCTCAGGCCGGTGACCAGCGTGATACCGCCGAACAGGCAAGGCGCGACGTTGTCGGCATGGTACCCGCTGACGGCCGCCTCGCCCTCGAGACTGGCAGCCAGCAACTCGGCACGCGTCAGCGGTTCGCCAAACAGCGCGTTCACCGCCAGAGCGGCAGCGACCGCGCTGGCGGCGCTGCTGCCCAGACCACTCGCCAGCGGCAGACCCTTCACCAGAGTCAGCGTCGCTCCATGCTCGGCGTCAATCTGCTTCAGCAGCGCATTCGCGGCGATACAAGCCGTGTTTTTTTGTGGATCGCGCGATAGCTGGCCGCCATCGCCGTCGATCATGCGAATAACCGCGCCGGGTTCTTCCCGTGGCTCCGCCTGAACGATATCGCCCGGCTCGCTGAGCGCCAGACCGAGCATATCAAAACCGACGCCGAGATTGGCCACCGTGGCCGGCGCAAATGCCTCCGTTTTCAAAGGAATCACGCTGTTTGTCCGTCTGTTGCCCGCTTACAAACGAGGTCGCCGTCCCGCAACGCAGGCCAACAGTGCATGTGGCCGGAATATGACCAGCCACCGCCCGGTGACCTGCCGGAACAGCCGGAGCGTAGTGTACACCGGACAGGCATATTTAGCGAGGAAAACCGGATGCGATACCCGCGCTGACAAAAGCAGCAGTCGATGCTATGCTTACGCAACTGTAACTCTCTTTCTGGCGGTCACCCTGCTGCCCGCCAGATGGCAGCGCAACGAACGAGGCAAGCATGGCAAGCGTACTTCAATGCATGAACTGTGGACAGCGGTATCCCGTCAGCAGCGTGATCTTCGCCTGCGAAGTGTGTAACGGGCTGCTGGATGTCACTCACGACCTCAATGCGCTGCGCTCGACCGTGACTCGCCAGTTATTCGACAGCCGCCTCGGCAGTCTGGAGCCGCCGTACAACAGCGGCGTCTGGCGCTTTAAGGAACTGATCTATCCCGACGTCGATCCCGCGCTGATCGTCAGCCGTCCCGAAGGCAACACCAACCTCTATTCAGTGCCGCAACTGGCTGAATGGGCGGGGGTCGATACCCTGTTCCTGAAACATGAAGGCGAAAATCCGACCGGATCGTTCAAGGATCGAGGCATGACCGGCGGGCTGACACAGGCAAGGGCGCTGGGGATGAAGCGCGTCGCCTGCGCTTCGACCGGCAATACCTCGGCATCGCTGGCAGCATACGCGGCGTTTGCCGGCATCGAGGGCATCGTCCTCTTCCAGAACAAACACGTCGCGCTGGGCAAACTGTCGCAGGCGCTGGCCTATGGCGCGACCTGCATTGCCATCGACGCCGATTTCGACCGCAACCTCCAACTGGTGCGCGAAGTGGCGACAGAGTTCGGCATCTATGTACTGAATTCGGTCAACCCGTTCCGGCTCGAAGGTCAGAAGTCGATCATGTTCGAGTTGCTGCAGCAACTCCGCTGGCAGGTTCCCGACTGGATCGTCTGCCCCGGCGGCAATCTGGGCAACAGTTCGGCGTTCGGCAAGGCGCTGCACGAAGCATACGAGCTGGGCCTGATCGACCGCATGCCGCGGCTGGCGATCATTCAGGCGGAGGGCGCGAACCCGCTCTATCGAAGCTATCAGAATGGCTTTGAGCGTTTCGAACCGGTGCGCGCCGATACCGTCGCCACGGCGATCAAAATCGGCAATCCGGTCAATTATCCGAAGGCGGTGCGCGCGCTGCAGTGGACGAACGGCGTGGTCGAGCAGGTCAGCGATCAGGAAATCATGGAAGCCAAGGCGCTGATCGACGCGCGCGGCATCGGCTGCGAGCCGGCGTCGGCCTGTTCGCTGGCGGGCGTCCGCAAGCTCGTGGATCAGGGTGTCATCAAACGCGGGGAGTCGGTCGTGGGCATCCTGACCGGCCACCTGCTGAAAGACCCGGACGCCACGCTGGGTTATCACCGCAACACGTTGCCTGGAATAGCGGGAACGCACCGCAACGTCATTCACGAGGCCTCCCCCACCTTCGACTCGCTGGCCGAGATTTTGTCCTCAACAGTCACGGCCTAGCCCGATCTGCGCTATTAAAGGTTGAAGGCGCGTGGGTTTCGCGCCTTCAGCCTGTCTTTTTGATGCGTCCCTCAGTCCCTCATCCCGAATGAGCGCTACCGGCGAAATTTGTACGCTTTTCACGCGGATACTGCTTGCATACGATATTAAGCCTATATTAAAATCAAATCTGCCTCCTTAATATTCGAGCACGCCCCTGCCGGAGGGCGTGGCTTTTGTCGTTCCACGAGGGGTATTTACAGTGACAGATCGTTATTATGCTCTAAACATTATCAGTACCATTTACAAGCTAGCAGCCGGATTGATGTTCGTCATTACCGTCCTGGCTGTGATCGTGATACTGATCACAGCTTTTCAGAGCGCACGCTATTTCGGCTCCAGAGTCGATTTCGGGCTAGTATTCGTCGCTGGCGGCGCATTTCTTGGAGGCTCTATCACGGCGCTGGGCGTTTACGCCGCGGGCGAGTTCATTGCGCTGATGATTGAGGTGGCTCTCAATACACGGAATACCGATATGAACGCGCGGACGATGAACCAGCAGCTGCAGATCCAGCTCGATTTGATGCAGCGGCAACTGCGCGTGTTAGAGCGTGCCGTTATCCGCCCGCAGGAGAACTCTTCGCCAAAAGAGATGCAGGTTAACTGAACGAATCGAAACCGGAGGGACAGCCCTCCGGTTTTGCTTTGCAGACAGTTAAGCGACCTTATATCCCCGCCAGCGCCTGATCGAGATCGGCGATGATGTCGTCGGCGTCCTCAATGCCGACGGCGAAGCGCACCAGATTGTCCTTGATGCCGAGCGCCAGTCGCTCCTCGGTCGTTTTCTCGAAGTAACTCATCAAGGCCGGTTGCTCGATCAGGCTTTCGACGCCGCCCAGACTCGGTGCAATGTACGGAATACGCAGGCGGTCGATGAACTCGCCCGTTGTCTTGAGGTCGCCCCGTACCTCAAACGTCACCACGCCGCCGAAACCGCTCATCTGCCGCGAGGCTACCTCGTGGTCGGGATGCGACTCCAGCCCCGGATACCAAACGCGCTCGATCTTCGGATGCGCTTCCAGATAGCGAGCCACGGCCATGGCCGTCGCGTTCTGCTGCGTCACGCGCACGCCGAGCGTCTTGATGCCCCGGTCGAGCAGATAGGCATTGTGCGGATCGACGACGCCGCCGAGCACACCGCGCGCGTCGCGCAGCGCTCGCAGACGATCCGCGCGTCCGATAACCACGCCGCACAGCAAATCATTGTGGCCGGACAAATACTTGGTCGCGCTGTGGACCACGAAGTCGATGCCCCACTCAATCGGGCGCTGGTTGATCGGCGTGGCGAAGGTGCTGTCGATCATCGTCAGCACGCGGTTGCGGCGGCCAATCTCGGCAATACGCTCCAGATCGCAAACGCGCAGATAGGGGTTGGTCGGGCTTTCGGAGATGATGATACGCGTTTTCTTGGGGATGACCGCCGCTTCCAGAGCTTCATAATCGCCCATAGGTACGACGGTTGTTTCGATGCCAAAGCGTTTCAGAAACGTGAGACAGAACTGGCGCGTGCGGCGATAACAGTCGTCGGTCATGACGATGTGCGCGCCCGTCGGCAGGATCGACAGCAAAACCGATGTCACCGCCGACATGCCGGAAGCGTAGAGTACCGCGTCGTCGCCGCCATCCAGCGCCGCCAGCTTGCGCTCGACCGCTGCGACCGTCGGGTTGCCGTAGCGGCCGTACTCTTCGCGTTCCTCGCCATCGCCCCACGTCTTGGCCTTCATGAAGTCCACGAGGTCCTGCGTGTCGCGGAAGGTATAGGTGGCTGTCTGGACAATTGGCGTGTTCAGCGAATGGAACGCCTTGTGCCGCTCGACGCCGCCGTGAACGGCGCGTGTGCTGCTTCCCTGTCGTCTCACGGCTGCAGTTTCCTGATGGAACGCGTCCTGTACCTGCGTGTCGATCTCGTTCAGCGTCACCGCGCCATCTCCTCAAATGCAAAAGAAAACACCCGAATGATCGCGAAAAGCTCTCATCCGGGCGTTGGTTACAAAAAGAGACTTCGGCCTGAAGTCTCTTTTGAGTTCGCAATATGGCGCACATACCGCCACAATCAGCGCTCTCATCTTCCAGATAAACTGCCGGAATTGGCACCTTCCCTGCGAACAGGGGGTTGCCGCGGTTTCATCGGGCCGTTCCCTCAACCGCTCTGGATAAGAGTTTCGCGTATTCGGTTGGTAATCTGCGTCTGATGCGTCCTACAATAGCATAGATACGGCGGCAGCGCAAGCATGCCGGATGGACGCCAACCGCAAGCTGAATGCCCGCGCCGCCGGTCGTACGCCTGCCGCGTAAAGGCGACACACCTGTTTCTGGATATACTGTGAACAGCGAAAGTCGTGGGAGATAATACCGTTGGCAGTCGAAATTATGATTATGAGCGGCGTCGATGATGGTCTGGTTCTGCGCCTGGACGACAAAGACGGCCAGTTGGTCGGGGACGACTGGGCGCTGACCATCGGGCGGCGCGAAGACAACGACATTTGCCTGCGTAACGACACCTTTATTTCGCGCGATCATGCCATACTCCGCAAGCAAGGGGATCAATGGTTTCTGGAAGACTGTGGCAGCAAGAACGGAACCTACATCGAAACGCCGGACGCCGATGCGCGCGTGACAACTCCCGTTCCGATCGCGCCGGGCCAGCTTTTCCGGATTGGCCGCACGTGGTTGCGCCTGCAAAACACCGAGTAGCTCATGTCTAACGTGCCCCTGCGTGACATCCTCATCCATGCGCGCCAGGAATCCTCGCGCATGCGCCACTTCTACCTCGGCGTGGAGCATCTTTTCATCGCGCTGCTGGAAATCCGCAGCGGGCTGACAAGCAGTCTGATGCAGGATCACGGCCTGACGCCGGATTATGTCATCGACGCCGTGCGGCGGCGCACCGGCAAAGGCGCGCGCGCCCGCTTGTGGGCGGGTATGCCCAACACGCCGCGCGCCGACGTCGTGCTCGGCATTGCCCATGATCTGGCGCTGGAAGCCGGGCGCGACGAGATCACCGAGCGCGACCTGTTGTTGGCGATTCTGGAAGAACGCGACAGCATCCCGACCCGGGTGCTGGTCCAGCTTGGCCTCGACCTCGACCAACTGATGCAGGAAGCGAACCGCCGCCAGCTTGATTCGGGCATTACGACGGCCTATCTGGACATCGTTTTTGGGCCAGACTACGACACGAGCGCGCCGCTTTCGGAAGACGCGCTGTTCATCCTGCGGCGCATGTTCCACGGTTACAATCGGATCCGCGTGGAACGCCGGCTCAACGGCGGCTACAGCAGCGCCCTGCTGGTCATCGTCACGCCCATCACCGTAGACAATCTGGAAGAAGCGCCGGTCGTGGTCAAGATCGACCGCGCCGACGCCATCCTCGATGAAGCGAAGCGTTACGAGCAGCACGTACGCACCACGCTGCCGCCGCTGACCGCGCGCATTGAGGACAGGCCAACCGCGCCGGAAACATCGGCCCATGCCGGGCTGAAATACACCTTCGTCACCGATCGCGACAGCGGCCCGCGCGACCTGCGTAGCGTCGCCGCAAGCTGGTCGGGCGAAAAGCTGGGGCGCTGGTTGCAGGAACAGCTTTATCCATATTTTGGGCAGACGTGGTGGTCACAGCGCCGCCCCTACCGCTTCGAGGCATGGAAGGAATACGACTGGCTGCTGCCGCCGCTGCTGACGCTGGAAATGACCCCGGTCAAATCGCTGCCGCCGGGAGCCGTCGTCATCAGGGAACCGTTGCGCCGCGCGCGCATCAACCAGATCGACTACGGCGAACTGGTGGCGGTCGAAAACTTCACCGTGCACAAAATCTACGAGGATCGGCGCGAAATCGCGCTGACGCACGGGCGCGGGTCATCGGCGGACAAGCAGGCGTACCAGATCAACGTCAAAATGGCCGAGATGGAAGAGCCGGTTTACCGGGGCGAAACCATCGACCTGATTACGGGCAAGGTCTATAAGACGCGGGCCGAGACGCTACAGCTTGCCACGCGCGCGCTGTCGCCAAACTTTGACGTCACCGCGCCAACCATCCCCGGCCCCGCCGGCATGGAGCGCCTGCCCAACCCGCTGCTGCACTACGATGGCCTGCTGGACATAACGCTGAACGGCTCGGTCAGCAAAATCCACGGCGATCTGCACATGGGCAATATCCTCGTCGGGCCGAACGAAAACCCGTTTCTGGTCGATTTTGCCCACACACGCGACGGGCATACCCTCTCCGACTGGGCCATGCTCGAAGTGAGCTTGTTGAGCGAGGTGATTATGCCAATAGCGGGCGAAAGCTGGGCGGCGGCCTACGGCGCGCTGGAAGGCGTCGTCACGCTGAACGCCCGCCTGCCGCGGCCGGACGGCCTGTATCGCAACAAACTGGACAAGGCGTTCGATGCCCTTGCCTGCCTGCGCGAAATCGTCGCCGAATGTCTGCAAACGCCCGGCGGCTGGATCGAATATTACGTGCCGCTGGCGTTTTGCGCGCTGCGCGCCATGACGTGGGAAACGATGCCGCTCGGCCCACGCCGCCTGATGTTCCTGCTGGCAGCGCTTTCGATCCATGAAACGCGGCAGACCGGCAAACCCGGCAGCAGCGAAACCCACGCCGATCACAGCCTGAGCGACAGCGGCGGGAGCCCCACCCCCTGACCTCTCTCCCGAACCCTAGATTTTTGGAAAGAGACGCCGCGAAGCGACGGGGAGAAGTTCCAGCTTGCGTTCGGCCACAGAGAAGATTAACCACGACTTCGCGCGGCCAGTAAATACAGGTCGGCCAGATCGTAGCGACCGCAGGAACGGAAACGCGTCTGAGCGCCTGCCAGCGACACGATTTCTACCGCGACGATGGTTTCACCACCGGGCGGGTTGGCCGGCCTGCCGGCAAGCCGCACTTCGCCGACGCCGGCGAGGCGGTAGAATGTCGGGTGCGGCAGATGTGGCTTATACGGTTCCGGCGCGGACGAGGTACACAGCCACGCGCCAAGCGGTTTGAAGCTGACCAGTTCCGCGCCCGCTTCTTCCATCAGCTCCCGGCACAGCGTGTCCAGATACGTTTCGCCCGCCTCGCGCGTGCCGCCCGGCACTTCGTAGCGCCCCTCGTTCGTCCGGATCACAACCCACCGGTCGCCGATATAAGGCACAAGATTGACGTTGCTGATCAGCTCGTCTGGCGGCAAGGTATTAAGCTCGAACCTCGCCGAGACAGCCCCCCAGCGCGTATCTGCGAAGAGGTGTCGAAGCTCATTTTCCAGCATAATATCCTCGTGATCGCAGCCTGATCACAAGTCATCCATTATAGAAAAAGCGCAAGCGGCCCGCTTTCGTGGTTGGAAGCGGGCCGCTCGTCGAATCCGCGTGATCGGCGCGGGTTGTTCTCCAGCGGCTTGTTAAATCTTCTCGATCACCGTCTGGGCGAATTCGTCCGTGCTGATGTAGGAGCCGCTGCCGGAGGCGATGTCCGCCGTGCGCGCGCCCGCTTCGAGCGTCTGCTCGACAGCGGTCTCGACCGCCCGCGCCTCGTCCTCCAGCCCCAAGCTGTAGCGCAGCAGCAGCGCCGCGCTCAGGATCATGCCGGTCGGGTTGGCCTTGCCCTGCCCGGCGATGTCCGGCGCGGAGCCGTGTACAGGTTCATACAGCCCGAACTTGCCGGAGCCAAGCGACGCCGATGGCAGCATACCGAGCGAGCCCGCCAGCACCGACGCTTCATCGCTCAGGATATCGCCGAAGATGTTGCTGGCCAGAATGACATCGAAGCTGGCCGGGCGCGTCATCAGGTACATGGTGCAGGCGTCAACCAGAATGTGATCGAGTTCGACGTCGCTGTAGTCCTCGTGCACGCCGATGACCGTGCGCCGCCACAGCCGCATCGACGCCATGACGTTGGCCTTGTCGACTGAGGTCAGCTTGTTGCGGCGTCCCTGCGCCGCGCGGAAGGCGACATGCGCCACGCGCTGCACTTCGGGAACGGTGTAAATCTCCGTATCGTAGGCCGTATCGCCATCGCCCTGCTCCTGCGACGGCCCGAAGTAGATGCCGCCGGTTAGCTCGCGCACGATCAGCATATCGACGCCTTCGAGCAGTTCGGGGCGCAGCGGCGTGAAGCCTGCCAGCGCGGGATAGGTCTTCACCGGGCGCAGGTTGGCGAACAGTTCAAAGTGTTTTCGCAGGCCGAGCAGCCCCTGTTCCGGGCGAACCGCTGCGGTCGGATCTGACCACTTTGGCCCGCCGACCGCGCCGAGCAGGATCGCGTCCGACTGTTCGGCAACGCGCAGCGTCTCCGGCGGCAAGGGGTTGCCCGTCTTGTCGATGGCGATGCCGCCCATCAACGCTTCCTGAAACGTAAACTCGTGTCCATATTTACCGGCGACGTGCTCCAGCACCCGAACGGCCTGCGCCATCACCTCCGGGCCGATGCCGTCACCCGGCAAAACCGTAATCGTGGCTTTCACAGTGATTCTGTCCTTGTGGTATCGATGAAACCTCACCCCCGGCCCTCTCTCCAAAACCGGCGGATTTTAGAGAGGGGAGGTCTGAACCGGCATGGCGCGCATCGTCACCAGCCTGAGGTTTCCCCTCTCGCCAAACCGGAGAGAAGTCGAGAGTGAGGCAAACCGGCTACGTTCTCACGGCGACCGTGTCGTGCTTGTGGTCGCTGTCATACGCCAGACACAGGCCATATTCGACACTATCGACCAGCGCGATCCAACTGGCGTGAATGATATTGGTACTCGCGCCCACCGTGCTCCAGCGCTTGTGGCCGTTCTGCGTGTCGATCAGCACGCGCGTGGTCGCGGCAGTGCCGTTCGCGCCGTCGAGTATACGCACTTTGTAGTCGGCAAGCTGGAAGTCGGCAAGCTGCGGATAGCGCGGGATCAGCGCCTTGCGCAGCGCCAGGTCAAGCGCGTTGACCGGGCCGTTGCCTTCGGCGGCGGTATGGACGATCTCGCCGTCGATGTCGAGCTTCACCATCGCCTCGGACAGCGAACCGCGCCCACGCCGTTCCTCGACAATCGTGATGAAGTCGATCAGCGTGAACAGCGGCTTGTAATCGGGCCGCGCGCGGTGCAGGCGAATGGCGACCGACGCCTCCGCGCCCTCGAACACAAAGCCCTGCGCCTCGAGCTGCTTGATTTCCTGCAACACACGGCGCGCTTCCTCGGTGGAAACGTCGAGGCCGTGCTCTTCCGCCTTGCTGAGCAGGTTGCCCTGCCCCGAAAGGTCGGATACCAGCACGCGCATCTCGTTTCCCACGAGTGCCGGGTCGATATGCTGGTAGCTATCGACGTTGCGGCGAATGGCGGCAACGTGAATGCCGCCTTTATGCGCGAACGCGCTCTTGCCGACATACGGCAGATGGTTGTCCGGCGCGAGGTTGGCGATTTCCGCCACAGCGCGCGAGAGCGTCGTCAACTGTCTGAGATTGCCGGGCGGCACGCACTGGTAGCCCAGCTTCAACTCGAGGTCGGGGATGATGCTGACGAGGTTCGCGTTGCCGCAGCGCTCGCCATAGCCGTTGATCGTACCCTGAACATGCACCACGCCCGCACGCACCGCTGCCAGCGTATTCGCAACCGCCAGTTCGCCGTCGTTATGCGTGTGGATGCCGAGCGGCACATCCGGGAAGGTCTGCGCCACCGTACGCACCAGTTCCTCGACTTCCCACGGCATCGAGCCGCCGTTGGTATCGCACAGCACGATCGTATCCGCGCCGCCGTCGATAGCCGCTTTGATGGTGTCGAGCGCGTACTCAAAATCCAGCTTCGCGCCGTCGAAGAAGTGCTCGGCATCGTAGATCACTTCCTTGCCGAGCGACTTCAGGTAAGCGACGCTTTCGCGGATCATACGCAGGTTTTCTTCGGGCGTCGTCTGAAGAACGTCGGTCACATGCAGCATCGACGTCTTGCCGACGAGCGTCACAACGCTGGTCTGTGCGTCCACCAGCGCCTTGATGTTGGCGTCGTTTTCGGGCGCGCTGCCCTTCCGGCAGGTCGAGCCAAACGCCGCGATTTTGGCATTCTGCAGCGACAAAGACCGCACCGACTCAAAGTAGGCCGCATCCTTCGGATTAGAGCCGGGCCAGCCGCCCTCGATGTAATCGACGCCGAACGCGTCGAGCATTTCGGTGATACGCAGCTTGTCGGCCAGTGACAGCGAGATACCTTCCCGCTGGGTTCCGTCGCGCAGCGTGGTGTCGTAGATGGCGATCTTCATCGGCGCTCCTCGTTTCGTCAGCCGAGCGTCAGGGTCGTCTGAACGCGCGGCGGATGCGCCGCTTCAAACGCGGCGATCTCGTCTTCAAGGCTGAGCAGATAACCAAGCTGGTCGACGCCGTTGAGCAGGCAGTGCTTGGAAAAGGCGTCGATCGGGAAGGTGACGGCGCGGCCATCGGGCAACGTCACGGTCTGCGACTCCAGATCGACCATGATTTCGGTCGCCGGGTCTTCTTCCGCCAGACTGATCAACTGCTGGTGTGTTTCGGGATCGACGACAACCGGCAGCAGGCCGTTCTTCAGCGCATTGTTACGGAAGATATCGGCGAAGTAGGTGCTGATGACCGCCTTGAAACCCGCGCCGGTCAGCGCCCAGGGCGCGTGCTCGCGCGAGCTGCCGCAGCCAAAGTTGTTGCCGCCGACCAGTATCGACGCGCCCTGATATTCCGGCTTGTTCAGCACAAAATCCGGGTTGGGCGAGCCGTCAGCGTTATAGCGCCAGTCGGAAAAGGCCGCCGCGCCGAGGCCATTCTTGTCGGTCGTCTTCAGGAAACGCGCCGGAATGATCTGGTCGGTATCGATGTCGTTGATCGGCAACGGGGCCATGCGCCCGGTAAACTTCTTGATCGGTTCCATCTTAGTACGCCATCTCCATCATCTCGCGCGGGTCGGTGATCACGCCGTTAATCGCCGTCGCTACCGCCGTCAGCGGGCTGGCGAGGAAGGTGCGCCCGCCCTTGCCCTGCCGTCCTTCGAAATTGCGGTTGCTGGTGCTGACCGCGTACTGGCCCGGCTGCAACTGGTCGCCGTTCATGGCGATGCACATCGAGCAACCGGCCTCGCGCCATTCCGCGCCCGCCGCCTTGAAAATTTCGTGCAGCCCCTCGGCTTCCGCCTGACGCTTCACCTGCTGCGAGCCGGGAACGACCATCATGCGCACGCCTTCGGCCACTTTGCGCCCCTGGATCATGCGCGCGGCTTCGCGCAGGTCGCTGATGCGCGAATTGGTGCAGCTTCCGACGAACACGACATCGATCTTCTTGCCCAGCAACGGCTCGTTGGGCCGCAAGTCCATGTAACGCAGCGCCTTGTCCAGCGCCAGCTTCTTGCTCGGATCGCGCTCCTGATCGGGATCGGGGATATAGCCGGTGATCGGCATGCCCATGCCCGGATTCGTCCCATAGGTGATCATGGGCTCAAGTTCGTTGGCGTCGAGCGTGACTTCGGCGTCGAACGTCGCGCCCTCGTCGGTCGGAAGTTCACGCCACTGGGCCACGGCGCGGTCCCACGCCTCGCCCTTCGGCGCTGCCGGGCGTCCGGCGATGTATTCAAAGGTTGTATCGTCAGGCGCGACCATGCCGGCGCGCGCGCCGCCTTCAATCGACATATTGCAGATGGTCATGCGGCCTTCCATCGACAGGCTGCGGATCGCCTCGCCCATGTATTCGACGACATAACCCGTGCCGCCGCCAACGCCGATTTTGGCGATAATCGCCAGAATGATGTCCTTGGCCGTCACGCCCGGCCCAAGGCGACCATCGACGCGAATCGCCATCGTCTTCGGCTTGTTCTGGATCAGGCATTGCGTCGCCAGCACGTGAGCGACTTCGCTCGTGCCGATGCCGAAAGCCAGCGCGCCAAACGCGCCGTGTGTGCTGGTGTGGCTATCGCCGCACACAATCGTCATGCCGGGCTGCGTCAACCCCTGCTCAGGCCCGATGACATGCACAATCCCCTGATTGGCCGTGCCCAGATCAAACAGCGGGATACCAAAATCGGCAGCGTTCTTACGCATCACATCAAGCTGGGCCGCCGCCTGCATGTCGAGCACGGGGATGATGCCCTGATCGTTGCGCGGCGTCGTTGGCGTGCTGTGATCCATGGTCGCCAGCGTCTGCGTTGGACGCCGCACCTTCAGACCGCGCGCGCGCAGTTCCGAAAACGCCTGCGGCGATGTCACTTCGTGGACCAAATGCAGGTCGATATACAACACTGCCGGCAGGTCTTTCGTTTGCGGGCGCACTTCGTGGTTGGCCCACACCTTCTCAAAAAGCGTCCGTGGACGCTGTGCCTTTACCTCACTGGCCATTGTCGCGTTTTCCCTCACCTTCGATTGTTACGATAATCAGGCGGTTTCGGTGTTCAAACCTACAGTCGCCGCTTCACCTTCGGGCTTGCGCTCGCCGTAGCCCATAGACGTAATCATGCGATTGAGCGCCGCCAGATAGGCCTTGACGCTGGCAACCACGATGTCGGCGTCCGCGCCGTAACCGCCGAACGAACGCCCGTCAGAGGGCGACGCAATCCGCACCGTGACTTCACCGAGCGCGGCGATTCCTTCGGTCACGCTGTGGACGCTGTACTCGATCAGTTCGTTCGGAGCCTGAACGATAGCGTCAATGGCGCTGTAGGCCGCATGAACCGGGCCTGTGCCAACAGCCGCGTGGATAAACGTTTCGCCATCGGCATTCGTCAGCTTCACGGTCGCGGTTGGCATGCCCATCGTGCCGCAGGTGACCTGAATGTCGTCGAGCCGGAAGATTTCTTCGGGTCCGTGGAATTCGTCGGCGATCAGTGCCTGCAAGTCGGCATCCGTCACCGTCTTTTTGGCATCCGCCAGCGCCTTGAAGCGAGCGAACACCTGGTTCAGCGCGTCGCCTTCGACGTTATAACCCAGTTCCTGCAACCGCGCCTTCAGTGCGTGGCGGCCGCTGTGCTTACCCAGTACGAGCTTGCTCTGCGACCAGCCCACGCTATCCGGCGTCATGATCTCATAAGTGCTGGCGTTCTTGAGCATGCCGTCCTGATGAATGCCGGCTTCATGGGCAAAGGCATTCGCCCCGACAATCGCCTTGTTCGGCTGGACGTGCAACCCGGTGTAGTTGCTGACCATGCGGCTGGTCTTGACGATCTCGCGCGTGTTGATGTTCGTGCGTAGCCCGTAGTAAGGCGCGCGCGTATGTAGTGCCATGACGACTTCTTCGAGGCTGGTATTGCCCGCGCGTTCGCCGATGCCGTTGATGGTGACTTCGACCTGCCGCGCGCCGGCCTCGACGCCCGCCAGCGTGTTCGCGGTCGCCAGCCCCAGATCGTTGTGGCAATGCACCGACCAGATGATGCCGCTGCCGCGCCCCGCTCCCGGCGTTTCGGCGATCAGACGGGCGATCAGCGCGCCCCATTCTTGCGGCGTCACATAACCGACGGTGTCGGGGATATTCAGAGTCGTCGCGCCACACTCGACGGCCAGCGCGCACACCTCGATCAGAAAGTCCGGATCGGTGCGGCCGGCATCCATCGGGCTGAATTCGACGTCTTCGCACAGCGAGCGCGCCAGCGTGACCATCTCACGAATGCGCTCCAACGCCTGCGCGCGAGTCAGGCCGGTCTGATATTTCAGATGAATATCCGAAGTGCCGAGGAACGTGTGGATGCGCGGTTTGGCCGCGTCTTTGACACCTTCCCAGCAGGTCAGGATGTCGTCGCGGACAGCGCGGGCCAGCCCGCAGATCACCGGGCCGTCCGGCGTGCCAACTTCACGGGCAATCCGCTGAACGGCCGCCAGATCATCGGGCGAAGCGGCCGGGAAACCGGCTTCGATGATGTCGACGCCGAGCGCCGCCAGTTGCCGCGCAATTTCCAGCTTTTCGGCGCTGCTCAGCGTTGCGCCGGGGCTTTGCTCGCCGTCGCGCAGCGTGGTGTCAAATACACGTACATAGGTTTCGTCTACGCCAGTCATTTAGGGTGATCCTTTCTCGCTTTAACGCGTATTCGTGGTTCACAGGGTCGTTGTGACGAAGGTCGCTAAGGCCATCTTCAGCCACGAGGATCACCCCCTTTCTACTACACCGGGTTCAGTATCCATGTTTATCAGGCACCCTCCTCAAACGTGTATTCATTCACATCACACACCGGCTGATAGCCGATTGCCTGATAGATATGATTGGATGTCGGATTGCTCAAATCCGTGAACAGAAAGACGAATGATCGTCCCTGATCCAGCAATGCCTGGCTGAGCGCTGCCGTCAGCGCGCTTGCATAGCCGTGACCGCGATGCTCAGGCGGCGTGTACACCGGGCCAATGCGTATGCCGTTGGGAGTCGGGCCGCCGTAGCCAGCGAATGACAGAGGCCGGCCTTCATGCTTCCACAGGCGCAGGCCGCGCAGCCGTTCGTCCGATCCCATCCTCGCCCACACCATGCGCTCGACATCCTCGCGCGCATTCGCCTCGTTGAGCGCTTCCCGGATGAACGCGATCATCCAGTCCACCAGCAGATCGAAGTCGCCGGGGTCGGGGCGGCACATTTCGCCCGGTACGCCGGTCACGGCAACGACACGTTTCAGGCAATAGATTCGCTCGGCGCGCAGCAGCCTCGCCTCCTGCCCCGCAAGCGCCCGCCAGTGAGTGAAGAATGCTTCGGCCACCGGCTTTGGCGCCAGCACGCCCGGCAGCTCAGGGAAACACGCGTGCACATCCCCGGCAAGCGCGCGGATCGTCGCAGGATCAGCGATTTGCGACAGCACCAGCCGGTGCGGCGGCGTGCGCAGGGCAACGCCCGTCACCCTGCCATCCTCCTCAGCATAGGCAAGGTACGGCGGTTCGCGGTAGTCGTCCGTCTGCATGAGCTGCGCGCAGATTCCAAGCAGCAGGTTGTGAGCGGCCTCGTCCTGAACGAGATACGCCTCAACCCGGCTGTAGAAATCATGCACGTCATCAACACGACGGACGACAACCACGAATTTAAGACTCCTGCTTGATGCGCTTGGCGTTCAGGAACGGCATCATATCGCGCAGTTCCGCGCCAACCTTCTCGATCAACAGATCGTGCTCGCGGCTGCGGCGCGGCGTGAATTCGGGACGCCCCTTGACATTCTCCTCGATCCACTTGCGGGCAAACGAGCCGTCCTGGATCGACGCCAGCGTCCCGGCCATCAGTTCCTTGACCTCGTTCTCGATCTGGTCGCCAGCGGTGTAGCCGCCGTACTCGGCGGTGTCGCTCACGCTGTACCACATGTAGCTCAGGCCGCCTTCGTACATCAAATCGACGATCAGCTTAAGTTCGTGCAGGCATTCAAAATAGGCGATTTCCGGCTGGTAACCGGCCTTCACCAGCGTTTCAAACGCCGAGCGGATCAGCGCAGTCACGCCGCCACAGAGCACAACCTGCTCGCCAAAGAGGTCGGTTTCGGTCTCCTCCTTGAAGGTCGTTTCGATCACGCCGGCGCGCGTGCAGCCAATCGCTTTGGCATAGGCGAGGGCGCGCGCCTTTGCCTGGCCGCTGGCATCCTGAAAAATAGCCAGCAACCCCGGCGTGCCTGCACCTTCTTTAAAGACCTCGCGCACGCGGTGTCCCGGCGCTTTCGGCGCAACCATCGTCACATCGACGTTGGCCGGCGGCTTGATTTGGCCGTAGTGAATATTGAAGCCATGCGCGAACATGAGCATGCTGCCCGGCTTCAGATTGGGGCCGACCGACTCGTCGTAAACCTGCGCCTGCAAGGTATCCGGAATCAGGATCATGACGACATCGGCCTGCTTGACCGCGTCGGCGACCGAAAATACCTGAAGGCCATCGGCCTGCGCCTTGGCGCGGCTTTTGCTGCCTTCGTGCAGGCCGACGATGACGTTAAGCCCGCTATCCTTCGCGTTCAGCGCGTGCGCATGCCCCTGGCTGCCATAGCCGATGATGGCGATGGTCTGCCCCTGAAGCAGCGAGAGATCGGCGTCGTTGTCATAGTACAGTGTTGCCATGAAAGACTGTTCTCCATCCTGTAGGGCGGCTGTAATAGCCGCCCGCCTGATAAACTGGCCTGCAGCCCTTCGCCCTATTAGAGCAGTGGCGAGGGCGAGAGCTTGTTACACGCTATACTGCTGGTAGTTTGCGCCGTTCCCGTTCGAGGTCACTGGAACAACCGGCTCGTACGCCGAGTCGAGAATGCGCGTGCCGCGGCCCATTGCAACCACACCTGTCCGCACCATCTCGACGATACCGAGCGGTTTCACCTGCTCGATAAACTCCTCGACCTGTTCTTCCTGTCCCACAATCTCCAGAATGGCCACGTCCGGGCCGATGTCGACAATGCGCGCCGGGTAACGCTCGCAGATCAGTGTCAGCGAGTTGCGCGACTCGGCGTCGTTAGCGCGCACTTTGACCAGCGCAAGGTCGCGACTGACGTGCGGCTCCTGAGACACAACCGCCACGTCAATCACGTTGATCAGCTTGAACAGGTTGGTCGCGATACGCCGCGGGTCCATGCGCGCCGAGTCGACGGTGATGGTCATGCGCGAGATGTGCGGTTTGTGCGTGCGGCCAACCGTCAGGCTATCGACGTTGAAATTGCGACGGCGAAAGAGGCTGGCGACCCGGTTGAGGACGCCCGGTTTGTTTTCGACCAGCGCCACCAGTATATGCTTCTTCGGCTTTTGCTGTTCCATACGTTCACTTCCCTTCGCCGGGCTTGGGACGGCGCATCATGGCATCGAGGTCCGCGCCGGCCGGCACCATCGGGTAGACGATTTCCTCTTTCTCGACCACATATTCCACCAACGCCGGCCCCTTGACGCTGCGCGCGAACTGCACCGATTCCTCGATCTGATCGCGGCTGGTAACGCGCATTGCCGGAATGCCATAGGCTTCCGCCAGCCGGACGAAATCCGGATTGAACATCGGCGTGGCCTGATAGCGCTCTTCGTAGAAGAACTCCTGCCACTGGCGCACCATCCCCAGAAAAGCGTTGTTGATGATGGCGATGTTGATATCGACGTTTTCCTGCTTGGCGGTTGCCAGCTCGCACAACGTCATCTGGAAGCCGCCGTCGCCGACAATGGCCCACACTTCTTCATCCGGACGACCAAACTTCGCGCCAATCGCGGCGGGTAGACCAAAGCCCATCGTGCCGAGGCCGCCGCTTGTGATCAGCGTCGCCGGGCGTTTATGCGGGTAATACTGCGCTTCCAGCATCTGGTGCTGGCCCACGTCGGTCACCGTAATCGCATCGCCGCCCGTGAACTTCCACAGATCGTTGATCACCTGCGCGCCCAGCAGCTTGTCGACCTGCTGGTTGAGGATGTCGCGCTCGTCGCTGTCTTCCTGCCAGTCCCGAATGCGGTTGAGCCATTCGGGATGCGACATTGAGGCCACGTGCGGCAATAGTTGCGTCAGCACGGCGCGCAGGTCGCCACAGATACCGACGTCCACCTTGACGTTTTTGTTGATCTCAGACGGGTCGATATCGATATGGATCTTCTTAGCTTTGCGCGCGTAGGTATTGAGGTTGCCGGTCACCCGGTCATCGAAGCGCATGCCGAGCGCGATCAGCAGGTCGGCTTCCTGAATGGCGTAGTTGGAAGCAGCTTCGCCATGCATGCCCATCATGCCGATCACGAGCGGATGGTCTTCCGGCATCGCGCCCTTGCCAAGCAGCGTCAGCGCCACCGGAATCTGCGCGCGTTCGGCCAGCTCGCGCACTTCCTGCATCGCCCCCGACATTAGAATGCCGTGCCCGGCGAGGATGATCGGCCGTTCCGAGCTGTGAATCAGTTCCAGCGCCGCCTCAATGTCTTTGTGGTCGGTTTCCTTCGGCGGGTGATAACCGGGAAGCGTCAGCTCGCCTTCGGGATAAACAAACTCGATTTTCTCGTTCTGAACGTCCTTGGGAACGTCGATCAGAACCGGGCCGGGGCGTCCGGTGCGCGCGATGTGGAACGCCTCGCGGATGATGTAAGGCAGCTCGTGCACATCCATCACCAGATAGTTGTGCTTCGTCACCGGAAGCGTAACGCCGGTCACGTCCGTTTCCTGAAATGCATCGGTCCCAATCGAGCCGCGCGGCACTTGCCCGGTGATGCAGACGATCGGAGACGAATCCATCATGGCCGTCGCAATCGCCGTCACCAGATTGGTCGCGCCCGGGCCGCTGGTGGCGATAGCGACACCGACCTTGCCGGTGGCGCGCGCATAGCCATCAGCCATGTGGCCCGCTCCCTGCTCGTGCCGGACCAGCACGTGATGGATCTGTGGATATTTGGTCATGGCATCATAGGTCGGCAGAATCGCGCCGCCCGGATAGCCGAACATGACCTCCACCCCTTCGCGGAGCAAACACTCCATGATAATTTCAGCGCCGCTTAACAACATGGTCGCACTCCTTCGTGGGGTCTAGTCGCCGGGCTCGGTCTGCTTAACGTAAGTCAGCCATCCATACCGGTCCGGTTTCTGGCCGGATGTCAGCGCGAAGAACTCTTCCTGAACGGCTGTTGTGACCGGGCCGCGCTTGCCTTCACCAACCTTGATGCGGTCGACCGAACGAATCGGCGTGATTTCGGCGGCCGTTCCCGTGAAAAAGATTTCGTCGGCGATATACAGCATTTCGCGCGGAATTTGCTGGAACACGACTTCGTAGCCCAGATCACGAAGCAGTTTCAGCACGCAGTCACGCGTGATGCCAAGCAGGATCGACGAGCCATGTCCGGGCGTATACACCACGCCATCCATAACGACGAAGATATTCTCGCCCGCGCCTTCGCTGACGTAGCCGCCGTAGTCGAGCGCAATCCCCTCGTTGAAGCCGTTGTCATGCGCTTCCATTGAAATGAACTGGCTGTTGACGTACTGCCCGCCGATCTTGGCCATCGAGGCGAAGGTGTCTGGCGCGATACGCCGCCAGGAACTAACCTGAACGTCGACGCCGTTTTCAATCGCCTCGCTGCCCAGATAGCGGCCCCACTCCATCGTCAGAATGATGACGTCGGTCGGGCATTTGCGCCCTTCGACGCCAAGCTGGCCCGCCCCACGGAAAACCAGCGGCCGCACGTAGCATGCTTCGTGACCGTTCCGGCGAATCGTTTCAATGACGGCGTTATTGATTTCGTCCTCGGAGAACGGTACTTCAATGCGCGCAATCTTCGCCGAGTGCATCAGCCGCCGCGTGTGCGCGTCCAACCGAAAGACCGCCGGTCCCTGAGGCGTCGCGTAAGCGCGTATGCCTTCGAATACGCTCGATCCATAGTGCAGCGCGTGAGCCGTTACGTGTACGGTCGCGTCTGCCCAGGGGATAAACTCTCCGTTTTTCCAAATCCACTCTGCCGGCATAGGTTGTCTTCCTCTCTATAAGAAGTCAGGGGTTATCCGGCGATCCCGCCGGTCCAGCCTGCCAGTGAACACACATCCTCAACGAAATAAAAACGCGCTTCCCGGAGTGAGGCCCTGTCAGCGGCCCGTTTCAGGAAGCGCGTCTTCAGCGATGACAGCGCGGCGCAACCAGACGACTGGCGCATCGCCTGCATGGCGCAATGACCTTGCGCTGTAGAACGAAACGCCGCAGCGCACGACGTTGCAACCGTGTTTTGTTCGGTCCGGGTTTGATGCTGTGCGCTGGTCATTGTCATTACGCTCAATTGCTCCCACATCCGGGCAATAGCGACAGGTAAAACAAAAAGCCCCCTGCTTGGGGGCTATTGCGGTCGATCTTCAGTCCGCATTCGTTTACCGTCTGCCACCCAAGCCCTTATAACCCGCCGCTAATAAGGACGAGTACGACAAGTACGATAATAAGGCTCAGGCTGGCAATCGACTTCAGAGGTGCGGACGTCATTTTCATATCGTTCCGTCGCTCAAAATTACGCCATCAAGCGTAACGTTAATCCACAAGCGAGTCAAGAGTAGCACGAGGCATTTGCCCCATAAACGTAAAGTTCGTTAAACGTGCCTGTATTTCGTTGTGCAGAGCACACAATCAGGTGCGATGGCGCTCCAGCCAGTCGCGCGCCGCTTCAATCTGCGCGGCGACGGCTTTGGGCGCTGTTCCACCTGCCGCCTTCCGGCGCGAAACCGAGACATCGAAATCGAACACGTCCACGACATCCGCCTCAAACAGGGGCGACAGCGCGGTGAGCGTTTCCAGAGGCAGTTGCGCCAGACCAATACCGCGCTCGGCTGCCTCCCGTACCGCCTGACCGACGACATGGTGCGCCTGCCGGAACGGAAGCCCTTTTCGCACCAGATAATCGGCCAGATCAGTCGCCAGCATGTCGTCGGATAACGCCGCCCGCATGCGTTCGGGATTGAGTTGCAACGTCGTGACGATCGCGGTGATGACCGGAAGAATGGCAGTCACCGTATCCACAGCATCGAAGACTGCCTCTTTGTCTTCCTGCAGGTCCTTGTTATAGCCGCTGGGCAACCCTTTGAGAGTTGTCAACAGGCCCGTCAACCGGCCAATCAGCCGCCCCGCCTTGCCGCGCGTGAGTTCCATTGGGTCGGCATTGCGCTTCTGTGGCATCAGGCTGGAGCCGGTGCTGTAACGATCGCTAAGCGTGATGAAGCCGAAGGCCGGATTGCTGTAGAGGATAACGTCCTCGGCGAAGCGGCTGAGATGCACGCCGAGCAGCGAGAGCGCAAATAACAGTTCTGCGGCGAAATCACGATCCGCCACCGCGTCCAGGCTGTTTTGACTACACGAAGGAAAGTTCAACGCCTGCGCCAGCGCCGCGCGGTCGATGTCTAACGGCGTGCCGGCCAGCGCGCCAGCGCCCAGCGGCGAAACCGCCGTCCGGCGTCGTGCGTCCGCCAGACGCTCGCGGTCGCGGGCCAGCATCCAGAAGTAACTCATCAGCCAGTGTCCGGCAGTGATCGGCTGCGCCGGTTGGAGATGGGTATACCCCGGCATGACTGTATGGAGATGGGCCTCAGCCTGACCCGTCAGCGCGACCTGAAGTTGCTCCACATGCCCGCTAATCCGGTCAATCGCGTCGATCACCCAGAGGCGAAAATCAGTTGCCACCTGATCGTTGCGGCTTCTGCCGGTATGGAGCTTGCCACCCGCCGGCCCCACGAGTTCGACCAGACGCCGCTCGACCGCCGTATGAATGTCCTCATCGCCCGGTCGATAAACGAAAGTTTCGGTTTCAAATTCGCCACGGATGTTCTGCAGCGCCGCCACAATCTGACTGGCCTCATCGGCAGTCAGCACGCCCGCCGCTTCGAGCGCTCGCGCATAGGCGATGCTGCCGGCAATGTCCTGCAACGCCATGCGCCGGTCGTATGGCAGGCTGTCATTCAGCCGGCGCAGATCATCGTCGGTTGGTTCGCTAAAGCGCCCACCCCATAAAGTCATCGATGTTTCCTTCGCAATGCCACCACCCAAAAGCGAGACGGCAGACGGGTCCTAATCCCGCTTGAATTTGCTGTAATCCGGCTGGCGATAGCGGCTCTTGCCACCACCGTCAATCATCAGCAGCGCTTCAACCTTGCTCGGCAGGCCAAAAAGCTGGATGAATCCTTCGGCATCCTTCTGGTTATACACATCTTCTTCGCCGAAGGAGGCATAGTCCTCGCGATACAGGCTGTACGGGCTCTTGCGCCCGGCGATGATCACATTGCCTTTATAAAGCTTCAGCCGTACCGTGCCGGTTACATTTTCCTGCGTCACCTGAACGAAAGCGTCGAGCGCCTCGCGCAGCCGGGTATACCACAGGCCGTTATAGACCAGCTCGGCGTACTTGACAGCCAGAATGTCCTTATAGTGCATCGTGTGCTTGTCGAGGCAGATGCTTTCCAGCGCCTGATGCGCGCGGCGCAGCACCGTGCCCGCCGGCGTTTCATAAACGCCGCGGCTTTTCATGCCAACCAGCCGGTTCTCGACCATATCGACACGCCCGACGCCGTGCGCGCCCGCCAGCTTGTTCAGGCGTGTAAACAACTCAACCGGCGACAGCGTTTCGCCATCCAGACTGACCGGAATGCCTTTTTCAAACCCGATTTCGATATAAACGGGGGTATCCGGCGCGGTTTCGGGGCTGACCGACAACTGGAACATATCCTCTTCCGGCTCGTTCCACGGGTTTTCAAGCGGCCCGCCCTCGTGGCTGAGGTGGAAAATGTTGCGGTCGCGGCTATAGATCGACTTGCGCGTGTGGCGCACCGGCACGTTGAACTCTTCCGCATAGGCCAGCGCATCTTCGCGGCTGCGAATGTCCCACTCGCGCCAGGGCGCAATCACCTTGAGCTTGGGATTGAGCGCCATGACCGTCACTTCAAAGCGCACCTGATCGTTGCCCTTGCCCGTGCAGCCATGCGCGACGCCGTCCGCGCCTTCAATCTCGGCGATATCGACGAGGTGCTTGGCGATCAGCGGGCGCGCGAACGACGTTCCAAGCAGATATTCACGCTCATATACTGCGCCTGCCTGCAGCGTGGGGAAAACGAAATCCGTCAGAAATTCCTCGCGCAGGTCGCGAATATACAGCTTGCTCGCGCCCGTTTTCAGCGCCTTCTCTTCAAGCCCGTCCAGCTCTTCTTCCTGGCCGAGATCGGCACAGAAGCATACAACTTCGCAGCCGTAATTGTTTTTCAGCCAGGGGACAATAATTGAGGTATCGAGGCCGCCGCTGTACGCGAGAACGACCTTTTTCAGGGTAGTGTTCGCCATGGGAACCGGTTCCTTCATGCTGCTGAGGAGATGGCGGCTAATCATACCGCAACTTTTGACCGGCGGTGATAGTGAATTGCGCCAAGTCTCTCCGTCATTCCGGCCCCCCGGAAGACGCTGGAATGCCCGCCTCCGGCAGCGGGCGCAAAGCGGGCGGATCGTTTAAAATCCACCTCATGGTGACGCGGAGCTAGTGCACAGGAGCCGAGACACAATGAAGCGTCTGCGTATGGGGATCATTGGCTGTGGCGTGATCGCGCAAGTCATGCATTTGCCCTACATGCGAGACTACGACGAATATTTTGAAATCGTTGCCATTGCCGATATTTCAAAGCCAACGCTTGACGCAGTTGGCGATCATTACCGCATTGCCCATCGTTATACCGACTGGCGCGACCTGCTGGCACGCGAGGATATTGACGCGGTTGGAATCTTTCACGCCGGCTCGCACCGCGATACGGTGATCGCGGCGCTTGAGGCCGGAAAGGACGTCTTTTGCGAGAAGCCACTGGCGTGGAACGTGCGCGAAGCTCGCGAAATCGCCGAACGCGCGCAACAGAGCGACCGCATTCTCCAGATGGCCTATCACAAGCTGTACGACCCGGGCTTCCTGTATGCAAAGGAACATCTCGACAAAATGCAGGACGTCGGCTTTGGCCGCATTACCGTCTTGCATCCACTGAACGAGTTTGGCCTTTCCCCCTATCGCATCCGCCGCGGCGACGGCCGCATTGAAGAGGGCCATGTTGAACCGCCATCATGGGAAGAGTCGGTAGCCGGCGGACTGGCCGGTCTGGCAGGCGGGTCACTTGCGCCATTGGTCGATGAAGCGCTTGGCCCGGAGCGTAAAGACGACCCGCGCCTGCGTCTGGGCTATGGCCTTATCACGGTCAGCCTTATCCATCAGGTGTACATGCTGTATGGTTTCCTCGGCGCGCCTAGCCGGGTCGTTCACACGGAAATCTGGCGCGACGGCCAATCCATACACAGCGTCGTCGAGTACCCGAATGACCTGCGCGTGACGCTGGACTGGCACTACCTGTCTCACATTAAGGATTATCGCGAAGAGTACGCCTTCTTCGGCAACCATGACCGCGTGATCATGCAACTGCCCTCGCCTTACTTCAGGAATTTCCCCAGCCCGGTCATCGTTCAGGGCGGCGAAGGAGAGCTTTCATGGGAAAAACGCGTGATCGTCTCCTATGACGAGGCATTCCGGCGCGAGTTGATGGCGTTTTACGACAATGTCGTCAACCGGCGTAAGCCCAGAACCTCCGTCGAGGACGCGCTCCAGCACATGCAGTTTATTCAGCAGTTAATCGACGCCGCCCGATAGGACAATCCGGCATACAAAGCGAAAGGGCCGTCCACTGGAGACGGCCCTTCTCAATGCAAACCCGCGAGGAGCGATTATTCATTCTTCCAGCGTGCTCAGGTCGCCTTCGGGCATGCCGAGCGCCCGCGCGCGCAGAACGCGCCGCATGATCTTGCCCGAACGCGTCTTGGGCAGCGTGTCGGTAAATTCGATCTTGGCCGGGACCGCAATCGGCCCGACTTCGTGACGGATGTGCTCTTTCAGTTCTTCACGAAGCCGGTCGCTTGGCTGGTAGCCAGAGCGCAGGATGCAGTAGGCGTAGATTACATTGCCACGAACCTGATCGGGCACGCCGATCACCGCCGCTTCCGCGACCGCCTCGTGGCTGACAAGCCCTGATTCAATCTCGGCTGTGCCGAGGCGATAGCCGCTGACCTTGATCACGTCATCGTTCCGGCCAATGACCCAGATGTAGCCGTCCTCATCCTTGCGCGCCGAGTCGCCGGTCAGATACCAGCCCTTATCCGCATACTGGCTCCAGTATTGCTGCACATAGCGATCGGGGTCGCCGTATACGGTACGCAGCATACCGGGCCACGGCTGTTTGACGACGAGATTACCGTCCACGCCCGGCGGGCATGGCACGCCTTGATCGTCAACCACGTCCACATCGATACCCGGTAGCGGCCGGGTCGCGCTGCCGGGCTTGAGCGCAACCGAAGGCACAGGACTGATCATGAAACCGCCGGTTTCCGTCTGCCACCAGGTATCCATGATGGGGCAGCGCTCTTTCCCGATCACGCGGTAATACCAGCGCCAGGCTTCGGGATTGATCGGCTCGCCGACCGAGCCAAGCAGACGCAGGCTGCTGAGGTTGTGCCGGTTCGGCCAGGCGTCGCCGAAACGCATCAGGCCGCGAATGGCTGTAGGCGCGGTATAGAGGATGGTGATGCCGTATTCCTCGATCAGCCGCCACCAGCGATTGGGATACGGATAGGCCGGCGCGCCTTCGTAGAGCAGGCTGGTCGCGCCGAGGATCAGGGGGCCATAAACGATGTAGCTGTGGCCAGTAATCCAGCCGGGGTCGGCAGCGCACCAGTAACGATCTTCGTCCTTGATGTCAAAGACCCACTGGAGCGTGCTCGAAACGTAAACCTGATACCCGCCGTGCGTGTGCAGCACGCCCTTCGGTTTGCCGGTGGTCCCGCTGGTATAGAGAATAAACAACGGGTCTTCGGCGTCCATCACTTCCGATTCGCAATTGGGGCTGGCGATGGGCAGGCTCATCAGGTCGTGATACCAGTAATCACGGCCCTGCTCCATGTGGATTTCGTGGCCAGTGCGCTTGACGACGATGACCGTCTCGATGACCGGTGAGCGCTTCACCGCCTCGTCGGCGATATCCTTCAGGCGGACGATATTGCCGCGCAGCCAGGCGCCATCCGACGTAATCAGCAGACGGCTCTGCGCGTCCTCAATGCGATCCGCGATGGCCTGCTCGGAGAATCCGCCATAAATGACGCTGTGAATGGCGCCGATTTTGGCGCAGGCCAGCATGGCGATGATGAGCTCCGGCGTGCGGCCCATGTAGATGGTCACGCGGTCGCCCTTTTTGACGCCCATGCTCCGCAGCACGTTGGCGAACTTGTTGGTTTCCTTCCACAGCCGCCAGTAGGAATACGAGCGCTGGTCACCCGGCTCACCTTCGAAGATGAGCGCGACCTTGTTCTTGCGCCAGGTCTTTACATGGCGGTCGAGGGCGTTGTAAACAATGTTGGTCTTCGCGCCGACAAACCACTTGAAGAACGGGGCCTGGCTGCGATCCAGAACCCGGTCCCACTTCTGAAACCAGTGCAGCTTCTCCGCCTGTTTGGCCCAAAACTCTTCCAGATTCTGCTGCGCCTCGGCATACAGCGCTTCGTAGTCCTGCACGTACGCGTTGCGGACGATTTCCTCATCCGGCATGTACAATTCGCTGGTTACCGGCGCAAAAGCTTCATCAACCATTTTGAATTGCTCCTAAACACAAAAAATGTCGTTCACCACCGCCCGCCAGGAGGCATCTCGCAAAAACGAGCCGCTCAGGGTGCGTTATGCCTTCGATTATAGTCGAAAACCGGGGCGGGCCGCACGTTTCACGCCCGGTTCGATGCATAAAACGCCTCGTCTTCCTCGCGGGCGATGCGCTGGCCCTCGGCGACGTTAACGCGGGTGAGCAGAAAACCGCCGATCAGGAAAAAGACGATCAGGCTGGCCACAGCGGGCCGGCTGCTCCCCGTCAGCGCGACGACCACAGCGAAGACCAGCGGGCCAAGCACCGCTGAGAATTTCTCCATAATGCCGTACAGGCCAAAGAATTCGCCGCTTTTGCTTGCCGGAGACATGCTGGCATACAGGCTGCGGCTGAGCGCCTGGCTACCGCCCTGCACCATCGCCACCATCCACGCCAGAAACCAGAACTCGATACTGGAGTCGATGAAAAAGCCCCAGACCGCCACCACCGAATAGACCAGCAGCGACAGCAGAATGCTGCGGCGCGTGTCGAACAGGACAGCGAAGCGCGAAAAGAGGCGCGGCCCTGTCAGCCATGCGAAGGCGACGCCGACGACCTCGACCAGCACAATCAGGCCGAGAATCGCCGGCAGGCTGCTCTTGCGCACCGGAGGCAGAGTCACACTTTCGACAACCACGCGCGTCCCAGTCGACGCCTGGTTCGCAGCGCCCGTATTGATGATCGTTAACGTATGCGCGCCCGGCGCATCCGCGTGCAGTTCGCGTCGCAACCCGTAGCGCGGCGTTTCGCTATAGCTGTCGACAAGCAGCGGCTCTCCATCTTCCAGCACCGGCTGGCCGTCGATCTCAGCTCTCCAGATGCCGCCATCCGGCCCGGCGCTATAGACGATTTCCGTCTCCTGCCCGGTGAACGCGAATTCAAACCGGTCATCGGCGGCGGTCGATACCAGCACCGGCACGTCTTCAGGCTGGTCAACCAGCGCCGCCGGAATGGCGTCCTGCTGCCACTCGCCGCCTGCTATCAACGCGGGATGGCCGACCGGATAAAAGCCGGTTTCATTCGGTTCGACCGCGGCATAAGCCGGGCTGGGCGTGCCCGTCACGGCTGCGGGCAATAACAATTTTGCCCCAATGCCGACCAGCGGCAGCATGACGATGTTATAGACAATGAAAGCCAGAAAGAACGGACGTCGCGGGCTGTCGCCGGGAAGCCGGCCAAAGATCAAGCTGTACGGGATACCGACGAATTGGACGAGCAGCAGCGCCAGAATCAGTTCCACAGCGCCGAACCCCAGTTCGGCCCCGTAGATCGCGGCCAGGCCGATGATCGTGCCGATGGCGTCGCTATAGATGAGAAAAGCCAGCAGATATTTGAAGAGCTCGCGGTAACGCTGTATGTCGCGCAGAGTACGTATCAACCGCCGGATACTGATTCCGACCAGCGTTTGCCCCCGCGCGAGCGGCGCGGTCGCCGTCTCCGGCTCCGGCACTTGAGTCAGAATGGGAATGGAGAACACCGCCCACCAGATCGCCACGCTGAGGAATGACAGCCGCGCACCCAGCGTGCCGGGCCACAGTTGCAGCATCACCACATTGATGGCCAGCAAAATGCCCCCACCCAGATAGCCCATGGCATAGCCCCGCGCCGACACCGCATCGCGGTCTTCCGGGCGAGCGACATGCGGCAGCAGCGCGTCGTAAAACGTATTGGCGGAAACGAAGCCGATGCGCCCGACGATAAACAGGGCAGAGGCCAGCAACCAGTCGCCGCGCTGCACCAGCACGAGCAACCCGGTGCCTAAAATGCCAAGGCCGGTGAAGATGGCCAGAAACCGCTTTTTACCGCGCATGACATCCGAAATCGTGCCGAGGATCGGCGACAGGAATGCGCTGATGAGCAGCGCCACGCTCAGCGTCACGCTCCAGTATGCGGTAGCGACGGCTTCACTAGGCAGCGTCGCCCCCGCTACCTGGCTGTAATAAACCGGAAGCACGGCGGCGAGGATGGTAGTGGCAAAAGCCGAATTGGCCCAATCGTAGAGCACCCATGCGCGCACCCGTCGCCGGTAGGCTCCACCATCCCGCGCAGACTGTGATACGACCACTGCCCCTGTCATGCGATACCCATGCCCTTCTGTATAGTCAAATGTGCGGCAAAAAGCACTTTCCATCATAAGCTCAACTCACGGTTTGCGTGGCTGTAGATCGCTCTGGCCGAGCACAACCTGTGCGGTAGAATTACACTGGAAGTTAACTGAGAGCACGATTTGGCATGGCTCAGACCACGAAATGAGGCGCGCATGACAAAACGAATCGCAGTCCTGACCAGCGGTGGAGACGCCCCCGGCATGAACGCCGCGATTCGCGCCGTCGTCCGGTGCGGCGTGCATGAAGGCTGGGAAGTCTTTGGCGTACGCAACGGCTATAAGGGCTTGATGGAAGGAGACATCCTCCAGCTTGGCCCCCGCGATGTCGGCGGCATCATTCAGCTCGGCGGCACGATTCTCGGCAGCGCCCGCGCGCCGGAATTCAAGGAAGTCGCGGGACGCGAGAAAGCGCTGGCCCAGTTACGCCAGCGAGAAATCGACGCGCTGGTGGTCATCGGCGGCAACGGCTCGCAGACCGGCGCCAATGCGCTCTACGAGATGGGCTTCCCGGTTGTCGGCGTCGCCTCGACCATCGACAATGACCTTTACGGCTCCGATATCACCATCGGCGTCGACACGGCGCTCAACATCGCGCTGGAAGCCATTGACCGGCTGAAAACGACGGCGTCATCCCACCGCCGCGCCTTTCTCGTCGAAGTCATGGGCCGGGACAGCGGTTATCTGGCGCTCATGGCCGGCATTGCCGGCGGCGCAGAGGCGATCCTGATCCCGGAAGTGCCGACGACGCCGGAGCAGGTCGCGCGGGAAATCCATGCAGCCTACGAACGCGGCAAACTGCATGGCCTGATCGTCGTGGCCGAAGGCGCCTACGATGCCGACGAACTGCTGGCCTACTTCAAGGAACATCATCCCGAGCTGGGCTTCGAAATCCGCGCGACGACGCTCGGTCACGTGCAGCGGGGCGGCGCGCCCGGCGCGTTCGACCGCCTGCTGGCGACCCGGCTTGGGGCCGGCGCGGTCAAAGCGATTGCCGAGGGCAATTACGGCGTGCTGGTGGGCTCAAAAGCCACCGAAATCATCGCAACGCCTTATGCGGAAATCGTCGGCAAGAAAAAACCGCTGGATATGCGTATGGTTGAACTGGCGAACGTCCTGACGCAGTAATGCCGCCATCAGGCATCGGCGGCGCGCTGCATCCCGTCTGGAAGTCGAGCTGCGGCAGCCTGATCGACCAGCCAGATCAGACGGCCATCGACCGGCTGCACAAGCTGCGCGGGCAACTGGCGCGGCCTGTGCGGGCCGGTCAACACCTCGCGCAGCGTGTCCGCCTTGCCTGCGCCAGTCACCAGAAACATGATCTGCCGTGCAGCGTTAATGGCAGGCGCGGTTAGCGAAATGCGCCACATCTCCACCCGCGGCACGTAATGAGCGATAACCCAGCGGGAACGTTCGTCCACGGCGTCGGTGTTTGGAAACAGCGACGCCGTGTGACCGTCATCTCCCATGCCCAGCAGGATCAGGTCAAAACGCGGCTGCACCAGTACATCTGCTTCGCGCCGGGTGAAAAAATCTCGCAGGCCCTGCTCGTAGGCTTCGGCGGCTGAATGCGGCTCGTCCTCGCCGCGCATACGGAAGATATTGCCCGCTGGCAGCGGCACATGGTCGAGCAGCGCTTCCCGCGCCATGCGATACGAGCTATCGCGGTGGTCGGGCGGCACGCAGCGCTCATCGCCCCAGAAGATGTAGGTATTGGCCCAGTCGATCTGCGCCCGGTACTGCTCGGTCGCCAGCAGCCGGTAAAGGTTTTCGGGCGTGTTGCCGCCGGACAGCGCGATGGTGAAATGGCCGCGAGCGGCGATGGCGCTTTCGGCGGCAGAGACAATCGCATCCGCGGCCACATGGGCAACGGACCGAGTATCAGGCAGGATTTTAAGTTCCGGCATGGTGGGTTCGTCCATCTCCACAACCGAGACGCCACGAGCGCCCATCCGCCGCCATGAATTCATCGGCTGCGGCAGGCCCCCAGCTTCCCGGTTCATACGTCGTCAGCGGCGGCGCATCGGGGCTTTGCCAGAGCGCCAGAACCGAATCGATAAGCTGCCACGCCAGTTCGATCTCATCGCTGCGGGTGAACAGGGCAGCGTCTCCCATCAGCGCATCAAGCAGCAGTCGTTCGTAAGCATCCGGCAGAACCGTATCCTTGAACGAGTCGCGGTAGTTGAAGCCGAGACTGACCGTTTGCAAGCGCCGCGCGGTATCCGGGGCCTTGGCCTGCAGCGTGAAATGAATCCCTTCATCCGGCTGAATGCACAGCGAGAGGACGTTCTGGTTCAGCTTGCCATCCCGCGCCAGATGGAACAGCACATCGGGCGGGCAGCGAAAGAGAATGCTGATCTCGCTCGTCTTGGCCGCCAGCGCCTTGCCAGAGCGCAGGTAAAAGGGAATGCCCTGCCAGCGCCAGTTGTCGATATACAGTTTCAAAGCGGCATAGGTCGGCGTCTGCGAGTCTTTCGCCACCCGTGGCGTCTCGCGATAGCCGACATACTGAGCGCGAACCGTGTCGTGAACCGATACCTGACGGATGGCGCTGAGCACCTTGACCTTTTCATTCCGCAACGCCCCGGCGGTAAACGCGGCGGGCGGCTCCATCGCAACAAGCGCCAGAAGCTGAAGCAGGTGATTCTGAAACATATCGCGCATGACACCTGCCGTGTCGTAGTAACCGGCGCGATGACCGACATCGACCGTCTCGGCAACGGTGATCTGAACGTTGTCAACGTAGTTGCGATTCCAGATAGGCTCGAAGATGGCGTTGGCGAAGCGGAAAAAGAGGATGTTCTGAACGGTTTCCTTGCCGAGATAATGGTCGATTCGATAGACCTGCCGCTCATCGAACACCTGATGAATCTGCCGGTTCAGGGCGCGCGCGGAACTCAGATCGGTTCCAAACGGCTTTTCTACGATGATGCGCCGCCAACCGCCGTTCTCGTGCGCCATTCCACAACGTCCCAGTTCGGAAACAACGCGCGAGTAAAATTCCGGCGCGGTCGCCAGATAATACAGCCGGTCGGCCGGCCCATGCTCTTGTTCGTCCAGAAAGTCGCGCAGCACATCATAGTCGGGCGAGACTTCGAGATTGCCCTGCACGTAAAAAATGCGCTGTGCGAAATCGTGCCAGTCGCGGTCGTCAAAGCCGTTTTCGGAATGCTCGCGCGCCGCGTCCTTCAGTTCATCGCGAAAGCTCTCGTGCGTGTACGGGCGACGCGCATAACCGACGATCAGGAACGGCCGGGGGAGCCTGCCCTTCTGAAAAAGACTGTAGAGTGCGGGAATGAGTTTACGATGGGTCAGGTCGCCGGTCGCGCCGAAAATAACAATACTTGTCATTACACGATCGTCGCTGGTTTCCATAACGAACAAGCTCCTGTGCGGAAGGGGCGAACGAGGAAGCCCCGGCACGTCGCCAGCGACAGGCAACGCGCCGGAGCGCATTGCATCGCCGGGTTACTCGGCTTTTTTGACGGCGTGACCACCGAATTTCTGACGCATTGCGGCCAGCAGTTTGGCGGCGTAGCTGGTTTCCTGCCGGCTGACAAAGCGCATCATGAGCGAAAGTGTAATAACCGGCGCGGGCACATCGAGATCAATCGCTTCGTTGACCGTCCAGCGGCCTTCACCACTATCGGCCACCCAGTCCGCGATTTCGCTGAGTTCCCGGTCCTCGCGCAGAGCCTGAGCAGTGAGGTCCAACAGCCACGAGCGCACGACGCTGCCATAACGCCAGATTTCGGCGATCTGGGCGACATCGAGGTTCAGTTCCGTTTTGTTCTTCATGATTTCAAAGCCTTCGGCGAAGGCCTGCATCATGCCATACTCAATGCCGTTGTGAACCATCTTGACAAAGTGGCCTGCTCCGCTGGGGCCGACATGCCCCCAGCCCAGATCCGGCGCGGGCGCGAGGGTTTCAAAGGCCGGGCGCAGGTGAGCTACGGCTTCATCGTCGCCGCCGATCATGAGGCTGTAACCTTCGGTCAACCCCCAGATGCCGCCGCTGGTCCCCACGTCGACAAAATGAATGTTGCTGGCCTTCAGCATTTCAGCGCGGCGCATCGTGTCTTTATAGTTGGAATTGCCGCCGTCGACGATGATGTCCCCCGGTTGCAGCAGCGGGATGAGGGACTCGATCATCCGCTCGGTGACATCGCCAGCCGGTAACATCAGCCAGGCGACTTTGGGAGTCTGCAATTTGGACACGAAATCTTCCAGCGACGAGGACGCAATCGCGCCGGCAGCTTCGGCCTCCTGCACCGGCCCCGGCGACCGGTTGCCGACGACCACTTCATGCCCGCCCTGAAGCAGCCGGCGGACCATGTTTCCGCCCATGCGTCCCAGACCGTAAATCCCTACCTGCATGGTTTTCTCCCTTGCTTGCCCCGGCAGCGCTGTCATGCCGGTATGAATGTGAATACACGAAATAACGGAGCGCCCGTCCGGCTACTGGGTCAGCGTCACCTTCCGCAAGCCGCGAGGCGCGTCTGGCTCGTAGCCCTTGGCGACCGTCAGTCCGAGCGCGAACAGTTGTCCGGGAATAACCGCGACCAGTGGCGACAGCCATTCCGGTATACCCGTCGGCAGGGGAAGCGGCGTCTGTGCATCAGCCAGCGCCCGGTCAATGCCCGAAGCGACGATCAACTCGGCCCCGCGTTCCTTCAGCCCACCGAGAAATTCCGTCAGTTCGGGCGCGACCACGCCTTCAGGCACAATCGCAAACACCGGAAAACCTTCTTCAACCAGCGCCACCGGGCCGTGCTTGAAATCGGCGGACGAATACGGCTCGGCCAGCACGTAGGTGAGTTCCTTGAGCTTGAGGGCCACCTCGAAGGCCGTCGCGTAGTTATAGCCGCGGCTGAGCACGACACATGCGTCCATATAGCGGTAGCGCTCGGCGCGCTGAATTGTCTCGTCGCAGCGGGCGGTCACCGCCTGCATCCAGCCCGGAACCCGGCGCAACTGCTCCTGACGCTCGGCGTCGTCTGCAAGTGCCGTGCTGAGCATGGCCAGCGCCATCAGCGATGTCGTATAGGTTTTGGTCGCCGCGACGCTCTGCTCACGCCCGGCGTGAAGCTGAATGACGTCCTGAGCAGCGGCCGCTAACGGCGATTCGGGATCGTTAGTAACGGCGAGCGTGAACGCGCCCTGTCTGGACGCTTCCTCGACCACCGAAACAATATCGGGCGACTGGCCAGACTGCGACACGGCGATGACCAGCGCGCCGTCGAGACGCGGCGGCGTGTTATACATCGAGAATAACGAGGGCGTCGCCAAAGCTACCGGCAGCCGGTTCGCCACGCCAAACAGATACTGGCCATAGCGGGCAGCGTTATCCGAACTGCCACGCGCGACCAGCATGATGTAGCGCGGATCGCGCTCGCGGATGGCGCGCGCAATCTCGCCGACATGAGATGTTTCCTGCTCGATCTGACGCGCAATCACCTCCGGCTGTTCGAGGATCTCGCGCTCAAGATACGTTTGGGTCATGTTCGTCAATCCTTGCTCTCGCCAATCACCAGCGCCAGCCTGCCGCCGGCTTCGTTCAGGCGGGCACGCGCCTCTGACGCGGAGAGGCCAAGCCGGCTCATGACGATGGCGGTTTTCACTTCCTGCCCGCTTTCCTCCAACAACCGCGCGGCCTCGTCATGGCTAACGCCGGCTACATCGGCGACAATGCCCCGCGCCCGACGTGCCAGTTTTTCGTTGCTCACCATGACATCGACCATACGGTTGCCGTAAACCTTGCCCAGCCGGATCATGGTCGCCGTGCTGAGCATGTTGAGAATCATCTTCTGCGCCGTACCTGCCTTCAGCCGCGTCGAACCCGTGATGACTTCCGGCCCCACGACGACAGCAATGCCTATGTCTGCGGCTTCCAGCAGAGGCGCAGGCCGGTTGCAGGAAACGCCCACCGTCGCCGCCCCGACTTCGCGGGCCGCTGCCAGCGCGCCGAGCACATAGGGCGTTCGCCCGCTGGCCGCAAGGCCAACAACAACATCATCCGCCCGCAGGTCAAGCGCCAGCACATCGGCCCTGCCCTGTCTGATATCGTCCTCTGCGCCTTCTACCGAATGCACAAGCGCCTGCATCCCCCCGGCGATGACGGCGCGCACCAGTGATGGATCGACGCTGAAGGTCGGAACGCATTCCGAGGCGTCGACAACGGCCAGCCGCCCGCTGGTTCCCGCGCCGACGTAAATCAGCCGCCCACCGCGCCCTATACGCTCGACGATCACATCGACGGCACGCGCGATATCGGGAAGCGCCTCACGCACGGCGGCGGCGACCGTCGCATCCTCATCGTTCATGATTCGTAACACATCCAGCGTCGGAAGCTGGTCGATGTGTTTGCTGCGTGGATTTCTCTGTTCGGTTTGCATGATAGGTGAGTGTACCATGTGCTTGAGGAAAAGCCCGCTCAGACGCCGCCGCTGTCAGCAAGCTGCGCGATGGCCGTATGCAACCGGCGTCGGAAGCCGTATATCGTATCGAATTCGCGCCCGTGATACACCCGATTCGTCAGACAGGCCACGACCAACCGCCGGGTCGGATCAACGATCAGCGACGTGCCGGTGAAGCCGGTGTGCCCGTAGGACGACGGGTGAAAGCGGTCGCCGGCCCAGGCCCCTTTATGCGCTTTCAGCATCCAGCCAAGCCCGCGCCGCGCATCATCGGTTTCCGCGTGTTCGCGCACGGCATCCTGCATCAACCCGGCGTCGATCCCCAGTTTCGGGCTGTGATCGAGCCACGCCTGACCAAAGGCGGCGACATCGCGTGCAGTGGCGAACAGCCCGGCATGTCCGGCCACGCCGCCAAGGCCGCTGGCGTTTTCATCGTGGACTTCGCCCCACACGCGCCGCCCGCGCCACGTCGGGTCGTCCTCAGTTGGCGCGATGCGTTCGCGCGGCACGCCATTGCGAACCGGATTGAAAATCAGGGATTTCAGACCTAGCGGCCCCGCAACGCGCGCGGCGATGACGCGGTCGATCTGGCCCGGCATACCGTCGAGCCGCGCGGCAGCCTCCGCCAGCAGCATCAGGCCGAGGTCGCTGTAGCGCACAACGCCGTCAGGATCGCCCACAAACGGATAGGAGCAGAGCGCCTTCAACCCGGCCTGCCAGCGCGCCTCGCGCGGCACAGGGTCTTCAACCTCAGGCGGCGTTGGCGGCGGCCCGGCCTGCCGGTAGACATCGCGCCAGGGCGCGAGGCCAGAGGTGTGCGTGAGCAAATGCCAGTAGGATACCCGCCATGGATCGACGCGGCGGCTGTTGGCATCCGGCGGGAGCGGCAGCATCGCCTTGCTATGCGGGTCCTGCCCGCCATCCAACGGGCGCGGCCCGGACGCAACAAATTCCGGGATTGTGTTGCCGAGTGCGTCGTGCAGCTTTGCCCGGCCCTCGCTGAGCTGGGCCAAAAAGGCCGTCGCGGTGAAAAGTTTCGTCAGCGACGCCAGATCGAATAGCGTCGCCGGCGTCACCGGAATGGCGCGCGCATCTGGATCAACCCAGCCCCACGCCGCATTGACCAGCACCTTACCATCCCGGACGACAGTCAGAGAAGCGGCGGGGAAGGCGGTTTTCAGCTCTTCAGTGACCAGACCATCGATAACCGACCAGGCATCTGGCGGAAGATCGATCACAACATCCGCCGCGTTCAGTTCAAAAATATCCGGCATCTCTATCCTTCATTTGTGTGCCGTAATTCCACCATGCATGTTACCGCACGGCGGGCAGATCGTCACGACGCGCTACGCAGTTTATCACTTGGCTACCGAAAGCAGCCTGTGGCAATATTCGAGAGATTGCAGGATAATTACAGATCGAATTTACCGGCCTAACGACCCATGCGCCCACTTGCCGGCCCCATCACGCCGGCCTTCACCGACAGCCTCGAACTGGGAGGAGCTAAATCCATGCAGGATCAAACCGTTATTCCCGAAACCACCCTCCGGCAACGCGTGCCGAGCCGGCTCGATGCCATTTTCGCACCCAACAATGTTGCGGTCATCGGCGCGAGCGAACGACGAGGCAGCGTCGGGCGCACCATCCTCTGGAACCTGATCAGCAATCCGTTCGGTGGCGCGGTTTTCCCCGTTAATCCGAAACGCTCCAATATCCTCGGCATCAAGGCCTATCCCGATATCGCTTCCGTGCCGGAGCCGGTCGATCTGGCGGTTGTCGTCACCCCCGCCCAGACCGTGCCGGGCATTATTCGGGAATGCGTCGAAGCAGGTGTGAAAGGCGCAATCATCATCTCCGCCGGTTTCAAAGAGCGCGGCGCGGCGGGCGCAGAACTGGAACGCCAGATTATGGCCGAGGCGCGCAAGGGCGAGATGCGTATCATCGGCCCCAACTGCCTCGGCGTGCAGCGCCCGCTGTTCGGGTTGAATGCGACCTTCGCCAGCGCCATGGCCCGCCCCGGCAACATCGGCTTCATCAGCCAGAGCGGCGCGCTGTGTACGGCGGTCCTCGACTGGAGCTTCTCGGAAAACGTCGGCTTTAGCGCCTTTATCTCCATCGGCTCCATGCTCGATGTTGGCTGGGGAGACCTGATCGACTACCTCGGCAATGACCCGCAGACGCAGAGCATCGTCATCTATATGGAATCCGTCGGGGATGCGGCCTCTTTCATGTCCGCCGCGCGCGAAGTCGCGCTGACCAAGCCGATTATCGTCATTAAGGCCGGGCGCACTGCCGCCGCCGCGCAGGCAGCGGCTTCGCACACCGGCTCGCTCACCGGAAGCGACGAAGTGCTCGACGCCGCCTTCCGGCGATCCGGCGTCCTGCGCGTCGACCGCATCTCCGATATGTTCAACATGGCCGAGGTGTTGTCGAAGCAGCCGCGCCCGAAAGGTCCGCGTCTGGCGATCGTCACCAATGCGGGCGGTCCGGGCGTGCTGGCGACCGACCAGTTGATCCAGCACGGCGGCCAGCTCGCGCAACTGAGCGAAGAGACCATGGAGCGGCTGAACCACATCCTGCCTGAACACTGGAGCCATGGCAATCCAATCGACATTCTTGGCGACGCCGATGAGACTCGCTACGCCGAAACGCTGGAGGCCGTAGCGAAAGACCCGAACACAGACGGGATGCTCGTCATTCTGACGCCGCAGGCGATGTCTAACCCGACGCGCACGGCGGAACTGCTGAAAAACTATGCCTCGATCGATGACAAGCCGATCCTCGCCTCGTGGATGGGCGGGCCGGAAGTCGCGGCGGGCATTTCGGTGCTCAACCGGACGAACATCCCGACGTTCAACTATCCCGACACCGCCGCCACCATGTTCATGTATATGTGGCGCTACACCTCCAACCTGCGGGCGCTGTACGAGACGCCATCGCTTCAGCAAGACCCGGAGGAAATCGCCCCCAACCGCGAACTGGTGAAACAGATCATCGATAAAGTGCGCCAGAGCGGCCGGGAAATCCTGACCGAGTACGAATCGAAGCAGGTGCTGGCGGCGTACTTCATCCCCACGGTCGAAACCCGGCTGGCGAGCAGCCCCGACGAAGCCGTAGAGGCAGCCGAAGCGATCGGTTATCCGGTTGTGCTCAAGCTCAATTCGGAGACGATCACGCACAAGACCGACGTTGGCGGCGTCAAGCTGAATCTGGGTTCAGCCGAGAACGTGCGCGAGGCCTATCGCGCTATCGAAGAATCGGTCAACCGGATTGCCGGAGAAGGCCATTTTCAGGGTGTGACCGTTCAGCCGATGGCCAAGCTGGAAGGCTATGAGGTCATCATCGGCAGCAGCATCGACCCGCAGTTCGGCCCGGTGCTGCTGTTCGGCAGCGGCGGCCAACTGGTGGAGGTCTACAAGGATCGCGCTCTGGCGCTGCCGCCGCTTAACACGACTTTGGCCCGGCTGATGATGGAACAGACGAAAATTTACACGGCGCTGAAAGGCGTGCGCGGGCGGCCCCCGGTCGATCTGGCAGCGCTGGAAAATCTGGTGGTGCGCTTCAGCCAGCTTGTCGTCGAACAGCCGTGGATCAAGGAAATCGACATCAATCCGCTGCTGGCGTCGCACGAGCAATTGCTGGCGCTGGACGCGCGCATCGTGCTGCACGACAAAAACATGACCGAGGAGCGCCTGCCCCGCCCGGCCATCCGGCCCTATCCGGTGCAGTACGTCAAACCATGGACGATGCGCGACGGGCGGACTGTGCTGATTCGACCGATCCGCCCTGAGGACGAGCCGCTGCTGGTACGGTTCCACGAAAACCTGTCGGAGCGCACGGTCTACCTGCGCTATCTGAAAGACCTGAAACTGAGCCAGCGTGTCGCCCACGAACGGCTGGCACGGCTGTCCTTCATCGACTACAACCGCGAAATGGCGCTGGTCGCGGTCGAACGCAACCCCGAAAACCAGCAGCCTTCCATCGTCGCGGTCGGACGCCTGAGCAAGTATCCCGGCACGGACATCGCCGAATTTGCCATCGTCGTCGCCGATGACCATCAGGGCCTCGGTCTGGGCCGCGAACTGCTGACCCGCCTGCTGCAAGTGGGCCGGGACGAAAAGCTGAGCCGCATTCGTGGCAACATCCTGCAGGACAACGAGGATATGCTCCGGCTAACGCGGGATCTGGGCTTCACCCTGACCGACGTCGAAGGCGAGCCGATCGTGCGCGCGGAAATCAAGCTGTAACGGCTGAAGGCTAACCTAACAAAAGAGCGCCGTTCGCAAACAGGAACGGCGCTCTTTTTTGCTCCATGCGTCGAAGTGGCCGCTTCCGGGTTATGCCCGCGCCAGCCACTCGTCCAGTTGAGCGCGTGTGGGCGCAGCGGTCGCCCCGCCGACGCCGGTGACCGACAGCCCGCCGCAAATATTGCCCATACGCAGGCAGGTTTCCAGCGGCGCGCCGTCAATGATGAATCCGGTCAAAAATCCGGCGTTGAAACAGTCCCCCGCGCCGGTCGTATCGATCACCTCGCCGGCAGAGATCGCGGGTGCGCTGGCGGCGATACCGTTATGGATGGCCATCGAACCGCGCGCGCCGTCTTTGATAACGATCGTGGGAACCAGCTCGCTCAGCCTTACCAGCGCCTCATCTACCGTCTCGGTTTCCGCAATGATGCGCGCTTCGCGCGCGTTTGGCATGAAAATATCGACTTCGGCCAGCCGTTCGCGGCACTGCGCCGGATTCTTGAGATGCGGCCCATCGCCGCAATCGACGGAAACCGTCGCGCCACGCGCCCGCGCCAGTTCCGCAACCGGCTTCAAACGCTCCGGGCAATCCAGCGAAGCCAGATGCACATGGCGAAATTCTGTTTTTTCGAGCGCTTCCAGCCAGTGACGGTGCAGGTCTGGCGCTTCGGGGTCGGTGAAGGTGACGAACGCGCGCTCGCCATGCAGGGGAATCGCGGTCGTCACGCGGCGGTACGGCGCATCGACGTGCTTCGCCAGCGACAGATCGAGATCTTCCGCGCGGGCGAAGTCGTAGACCGAACGACTGTAGTAATCGTTGCCAAAATAAGCAGGCCAACCGACGCGCACGCCGAGACGGCGCAGCGACACGGCGGTGATGTACATCGCGCCGCCGGTGGTGGTTACGTCGGTACTGAAGACTTCACGCCCTAGTTCGGGGAACTCGGTGAGGCCTGTATAGATCAGATCGTAGAAGTAATCGCCGAGTACGATGATGTCAAACGCGGCCAACTGAAAACTCCCGCGGCGCGCGCCGCCGTGCTGATGAAAGCCAAATCTTACCAGCCATGCGGCGGCGAATGAAGTGCGATTAGCGCTTCAGGCCGGACATGGCGACGCCTTCGATGAAGTAGCGTTGCAGCAGCACGAAGAGCGCCAGCATCGGCAGCGTGGCCAGAAACGACCCCATCATGATCAGATTGTACGGCGTGCTGCGTTCGCCCTGCAGCAGCGCGATGCCGATGGTCACCACCCGCGTTTCGGGCGTGTTGGCCGCCACCAGCGGGAACAGAAAGTCGTTCCACGCAGCCTGTACCGTAATCACCGCAAAGGCCGCCAGCGCCGGGCCGGACAGCGGCAGCGTCACCTTCCAGAGCACCTGTAATGGGTTCGCGCCATCGATAATCGCGGCCTCTTCGAGTTCGATCGGCACTTGCAGGAACGCCTGCCGCAGCAGGAACAGTGCGAAAGCGCTGAACATGCCGGGCACGATAAGCGCCGCGAAGGTATTGAGCCAGCCGATCTGGCGCAGAAGCAGGTATTCCTGCACGACGATGGCCTGAAACGGAACCATCAGCAAACCGAGCGAGAGCGCGAACAGCACGTTACGCCCCGGAAAACGAAAGCGCGCGAAGCCATAGGCTGCCAGCGAACACGTCACCAACTGGCCAATCGTGCGCCCAACGGTCACCAGCCCGGAATTGAGCAAATAGCGGTTGAATCCTCCCGAGGTGGCATAGAGCGTGTTGAGGTTTTCCAGACAGGACGGCGTTTCCGGCACAAAACGCACCGGCAGGCGCTGGAGTTCGGACGCGGGTTTGCAGGCGGTCGAAACCATCCAGACGAACGGCAGAACCATGATCACCGCCCCCGCCACAAGGATCAGAAACGAAATCACCCGGCCTGAAATGTAGGGGATGGAACGCGCCCACGTCATCCCGGCGTCGTGGGCGCGCCCCTGCTGTTCAACCATGCTCCGACTCATAATAGACCCAACGGCGCTGCAGCCGAAGCTGCACCACTGTCACCGCAAGAATGATTAGAAAAAGCACCAGCGCGACCGCCGAGGCATAGCCATATTCAAAACGCCCGAACGCGCTGTCATACAGATAATACGCAAGGGTGCTGGCGCTGCCGCCGACGCCGCCGCGAGACGTCCGCGCCGTCATGATGTAGACCTGATCGAAAATCTGGAAGGCGTTGATGATCGCCAGCACGGATACCAGAAAGGTGGTCGGCGAGAGCATTGGCAGCGTGACGAAGCGAAACCGCTGCCAGCGGTTCGCCCCGTCGATGGTTGCCGCTTCGTACAACTCGCGCGGGATCGTCTGTAGCCCTGCCAGAAACAGCACCATGTCGAAGCCAAGCCGCTGCCAGATCGTGACCACGGCAATAGGGATCAGAACCAGATCGGGCCGCGTCAGCCAGTTGACATCGCGCAGGCCGAATATCGCCAGCGCGTTCCCAAGCAGGCCATAGCGCGGCTGGAAAATCCACGTCCAGACGACGGAAGCGGCTACTGTCGAGGTGACAACAGGCAGGAAGTAAACCGTTCGCAGCAGCGTCCGGAACGGCACACGCTGGTTGAGCAACAGGGCCACACCCAGCGAGAGCGCCACGCCGGTCGGCACGACCATCAGGAGCAGCCGGACGGTATTGCCAAGCGCCTGCCAGAACCGGGCGTCGTTTGCCAGCCGCACAAAATTCGCCAGCCCGACGAACTCGGCAGGCTTGAGCACATTCCACTCGGTCAGCGAGGTCGCGAAGGCGGCAAGAACGGGAACGCCGAAGAAGAAAAACAGGCCCAGAATATTCGGCGCTACCAGTGCCAGCCCCCAGAGCGCCCGGCGGCGCGCCAGCGGCGTTTCGCCCAGCGCGTTGCGAATCATGGTCATCGGCTTCTCTACCAGCAGAGCGCGCGGGGCCGGCGCGGGCGTGCGACGTGAAGGCACGCCCGCGCCGGAAGTCGCGTTATTCAGGGAGCTGGGTGACGATGAAGTCGCACGCCTGCTGCGTAGCTTCCTCAACGCTCATGCCCAGATCGAAGATGTTGATAACCAGATCGGTATTCATCACGTCCCAGATTTCCGCGAACGGCGTGACGCCCTGCGTATCCGGAAGCGCATCGACAAACGCCGAGATATTGACGCCGGTATCGCCAAACGAGTCCACCCACTGCTGCTGAAGCGCCGGGTTCGCAGGAGCGACGCCACCAGCCTCGGCGAAGAACTGCTGCCCTTCATCGCTGGAGAGATAAAGGATCAGATTGGCCGCGAGGTCAGGGTTGTCGCTGTTGGAAGCGGCGACATAACCGACCGAATGCAGGATCGGGCGGCTGATGCCGGTGTCCGGGTGCTTCGGCAACTGCACGACATCCCAGTTGAAAGTCGCGTTGGCAATCGCTTCCGGCAGCTTCCACGACCCGCCAGACACCATCGCGACACGCTCGTTGAGCCAGTAGTTAAAGGCGTCGTTGGCGTTCGCGCCGCCCTGAATGGAAACGCTCGGCATGTAACCCTGATCGAGCAGATCCTTCAGGAAGGTCAGCGCCTCAATCGAACCGGGTTCGGTCAGCGTGCATTGCGTGCGCTCGGCGTCGACAACCGGCGTGGTTCCGGTAGCGGCGATCCAGTTGGCATAACCGGCCTGATATTCGGTATAGACGGAAGCGCCATAAACGTCGTTTTCAGGGTCGGTCAGCGCTGCCGCCGCGCTGGCAAAGTCATCCCACGTCCAGTCAGCAGTCGGGTAGTCCAGCCCTGCCGCGTCGAACATATCCTTGTTATAGAACAGCGCCACCGTATCCCAGTTCACCGGCCCGGCATACAGGTCGCCATCCTCACCCCAGCGATACGGATCAACCAGTCCCGTACCCCAGACGGTTGTGTCGACCCCGTACTCATCCCAGTAGGGCTGCAGGTTGAGCAGCGCATCGTTGTCGGCATAGAAGTAGAAGCGATCCTGCGACATATTGAAGACGTCTGGCAGGTCGCCCCCCGCCGCGTTGGTCTGCAACAGGTCCCAGTACTGCTCCCAGGGTTGCTGAATCAGCTCGACTTCCGCGCCGGGGCAATAGTCTTCCTGCCATGCATTGATCGCGTTGCCGATCACTTCGGCCCAGACAGGGTCCCACACCCACATGGTCAACTGGCCCGGCTCGGCGCAGGGCTGCGCCTGAATCGTCGGTGAATCTTCCTGGGCAACCACCATGCCGGAAAGAAGCAAACTCAACAGAGCAATGGCGACTATCGCAAAACGCCGTACTCGTGTCATTGTGATGCCCCCTTTCAATGAACCGATGCGCCAATGAGTAAAGCCTGCTGACGAATATAACATGACTAACTGCATTGCAGTAGCACCAGACAGCCGCTGGCGAACTCAAGATTGGCCCTAATGGAACCCTCGCCTAGAATTATTCGTCTTTACAATGAGTGGTATTGGCTTTTTTGAGAAAAGTGAGGTGCAGTGTGTTTCAACGCTGGCCCATCCTTGTTCTGACGCTCGTTTTCGCCCTCACACTGGCCTCGGCGTCGCCCGGTGTACTGGCACAGGAACCGGCGCTTTCGCCACAGGTTATCGACATCTGGCCGCTTCCCGGCGTTCAGCTTTCACCTGATGAACCCCTGACCATCACCTTCGATCAGGCGATGAATGCGGACAGCGTAGAAAACGCACTGCGCTTCACCCCGCAGGTTGAAGGCGCTTTCGACTGGCCCGACGAACGCACGTTGCGCTTCACCCCAGAGGCCGGCTGGCCGCGCGCCGCAGAGATCGAGGTTATTCTCGGCAGCGAAGCTACCAGTGCGAGCGGTGTGGCGCTCGATGCGCCGGTCACATTCGTACTCGAAACCGTCGGGCCACTGGCCGTTGCGGACGTCGTTCCCGGGCCAGACAGCGCCGGTATTGCCGTCGATTCGCGCATTATCGTGACGTTCGACCGCCCGGTCGTGCCGCTTGGCTCCGGCGCGCAGGCCGCTGCCCTGCCGCTGCCGCTTAAGTTCGAACCGGCGATCGAAGGCACGGGCGAATGGGTCAATACGTCGATCTACGTCTTCACACCCGACCAGCCGCTGCAGGGCGGGCAACGCTATACCGTCGCCATTCCCCCCGGCCTGACCGCCGCCGACGGCGCGGTGATGGAAGACAGCTACATCTGGTCGTTCGAAACGCTGCCGCCGCAGATCGTGGAAGTGACGCCCGGCATCGGGCAGACAGGCGTTCCGCTCGACTCCACCATCGCAATTACGTTTAGCGAGCCGATGGACCGGGCCAGCGTCGAGGCGGCCTTCGCGCTGCTGGAAGGGAGCGTGGCGGTTCCCGGCACGATTGGCTGGAGCGACGACAGCACGTCGCTGACCTTCACACCGGACGCCGCGCTGAAGATGGAAACCACCTACACGATCCGCGTTGACGGCGCGGCTCGCGCGGCGGAAGGGCAAGCCGCGCTTGGCGATTCGTTCTTCCAGTCGTTCGAGACGATCCCCTATCCGCGCGTCTCCGAGACGCAACCCCAAAACGGCGCGGTTGACGTGGATACCCGGTGGAGCAGGCCGCAGATCGTCTTTAACACGCCGGTCAATTTTGAGAGCCTTGAAAACCGCATCCGCATCGACCCCGCGCCGGAGAGTTGGTATCCCGATATCAATTTTTGGGACCCCCGGCGCTTGACGCTGCACTTCGACATGGCGCAGCTCACCACATACACCATCACCATCGACGCAGGCGTCGAAGACATCTACGGCAACGCCATGCCGGAAGCGTTCAGTTTCAGTTTCACCTCCGGGCCGCTGCAACCGGAAGCCTATCCCATCATCAACGGCAGCTTCATGATCACCAGCGCGTATCGCGAAGACACGCGCTTTGCGATGATGACGACCGGGCGCGGCGAGTTTTATGTGTCCCTGTATGAAGTCACACCGGAGGCGATTACCGAAGCAGCGCCCGGCAAATTCCAGGACTACTTCTTCAGCGCCGCCAGTTCGACGACGTTTTCAGAGGAATTGCCGCCCTGGGTGACCGAAGCCAACCTGCTGCGCGCCTGGATGCAAACTTTCGATACAGGGGACCGGCAGCGCGTGCCACAGGAAGTGCTGCTGGCGTCTGAAGCGGGCGGCCGGTTGCCGGTTGGCCTGTACTGGGTCGTGGTCACGCCCAGCGCTCCCTCGCATTATTACATGTCGAACTTCTACCAGTTCGGGCTGGCGGTGGCTAACGCCAACGTGGCCGTCAAGCGCGGGCCGGAAGACCTGCTCGTCTGGGTCACCGACCTGCAAAGCGCCAAACCGGTCTCCGGTGCGACCGTCACCATCTATCACAACGGTAGCGTGATTGGAACCGGCGAAACGGCTGCTGATGGCACGATGCGCCTGCCCGTCGCACTGCCACCGGACGACGACGTGATCTATGTCACGGTCAGCGGAGACGACGTTTATGGCGCGTGGTACAGCAACCGGGCCATCGAATTGCCGGACGAGCGAGCCTACCTGTATACCGACCGGCCGATCTACCGTCCCGGTGAAACGGTGCGGTTCCGGGGCGTCGTGCGCGACCGCCATGACATGGACTTTGCCATTCCCGATGTTCAGACCGTGCATGTGACGATCAAGCCGCCCTACGAAGACCGTATTTACGCCGAAATGGACCTCGAAGTCACCGACTTCGGCACGTTTAGCGGCGAGTACGTCATCCCCGCTGATGCGCCGGTTGGCGATCAGGCCATCGTCGTCGATTTTGGTGACGGCGTCTCTTATGAATACGGTTATCTGGGCCCGGTGTGGAACCTCGATAAGCAAACACGCGTGCTGTTTACGGTTGCCGAGTTCCGGCCTCCCGAATACACGCTCAGCGTCACGGCGGAAACCGAGTCCATCCTGCAGGGCGAGCCGCTGACCGCCATCGCGGAAGCGACTTACTACGCGGGCGGCGGAGTCGGCAACGCGCAGCTCACCTACACGGCCTACGGCACATCCACCTTCTTCAACTACGAGGGCCAAGAGTACTTCAGCTTTAACGACGAAACCGCCGAGCGGGTTTTCTGGCAGGAACTCGTCCGCGGCGAGGCGCAAACGGACAGCAACGGGCGGCTGATCATCTCAACATCCGAAACCAGCGTGTCTACCCCGCTACCGCTGGAAATTCTGGTCGACGCCACGCTGACCGATGAAAGCGGCCAGCCTGTCAGCGCATCAACCCGCATCATAGCTCATCCCGCCAGCGTGTATGTCGGCCTGCGAACTGAAGACTACTTCCACCAGCCGGGCGAACCGATCGACGTCACGCTGCTTACCGTGACGCCCGACAGCGTACCCGTGGCCGGCGAAGAGGTTGAACTTGAAGTCAGCGAACTCGTCTGGAAACGTATCTCGTTCCCCAGCCAGCCCGGCCAGTATCGCTGGCAGCAGGAAAGCACCGTCGTGGCAACAGACCGGGTGATTACCGGCGCGGATGGGCGAGCAACGTACCGTTACAGTCCGCCGCGCGCCGGCACTTTCCGCATCCGCGCGGTGGTTCGAGACGCGCAGGAGCGCCAGGCCAGCGCAACCATGCGCCTGTACGTAACCGGCGGCGAGAGCATTATCTGGAGCGAGCCAAGCGAGTATCTGAACCTGCAGGCTAACCAGACGAGTTACCTGCCCGGCGATACAGCCGAAATCCTTATCCCCCTGCCTTCCGACGATGTCTGGACGCTGCTGATCACCACCGAACGCGCCACCGTCATGAAGCACGAAGTGGTCGAGGTCACCGGCACAAGCCTGCTCTACGAGTTACCGCTGGACAATGCCGACGCGCCAACCGTCCATGTCGGTGTGGTCGCTCTGCGTGGCGCGTCCGAAACAGACGTCAATCCGGACTTTGCGACCGGCTCCATCAGTCTGAACGTTGAGCCGGTCGAGCAACGCCTCACGATCGAGGTCGAGCCGTCGACCAGTCTCGCCCAGCCTCGGGAGACGGTCACGTTTGATCTGACAGCGACCGACGCCAACGGCGAGCCGGCGCGCGCCGAAATCGGCGTCGCTCTGGTTGACCGCTCGGTGCTCGACCTGCTGCCGCCTAACAGTACGACTCTCGAAGAGACGTTTTATGGGACGCAGAACAACTACGTACTGACCGAAGTCGCCATGAGCGGCCTGCTCGATCTGCTCACCGACGCGGCATTCCCGAACGGCTTGGGCGGCGGAGGCGGCGGTTACGCCGAACCCGCCTTCATCCGCGAAGACTTCGAGTACACGCCGTTATGGGCGCCGCACATCGTCACCGACGAGAACGGGCGCGCAACCGTAACGGTTGACCTGCCCGACAACCTCACCACATGGAGGCTCGATGCCCGCGCGGTGACGATGGACACCGAAGTCGGCCAGACGACGACGGAAATCATCTCGACGCTGCCGCTGCGCGTGCGGCCCGTTGCCCCGCGCTTCTTTGTGGCGGGCGACCGCGTCCAGTTAGGGGCGGTCATCAACAACAACACCGGCTCGCCCCAGACCGTTGAGGCGACACTCGATGCGACCGGCGTGACACTGGAAAGCCCGGCCTCGCAAACGGTGACTATCGACGCCGGATCGCGGGCGCGCGTGGACTGGACTGTTGTGGTGCAGGATGCGCCGGGCGTCGATCTGGTCTTTTCGGCAACCAGCGAACAGGGCTATCAGGACGCGGCGCGGCCGGCGCTGCGTACCGGCCCGGATGACACCATTCCGGTCTATGCCTACAGCGCGCCGGAAACGATCGGCACGGGCGGCATGCTGCGTGAAGGCGGCGCGGCAACCGAGACGATCGCCCTGCCGCCACGACTGGCGGGCGCGGGTGGCGAATTACGGATCAACCTCGATTCATCGCTGGCGGCAACGACCCTCGAAGCGCTGGATTACCTGAAGAACTACGATCACCAGTCCACTGAAGAGACGATCAGCCGGCTGCTGCCCAACGCAGCTACCTATCGCGCGCTGGCGAAACTCGGTGTTGACGATCCGGCGCTGGAAGCTGATCTGTCCGGCGCGATAACCGAAGCCATCAGCCTGCTTGTCGAGGAACAGAAGGCAAACGGCGGCTGGAGCTGGTTCAGCGGCATGGAAACCGCCGACCCGCTGGTGACTGCTTACGGCGCGCTTGGGCTGATCGAAGCGCGCGATGCCGGCTTCGACGTGCCTGCGGAGGCGATTCAGCAGGCGCTGCAATTCGTCAACGGCTCGATGGAGCAGCCACAGGAAGGCACACCCGCCTACCAACTCAACCGGCAGGCGTTCTATCTCTATGTGATGGCCCGCGATCACCAGCTCGACGCCGGCGTTTTCCAGAGACACTTCGACCAGCGCCTGCGGATGTCGCTTGCCGCGCGCGCCTATCTGCTGCTGGCCGCCGGTCACGGTCTGGAAGCCAGCACTCCGGCCATTCCTGCGCTTGTGAGCGACCTGAGCAACGCGGCACGGCTGTCCTCGACCGGCGCGCACTGGGAAGAACAGGTGAAGGACTGGTACAACTGGGGCAGCGACACGCGCACGACCGCGCTGGCGCTCCAGGCGCTGGCGCTGGTCGATCCGGACAATAGCCTGCTGCCGAACGCCGTGCGCTGGCTGATGGTGGCCCGTCAGGGCGACCACTGGCAGACCGCGCAGGAAACCGCATGGGCCGTCACGGCGCTGGCACGCTGGATGCAAATCAGCGGCGAGCTTGAAGGCAGTTATGACTATGAAGCGCGGCTGAACGGCGCGATGCTGGCACAGGCTCAGGTAGCGCCTGAGAACGCGCGTGAAGGCGACAGCCTGCGCGTATCGGTCGCCCACCTGCTGGCGGACACGGCTAACCGCTTGACCGTAGCGCGCAGCGACGGCGAAGGCGCGCTTTACTACAGCGCGTTCCTCGACCTGCAACTTCCGGCCAGCGAGGTAGAGGCGCTCTCTCGCGGCATCTCCGTTGACCGGCAGTATTTCCTGAACGGCGACCCTAAACAGCCGGTGAGCGAGGCGCAGGTCGGCGACATCATCACCGTACGCCTGACGCTGGTGCTGCCGGAAGAAATGTACTATGTCGCGCTTGAAGATCCGCTCCCGGCGGGCGTGGAAAGCCTTGACACACGTTTGCTGACGACGACCGCCGCCGCGCAGGCCCCCACGCTACGCATGCCGCTACAGAGCGATCCATTCTGGTTCCATGGCTGGTGGTGGTTCGACCGCACCGAATTGCGCGACGAGTCGACCAACCTGTTCGCCGACTTCCTGCCGCGCGGAACCTACGTTTACACCTATCAGGTTCGGGCAACAGTGCCGGGTGAATTCAACGTCATGCCCGCCCACGCCTATGCCGTCTACCAGCCCGACGTGTTCGGACGCACCGCCGGAGGGACATTCACGGTGCTGCCCGGCCCAGAGCAACTGAACGAGGAATAGACTCAAGCCTCATCCCCGCTCCCCTCCCCAAATCCATGAAACGCGATTTGGGGAGGGGAGCTACCGCACCATTGATCCCCTGCGCCTTGATCCATAACGAATTGCATGCCAGCGCGCGCAGGGTTAATCTCCCTGCGGCTCCATTTCCAGATAGTCCGCCAGCAGAATATCTTCGACACTGATGCCGAGAATCCGCAGCATTTCCTGAATGCGCTCGGCCTTGTTTTCGGCATCGGACGGCGACCACGTGCGCGCCTTCAGTTCCACAAACAGGCCCGGCAGATTTGGCTGTGTAACCCGGTCGACGTTGACGTAAAACAACACGCCCTGATAGTGAATGTGCCAGCGGCGACGATCCTTGTGTAGCTCGCGTTCGCGCGCCGGCTGGAAGTATTCGCGGTAGAAGCGAAGCGGCCGGTCGGCGTCAGCAATAAACCGCGAGTGTGACAGCAGCGTCGTCGAGTGGTAGTCGCGCACCTTGGAGGGCAGCGTATAAGTCAGGCGCGCCCGCACCGACAGCACCTCACCATTGCCGCCGAGCAGGTCGTCCTCGCGATAACGTATGCGGCTATGATCCGGATCGTCGAACAGGAAATAGGTGTCGTACTGGCGATAGTGAACCTGCTTTAGTACCTGAACGTCCGGATGGTCGAGCAGGCGCTGAAGGGCGCTCTCATCCGGTAACTGCGCCTTGACCTGCACCTCGAAGCTCTCGCTCTGCTGCAAACCGCCAATGGCGAGCAGCTTCCGCAACACATTCTCTTCCCGCGCTGTCAGGAAACTGTCGACCTTCCGGGCATAAATTTCCGCTTCCTGAAGCAGCGCCTGTTCGTCCAGCGTCAGCAGGCTCCGGTCGCGCATCAACCACCGGCCATGGCACATGACGTCACGCACATCCGTGCTCTTGCCCGCGTAAACGATGCGCGAGTAAACGGCGTCGAGGTCACGGTCGAAATGCGGGAAGTTGTGGACAGGCCGCGCATCCATCACGATGACATCGGCCAGCTTGCCCGGCTCCAGACTGCCGGTGACATCCCCCAGAAACAGCGCCTCCGCGCCCTGCCGCGTCGCCATCAGCAGGGCCTGGCGCGCCGGCACTGCGGTTGGGTCTTCGCTTGCAGCCTTGGCCAGAATCGCAGCCAGTCGCATTTCCTCGAACATATCGAGGTCATTATTGCTGGCCGGGCCATCCGTGCCAATGCCAACCGTCAGCCCGTGATCGAGCATGGTCGCTACCGGCGCGATGCCGCTTGCCAGCTTCAGATTACTCGTCGGGCAATGGGCAACCGTGGCATCATGCTCGCGGAGCATCGACATCTCATTACGGTTGATGTGGACGCAGTGCGCAGCGAGCACACGCGCGTTGAACAGCCCAACCGAGTGTACCCACGGCACGACGGTTTCGCCCTCCTGCTCCAGCATGTTTTCGACTTCCAGCCGGGTTTCGGCGATGTGGATCAGCAACGGCACGTCGAATTCCGTCGCCAGCGCGACACAGCGCTGCAGCGTCTCGGCGGTGTTGGAATAAGGCGCGTGCGGCGCGATGGCAGGCGTCACCAGCGGGTGGCCTTTCCACTCCTCAATAAACTGGCGCGCGTAGCGAAGGCTATCTTCAAACGTCTCGGCGTCGGGCGCGGGGAATTTAAGCACCGTCTGCCCAAGCACGCCGCGCATACCGGCGGCGGCAGTGGCAGCGGCGACATCCGCTTCAAAGTAATACATATCGGCGAAGGCAGTCACGCCGCTGCGGATCATTTCGGCGCAGGCCAGACTGGCCCCAAGACGGCAAAATTCGGGACTGACAAATTCTCGCTCGGTCGGCATGCAGTAACCCATAAGCCAGACATCGAGCCGCAGGTCATCGGCAAGGCCGCGCAGCAGCGTCATGGGCACGTGTGTGTGTGCATTGACCAGCCCAGGCAGCACGTACGTCCCGGAACAGTCGATCACTTCATCGCTCTCATAGCTGGACAACACATCCTGAGCAGGGCCAACCGCCACGATTTTTTCACCACGAATCGCTACCGCGCCGTTCTGAAACAGATCAAACCGGTCGTTCATCGTCACGACCATGCCACCGCTCAGGATGTAATCCACACGCTCCATTAGACTACCCTCACCGTCCTATGGTACATACGTTATCTCGACCTAAATTGGCGCGATTATAACGCCGATGTAAACTTTGGCACGTAGAGCTGGCCCTCCTTTATTGCACTCACAACGGAGCGCTCATGCGGAGCCGGGTTCGCGCGCAGTATCTGTACGTATTCGAAGCAACCATAATCGGCCTGTTTTTCTTCCAGACCTTCCGCTATCTCATCGGCATGGTTTACAGCCGTGTTTCCGGCGCGGCGGTAGTCGCATCGGTCGGCATGGAAAACCTGACGCCCGGTCTGACCGGCGTGGTCGACCCGGCTTTTGTCCGGAGCGAACTGCTTTTTCTGAGCGGAAGCCTGCTCCTGCCGCTCCTCGCGCTTATCTTCGGCAGGCTGCGCCCGTTACTGGCGCTGGCGGCCATCCTCGCCGCCGTCATGCGCCTGATGATGATCGCCAACCCCACGCTTTCGCCGGTCGTGGCCGCCGGGCTGACAACCGGCGCAAGCCTGCTCTACCTCGCCCTGCTCATCCGGCATCGCGCCTCATCAATGCCGTTTTTCTTTTTGCTGGGCCTCGGCTTCGACCAGCTTCTCCGCGCGATGGGCAATACCCTCGACCCTTCATGGTCGGCGTCATCGGCGGTATTCGCGCTTGGCTCTGGCGAAAGCGTCTTCGTGCTGCAATACCTGCACGTTCAGATCGTACTGACGGCGCTGGCCGTTATCCTGTCGATTGTGACCATGCTGCGCCAGACGCGCGAACTGCGCGAGCAGGAACCCGGCGTTTCGCCCGACCGGGGCCTGCTGCCAGTCTGGGGTGGCATCGGATTGGGGGCGCTGCTTTTTCTTCAGGTGTCGCTGCTGGGTCTGCCGAACGCAGTCGCCGGGCGGGCAGGCGTCGACTACACGACTTTTGTCCCGATCATTCTGCTGGCAACCACACTACCGCTCATCCGCTGGGTGCGGGCCAGAGCGCGGAGTTTCATCGCGCTGTTCGACGGCAGCGTGCGCGGCTGGGCGTGGATGCTGTTCATTGCCCTGCTGGTGGTCATCGGCACACGCTTCTCCGGCCCGGTCGCCGGCGGCGCGCTGGCGCTGGCGCAGTTCGGCGTCAGCATGACGTGGTGGTGGCTGGTTCGCCCGCAGGCCGAAAAAGAACGAAACTTCGCCCCGCTCTGGATTCTGCTCGGCTGTGCCGTGTTCGCGCTGCTGGCGGTGTTCGACTTCTTCACCTACGAGTATGCCTACGTGCGCGACTTCAGCGGCGATCTGGCCTTCCTCAACCCCTATCTGCCGCCCTTGCTGCGCGGCTTCCGGGGCATGGGGCTTGGCGTGCTGCTGCTCGCCATCTTCCTCGGCGTGCTGCCGATGACCCAGACACGCCGCCGCATCCCGTGGGCGGAAGCGCGCACATCGCCAGTGCAGTCCCTGTTGACCATCGCCCTCATCGCCGTGCTGACGGCCGGCGCGGCGCTGGCGGCGCGACCGCCAGTCATTCAGGGCGTGCGTGGCGTCGATAGCTTCCGCGTTGGAACCTATAACATCCATGCCGGCTTCAACGAGGTGTTTGACTTCAATCTGGAAGAAGTCGCCAGCACCATCCAGCAAAGCGGCGCAAACGTCGTCCTGCTGCAGGAAGTCGAAGTGGGACGGCTGACAAGTTTCGGCGTCGATCAGCCGCTATGGCTGGCGCGACGACTGGGCATGGACCGCCGCTATTACCCGACAAATGAAGGGCTAAGCGGGCTGGCAACACTGTCGAACATCCCGATTGTCTATCATCAGGGCACGCCGCTCTCCAGCGTCGGGCAACAGACCGGCGTGCAGCACGTGCAGGTCAGCACCGATGGCGGCGTCAGCGCGGTCGCGTTCTACAACACCTGGCTTGGGCTGCTGCTCGATCTTGGGCCGGAGCAGTCTGTCGAAATCCAGGAACAGGACCAGCAGCGCCAGCTTGCCGAAATCTTCTCGATCATCGCGCGCGACTACCGCGACCTGAATCTCGTTCGCATTGTCGTTGGCGGCACGTTCAACAACGTACCCGGCTCTCCGCTGATCGAACAGATGCGCGTCAGTGGCTTCACCGATCCGTTCGCCGGCCTGCCTTCGGAGCTATCGGCGACCTTGTGGCGGTCGAACGCGCGGGCGCGTTTCGACTACCTGTGGGTGCGAAACGTGCTGCCACTGGGCGCAGTCGTCATGGAAAGCAACGCCTCCGACCACCGGATGGCCGTTGTCGAAATCCTGATCAACCGGCGGTTGCAGTAAGGCGAACGTCAGTCTTCGCCAGCTTCCTCATCGTCGTCGTTCAACAGGCTGCGCAGCGCGTCTTCCCAGACATCGTCGAGCGGGTCGAAAGGCACTTCCTCGAACGAGTCGGACAGCCGCCGGAGGTAGTCGCGCACACCCAGTTCCGGCTCGGCGCTGTCCAGTTCATCCACCTTGCTGCTCACCGCGCGCATCAACTCGCCGCTGAGGTTTTCAAGGTCTTCAAGTGGAATACGCGTTTTCAGCATATGGTTAATGCGGCGCACGATGGCATGCCAGGCCATAAAGTCATTCTCAATGCGAATGGCGCTGCCGCGCTGGCCTAGCAGCGAGAAATCGTAATTCGGCACGAAAACGTAGAAGGCGACGAATTCCTGCCCGCGGTCACCCGCCCGCTTGCAGAAATACGAGCCGATGCTGGCCCCACCCTGGTAGTTGGAAAGCTGGACGCCCAGCGTTTGCATTTCGGCCTTCATATGGCGCAGGCTATAGACGCAGCCGATGGTTCGGGCCTTATCGTACGGCAACTCACCGTACACGCCGCCCAGCCCGACAATCCGCTTCACGTTAAGCATCTCGGCGGCGTCAAGCACGGTGTTCACGTAACGCTCGATATCGAGGTGAGGCTCATCGCCAACGAAGATGACCAGCCCGCGTTCCTCATCGCCAGCGTAATAGAGTTCGTTGCGCCACTGCTCCAGCGACTCGGGGAAACCTTCATCGAACTGCACCATCGGGCGAACGAGATCGTGCGTGCCGGGTATCTGGAACAGATAAAAACCATCAGGCCGTATTTCCCCGATTTTCTGCGCCCCAAGCTGCTCGATGATGTACTGTGGTAGCCCTGAGGATGCCGAACCGGCATCCGCCCACTGTCGCCAGCCGGCGATCATGTTGATGTGCTTTGCCTTCGGTTGCTGCCAGAGGGTCAGCGCTTCAGCCATGTTCGGTTGCTCCTGATTTCCAGTTGTCTGAAGCTATGTCTGTACGCGCTTCAGCGCGTCCTGGGCGGCGGCCTGCGCGGCAGCCTGCTTGCTGCGCCCGGTTCCCAGACCAACGACTTCGCTGCCGACCAGCACCTCAACCGTGAAGACCTTTTCATGATCCGGCCCGGTTTCGGAAACCGTACGATAGACCGGCGTAACGTTGTAGTGTGCCTGGCTCCACTCCTGAAAGAGGCTGCGCGCGTCCTTGTCAAGCTGCTCGGCCAGCACAAGCTCCAGTTGCCGTTCCAGCAACGGCACAACGAAGGCCCGCGTGGCGTCCAGCCCTTGATCGAGATAGAGCGCCCCCACCAGCGCCTCGAACGCGCCGCAAAGGTTGTTAGGGCGTTCGCGGCCACCGCTGGCCTCTTCCCCTTTGCCCATGCGCAGCGTCTCGCCAACATGGCAGAGTTGCGCCACCTCGGCTAGCGTCTCGGTACGCACCAGCGCCGCACGCAGCCGGGTCAGTTCGCCCTCCGCCATTTCCGGAAAACGGCGATAAAGCATATCCGCTGTCAGGAAGCCCAGAACCGAATCGCCCAGAAACTCCAGCCGTTCGTTATCGACAAGTTCGGGTTCCGCATGTTCGTTGACATACGAACGATGCGTCATCGCTTCCTGGAGCAGACTGCGATCCTGAAAGCGCAGCCCGACCAATTGCTCAAACCGATCGAGGTCGTTTTGATAAGACTGGCTCAATGAAATGCCCTGAATATCAACGATACGTTATGACCGCCAAACCCGAAGGAGTTGCTCATAACGGTCTTGAGCGGCATCTCCCGGGCCTCATTCGGGACGTAATCCAGATCGCACTGCGGGTCCGGGTCGGTGAGATTGATCGTCGGCGGCGCGACCTGATCGCGCAGCGCCAGAATGGCGAAAACGCCCTCAAACGCCGCTGTCGCGCCCATCGCGTGACCTGTCATACTCTTGGTGGAACTCATCGGCACGCGGTAGGCGTGCTCGCCAAGCGCCTCCTTCACCGCCAGCGTCTCCATCACATCATTCAGGCTGGTGGCCGTGCCGTGCGCGTTGATGTAGTCAATGTCGGATGGATCCAGACAGGCGTCTTCCAGCGCCATCCGGATCGCCGCCGCCGCGCCCAATCCCTGAGGATGTGGCGCGGTGATATGATAGGCGTCCGACGTCGAGCCATAGCCGACGATTTCGGCGTAAATGTTCGCCCCACGCGCCCGCGCGTGCTCCAGTTCCTCAAGGACGAGCACCGCCGCGCCTTCGCTAAACACCAGCCCCGACCTGTTGCGATCGAAGGGCCGCGAAGCGCCCGCCGGATTTTCCTTCTCGCGCGAGCACGCGCCCGTCCGGTCGAACGCAGCGATGCCGATGGGGATGATCGGCGCTTCACCTGCCCCGGCCAGAGCGCGATCCAGCCGGCCAAAACGAATCAGATCGAAGGCATGGCCGATGCAGTCCGCCCCGGTGGCGCACGCGGAGATCGGCGTGTAGGACGGCCCCATCGCGCCGATTTCAATCGCGATCAGGTCGCTACCGCCATTCACCATCAGCCGCGGGATGCCAAACGGCGTAATCCTGCGATGGTCACCGGTTTGAAACAGTCGAAATGCTTCCTCGTAATAGCTCTCGACTCCGCCGACCGCCGAACCGACGATGACGCCGCTGCGGTAACGATTTTCGTCCGTTATCTCCAGCCCCGCATCTGCGATGGCTTGCCGGGCCGCGCCAATAGCGAACTGCTGGTAGCGGTCGCGTTTGCGCGCCTCTTTGGCCGGCATATAAACGGTCGGGTCCCAGTCCTTGACTTCAGCGGCGATGCAGACGTCAAATGACGAAGCGTCAAACAGTGTGATCGGCCCGATGCCGCTTTTTCCCGCTTTAATCGCCTCCCACGTATCGGCGGCGTTATGTCCTAAAGGCGTGATCATGCCGATGCCGGTGACCACGACACGTCGGGTCATTTGTTTTTGCTCCTGCGTGCGCTCAATGCTCATTATTCGCGCCTGCGGTCTGGCGTGGCAGGCTGGTAGTGGCCTTCAACCCATGACGACCCATCGGGCCGTATTTCTTTTTTCCACACCGGAACGATTTCCTTCAGGCGATCAATGCCATAGCGCGCCCCTTCAAAACAACCCCCATCGCGGTGTGCCGACGCGCAGGCAATGAGAATGGTATTCTGCCCGACTTCCAGCCGGCCAACGCGCTGCACGATAGCGATGCCCTGCACCAGCGGCCAGCGCTCGCGGATTTCGGCAGCGACCTGACGCATTTTAGCCAGCGCCATTGGCGCGTAAGCCTCGTATTCCAGATGTTCCGTTTGCGCGATTTCGCCTTCGCGTTGTGTGTTACCGCGCACCATGCCGCTGAATACGCAGACAGCGCCGGTATCGACGGTCGTGATCGAGGCGATCAGCGCATCCAGATCCAGCGGCTCCGAGGCGAGCTGGCAGATTTCAGGATAGCCGGTCACAGCCCTCCTCCGCTGACAGGTGGAAAGAACGCCACTTCATCGCCCTCGGACACAACATCCTGCGCTCCGGCGAATTCGTGGTTAATCGCGCAGATGGCGGTTGGCATGCTCGGACCAAGCGATGGGTATTGCTGCACAAGCACATCCCGAAGCTGCGCGACCGTGATCTCGCCGGCGGGTAGTTCCAGCGCAATACGCCCCGCCCCGGCGCGTTCCTTCAATGTCGCAAACAGCAGTACATTCAGGCGCATGTTATCAGATACGCTTCCGTTACAGCCACGGTTTCACATCCGGGCCTCAAGATTCATCAGCCAGATAATCGCCATGCTGGCCGCCGCGCTTTTCCAGCAGCCTGATGTCGCCAATCCTCATGCTGCGGTCGACAGCTTTCGCCATATCGTACACCGTCAAAGCGGCGACCGAGACGGCGGTGAGGGCCTCCATCTCGACGCCGGTTTTGCCGCGCGTCCGTACCGTCGCGCGGATTGCGACCGCGGAGTGCGCGTCGTCCAGAGTCAGTTCCACATCGAGATGCGTCAGGAGAATGGGATGGCACAGCGGAATGAGTTCGGCGGTGCGTTTGGCCGCCATGATGCCGGCGATCCGCGCTACCGTCAGCACATCGCCTTTCTTGAGCGCGCCCTCACGAACCAGACGCAGCGTTTCGGGCTGCATATACACTGCCCCGGCGGCAACAGCGATACGCTCCGAGTCGGGTTTCTCGCCAACATCCACCATGCGCGCGGCGCCCGTTTCGTCGAGATGAGTCAGCCGGTCATCCATGCCTGCTCCTTGCCGCATATCCCCACATTATAGCGTATCCCACGGCAAACGGTCTTGTGTAGCCCCTCGCGCGCATGTATACTAAACTCCCTGGTCAGAGCCGCCGTTACTCCCCTGGTAAGCACACATTGGAGACATAAGCATTGGGTATTTTCCGCAGCGGCATGGCGAAAACTCGCCAGTCATTTTTCGGCCGCATCGCGCAGATGCTTGGCAGCAGCGATATCGACGACGAGACCTGGGATGATATTGAGGCCGTCCTCATCCAGGCTGACCTCGGCGTTGAGACGACGCAGACCGTCATCGAAAATCTGAAGGCACGCGCGCGCAAGCAGGGGATCAAGCAGGCAAATCAGTTGCATCAAGCCCTGAAAGACACCTTGCGCGACCTGCTGGAACCGCCCCCGCCGCTGAATATTTCCGGTCGCCCACTGTCGATTATTCTCGTAGTCGGCGTCAACGGCTCCGGCAAGACGACGTCGATTGCCAAGCTGGCTTACCGGCTGCAGCGCATCAACAACCGTAAGACGTTGCTGGCCGCGGGCGATACCTTCCGGGCGGCGGCCATCGAGCAATTGCAGACATGGGGCAAGCGCATCGACGTGCCGGTAATCGCCGGGCAACCGGGCTCAGACCCGGCCGCGGTGGTCTATGACGCGACATCAGCGGCGCGCGCCCGCAACCGCGACATCCTGATCGTGGATACCGCCGGTCGCCTGCACACGAATTACAATCTTATGGAGGAGCTGCACAAGATCAAGAGTGTGTCGGCCAAGGTTGTACCCGACGCACCTCACGAAGTGCTGCTAGTGCTGGACGGTACGACGGGGCAGAACGCGCTGCAGCAGGCGCAGAAATTCCGCGAAATGGTCGACGTGACCGGCATTATCGTGACGAAACTCGATAGCAGCGCCAAAGGCGGCATGATTTTCAGCATTTATAACGAATTGAAGCTACCGGTACACTACATCGGGCTTGGCGAAGGCATCAATGACCTGGTGCTTTTCCAGCCGGATAACTTTGTGAATAGTCTGTTCGACGAAAATTAGGCGCTCCGCCAGATAAAGGCCATTTGGCAGGCGGGCGTGCAGGAAAGGAGGTGGCGACGCGAGCACTATGGACTCCATGGTTGAAACACTTGAACAACTACAAAAGCGTGTAGCCGAGCTGATTGACCGCCTGGACATCGCAGCGAAAACCCGTCGCTACCACCAGCTTGAACAACAGGCCGCAGAAAACGACTTCTGGTCGAACCCCGAAAACGCGCAAAAGGTCATGCAGGAAATCGCGCGGCTAAAGGATGAAGCTGAATTCTGGCAGACGCTTTCCAGACGGATCGACGACGCGCTCGAACTGGCCCGGCTCGATGACCCAGACCTGCTCGACGATCTGAACGCCGAGGTCGAGACGCTCAGTACGATGGTGGAACGCGCTTCCCTGCAGACGCTGCTCTCCGGAGCTTATGATCGTGAAGACGCCATTCTCGCCATTCACGCCGGGGCCGGTGGCACGGACTCGCAGGACTGGGCGCAAATGCTGGAGCGCATGTACACGCGCTGGGCGGAACAGAACGGCTACAAGATCGAAGTGATCGAGCGTATGGAGGGCGAAGAAGCCGGTATCAAGAGCGTTACGCTGGCGATCAAAGGCGATTTCGCCTATGGCTATCTGCAAAGCGAACAGGGTGTGCACCGGCTGGTCCGGCTGAGTCCGTTCGACGCGGCCAACCGCCGCCACACATCGTTCGCGAAGGTCGAACTGTGGCCGGATATTCAGGGCCAGATCGACATCGAAATCAACGAAAAAGACCTGCGTATCGATACCTACCGGTCCAGCGGCGCGGGTGGCCAGAACGTGCAGAAGAACGACACAGCCGTTCGCATCACCCACCTTCCGACCGGCATCGTGGTGCAGTGTCAGAACCAGCGCAGCCAGGTACAGAACCGCGAGCGCGCCATGCAAATTCTCAAGGCGCGCCTGTTCGAGATGGAACGCAAGAAGCAGGAAGCGCAACTTGCGGCGCTCAAGGGCGAAAACGTCGAGGCCGGTTGGGGCAACCAGATTCGCTCCTACGTGCTGCACCCGTATCACACGGTAAAAGACCATCGCACCGGGCACGAAGTCGGCAATCCGCAGGCCGTGCTCGATGGGCGGCTGAACGACTTCATGGAAGCCTATCTCCATATGCAGGTCGAAGGGCTGAGGACGCCTGCCGCCGACACCGAGGTTTAGCGCGGCAATTCCAGACGTATGCTTAGAGCGGGCCGGTTCGTTGACCGGCCCTGTTCATTTCTCCGGTATCGCGCCACCCGACCTGTTCGCGTTTCGTGCTAAGATTTCTTGTCTGGAAGAGTATGTTCACAGCCTGAGGCCTTCACCCGCATGGCTTACGTCAATTTCGTCCTCGCGCTGACCGAACAGCCTGACGGCAAATATCAGATATCAGTCCTCGAATCGCCGGTCGGCGAAACCAGCGTAACCGTGGATAATCCTTTCAATGCGGCCAGCATCCGCGAGGCCATTGAACTGGTCACCTCGGACGCGGGAAGCGCCAGCCGCTTCGCGCAGACGCGCGCCGCCCGACAGCTTGGGCAACAACTCTTCAATTTCCTGATCCGCCAGAATGACGACATCAATGCGGCCTATTTCGCCAGCCTCGACCGTGCCGGGTCGGATGGGTTGCGCATCCGGCTATCGCTCGAACGCGCCGGGCTGCTGGCCGCCCTGCCCTGGGAACTGCTAGCCGATCCCCAACGCGACTTTCTGGCGCTCTCGCGCACGACGCCGGTGGTGCGCTATACCCGCCAGTTGACGACGCGCGCGCCGGTTCCCGTCACCCTTCCCCTGCGCGTGCTGGTCATGATCTCCGCGCCGGATAACTTCCCCGCGCTCGATGTGGAAGGTGAATGGAACCGGCTGAACGAGGCAACCGCCAGCTTGCAAAAACGCGGCATCTTGCAGCTTGAACGGCTCGACGACGCGACGCTGATCGCCCTGCAGCGACGTCTGCGCGCGCAGGATTTCCATGTTTTCCACTATATCGGGCACAGCGCGTTCGATGAGCGCGCGCAGGAAGGCGTGCTGGCGCTGGAACAGGAAGACGGCGAAAGCGGCGCGCGGTTGATCAGCGGGGCGGCGCTGGCCAGCGAACTGGGCGAAGAAAGCACAATCCGGCTGGTCGTGCTCAATTCATGCGACTCGGCGCGCTACGATGGCGAGAGCCCGTTTTCAGGCATCGCCAGCAGTCTGGTGCAACGCGGCATCCCGGCAGTGGTCGCCATGCAGTATCAGATCAGCGACGGCGCGGCAGCGGCCTTCGCGGAAGAGTTTTACCGGGCGATTGCCGAAACCCTGCCCATCGACAGCGCGATCAGCGAGGCGCGGCGGGCGATTGCCAATCGCACCGGAAGCCTTGAATGGGTCACTCCGGTACTCTACATGCGCTCCGCCGACGGCGTGCTGTTCCGCCTTACCGAGCAACGTCTGGCCGAGGCCGGTTGGCTGCGCCGCCTGCTGGCGCGCCCGCCGCTACTGGCGCTACTTGCCATCGTCATCGTCTTGCTCGCCGGCGCGGCGGCTGCCCTGCTCAACCGTCCGCCCGGCCCGCTGCCCAATCTGGAAATCGTGAGCATCCGCAGTTCGCCCGTCCGACCGGCCCCCGGAGAGGCATTTCGCCTGCTGATCAGCATCCGCAACTCCGGCGATGCCGACAGCGGCCCGTTCAACTGGACATGGGACGCCAGTCCGGTCGATCTGAACGTGCTGGAAGACCGGATCGAAAACCTCCCCGCGGGCGCGACGCAGAACATCAGTTTTCCCTACAGCTATGGATGGTGGGGTTCCTATTCATCGCATATTTTTGTTGACGCCGATGGCGAAGTGCTGGAGTCTGACGAGCGCGATAACCGCGTTTTTCCGGTCATCGAGCTTGATCCAACCAGCGCGTTCCGAATCGACTTCACGCTGCTGCCCAACAACGAAATCGTGACCACGCCGCACGCGCTGGCTGGCGACGAATTTCGCCGCTGGAACCTGAATTTCGCGCTTGGTGGCGGGGATGCCTGTCGTGAGGAAACGCTGCATATTGTGAGCGAAGGCAACCGCAACATGCTGACCGCGCTTGAAGCGGCAGACGGCTGCCGGGGTCAGCCGTTAATCATCGACCTCGACGAAGCTGTCGGCCGTGCCACGGCGGAGGTGCTGGCGACGACGATGGGTCAGGCGCGCATTAGCTACTTTGATCGTCCGGACGCAAGCGAGCCCGTGTTCCAGTCGCCGCCGCTGCCGGTGACAGCCGGGCAAGCCGTGACGCTCGGCGCAAACGACGGGATCAACCGCACAATCCGCCGGATTGTCATTCACATGACCAACGAGCCTGTCCGGCTGCGAACGCTGACGCTCTTCCCGCCCGGAGCTTAAAATTAGCGTTCTGTCCAAGAGCCGCGCCGCCGGGCGATTCGCTCGTTTTCGCCATGAAAACGCTTGACAGAAGGTTATTCCCTTTTTATACTACAATGTACTCATGATACCGGATCTGCTCAGCAACTCCCAATTGCAGCGGTGAACAGAGGTTCACACGCTGTTATTGTGTTGCTGGGCTTTTTGCTCTCCGCCGATTATCGTTTTATAGCTCTATCCCCATCACAGATTGTTGACACCGCTGGTTGTGTCGGTCGTTTAGCGCACAGGAGGTTACGCCTTGGAGGCGAAGGAATTCAGCGCACTGCGCATCAGTCTGGCCTCGCCTGACCAGATTCGCTCCTGGTCTTACGGCGAAGTCACAAAGCCGGAGACTATCAATTATCGCCGCCTGCGCCCTGAAAAGGACGGCCTGTTCTGCGAAGCCATTTTCGGTCCTACGCGCGACTGGCAATGCTACTGCGGCAAATATAAGAACGTTCGCTACCGGGGCATTGTCTGTGACAAGTGTGGCGTTGAAGTCACGCGCGCTTCCGTGCGCCGCGAGCGCATGGGGCATATCGAACTGGCCGCGCCGGTTGCTCACGTCTGGTATACGCGCCGCGTGCCCAGTTATCTCGGCTTGCTGCTGGACATCAGCCGCCGCAATCTCGACCGGGTTCTCTATTTCGCTCAGTACGTCATTACGTCGATCGATGAAGAAGCACGCCAGAAGGCCCTCGCCCGGATCGACCGCGAACTGAGCCAGAAAGAACAGGCGCTCGGCGGCGATATTGAAGAGCAGATGGCCGCCATTCGCGGGCAGCGCGACTCGGTGCTGAGTGAATATGAAGAGCGCGCTAACCAGATTAACGCTCACTTCGAGGAAGAGCTATCGCGTCTCAGCGATGAAGCCATGCGCGAAGCGCAAAGCGTTCAGAGTCGCGTCGAGGCGCTGCTGGGCCAGCGTGCGCCGTCCGACATTAATTTTGAAAGCGCGGAAACCGTTATTGTCGCCAAGGGCGAGGTTGTCGAAACCGAACACATTTCGCGCATCCAGCAGGTCGCCGAACAGCGCCTGAGTTACTTGCAGAGCGAAGTCGAGCGCATGCGCCAGGAAGAACTGGCGAAGCTGAATGACGAGGCCAGCCTTGTCACCAGCGACGCGACCGGCCAGCTTGACGAACACCTCAGCGAGCTTGAGGATCGCATCAGCCTTGTGCGCCAAAACGCCGAAAAAGCGCGCCAGGAACTTCAGGAATTGCACGTACTCCAGTTCCTGTCGGAGCCGCGCTACCGCGAGCTGCGCCAGCGCTATGGTCAGGTCTTCCATGCCGACATGGGCGCGGAGGCCTTCCACGAGATTCTGCGGCAGATGGACCTCGATAAACTGTCGGCGGAGCTGTGGCACGAAGTACGCACGACCCGCTCGAAGCAGCGCAAGAAGAAGGCAACGAAGCGCCTGCGCGTGGTCGAAAGCCTGCGTAAGAGCAGCAACCGCCCCGAGTGGATGATTCTGACGGTGCTGCCGGTTATCCCGCCCGACCTGCGCCCGATGGTGCAGTTGGACGGCGGCCGGTTCGCCACCAGCGACCTCAACGACCTGTATCGCCGCGTGATCAACCGCAACAACCGCCTCAAGCACCTGCTCGAACTCGGCGCGCCGGATGTGATCGTACGCAACGAAAAGCGCATGCTGCAGGAAGCGGTCGACAGCCTGATCGACAACAGCCAGCGTGGCAAGGCGCTGAGCCGCCGGGGCCGCCGCGAACTGAAGTCGCTAAGCGACATGCTGAAGGGCAAGAAGGGTCGCTTCCGCCGCAACCTGCTCGGCAAGCGCGTCGACTACTCGGGCCGTTCGGTCATCGTCATCGGCCCGAAGCTCAAACTGAACCAGTGCGGCCTGCCCAAGACGATGGCGCTCGAACTGTACCGCCCGTTCGTCATCAGCCGGCTGGTTCGCTACAACTACGCCAGCAATGTGAAGGGCGCGAAGCGCATCATCGAGCGCGAAAAGCCCGAAGTCTGGGAAGTGCTGGAAGAGGTCATCAAGGAACGCCCGGTTCTGTTGAACCGCGCGCCGACGCTGCACCGTCTGGGTATTCAGGCGTTCGAGCCGCAGCTTGTTGAAGGCAAGGCGATCCAGATTCACCCGCTGGTGTGCGCGGCCTTTAACGCCGACTTCGACGGCGACCAGATGGCCGTTCACGTGCCGCTGAGCGACAAGGCGGTCGAGGAAGCGCGCGAGCGCATGTTGAGCACCAAGAACCTGCTCAAGCCCGCCGACGGCCAGCCGGTCGTCGCCCCGGCCAAGGACATGGTGCTCGGCATCTATTATCTGACGATGGACCCGTCGGTGGAAATCTTCGCCCGGCCCGAACGCGCCGACGAGTTCCGCTCGATCGACGTCGTCTCCGACCCGAATGTGCGCGTAGGCATTGGTTTCCGCACCAACGGCTACTACTACAGCCTGAACCACGACATTCCGGGTATGCGGCTGTATACCGACGTCTACGAAGAGACCGAAGACGGTCGCCGGAAGATCGTCGAAAACGCGGTTGACCGCACGATTCGCGCCGTGCTCGAAGGCGAAGTCGATATCATGCTGGCCAACACGGTTGAGATGTACAAGCTGCTGCGTAAGAAGGGACTGGAAGGCCAGCTCGTAGCAACCAACCTGCACGAACGCCGCAGCGTGGTCGACATGGATGAGGTGGAATACCTGTACAACCTCGGTCTGGTGAAGCTGCACACGCCCATCCTGCTCGGCAACGTTTACGACAACCGTGAACCGAACGACGAACCGGCCATCACCACCGTTGGGCGCGCGCTCTTCAACCGCATCCTGCCCGACGAGATGCGCTATGTCGAAGAAACGCTGGGCAAGAAGGGCCTGCAAACGCTGGTCGCCAACTGCTATCAGCGTCTCGGCTCGGACACCACGACCGACATCGTGGACGCCATCAAGAATCTGGGCTTCCATTACGCGACCGTGTCCGGCACAACGATCGCCGTCACCGACCTGACCGTTCCCGACGAGCGCATGGAAATCCTCAGGCAGGCTGAAGCGGTCGTCGAGCGCGCCGAGCGCGACTTCCGCCGCGGCTTGCTGACGGAAGAAGAGCGCTATCAGATCACGATTGACGAGTGGAACCAGGCCAAGGAGCGCCTCCAGAATCTGATTCAGGATTCGCTCAATCCCTATGGCCCGATCGCGGTCATGGCGATTTCCGGCTCGACCAAGGGCGGTTTCGGCCCGATTACGCAGCTTGCCGGTATGCGCGGCCTGATGGCCGACCCGTCTGGCCGTATCATCGACCTGCCGATCCGCAGCCACTTCCGCGAAGGCCTGACGGCGCTTGAGTACTTCATCTCCACGCACGGCGCGCGTAAAGGTCTGGCCGACACGGCGCTTCGTACCGCCGACGCCGGTTATTTGACCCGCCGTCTGGTCGACGTGGCGCAAGACATGATCATCAATCGCATGGACTGCGGTACGGAAGCCGGTATCTGGATTCGCCGCTCTGACGACATCGCCGGGCAGACGGTTGAAGAACGGGTTCTCGGTCGCTGCGCCGCCAGCAACATCTACGATCCCGAAACGGGCGAGTTGATTGTTGCCCGCAATGGCATGATCGACGAAGACATCGCCCGCCGCATCCAGAACAGCAAGCTGGAAGAAGTGTACGTCCGCAGCCCGCTGACCTGCTCGCTCATTCACGGTATCTGCGCCCTGTGCTATGGACGCGATCTGGGCCGCGGCGAAATGGTCGAAATTGGTACGGCGGTCGGCATCATTGCCGCTCAGTCCATCGGCGAGCCGGGCACGCAGCTCACGCTGCGTACGTTCCACACGGGTGGTACGGCGCAGGCCAGCGGCGACATCACCAGCGGTCTGCCGCGCGTGGAAGAGCTATTTGAAGCGCGCAAGAAGCCGAAGGGTGAAGCGGTCGTTACCGACATCGGCGGCGTGGTACGCCTGAGCAAGCGCGAAGGCGTTCGCATCGCGACGATCATCAACAGCGAAGTCTTCAACGAAGAGCACACCGTGCCCGCCGGCTGGACCATCGTCGTCGAAGACGAGCAGGAAATCCAGCAGGGCGACACGCTGGCGCACAGCCCTGACGGTGAGGAAGAACTCAAGGCCAAGATGCAGGGCCAGGTGCACATTGAAGGCAACACGCTCTACATTCGCTATGAGCGCCGCGAAGAGGTGGAATACGAAATCCCGTCGAGCGCGCGTCTCATGCCGGAAGTCTACGATGGCGCAACCGTGACTCCGGGCCAGCAGTTGACCGAAGGCGCGAAGAACCCGCACCGCATCCTGCGTATTCTGGGCGCTGAAGCGACCCAACTGTACCTGCTGTCGGAAGTGCAGAAGGTCTATCGCAATCAGGGTGTGAACATCGCCGACAAGCACTTCGAAATCATCATCCGCAAGATGCTGTCGCGCGTTCAGATCACCAAGAGCGGCGATAGCGCGCTGCTGCCGGGTGAACTGGTCGACCGCCTGCAGTTGCTCGATATCAACGAGCGGCTGATCGCGGAGGGCAAGGAACCGGCGGCGGGCGTTCCGGTGCTGCTCGGCGTGACCAAGGCTGCGCTCAGCACCGACAGCTTCCTCTCGGCGTCGAGCTTCCAGCACACCATCCGCGTGCTGGCGGGCGCGGCCATCGAGGGCAAAGTCGACCATCTGTACGGCCTGAAGGAAAATGTCATCATCGGCAAGCTGATCCCGGCAGGTACGGGCTTCCATACCTATCAGGATCGCGAGCTGGTAGCGCCGAACATCACGCTGGAAGCGCAGGGCGCGCTCGACAGCTCGGATGAGAACTTCTTCGACGATATCGACAGCATCGACGAAGACAGCATCGGCCTGAACAGCTAGAACGCCAGACAACACAACGCAAAAGCGCGGAGGCTATTGTGGCCTCCGCGCTTTTTGTATCGTATCTCACACCCGCTTAACTCAGCCGAACAGCTACAGAAGCGGGCAACAGCGCCCTAGTCATACCGGTCGAGCTGCACGTCAGGGCGGACGGCGTCGTAGAGCATCCAGTAGGCGGGGCGCTCGGCGGGATTCAGCGGCACGACAAGGCTGTAGCCTGCCCGTTCATCGCGCGCTTCGACGAGATTGCCCAGAACGGCGAAGTTCAGGTTCCACAAGAACATCGGGCCGATACCCGGCCGCTCCTGACCGATCTGGAAGGCGCGCAGGATGTAGTTGCCCTGATCCCATTTGTCAATCCAGCCCATCCATGGCTCTGGCGGCTCGCCGGGGAAACCTTCCCACGTCGCCCAGCCAAACTCCGTAGGCCATAGTTCCAGCTCGCCATGCCCGAACGCTTCCATCATCTGCCGGTAATCGCGCAGGGTGTCGTTGAAGAAGAAGTGCGGATCATCGTCCCAGCCACGCGAACCGCAGCATGTGGCGTCCGGCGGGTTCGCCCAGCCGTAAGGATGCACGCCAACCGCGATGTCAGGATATTGCGCCAGACCGGCGTTATACATTTCGCGCAGATAAGCGCGGTCATCACGCGAATCCGCATGGTCGCCTGTCGGGGCAAGCCCGGCAGTAACCACCTTCACATCAGGCGCGACTTCCTTGATCGCCTGATACGCCGGGCCGAACAGGCGCATGTACCCCGCTCCGTTGAATGACAACGTGCCCTGCCACTCGCGCCGCAGGTTCGGCTCGTTCCAGATCTCAATCGCGTCTACAAACGGCAGCTTATCGAGCAGAAAACGCAGGAAATTCGCCAATTGCTGCGGGTCATCGGGCGGGCCATCCTCGATATGTACCGAGCGCGCCCACGGCGGGGCTTTGGCCACACTCAGCAGAATATTCAGCCCTTCCCGATCAGCGTATTGCACATACTGCTCAAAGCGCTGGAACGGCTCACCATATTCGTCAGGGCCGTTGGGTTGCAGCGCATTCCACGGCACCTGAACCTTCACCCAATGAAAGCCGAGATCCTCATCCACGCGCCGCCCAACAGCCTCCTGCCAGTCTTCCTGAGACAGGTTCGATTCAAGCTGGATGCCCATGCGCGACGGATCGAGGCCCGGTAACGGCGTCCCCGGCGGGACAGGCGTCGGTTCAACTGACGTGGGTAGCGGCGGTTCGCCCGTAGGCGAAGGCCCTTCGGTCGGCGTCTCAGTCGGCCGCGGCGTCGATGTCGGCGGCAGCGTATAGTCTGGCCCAATCACAGGGCCGACAATCGTTGCGCCCGGCGGAATGGTGGCCGGAGGGCGCACCACCTGCGCCTCGGTTTCAGTTGTCGGGGTCGCAGACGGCGGCGGCCCAATCGTGGGAATGGGGGTATTGGTCGGCGTCGGCGACACCACGACCGAGCCAATCTGTGGCAGCGGCGTTGGCGTGACATAGACCAGAATCGGCGTCCGCTGCTCGCACGCCACCAGCGCGAGCACGAACGCCACCAGAACTGCAAGAATCGGTTTCCTGGATGTCGTCGTCATGGGCAGCATACTACCATAGGGACGCACGAGACGCCATGCTAACTCGCTGAGATCTTATTAAGAAGCTCAAGCTCATTTATGGTATAATGCGAACATCTGTTCAGTATTTGACACGTAAAAACATCGTCCCGTAGAATGTGCGGCAAATTGCCACGCGTGCTCCCAGCCGCAGTAACGCATTGAGGAAACTTGTATGACAGTGGGTGCCATCCGACAGGTGAACATCGGACAGGAGATGCGCGACGCGTACCTGGATTACGCCATGAGCGTGATCGTGGCCCGCGCGCTGCCTGACGCCCGCGACGGCCTCAAGCCCGTCCACAGGCGTATCCTGTACGCGATGTATGACATGGGCATACGATCCGACACGCCGTACAAGAAGTGCGCGCGTATCGTCGGCGAAGTTCTCGGTAAATATCACCCACACGGCGATGCTGCCGTGTATGAAGCGCTCGTCCGTCTGGCGCAGGATTTCTCCATGCGTTATATGCTGATCGACGGTCAGGGCAACTTTGGCAGCATCGACGGCGACGGCGCAGCAGCGATGCGCTATACCGAAGCGCGCATGGCCGAAATCGGTGAAGAACTGCTGGTCGACATCAACAAGGACACTGTCGACTTCAGCGACAATTTCGACGGCACGCTGAAAGAGCCGCAGGTGTTGCCCGCCAGCTTCCCCAATCTGCTGGTCAACGGGTCGTCGGGCATTGCGGTCGGTATGTCTACCAACATTCCGCCGCACAATCTGGGCGAAATCTGTGACGCGCTCGTCTACATGCTCGACAACTGGGACAGTCTGGACGAGATCACGGTTAGCGATCTGATGCAGTTTGTGAAAGGCCCGGACTTCCCGACCGGCGGGCTGGTATACCGCCATGTCGATGGTCTGGAAAATGGCGAAGATACCCTCGTGTCCGCCTACTCCACCGGGCGTGGCAAGCTCACGGTGCGGGCACGCGTACACGTCGAGGATATTGGCCGTGGCAAGCAGCGTATCATCGTGACAGAGCTTCCCTTCCAGACGAACAAGGCAGCGCTGATCGAACGAATTGCGACGCTTGTCCGCGATGGCAAGCTGGAGGGCATCACCGACCTGCGCGACGAATCCGACCGGCAGGGCCTACGCCTTTCGATTGAGCTACAGCGCGGCGTGGAAACGGGCGCGGTGCTGAAAAAGCTATTCCAGCTTACGCCGCTGCAGGACACGTTCAGCATCATCATGCTGGCGCTGGTCAACGGAGAGCCGCGCCTTCTGTCGCTCAAACAGGCGCTTAAGGTTTATCTCGACCACCGAATGGAGGTCGTACGCCGCCGCAGCGAGTTTGATCTGGCGCGCGCGCGGGAACGGGCACACATTCTCGAAGGTCTGTTGAAAGCGCTTGACAACCTCGACGAAGCAATCGCGATCATCCGCAAATCGCGCACGGCGGACACCGCACGCGAAAACCTGCGTAAGACGCTGCAAATCACGGAAATTCAGGCGCAGGCCATTCTCGACATGCAGCTTCGCCGCCTGGCAGCGCTGGAACGCAAGAAAATTGAGGATGAGTACAAGGAAAAGATCAAGCTCATCAAATATCTTGAAGGGCTGCTGAAGAGTCCGCAGCAGATGCGGATGGTCATCGCCGACGAATTGAGGACGATCAAACAGGCGTATGGCGATCCCCGGCGCACGATCATTGTCGACAGCACGGCGACCATGACCAACGCCGCCGATTTCCATGTGCCTAAGGAAGATACGTGGGTGACGCTGACGGTCGGAGGAAAGCTGGGCCGCAGCTTCGAGAACGTGCCGCCCAAAGTCACCGGCGATGTCAAGGAGCCTCCGCGCTTTGTGCTGGAAACAGACACCTCCGAACTGCTGTATCTGTTCACGGCTAAGGGCACATGCTCGACCATACCCGTTCACACGCTGCCCCAGGTCAACAACCCGCCGGAAGGCGCGCCATTCCATAGCCTGTGCGCGCTGAACGCGCAGGATGAGGTCGTGGCGGTCGTTGCCCTGCCGATGGATCTCGAAACCGGCTTTCTGTTTTTCGTGACGGCGTGTGGCGAGGTCAAGCGCCTGCGTATTGAAGACCTGCCCGGTATGACGGCCAATGCCTTCACGGTAATGGACGTGGAAGACGGCGACCGGCTTGGCTGGGTGCTGGTCACGAGCGGCGAAAACGAGATTGTGCTGGCTACGGCGCAGGCGCAGGCCATTCGTTTCCGCGAAACCGATGTTCGCCCCACCGGCCTTTCCGCCGGGGGAATGCGCGGCATCAAACTGTCCGGCCAGCATGATTGCGTCATCGGCGCGGGCATTGCCACCGACGAGCACATGCTCTGGACGGTAACAGACGACGGTATCGCCAAGATTTCGCCGCTGAGCGAATATCCCACTCAGGGGCGCGCGGGCAGCGGCGTCGTGACGATGAAGCTGACCGCCGACAGCCGCGGGCTGGCTGCTGCCACGGTCGGCCAGCCGGACGATGCTGTCATCCTGTTGACGACCAAGAACCGGCCCAAATATATGCGGCTGAGCCTTGCGCCCAAAACCAAAAGGCCGGGCAAGGGCGATTACATCATCTCCATGCCGGCGCGCGAACAGGTCGCGAGCGTCGTTCCCTATCAGAAACGCGTCCAGCTTCCAGAACGCGAGCCCGAACCAATGGCATAGTCCGGCTTCTGTACCTGAAAACACAACGAGGCGACACATATCGCCTCGTTGTGTTTATAAGACCGGGCAGGCCGTTGAGCCTAACGATTTTGCGCCAGTTCCGCCCGGATCGTTTCCGCCAGCCCTTGCAACGTTGGCCCCGGCGTAACACCAAGCGAGTTCTTAAGCTGCTGTTCCAGCCGGTCGTAGACCAGTAGCGCGTCCTGATGCATACCCAGAGTGCGGTAGAGGCGCATGATGTGGTGCGCCAGATCCTCACGCTGCCGGTTGGTCGTCGCGGCGCGCAGGTAGAAGCCCAGAGCGCGATGCATTTCCCCCTGACGCTCGGTCGATCTCGCCAGCGCCACCAGCGCCTCGCCATAGGTCTGGCGCAATTCCTCTCGCCGCCGTTGCACCCAGGGCATTTCGATCGACGTCAGGAAATCACCCCGGTACAGAGCCAGCGCCCGGCGAAGCAAAACAACGGCTTCGTCTGTCGAGACGACGGCGCTTTCCTGCACCGCTTCGTTGAATAATGCGGCATCGTAGCTGAGCTCGATCTCCGGCGCGATGTGATAAAAGCCGGACCAGTAGACGGTGAGATCGATGCCAAGCACCTCGCTGATCTTGCGCTTGGTCACGTGAAACACATTAGTGGCTTCACGGGTCGACAGATTGGGCCAGAATGTTTCGAAGATATCGCTGCGGGTCGTCATGCCCCGGTCAACGAGATAAAAGAACAGCGAACGCGGCAGCACGCCGTCCCACGAGTCGACAGGCTTGCCGTTCAACTGCACCCGACCGGCCCCCAGCGCCCGAACTTCCAGCAGCGTTTTGCCCTCGGCATTATGACGAGCATAATCCCACAGCATCAGCGTTCGCTCGGCAGGAATGAAGCGCGTATGTGAACGCAGCCGCTCATCATCGAGCGCGACCTTTGGAACCTGCCGCCCTACAAGAACCACTCTTCCGTTCATGTGCTTAAAAATCAATTCCGGCAAATAAGTCTCGAGGCTGGCCGGGTCGACACGATCAAATTCATCCAGCACCAGTGTCGAGACACTGGCCAGCCCGCCCGCCTGGCTGGCGCACGACTGCTCGATCAATCTATGAACTTCTTCGGCAGACAGGTTGTTGCCATCTAACCGCACGTATACACTGTCTGGCTCGCGCAGGATTGCCCCCAACGCGGTGTGCTGCTGCACAAAATTCGGCTGCAAAATGATCAGCTTTGCGTCTGGCTCTAGTGCTTCAAATTGCTCTATTGCAAGCTCTTGTGATAAAACGGGCATTGCATACCCCTTTTCGCGCAAGTCCCCTGTAATGCGTCCATGTGAACGCCCCAATCCCGCTGGCGCGCAATTCTAGCTCACTTATTTGCAGCACGCCAAAGCAGTTATTAAGTTCGGGCGCCATGCTCCTCATTTTAGGTCGTATTCCGTCGTCGCGCCTCCACAACACTGGCAATACACTCGATACGAGTGAGCACGCGGGCAAGCTGCTGCAAATCGGTCAGTTCCATCGTCAGATCAAAGGTGGCAATGTTCTGCCGCGTCGACACTGAGACGGAGGACATATTGACCTTCTCATCCGCGATCACGGTGCTGATGTCGCGCATCAGCCCTTCCCGATCATATGCGACAATCTCAACGGGAACCGTAAACCGTTGCTCGTTTTTAACTCGCCCCCAATTCACCTCAATCAGACGTTCGCTTTCCGCCGAGGACTGAATATTCGGGCAGTCGCTGCGATGGACGGTGACCCCGCGCCCACGCGTCACATAGCCGACGATCGAGTCTCCCGGCATGGGGCTGCAACATTTCGCCAGATTGACCAGCAGGCCACTCGTCCCCTGAATGTTGATCCCATTGGCCGAGTCGACCATGACCCCCGCCGGCGATGGCCGGGGCTTGAGCAACTGGCGGTCGCGTTCCTCCTGATCACGCCGCTCCATTTCGAGGATGCGATTGGTGATCTGCCCGCCATTAATGTCACCCGCTCCGACAGCGGCCAGAAAGTCGTCGAGCCGGTCGTAGCCAAACCACTGGTAAACGGTGTCGAAGGACATGCTGTCGATCAGGCCGAGCCGTTTCAGCTCGCGCTCCAGCACTTCGCGCCCGCTTTGGATGTGCTTGTCACGATTCTGCTTGCGGAACCAGAGGCGAATCTTGGAACGTGCCCGCGTAGTATGCACGTAGCCAAGATCGGGATTGAGCCAGTCCAGGCTCGGCCCGCCGCGCTTGGCTGTCAGGATTTCGACCTGATCGCCCGTCTTGAGCTGGTAGTTTAGGCTGACCAGCCGCCCGTGAACCTTCGCTCCACGACAACGATGGCCGATTTCCGTGTGGATATGGTAGGCGAAGTCGATTGGCGTCGCGCCGACAGGCAGGTCGACGATGTCGCCCTTGGGCGTAAAGGCATAGACCCGGTCCTGAAAAACCTCGGTCTTCATCGTGTCGACAAAGGTCGCCGCGTCATCGACTTCCGGGCCAAACTCCATCAGCCGCCGCAGGTAGTTGATTCGCCGCTCGAAAGCCTCGTCCTTGATGCGCGAGACTCCCTCCTTGTAGCGCCAGTGCGCGGCGATACCGTACTCGGCGTGCTCGTGCATCTCCCACGTGCGAATCTGGACCTCGACGGTCTTGCCCTGATTGTCGAGCACCGCCGTGTGAAGGCTCTGGTAAAAGTTGTCTTTCGGGGAAGCGATATAGTCGTCGAACTCACCCGGTATCGGACGCCAGAGATTATGAACGACGCCGAGCACCAGATAGCACTCCGGTACGGTATCGACAATCACGCGCACGGCGCGCACGTCATACACCCGCTCAAACGGCAGGTCCTTACGTTGCATCTTGCGGTAGATGCTATAGACATGCTTGGGCCGCCCCGTAATCGTCGCGTTGGTTACGTTGTACTTTATCAGCTCGTTACGCAGCGTGTTGATGATCTGCGACAGATACGCTTCGCGGTCGGCCCGACGTTCATCGAGGCGCGTCACAATCGAGCGATAGGCCTCCGGGTCGAGATAGCGGAGGCTGAGATCCTCAAGTTCCCACTTGATCTGCCAGATGCCGAGCCGATTGGCAAGCGGCGCGAAAATATCCAGCGTTTCTTTCGCAATCTTACGCTGCTTGTCTTCCGGCATAAAGCCGAGCGTACGCATGTTATGAAGCCGGTCGGCCAGCTTCACCAGCACGATACGAACGTCGTCGCCCATGCCGAGCAGCATCTTGCGAATGTACTCAAGCTCACGGTCAGCCGTGCGGCTGCGCCGGTCGGTCTCCATCTTGATGGGCAGATGGGTCAGCTTGGTCGCGCCGTCCACGATATTGGCGACGGTATCGCCAAACTCGGCTCGAATCTCGTCCAGCGTGGCCGAGGTATCTTCCACCAGATCATGCATTAGCGCGGCGGCAATGGCCTCGGCATCAAGGTGCATGTCGGCCAGAATCTGCGCGACGGCGACGCAGTGCGTAAAATAGGGTTCGCCGGATTTGCGAAACTGTCCCGCGTGCAGAGTCTCAGCCTTGCGATAGGCACGTTCAATCAGCGAACGATCGTTCGGCGTCAGATCGGGAAGGCTATCCAGCAGCAGTTGCAGGCTCATAGGCCAGGAAAACGCTAATCACCGGTGGGATTCAAGATTACATCCTGCTTCACTATTTTACTACAGATTTCAGTATTACGGCATCCCGTAACAAAGGCGCTCCGGGTGTTATAATCGCGTTCGTTAACAACCGTAGATGAGAGGAAAACGAGGTGGCAGAGCTTCTCAGCGTTGATCTGGCGCTGGAACGGATTCTGAGCGACAAAACGCGGCTGCCCGCGGAACAGGTCGCGCTGGATGATGCGCTGGACCGCGTGCTGGCCGAAGACATCACGGCAGATATCAGCATTCCCGCTTTTGCCAATTCGAGCATGGACGGTTACGCCGTGCGCGCCGCCGACGTGCAGAACGCCAGCAGCAGCGCGCCGGTTTCACTCCGTGTCGTGGCGGATATTCCCGCGGGGACCTTTCCCACCATCATGCTAAGGCAGGGTGAAGCAGCCCGGATCATGACGGGCGCGCCGCTCCCATCGGGGGCCGATGCTGTTGTGCCGGTCGAGCATACCGACAGCGTTTTCTCTCAGGACGGCATGACACCCCCGCCGGAACAGATTCAGGTTTTTCAAGCGTTGGGATCGGGCGATTATGTGCGCCCTGCCGGTGAAGATATCGAGGCCGGTCAGCGCGTGCTCGCCGCCGGGACGCTTTTGCGCGCTCAGGAAATCGGCGTGCTCGCTGCGCTGGGCCGGGCGGTCGTCCCCGTCATCAGGCGTCCGCGCGTGGCGATCCTGAGCACGGGCAACGAATTGACGGAAGTCGGAAAGCCACTTCAGCCGGGCGCAATCTACGATAGCAACAGCCACACGCTTGCCGGCCTCGTCCGCACGCATGGCGGCGAGGCAATCCGCATTCCGCGCGCACTGGACACGCAGGAAGACGTGCGCCGTCGCTTTCAGCAGGCGCTCGACGCCGAGCCGGACATCGTCATCAGTTCGGCGGGCGTCTCGGTTGGCGCGTTTGACGTTGTGCGAACGGTGCTGGCCGAACTGGGGCAGGTCGACTTCTGGCGCATCAACCTGCGGCCGGGAAAACCGCTGGCCTATGGACACCTCGGCGGCGTGCCATTTTTCGGTCTGCCGGGCAACCCGGTCTCGGCCATGATCACGTTTGACGTCTTTGTGCGCCCGGTCATGATGGCGCTCAGCGGACGCCCCGATTCGTGGACGACAATCCAGGTTGTTGCCGGCCATGCGTTTGATTCGGATGGACGACGAAGCTACCTGCGTGTTAAACTTCAGCGGGAAAATGGCCTGGTGATCGCGACCACGACCGGCACGCAAAGCTCAGGCGCGCTGACCTCGATGGTGTTGGCGGACGCCTTGCTCATCATTCCAGAGGGTGTCCGGCGTGTGGAGGCCGGTGCCGTATTGGAAGCGCGATTGCTAAGACCTATCGTATAACTAACTGTGTTGAGGCGTAAAGAGACAAGAGGTTCCCATGGCAAGCACCGCAAATGTAAAATCCACATCCACCGTCGAACCGGCAAGCCAACGCTTCACGCTGCGCCGTATCGGGCTGCTGCTCGTCGTCCTGGGTCTGCTCATCACCGGCTACATGACTTACAACAAACTGGCCGGCATTCCGCTGCAGTGTGCCGAAGTTGGCATGATCAACTGTGCGGTCGTTGAAAACAGCGCCTGGTCGCGCGTCATGGGGATTCCCACCGCCATGCTGGGCTTCATCGCGCATCTCATGGTTGGCACCGTTCTTGTTCTGGAAACGCGCAATTCGTTCTTCCGCGAATACGCGCCGCTCATGCTGACGGGCATCACGCTATTCGCCCTGCTCTATCACTGCTACCTCACGTTTTACGTCGCGCTGACGGTGCTGAAGGCGCTTTGCCCGTACTGCCTTGCCGCGCACACGGTGATGGCGATTCAGTTCGTCGTGTCGGTGATCCGGCTGCGTCGCTATCTGATGAGCTAAAAGTTCCCTGCCGGTGGCAGGTGTTACAGGGTTTAAATAACAAGAGCGACCGTAACGGTCGCTCTTTGTTGTTGTGTTCGCTTATTCAACCGCAAACGTCTAACGCGTGCTGTGGTGCTTGAGCGTGCGGGACAGAATATCTTCCAGTTCCTGACGGCGGTTCTTCTTGTCCTGCTTGCTTTCGCGACGCGACGCGCTCTCCGCCTTACCACTGCGGCCTTCCATCGCCCGGCGCAGGGCCAGTTCCATGGCCGTCGGCACGTAATCGTCTTCCGGTTCCTGAGGCATCTGGGCCGGTTCTTCCAGCGCCTTCAGGCTCATGTCAATACGACGCTTCTTGCGGTTCAGCTTGATAATCTGGGCGTTTACCTGATCGCCAACCTTGACCACATCGGATGGCGAGTTGACAAAACCGCTTGCCAGTTCAGACACATGAATCATGCCGGGGCGCTCCGCGCCGATATCGACAAAAACGCCGAACGGCTCCATCCGCACCACCGTGCCGGTGACAGTCATGCCCTCATGCAGGTCGTCCCACGACAGCGCAGGCGGCTTCACCAGCGACAGAGCGATACGGTTCGTCTCGCGGTCAACGCGCAGAACGTAAGCCGTCACTTCCTCGCCAGCCTTGACGACGTCCTCGACGTTACGCACGTTAGGCTGGCCAAGCTGCGAAACGTGCAGCAGCGCATCCTGCCCAACGCCAATGTCGACAAAAGCGCCGTAAAGCTCGATCCGCTTTACAGTGCCGCGAACTTCCATTCCAGGTGTTAGCTCGGCGACCGAGCTGGGTGCAGTCGTATTGTCCGCACTCATCTTACACCGCTCCTTATCTGACCTCGTTGCCTACTCATCCTGATTCGTACGTTTTCTACTCAGCGGGCGTCGGCGTTACGGTTACACTCGGCGTGACTTCATAGTCGGCGTCCTCTGCCTGCCGGTAGGTATTGAAGGGCGCGTAGCCTTCCCAGGCATGCAGATACTGAGTATTGATAAACAAGTCCATATCCGCCGGCGTCGTATAGAAAACGCCGATGATATCACTCGAAGCGGTCACATTGACCTGGTCGCCAGCAGTGAACGCCAGCACGATCATAGGCGTTTCGGGATAGACAAGGTTAACGATGGCCTGGTCTTCCGTCACCGGCGTGCCAACGGCATATGCCGGTTCGCCATGAACATCAATCACCTGATCGAGGGTCATGCCGGGCCGGAAACGCAGGAAAATCAGGTTGACCGTCTCTCCATCCTCAGCCACCATCTGACAGCATTCCGGGCCGCCCTTGGCCTGCCAGATCGCGCCGATTGCGTTGCTGTTCTCATCCTCGGCTGTCCGCACGTTCTCGAAATCCGGCGCATCTTCGAGGATCGTCAGCGCGTCGCGCCAGAGCGTTTCTCCCGGTGTAATGCCACGCCAGCACGGCGCTTCACAGGGATCTCCGCTGATGAGGCTGATGTCGTCAATGAGCGTTTCGTCGCGTAGTTGAGGAGGCGGAGCGCAGGCAGCAAGCAACAGTGCCAGGGTAAGAACCCCTAGAAGCACGAGGCGATAATTCATGAACTCGTCACTTTCATTGTTTCAGCGATCAGGCTGCAAAATCTGTGGCTATGAAGTGGAGCAGCACCGCGCAGGGTGCTGCCCCAATGTCACGGCGTATCAAAGGAGACGTTACTAATCCAGCGAAAGATTGTAAGCTCCCGATGTGACGCCATATCGATCCCCATAGTGGGTTGCTATGATAATATACTGCCCATCCTCTGGCAAGGTGAAATTGCTGATGAGCGAGTTACGGTTCTCACCCGGAACGGCGTCGTCGTTCTGGGCTACCACAGTGCCGTTCGGCCCGATCAGATAGACCTTCGGATCGAGGTTGACCCCACCGGCGGCATTCATCGAGATGGTCACCACATCGCCCGCCAGCGCGTCAAAGGCATAGAGATCGAACTTATTGGTCGCGGAAATGCTGCCGCTGACCACATCACCCACGGTGATCGGCAAGGCATTCGCAGCTTCGCTCTGCCAGTCCAGCGACTCGATGCCGGCGATACCGCCCTCACCCGCCGTCACCGTGCCATCCGCGCCGATGGTAAAGCTGGAGATGAAGTGCTCATTCGGCAGGAACGGGCGTGACGGGTCCATGCGCTGCGTCAGAATCGGCTCTCCGCCAACGCTGACATACAGGGTGAAGTTGACCGGCGCGCTGTCGCCGCAGTCGTTCTGGAACCAGACGTCGATTTCATACGCGCCGGCACGTGGCGTGATATTCGTGGGCCAGTAGATGTACGAAACCGGCGACGTATCCGGCTCGGTGCAGTTGACATTGCCGTCCGCGCCGAGCCTGCCGCCGCTGCGAATACTCGGCACATCGTCGTAAACCGCGTCACCGGCGGGATCGCGCACCAGCAACTGGATATCGGCAAGCGTGTCCCAGATCAGCGTCACTTCAATCGAGCCTTCCGGCAGCGCAAGCGAGGTCACCGACGCCGGAACGTCCTCGGCCTGCGGCGCGCCGGTAGCATCCGCCGTAGTTTCCGCGCCGGGGGTCGTGCCGCCAGCGCTTACCGTCAGCACGTAATCGCCTTCCGTTCCGCCGATCGTCAGGGCGTAGCGCGACGCCACGACGGTGTAATTCCCGGCGATGGCGAGCAGGCTGTTACGCAGCGCCGCATCGGTCACGCCGGGGGCCGCATCATCGTTGAAGTAGACCACGTTCCCGGTCGGGTCGATAAGCGCGACATACGGATCGAGGCTGCCTGAGGTCGCGTTCATCGTGATCGAGACCAGCGTATTGGCCGGGGCGTTGAACGTATACGACTGATAGGGCTGCTCGTTGGTGATCGTGCCGGTGACCTGCGCGCCCAACTCAATGGGTTCGGCGTTGCGGACCAGAATCGCCGCGGAAGCCGGCAACTGCTCTTCACCACGCACACCGCTACGCTCGCTCATCCGCGCGGAGCCGTCCTCTTCCAACTGGAAGCTGGCGACGTATATCTGCTGCGGCAGCAGTGTCCCCTCCACCGAGTCGAGCGTTTCGCCATCCACAATGGCGTTGATGGTGAAATCAACCGGGCCGTTGTTCTCGCATTCGTCCTGGTAATACACCAGAATTTCATAGCTGCCCACCGGCACGCCGCCCGGCGTCCAGGTCACCTGCTCGGTCGCACCCTCGGCGACCAGCGCCTCACAGGCGCCGTTGACATTGTTGCCAAAAGTCGCGCCAAAGTCGGCGACCGGACTATTGAAATAGACCGTACCACCCACCGGGTCGCGCACCTCAAGATCGAGGTTGGCCGTGGAATCCCACGTCAGGGTCACCTGCATGCCGTTGACCGTCACCGTCGTGGCCGGAACATCGACGGTGGCCGTGCCGGTCGCTTCAGCCGTTGTTTCAACGGTTTCGGCTGCTTCAATGGCCTCGACAGTCAGGAAATAAGTGCCGTCCAGCAGCGATTCGGTTCTGTCCATCGGCAGAACCGTGACATAGTACAGTCCGCCCGACGGCAATGTCGTTTCAAGCACCGTCACACCCGTCCCCTGAGGGTCGCCGGCTTCAGCCACGAACGTGCCGTTCGCGTCCGTCAGCACCAGCGCCATCGTCAGCCCATCGTCGCTGGTGACATTCAGACGCACGTTGCCCGCCTGCTCGGCCTCAAACGTGAATATCTGGGCCGCCGTATCGGGCAGGCGTGTGACTTCAAGCTCAACCACCGTTTCGTCGGTTGGCGCGGGCTCATCCGTCTGAGCCATGACAAGCAGAGCGCTGCCGAGTAACAGAATGATCGTCAGCGACTGCACAAGTCGCATGCCACTCTTTAACCGTTGAGCGAACATGTACTGTCTTCCCTTCCATATTTGTATTTAGCGGCCGGTCACATCTTAAGATAGACCTTCAGGCGCAATAGTGTATCCTACCCTGCTGGCCTTTGCCATTTGGTTACGTGACGATTGCCCAACGGTGCGGGGCTTGTCGCTAGTTCCCCGCCTGAGCTACCACAGGTTGCGCCGTAGCCGGTGACGCAGGCATGAGTTCAACGAAACTGGTCGTGCCTTCAAGCACATCGACGATTTTCGAATAGCGCGTGCCGTAGATATTGGCGATCACTTCGTAGCGACCAACCGGCACATCCGCGACCGCGAAATTCTCCTGCCAGATCGGGTCAGGGTTCACGTCATATGCCGTCCCCTGGAAGATGTAGGTCGTAGTCGTGCGCTCCACCAGCCCGGTAGCCCAGTTGCGAATCGTGATGTTGGCACGATCCACCATGCGCCCCCGCTCATCCGTTACGCGGCCGGCGATCACGCCGCTGCCCACATATGGGGCAATCCAGAGAATCGGGTTGTAGGTCGAAGCGTAGCGCATCTGGCCAAGGCGCACTTCGAAGTGAACGTGCGGCCCCGATACCCGTCCGGTATTGCCGACCAGGCCAATGACATCACCCCGTTCGACGAACTGGTCTGGCACGACCAGCACCGCGGAGAGGTGCGCGTAAACCGTCCATAATTTCTGCCCGCGATAGCCAAAATCGTGCTCGATGACAACGACGTTGCCATAGCTGGGCGAGTTTTCAAACACGCCACCTTCGACGCGCAGACCATCCGCCGCCCAGACGACCGTGCCGGAACCGGCAGCGCGCACAGGTTCGCCAATCGGGTTCGGCATGTCGATGCCATGATGCACGCGCAGCCCGAATTCCTCGCCGCCATCGGAGCCGTAGGTATAGTAATCAATGCCGGAATTGATACCGGTTGAATCGATGGGCCGGGAGAACCAGTAGTGGTCGCGGCCATAGGGATCGCGGGAAAGCGGCGGTATCAGCGGCGGCGGTTGCCAGGACGCCGGCGAACGCGTGACGACCTGCGCTGTTACCGGCACGTCGGTTGCCAGCGGCACCGGCGTCGGCGCAGGGCGAGTGGGCGTCGCGCCCGGATCGCGCGGCGCTTCCGTTGGTCCCTGCTCCCCCGCGATTTCATCAGGCGAGAGCGGAGACGACGGGCCTTCCGCCACGACTTCCAGCGTCGGCGGGCGAAATTCGCCTGTCGGGATCGCAACCGTCGGCAGCGGCGTGCTGTTGCTGCCGAAACCCTGCCGCAAAATGTCCTGCCAGGCATTGCGATCTTCGGTCGCGGCGGGTTCGGTCGGTACGACCACGACGACAGCCGGGGCCGGACGTGAATTGAGCCAGAGCAGACCGGCAAATACAGCCACCACGATCACAAGTATCAGAAGTCCGCCTAGTTGTCTCATGGTGTTTCTTCAGTGGTCGCTTCGGTCGAAGCAGGCGGCAGCTGCGTCAGCGCGGAAATATCCGGGGCCGGCGCTGCAGTCGAGGGGCGCGGAGCAAATCCTCCAAGTTGGGCCTCGGTGTATAGCTCGCGCATGGCTTCATACCACGTCAAGCCATCGCGCTTGTTGAACAGCCAGTAATTCGTGCTGTTGAAATTGCGCCGCCAGTCGCTGCCCGCCGGAACCCGCTCCCAACCGTAGTCCGCTGCCAGTTGGGTCAGGTCGACGTAATAACCGGAGGGCATCTCGGCGCGCAGTCGCCCGCCCTGCTCGTAAGCCTCGACATCGCCCTGATTGCGGCTGGCGAAGTCCCACGGCATTCGCCGCAGCGGTTCGCCGAGCTGGCCGGACTGGTACTCGTCGGCCACGCGCACAAAGACGCGCCAGTAGGTATTGACGTCCAGATCTTCGCGCACAACCTCAATCGGGGCCGGAAAACCGACGATCAAATTACGATTGATGGCAAAACCGCGCCCGGTCATCAGCCAGTTGCGCCGCTCTTCGCCCGGTTGCGGCGGGCGGTCGATCTGCCAGAACGCGTCCTCCAGCCGGCCCAGAAAATCCCAGCCCACGGCCTCCAGCGTGCGCTCGCGCAGGGCGGCGAACGAGTCGTTGACGCGCTCGCTGAGGACGGCGTTCGGAGCACTCACATTGTTGAGAACGCTGAGGCGATAGGGTGGGTCGGTGCGCGGCTCGCTCTCATGCTCGACATAGAGCGGCTCGTTGCTGGCCGGCGGCAATCCGCCAGAATTAACAAGCGTTTGTGGCAGCGGCGCGGCAGTCCAGACCGGAGAGGTAGAACCGCGCGGCACGGGGATAATCTCGGTCGCAACGCCCGAACCGGCAAATGGCCCCGCGACCAGATGCGTGCTGTCCAGCGAATCCACCGCATAGACCAGACTCGCGCCATCCGGCGACCAGGTCGGCGCACGTCCGCGCCCTATGACCTGCGCCGGAGCGTCAGGATCGGTCACCGATTTGACAAACACCTTTTCGACGCCTTCATCGAGGGCGCTATAGGCGATCAGCGTGCCGTCGGGCGACCATGCGGGATAGTCCTCATGGCGCAGCGGCGTGTTGGTCAGGTTGACCACGGCGTCGTCACGAGGATCGTCCAGCGAGAACAGCATGATGTCCTGATTGCCGTCGCGCCAGGAAACAAAAGCAATCGTACGCCCGTCCGGCGACCATGCGGGCGAAAAATCAGGCGCGGAATGGTCGGTCAGGCGCATGGGAGCCTGCGTGCCATCGACGCGCATCACATAGATGTCAAGGTTGTTGCCCTGATAGCTTTCATAAGCCAACCACTCACCGTCAGGGCTCCAGGTCGGGCCGCCCTGAAAAGAGAGGTCGTAGGTCATGCGCGTGGATTCGCCGCTGGCAACATCGTAGATGTAAATCTCCCAGTTGCCATCCTGACGCGAAGCATAGGCCAGCTTGCTGCCATCCGGCGACCATGCCGGGTCGCGCTCGTCCGCGGGGCTGTTGGTGATCCGCAGAGCCGAACGGCTGCCGACCGGAATCGCCCAGATGTCGGTCTGCGCCTTTTCGCGCACGACATAGGCCAGACTGCCGCGAGCGGAGAGGATTTCCGGCAGCGCCGTCGCCGTTGGCACGGGTGTTGGCAGTGCCGGCAGCGTCGCCACCACAGGCTGAGCCGTCGGCGCAAGCGGCTGATCGGTTGGAAGCGGCTGCAGGCTCGATTGGCCCGGTTGAGCCGGAAGCGGCGCAGCGGCTCCGGCCAGCGATGGCTGGTTGCGTGAAGGATCGGTCGCCCAGAGAATCACCGCCAGCACAGCAACGCCAAGCACAACCACCAGCGCGCTCAGGACGCGATTTTGAACGCGCAGCGGGTCTTCGGCGATATTGGCTTTGAGTTCGGCGCGGGCGGCAGCGCGGGTAGCACGTCTGGCCATCGCGTCGCCAGCGGCGGTTCCAGCCCGCCGGATAGCCGTGTTTCCGGCCCGGCCACCAGCCGAAAAAATGAGGCGGAACGCGCCCCGGACAATTCCAAAAAGAAAACCTGCGAGAACAGCGATGACCTGAAAGATGCGGGCGGCGACACCGGTTGCACCCTTGCGGGCGATTGTGAGACCATCCAGCGTCACCGCCCCGAGCGCGACGCTGCCCTTCAGGATGACAACGCCAAGACGATCCGTCACACGGTACGCGCGAAGCAACATTCTTTCGAGCCGGCCTCTAACACTTTTCACAAATGCGGATATAGGCCGAATTGTACAGCGGATGCACGCGTTACAACAATTGACGCGTTGATCCCACTTGCACGACTTTACACTTCGTTAGAGAATACACACCAACCTGTTTTTTGAAAGCCATACAATTCGCGTGTTCTGACGACCCACACCGCCATAGTTAAAGGAGACGGAGCAATGCCACGTTCGCCTGTGCCCCGGTTAGCATTCGGTTTACTGGTGGCTGTGCTGCTGCTAGTAGCGGTCACGCCGGTTTTCGCGCAAAGCGGGACGCATGTGGTTCAGCCGGGGGAAAACCTGTTCCGCATTGCGCTTCGCTACGGCGTTGACGTCGATGCGCTGGCGCAGGCCAACGGCATCACCAATACATGGCAGATTTACGCAGGGCAGACGCTGACTTTGCCCGGTTCCGGCCCGGCGGAAACCGGAGCCGTTCCCCAGCCGGAAAGCCCGTTACCAGCCGCGACAACCCCGGTCTATCACACCGTGCAACGCGGCGAGTACCTTGCCAGCATTGCCCGTGCCTACGGATTGACACCGGAACAACTGATTCAGTTGAACAATCTGGCCAATCCCAACCTGATCTACGCCGGACAACAGCTTCTGGTGAGTACCGGTGGCGCGCCGGTCGAAGCGCCCGTGGAAGTCGCGGAAGCGCCCGCGCCAGAGGAAGCCGCCGCGCCGGTCACGAGCTACACCGTTCAGCCGGGCGATCATCTGGCCAGCATCGCGGCCCGCTTTGGCCTGAGCTGGACGCAACTGGCGCAGGCCAACAACCTGCTCAACGCCGATCACATTCAGGCGGGCCAGCAGCTAATCATTCCCTCCGCCAGCAGCACCGCGCTGTCGCCGGATCTGGGCATTGTCGAAGCGCCCGCCGCACCGCCCGCCGTCGTCACCACAGGCCGCTCGATCATCGTCGACCTGAGCGACTCGCGGATTTACGCCTATGAAAACGGGCAACTGGTTCGCAACGTGCTGGTTTCGACCGGCCTTCCGGCCACGCCAACCGTTACGGGCGATTTCGCGATTCAGCGCAAGTACGTGTCCCAGTTGATGACCGGGCCGGGCTATTATCTGCCCGATGTGCCGTATGTCCTCTATTTCTATCAGGGCTATGCCATCCACGGCACCTACTGGCACAATAACTTTGGCGTGCCCATGAGCCATGGCTGCGTGAACCTGCCAACGCCGGAAGCCGAGTGGTTCTTCCACTTCGCCGACATCGGCACGCCGGTTCGCGTGCAATACTAAACCGCCGGATGAACGCATCGAGGGGCCAGTTGGCCCCTCGATTTTGCACGTACCCTATTTCTCATGCGTGGTCATGCGGGCGGATTCCCGTTCAGGCCCAAGCCGAGCGCGTCCGCATTCGCTTTCATGGCGTCGAGCACGGTCTGAATGTGCGCGTCGAGTTCGACGCCGAGCGCCTGTGCGGCCTGCTCGATTTCAGCTCGATTGACAGGCGCAGCAAACAGCTTGTCTTTCCACTTCTTGCGAACACTCTTCAGTTCGACATCCAGAATGCTCTTGCTGGGACGCACCAGCGCCACGGCGACCAGAAAACCCGTCAGTTCATCCACGGCGACGAGCGCCTTCTCCATCGGCGTTTCGGGCTTCACGCCGGTGATAGCTTCGGCATGCGCCAGAATGGCGCGCACAATTTCCTCGCTGACGCCGCGCTCGCGCAGAATGCGCGCGCCGACAACCGGATGCCCTTCGACGCTCACGTCCGGGTTCTGTTCGTAGTCAAAGTCGTGCAGCAGCCCGGTCACGCCCCATACGTCTGGATCGCCGCCATACCGGGGCGCGTAAGCGCGCATCGCCGCCTCGACGGCCAGCATATGCCGCCGCAGCGATTCGCTCTGGGTATATTCCTGCACGAGTTGCCATGCTTCGGAACGATTCATGCGTGATTATCCCCGACTATATGCAAAGATACTGATTTCAAAAGGCTCGCCAATCTGAATGAACTCCGGCGTTCGCAGTTCCCAGACACCCGTGCGGCTGCCACCGCGCGTCGGCGTACGGCCTTCGAAACGCAGCGTATATTCCGCGCCCGGCTCCACGCGCTCCCGAATGAAAATCCGAGGCCCGGCGCTGAAGCTCTCTCCTGAAACGAAGTTGAGCGAGCTGTTACGTTCCCAGGCGCAGTTTCCCGTGTTGCGAAGCACAATCTCGCGTACATAGGGCGAGTTCGTAGGGAAATAGTCACCGTCAGCAGGCGTCTGGTCGACAATCGCATAATCGAAATGGCAGGCCGCCAACGTCGCCTGCTTGATCTCGGCGGCGCGGGTTGCCTGAACCAGCGTCTGGGTCAGTTCGACCAGCGGCGCCGTAGTCGGCGTTGCACTGGCTGTTGGTGTTGCGCTGGGCTGCGGCGTCCGGGACGGCGTGCGCGTGCTCGTCGCGGTTGCGGACGGCGTTGGCGTTGCCGTGTTCGTCGCCGTTGGCATCAACGTAGGCGTCGCGGTCTGCGCGAGTGTTGGCGCGGCGGGGACTGCGATGCGGGTCGCACGGGTTGGCAACCGATCAATCGCTGGCTGGCCGGTCGCCGATGCTGCAGCCGTCGGGCTTACCTGAGTTTCCACGGCCTCAGTCACCTCGTCCGTAGCCACGCCCGCGCCGGGCTCGCTTTCCGCTGCTTCAGTTACGGCAACGGTCTGTGTCGGCGTGCCGGTGTCGGTTGGCGCTGCGGCCACGAGGGGAAGCTGCAACCTGCCGCTGCCAATGGCAAGCGCCAGCACAAGTATCGCGACCAGCAATAAGACAACAACCGCCCAGCGCCACAAGACCTGCGCTTGCGGCACCGGCGAAGGCGTCGATGAAGCCTGAGCAGCGACAGCGCCGCCGAGCGTCATGCCGGCGGGCATTGAAACCGGCGTCCGGCTGGCGAGGTATTCGCTGATCGGCGTGCGCGTGCTGGCTGGCTCCGCCGGAAGCACCAGCGAAGCAACCGAACCCTCATCATCGGGCTGCCAGCCGGCCAATTCGCGTTCCAGCGCTTCAAGGTCCTCGATCAGCGCGCTGGCCGACTGGTAGCGGTCTGCCGGGTCTTTCGACATCAGCCGAGCGATCAGGTGGTCAACAGGTTCTGGAACGCTTGGCCGGAACTGTCGCACCGACGGAACCGGCTCGTTCAGATGCTTCAGAATGACCGCCAGCGGCGCTTCGGCGTCATAGGGCAACCGCCCGGTCAACAACTGGAAGAAGATGACACCGAGTGAATACAGGTCGGAACGTTCGTCCCCCGGTTCGCCTAGCCCCTGCTCCGGGGCCATGTAAGCGGGCGTGCCGATCATCCCGCCGGTTGAAGTGAACTGAGCACCGGTGACAATCTTGGCAATACCGAAATCGGTCAGCACCACGCGCTGATCGTGATCGAGCATCAGGTTGCCGGGTTTGACATCCCGATGCACCATGTTCTGGCTATGAGCGTAGGCCAGCGCCGATGCGGCTTCCCTGACTATACGAATGGCGTCGGCGACGGTGTGTAGACGCCCTTCGTTGAGCAGTTCAAACAACCGTTGTTTGAGCGTTGGCCCTTCGATCAGCTCCATCACCATGTAGTAGCTATCGCTTTCGGCGTCGAAGTCGAAGTCGTACACCTGTACGATGTTCGGGTGCTTCAGCCGCGCGATATTCCGCGCTTCGCGCTCAAAACGGTTTTTGAATTCGGGATCGTCGGCCAGAAATCCGTGAAGAACCTTGATCGCGACAAACCGGTCCAGGCTTGCGTGATAAGCGCGAAACACCTCGGCCATGCCGCCACGGCCCAGGCGCTCCTTAACTTCGTATTTGCCTAGCCTTCGATTTGTCACAGACGAAAATGACCTTACACCGATGTTGCGTTGATTCGTGGAGCCAGCCGGCGTTTAGCCTGAGTATACTTTACACTGGGGTGGGTCTCAACGACCGTTTACGGTCACCGGGGGCATCGGAAAAAAACAACGGGACAGGCGCGTTCGGTGCGCCTGTCCCGACAAGGCTCAAATCAGCCGCCAGCGCTCACGCCCTGAATGCCACCTTCGGTCATCCGGCGCGCATCGAGCACCCGGGCAGCTTCCTCGTCCGTCATATAGCCAAGCTCAACCACGATTTCGCGAATGCTGCGGTTCTCGGCCAGCGACTTCTTGGCCACTTCCGCGCCGCGCTGGTAGCCGATGATCGGATTCAACGCCGTCACGAGGATCGGATTCTTGCTCAGCCAGGCTTCGGCCTTTTCGACGTTGGCCGTCATACCGACGACCATGCGGTCGGTGAAGGCGTTTACCGCCCCGATCATCACATGCATCATCTCGAACAGATTGTGCGCGATGATCGGCATCATCACGTTCAGTTCAAGCTGGCCCGCCTGCCCCGCCAGCAGCACCGTCGTGTCGCAGCCGATCACATGGAACATGGCCATGTTCATCATCTCGGCCAGCACCGGGTTGACCTTGCCCGGCATGATCGACGAACCGGGTTGCACCGCCGGCAGGCGAATTTCGTCAAGCCCGGTCGTCGGGCCGCTGGACAGCAGGCGAATATCGTTGGCGATACGCCCCAGATCCTGAGCCACCGTGCGCAGCGCTCCGGAGAAGAACACCGCGTCCTGCATCGACTGCATCGACTCGAACAGATTGTCAGACTCGCGCAGTTCCAGCCCACTCAGTTCACTCAGCTTCTTGACCATGCGGCTGTGATATTCGGGGTGCGCGTTAAGTCCCGACCCAACCGCCGTACCGCCGATACCAAGCCGCCGCAGCCCATCAGCGGCCAGACGAACCTTTTCGATGTTGCGCTCAATCGCCTTGGCCCACGCGCCGACCTCCTGCCCCAGCCGCACGGGTACGGCGTCCTGCAGATGGGTACGACCGCTTTTAACAACGCCGTCCCATTCGGCAGCCTTGGCGTTGAAGGCATCGGCACAGCGTTGCAGCGACTGGCATAGTTCATCCAGACGCCACAACACGCCCAGACGAATCGCCGTTGGAATGGTGTCGTTCGTACTCTGAGCCATGTTGACGTGGTCATTGGGGTTGACAGGTTTCTTGGGGTCGTCGAGCTTATAGCCAAGGATCTCGTTCGCCCGGTTGGCAATGACCTCGTTCGTGTTCATGTTGTGGCTGGTGCCTGCTCCAGCCTGGAACGGATCAACCACGAAGTGATCGGTCAGTTTGTTGTCCAGCACTTCGTCCGCCGCCTGCATGATGGCGCGCGCGATCCGTTCGTCCAGCAGCCCGAGGTCGAGATGAACCTCGGCGGCAGCGCGCTTGATCAGCGCCATCGACCAGATGAAGGCCGGATACGGACGCATGCCGCTGATAGGGAAGTTTTCAACCGCCCGCTGCGTCTGTGCGCCGTAATAAGCGCCAGCCGGAACCTTGACCTCACCCAATGAGTCCTTCTCAATCCGATATTCCGTCATTCCATTAACTCCTTAGCGACCGGCGAACGCTCGCCGGTTCGTGGCACGAAAAAAGGCGTTACCGATTGTAACGCCTTTTCCGGTACAGGGGTCGCAGGCGGTTTAACCGCGCGCAGCGGCGTAGCGCTTGGCGACCTCGTCCCAGTTGACAACATTCCACCACGCCGCAATGTAATCCGGGCGGCGGTTCTGGTACTTCAGGTAATAGGCGTGCTCCCAGACATCCAGACCGAGGATGGGTGTCTTGCCTTCCATCAGCGGCGAGTCCTGATTCGGGGTCGAGGTAATGCTCAGGCTACCGTCCGGGTTCACGATCAGCCACGCCCAGCCGGAGCCGAAGCGGCCCGCCGCAGCAGCAGCGAACTGGCTCTTGAACTCATCGAAGCTGCCAAAAGTACGGTTAATGGCGTCCGCCAGCTCGCCGGTCGGCTGGCCACCGGCGTTCGGCCCCATAATCTGCCAGAACAGCGAGTGGTTGGCATGACCGCCGCCGTTATTACGAACCGCCGTGCGGATGCTCTCCGGCAGGCTGTCAAGCGACCCGAGCAATTCTTCAATCGACTTGTTCTGCAGGTCGCTATGCCCTTCCAGAGCTTTGTTCAGGTTGTTGACGTATGTGGCATGGTGCTTGCCATGGTGAATTTCCATGGTCTGAGCGTCGATGTGCGGCTCAAGCGCGTTAGTCGCGTATGGCAAGTTCGGCAGTTCGAAGGCCATGAGAATTCTCCTTTATATTGCAAGTGAAGGTGTAACGGTAGGCCGTTAGTCTAACACATTTAGTGACGGTTGTCGAAATGAACCGTCCTTAAGTACAGGTTAAACACGGCACGGGCGGCATCGCGTGATCGCCCGCGGCATGGTACGATCAACTCCTCGCGGCGCATCAGGCTCAAAATAGCGACATGACGCAACCCCAATCCATCCCTGCCCGCCCGCCGGTCGTACCTCCGCGCGCCTACGCGGTCATCGTGATCGGTATTCTGGCGACTTCGTTCGCGGCGATTTTCATCCGGTTCGCGCAAAATGAGGGCCTGCCGTCGCTGTCCATCGCGGCAGGACGGCTCGTGCTGGCATCGCTGTTGCTAACGCCGTTCGCGCTTCTGCGCCATGGCACGGCGTTGCGCGGGCTGACGCGCGGCGAACTGGCGCTGGCCGCTGTGTCGGGAGCGCTGCTGGCCGTGCATTTCGCCAGTTGGATTGCCTCGCTGGAGTACACCACCGTGCTGGTCAGCGTCGTGCTGGTGTCGACCGGGCCGCTGTGGGTCGCGCTGCTGGAATTCGTCGCCCTCGGCGTGCGGCTGCGGCCGCCGGTGCTTGTCGGGCTGGCAATCGCCATCGCCGGCGGTGTTCTGATCGGCTTCGGCGGTGGGGAAAGCGCTGCCTCTGGCCCCGCGCCGGTCATGGGTGGCCTGCTCGCGCTGGTTGGCGCGATTGCCATGGCGTGCTATCTGATCATCGGGCGCAAGCTGCGGGTGAAACTCTCGCTGCTGCCCTACGTCTGGCTCGTTTACAGCGGCGCAGCGATCACCCTGCTCGTCGCCGTCGCGCTGACGGGCACGCCGCTTGCCGGCTATCGCCCCCACGCCTACCTCTGGATTGCCCTGCTGGCCATCGTGCCTCAGCTCGTCGGCCACTCGTCGCTCAATTACGCCCTGCGCTATCTTTCCGCGACCTACGTCAGCATCACCACGCAGATGGAACCGATTGGCAGCGCCATCGCGGCGTTCATCATCCTGCGCGAACAGCCGTCCGCCATGCAGGTTCTCGGTAGCCTCGCCATTGTGATCGGCGTGATCGTCGCCACCTATGCACAGCAGGTGAAGCCGGCAGCAGCTCCCGCGTTGAGCACCGAGGCCGAAACCTGAAATCCGTCCCGGCGGGAAACGGACAGCGCTACCCGGCCAACTGTATTCCCATGTAGCTGCTTGGCCCCGGCCAGATCGTCGGCTCCGGCGCTTCCTCCGGCAGCATCACCGGCTCCAGCAGCGACTGTAAGGTGCGATCCCGCGCCAGTTCCTGCAAGGTGTATTCCACCAGCAGACGAAAATCGAGGTCATTGCGCGGAACCGCCATCGCCAGATAGTGCCGTGAATACCAGCCGCCCTGATCGCCGCCGGTCGTCAGGCGCAGCGCGTCGGGATTGGCCTGTACGTGCGGTATGAGCTTGAGGCTGTCGCCAAAGACTGCGTCGTAGTTGGCCTGAACCGTCATGCCGAAGGCGGCATCCTCCTCGTTGTAAATGATGAAATCGCCGCTCAGAATGACATTCGCGTCTTCGGCCAGTTCGTAAATACGATCCCGCGCTTCCGGTTCAGATGCGAAATAGCCAACCCACTCGCTACGCAGGCCGGTAAAACCTTCGATGTCGGTATCCTTGCGAACCATCAGCCGGTCGCCATGCACCAGATAGTGCTGGGTGAAATCGACGCGATCCGCCCACTCCCACGTCGGCTCGACGCCGATGGCGATATCCGCCTGACCGCTGGCGACGAGTTCCAGCGCGTTGTCGCGGCTGTTGGGTAGATACTCGACACGCACGCCCCACCGGGCCGCCATAGCCTCGATCAGCGCTTCATTGGCTTCCTTCAGACGCCGCTGGCTTTCGTCGGCGTCGTCCGGCAGATCAGCCGTTCCGGCAACACGCACCACGCCCTGTTCCTGAATACGCGGCAGGGTGTATTGCGCCGGAAACGGGATGTCTGTAGCAAACTGCGACGGCTTTGGCGCTTCCTCGCCCAGATCGGCCCAGATCGTCAGGTTCTCACCGGGATAGCTGGCGCCCGAAAAGTGCGTCTGGTGTATCTCGTTCAGCTTGCCGGTCGTTGCCAGATACTGAATCGTTTTGTTGACCAGATTTCTGAGATTCACATCCTGCCGGCGCATCGCCACGGCGTAAGGCTCCTGCCAGACAGGCTCGTCCAAAAACCTGACGACCCCGGCCTGAGGGAATTCACGCGCCAGCCGCACGCGCGTCTCGACCACGCCATCCACCGCGCCGGTCAGCAATGCAGACAGCGCCTGATCGAGATTGACAAATCGCTCGACGCTGACCGACAGGCCGGAACGGGCAAGCCAGTCGGCAACAGCCTGCTCGCCGCGCGTGCCCATGACAACACCCACCTTCCGCCCTTCCATGTGGGCGAGCACGGTCGCGCCATCATCGTCCCGCACGATCATGGTCTGGCTTCCGGGGAAATAGCTCTGGCTGTACTCAACCCGTTCATCGAGAGCACGCATGTGAGGCTGCGCCGCGATCAACAGATCCACCGCGCCGGACGTCAGCATATCAATCGCGGTTTGCCGCGTGACCTGAACGAACTCGACCTCGACCTCCCAGGTTTCGGCCATGGCGCGCGCCAGATCAGCATCAAAACCACTGACCTCGCCGCGAATGTTCAGCTCGCCAAACTGCGGCTCGTTATACAAAATGCCAACGCGAACCCGGTTCTCCGCCTGAATGCGCGCCAGCGTCGACTCGGACGGCAACGCGTCCACCATGCCGGACTCGGTATATGGGACCAACGTCGGCGGAACCAGCGTCGGCACGGGCGCTTGCGCGGCAGGGTTCGCCGCCAGCACTCCGACAGAGAGAGCCATAACGCCCGCAAGGATGCCTAACGCCACCAGCGCGAGCATTAAACGACGGGTTTGGGCAATCATAAGCTTAACCCCGGTAAACTCCATACATTTCGATGTAATCGAGGACGGGTTGCGGCACGAGGTAGCGAACCGTTTTGCCCTGCCGCAGCCGTTCGACAATCTCGGTTGAGGAAATCTCGAGGCGCGGCGCGTCAATAATCACGACGCGCTGTTCGAGACGCGGCAGCACGCTCGCGTGGATGCCCGGCTCGATGCTGGCAGTTGGCCGTTGCATGACCGCCAGACGCACCCGTTCTATCAACAGGTCAGGGCGATGCCAGGTGATGATGTCGCGCAGCGAGTCGCTCCCCATAACGAAGAACAACTCGCAATCAGGGTACTGGTTCTGAATGATTTCAACCGTATCGACCGTATAATGCGGTCCGGGACGATCGATATCAACACGCGAAATCTCGAAACGGCTGTCGGCCGCCAATGCCCGTTCCAACATGGGCAGGCGGTGTTCGATGGGCAGGCGAGTGCTGGATCGTTTGTGCGGCGGGTCTGCCGCCGGAACAAACAGCAAATGATCCAGCTTGAGGCTTTCGATAGCGCAATCTGCCAGCACCAGATGGCCGATGTGTGGCGGGTCGAAAGTGCCGCCAAGAATGCCTACTCGCCCCATACGACGCGCGCTACTCTGCCCATTCAAGCTCGTGCTCGCCGATATAAACGGTATCGCCCGGTTCGACGCCCGCCTCGCGCAGCGCGTCGGCAACGCCGAGCGTTTCGAGCAGGCGGGTGAAGCGCATGATCGCCTCTTCGTAATCCCAGTACGTCATCGCTGCCGCGCGTTCGATGCGCTTGCCGACAACGCGATAACCATCCTCTTCAACCAGAATTTCAAAGTCGAACTCGTCTTCGGGCAGTTCGTAAACAGGCATTTCGGAAACCGGCGGCACAACCTCGACAGGCAGCGAATTCATCACCTCGAACATCCGCCGGACGAGAGTATCAACGTTGCGGTGAGTCGCGGCGGAAATCGCAAGCGGCTCGACGCCGCGAGCACGCAGTTCGCGCTCGACCTCAGGCCAGCGCGTCGCCGCCTCCGGCAGATCCATCTTGTTGAAGACAACGATCTGCGGGCGTTCGCCCAGTCGCTCGTCGTAAAGCGCCAGTTCCTGATTAATCTGGTTATAGTCCGCCAGCGGATCATCGTTCGCACCGTTCAGCAGGTGAATCAGCAGCCGTGTCCGCTGAACATGGCGCAAAAACGAATGGCCTAAGCCGACGCCCATATGCGCGCCTTCGACCAGCCCCGGAATGTCGGCTACCACCAGATCCTGATCGTCGTATACGACCACGCCGAGGTTCGGCTCCAGCGTCGTGAACGGATAGTCGGCAATCTTCGGACGGGCGTTGCTGATGACCGACAGCAGCGTAGACTTACCGGCGTTGGGCACGCCGACAATGCCGACATCGGCGATCAAGCGCAGTTCGAGGATCAGCCAGCGTTCTTCGCCCGGTTCGCCTTTTTCGGCCATGCGCGGGGCCTGATTGGACGACGTCGCAAAATGCTGGTTGCCGCGCCCGCCGCGCCCGCCTTTGGCAACGACCACGCGGTCGCCTGCGTGTACCAGATCCGCCAGCACTGCCCCGCTCGCCGCATCACGCACGATTGTGCCCGGAGGGACTCTCACTTCGAGGTCAGGCGCGCTTGCGCCGGTTTTACGCGCCGAACCGCCGCGCTGACCATGCTTGGCCTTGAAATGGATGCCGCGCTGAAACGGCGCAAGCGAATTCAGGCCCGGATCGACCACAAGGACGACATCGCCGCCCTTGCCGCCGTCACCGCCAGCAGGCCCACCCATCGGCACATATTTCTCGCGGCGGAAAGCGACAATACCGTCGCCGCCGTCGCCACTGCGGACATAAATCTTGACCTGATCCAACATGACTCGCGCTCTGATGGCTCCTCATCCGGCCGCTGCGCTGCCCGCGGAAAGCAGGCGATAATCGCCGCGACGCGCCATTATACACGAGAGCGGGCCATCGCGACCGAAACAAAGACACGGACTAGAATAAAAATACGACTGAAAGCGAAGGAAGGCCGGGGAGAAACCCTAGTTATCCCGGCCAAGCGTCGAAGGCAGGGCTGTCATCTCGCGGATGCGCCCACGGGGCTGCTCGCCCCAGCCCGGTGGCAGTTCCTGAATGAAGTCGTGAATTTTCCAGCGACCGGACTCGACGTCATAGCGCATCCGGTAAACCAGCGCGCCATCGCCCAGATCCTGCGTCATCACGCGCTCATGTGTACGAGCATCATAGGTCGCCATGCGCCGCTGTGACTGGTGATCAATGACGAGACAACTCTCGCCATCTTCGGAAAAGCAACGCACCGTCACCTGATGATCGGCGCGGAGAATACCCACAGCCCGCGAACGCTCTCCGGAAAGAAACGGCGTGCCCATGCGAAAGCGTTTGAGATATGGCCCGCTGAGATAGTTAAGCGCCCCGGACCACTGGTGTGGCCACGAAGCGAGCATGTTATCCCCCATCCAGCGCACTGCCGCCAGGTAATCCTCACGCACGCAGTCCACCACGTCGTCGGGCGCCATCCATTCGGCCTTGCTCGCGACGCCCGCGCGAATGCGGCGCATTTTATTTCCCCAGGGGACCTGTCCTCGGCTGTGCATTGCCATAATAATCACAATCGCTACCAACGCTAACAATAAGGCCAACGTCATCGCTCGTTCCGATTGCTCGTTCGCCGGATGCCGATCCTAACAACGTAGCCTTCCCGGCACAAAGGCCGATGCGCTCATTATAACAAAATTCGTTGTGCGTTGAGGAGGGCCGAGATCACGCTGCTCAGCGCAAGGACTGGCGCTGGAAAGCCTGCCAGATCGCCTGACGCAGGCGCGCCATGCTGACCGGACGGGTGAGTAACGCGCTGACCTTCACGACGCCGAGACCGAATGCCTGCCCGTTTGAAGACAGGTTTCGATCCGCCAGCACCACCGTCAGCAGACTGTCCGGGTGGACAATTTCACGAGCGTGGGCCAGCAACTGCCAGCCATGCATATCGGCTAATTGCAGGTCCATCACCAAAAGATGTGGCTGGTGGCTTCGCAGCAGGTCGAGCGCCTGCTGCCCACCTGTGGCCGTCTGCGTTTCCAGGCGCATATCGGCCAGCAGCCGGCTGATCGCCTGCGTCTCGTCTTTCGAGCGGCAGACGACCACCGCGCGCCGCCCCGCCGTCAACCGGGTATCGGTCTGGGACGCAATCACCGCAGCCAGATCGTGCAATTCGGAAGTGCCGGTTCGCCGGTACTGGCCATTCTGCGCGGGCAGATCGACAAAAGCAACAACCGTCCGCCCCAGAAGCTCGGGGGCGGCAGCCTGAATTTGTTGCAGCGCGCGTTCCGCGTCGTCCAATTGCAGCAGCGGCACACGGTCGATGTTGACAACCGCAACCACGCCGCCACGACTCACTGCCCGATAATGCGCTGCCAGCCCGGCCTCCTCCAAAACGCGCTGCACACGCGGCAATTCGCTTTCAGGCAACGTCGTATTGAAATAAAAACCTCGAACGCGATTTTTCGAACGTTCCTGAACGCGAAGCTCGGAGAAGCGCTGGCGTTCGGGCAGCGAGGACAACCAGACGTAGCGCGCGTTATATGCCTCGACCAGCCCGGCGTCTTTCAGGATGCTGAGCTCGAAGTCGGTTATTGCATGGCCATAGTCGGCATCAGCAAAAGCGCGGGTTCGGCCAGTATACAAATCCTGAACCTCACCCTCGCGCCATTGAACGACGCGCGTCCCGTCTACCAGTACGAAGACGTGTTCGCGCGGAACAGCAGAACCACTGCGAGCGCGGAACATGGCAGTTTTATGCGTCTGGCGGCCGGTACAGGCTTCGGCGTCTGGCTCCAAAAGCCGTCACAACTTGACGAAGTACGATTCACACGCCCGGTCAATCAGATCCTTCGTAAGCGCCGGTGGCCGGTTTAGATAAACGGCGATATCAATCAGCTGCGAAATGATGTCACGCGGGTGCACAGCGCGCAACGGGCGATCGTGATTGATATACCACTCTTTCAGCAAGTAAGCCAGAGCCTGCTCGTCGTAGCGAATGCCTTTGGCAGCGCACACGCGCTTGAAGATTTCGCGGAATTCATCGTAGGTCGGGTCACCGATTTCGATTTTGTGGCGAATCCGGCGTAGAAACGCTTCGTCAACCAAATCGCGCGGGTCGAGGTTGGTGGAAAATACGATCAGCACGAAGAACGGCACTTCGATCTTTCGGCCGGTCGCCAACGTCAGGAAATCAACGCCCTTTTCCAGCGGAACAATCCAGCGGTTCAGCAGATCGCGCGGTCGCACCTGCTGGCGGCCAAAGTCGTCGATCAGGAACATACCGCCGTTGGCTTTCACCTGAAAGGGCGCTTCGTAATATTTATTGACGTCGTCGTAAACCAGATCAAGCCCCGCCAGCGTCAGCTCACCGCCAACCATAATCATGGGCCGCTTGATGCGTACCCAGCGCGGATCGGGAATCATACCGGTGCCGATACGATAGTTCTCAGCGTCGTCGGCCAATTCGTGATTGACGCCGTCGAAAATGCGAACAATCTGGCCATCGACGTCGATGGCGTAGGGAATCCACATATTGTTGCCCAGCACCATCCGTCCGATGGTCTCGGCAACCGTCGTTTTACCGTTACCGGGAGGCCCGTACAAAAAGATCGACTTGCCGGAATTGATCGCCGGGCCGATGCGCCCAAGCATTTCCTCGGACACGACGAGATGCGACAGCACCTGTTGCAACTGATCCCGGTGGACAACCAGTTTCTGCTGGTTCTGTTCATGCATGGCGCGCACATACTGATCGAGCGTGACCGGCGCAGGCCCGGCATATTGCGACCGTTCCAGCGCTTCGCGCGCCTTTTCGGCCCCCTTGGACGAGATGAGGTACTGGTATGACGCCTCGCCCAGCCCACCCGCGCCCCGGACCTCGATGTATTTCTCGCGCTTCAGGAAATCAATGATCGTATCGAGGACGCCAGTGAACGGCAGCTTGACGATATCGGCGATGGTATGTCCCGCCATGTAGCCGCCGAAATACAGCACTTTCAGAACGAGGTCAGCGACGTTCAGCAGGTTCAGCCCGGTATCTTCGAGACTGCGAAGATATGGCGGGTTCCAGCCAAGCGAACCGGTTTCCGACCGGGGGCGCTGCGCGCTGATAGTCTTTATGGGCTGCGGGCGCTGCAAATTTGGGACCAGACGATCTGTCATAACGATTGTCCTCGTTTACATCTGAAGGGATCGCGTTGCAGACAGGCGTTCTGTGCAACGAAAAAGCAATGCGGCGTCGCTGCGGTGTGGCCAGAGTGCTCCTTCTCGAAGTATATCCCAGGCCGGAAAGCACACACAACGGGGAAGTATTGAGATTTTAATGCAATCGTCTATTGAGACAATGTGTCCGGTGCGGTATAGTCACTGACATTCGGGTTTCATCGTTCCCGTCCGGACCTGACATCGCTGTTTCTGTCACGCTCAGGACCCGATCGTACAGGATAACCTTTATGATTGACTGCATTCGCTGGTTAGGGCATGGCAGCTTTGCAATTGATGGCCCGCCGCTGATTTACATCAACCCCTGGCGTGTTACCCGTGGCGAAAAACCCGCCGACATCATCCTGGTCAGCCACGATCACTACGATCATTTTTCCATCGCCGATATCGAAAAACTTCGCGGTCCCAACACCGTTGTGATCGGCAATGAGCAGGTTGCGCGGGAAATCGAAGGCTGCATCGTGCTGCGCCCCTGGCAGAGCCACAGCTTCGAACGCACCTGCATCAAGGCTGTACCCGCTTACTCGCCCAATGATTTTCGCCACCCTCCGGAGGATGGCGGTCTGGGCTTTGTCATCTCGCTGAATTTCTACGACATCTACTATGCCGGCGATACCCAGATCATTCCTGAGATGGACTGCATTCGCCCGGACATCGCCATTCTGCCGATAGATGGCAACGGCACGCTGACGGTCAGCGACGCAGTACAGGTCGCGCGGCGGATGCGACCACGCTGGGTCATTCCGTGCAACTGGGGCGCGCCGGGCAGCAATGCTACCTGGCTGGAAGCGCAGATGTTTGCGAACGAAATCGCCGGCGAGTGTGAAGCGCTGCTGCTCGAAGCGACTCACAACTGACCCGCGCTCGCGCCAAGTGTATAGCGGTTGGGCGCGCCAGACGCCTGCACAACGATGCACGCGGCGTCTGGGCTGATGTGGTCATTTCTCGTCCGGCGGCAAAGCCTTAAACGGCGTGTAGTACCGGCGCAGCCACTGGCACAGGCCATCAAGACCGGGGAACAGGACCCGCTCGGTAATGTTCAGCCAGTCCAGCCGGTCGCGCAGTTGCAGCTTCAGGCTGCCGGGAATGATGATCTTGGTATATCGCTTGCCCTGCTCTTCCAGCCAGTCGTCGAGCGCAGCGTTTGGGTCAGACATGATCGAGAACAGCGCGTACTGGTTGACAATACGCGCATCGAGCGAAGGCGGCTCGAAAAAGAGCGCGAAAACGTCCCGCGACAGGGCGTCGAATTCCGCCAGTGTTTTCGCGTGCCGGTCAAGAATGTCGGTCGTAAATGCGGAAAAGCCCTCGGACTCCAGGCTAGAGCGCAGGGGTTGCGGCAAGTGAGCGTGAAAGCTGTTGACATCGACGCGCCAGATGACACCGCTGATGCTGGTATCGGGCATCGAGCCAACCGCGAAATGCATCGCCACGTACGGCGAATAGGTCCAGTCGAGCAACCGCGTTGGCAGGCCGTGATGCTGCCCCAGAGACAATAAATTCCAGAGTGAATCGCGCCCGGTAAACTCGTAGTTGGCGTATTTGATGAAGCTGTTGAGGATGATCGACTCCATCTTGCGGGTCTGCGCTTCCGGATAGCCGAGGCGTTTCAGACCCGACTCGAGCGATTGCCAGACATACGGCACGCCACGAAAGACGCTCGTCGAACGAAAGCGCTGCAAAGTCTCGTTCCAGACATCCTGGCTGAGCACTTCGTCAAGCTCGTTCCAGCTTCGCACTTCGATAACTTCAACGGTCATAACTTCACCTTGCCGGCGACTGCGCGTATTCGCCAGCCAGCCACGCGCTGGCGTCCTCCGGATTTATCTACATTGCCACAAGTTCGCACCCCAACAAAAACAGGCGACCTGTGATAGCAGGCCGCCTGTTATATCAGATCAGCGTAAGGTTTGCTCAGGCCGCGGTATTCAGCGTGCCGTCCTCGGCCCACTCCATTTGCGTGTTGTCGGCGGTGAAGATCAGCGGACGAGAGACGCCATTGATAACATCGGCATTGATGACGACCCGCCGGATATCCTTGCGCCCTGGCGCTTCGTACATGACATCGAGCAGGCAGCTCTCGATGATCGAGCGCAGACCGCGCGCGCCGGTGCCGCGTTTCATCGCCAGCGACGCCGCCGCCGACAGCGCGCTGTCTTCAAACACCAGCTCGACATCATCCAGCGCCAGTAATTGCCGGTACTGTTTGACCAGCGAGTTCTTCGGCTCCACCAGAATGCGGATTAGGGCCTGCTCGTCGAGCGGATCGACGTTGACCAGCACCGGCAGACGCCCGACAAACTCCGGAATCAGGCCAAACTCCATCAGGTCTTCAGGACTGATCTGGCGCAGCAGCGCCGACTTGTCCGGCGCAGAACGCCGCCCGCTGAGGTCAAAGCCAAGTGTACCTTTAGCGCCGATGCGCTTGGCAACCGTTTCCTCGATCCCTGCGAACGTACCGCCACAGATAAACAGAATGTTGGTCGTGTTGACCTGCAGGAATTCCTGATGCGGATGCTTGCGCCCGCCCTGCGGCGGCACGTTGGCCACCGTGCCTTCGATGATCTTAAGCAGCGCCTGCTGCACCCCTTCGCCCGACACGTCGCGGGTGATCGACGGATTGTCGTGCGTCTTACGCGCGATCTTGTCGATCTCATCAATGTAGACGATGCCGCGCTCGGCGCGCGAGATATCGCCATCGGCAGCCTGAATCAGCCGCAGCAGGATGTTCTCAACATCCTCGCCAACGTAGCCGGCCTCGGTGAGCGACGTCGCGTCGGCAATGCAGAAGGGCACGTCCAGAATGCGCGCCAGCGTCTGCGCCAGCAACGTCTTGCCGCTGCCAGTCGGCCCGACGATCATGATGTTGCTTTTTTCGAGTTCAACGTCGCCGGCAACGTTGTCATTCTGAATGCGCTTGTAGTGATTGTAGACGGCAACGCTGAGCACCCGCTTGGCGTAATCCTGCCCGACGACGTATTCGTCGAGGTGTGCCAAAATTTCGCGCGGCGACAGCAGGCGGTCGAGGTGAAAATCAGGTTCCGGGTTCGCCGCCGACGCCGTGTTTTCCTCGTACAGAATGCGCTGGCACAACTCGACGCAGTTGTCACAGATGAAAACACCATCCGGGCCAGCGATCAAGCGCTCAACTTCGTCGTGGCTCCGGCGACAGAACGAACAGCGTTGGTTGCCAGGTACGTAGCTCACCGCGTAACTGCCCCCGCTTTCGCCCCTTCCAGGACAGCATCGACCAGACCATACTCAACGGCCTGATGTGCAGAGAGATAGATGTCACGGTCCTGATCGCGTTCGATAATTTCGCGATCCTGGCCCGTGTGCTTGACGAAAATGCCGAGAATCGTTTCTTTCAGGCGCATGATTTCATTAGCCTGAATGACGATGTCCGACGCCTGGCCCTGCGCGCCGCCCAGAGGCTGGTGCATATGGATGGTCGCGTTGGGCAGCGCATAGCGCATCCCGTGCGCGCCCGCCGTCAGAATGACCGTGCCGAAGCTGGCCGTGATGCCGATGGCATAGGTGCTGACGGGCGCGGAAATCTGCTGCATCGTGTCGTAAATCGCCAGACCGGCATAGACCATACCGCCGGGCGAATTGATGTACATCTGAATCTGGCGGTCCGGATCTTCCCGTTGCAGGAACAGGAGTTGGGCCACGATCAGGTTCGCAATCTGGTCGTTGATCGGCGTACCCAACATGACAATACGCTCTTTGAGGAGCAGGGAATAAATGTCGTAGGCGCGTTCGCCACGACTGCCCTGCTCGATCACCATCGGAATGAGACTATAAGGGTTCATGGTTACGCCGATTCTCCTTTTTCCTCAGGAACAGCATCGGTGCTCTCGTCGGAAGCGGCTGCTGTCTGCGCCACCAGTTCCGGCGCTTCACCGCGGCCAATCAGGCTGATACGCTCCATAACTTTCTGGCTCAGCATATCATTGCGAAGGCTTTCGCGCATGTTCCTGTCGCGGAACAGACGACGATAATTGTTAGCCTGTTCGCCGAAATTCGCAGCCGCGCTCTCGATCTCCGCTTCAAGCTGTTCGTCGGTCACCTCTAGCCCTTCGGCCTCGGCCACCTGGCGCATCACCAGCGCGCGCTCGACCGTGCTGATGGCCACATCGCGGTAATCCGCATACAGGTCGTCGCGCGTCTTCTGCGTGATCTTCAGGTAATCGTCGAGGGTCAGGCCGCGCTGGCGCAGGTCGCTGTCCATACGGCGCAGGTAGCTTTCGATCTGGTCGTTAATCACCGCTTCGGGATACCTGATGGTGGCGCGCTTGACCATCTCGTCCAGCACCTTGCGACCATGCTCTCTCGTCGCCTGCTCTCGCGCACTGCGTTCCAGATTCTCGCGAATACGCATCCGCAGCTCCAGCAACGTGAGCGGCTGTTTTTCATCCGCCGTGGCGCGCGCCGCCAGCTCGTCATTGAGCGCAGGCAGCGTGACCGTTTCGATTTTGTTCACGGTCACAGTGAATTTGACCGGCTTTCCGGCATATTGGCCGTAGGCTTCTTCGTCGGGATAGGTCAGCACAAACTCGCGGGTTTCGCCAACCACCGCCCCGGTCAGCGCCTCGATAAAGCCGGGAGCCGGCACAGTGTCCTCGTCCAACAGCACCGAGGCGTCATGTTCGTGAATGACAGTCCGTTCGTCAACGATGTGCTCGTGCTCGTGTTTTTCTTCAGATTCCTCAGCGCTAGCCTCTTCCGCAGCGTCACCGCTTTCCGCTTCGGCGACCGGCTCCTCATCCTTCGCAGCGTCGTCGCTTTCAGCTTCGCCGTTCGTCGCCTCATCCTCGTCCACCAGACGAGCGTCGATGTAGGCGGTGATCCGGTTGCCGGGTTCGACCGGGCGGTGGCTTTCCTCGACGACGGCGAACTGCTCCTGCAGAGACTTCAACGCGCGGTTGACGTCATCATCGGTGATTTCAGGAACGGTGTAGTCTACACGAACATCTCGATAATCGTTTAGATCAACGGTAGGCTGCAGTGGCACCGTGAAAGTAAAGACAGGCTGCCCTTCGACTTTCACGTCCTCAAGCTGGCCAGGGCCATAAGGCTCGATCTGAGCCTCATCCAGCGCCTCCTGATAGATCTGATTGCCGAGTTCTTCTACCGCCTCTTCCAGCAGCGCGCCTTCACCAACGTAATTCGCGATAATGCGATAGGGCGCCTTGCCCCGACGAAAGCCGGGAATATTCAGCCGCCGCGACAGCTTTTTGGCCGCGGCCACCTTGGCCTGTTCGAGCCGCTCCGGCTCGACATCGACCACCAGGCGAGCAGTATGATTATCTAGACGTTCGGTTTGGGTCTTCAACGGGTTATCCTTGCAAAGCACTGAACAGCGACGCGCTGTTATCTACATGAGATGCAGGTCGTAGGGAGCGGTAAGCAGTGGACAGTCGCGCAAGAGGCACTAATACGCCCTCGGGCAATGGGGAAGGAGGGACTCGAACCCTCACCTCGAAAGAGACATGATCCTAAGTCATGCGCGTCTGCCAGTTCCGCCACTCCCCCGCGTAGGTGATTTCGTATTATAGTCAACGTGACAATCAGCTACAAGGGCAAATCAACGGATGTCCACGCGAGACAGGCTCTCGAAATCCTGATCGCTGGCGCGAGCAAAAACCGTGGTGATGATAACCTGCGCGAACCGAAATAGCGCCTGCATACGGGTGATGCGGTCGATGTAAACCTCGGCAAGATGGCGGTCTTCCTCGTCCATCTCGCCGACTGCCTCCGTCAGCCGGTCGATGTTGTCCTGCATAACGGATAGCGCCCGCTCAAGATCGCGCATTTCGCGCCCATTGAGGATGTTCGCGATAATCTGCCAGAAGTCGGTTTCGGCCTCGTAATACTTGCGGCGTCCGCTGCTGCCACGCACCCAGACCTGCCGCACCATGCCCAGATTCTCCAGCGTCCGCATATTCATGCTGGCATTGGCCTTGGAAATATCCAGACGCTCGACCATGTCATCCAGACACAGTGGCCGGTCGCTGAGCAGCAGCGCGCCATAGAGCTGGCCCATGACCTTGCTGAAGCCCAGATAGTTGGAAAGCTGGCCCAGCCCATCGAGCATACTGTCGTGAACCGCGGCCAGATGTTCGTTGCCCTGCATACCCGTTTGGCCGGGTCTTGCTGTCATTAACGTTTCGCCTCTCGCCCTGATCTCTTATTAATTTTATCAATAACATTGCTGCGCGACAATTCGGAGGACGTGCAACAGCGCGGATCACTCGTAGCGCAGCGCGTCGATGGGATTAAGCGCCGACGCGCGGTTGGCCGGATAGATACCGAAAAACACGCCAATGCCGACGGAGATGCCGGTCGCCAGCAGCACGCTCGACGCCTGTACCACAACCTCAAGATTGTCGACATAGACAGACACGAGCCATGACAGCGCCGAAGCGATCGCCACGCCGACCATGCCGCCGACCAGCGACAGCGACGTCGCTTCGGTCAAGAACTGCAGCAGAATGTCCCTGCGTCGCGCGCCAATAGCCTTCCGCAGCCCGATTTCGCGCGTGCGCTCGGTCACGGTGACGAGCATGATATTCATAATGCCGATACCGCCGACCAGCAGCGAGATGCCGGCGATGACCGCCAGAAAGATGGTGAGCAGCGCGGTGATGTTGCCGACGCTGGTCAGCAGGTCTTCCTGCGTCGCCACGATAAAATCGTCCTCGTCGCGGAAACTGATGCCGTGCAACTCGCGCAAGGTCTGGCGAATCTGCTCCACAACCGGCCTGACCGTGCTCTGATCGCGCGCTTCCACGATGATCGCGGTGACAGAACGCTCACCCGAAGTCGTGCGGTTGCTGGTAAAACGCTGCTGCGCCGTCGTAATCGGGATCAAGACGACATTATCCTGATCGGTTCCGGGGCCAAAACTGGCCGAGCCGACAACGTTCAGCACGCCGACGATCTGCACCGGCACGCCCTCTATTCGCAGATTCTGGCCAAGCGGATTGGTGTCGCGAAAGAGGTTCTCGACCACGCGGCTGCCGATGACCGCGACGCGCGCGCCGCCACTCACTTCGTCCTCGGTGAACATCCGCCCGGCAATGATGCTGCGACCGAGAATGTCGACATAGCGCGGCGTGACGCCGGTCACGCGCGCTGTGGATTGCGCGCTGCCGAAAACCACGTTCGAGGTAAAGCTGCGGGCGATATCGAACGTCGGCACCACCGCCGCTGCATCCGGCACCAGATACGGATCGGACAACGCATCGACATCCGCCTGCGTTAGCGGAGCGGGCCGGCCAAAATTGTCGATTGTGCCGAACACGTAGACCAGATTGGTGCCGATGCCGGCAAACTGCCCGATGACAAACGCTTCCAGCGCTTGCCCAAGCGAGACGAGCAGGATGACAGCGGCCACGCCAATCGTAATGCCGAGCATGGTCAGCGCCGACCGCAGCTTGTTCGTTCGCAAACCCAGCACCGCCATGCGAATGTTCTCGAACATCGTGCCTCCTACTCGAACCGAAGCGCCTCAATCGGGCGCATACGGGCCGCACGGCTGGCGGGATAGAGGCCGAAAAAGACGCCGACAAAACTGCTGACGCCCGTCGCCAGCACAATCGCGTCCAGCGTCAGCGACAGGCTGAGTCCTTCGACCAGCGCCGTTACGATGGTCGTGATCGCGTAACCAAGCGCAATGCCGATCGCGCCCCCGACAATCGAAAGCAGGATACTTTCGATCAGGAACTGGGTCAGGATATCCCGCGCGCGCGCGCCGACCGCCTTCCGCAGCCCGATTTCGCGCGTGCGTTCGGTCACGGATACCAGCATGATATTCATGATGCCGATGCCGCCGACCAGCAGCGAAATGCTGGCGATCAGCCCCAGCACAATGGTCAGCAATCCGGTGATCTGGCCGACGGTGTCCAGCAAATCCGCCTGATTGATGATCGAAAAATCCTGGTCGCCTTCAAAGACAACGCGGTGCGCCTCGTGCAGATAATTCTCGATGTCCTGCATCGCCTCCGACATCCGGTCCTCGGACACAGCCTGAACCCACATGACCGACAGCCGGTAACTACCGTCTCTGGCCCGCGCGCGGCTGAGGCGAGTCTGCGCGGTCGTGATCGGCACAAAGACCAGATCGTCGTCGTTCGTAAACGCCGATCCCATCTCCTCCATGACGCCGATGACGGTGAACGGACGCTCGTTAATCCGCACCGTCTGCCCGACCGGATCGTACTCCTTGAAGCCGTACAACTCCTCCACCACGCCTGAAGCCAGCACAACAACGCGCTCGTTATTGGCCACATCGGCCTCGGTGATGAACGAACCGCCGGAACGCACGTTCCAGGAGCGCACGCTGGTGAAGTTCGGCGTCACGCCGGCAACGCTGGTCGTAAATGACTCCGACCCTGCCTTCACAATCGCCCGCACGCGATAGTCCATGGCGACATCCGCGATATTGGGCGCAATCGAGCGATCCATCAAGGCTTCGGCTTCGCGCGTCGTCAGCGGCTCGATGCGGGTACGGTTCGGGTTGGCAGGTTGCTGAGACTGCACGACCAGCAGATTGGTTCCCAACCGCTGGAATTCAGCGGCGATGTAGTTTTCGACGCCGCGCCCCAGACTGATGAGGCTGATGACCGCGCCGACGCCGATGACGATGCCCAGCGTGGTTAGCATGGCGCGCAAGCGGTTGGCCATTAAGCTGGCCACTGCCACGCGAAACGTCTCGATCAGGCTCATCTCAGTTGTATTCTTCCCTGCTGCCCCCGTAGTAGACTTCCTGGAAGATGCCTTCGAGTTCTTCCGCTTCGGAGGGGCGCTCGCTCTCGCCCGCGACCAGCGGCTGCGCGACCTTCCGGTCGGCAACCACCTTGCCGTCGCGGATCATGATCACGCGCTGTGTATGCCGGGCAATCCATGGATCGTGCGTGACAAAGACCGTCGTGATGCCCTTCTCGCGGTTCAACTGCTGGAAGATTTGCATGACTTCGGTCCCGCTGCGCGAGTCGAGGTTGCCGGTCGGTTCGTCGGCCAGAATCATCGACGGTTCGTTGACGAGCGCCCGCGCAATAGCAACGCGCTGCTGCTGGCCGCCGGAAAGCTCGCTCGGCAGATGGTTGAGCCGGTTGCCGAGGCCCACGGCTTCCAGCGCGGCCTTTGCCTTCTTGCTGCGCCCGGAAACGCCGCCATAGATCAGCGGCAGTTCGACCTGCCGCAGCGCCGAAGTGCGCTTGAGCAGATTGAAGTTCTGGAAAACGAACCCGATCTTTTTGTTGCGAATACGGGCCAGTTCGTTTTCGCTCAGCTTGCTAACGTCCACGCCATCCAGATAGTATTCGCCTGACGTCGGCTGGTCGAGACAGCCGAGAATGTTCATGAGCGTGCTTTTGCCCGAACCGGACGGGCCCATAATCGAGACGAACTCGCCCTCATAGACCTTGAGCGAAATGCCCTTCAAAACCTGCAGGGACACTTCACCCATCTGATAGGTCTTGGTGATATTACGCACGTCAATGACGGCGCGGCGGCCGTTTTCATCGACGGCGACTTCTTCTGCACGCTTGCCGTTCCGATTAAATAGTCGTATCACGATTATCCGCCAGCAAAGGGAATAAACGATCCACGAGGCGCAAGCACTACCGTTTGCCCTTCCGCAAGGCCGGAGACAACTTGCGTGTGCGTTTCGTTACGCAGACCCAGTTCAATCGGGACTTCCCGCACCGAGCCGTCGTCCTGAAGCACGGTCGCAAACGCGTTCTGCGTCGCCCGGTCGATGCGAACAAAGCGATTAGGCACGACCAGCACATCCGCCAGATCATCGACGGTAATGGTCGCCGTCGCGGTCATGCCTGCACGCACGGCGGGATCGACTTCATCGACCGAAACGCGCACGCGGTAGCTGACCAACTGTCCCTGCACCGTCGGCGTGACGGCGACGCGGCTGATCGTTCCAGCCAGGGTTTCGTCGGGAAGCGCCTCAAGGCGCAGTTCAACGTGTTGCCCGACCTCAACCTGCGCGATGTCGGATTCATCGACCAGCAGATCGACATAGAAGCCCGAAGTATCCAGCAGGCGCATGGCCGGCTCCATCTGCGGCGGCAGTTCGCCAACAACAAGATTGTTGACGGCAATGACGCCATCGAAAGGCGCGATCAGCGTCGCCTTATCGAGCGCCGCGCGGGCCTGTTCAACGCCAAGCCGTGCCTGTTCGAGGCGAATTTCGGCCTGACGGCGCTCGTACGGCGATGCGCCATCCAGCAACCGTTCAAGCGCGACTTCGGCCTGCACCAGTTGGGCGCGGGCCGAACCCAGCGCGGCCTGATCCGCGCCTTCGTTGGCCACGGCGGCATAGTTCGCGTCGGCAATGATGACGCCCAGTTCGGCCTGCGCCAGCCCGCCTGCGGTCTGGATTTCGAGTGAAGGCGCTCCGGTCGCGCCGCCGCGAAATTCCGGCGGCACAGACATGGTCCGGTCGCGTTCAAGCTGGCTTTGCCACAACTGGTTTCGAGCCAGTTCCGCCTGCAGCCGGGCGATTTCAACGGCCTGCGGGTTCGGGCCGCGAGACGCCGCCGCGAGCGCTGCGTTGGCGCTGTTCACCGCCGCGCGCGCCGCTTCGATGTCGATTTCACGAGGCGACGCAGTCAGCGCCTCATAAGCGACACGCTGGAATTCGAGGGCGATTTCAGCGTCTTCAACCGCCGCTTGCAGGTCTGTAGTGTCCAGCCGCGCAAGGACATCGCCCGCCGCGACCGCCTGGCCAGCGTCAACCAGCACTTCCGCCACCGGCCCGCTCACCTCGAACGCGAGATCGACCTGTCGCACCGGGACAATCGTGCCAGTCCCCGTGACCGTCACGCGGAGCGAGCCGCGCTCGACCAACGCCGAATCGAGCACCTCGACGCCGGCGCGATCCCCAACCGACTGTTGCGCGTTTGCCCTGACGACAACGACCACGACAACGGCAACGACGGTGATGACGAGCAAAAACGATAGCAGACGCTTCATCCTATCCCCCGAAGAAATCGAGCGGCTGCGCGCTCTGGCTGAGCGCGATCACGTCGCCCTGCCTCAGCCCGGAAAGCACTTCGCTATACTCCGAACCCTGCAAGCCAAGCTCAATCTCCGTTTCGCGCAGGCTGCCATCCAGCAACACCTGATTGACATAAGCACGGTTGAAGCGCCGTTCCAGCCGGACGAACTGGTTCGGCACAACCAGCACATTTTCCCGCGATTCGACGACGATCTCCGTCTCGGCGGTCATGCCCGCGCGCACGCGGTCATCCGCTTCGATCAGCGCCACGTCGACCGGATAGCTGATGATGCCTTCAACGTTGTTGCCGACCAGCGAGATTCGCTCCAGCGTGGCGGGCAGTTCCAGATTCGCAAGCGCGTCGATCCGCACGATGGCCGGAAGCCCTTCACGGATACGCCGGATGTCGATTTCATCAACATCGACCGTCAGCCGTAGCGGCTCGATATCCGCCAGTTCAACGACCGGCATGCCCGGTGATACCAGCGCTCCCACTTCGACATTCAGCGCGGCCACGATGCCATCAAAGGGCGCGGTAAGCGTGTATTTGGCCCACTGGCTGGCAGCCTGTTCCAGCTCCATCTGGGCCTGTGTCACGGCAACCTGAGCGTTCTCGATCTCCGCGTCGGTCGGCCCGGCTTTGATGCGTTCGAGTTCGGCCTCTGCGGCGGCAGCGCGGGCCGCAGCGGCGTTCAGATCGGGGCCGGAAGCTGTCTGCAATTGTTGCAATTGCTGGCGGGCGATTTCGAGATTGAACGATGCCTCGCCGATTTTGGCGTCGAGCAGGCGTATCGCTTCCTCAGAGTCGCCGCCAGCCACACGCCGGGCGCGGTTGGCCGCGATATACGCTTCTTCGGCCTGCTGAACGCGAAGCTCGGCGGCGCGCAGTTCATCGGCGGACACCGCGTTCGCAATCGCGTTATAGGCGCTCCACGCGCTGGCGACATTGGCTTCGGCAATCCGAATATCGCGCTCGTCCGGCCCATCAAGCAGGTCCTGCAGGTTCAGTTCGGCCTGTTCCAGCGCGAGTTCGGCCTGCTCATAGGCCAGCCTTGCCTGCGTGTCTTCAAGCCGCAGCAGCGGCGTGCCGGCAGTGACGGCGTCCCCCTCCTCAACCAGAATTTCGGCCACCCGGCCCGGAACCGTCAGGCTCAGGCGCGCGATTTTATCGGCGGCAATCGACCCAATGGCGTTGATAGTGACCTCCACATCGCCATAGCCGACGGTGTGAAACAGGAGATTTTCTTCTTCGCTGGTAGCAGGCGCCACCGCAGGGATCGATTGCAAACCGAAACTCGCGACCGGCAACGCCAGCGCGACAATCGTAAGCAAAATCAACGAACGACGGACGGACATCAGGTAATTTCAGATCCTCTGGAGAACCGGTCTGGAAGGGAAAACAGCACCCCTGACAGGCGCAATCGCCATTTTACCAGGAGACGATGAGAACTAAGTTAAGCATGGACATCGTTATAGATATTTGGATGCCTGTGTCATAGCAAGAGCAGGCCGGGTGAAGTGACGCCTAGCGTTGTAAGTAAGCCAATGGTAACATAATATGCGTCATCTTTCACAATTACGCCCGCATCCTTTGGAGTGTACGCATGCCGTCCACTATTCCCGACATTGTCATCAGCCGGTTGCCGATCTATCTGCGCGCGCTCGACAGGCTTGCACAAGAAGGCCATGAAGTGACGTCGTCGCATGAGCTCGGCAAGCGGCTTGGTATCAGCTCGGCGCAGATTCGCAAGGATCTCTCGCACTTTGGCGGCTTCGGGAAACAGGGGACCGGCTATAAGATCGCTTTCCTGAGCGGGCAATTACGGCAGGTGTTGAAAGTCGACCGCGAATGGGAAGTCGCGCTGGTTGGCGCAGGCGACCTAGGCAGCGCTGTCGCGCGCTATCGCGGATTTACCGACCGCGGTTTCCGCATTACCCATGTTTTCGACGCTGCGCCTGAAAAAATCGGCAAGCGCATTGGCGAGTTCGTAATCGAGCCTATCTCCAGCCTGAAGAAGGTTGTTCAGGAGAACAACATCAAGATCGCCATGATCGCGGTACCGGCGGAAGAGGCGCAGAACGTCGCCGATGCGCTGATCGAAGCCGGTGTGCGAGCGATCCTGAATTACGCGCCGATCAACCTAAAGACACCGGAAGGTGTGCACGTCCAGTACATCGACCCCGTTATCCACATGCAGCGCATGACCTACTATCTGCCGTGAACGGGGGAACAGCATGATCACCAAATCAAAACCGCTCCGATACAACCGGAGCGGTTTTTGATTCCTGACGATGGAGCGATCTAGACGCTCTGGGCGATGCGCCGCAGGATCGCCGGATCGTTCAGCGCCCGCCCTGCCCCGACCGCGACCGCGATCATGGCGTTATCCGCGCGATAGACCGGCACGCCGGTCTTGTCTGTCAGATACTGATCGATGCCGCGCAGCAGCGCGCCGCCGCCGGTCAGCACGATGCCCCGGTCGCTGACATCCGAACACAGTTCCGGCGGCGTGTTCGCCAGCACCGAGCGTACGACTTCGGCGATTTCATTGAGAGGTTCGGCGATTGCCTCCACCACCTCTCCCGTAGTGATCGTGACCGTACGCGGCAGGCCGCTGACGTTGTCGCGCCCCTGCATTTCAACGGACAGGTTTTCCGGCAACTCGACCGCTGCGCCCACCTGAATCTTGACCGACTCGGCTGTCGGCTGGCCGATCGTCAGGTTGTACTTGCGACGCACGTAGCTGATAATCGCTTCGTCGAGCTGCAGGCCGCCCACGCGCCCGCTTTCAGCGCGCACGATGTTGTTCATGGTCATCACAGCGGCTTCGGTGATGCCGCCGCCGATGTTCACCACCATGTCTCCGGCGGGCGTGCCGACCGGCAGTCCCGCCCCAATCGCCGCAGCCAGCGGCTCCCAGATCAGGTACGCTTCGCGCGCGCCAGCCGCCAGCGCCGCTTCATGCACGGCGCGTTTTTCGACGCTCGTCACGCCATATGGCACCGACATCATAACCGTCGGCTTGACGAGGCGGATGCGACCGGCAAGCTTGCTGAAGAAGTGACGCAGCATCGCTTCCGTCACTTCGTAGTCGGCGATCACGCCGTTCTGAAGCGGGCGAATGATCTGAATGTCTTCCTCGTCCACCTTGCCGAGCATTTCGCGCGCAGGCTGGCCGATTTCGACAATCCGTTCTTCTTCGGCGGTCAGAGCAACCAGCGAAGGTTCCTGAAGGACAATCTGCTCGTTTTCGTAGATCAGGACATTGACCGTACCAAGATCGACGCCGAGCTTCTTTTCAAACAGGCCCATAGATGTGGCTCACTCAACCCGATGGTTATACGCCTCAAACCGGCGTCACGGTCAAGCGGCAGAAGTATAGCATACAACCGAGACGAGAAAGTAGAGACGGCTTACAGATTTTCAGGGCAAAACGCCCGGACCGGATTTGCCGTAGAAACGCGCCTCAGGAAATTTTACAGCCGGTCTCCGTCAGGGCAGATGACCTGCTGCCGGAGTCTTAAGCGCTGCGGCAAAACCAGTTGCATCGAAAACAGAAAACGCCCTCGCCGGCACAGGTCAGCGAGGGCGTGATCTGCTTGTATCTGACGGCGCGTTATTCCTCGCGCCGGTCCGGCTCCTGATCGAGAATCCGGATGGTCGGGCCGCGCGACTGAATCTTGCGGGCGATGCGCGTCGCCAGTTCTGCCCGGCGCAGGGCCAGTGTAGCCTCGCGGTTGGCTTCCGGCGGCACACCCCGCTGCAGCATTTCAGCAGCGCTGGCGCGGGCCGCTTCCACGGCTTCGAGGTCGATCTCGTAGGAAGACTCGGCCAGATCCGCCAGAACGATAACACGTCCCGGACGCACATCCACCACGCCGCCATAGATGGCAAAGCGTTCTTCGGCGTTGCCCTTACGGACGATCAGTTCGCCGAAACCGAGGGTCGTCAGCACCGGCGCGTGATGCGGCAGCACCCCCATCGTGCCTTCGCTGGCCGGAACGATGACCATATCGGCATTCGGCTCTTCGAACACGCGCCGTTCCTGTGTGACAATCTCGACGTGCAATGGCATTTCGTTTTGCCCCTGAAACTAGGAGGCTTCCGCCATACGCTGTTCGTGGCGCTCCAGCACGTCCTCAATCGGCCCCGCCATGTAGAAGTCCTGCTCGGCGATATGATCGACTTCGCCATCGAGGATCATGCGGAAGCCGCGCACCGTGTCCTTGATCTTGACGTAGCGGCCTTCACGACCCGTGAACTGCGCGGCCACGAACATCGGCTGGCTGAGGAACAGCTCGATCTTGCGCGCGCGTGCCACCAGCAGCTTGTCGTCGTCCGAAAGCTCGTCGATACCGAGAATGGCGATGATGTCCTGCAGGTCCTTGTAGCGCTGGAGCACCTGCTGAACTTCACGCGCCGTGCGGTAGTGTTCCTCACCAACGATGAGCGGGTCGAGAATCTTGCTGGTGCTGGCCAGCGGGTCAACCGCCGGGAAGATGGCGCGCGCGGCAATCGAACGCTCCAGCGCGATCGTGCCGTCGAGGTGCGTGAACACGGCCACCGGGGCCGGGTCCGAATAGTCGTCCGCAGGCACATAAACCGCCTGCATCGACGTGATCGATCCGGTGCGCGTCGAGGTAATGCGCTCCTGAAGCTGGCCCATCTCGTCCGCCAGCGTCGGCTGGTAACCGACCGCCGATGGCATACGACCGAGCAGCGCCGATACTTCCGCGCCGGCCAGCGAGTAACGGAAGATGTTGTCGATAAAGAGTAGCACGTCGCGGCCCTCATCGCGGAAATGTTCCGCCATCGTCAGGCCCGAAAGCGCGACGCGCAGGCGCACGCCCGGCGGCTCGTTCATCTGGCCGAACACCATCGCCAGCTTGTCGAGCACGCCCGCCTCTTCCATTTCGTAATACAGAGCCGTGCCTTCACGCGTGCGCTCGCCCACGCCGGCAAACACCGACAGACCGGAATGCTGCGTGGCAATCGAGTTGATCAGTTCCTGAATGGTCACCGTTTTGCCGACGCCCGCGCCGCCGAAGATGCCGGTTTTACCGCCCCTCGTCATCGGCGCGATCAGGTCAATCACCTTCAGGCCGGTTTCGAACACTTCCACGCGGGTGGACTGTTCCTCAAAACTCGGCGCGTCCGCGTGAATCGGACGTCGCGGCGCATCGTCGGGAATGGGCGCGCCATTGTCAATCGGGCGACCCAGCACGTTGAACACGCGCCCCAGCGACACATCGCCAACCGGCACCGTGATCGGCTGGCCGGTCGCATAGGCCGGAAGGTCGCGCGCCAGACCGTCGGTGGTGTCCATCGCCACCGTGCGAACTTCGTTGTTGCCAAGGTGCAACTGCACCTCAAGAATCAGGTCCTCGTCATTTTCGCGGGGCACGCGAATGGCTTCATAAATGTCCGGCAGATCGCCCTCCGGGAACTGCACGTCGACCACCGCACCAAGAACCTGAGAAATACGCCCTTCAAGTTCAGCCATTGTCAATTCCTCCAGCGCCTAGAGCGCGATCGTACTTTCTTCAATGTCCTGAGAGGCCTTCTCGATCGCGCTCTGGAGCGCTTCAGCCCCGCCAACGATGTCGAGAATTTCGCTTGTGATTGCAGCCTGACGCGCCTTATTGTAGGTCAGCGTCAGTTCTTCGACCAGCACCGCCGCGTTCTCCGATGCATTCCGCATGGCGACCATGCGCGCGGCGAACTCGCTGGCCTGACTCTCCAGCACTGCCTGATAAAGCTGGAGCAAGGTAAAGCGCGGCACAATTTCGTCAAGAATGGCCGCCGGGTTCGGCTCGTACTCATAGTCCCGCCCGCCCGTACTGACGGCAGGCACGTCCTTGATGTATTCGGCCACTGCCTGATCGTCCGTATGATAAGGCGTGAGTGGCAGCAGGCGTTTCACGACAGGACGCTGAGTCAGCATGTTCACAAAGTCGGTATAGGCGATGAAAACTTCGTCCACCGCCCCCGAAAGGAAATCGTCAATCGACACGCGCGCGATCGGCGAGATATCGGCAATCGTGGGATTGGCCGGCAGGTTGCTGAATTCCGCGACGACGTTCTCGCGCATGCGGATCAGGCTGTCGCGGCCCTTGCGCCCCACGGTCACATACTGCACCGGCTTACCCAACCGCTGGCCAAAGCGACGCGCCACACGAATGATGTTCGTGTTGAACGCGCCCGCCAGACCGCGGTCAGACGTGATCAGGACGATTTTGACGTTCCTGACCTCCTCGCGCGGCGTCAGCAAAGGATGCAGCGCGCCGCCCTGCGATACCGCCTGCAGATTGAGCAGAATTTCCCACGCTTTTTCCGCGAACGGGCGGCTGGCCAGCACCCGCGCCTGCGCGCGTCGCACCTTGGTCGCCGCCTGCGCTTCCATAGCGCGGGTGATCTGCGCGATGTTCTTGACGCTGCGGATGCGCTGTCTGACCTCACGAGTACTTGGCATTCAGGTAACCTCCCCTGTTGCCGCCGCGGCTAGGCGAACGCCGCGTTGAAGGTCGTCAGCGCGTCGCGCAGTTTCGCTTCCTGTTCGTCGCTCAGCGTGCGCGTATTTTGGATGTCATCCGCCAGATCGGCATACTGCGTGTGGTATGCGCGCAGGAAGGCCGTCTGCCATTCGCGGATGCGGTCCACCGGAATATGGTCGAGCATGCCCTTCGTACCGGCATACAGCAACGCCACCTGATCGGTCAGCGAAAGCGGCTGGTACTGAGGCTGCTTGAGCAGTTCAGTCAGGCGCAAACCACGATCAAGCTGGCGCTGGGTGGCCTTGTCGAGGTCCGAGCCGAACTGGGCGAACGCCGCCAGCGAACGGAACTGCGCGAGGTCGAGACGCAAACCACCGGCGACCTTCTTCATCGCTTTCGTCTGCGCGTCACCACCAACGCGGCTAACGCTGATACCGACGTTGATCGCGGGACGCTGACCGGCGTTGAAGAGTTCCGTCTCAAGGAAGATCTGGCCGTCGGTGATCGAAATGACGTTCGTAGGCACGTAGGCCGACACGTCGCCAAGCAGGGTTTCAATAATCGGCAGCGCGGTCAAGCTGCCACCGCCGCGTTCCTGGCTCAACTGCGCGGCGCGCTCCAGCAGGCGGCTGTGCAGATAGAAGACGTCGCCGGGATAGGCTTCGCGACCCGGTGGGCGACGCAGCAGCAGCGATACCTGACGGTAGGCCCATGCATGACGGCTGAGGTCGTCGTAAACGATCAGCGCGTCCTTGCCGTTCTCCATGAACCACTCGCCAATCGCGCAACCGGCGTAGGGCGCAATATACTGGAGCGCCGCAGCGTCGGAGGCCGAAGCGACGACGACCGTGGTGTACTCCATCGCGCCGTATTCTTCCAGCAACGCGACCATACGGGCCACCTCGCCACGGCGCTTGCCGATGGCGACGTAGATGCAGTACATATCCTGGCCCTTTTGATTGATGATGGTGTCAATCGCAATGGCCGTCTTGCCCGTCTGGCGGTCGCCGATGATCAACTCGCGCTGGCCGCGGCCAATCGGCGTCATGGCGTCAATCGCGATAATACCGGTTTGAACCGGGCGATTGACGTTCTGGCGCTCCATCACGCCCGGCGCGATACGCTCGATGTTGTAGTACTCGTCCGACGCAATCGGGCCTTTGCCGTCAATCGGCTCGCCGATCGCGTTCACGACGCGCCCGACCAGCCCCATACCCACCGGCACCGAGGCGATACGACCCAGCGGGCGGACTTCGTCGCCTTCGTTAATGTTGTCGACCGATCCCATGACGATCACGCCGACGTTGTCACGCTCAAGATTGAAGGCGATGCCGACTGTTCCGTCAGCAAAACGAACCAGCTCGCTCAGCCGAATGTTATGCAGGCCGGTGACGCGGGCGATACCGTCGCCAACCTCTTGCACGTAACCAACTTCGACCAGCTCGGGCGTCCGGGTGTAGCCCTGAACCTGTTGCAGGAGCGAGTCAAAAATGCTGCTCGTACTGGAGATTTCCGCCATCTAAAGGGTCTCCTCATGTGAATACAGATGATTTGTCACACTCATGTGCCGGGCGCGGCACTGTAATACCAGATTTCAAATGAGTCGGGGCACACAGACACCTCCGTCTATTCTAGCGGATGGGCAGGTATCTGTCCACTTTTTCACAAACTTCGCCCTGCACCCGGAACATTCCCCTGCGTCTGCTTCAAATCGAAGCACACGATTTTAGAGCAGGTAGCAGGTTCCCGGTCACGTATCTTCGGGCTTCTTCAGGTCGCCGCCGCCAAGCGCGACGCTGCGCTGGTAGGCCGCCCACACGGCACGCGCCAGCACCGTTCGCAAGCCCCCCTTCTCCAGATGGTAAATCGCCTCGGCGGACGTACCGCCGGGACTCGTCACCTGATTGCGTAATTCGGCAGGGTGCAGGCCTGTCGTCGCCGCGTATTCAATCGAGCCGCGCATGGTCTGCAAAACCAGTTTTTCCGCATCCCGGCGCGAAAACCCCATATGCACGCCAGCGTCGATCAAGGCTTCCATGAACAGGAAAACATACGCCGGGCCAGTGCCGCTAAGGGCAGTTGCCATATCGAGATATTTCTCGTCCTCTGTGAACAACTCCTCGCCCAGCGCGCCCAGCAGCGCGCGCGCCTGTTCGCGCTGGCGCTCCTGCACTTCAGGCGTCGCCGTCCATACGGTGATCCCCTGCCCGATCTGCGCCGGCGTGTTGGGCATGGCGCGGACGACGCTTGGGTTCAGCAAGCCGTCGGAAATGGTACGGATGCGCACACCCGCCAGAATACTCAGAACCAGCGACGCACCCGCTGCATGGCCGCGTACGACGCGCGCGACCTGCCCGAACACCTGAGGTTTCACCGCCAGCACCAGCACATTGGCCGCCTCAGCCGCCTCGACATTGTTGGTCGTGCTGCGAATGCCGTAGCGCGCGGACAGTTCCCGCCCGCGATCCTCGCGCGGGTCTGCTGCGATAATTTGCGCCGGTTCGATCAGTTTTTTGTTTAACAGGCCGCCGATCATCGCCTCGGCCATCACGCCGCTGCCGATGAAAGCGATTGTTTTATCCTCAAAAACCATTCCTTCGTCCTCGCCAGCCCCTCATCTCCCACGCTTGCGATTTGATTGCTGTCCTTCTTCTCCTGCGCCCTCCAAGACAAAGGCGCAAACGAACAGAAGAACTCAGGCCCCGCTCTCCGCAAGCGGGGAATAGAGTCTAGAGTGAGAGGTCTATACCCGGTACGGGTTGTCGCGCTCCCAGCGCGCGGCGGCTTCGCGCACGCGATCCAGTTTCACTTCGACGCCGATGCCCGGTCCGGTCGGCGCAGCAATGGTGCTGTTCGGGCCAAGCACGAACGGCGGCTCGGTCAGGTCGGGCGCGTAGTAGCGGTCGGTCGCCGAAATGTCGCTCGGCAACGTCACTCCCGGCAGCGACGCGAACGCCAGATTAGCCGAGCGCCCAATGCCCGTTTCGAGCAAACCACCGATCCACAGCGGCACGTTATTTTCGACGCAGACCTTGTAGATTTCCAGACTTTCCGTATAACCGCCAACGCGCGCGGGCTTGAGATTAATGATACGGCACGCGCCCAATTCCAGCGCCAGCCGCACGTCATTGGCGCTGTGAATGCTCTCATCAAGACAGATTGGCGTCTGAAGCCGGGGCTGCAGCTTGCTATGTTCGAAGATGTCGTCATAGGCAAGCGGCTGCTCCAGCATCAGCAGGTTGAACTCGTCCAACTGGCTCAGGTGATCCGCGTCGGCGAGCGTGTAGGCGCTGTTCGCGTCCAGCATCAAGGTGATGTCCGGCAGTTCGGCGCGCACGCCGCGTGCCAGCTCGACATCCCAACCCGGCCTGATTTTGAGCTTGATGCGCTCGTAGCCCTGACTCAATCGCAGCCGGATCGTATCGAGCGTCGCCTCGACGCTGGGCTTGATGCCAATGCTGACGCCGACAGTCGCGTAGCCGCGCGGCGTATGGCCGTCCGGCAGGTGCATGGCGAACGCTTCCGCCAGTGACATATCATTCGCCTTGGCCAGCGCATCCCAGACGGCTGCTTCAAGGCCATGCTTCGCTAATGGATGGCCACGCACCTCGCTCAACAATGCCGGGACTTCGGTCGCGCTGTGCAGCGTTTTACCCAACAACGCCGGGATCAGGAACTGCTGCAGAATGTGCTGGGCCGTGCCGACCGTTTCCGGGCTGTAGCCGGGTTTGATCTCGGCGGAACACTCGCCCCAGCCCGTAATCCCTTCGTCGGTCTGCAATTCGATCAGGATGGCCGCCTTGAACGGCTCCTCGCCGAAGCTCGTGCGTAGCCGCTCGACGAGCGTCATCGCGATTGGATAGATATTGATTTGCCTGATAGTGATGGAACGCAATGGTAGCTCCGTAGTCAGTTGAGGCGTGACGAATCCGTTTGAACGCCGCCCGGGCCGTCGTAAGACAGCAGATAAAAAGCGCGATCCCGGCCTTCGTGACGCGAACGCAGAAAGTCGGTGATGACATAGCCGCGAGAAAAGTGCTGGGTTAGCACGGCGCGGATGTGCAGCCGCCAGCGCCGGGCCATATCAGGATTATGTGTCACCATGCGGGCGTAGTCGACCGGTATTTCGACCAGCGCCATCGCTGTGGCCGGCGCGAGTGCGGTTTCCGCCGGAACCAGCAGGCCATCGTCCGTCATCGTGGTCGGATTGATGATGGTGGTGTCCGCGCCCAGATACTGTTCCAGATTCAGGTCGGTTCGCGAACCCAAAATGCGCTCCTCGACACGGCGGTTCGTGACCCACCACTCAGCCAGCAGGCGATCCGACGACCCCAGCGTGACCAACCCGTTGCTTCCCTCGACGCCGTAATAATCTTCCAGATAGACCGAACACAGCACGCCGAGCTTGCGTACGTTGAGATGCGCGTTAGGAGCCAGCAGCGGATCAAACGTCCATGTCACCAGCCGGATTCCCTGCGTGATCGCCATATCGCGCTGCGCCAGCTTCAGCCGGTAGCCCACGCCCTGATTGCGGTATTCCGAGAGCACAATCATGCGTTTGGAGACGATCTGCAAACCGGCCATCGCGGGCCGTTTGCTCTCCCGTTCGCTCGTCCCAAGAAAGCCGATCAGGGCCCCCACCATTTTGTCACCGTCGAAGGCGACGAGCACGTGCCCGCCGTGCTTGGCGAGCGAAAACAGCATGTGCGCCGGGATGACCGATTCGAGGTCATTTCCCCAGTATGTTTTCTGTAGCTCCACAACGCCGGCCATTTCGGCCAGCGACTGAAGCGCGCGAATTTCGATTGCCATGGCAGACCCTGTGTTTAATCGCCTCTTCCCGAACGGACTGTTAGATGGCCCGTGGGCGACGGCGAAGAGTATAGCGCAGCATGGGTAGGAGATAACGCCGCCCACGCATATAGGTCAGTAACGTATCTTCAAAACGGCGCGGGCGAATGCCAAAGTACTCGAAGATATTGCCCAAACGCGCCGTGCGGTTGGTCGCCAGAATGTCCAGCCACTGCGCAGTGATCAGAGAGCGCGGCAAAACCCGCGACCAGATTCCGGTAAGCCAGCGCAGCACATAAGGCGGCACCGGAATGATCACCCGGCGCATGCCGGACACGCGCATGACCGTGCGTACAAGGTCGTCGAGCGTCATGTACTCCGGCCCGCCGATTTCAATCGTCTGATCGACCACGTCCGGCGAATCCAGGCTGCAAACGATGGCGCTGACCAGATCCTCGATGTAAATCGGGTGCAGCACCACCTCGCCCCGCCCCGGCATCAGAAAGAAAAACGGATTGGCCCGCAGTTGCATCGCCAGATGGTTGACGAAGGCGTCGTCCTCGCCGAAGGCCAGACCGCTCCGCAAAATGGTATACGCCAGTCCAGACGTACGGATCGCCTCTTCAACCATGCCCTTATAGCGCAGTAGCGGGTAACCTGCCGCCGGTGCAGCGCCGAGATGGCTGAGCGTGATAATCCGCCCTACGCGCGCCGCCCGCGCCGCCGTAATCAGGTTTTGCGTCCCCGCCAGCTCGATGCGCTCCAGGTCGCGCGGGCGGCCCCACCACTGGGCATTCTCCAGATGAATGATCACATGCGCGCCCGTAACAGCTCGGAATAGCGCTTCGTCGTCCAGAACCGTTCCGGTGACGATTTCTACCGGCTGCGACCACGGCAACTGCTGCTGTCGCGAGGCGGGCAACAGACATCGCACAGCGCGCCCTTCGGCAAGCAGCCGCCGAACGACGTGGCGACCGACGAACCCGGTCGCGCCCGTAACTAAAATCATGGTCCCTCCATGTCGCGGCGTATTATACACGGGCGATTCGCAGGCGGACAGACGGCAACAGAGCAACGGCCTTGGCTGATACGTGTTCTCTTGAAATGAAGCCCGTTCTCAAGTACGCTTTGGCGACTTCTGAAACCCGGCCAACCGGTTTCGGAAACCGCATTTCATTTAAAGTCGAGCTTGAGTCACGGGAACATAACGGTATGCCGCACAAGCCGGCGGCATGAAGTGAAGGGCCGGGACTCCCCTTCCAGTAACAGCTTGTGGAGGCCAATGTGAAGAGACGTCGGGTCGTCGTGACCGGTATGGGCATTATCTGCCCGACAGGCAATAGTGTTGAAGAGGCTTGGCGAAACGCCGCTGCCGGCAAGACCGGGATAGGCCCGATTCAACGGTTCGACACCAGCCATCTTGAAATCCGGTTTGGTGGCGAAGTGAAAAACTTCGATCCGGAGGCATTTTTGGGGCGGCGGGAAGCGCGCCGCACCGACCGCGTAACGCAGCTCGCGCTGTATGCGGCTAAACAGACCATGGAAGACTCCGGCATTGAGGTTACGCCGGACAATCTGTACCGCATCGGCGTGGTCTGCGGCTCCGGCATTGGCGGCATCGAGTCGATTTTTGAAAGCGTCAAGGCGTTTCTGGAACGCGGTTCCAAGGCAGTAAGCCCGCTGATGATTCCCATGATGCTGCCCGACGCGCCCTCCGGAAAAATCTCAATGACGTACGGGCTGCGGGGGCCAAACTTCGCTATCTCGACCGCCTGCGCCACCGGCAACAACTGTATCGGCGAAGCGCTGGAGATCATTCGCCGCGGTGCTGCCGATATGATCCTCGCCGGTAGCGCCGAAGCCGGGCTGAGCGGCATCGCCATGGCCAGCTTCAACAATATGGGCGCAATCTCGCGCCGTAACGACGCGCCGGAAAAGGCATCGCGCCCGTTCGATATCGACCGCGACGGCTTTGTCGTTGCCGAAGGCGCGGCCCTGCTGATGCTGGAAGAACTGGAGCACGCGAAGGCGCGCGGCGCGAAGATCTACGCTGAAGTTCTGGGCTACGGCCATACTTCGGATGCCTATCACGTCACCGCCCCGCTGGAAACCGGCGAAGGCGCAGCAACGGCGATCCGGCTGGCCCTGAAGGATGCCGGCCTTGAACCGAAGGACATCGACTATATCAACGCTCACGGCACTAGCACCGAGCTGAACGACAAGACCGAAACCATCGCCATCAAGAGCGCGCTGGGCGAACAGGCGTACGAAATTCCGATCAGTTCAACCAAGTCGGTGACGGGGCATTTGATGGGCGCTGCCGGTTCGGTCGAAGCGGTCTTTTCGATCATGGCGCTGCGTGAAAACTTTGTGCCACCGACGGTCAATCTGGATAACCAGGACCCGGAATGCGACCTCAACTACACACCGCATACCGGCGTGTCCCATCCCATTGACGTTGTCATGAGCAACTCGTTTGGTTTCGGTGGCCACAACGCCGTGGTGATCTTTGGCAAGTACCATGACAACGGTCGTGCCTGAACGCGAATACCAGTCTCCGGGCGCGCCGGGGACTGGCATTTACGCCCACATCATCGGCTGGGGCATGGCGGTTCCCGACACGATCATGACAAACGATGATCTGGCCGCCATCGTGGAAACCAGCGATGAGTGGATTCAGTCGCGCACCGGCATCAAGGAACGGCGCATTGCCAGCGAGAAGGAGTCGACAGCGTCGCTGGGCCTGAAAGCCGCCCAGCGCGCCCTCGAAGTGGCCGACATCCTGCCCGCCGAACTCGATCTCGTCATCGTCGCGACGTCAACGCCGGAACATATCTTTCCCAGCACCGCCAGCCTGATTCAGGCATGGCTGGGCGCGAGCAAGGCGGGCGCGTTCGATCTGAGCGCGGCCTGCTCCGGCTTTGTTTACGGACTGAACATGGCGGCGCAGGCAATCCGCTCCGGCAGCATTCAGACGGCTCTGGTCATCGGCGCGGAAACCATGAGCCGCGTACTGGACTGGCAGGATCGCAGCACCTGTATCCTGTTTGGCGACGGCGCGGGCGCGGTCGTGCTCAGGGGCAGCCCGGTCGAAGGCGGCGTCCTGTCTACCGTGCTGCGGTCGGATGGCTATGGCGGTGACCTGTTGTGCATCCCAACAGTCGGCAGCATCGACTCGACAACGGCCACCAACGGTCACAAATTCAACAAGATGTATATGAACGGCGGCGAAGTATTCAAATTCGCCACCCGCGTCATGACGGAGAGCATTCCCGAAGCCGTCGCGCAGGCCGGGCTGACGCTGGATGACATCGACCTCATCATCCCGCATCAGGCCAACGGGCGCATCCTGCAGGCGGCGGCGCGGGCGCTGAAGCTCGATCCCAATCTGTTCATGAGCAATGTCGACCGCTATGGCAATACCTCGGCAGCGTCGATTCCGATCGCGCTGTGCGAGGCGCTGCAACAGGGCCGCGTGAAAGATGGCGATTATCTGGTGCTGACCGGGTTCGGCGGCGGCCTTTCGTGGGCGACGATGGTCGTCAAGTGGGGCGTACCGAAGCACGACGAACGCCAGTATACGTTTATCAACCGTCCGCGCCGCCAGATCAGTTATATCTACGCCTACTGGCGAACCCGCCTGACCCGGCTCCGCCGCCGCGCCGACGACCTGATCGCGCGCATCCGCCCCAAACGCGGGCGCATGACGCGCCTGCGCCGCAAAATCGAGCGCTACCCTCTCGATTAGCCTGTTTAAGCCGTACCTGAAACAAAAACGCCCGCAACCCGAAGTTGCAGGCGTTTTGCTCCGCAGGTTGCCATTTCCCGCGCTCGCAAATCCAGATCTTTGGATCTGGAGGGCGCGTCAGGCTGGCGTTAATCCCGCCGGTTGGCGAGGCTCAGGTAATAGAGCAACTGAAGCACGGCGGTGATCGCTGCGGCGACGTAAGTCAGGCCGGCAGCGGTCAACACCTGACGCGCGCCGCTCCGGTCGCTTTCGGCCACCAGCAGGCCGCTTTGCTCCAGCAGTTTCAGGCCACGGCGGCTGGCGTCAAATTCCACCGGCAGCGTCAGGATCATGAAAACGACCATCAGGCCGAACAGCAGAATCCCGATGTACATCAGCCCGGTGAGGTTCAGCAGCAGCCCCATGAAGATCAGCGTGTAGCCGAGCGTCGGGCTGAACTGAACCGCCGGCACAAGGAAATTCCGCATGCTGATCAGCACCGAGTTTTCCTGATGCTGCTGGGCATGGCCCAACTCATGAGCAACGACCGCCATCGCAGCGACCGACGGCGTCGTGGCAATATCCTGCGACATCCGTACGGTATGCGAGCGCGGATCGTAATGGTCGGTCAGCCGGCCCGGCGTGCCTTCCAGCCCCACGCCGCGCACGTTGGTGCGCGACATGATCCGTTCGGCAACCTGCACGCCGGTCATTCCCACACTATTGCGGGTTTTTCCCCATTTGCTGTAGGCGCTCTGGACAAAAAGCTGCGCGCCCAGTGAAAGCAGCAAGGCCGGGATGAATACAAACAGGAGGTAGTTCCCGTCAAAAAACATCGATGTCAGGCTCCTCGTCAATTTCAGACATTACATCAATCTAACTATAACGCAGTCGCCATCAGAGCAGCCTCAGAAAATCATTAGATCGGCATATGCGTTCGCGCCGCTTAAGCGCCCAGCGTGGCCGTCAGCCCTTCGCGCGTGTTAAGGCAGACCGGCAGCAGCAGATTGTCGAGCAACCGCGTCTCGCCCAGACGCAGCACCAGCGAGAGCAGTGCCGGCCCGGAAACCGGCCCGGCGCACTCAACAAGCGTGCCCGGATCGGCCAGAGAAACATATTCCAGTTCGCCGCCCGGCACATGGCTGAGCAGGTCCGCAACCTGCCCGCGAAGAGCGTCCGCGTCGCGCTCCCCGTCCTCATAAAGCGCCGCAGCAGCCTGCAACGCCTGATAGATCGACGCGGCGTGCTGCCGCTCCTCCGGCGACAGATAGCGATTGCGCGAACTCATGGCCAGACCATCGGCTTCACGTGTTGTCGGGCAGACGACGATTTCCAGCGGAAAATTGAGATCGCGCACCATGCGGCGCACGACAACCACCTGCTGCGCGTCCTTCTGGCCGAAGTACGCCAGATCGGGCTGCGTGAGATGGAACAGCTTGGTCAGCACCGTCGCCACGCCGTCAAAATGCCCCGGACGCCGCGCTCCTTCCAGCCCTTTGGAAACTTCAGCGACGCGCACCGTCGTCTGAAAGCCGGGCGGATACATGATATCCGGCGTCGGCGTAAAGACGAGATCGACGCCCGCGCTTTCCAGCAACGCCAGATCGGCGGGCAAATCGCGCGGGTATTTATCGAAATCGCTGCCCGCCTCAAACTGCAACGGATTGATGAAGATGGTCACGACGACCGAATGGCAATCGGCACGAGCCGCCTCTACCAGCGAGAGATGCCCGGCGTGCAGAGCGCCCATCGTCGGGACCAGCCCTACCGGCCCTGCAAGAGCAGCCCGCGCCGGGCGCAGCGCTTCCAGATCGCTAATGACTTGCACCGTTCTCCGTCCCGTCGGCGCGCAAAGCCGCCAGCACCTCTTCCTTCATCGAGAAACTGTTGGCTTCGGTCGGAAACTGGTGCGTCTGAACATCGCGCACGTAGGCGGCAATCGCCTCGCGGATCATCTCGCCGATTTTGGCGTACTGGCGCGTGTGCCGGGGCACAAAGCCCTCGAACAGCCCCAGAATATCGTGGAACACCTGCACCTCACCGTCACAGTGCGGCCCCGCGCCAATGCCGATGGTCGGGATGCTCAGCTTTTCGGTGATCATCGCGGCAAGCTGGGAAGGCACGCTCTCGACGACCACTGCGAACGCGCCTGCGTCCTGCACGGCCTGAGCATCGCGCAGCAATTGCCGCGCCGACTCGGCATCCCGGCCCTGCACACGGAAACCGCCCACGACATTGACGCTCTGGGGCATCAGGCCGATATGAGCCATGACGGGAATCCCGGCATGAACGAGGCGATCAATCGTCGGCGCGAGGCGCTCGCCGCCTTCCAGTTTGACCGCGCTCACGCCCGCCTCCTGCATCAGCCGGGCGGCGTTTTCCAGCGCCTGTTCGGGGCTGATGGTATAGCTCATGAACGGCAGGTCGCCGACCACGAACGCTTTCTCGGTATTGTTGACGACAATGCTCGCGTGGTAGATGATATGTTCCAGCTTGACCGGAATGGTCGACTCGCGCCCCTGCACCATAATGCCGAGCGTATCGCCAACGAGCAGCATCGGCACGCCGGCGGCTTCCGCCAGCCGGGCGCTGACCGCGTCATAGGCCGTCAACATGACAATCGGCTGCCCCTCCGCCCGCATCTTGAGAATGTCCGGTATGGTCAGGCGCGCCGATACTTTACGCATGATCGTTACTCCTGGTCTGGTAGAGAAATGCCTAAAGAGGCTGAAATCGCTTCGGTCGATAGACCACGCGCTTCGAGCAGCGGCAGCGTGGCCTCCGCAAGCTGGCGGTAAAGCGCGGCCAGCCGTGGGTCGACACGTTCGAGCGCGTCGAGATGGGCTGCAACCGTCCCGGTATCACCGCGCACCAGCGGGCCGGTCAGCGCGTCGGGAGTGCCCTGCGCCGCCAGATTGGCAATCGTGCCTTCCAGCAATGCGTTCAAGGCGTTCGCCGCAACCTCGCGTTCGGCTCCCAACGACTGTAACAGCTTTTCGGCTACCGCGTAGAGCGTGACCGTGTAATTGCTGGCAAAGACCAGCGCCGCGTGATAAAGCGGCTTGCGTCCCGGCGGCACGCGCAGGATACGCCCGTCGAGCGCGGCGACGATTTCCTCCAGCCACCGTTCCAGTCGGGCGTCCGCCGCCTCCAGCGCGAACGTCGCGCCCGGCAGCCGCCGCACGCTATCATCGCTGTCCGCGAACGGAAACGCCGGATGCAGGCTGCCCGTCGCCACGCCGCGCGCAGCCAGCGGTTCCAACACGCCGGCGTCGAGCGCCCCGGACGTATGAACGACTGCCCTGCCGCCGGGGCCATCCTCTGCAAGCTGGCGCGCCAGCGGCGCAAGCTGGTCGTCCGGCACGGTTAGAAACGTCAGTTCGGCCCGCGCAACGACCTCAGCAGCGGTAACGGCTTCCGCGCCAACCTGTTCGGCTAGCGTTTTTGCGGCGGAAAACCCCCGGCTGGCAATCGCGGCAACCGTATAGCCCCGCTGCGACAATAGACGCGCCAGCGCCACACCGACCTTACCGGCCCCGACGAACCCAAGCACAGGCAATGTGGCCATGTCCGCCTCCGCTGCCGTCAGCCGGCGGGCGCGGGCGTCGTCGCAACCGGCGCAGGCGCGATGCCCGGCCCCAGATCCTGTCCCAGCGGCGTCGGCGTTGGAATCGGCTCGCTGATGACGATGTTGACCGTGCACGACGCTTTCAGCATGTTCGTATTATCAAACACCGTCAGGCGGAATTGGTAATTCCCCGGCTCGTAAAAGGCCGGCACAAACTGTCCCAGCACCGATGTCGTTTCGACCGGTATGTTGTGATCCTCGCGCGGGGCGAAGTTTTCAAACGTGCTCGGCCCTTTGATCTCGAAACGATAGAAGGCGAAATTCTCGGTAAACGCCGTGCCGATCACGGTGATCGGCTCGAAAACAACCATACCGTTCGCCGGGACCTGAAGCTGAGCGCCGGGCATATCGCAGCCTTCAACCGGAGGCGGATTGGAGATGATTGTGCCAACCGGCGTAGGCGTCAGCGTCGGCGTCGCCAATACCTGCTGCGCCGGGTCTTCTTCTTCGAGTTGTACGCCGCTTGGGTCGATCGGCGCGCCGCCTTCGAGCGCGAACGGCGTCGGCGTGACAAACGTCCCGTCGCTCACTACCGGCTGAAAGACCGGCACGACATCGATGGTTTCGCGCAGCGTGGGCGCGACGACGCGCTGCACGCCGAGCACGACCAGCGCCGCTTCGGCCAGCAGGATCAACGCCGTCAGTGCGTTATCCCGGTGATAGCGCGCAATATCGCGCTCCAGTTCGAAGTACGTGCCGCGATATTCGGCCTGCGACTTCATCAATCTGTAGAAAGCGACAAAGACACCGGCCCCCAGCAGGATATAGAACGCTACGGCCGTTTGTTCGATGAAAAAGACCAGCCCTGTCATTCCGCCATGTTTCGCAACACGCCGCGCAGAATCGCCTCCAGTCTGGGGACGATCAGTCTGCCGGCTTCGAGCACTTCCTCATGGTTGGCGTCAGCGCCGGCGTCAAGCCGGTCGATGGCAAGATTGGTGATCCCCGAAAAGGCCAGCACGCGCATCCCCCCGTGCCGCGCGACCAGCACTTCGTGAACGGTGGACATGCCTACGGCGTCGCCGCCGAGCATACGCAGCATCCGCACTTCAGCCGGTGTTTCGAACGTCGGGCCGGACAGGCAGACATACACCCCTTCGCGCAGTGTGATCCCCGCTTCGCTGGCAGCCCGGTGAGCCTCCTGGCGTAGTTTCCGGTCGTAGGTTTGCGACATACCGATGAAGCGCTGGCCCAGTTCGGGATCATTCGGCCCCATCAATGGGTTATTGCCCGCCATGCCGACAAAGTTGATGTGATCGTTGATCAGCATGACGTCGCCCACGTGAAAATCCGGGTTCAGGCCGCCGGCGGCGTTCGTCAGGATCAACGTTGTCACGCCCAGTTCGCGCATCACGCGCACGGGAAACGTAACCTGCTGCGGCGTGTAGCCCTCATAGAAGTGAGCACGCCCGCGCTGCACGACTACCGGCTGCCCCTCAAGCATGCCGAGCACCAGTTCGCCGCGATGCCCTTCGACAGTCGACTGCGGCCACCCGGGAATATCGCGGTACGGCACAACATCGGCATCGACCAGCGTATCGGCCAGATGGCCCAACCCGGACCCAAGCACCAGACCAATACGCGGTTCAAGCGAAGTGCGCTCCCGAATCACACGGGCTGCAGCAGCGAAGTCCTTTCGGGTAAACGTCATCTTGTTCTCAACCTGTTGCGCCGCGTTCGGCAGTCCAGAATCAATCGGTAGATTATAGCGGCTGGCGGCAGGCGTAGCGAGGCTGCAATCAGCGCGGGCGTTTATTCGCGGGACAGGCGTGAACGCTCGGCTTCGTAGTCCTGCGGCGTGTCGACGTCGCGCAGAACACTGTCGGTATTCACGTTGACGTAGGCGATACGGTCGGCATGGGCGTTGATTACGTCACGCGGCGCGCCACCCGGCGGCAGGTCAAAAATCTCACGCCAGTAACGCCGGTCAATCAAAATCGGATGGCCGCGGCGCATCTGGTAACTCGGCGCGACAATGTCGCCCTTGCCTTCCGCATAAGCCATCAGCACCTGCTGGACGACGCGCGGTTGGATGGTCGGTTGATCGCCCAGAACGGCAAGCGCTGCGGCAACTCGATCCGGTAGCGCGCGCAGGCCCACCTGCAACGACGATAGCATCTCGCCCGTCGCGTAATCCGGGTTGAAGGCGGTCTGCACATCATAGGCTTCGGCTATGGCGCGTACCCTACCGGCGTCGCGCCCGGTGACGACGACGATGTGCTCCACCCTCGCCAGAATAAGCTGTTCAAGGATGTGTTCGAGGATAGTCTTGCCGTCAGTCCAGGGCAGCAGCACCTTGTGCTGGCCCATACGGCTGGAAAGGCCCGCCGCCAGCACCACCGCCCCGACCGGGCGCTGGACTTCGTGAACCGGATCGGCAGCCCGCGCCGAACCAAGCGCCACCGTGGAAACGCGCGGCGAGCGCAGAACCAGCCGCGCGATCAGACGGGCGCGGGCGCGCAGATAGCCGCTTTCCGGCGTCGCGTTGAGAAAGACGGCAACCCGCGCATCCGGCGGTACGCCTTTCAAGCCCAGCGTTTCGTCGCGCAACACCTGAGCCATCCACGGCGATTTAACCGGCGCGCCATAGTAAAAGCCATAGCGCTCGATCATGGCCTCCGGGTTGTAGACGTGTGCCTCGTCGAGTGGCTGCCCAAGCGCCGCAATGGACGCTACCGGTATCACCAGCGTCGTTTCGGGCGGGATGACCGGCTCGTGCGGGTACGGCGCTTTGAACGGCAGCCGGCGCGCGCCATCCGCCTCGATCAACAGCACGTCGGCATCGACCGAATCGAGCAGCCATGGCACCGTATTCAGCGCCGGGCCGTAGACCTTTCCCGCGTGGATTTCGTCGTAGACAAAGGTGAAGTTATGGCGGTTCAGGCTATCGGCCACAGCCTCGCGAGTCAATGAGCGTACCGCCGCCGGAAACAGGTCGAGTTGATCTTCGCCGATGCGAGTGGTCGTCGTGGCCAGCACACGCCACCCGGCATCGACCAGCTCGTAGCCGAGCGCCAGCAACGTCGAGGTTTTGCCGCCCGCGCCGACAAACGAGATCACGTCTCCCCGCCGGACGTTAAAGGCCGCGCTTAGCTTCATGCAACTCCGCCAGATATGGCCGTACCTGCGGCGCAGCGAAAACCGCTTCGAGTACGCCGCCGCCGACCGCCAGCGATTTGTCGGAAATGGTGAAGCAGTGTTCGCGCCGGGCGCGCGGGTCGAGATCGCCGATTTTCATGCCGGCATCGACCCACACCCGCTCGTGGATCAAGCCGCGCAGCACACCGGGAAATGGCGCGACGATGCGCGCTTCGCCGATCGTGGCGATGAGCTGTCCCGTTTCGACGCGATCGCCAATCGCTGCATGCGCCGCCACATGCCCGGCGACCGGAGCGCGCAGCACCCGGCTGTGTGTTTGCCCCTTCACCGGCCCCGGCTCGCCGGTGTCGGCTTCAGCCGAACCGTCCAGAATCACCCGGCCAAGCCAGTGTCCGCGGTTGGTTTCAATAACGGCGTGACAATCCACGCCGGCAGTGTAGCCCGGCCCCAGCGCCACCACGAACGGCGCGTCGTCGATGCGTGTGTCGGGGTTGACCTTCTGCATGCGCGCGTCCACCACGATCACAGGCTCCAGCGCGCGCCACACGTCACCGCTTTCGTCCACGAGCACCGGCACAATGCCCTCATCGAGCAGGCGTCGGGCCGTATCGACATCGGGCGCAAAGCGCGCGGTCACGCCTTCAATTGCGACTTCGCCGCTGTAGACAGCTTCGCCATAACTGACCGCCCGGCGCACGAACACCGGCGCGGCCAGTTCGGTGACGACAACGGGAAAACCCGCGCGGTGCAAGCGGTAAATCGCCCCGCTGCCGAGGTCGCCCCCGCCGCGCACCACTACCCGGGCACGATTAAAAAAGGCCAACACCCTGCTCCCGCAATGCCGCCACAACCCGATCTGGCGTGAGCGGCAATTTGTCGATCCAGACGCCGGTCGCGTCATGAACGGCGGCGGCGATGGCAGGCGCAAGCGGGATAAACGGCATTTCGGCCATGCCACGCGCGCCCCACGGGCCAATCGGGTCGGCATATTCGAGGATGACCGACTTGACCTCAATGGGCACGTCAAGCACCGTCGGAATGAGATAAGTCGACAGATGAGGGTTGCGAATCCGCCCCTGTTCCGAAATCAGATTTTCCATCACCGCATAACCGAGCGCCTGCACGACCGCGCCTTCAATCTGGCCCTGAATCATCGCCGGGTTGATCGCATGGCCGACGTCGTTGGCGCTGATGACGCGCAGGACGCGCACAAACCCAAGTTCGATGTCGACCTCGACCTCGACCGCCTGCGCTACATAGCCATAAGCGAAATTCGGCTCCGATTTACCGGTCATGGGGTCGTATGGCGTCGTCTTCGGCGGGCGATACTGGAAGGTCGCTTTCGCCGGTCGTTCCTCGTTACGCCATAGCTCCAGCGCGCGTTCCGCCGCGCCCTTAATCGCGTTTCCGGCCATGAAGGTCAGACGCGAGGCGGAGGCGCTGCCCGCCGTCTGCGTTTCGGCGGTGTCGTGGGTGATCAACTGCACGCGCTCCAGCGGCACGCCGACAGCTTCAGCGGCCATCTGCACGAAAACCGTATGCGCGCCCTGCCCGACTTCCGCGCCGCCCTGCCGCACGATGACCTGCTCAATCTCGCTGCCGCCATACAGCTCAACCGTCGCCCAGTTCTGTTCCGGGAACCCGAAGCTGTAACCGATGTTCTTGTAGCCACAGGCAAAGCCGATGCCGCGTCGCAGCGCCGGGTTTTCGGGCTGAGGCAGGGGCGGGTGTTCCCAACGCCCATCGGGGCCGCGCGTCCAGAAGCTCTCACGAGCGCAGGCTTCGATGACCTGCGGCATGGAAACGCCCTTGGGCAGCGGCGTGCCGACCGACAGAATACTGCCCTCGCGGATGGTGTTCAGCTCGCGCAGACGGATCGGGTCCATGCCCAGCGCTTCGGCCAGCCGGTTCATCTGCCCTTCGGCGGCAAAGCAGCCCTGCGGCGCGCCAAAACCGCGAAACGCGCCGGTCGGGATATTGTTGGTCGCCACGGCGTAGGTATCGACGCGCACGTTCGGGATTTCATACGGCCCGGTCACCATCAGGTTGGCGTTGCCCAACACCTTGGGTGACGTATAGGCATATGGCCCGGCGTCTCCGATGACCTCCGCTTCGACCGCCACCACCTTGCCGGCGCGAGTCGCTCCCCAGCGGGTTTTGATGGTGATCGGATGGCGCTTGTGATGGTACAGAATGGATTCTTCGCGGCTCCAGATGATCTTTACCGGACGCTGCAGCGCGTGGGCCGCCAGCGCCAGCACGATCTGGACGGACATATCCTCGCGCCCGCCGAATGCGCCACCGATGGCAGGATAGATCACGCGCACCTGTTCCGGCGGCAGGTCGAGCGCGTGGCAGATTTGCTCCTGATCTTCGTGCGTCCACTGGCCGGCAACCAGAACCGTCACCCGGCCCTGCTCGTCGATATAGCCCAGTCCGGCTTCGGGCTGAAGGTAGGCATGTTCCTGATAGCCGGTTTGATACGTACCCTCGACGATCACATCGGCCTGCGCCCACGCGCTCTCGACATCGCCATGGCGAATGCGGTAGCGCGCGATGATGTTGCCGGGATACCTCGGCATCAGTTGCGGCGCGTCGGGCCGCATGGCTTCTTCAGGATCGAAAACCGCCGGCAGGTCTTCATAGGTCACCTGAATCAGGCGGCAGGCTTCCGCCGCGATGGCCTCGCTTTCGGCCACTACCACCGCGATGCAGTCGGCGTAGCAGCGCACGATTTCGCCATCCGGGTTGCGGCTGCCCGGCCCGCACAGCACCGGTTGATCCTTCGTGACCAACCCATACTCGTTATTCGGGACATCTGCGGCGGTGAAGATGCGAACCACGCCGGGCAACGCTTCGGCGGCGCTGGTGTCCAGCGCCACGACGCGCGCATGCGCCCGGTCGCTGAAACGCAGTTTCATCCACAATTGACCTTCGAGATCGATATCGCCGGGATATGGCGTCTCGCCTGTCACCTTGCCCAGCGCGTCAATACGCCGGATGTTCTTTCCGATGTGAAGTTGTCCGTTCCTGGACACGGCTACCTTCCAGTGTCGTCTTGAGGCTGAATGCGTAGATCGGGAACCAGCGGTCGAACGGGTTGCCGTTGACGCAGGCGCTCCAGTTCGTTCGCCATAATGCGGCGCAGGATGGCCACCGATGTCGCATAGGTCGGTTCGACGCCGGCATAGCTCAGGTTGCCAGCGCCGAGGTTTTTGCCTTTGCTCATCGGCGTATCCGACGCATAGTGCAGAAAACCGATATCGAAGGGCGCGCCATACAGGTTCACAATTTCGTTGTACGGGTGGCGCTGGGGCCGCACCGCCTCATAGACGGACGACAGATACGGCCCGGCTTCCATCTCGATGACCGTATAGCCCTCGTGATAGAAAACGCTCATATAGCGCCGGTTCTGGAGAAACGTCCCCAGCGAACTGATGGCCTTCTGATTGTCCAACACCATGCCATAGACCATGTACGGCGCGACATCACTGGCATTGAAACAGTTGTTGAACAGATAGGTATTCTGCGAGTGTTCGTCATGGACGACGTTCGAGATCATCACGTCGCCGATACGCCCGTTGAGCGTCGCCGCCTTGCCCATGACGTACACGCCGAGAAGCTGCTCGATGTTCTCCGTCACGCGCGAGAGCAGTTCATAGGCCGCAAGACCGAGCGGATAGTCGATGTTGAGGATGACGGCGTCGCTTTGTGGCAACAGGCCGAAGTCGCACGCCTCGCACAGGCGCGGGTCGAGCCACTCCGGATTCAGGCGGCTTAGCTCGATAACCTGAGTCTCGATTTCGAACCCGTGACGGCTGGCAATCCGGCGAATGCCAATCGCTTCCTCATCGGCGTACTGCTGAGCGAGCGCGTCCTCGCCACTATCGTTCAGATACTTCTTCAGCACGTAGTAGAGGAAGTTATCGAGGTTGCGCGCGCCCCCCTCCTGCTGGATGCGCGCGTATTCGGCTAACAAATCCTCGTGCCCGCGCGAGCGAATGTATTCGATCAGCTGCGATTCCTTGCGCCGCGCAAACCCCGACAGCAGATTCACCAGCGAATGGGTATTGCTGGAGACGAAATAGACGGGCCGGTCGCGCAGATCGAGCGAATCGCCCAGCGCCGCCTCAATCTCTGACCACCATTGCACCGTGCCACGCCGGTAATCGGCCAGCGATCCCGACAGCAGACGCAGGCCGATCTTCTTCTGCGCGCGCGCCATGGCCTTCAAATTGCTGAAGAAGCGATCCCCCCACACGATTTCCAGCCGCTGCACGTCCTGTTCCGGCATATTGAGCGCATCGGCCAGCATCACCACCTCGTCTCCGGTCAACGGCTCGCGCCGGTCGTCGCTCTGCGCCAGAAACTCGCTCACGACCTGTTTTTGCAACAGGAAATGCAGCTTGTTCCACTCGATCTGGTACGCAGTCAGCATTGGAATCAGGTCGTCGATGTCGGAGCGACTGGCGATAAAGACAGCCAGCGTGTGCTTGCCATCGTAGTGAGTGCGACGGCGGCGTCCGGGCGCGTAGACGCGCTCCCATTCGGTGACAGGATAGCCCTCATTCAGAAACGATGATTCCACCTGCCCGACAAGCACGTAGTTGACGTCCGGCATGACCGGCGGCAGGCGCAGACTGCTGTAGACGAGGGCCGCGGCATCCGGCTCGGGCCGGCGTGCGCCGAAGTGCAGCGATGAGTCCATCGCCATATGCGTCTCGACGAGCGTTTCGATCTGAATGGTATGTGTCGAGCGCAACAGCGAATAGTAGGTTCGCATGTATAGCTCGATTTCTTCGCTGCCTGTTCTGGGTACGGTCCGATCCATGATCGCCTCCCAAACTTACTTCGAGCGCAGCTCCCGGTTGATGCGCCGCAGGCGTTCGCGGTCAGCGGCCCGGCGCTTCAGCATCTCTTCGCGCTCCTTAAGCAGCTGGCTGTCCTTGATCACATCGATTTCGCGCTTTGGCGCGGTCACGGCCAGAATAATCGCCGCCAGCGATCCAAGCACCACGAATACCAGCGCGGCAAACGCCAGCCGCATCAGGTCTGGCGGCATTTCGTTGCCGCGAAAACCCGGCACGATACCCCGCGCCAGATCAATGGCGGAAGGGGCCAGAAAATAGCTGACGATCGCCAGCGCGACGAACATCAGAAAACCCATTAGCGGCCAGAACCGGCGCATCCCGGTCGCATTGCGTTCCTGTCTGAAGCCCATAAGCCATCACTCCTTTACCGGCGCGCGCCCTGCCGCCGCGAAAGCCTCGATGATCTTATAATAACCCGTACACCGGCACAGATTACCCGTAATGCTGTATTCGATCTGCTGGCGCGTTGGCTGTGGATGTTCCTCAAGCAGCTTGGCCCCGGCCATCAGAAAACCGGGAGTGCAGTAGCCGCACTGCACCGCGCCATGCTCGATGAACGACGACTGGATCGGATGGAGCGTGCCGTCCTGATCCAACCCCTCCACCGTGACGATTTCGGCATGGTGCGCGCGCGGGGCCGGGACCATACATGCCATGACGGCAACGCCGTCCAGAAACACCGTGCAGGCCCCACACTCGCCCTCGGCACAGCCTTCCTTCGTGCCGGTCAGGTGCAGGTCTTCGCGCAGGAAGCGGAGCAGCGTCTTGTCGTGGCCGGTCGTCGCCGTGTAGCGCTGGCCGTTGACGGTGGTTTCGATCATCGCGCCGGGCTGGTGCTGCGCGCGTACCTTCAGGCCCTCGACGACACGCGCCTGATTCGGCCCCCAGAGCATCGGCGGATTTTCGGGCCAGCGAGCAGCCTGTTCGTTCGCAGCCAGCGCCACCAGCGCGCGCCTGACCAGAACACGCACGGCTTCTGTCCGGTACGCGGCGGTGCTGCGAATGTCGTCAATCGGGCGCGACGTTGTTGCGGCAATACGCGCGACCTGAGCTATCGTCTCGTCCGTCAGGCGTTGCCCGATCAGTGCGGCTTCGGCCTCCGGCGCGCGAATGACCGTAGGCGCGACGCTACCCAGTGCAATGGCGGCGCGGCTGACGACTTCGCCGTCCAGCGCCACGATTACGGCGGCGTTCACGACCGAGATTGCCTGCGCGCGCCGCAACCCAAGCTTGAGAAACACGCCGCGCTCGTTTTCGGCCATGGCGCGGAAGGAAATCCCCGTCATCAGTTCGTTGGGCTGCATTACCGTGCGGCGCAGGCCGGTATAAAACTCGCGCAGCGGAACCGTGCGTTCGCCATGAACGCTTGCCAGCGTGACCTCGGCATCGAGCGCCAGCAGCGGCGCAATCGTATCATTGGCCGGCGATGCCGTGATGAGATTGCCGGCGATCGTGCCGCGATTGCGAATCTGCGGAGCGCCGACTTCCCAGCAAGCCTGTGCCAGCGGCAGCGCTCGCTCCACAATCAGTTGGCTGCCAACGGCGTGGTTGTGGTTCACCAGCGGCCCAAGGTGAATGCGGTCGCCTTCCAGCGCAATCCGGTCTAACCCGTAGACGCGGGAGATGTCGATCAGGGCGCGCACGCCGGGACGCAGGCCACGCTCGATTTCGATGATGATATCCGTGCCGCCGGCGATCACCCGCGCTGCTTCGCGGTGTTCATCCAGCAGTTGAAGCGCTTCGTCGATGGAGGTGACGCTGAAATAGTGATCCCACATGATTCGCAACCTTTGCTGGCGCTAACTCGTTCTGAAACTCAACTTCATTGCTGGCGGAACGCGCGTTATGTTCCCTGTTTCGTTTCCGGCTCGATTTCAAGCAGCGTCACCGGATTGATGTTCATGACGCACGTGTCGCCATATTTGGTTTCCACGGTGGCACGCCGGTCCCAGGTATGGACGTGACCGTGGAGTAGATAGCGAGGCCGGTACCAGTCCATAAAGGTCAGAAACGCTTTAAACCCGGTATGCGTCAGGTCGGGCAGATCGTGAATGCCTCGCGGCGGCGAATGCGTCACCAGCACATCGACGCCCCGCCCGTAACGCCAGCGACGTGGGAGCAACCGTGGGGCCGCGCTGAGGACGAGGCGGCGCATATCGACATCCGAGTACTGGATCGCCCCCTGGTTGTAGCGCATCGAGCCTTCGAGGCCATAAAACGAGATGCCGTTGTATGTAATCAGCCGCCCGTGTAAATCCTCGCCGCCCGGCGGATATTCCCGGTAGCGTTCATCGTGGTTGCCGCGCACATAAAACAGCGGCACGTTGAGTACCGACGTGATGAACTCCAGATAGGTCGCCGGCATGTCGCCACAGCTTATAATAAGATCAACGTCGTGATAACGGCGTCGCAGATGCGCCGCGTTTTCCATTTGCTGAACGACTGTATCGCTAACACAAAGGATCTTCACAGTAAATCTCGTCCAATTCGCGGCGCACGTCCCTCTCCCGCCGGTATCATGCTTCGGCTTCCGCCACCTCTCCCAGCCACTGCATCGGCTGGCCCGTACCGCCGCGCCGCAGCATCACGATTTCCGCCATGATGCTGAGCGCGATTTCCTTCGGCGTTTCTGCCTGCAGCTCCAGTCCAATCGGGGCGCGCACGCGCTGCAACTCGGCGGGCGTCAGGCCATGCCGTTCCTGAAGCGCCTTTACCGTCAATGCCCAGCGCCGGCGGCTGCCGATCAGGCCGATATAGCCAGCATCGGTCTTGAGCAGCGCCGGAATGAGCGCCAGATCGACCGGCAGGCCGCGCGTGACCGCGGCAACATATGTATTGCGGTTGATGGCGATACGATCCGGGATTTCCGCCGGCTGGCAAACGACATACTCGTCCATGCCGGGCAGATAGTCGGGATTGCAGTAATCCGGGCGGTCGTCGGACAGTACGACGCGATAATCCATCCATTTACCAAGCTCCGCCAGCGCCTTGCCCACATGCCCGCCGCCGATCACAACCAGCGTCGGCGCGACAGCGATCGGTTCGATGAAAATCTGCACCGTACCGCCGCAAACTCCGGGGTCGCCGGCGTCAAGGTCATTCAGGCTGTACGTGGGCATGCGGGTTGTGCCGTCGCGCAGCGCCGCCAGCGCTTCGGCGATCACGCGCTGTTCCAGCATACCGCCGCCCACAGTCCCGACGATGGAACCATCGGCGCGCACCAGCATCTTGCTGCCCTCGTGCCGGGGAATGGAACCGCGCACGCTGACGACTGTGGCCAGCGCCACCGGGTCGCCGCGCTTGTGCGCCTCAAGCAGCGCGGCGTAGACCGCTTTCACATCATCCATCGCCGTTGATCTCCACGTCACCCAAGTAAACCCGCTGCGAGTCATCGCCCGGGTCTGAGGAAAGACGCTCGAACGACACCGGATCATAGTAGCCGAGGACAACACGGTAACGTCCGGGCGGAACCTGTGCTAAGTCTACCATAATTGTTTCCGTGAACACGCCGGGGATCCAGTTACCCGGCGGCAGCGTATCCTGCCACGGGCGCTGGTCGATCTGAGCGACGATCCGTTCATCATCGCCAAGCACGTGAACGAACAGCTTGTAATCGCCTTCGGCGGCCTGCGCCGTGCCCCATGTCAGCCCAAGCGCAAGCTGTCCTGTAGCAGGGTCATAGGACAGTTCAGGTTCATAGAGCAAAATGCGCCCATCCTGAAACGTCGCATAGGGCGGTTCATCGGGCAACGCGACGCCGGCATCGGCCGCAAGCTGGTAGAACCAGTGATGATAAGGCATGTAGTGGCCGCCCGGCGTTTCCGGCACGACTCGAATTTGCGTTGGCGTCGTCATTAGCTCATGCGGGATCAACACCGGCACTTCAAGCCACGCACCAGGCAGCGCCGGTATCCAGCGTCGCGCGACCGCATTGCCATTGACATAGACAGTATACGTCCCGGCGTTGACCGGATGCAGGCGTGTGACCATCAGCACGTCGCGCGCGGCGTCTTCCGGCCTGATCTCGAACGTTTCTTCGCCGTTGATGCGGCGTCCGCCATCGAGAACGAGGCAACTCTCGTCGCCACAGCCGACCACCCGCTGCTCGTAGACGTCGGTCGGGAAGCCGCCCAGCCGTTCGGCGTCGCGCCACTGATACCGGTGGGCCTGTTCGCTGGCGACATTACCGACATCGACGGTTTCGAAGCGTCGCCCGCCCCGGCTCTCGATCAGGGCGAGAATCGACGGCTGGGCGGGCTGTTCACCGCGGTCGGTCGCGGCCCAGTCCGGCGCGTAAATGCCCTGCGTCGGGGCCGCCAGCGCAACGTTCGCCTGCTCGTCCAGTTCAACCGGGTAGACGGCCAATTCACGCGCGTAGAGGCTGGTATCGGCCAGATAGCCAAGCCCATAGCCATGGCCATGGCCGTAAGATGCAATCAGGTCGGGCCGCGCGTTGTCCAGATATTCCGCGACCGCACCCGGCCCGTTGCGCCACGAAAGCGCCGCGCCCGGCGTCGTCAGCCCGACGATATCAATCGTTATGCGCCCGCCCAGATAGCGCATCATGCCGGTGTCATGTACGGCGACGACCGCGTCCTCCGGCGCATTGGCCGCCAGCCAGCGCGCCATCTGCAGCGGCTGTTCGTAGACATAACCGGCATTCAGCAGGAAACGACCGTAAAAGGGCGCGAACGTGACCGCCAGAAAGACAACCGAGATCAGCAGGAGCGCCTGCCCTATCCATGACGCGCGCCGGGGCCAGAAAGCGACGCCCCAGGCCGCCAGCGGATACAGCAGCGCGATCAGCGGCATCTGATAGCGCTTGAAATGCCAGAACGCCGTATCGAGCGTGGCGATGGCGGCAGCGGCGGCGGCCAGCCAGACGAGCAACAGCACGCCCACCAGCCGGGTATCGCGTCGCCGTAGCAGCCCGACCAACCCGACCAGCGCCAGAATGGACAAAACGAAGGGAAAGTACCAGCCCTCGCGCGCGTTGTAGCCGGTCAGCAGTTCCAGACCAATGCGAGTGGCGTTCCCGAAAATCGTGCCGGCGATGGCGTCGAAATAGGGCGGGATCATGCCGAGAACCGACTTGGCCTGATTGCCCGACGCCACCGCCGAACCTGTAATCCATATATTGACCAACGGCTGCACGACGATCGCCAGTACAGGCAGCGCCAGCCAGAACAATTCAGGCCGCTTCCGGAGCGCGCGGCCAACGTGCAGGCCATACCCGCGTAACACGCGTAGCAGCAGCAACCCGGCGGCGATGACCGCCAGCAGGCCCCCCTCAGGACGTATCAATGCCAGCAGCGCCCCGGCAACCGCGCATCCCGGCACATCACGCCGCACGACCGTATACAGCGTCGCCAGCACCAGCAGGATGACGATGCCCGTTTCCATGCCGCTCATATAATGCCAGGCGACCGGGCCGGACAGCGCAAAGGCGACCGACGTCAGGACGGCGCTGCGTGGCGTCGCAAAGCGCCGCGCCAGCAGGAAAACAAGCCACGCGGACCCGGCCAGCGCCAACCCGCCAAGCGCCATTGCCCACAGACCGAGATTCAGCCCGTCGAAGCCGAGCAACACGCCGAGCGCCAGCAGATAGGGATAGAGAAAACTGGTCGCGCCCGAACTCGGCGGTAGGCCGGGGTTATAGACATAAGGCTGCCCCGCGGCGATCTGCCGGGCGTACTGGAAGTGAATATAGACATCGTCCAGCGGCATGACGTACTCGCCACGCCCCGCCGCCAGCGAGCCAAAGGCATAGACAAGAAAAACCGCCCCCGCCAGCGCGCAGCACAGCCCCCAGATAAGAAGCGAGCGCCTGTGCCAGACGCTCGGGTTGGCCCTCATCGGCTGCATCGTGTTCCATCGTGTAATTCGCCCATGTGGCAAGTGTACAGAACGGAATCCGGTTTTCAATAGCCACGCGGCGATGATGTGGGCTGTCCGTGTTAAAGAGGCCAGACCATCTCCTCTCCAGAACGCGGATTCTGCGGATTCTGGAGAGGAGGGCTGGATGAAAACAGAAACGACGTTACTGGCTATAGCCGTTGGCAAACGTGTCGATCATCAGGCGCACGTCGCTGCCGAGCGGATAGAGGATCGGGCAGGTCGCGCCGTAGGAGACGTATTCCCGCACCTTGGCCTTCACCTCATCGGGCGTGCCGGACGCAGTAATCAACTGCACAACGTCGTCGGGAACCAGCTTCATCGCTTCCTCGATCTGTTCCTCGGTCGCGGGCCACGTCAGCACCTGCGCGATTTCGTCGAGCAGTTCCTGGCGCACGCCGCTGGCCTTCATGATATGCGGCTGCTGGCCCAGATACTGCGTCACCAGCTTGCGCGCGGCGTCGAGCGCCTTTTTACGGTCTTTATCGACCGAGCAGACGACTAACTGCGGGCGGTCGATGTCGTCCAGCCGCCGCCCCGCCTTGCGCGCGCCGATCTCAAGCTGTTGCAGCGCCTGCTCGTTATATTGCGGCGAAACAAGATAGTTCAGCACCACGCCGTCGGCTATCTCGCCGGTCAACGCCATCATTTGCGGGCCGGTCGCGCCGATGTAAATCGGCACGTTGCGCGGTTCCTTGCGCCCATGCACCACGTCGAGTTCCACATCGGTCAGGTGGACAAACTCGCCATGAAAGGTCACGCGCTTGCGCGCCAGCAGGTCGCGCACCACCGTGACAACTTCGCGCATCGCCAGCAGCGGCTTGGTGCGGTTGATGCCGACTTTCGAGGCTAACGGGTCCCACCACGCGCCGATACCGCAGATGATGCGGTTCGGAGCCAGATCGTCCAGCGTCAGAAACGTCGCGGCGATCACGGCGGCATTGCGCGTCCAGTTATTGATGACGCCGGAACCGATTTTAATGCGGCTGGTCGTGGCGGCGAAGGCCGCCATCGGCACAATCGCATCGCGCACGAGCCGACTTTCAGCCTGCCAGACCGCCTCAAAATTGCGCGATTCGGCGTACTGAACGTACCTGATCGCGTCTTGCAGCGGGTGCGCGTCCTGAAGATAAAGAGCAACTCGATCTGCCATCAAAGAATCTCCTGAGTCGAAAAGAGATGTTCAGGCCCGCCCCACCAGAGGAGACGCAGAAAGCGAACGACAGCCAACCGTTTCGTCAGCCCGCCGGGTTATCCGGCGTGGCAAGATACAGGGATTCGCTGGTTCGGTTGCCGTTGAGCCGGAGATAGCGTTCCAGATCTTCCGGCAGATCAATATCCAGCGCCAGCCTGGGCGAATGGTAGCGGCGGACGGCAGCGCCGGCGGCTTCCGCGGCGGCGATGTGCCGCGCGTAGCTGCCCGCGCCATAACTATATCTTATCAGGCCCGGCGGACGAACGAGCATGGCGTTGGTTCCATCCTCTTCGTCGTCGGTTGCCACCACGACCGTGTTCCGGTTGCGCCCCAGATCAATCATGGCCATGAGATCTTCAGGCTCGATCAACGGCAGGTCGGCGGGCAGGATGAGCACGGCGGCCCCTTTCCAACTCGCCACGACCTGAGTTGCGCGCATCAGCGCGGTATTCAGTTCCGGCGTACCGCTTTCCATCACCGTATACGCGCCCAGTTCCCGCGCAACGGCGTGCGCCCGGCTGTCACGGCTGATCACCAGCGAACCGGCCACCTGCGGAACCTGCTGAACAACACGCAGTACATGGCGCAGCAACCCTTCAGCGAGCTTGCTGCGCTCTTCCGGTGATAGGACTTCCGACAAACGGCTCTTCGCGCGGACGAATGGCTTAACCGGGATGATCACCCAGAGACTCATTACGCCCCCAACTATTTATCCAATCCAGCATCTGACCGGCCAGTCTGGCGCGATCAGCCTGTGTCTTCATCAGCGTATCAAAGGTTGTGGCGCGTGCGACGGGGATATTTAGTCCTGCGTCGCGTTCATCAAACACATAACCGTTGATGAGATCGCCGTAATAACGAGCGACCGCTGCGGCTGATGGTTCATACCCCAATTCTGCCATGAGTTTGGCGGCAGGACCCTTGACAGCGTTACCCTCGATAATCGGGCTTAAAGCCACGCGGGGAACATCGCGCGCCAGCAGTAGTTCGCGCATACCCGGCACAGATAAGATCGGCGCGATCGACAGCCATGGATTGCTCGGCCCGAACAGGATGGCGTCGGCCTCGCCTATCGCTCGCGCCACATCCTCGGAAACCGACGCCCCTTCCAGACCTCGATAGCGGATCGCGGTTGCGACCGGCTGCCAGCGGTAGCGCACGAAATACGTCTGAAATTCAAGCTCGCCGTGTTCGACCGTATCGACGACGGTGGCGACCTCGGCATCGGTCATCGGCAGCAGGCGCTGCGGCACGCCCAGCCGGGCGCGCAACTCGTCCATGACTTGCGTCAGCGTCCGGCCCTGCCGCAGCCACATCGTTCGCAGCAGGTGCGTGGCCAGATCACGGTCGCCCAGCCGGAACCAGCCTTCCTCGCCATAGCGGCGCAGCGCTTCCAGCATATGCGCCGTGTCTCCGGCAATACCCCAACCGTTGACCGGATCGACCAGACCGGAAAGCGTATACAGCACCGTATCCAGATCGGGGCAAACGCGCAGCCCATAATGCCAGAAGTCATCGCCGGTATTGACGATGATCGTCAGCCGTTCGGGTTCGAGAATCTGCGCCAGCCCGTGCGCGAGTTTCGCGCCGCCAACGCCGCCTACCAGTACAACAATCCGGTTTAGCGCCACAACACCGCCTCTTCCAGCGGGCGGCGCGTCTTCTCGCGCTGCTCGGCAGGATAGCCGAGCGTGAGTAGCGCCTGCGGCTGCCAGTCAGCAGGCAGGGCCAGCACCTCACGCACGGCATCCGGCGCGAACAACGGCGCGCACATCCAGCACGCGCCCAGCCCGGCATTCGCCGCCGCCAGCAACAGGTTCTGCCCGGCCATAGCCGTGCTTTGAACCGCCATCAGATATTCATTACGCGACCGTCGCTCGTCCGGATAGCTGTCCATATCGGCCATCGTCAGGCACAGGACGATGACGACCGGCGCGCCGGCAATCCGGCTGTAAGAGCGAGTCGCGTCCTTTTCAATCACATCATCCGGCACGCCATCAGCCTTCAGGTCGCGGCGCAGGCGCTCGCCCATCGCCCGCGCCAGACCTTCCTTGCAGGCCGCCGTTTCGACGACGGCAAAGCGCCAGGGCTGGCGGTTATGCGCTGATGGAGCCCAGATCGCCGCATCCAGCAGCGCTTCGACGACCGGGCGCGGCACGGGACGGTCGAGATAACGCCGGATCGACCGCCGCCCGTAGATGACTTCTTTCAGGTCCGCCATCGCTTTTCCGCGCCTACCCTAACGATACAAATCCTGCTCGACGGCGCGAATCAAATCGGACGCGCGCCCGTCCTGTTTGGGGAAATTCAGGCCGCGCAGCAGCACGACGGGACGACCTTCATCGGCCTCCCCGGTCAGCAGACATGCCGCCGACGCCACCATGTCGGCATAGGCCTGAACGCTGACGCGCAGCTTGCGCCCGAACAGGTCCTCGCGCCCGCGCAGATCGAGCGCCGCCGGCATGCCGGCAACGCCGATGGCGACGCCTACATTGCCAATGCGGAAAGGCCGCCCATGCGAGTCGCTGATGACAATGCCAACGTCCGCGCCGGTCGCAGCCTGAAGTTCCGCGCGCAGCCGCGCCGCCGAAGCATCAGGATCGAGCGGCAGCAGCAGCACGCGCTGGTCCCCGCCTTCGATGTTGGACTGGTCGATACCCGAATTGGCCGAGACAAAGCCCAAACGATGCTGCGTCACCAGAACGCCATGCCCAAGACGCGAGATGCGGGCGCTTTCCTGAAGCACCAGTTCGACGATGCGCGGGTCCTTCTGCGCCTCGGCGGCAATACGCAATGCCTCTTCGCCCGGCTGCACCGTCGCCAGATCCACATAGCGCCCTTCAGCTTTCGAGACGATCTTGGATGTGATCACCAGCGCGTCGCCGTCCTCAAGCCGGATATCGGCCCGCGCCAGCGCCTGAAGAATAAGCTCGGTCAGGTGGTCGCCGGGCTGAACCAGCGGAATACCCGGCAACGCGACTGCCGAGAGTGCTACGGCCTGTTGAGTCAAAATCTCAGACACCAGTTATACGAATCCCCGCGCCCTTGATACCATATTTCCGGTTGATGTAAAGGATCACCGGAGTCAGCGCCTCGGCAGCGACGGCGTTCGCCAGCGGGCCGGCGTCAATCGGGCGCATTCCCGCCGCCTCGACCAGCTTCATGACCTCAGATTTGGCCTCTTCATCGTCGCCGGTGACCAGCACGTCGCAGTCAATAATGCCACGCGGGTCCTTGAGCTTCGTGGCGCTGACATTCTGGAACGCGGAAACGACGCGCACGTTATCCCCCACCAGCGCCTGAGCTTCCTGCGCCGCCGATCTGCCTTCGGGAATGTAAACCGTGCGAACGTCAGGCGGCTGCATCGGGACTGTGATATCAATAAGAATCTTCCCGTCGAGCTGATCCCGGATGCTTTCCAGTGTGGCCTTATGCGCGCTGTACGGCACGCTCAGCACGACGATGTTCGCCTGCGCCGCCGCGTCGGCATTGGCCTGCCCCGCCAGCAGGTCCGCGCCCAGTTGCGCGTTCAGTTCCTTGGCGTGAGCCGCTGCCCGCTCGGCATCGCGCGAGCCGATGATGACGCGGTAGCCCTGAAGCGCCCAGCGCATGGCCAGCCCGGTTCCTTCCTTGCCGGTTCCCCCAATGACGGCGATGGTGAGCAAGGTTCGATCATCAAGTGTCATCTGCGTCAATTCCTTCCACGTAGTCGCATTCGTTCAGGCTCCGAGCGCCGCTCTGGCGTTGGCTTCGTAGCGCGCCCAGACAGCGGGCGCGAGCGCACGGGCCTCCTCGGCAATCGCCCGTTCATCCAGCGTGAGCAACTGGCGGTCGCGCATCAGCACGCGACCGTCCACGATAGTGGTCGTCACCATCGAGGCCTCAAAGCCGAATAGGATGTGCCACGGGAGATTGCCGTCGGTAAGCGGCGTAAACGGATGATAGTCTACCAGAATCACGTCTGCCGGCGCACCTATCGCGATTTCTCCGAGGCGGGTTCCGAAGAACGCGCGCGCCAGTTCCGCATTGCGATAGACCGCTGCGCGAACAATATCAGCGCCATTGGCGCGGCGCGGGTCGCGATTGACGACCTTGTGCAGCAGATAGGCGGCCTTCCAATCGGCCCACATGTTATTGCTGAAACCGTCGTTACCCAGACACAGCCTGACGCCCTCGCTCACCATCGTGTCGAACGCCATCGCGCCCACCGCATTATTCATGTTGGAACGCGGCTGGTGTGTGACCCACGTCCCGGTTTCGAGCAACAGCCGGCGTTCGTCATCATCGATGTGAACGCAGTGCGCGGCGATTGTCTTCGGGCCAAGCACGCCCAGATCGCGCAGGCGGTGGAGCACGCGCTTGCCGTACCTGTTCAGGCTGTCCTCTTCGTCGGCCTCGTGCTCGGCGACGTGAATGTGAAAGCCCTCGCCAACCGGATTCTGATCGACACACTGCGAGAGGGTTTCATCGCTCAGCGTCAGGCTGGCGTGCAGCCCGAACGTGCCGCGCAGCCGTGGATGGTCGCGCACGGCCTGCATGAAGCGCCGGTTTTCGGCAATCCCCGCCTCGGCCTTCTCGCGCCCATCGCGGTCGGTCACTTCGTAGCACAGCACGGCGCGCAGCCCGGCCTGCTCCACGGCTTCGGCAATGACATCGAGGCTGCCATCAATAAAATTGGGGCTGGCGTGGTGGTCAAACAGTGTCGTCGTGCCATGCTTCACCGCGTCGACCAGACAGACCAGCGCGCTGGCACGCACCGAGTCGCGGTCGAGCGCTTTGTCGAGCGGCCACCAGAGGCGCTCCAGAATTTGCGGGAAATTCTCCGGCGCGGGGCCGGGAATCGCCATGCCGCGCGCATACGCGCCGTAAAAATGGGTATGCGCGCAGATATTGCCGGGCATCAACAATTGCCCGCGCGCGTCGAGGCGTTCTGCTTCAGCATAGCGTTCTTCAAGCTCACGGCGCGGCCCCAGATCGGCAATATTGCCTTCGGCGATGTAAACCGCATGATCGGGCAGGACGCGGTTCGGTTCGCCCCATGTGACGACAGTCGCGTTGGTAATCAGCATCGGTTAGCGTTCCCTTCGAAATGTCATGGCTGCGAGGCACGGCTGCTATCGCGCAGGGCGTAGAATACACGGTCGACAAAATAGTCGCTCCGGCTGTATAAGTCGCTCACCGTCCTGGCATTGATGAAGCGATCCCAGGTAGTGTAGATAAAGCTGATGGCCCGCCGCGTGGGATTCAAAATGGGCGGGCTTTTTTCCACCAGCTCGCCCAGCGCTACCCGGTAGTAAATCTCTCCGGCGCGGGGATGATCGGCCTCATCCGGAAGCAGGTCGCGCCGGTACGCCAGTTCCAGGCCTCTTTGCTCGGCATACCAGTAGACGCCGCCGGCGCGCTTGCCCGTGCCGCTCAGGAAAAATCCCAGATAATCGACATGCACGCCGCCCGGCATACGGACCTGCGGAATGCGATACCAGTGCTCGTCACGCGCGGCAACAAAATCGCGCCTGCGATTGATCACTGTGACGAGCACGCGGTCTTCCGGGTACATTGTTTTGTTTCAGGCGTTGGACGGTTGCGCCGCGCGCAAAGCAATTAGCCGCGCGTCGATCTCGGCCACCTGACGCTGATGCGCTTCCCACCAGGCCGGGTCGCGTTGGGCGTTCAATTCCTCGACGGTTTTGCCCTGCTGCTCCACCCAGGTGTAATACTTCAGATTGTGCCAGCGCGTCCGCGCCTCGCGCGTGCCTTCGGCGATCCAGTCGGTGCGAACGCCGAGGAAAATGCTTTCGATTCGCCCCACCGCCGTGGCTTCGTCAAGGCGGCCAAAGCGCGCGGCCATGTCGGCCATGACCGAATGGTAGCGATTGAGCGAGTCGGTCGCGACCGTCATGATCACGTCGTCCGGGCCGAACTGGTAGTACTTGGCCGTCTTGATCGCGCCGAGAATGTTGCAAATGCCGCTGATGCCAAACAGCGGCCCCAGCTTCGCCGCCAGCGATTCATCGACGCCGTAACGTTTGACCAGCGTTTCCAGCCCCACTTCTTCGGCAAAGACCTGCAGGCCCTTCTTGCACTCCATGTCGTCGATGCACATCAGGGCGTCCATGTTCAGCACGTTATGAATCCAGGTGACGTGCTTATCGCCGATGCCCTGAATGTCGTGCTCGCCATAGCCATTGTTATAGAGCGTCGGGCACTGAATCGGCTCCAAGCCGACAATTTTGCATTCCGGGAACAACTGTTTCAGGCGGTCGCCCGCGGCAATCGTGCCTGCGCTGCCCATCGCCGAGACAAACGCCGCCACGCGCCCCTTGCCAACGCCTTTTCCGGCCAGCTCCGCCGCCAGTTCGGCGCTTGTGTTGCCGGTGACGTGATAGTGGAAGCGATAGTTGCCCATCTGCTCGAACTGGTTGAGGATGCGAACGTTCGGGTCGCTGGCGCGCAACCGGTGCGTCTCGTCGTAAATTTCCTTGACGTTGCTCTCAGAGCCGGGGGTCTTGATGACCTGCGCGCCATAGCTTTCGATCATCTCGAAACGCTCGCGGCTCATATCCTCCGGCAAAATGACGATACTCTTGCAGCCCATCCGACCGCCGACCCACGCCCCACCGATGCCGTAATTGCCGGTCGAGGGCCAGACCAGCGTGTGAACCTGAGGATCGACCTCGCCGAACAGCGTTTTTTCGAGCAGGACGGAATAAGCCGGGCCGACCTTGTGACTGCCCGACGGAAAATCCTTGGCGTACAGCACGACAATCGGCGCTTCGACGCCCGTCAGGCTCGATGGCAGAACGACATGCGTGACTTCGTTGTTCGCGTCGCGCCAGGTGATATTAAACAGGTTGATCGGATCGAGGGGGTTTTCATGCCGGGCTTTCTGCGCCCGTTCGCGAATTTCGGGCGAAATCTTTTCGGGATGAAGCATCTCTTCAAAAGTAGGTCCGGTAATCATGCAATACTCCGTCAGGTTGAGTTACTCGTTGTCCTCACCGGGCAGCAACGTCTGTTCCAGCACACGCATTTCATTCAGCAGGTCGTCGCGGCGGCGGGCCAGCATGCGATAGCGCTCGCGCGCCTCCGCCGGCATTTTGTCGGCCTTGCCCCCATGCTGCATGATGAGGCGGTCGATCTCCTCATCAACAGCCTCATACATCAATACCAGTTGGCGGTATGTTTCGACTTCATCCCGCATGTCGCGTCCGTTATCGGCCACGTTACTCCCCTTGCACGTCCACTTCTGCTTTTTCGATACGCGCACTTGGAGCGCTATGCGGGACGCTGATGCGAGCGGGCGGCGCGCTTAACTGCGCCGGGACCGACTCCACGTCCAGATTGCGCGTCGAGGCGATGACATACAGAGGCCGGTTGCGCGCCTCATCGTAAATGCGCGCGACATACTGGCCCAGAATAAACAGGAAAAAAAGCTGGAATGAGCTTAACAGCAGCAACAGGACGATGGTTGTCGCCTGTCCGCCAAGGAAACCGGGGCCGACGGCGATACGAAGAACCGCGACCACCGGGATAGCCAGCAGCGCCAGCACCCCAAGCACCACGCTGACATAAACCATGACTTGCAGCGGGAAATAAGAAAAGCCGGTGATGGCATCGAGCGCGAACCGCACCATCTTGCTCAGCGGGTACTTGGTGACGCCGCTGTGCCGTTCTTCGCGGATGTAATACACCGGCGTTTGCCGGAAGCCGACCCAGCTCGTCATGCCGCGAATGAAGCGATTGTGTTCGCGCATTTGCCTGAGCACGGCGACTACCTTCTCGTCCATCAGCCGGAAGTCGCCGGTATCGAGCGGGATATCGACATCGGTGATGCGGTAGATGATCCGGTAGAACAGCTTGGCGCTCAGGACCTTAAAGCGGCTTTCGCCCTTGCGCTGCTCGCGTACGGCATAGACGACCTCATACCCCGCCTTCCAGCGCTCGATCATCTCCAGAATCATGGCCGGCGGGTCCTGTAGATCGGCGTCGATGAGCACGACCGCCTTGCCTGACGCAAAGTCGATTCCGGCTGTCACCGCCGTCTGGTGGCCGAAATTGCGCGCGAAATTGATGACGCGTACGCGCTCGTCCTGCTCGGCCAGCGCTTCCATAAGCGCCAGCGACTGGTCGCGACTGCCGTCATTCACCAGAATCAGTTCCCACGGCTCGCCTGTGGTATCCATGACCTCGCGAATGCGGTCATAAAGCGGCTGGATGTTGCCTTCTTCGTTGTAGACGGGCGCGACTATCGAATAGATCGGTCGGTCGGTCATATTCCCTCGGCGTGGCCAAGCGCCTGACGAATCGCGTCGATATCCGGCGGCACGCGCAGGCCGCCGCTGACTGCCTGCTGAGCGCGGCGCACATCCTTCAGACCATTTCCTGTTAGCAACAAAACAACGCTCTCATCAGCGTGTATGTGCCCCAATTCTACCCCACGTCGCGCACCGGCGTAAACTGCTGCAGCAGACGGTTCGGCAAAGATGCCGGTCGCACGAGCGACGCGCGGGATACTTTCGAGGATTTCCTCGTCCGGCACGGCGATGAACGCGCCGCCTGTCTCGCGCACGGCACGCAGCGCTTTGGCCCGGTCGCGCGGCAGCCCCGCCGAAATGCTGTCGGCCAGCGTTTGCACCTCAACAGGTTGCATCGCGCGCGCGTCCATGCCAGCCTGCCAGGCTTTGACCAGCGGGGAACTGCCCTCCGCCTGCACACCGATCAAGCGCGGAATCCGCTCGATCCAGCCCAGGCGCTGCAAATCGGCAAACCCTTTGTGCAGCCCGGCAATGATATTGCCGTCGCCTACGCTAACGACCACCACATCCGGCGGCTGCCAGCCAAGTTGCTCGGCGATCTCAAAAGCGGCGGTTTTCTTGCCCTCAATGGTGAAGGGATTCATGCCGGTATTGCGGCAGTACCAGCCCTCCAGCGCCGACATTTCCGCGCACAGATCAAAGGCGACATCGTAGGTATCCTCGACCAGAATGACGGTCGCGCCGTAGACCAGCAACTGAGCGATTTTGGCCTCCGGCGCTGCCGCCGGCACAAAAATGATCGTTCGCAACCCGACAGAAGCCGCGGCTCCCGCCAGCGCCGCCGCTGCATTGCCGGTGCTCGCCGTGCTAACGGTATCAATGCCCTGCTCCATGGCACGCGCGACGACCATCGCGCTGGCCCTGTCCTTCAGCGAGCCGGTCGGGTTCTTGCCGTCGTCCTTGGCCCATACCCGGCGCAGCCCAAGCTCGCTCGCCAGTCGCGGCGCGTCGTATAGCGGCGTGAAACCGACCTGCAGCGGCGGCACAGCCGCGTCAATGCCGATGGGCAGCAGGCGTTTGTAGCGCCACATTGACGCCTCGCGTCCGGCGCTGATGTCCTCGCGGCTCACCGTCTGCGCCAGCCGGTCATAGTCGTAAAGAATGTCCAGCGTGCCGACCGGGCCACAGTGCGGGCAAGTATATTGCACGCTATCCGGCGCGTAGCTTCGCTCGCACAGCACACAGCGCAGTTCCGTAATCGTTGCCATCATTTCCCCTAACTGCCAGATCACCAGGCCTGCCGTGCTATACGGACACGCGCTGGACCCGGTTCCAGAAACTCAATTCCCCGGTGCATTTCCGGCCGCCCGGCGGTTCAACATTTGCCTTATCCCGGCACGATGCGCGTGCCGGCCTCGCCTCGCAACGCCTTCGCCAGATTGGGCGGATCAGTGATAATGGCCTGCGGGCCGCCGTTGCCGACGAATTCGATGGCCGCCTCGATCTTGGGCAACATGCTTCCCGGAGCGAAGTGGCCTTCCGCCATATACCGCCGCGCTTCTTCCAGCGTCATCACGTCAAGGTCGCGCTGGTCAGGCTTGTTGAAATTCAGCGCCACCTTCGGCACGCCGGTCGAGATGATGAAAATATCCGCGCGCAGGTTCTGGGCCAGCAGGCTACTGGCGCGATCCTTGTCAATGACGGCGAAAATGCCATGCAGATCGCCGTGCTCGTCGCGCACCACCGGGATACCACCGCCACCAGCCGTGATAACGATATAGTCGTTGACGATCAACATGCGTATGGCGTTGATTTCCTGAATGGCAATCGGCTTTGGCGAAGCGACGACGCGCCGCCAGCCACGCCCGGCGTCCTCCATGACCGTCCAACCATCCGCTTCAAAACGACGGGCCACCTCTTCGGTCATGAAGCCGCCAATCGGCTTGGTCGGGTTCTGAAAAGCGGGGTCGTGCGGATCGACCAGAACCTGCGTGACGATCGTCGTGATCGTGCGACTGATGCCATGCCGGCGTAGCGCGTTATCCAGCGACTGCTCCAGCATATAGCCGATCGCGCCCTGCGTATCGGCCACAATCAGATCGAGTGGAACGGTATGGACTTCATGCGCCGCCAGTTCTGCACGCCGCAGAATGTAACCCACCTGCGGCCCGTTGCCATGCGTGATGACGACCGCCCAGCCATCGGCGATCATCTGCGCGATGTGCGTACAGGTTTCGCGAACCGCATCCCATTGGTGCGCGACATCGGGGTGCGTCGGGTCTTGAATGAGCGAATTTCCACCAATCGCAACAACTGCCAGTTTCCCGACCATGGTTTTGCCTTTGAGTTATGCATAAGCTCTGGCAAAAAGGCGCTCACCTTCCAAACCGAACGATAGCTTGTTCGGTTCTTCGAGGAGAGCCGGTACAGCTCACGCTCCAGGCGCGTCAGGTCGAAAACATCACCGGGCCTCCGGCTGGAACGCTACAAGCAAGGGCGAAAGTCATCGTAAAGCACAAAGCCGAACCGCGACTGCCAGCGTACGAGATACTTCTGGCAGAGCGCTTCAATCTCGGCCATCGGTATCTCCATATGCGGGCAATCGCGGTTCGGCTCCGTTAACCAGAACAGCTAGCGCATCCTAGCGCATCGTCAGCGCCATGGCCGCCTTTTGCACGTGCAGGCGGTTTTCGGCCTCATCATAGACGATGCTCTGCGGGCCGTCGATCACGCTGTCGGTCACTTCGATATTGCGGTCGGCGGGCAGGCAGTGCATATAGACCGCATGTTCCTTCGCCAGCGCCATGCGGCGGTCGTCGGTGATCCAATCGACGTACTTGCGGCCAATCTTCGCCGATTCTTCCTTGTCCTCGGTGGTCATCCAGCAGCCCCAGCTCTTGGGATAGACGATGTCGGCGTCCTTAAAACCGGCGTCGAAGTCGTCAAGCTGCTCGAACGAGCCGCCGCTCTTCTTCGCATTTTCGCGCGCCTGCTCGATAATATCCGGCATCAGACCGAACTCCGGCGGCGCGGTCAGGCGCACGTTCATGCCAAAGCGCGTCATCATCAGGATCAGGCTCTGCGGAACCGAGAGCGGCTTCTGGTAGCTGCTGGCATAGGCATAGCTGACATTGATCGTTTTGCCGCGCAGGTCGCGCCCGAAACGTTCCATGATCGTCATCAGGTCGGCAAGGATCTGGAACGGATGGAAAATGTCGTCCTGCATGTTCAGGACCGGCACGCGGCTGGCTTCAGCGACTTCGCGGATGTACTTGTTGCCAAACTTCCAGTCACACTGGCGAATGGCAATGCCATCGGTATAGCGCCCGATGATCTCGCCGATTTCCTTCGCCGTGTCGCCGTGGCTGATCTGCGTCGTCTCGCTGTCGATGAACATGGCATGACCGCCGAGCTGGGCCATGCCCGCTTCAAAGCTGGCGCGAGTGCGGGTGCTGGTGAAGAAAAACAACAGGCCCAGCACTTTATCGCGCAGGTACGGATGCGGCTCGCCGACCGCGCGCTTGCGCTTCAGGTCCCACGCCACATCGAGCAATGTTTCAATCTCGTCTCGTGTCCATTCCAATTCCGGGGCGATGGTGTCACGCCCGCGCAGATCGGTCTGCATGATCCTGCTTGCTCCTTGGTCAGGGTAAGATGTGCTACATCATTTTAATTAGAAACAGAAACGCCTACTTCAACAACGCCGGAAGCAGCGCATACCACTCGGTCGCCTTCACGACGTCATCCAGCTTCACCTGATCGATCACGGTATGGGCGTGTATCTCGTCGCCGGGGCCAAAGCCGATGCTCGGAATGCCAGCCTTGCCCATCCAGTAGATGCCGTTGGTCGAGAAATCCCACTTGCCTGTCGGCAACGGTTCGCCCCACAACAGTTGCCCCGCCGCAACGCCGGCCTGAACAAAAGCATGATCTTCGGGCAGCGCCCATGCCGGGAAGATTTTGTCAACCGGGAAGACAAAGCCGGTGTAGCTCGGCTCGTCATAGAACAGGATCGACGCTTCGATATCATCGCGGTCGCCGATCAGGCGGCGGATGCGTTCGAGTTCGGCCTGCGGGTCCTCGCCAAAGGTGACGCGGCGATCGATGTAAATCAGCGCTTCGTCGGGCACGGCGTTGATACTCGGCGTCTTGACGCGCATGTCGGTAACGGTGATACGCCCATGGCCCAAAAACGGATCATCGCCCAGTTCAGGCTCCAGTTTGCTGATGGCGTCGATGATCGGCAGGATTTTATAGATGGCATTATCGCCCAGGAAGTTGCTGGCGGCGTGCGCGCTCTTGCCCTTGGCGACGACCTGCATCTCGACGCGGCCTTTATGCCCGCGATAAACCTGCATCTTCGTCGGCTCGCCGATGACGACGAAATCAGGCCGCAGCCCTTCGGCCTCGACCAGCGCGTGCGGCGCAATGCCGTCGCACCACTCCTCCATGTTGCCGAAGTAATAGCCGGTGACGCCTTCCAGCAGCCCCAGTTCCTTGGCCAGCGCCAGACCATAGATCATGCCCGGCGTGCTGCCCTTCTCGTCGCAGGCCCCGCGCGCAAAGAACACGCCGTTCTCGATCTTACCCTCGAACGGGTCCCATTCCCATTCGTCCGGGTCGCCGATACCTACCGTATCGATGTGGCTGTCGTAGAGCAGCTTGACCGGGCCATCGCCGATCTTGCCGATGACATTGCCCATCCGGTCGAACCAGACGTCATCAAAGCCGAGCTTACGCATTTCGGCTTCGGCGCGCTCGCCCACCGCGCGAATCTGGCTGTCATAGCTGGGAATGGCGCACAGTTCGCGCAGGAAGGTGATAATGTCCTCGCGCTGTTCCTCTACCCGCTTGCGAATCTGCTCAATTTTGTCCTGTGAAACAGTTTGTGATTGCATGATGCGCTTTATCCACTGAAATCGGTTGATCCGCGAAGATAAGGGTTCTCTATGACGCCACACACCCACGTGTCCGGGTCTAGAGCATGGTCGCTAATCGTCATGCCAACGCGCCGCATGACGTTGATGGACGGCGTATTGCGCTTATCCGCCGTCGAAATGATCCGCGGCAGCCGCAACACGCGAAAACCGTGGTCGATGAGCGCGTGTCCGGCCTCGGTAATGTAGCCGCATCCCCAGCGATCGCGGCGCAGGCCGTAGAAAAACTCGACCGCCGGCACGTTCATGCCCGGCATCTCGTACAGACACAATTGCAACCCGGCATAGCCAACCAGTTCGCCCGTCGCCCGTTCCACCACCGCCATGCGCCCCATCCCATGCCGCCGGTATTCGCCGATGCGAAAGATCAGGATGTCGCGCGTCTGTTCGTAAGAACGCCGGTAACCGGGATCGAAGCGGTAGACGTCCGGGTGCGCGGTCAGATGATAAAGCGGCTCCAGATCCTCCATCACGTGAGGACGCAGGATTAGCCGCTCTGTCTCAATCTGAGCCGTTTCGAGAATCATTCCACGCCACGCCTCGGCCAATAGTTCATATGCGTCTGAACGGCCTCCTCCTCCAGCAGCGGGCCGATCACTTCGACGCGGCGCGCGCCGCTATCGAACACCACGCGGCACGGCACGGCCAGACCAATCCCCGCAATCTGCCCCAGCCGCGCTTCGGAGCAGGCAAACACCACGCGCCCGATGCCCGACCAGTAGATCGCGCCCGAACACATCGCGCATGGCTCGGTGCTGGTATACAGGGTCGCCTCCAGCAGGTCGGTCGGTTCGAAGCGGCGCATGGCCTCCTTAACCAGATTCATCTCGGCATGGTTGGTCATATCGCGTCCGGTGAACACGGTGTTTTCGGCGCGCAAAATGACCTGACCATCCTTGACCAGCAGCGCGCCAAACGGCTCGTTCCCGTTGGCCATCGCCGCCTCTGACAGTCGAATTGCCTCTCGTAGGTAGGTTTCGTGATTGTGCTGCATGGCCTCCTGCCTGAAACGCCCTAGACAAATAAGCTAACAACCTCGAACGTTTCCACGTCAACCAGACCAATATCGGTGAGCTTCAGTTTGGGGATAACTTCCAATGCCATGAAACTCATCGTCATGAACGGGTCCGGCATCGTGCTGCCTAATTGATGGGCTGCGGCGATGAGCGCGTCGTAATCACGTTTCACCGTTTCAATCGGCTCTTCGCTCATCAAGCCGGCCACAGGCAGCGGCAACCGCGCCAGCACCTCGTTCTCATCAACCGCCGCCAGACCGCCGCCCATATGAATGACTTCCAGTACCGCCCGGCGCATACTCCTGTCATCCGCACCGATGACGATGAGGTTATGGTGATCGTGGGCTACCGTACCGGCAATCGCGCCTCGCTTCAGTCCAAAGCCGGTGATGAAGCCCTTGCCCATGTTGCCGGTCGCCCGGTGGCGCTCGACTACGGCGATCTTGAGCAGGTCCCGATCCGGGTCGGCCACCGCCTCGCCATCGACGATACGCGCCGGCATGATCCGGCTCCCGGTCACGACCTGATCGCCCACGCTTTCGATCACGCGCACTTTATCGCCCTGTGCCGGAATGCTGAAATCGAGCCTGTCAGGCCGCACGTTCACCGAGCTACGAATGTCAATCTTTCGCAGCGGCGTTCGCTCGTGTACGACGACACCGTCTCTGGCCGCCAGCGTTCCGGCGCGAAAGACCATCTCGGCCCGCAGGTCGTAAAGGTCCGAAAAAACGACCAGATCCGCATAGCGTCCGGGCGCAATCGCGCCATGCCGGTACAGCCGGAAATAGTTGGCAGTATTGATCGTGCCCATGCGGATGGCCATGATCGGATCGATGCCTGCCTGAATCGCCACGCGCACCATGTAATCAATCGAGCCTTCGTTGAGCAGGCTGTCAGGCTGGCGGTCGTCGGTGCAGAAACAGATGCGGTGGTGATTTTCGGGCGTCACAACCGGCAGAAGCGGCCGCAGGTTGCGCGTCGTCGTGCCTTCCCGAATGAAAAGCGTCAGGCCCAGACGCAGCTTTTCGAGCGCCTCCTCAACCGTCGTCGACTCGTGGTCGCTGCCGATGCCGGCGGTGACGTAGGCCTGTAGCGCCTTGCCGCTGACCGACGGCGCGTGCCCATCGAGCACCTTGTTACGATACAGGTAGAGCTTATCGAGCACGCCTTCATCGCCATTGATGACACCGGGATAGTTCATCATCTCGGCCAGCCCCAGCACCCACTCGCTGGCCAAAAGCGGTTGCAGGTCTTCCGCTTCAAGCCGGGCGCCGCTGGTTTCCATGTGCGTCGCCGGCACACAGCTCGACGCCATGACGAACATATTGATCGGGCCGTGCTTGGCCCGTTCCAGCATGAAGCGAATGCCTTCCAGACCGAGCACGTTGGCGATTTCGTGCGGGTCGGTCACCACCGTCGTGACGCCGTGCGCCAGCACAACCCGCGAAAACTCAGGCGGCGTGCAGAGGCTGCTTTCGATATGCACATGCGCGTCGATGAAACCGGGGCAAACGTAACGCCCTTTCAGGTCGATCTCTTCACGAGCCTGATAGCCATAGCCGGTAGCGACAATCCGGTCGCCTTCGATGATGATGTCCGTTGGGTAAATCTCGCCTGTCAGCACGTTCACAAGCTGGGCGTTGCGAAGCGCCAGAGATGCGGGCACGTCGCCACGCGCCACTGCAATGCGGTTCGCCAGGCTCATCGGTATGTCTCCTTGTTCCAGAGAATTGTATCGCCTGCCCGGCTCAATTCCTCATGGCCGATCATCCAGACCGGGTCAAAAGCAAACGTCGGGCGAACCCGGCTGACATAGATCGTTTCGCGCGCGGGCAGCGCGCTATTGCGCGTCGTCGCCCACTGCGCGCGGCCCTCAAGCTCCGACCATTCAGGCATGGTGGCGGCAAAGACGAAATCGACACGCCGCTGTTCAACCGCTTCCCACAGCCCGACCCAGCGCCAGACGACGTCAATGCCCGCCTCATCGCGGACATGAGCGCTCAGTTCGTCCCAGGGCGAGCGCTCGCCACTGCACACGACCCGGGGCAAAGCCTCGGTTCGCCGGCGACTCAACGTCAGCACGCGCCGCGCGCCTTCTTCAAGCACCACGCCGACGGCGTGGGTTTCCAGTTCGACCGGCTCGCTTTCGGGACGCCCACGCAACCGGTTCCTGAAACGTCGCCAGCAGAGCGCCCGCCGCAAACGACGCCGCTCGCTGGCCGAAATTTCCAGTTCGCGCGGCAAATGCCGCGTTCCGGCCAGCGCGTCATGCGCGATGATCGCCCGTGGCATTTCGGGCAGGCGGTCCGAGGGAAAGAAGCGATTCTCGGCGGATTCCTCAGTGCGCGGCAGCAGGTCGCCGCCGGCCACCCGCCCGCTGAAGAGCGTTGTCACCTGACGAAAGCCCGGCCAGAAGTAAAGACCAACAGCCCGGTCAATGGCGACCAGAATGCCGGTTTCCTCGAAAACCTCGCGCACGGCAGCCTGCGCCAACGTTTCGCCCTCATCGAGATGGCCGCCCGGTAAATTCCAGAAGCGCATGTCTTCACGCAGCGATAGAAGCAACTCGCCGCGTTCGTTCACAACCGCGCAGGCAACCGTCAATTGCAGGCTCATCGGTCACCGCGGATCAGCCACGTTGAAATCCGATTATGTTGTTCGACCAACGCCGGCAGGTCAACCGTCTGGAGGACGCCATCGCTGACCACGATACGCCCATTGATGAGCACGAAATCGGCGTTAGCCGGCTGACAGAACACCAGCGCCGCGACCGGATCGTGCAGCGCGCCCGCAAACGCGGCCTGATCGAGACGAAAGGCCGCCAGATCAGCCGCCATACCGGGAGCCAGCGCGCCAACGTCATCGCGGCCCAGCACCGCCGCGCCGCCACGGGTGGCAAGATACAACGCCTCGCGCGCTGACAGCGCCGCCGGGTTACCCTGAACGCGCTGCAGGAGCATGGCCTGTCGCGCTTCGCCGAGCAGATGACCGCTGTCGTTCGAGGCCGATCCGTCGACGCCAAGCCCGACGCGCGCGTTGGCGTCGATCATGCGGCGTACCGGCGCGATGCCCGACGCCAGACGCATGTTCGAGCTGGGGCAATGGCAGATACCCGTGCGCGTGCGACCGAACAGATCGACTTCATCATCGTTGAGCTTGACGCAGTGAGCGTGCCAGACATCCGTCCCGACCCAGCCGGCATCCTGCGCGTATTCGCCCGGTCGCTGCCCGAACACTTCCAGACTGTAAGCTACGTCGTTGTCGTTCTCAGCCAGATGCGTGTGCAAATGCACGTCATAACTGCGCGCCAGCGCCGCCGCTTCACGCATCAGATTCTGGCTGACAGTGAACGGCGAGCACGGCGCGACGACGATCCGCAGCATCGCGTAGCGCCCGGCATCGTGGTATGCCTCGATAACCCGGCGCATGTCGCGCAAAATCGCCTCTTCATCTTCGACGATGCTGTCAGGCGGCAAGCCGCCCTTGCTTTCGCCGACGCTCATCGCGCCGCGCGCCGCATGGAAGCGCAGCCCGATCTCCTGCGCGGCGCGGATTTCATCTTCGAGCGTTACATCGTTGGGATAAATGTAGAGGTGGTCGCTAGACGTGGTGCAGCCGGAAAGAATCAGCTCGGCCATCGCCAGCTTGGCCGAGACGTAAATCGCCTCGCCTGTCAGCCGGCTCCAGATGGGATACAGCGTGCGCAGCCAGCCGAACAGTTCCAAATCCTGCGCGAGCGCCCGCGTCAGACTCTGGAACATATGATGATGCGTGTTGATGAGGCCGGGCAACACCACGTGTCCGGAAAGATCGATGGTCCGGTCCGCGCCGGGTGGCATTTCATCCAGCGTACCGACCGCTTCAATCACGCCATCACGTATAAAGAGCGCGCCGTTGGCAATTTCCCGACGCGCATCATCCATCGTCACCAGCGTATGAATATTTTTCAGCAGCAGCGTCGGCATAGGACTCTCTCGTGGTTGGCGACAGTGTAGCATACGGCCCAAACAGGCACAACCAGATCCGAAGTCATAGCGTGATCGTCTGCGCCAGCCGGCGCGCCGCCTTCATCGTATTCAGCATCAGCATGGTGATCGTCATCGGGCCGACGCCGCCCGGCACTTTGGTGATCGCGCCCGCGACTTCGAGCGCGCTTTCGTAATCGACATCGCCGACATAGCGATAGCCGCGCGGCTGGGACGGGTCATCGACTTTGTTCGTGCCGACATCGATCACAATCGCGCCCGGTTTCAGCCAGTCCCCCTTAATAAATGCCGGTTTGCCGATGGCTGCGACCAGCACATCTGCCTGCGCGATGATATCCTTCATATTGCGCGTACGGCTGTGGCAGATAGTCACGGTGGCATTGGCTTTCATCAGCATCAACGCTACCGGCATCCCGACAATATTGCTGCGCCCGACAACGACCGCGTTAGCTCCTTCAAGCTGCGCGCCTGCTTCCTGCAGCAACACCATGCAGCCGGTGGGTGTGGCAGGCGTGAACAGGGGTTCCCGGCCTTTCATGGCCAGCAGGCCGATATTGATTGGATGAAACCCATCGACATCTTTGTCCAAACTGACAAGACCAAGCACCCGCTCTTCACTAATATGCGCGGGCAGCGGAAGTTGCACCAGAATGCCGTGTATACCGGGATCGTTGTTGAGCGCCTCGACCGCCGCCTCGACTTCTTCCTGCGTGCTCTCTTTTGGCAGCAAGTGCGCTACCGAGTGGATTCCCGCCTGTTCGCAGGCGCGCCGCTTCATACGCACATACGAGGCCGACGCCGGATCGTCGCCGACCAGCACAACGCCCAGCCCCGGCGGATAGCCATACTGCGCCTGAAAATCGGCGGCGTCAGCGGCGATCTCGGCCCGCAAGCGCTCGGCCACCGCCTGCCCGTCTATGACTGTTGCGGTCATCTCATCCATCCTCCAACACGGGATACGCTTATGGCGCAAGCATAACACGCCGAACGGCCCGGCGGCGAAGGACAATGAACCGCGCTGTCGCAGTTATGGAAGGTGTTAAAATCCGGCCCAGAGGTATGGCCTCAACAGGCGCATCCTGCTAAGATAGACCAATTCACATCATGCCGACTCACAGACAGAGAGGTCTGAAATTGTGACCGTTGCTCCCACCCACACGGGAATGTTGTTCATCCTCGTCGCGCCTGCCGGAGCGGGCAAGAACGCGCTCATGAACCGGGTCATCGCGCGCGTTCCCGGCCTACGCCAGTTGCCAACCGCAACCACACGCGGCATTCGTGAAGGGGAAATGGAGGGGCGCGAGCACCTGTTCGTCACCGAAAGCCAGTTTCTGGATATGCTCAGGCAGGACCAATTGCTTGAACATCAGGTCGTGCACGGGCGTTATTACGGCGTGCCACGCGCAACCGTTGAAAAGGCCATGGAGGCGGGCGAAGACCTCATTGCCGACATTGAATACCTGGGCGCATCTTTCATTCGCAATGAATATCCCAACAACGTGGTGCTGATCTTCGTGCAGCCGCCCTCGGTTGCCGCCCTGATCGAGCGCATGCGCCAGCGTGGTGACAAGGAATCGGAAATCGGTCGCCGTTTGCTTCGCGTACCCGCCGAACTGGCCTTCGCACCCCAGTGTGACTATCTGATCTACAACGACGATCTCGACCGCGCAGCCGAAACGCTCTACGCCATCGTCGTCGCTACGCGCAGCAAACGTGATATCATGCGCCTACGCCAGGCCAGCACGCCGCCGCCGACGCCGTTTCACATGCAGGCCGCGGCGATCGTGGTCCACGGCGACGAAGTCGTTTACCGGGATCAGCCGCAGCGTTTTCCAACGGTGGCTGTTGCCACGGGCGAAACGCCTGACCTGGCGGCGCTGCGAGCCGTGCGCGCCGAACTGAAGATCGAAACATCGGCTGAATATCTGGTTCATGACGAAGCGAGAGACGGCGATCTGCTCCCCCCTGTCAGTGTCGACTTTGTTCGCGATGCCAACGGCGAGCAGGTGACGATGATTTACGTCTGCCGGCTGCCAAACCGCGTCGATTTGCCCGATGGCTGGCACTGGGTTCCGCAGTCGCAGGTCTCGTTACCGCCTCAGGTACAGGAATTGCTGGCGACTTCCATCGCTTCCAATTGAGTTATGCTGAGCGCTGCAATGACGTTTCAAGACCGGCTTCAAACTGACGGAGCCGTGCTGGCCCCCGATGGCATTCCCATTCACTTCGGCGATCTCGCGGCTGAGTATGACGCCGCGCTCAACGGCGCGGTACTGCTGGTCCGGTCCCACGAGGGGCGTCTCGTCCTCACCGGGCGCGACCGCCTGTCGATCATTCACCGCATCTCGACCAATGATGTGGAGAGATTGCAAGCCGGTCAGGGTTGCCCGACGATCTTCGTGAACCCAACCGGGCGTATTCTCGACCGCGCCACGCTCTATCATCAGGGCGAACGCGTGCTGGTGATCGGCGAACCGGGTCGCGGCCCGGCGCTTGCCAGTTATCTACGCGGCAACATCTTCTTTAACGACGAGCTTCAGATTGAAGACATCGCCGCCGCCACGCACCAGTTCGCGATGCATGGCCCCCGCGCCAGCGCCGTGATCGCCCGCCTGACCGACGCGGCAGACAAGCTGGAAGCGTTTGGCCACATGGAAGCCAGCATTGACGGCGTTAGCGTCACGATTGCGCGCAACAAGCCGCTGTCCGGGACACACTGGACGATCGTCGTCCCGGCAGACGCAGCGGCGCAGGTGTGGAGCGCCATCCTCGAAGCGGGCCGGGAACACGGCCTGCTGCCCGCCGGTTCGCTGACATTCAACACCCTGCGCATCCGCGCCGGACGCCCGGCGATCGGTCGCGAGTTAAGCCCGGAATACATTCCCCTTGAAGTCGGGCTGTGGGATGAAGTGAGTTTCAACAAAGGCTGCTATACCGGGCAGGAAATCATCGCCCGCATGGAAAGCCGCGGCAAGCTGGCGCGCGTGATGGTACGGCTGAGGCTGGAAGCACCTGTGGAAGCGCCTGCCGACCTGTTCGCAGACGGGCGCGCGGTGGGCCGCCTGACTAGCAGCGCCACGTCGCCGCGTAACGAACATTTCGGCATCGGCGTCATCAAGACCGCCACCTACGAAGAAGCCGCCAGTCTCAGCGCCGGCGCTGGCAGCATTCCCGCGCAGGTCATCGACCTTGCAGGCGCACCACCGCCGATGCTGGCGTAGGCCCCTCCCCGGCAATTTTCTCCTAAAAGCGAATCACCATAAGCGACTGCGACTTTTGCTCGCGACGGCTTGCAGCAAAAAGTTGGCGGATTTCGCCTGCGAGTTTGGGCCTTCGCGCGCCCGACTAAGTATGAAACGCCGTTCTTCAGTTATTTTTCATTAAAACAGCCGTATTATCACCACCTCTTGACCCTAAACTATGAGTATAAATTGGCAGCCGTGCGTTGTTTCATCACCTGAAACAACGCTTTCTTAGCATAGGGCCAGAACACGGTGACTGACTTCGAAGGCCATGGATTGATCAAAGCAGAACGATTAAGAGCGCTTGAGGAACGATTGCTGGCCCTTGCGCGGACAGGCGGCGCCACAATGGCCGAACTTGCACGCGACTTGGGTGTCTCGCGACAGACCATCTGGCGCGACATTACCGCCCTCTCAAAAACGACGCCCATGGTGCAGGATGGCCCGCGTTTCTGGATCGATCCCGTTCGCTATGTGACGCATACACGTTTCACGGTTGGCGAATCACTCATGCTATATCTGGCCGCACGCCGCGCGGTTCGCCAGACGAGCTCCGCGCCACCGGTAATGATTAGCGCGCTGAACAAACTGACCCTGGCGTTAAAAGGGCCAACCGGCGATCAGCTTGCCGCATCGACGCGGCTAATAGAGCAGGAGCGCGCGGCGGATGCTGGTCGAGTGGCGGTGTGGGAGACGCTGATCCGCGCCTGGATCGAACAGATCACGGTACGCATCGTTTACCGGAGCTTTAAGCGGAAGGAGCTACGCACCTACGAGTATCAGCCCTATCTGTTTGAGCCGGTAATCCTGAGTGAAGGAGTCTATGTTGTTGGTTATAGCCTGACGCATAAAGCGATACGGACGCTCAAGGTCGAGCGCATTGTGCGCGCGTCGCTCACGACTCAGCCGTTCGAACGGCCCGACGACCTGAGCATTGACGATTTACTGAGGCACGCTTGGGGCATTTGGTATGGGGATACCTTAACGGAGGTACGGCTGTGGTTTCACCCCCGAGTCGCGCAGCGAGTAAAAGAAACCCTGTGGCATCCGACCCAGAAAATCACTGACCGGGCAGATGGTAGCGTGGAATGGTGCGCGCAGCTCGCGGGAACACAGGAACTGGTGCCATGGATTCGCGGCTGGGGGCCAGACGTCGAAGTGCTCGCCCCGCCGGCGCTGCGCGAGGCGATTGCGAACGACATGCGCCGCGCGGCGGCTGTGTATGAAGCAAACGAAGGGGAAGCAGGGTTAGGATAAAGGCTATGCTGAAATCGTTCCAGCCCTACAGTTATCAGGAAAAAATTGCTAACTATTTGTTGAATGAACGGCGTAATGTAATTCTTCAGGCTCCTACTGGGGCAGGCAAAACGCACGCAGCCTTGCTTCCTTTCATTCGAGGCTTTGAGGAACAACGCGATTTTCCGCGAAAATGTCTTTATTCTGTACCTATGCGTGTTCTCGCTAGCCAGTTTGTCGAGACCTATCAAAACGCTTTTCAGCACCTTGAAGATGCCGACCGTTACAAAGTCAGTATTCAGACAGGTGAGCAGCAAGACGCCAAAGAACTCGAAAATACACTGATTTTCACCACGATTGACCAAACCCTCAGCAGCTTTCTAAACCGACCATATAGCTTACCGCGAAGAAAAGCTAACCTGAACAGCGGCGCGGTACTGGCATCCTATCTCGTGTTTGATGAATTTCATCTGTATGACCCTGAGTCCACGCTTCCAACAACGCTTCAGATGCTACAGCTGCTACAGGGGGTCACGCCGTTTATTTTGATGACAGCAACTTTCAGCACCGTCATGCTAAACGAGCTAGCAAAGCTTCTAAATGCGGTGGTCGTGCCAAGTGACGAATCAGACCGCAATGAATTACTACAGCTTCCCTCCCAGCGCAAAACCCGCCGTTACCATCTGGCAGACCAGGTGCTGACAGCAGAAGCGGTGCTTGAGCGTCACGATCGGCGCTCGGTCGTCATTTGCAACACAATCGATCGTGCACGACAGCTTTTCCAGATGCTCGATAAAGTGAAAGGGCCCGATACTCAGCTTTTGCTGCTACATAGCCGTCTACTACCCGAAGACCGCAAAGCTGTTGAGATGACTATCCGCCAGAAGTTTGGGAAAGAGGATAATGGCGAAGGTAGCGTCATTATCGTGTCAACCCAAGCAATAGAGGTAGGTGTTGACATTACCTGCCAGTGTTTGCACACAGAGCTTGCGCCTGCAAACGCCATAGTTCAGCGTGCAGGCCGATGCGCCCGATACCCAGGTGATACTGGCGATGTTTACATTTACCGATACACGACCGAGAACGACGAAGAAGTTGACCTCTGCGAGAATGTCTACCCTTACAAGGATCAGAAGCAAGAGTTTGCTCTCACGCTGGAACAATTCTCTCAGCAGTCAGGCGAGCTTGATTTTGCCGATGAGCAGGACATTATCTCTGAGGTGCATGGACAGCGAGATGAAAAAATTGTTACTACTCTACGCATGAATAGTTATGAACATCGCCGCAATATGTTTGCGGTTATGCGAAATGACACCCAGTCGGCCCATGTTCAGCAGTTGGTACGCGATGTCTTTCAACAGCGTGTAACCATCTCTAGTGTTCCGGATACGCTTCTCGACTCGCCATTTGACGCGCCAGCCTTTGGCGTTCATCCCGGAACTCTGAAGAAATACGCACTGAATTGGCTCAATGAAAATACGGACACACATTGGAAAGTCATGTATCTGGTGACGGACTCGGACCCAGATGCTGAGGAACTCAACCGGTCTCGCTATGGCTGGTTGAAAGCGCGCACAGCGGATGATCTATGGGGGGCCTCATTGGTGGTCGTTCACCCAGCGCTGGCGAGCTATGACCATATACTCGGTTTTCTACCGAATATACCAACCGATCTCGATGACCCGAATCACTGGGAAGCGAAGCTTCCCCAGCGTGAGGCACGGCAGGAAGGCCAACGCTTCACCTATTGCTTGGAAACCTATGAAGATCACATCGCTCAGGTATACCAGGCTGCCTTTGAAGACAACGGCTCGTGGGAAGAAATGGCGAACGCTGCAACGCGTCTGGAAGCGTGCCTAGGGTGGCAGGCAGGTAGTATCGAGCGTGCTGCACGGATTGCGGTATTGCTGCATGACGTCGGAAAGTTAAGTAAAGGCTGGCAGGGATGGGTGAGCGAATATCAAAAGCGCATCGGGCGGCCAGTGGAAGCAGGCCAAGCTTACGCGCATACCGACCTCTTCGAAGATGAACATTATGAACTAGAACGCGCAATGAAAGCGCGCCCGCCGCACGCTGTCGAAAGTGCGTTAGCATCCCTGCCCGTCCTAGAGATGCTATTTGACACTGCGCCACTCGCGCGGGCGGTTTACAGCGCCATTGCCCGACACCATTCACCTTATTCGGCTGACAACAAGTCATTTCAACTAATCAAAAACGCGCAGCAACATGTGATCGAGACGCTTCAAAAGGCTCATTTTGAAGTTGACCTCTCAGTGCTGCATTTCGACGGAATCCATAACCCCGTCGAAAGTCACGCAGATGCCTGGCATGAACTGGTCATAGATCTCAGCGATGACCCTTTGGATGAGGACATCGCTGCCTATTGGGCATATCTACTAATCGTGCGAGCATTGCGCCGCGCTGACCAAATCGGAACGGGAAGAGGCGCTGGGAGAAAGTCTCTATGAACCCTACGCGGGTCGTATTTTCCCGACTAGACGCCTTGTATAGTTTCAGTACGGTCGTTACCGCAATTTGATAGCATTCTACCATGAGTGGGCAATTAACGCTCGTTTCTTGACAAGAATCGGTAAAGAGGCTTACAGTGAAAATATGATTTCTTCCGTATTCTAGGCGACTAGTGTAAGGCCATATCGATGAATAGCCCGACTTCCTTCTACATCGACAAAGCCAGCAACACCTTTGCTGATAATTTGCTCGTTTTTGGGTTCCAACGGTTGCTAAGCGAGCTTTGTAAAATACAGGGAATCCAAGGTAATGTCGCTTGTCACGATAACGGAGCTTACTACAGTGTCGCGTTAGCGACACCAATCGTGCAAAGTACGCTCGAGAAGCTTCGCGAGCAGCCAGCCGTTCCCGGCACGGCAGTCTTCATTCTTACTTCTAAGAACAAAGACAATTTTCCCCGAGACTATCCTCATATTGTTGATTACGAGGCAGCAAAAGAAGAGGTCAGCTTGTATTTTGCCAGCCGAAGTAAGGCGCAAAATGAACAAAACGCACCCTCTCCGCCACATCCGCACTGGGAGATTTACCGTGCTATCAACCTGGGCGCTCTTCAAGGCTACAACAAGCTGATAGCAAACTGGTGGGCAGTTCGGGGCGGTCAACCTGAAATTTGCGCCCTTCTATTCGAATTGTTCAGCCAAACTCCGAACCGGGTTGATGCCGCCATAGATGCCTGGAAACAGTTGGACAAAGCCTACGAATGGGGCATTTCCCCTTACGTCACCTGTTTGCAACTGTATAACCCTAGTCAGGGCAAAGGCCAGAACCACGTTAAAGCCGATCAGGTGAAAATAGACAACCTGAAGAATGGGTTCTGGCTGCTGGAATGGCTTAAACTCGTTGGTTTCTATGAAGCAGCATTGACTCGACAAATCCGCGGCGCCAAGGATCGCAAGACGTTCGTCATTGCGCCTCGCGACCTCAGTTTTGCCGAGAATCGCGACATTATGGGGCGCTTTGCCGATACCATGCGCTTTGCCGAAATGCCGACTCGGCTTGATCTTCTCGTGGCCATTCATTATCTGCAAGAAGCATTGACTTACTTCAATGAACCGCAGCGCCGACATCGTCTTCTGAGCGCAGGGAACATCAAGCGTAAGCTAGTCGGCGGCTTTTCAATGGCCTATTACAAGGATCTGGGCAATACGACAGCAACAATGAATATTGCTTTCATTGCGCTGCCGGGCTGGGTAGAAGTTCATTCGCCCGACGATATACCGATGTATCGCGATCTTCTCGATGAGCTGGAGCGCCTTGTCCGGCAGTTCGATGAAAGCCATAGCGACGCTTTTACCCTGTTGCAGTACCTGCGCGATTTTGTGTCGGGAGATGACCTCGATGCCTTTTTCCGTTTCACCAATGCTTTCCCTGCTTATCTGATGCATAACTCTGGCCGAGGAAGAACCGTGCGCTCATTCAGCACAAAATTCGTAGAGAGGCTAATCATGGCTGTTGATAACTCAGAAAAACGACATTTTGCAGACATCATCGCTAATCCTGGTTTTCAGAACATTGCCTATGCTATCCGACAGAGTACACGTAAGGCTCTGCACTGGACTGAAATAGAAAAGCAAAGAGGACGCCGTTATCCCTACGATATTCGATACGGGTTAGGGCAGGAATTAGTCCGTGCAGCTCCTTTCCCCTCTAAATTCTTGTCAAAGCTCTCTGATTTTCTCCTTGAATACAATAATGAGACCATGCAAGTCGAAGACCTCATGAGAAAACGAGGCTTACCTTTTCCGTTTCCCCATCAAAGGCGTTCTATTGACCAAAACGACATTACTCAGATTGTTCAACTCATTGATCAGTTTGGCTCGGAGCCGGTAGCGAAACTACTCATCGCCTACGGTTACGCAACCGATCGCCCAAGCAATGATGATTCTGCTGATACAAACGACAACACCAACAAGGAGAATATAGAATGACGACCCCACTTTATAGCCTGTCAATCAGCGCACAAATCACTTTGGATATGCATAGCTTGAACAACGAGGGTGGAGAAGGTAATCAGATTCAAACCCGTATGGTCAATATCATTGACCAGCAGGGACAGTTACAAAACGTGAATGCCATCAGCGGTGATATGTTCAAGCATATTCAAGCCGAACATCTATTTCACATCGCGCAAGAGAGTGCGAATTTACCGCTTTGCGCCGGCTGCCGCGCTTTTAACGCAAATCGTATTAACGCCGATTCCGAATTTATTGCGCGAACGAAAGGGATGAGCGATGCCGCGACAACTGATGAGTTGCTTCGTGCCTGCGCAATCGATGACATCGAGGGCGTTTTAATCACTGAAGGCAATCGCAGTATCCCGCGCAAAAGCGTTATCGAATTCAGTTGGGTCGTCGGTGTACCCGGCGCTGTTGAAACTGATAGCTACTTTCATGTCAAGTATGCTCAGGAGCGTGGCCAAGAGCAGCGCGCAGAGGACCGAGAGGCAACGCAGAGCAGTGGCTCCAACCTCGGCCAGGCCATTTTTCACCGCCCTGCGTCATCGGGTGTTTATGCAGCAGTCTGTCACCTCGAAGTCGCTCGTATCGGTTTCAATGATATTGCACAAAAGTATGCTATCGATGAGGAGCAACGTGCACTTCGTACACGAGCGCTTCTGGAAAGCGTGCTCTATACGTACCTGCAACCCAAAGGCGCGATGCGCTCAACTCAGGCTCCCCATCTGGTCGACTTTTCAGGCGTCGTCAGCACTAGCAGTAGTCCGGTCCCTGCACCAACTGTCAGCCCGCTAAAGAAAGATACGTACCATGACCAAATCAGCAATATCAAGAATGTCTTGGAACAAATTGCGCCGGGCGCTGTCGAAGTGAACCTATTTCGGTCTCTGAGTGAGTTCGCGGAGATCATCGCCGACATCATCCAAACCAAGACTCCTTACACGCTACGCTATCAGTAACGGAGCAAGCTATGTGGGTACTTGCACAGTACGAGCCAACGGCGCTGTTCGCGCTGAAACCAGCGACTGCGACAGCATCTGGAGCCAAGAGTCTGCTTGTTCCAACGCCTTACAGTGTGAAAATGGCGCTGCTTGATGTCGCTTGCCGCTTGGAAGGTAAATCAGCCGCCGAGGCAGCGTGGCCGTGGTTACGTCAGGTTGGAGTTGCACTACAACCGACAAAGCAGGTTGTTGTCAACAACACGTTTACAAAAGTGCTCAAACCGCGCCGGAGTCCGTCTAAGCCGGGCAGTCAAGACGCTGGTTACTTTGGTCGTACAATTGCCTACCGCGAATATGTGTACCTCCACGACCCATTTGTGCTCGCATTGGAAGGTGAAACAGATGAACAGGCGGCGTATTTGGAGCGCTGGTTAATTAACATTAACTATCTCGGCAAGCGAGGGAGCTTTATTCAGCTAGTTGAACTACCGAGACGTAGTGCTGAACTTCCGAGCGAGTTTATTCGGCTAGACACCGACGTCGAAGTTTTCACGCTGTCAGATGTGATCTTGGCTCAGTTGGATGATGTTGGTGCTAATACAACCTTTGAACGGATCAGTATTTATAGCCCGGAATCAATGAAGCTGGGCGTTCATCGGCTTTTACGCCACGTCGCCCTGCCTTATCGGCGCGTCGCCAGCAGTCGCAGTTATACGCAATATGAACGGAGCGACCAATGACGGCGATAAGTATTGATCACGCTCAGTATAAGCTCACCATCTACTCGCTTCAGTTCTCACTTTCAGCGAGAACGTTTATCCATCTGGGCCGGCAGGCCGGCGCACAGATCAGAGGAGCCCTTTGGGAGGCACTGCGTACTTTTGCCTGCACCGACCCGAAGGTGCAGACGCAAGAACACCGAGAGCACTGCCCAATGTGCCGCTTGGTCGCCTTGGAAATGGCGGAAAATGCGCGGGGGGTAAACCCTCCGCGCCCCTTTGTCATTCGGCCGCCACTACCGAATTATCCTGGCGATGACTGTTTCTTCTATCCAGGTGACGTATTTAAAATAAGCATCAATCTGTTTGGGGATGTTGCTGGCCTTTTTCCGTACATTGCCCAAGCCATGTATCGAGTGGGTAATCGAGGCATCGGTTATGGACGCGGGCAATTCACCATTCAGTCCATTGAAGCCTTACTACCTTTTGATAATGAATCACAACTTCTTTATGACGGGCAAGGAATAGTTGCTTCTCCAAAGCAAAACATTGCATTTGTTGACACCCTGCGCCATGCTGAAACCCTCGATCCATGCCGGCTGACGCTTCATTTTCTTACGCCAACGCAATTGACGACGCAAGGTCGCACTTCAAATGCACCGAAATTTGATTTGCTGATCGCCCGACTTCTGGAACGCTGTCAAGCGCTCGAAGCCATTTATACCGTTTACCCTACCCCCCAACCTGTCTGGCGTGAGCGTTATCTGAGCTTGACCGAAAAAGCACGAACCATCCAATTGGTAGAGGATCACACTCGCTGGCTCAAAGTCCATAGCGGATCTCGCCGGAGTAATGCCGTGACGTGGATAAGCGGTTTTGTAGGACAAGCAACGTATGAGGGTGATTTGACGCCTTTTCGCGAGTGGCTGCTATGGGGGGAATACCTACATGTAGGCAAGAATGCAGTGAAAGGAAACGGCTGGTATCGAATCGAACGCCCCTAACCAATTTGACCTCTTTTGACCCGCGCGAGGGTGCTTTCGACCACATTGACGTAAGCCCGCTCTGGGCCAGAAAGGTGTTCCCCTATGCCTATTGTCGAGCATCTGGTCGCGGAAGTTTTTGGTTCCCACATCGGTAAATACAGCGAGCGTCTGAAGCTTACCAAAGGAAAAGAAGTACTTGCTCAGGCACCGCTTCTCCACCTCCAATCGGTGGTGATCGCCAGCCGGGGTGTCAGTATTTCGGCAGACGCCCTTGAAGCATGCTGCGAACGCGGCATCCCGGTTCAATTCCTCGCCAACGACGGCAACCCGTATGCAGCCATCTATGCTCCCGGCCTGACAGGAACTGTCCTGACACGACGCGAGCAGTTAATGGCTTACTATGATCGTCGAGGTGTGCAACTCGCCATAGCTTTCGCCAGAGGAAAAATTGCGAATCAGGCTGCAACGCTCAAGTATATGGCCAAGTCCAGAACCGAGACCGCCCCTGAAATGGCAGCGGAACTGAAACTTGCAGCGCTAGAAGTGCTGGACTATCTCGCCTGGATCGACCGCCTTGAGGGCGAAACGCTCGACAACGTTCGCGGAACTATTCTCGCGGCCGAAGGCAATGCCGCCCAACGATACTGGAACTGTATACAAGGCATTGTTCCAGCAGATTATGGTTGGCCGGGGCGTAAGACACGCGGCGCGACAGACCCGATCAACAGCTTGCTCAACTATGGCTACGGCATTCTGTACCAGCAGATTCAGCGAGCCATCATTCTTGCCGGTCTCGACCCTTATGCCGGTTTTATTCACACCGACCGCCCCGGAAAGCCCAGTCTGGTGCTGGATTTGATCGAGGAATTTCGTCAGGTCGCTGTAGACCGGATTGTTTTTGGTCTCGTCAACCGCAACTTTACTGTCGAGCAGGACGAAAAAGGGCTGCTGAGCGCGGACACACGAAAGCGGTTTGCCGAAAAGGTGTTGGAGCATTTCGAAGTGAATGTTTCCTATTTGGGCAAGAAATTCCCGCTGCGCGCCGTCTTTCAGATGCAGGCCCGCGAGATTGCCGCGTTTGTGCGCGGCCAGCGCGAAGCCTATGAGCCATTTAAGGCAAGTTGGTGATGGGACAAATCCTATTAATCTACGACATTCCCAATGACCGCGTGCGGTCAAAAGTGGCCGATGCCTGTCTGGATTATGGGCTGGACCGCATCCAGTTCAGCGCGTTCAGCGGTCGGCTGAATCGCAACCATCAGGAAGAACTGTTTCTCAAGATACAGGCGTTGCTAGACGACGAAGCTGGCAAAGTCTGGCTTATGCCAATTGGCGATCAGGAATGGAAGCAACGGCTAGCTTTGGAGGTGGGGGATGTTGGATCGTGAAGCGGATTTGCTGACAGTAACCGACCTCAAGCAATATGATTTCTGCGCACGAGTGTTCTTTTATGAACACTGTTTGCCCCAGTTCCGTCCTCGCACTTATAAGATGGACGCGGGTTTAGAGGCCCATGAGCGGGAGAGTAAACTCGAAACTCGTCGGACATTAGGTCGATTCGGCTTGTCAGAAGGCAAGCGCCTGTTCGATGTGCGTTTGCAATCTTCAAAGTTGAATATACATGGCACGATCGATGAGGTCATTGTCGCTTCTCCATCTGAGGTATATCCGGTTGATTACAAGCTGGCCCGACAAACCAGCCATCATTATCGCTTGCAGCTTACGGCTTATGCACTGATGCTGGAGGAAATGTACGAAACCGAAGTTAACCTCGGCTACCTGTACCTGATACCGGCGCGCCGGGTTGAGAAAATCAGCATCACGACATCACTGCGCGCTCAACTGCACAACGCCATTCAGGAAATGCGAAATATCATCCTCTATGAGCATATGCCGCCAGCAACCAAACAGCACCGCAAGTGTGTAAGCTGCGAGTTTCGCCGCATTTGCAACGACGTGTGACCATTTCGCAACTCCTCCGCCATTTTTGACAAGAATCGAGTTGCGATTCTAAAGGCTTTTTCCACGCAATTAGAGCAATGATGTTAAAAAATCAAAGCGCTGTAAGGCCCAGCAACGCACAGAATTGGCAGCAAAGGTCAAAACACCAGCATTGGTCCCGCCACGCCAACTGCTGTTGAAGAATCCACTTGACCCGTAGAGGGTACTGAAATCTAAGCAGCGCGCTTAGTGGCAAGAATGACCGTTTGTTGAAGAATCCACTTGACCCGTAGAGGGTACTGAAATGCCACATGCGCCCTAGCATCGCGTTATAGCTCATCGCGTTGAAGAATCCACTTGACCCGTAGAGGGTACTGAAATTGGTTGATACGACATAAATCTCCCCAACGGTAAACGCGGTTGAAGAATCCACTTG
>Ga0207869_1000006_pt1 | contig 246667 bp, 202 predicted proteins | sample HigsolmetaAR205D_FD_184837 | JGI IMG/M metagenome (GOLD analysis project Ga0207869, IMG submission 184837) | Ionic liquid and high solid enriched microbial communities from the Joint BioEnergy Institute, USA - AR20-5-D (SPAdes) (version 2) ...
TGTAGGTTGCGTGCCGAGTTTGTTTGCTCATAGCAATCTAATTATATCACGGGAAGGGAAAGGAGGCAAGCGCCATTCCCCACCGGGCTAAAGCCCGGCGTCCCCTGGCGCAATTTCTATGGAGGCGCAGTCGTTCACAACTTTGATCTGTGCAATAATCGCATAGTTTCCCCGTGTAGCGTCGTTTGAGGTTTGTGCTGAAACAGGCTCCGTGGTTTCGACGTCGTACAGCCCGGCCACCAGCGGGTAGGTTCCTTCCCGTGTGGTTTCAGGAATCGTTAATTCGAACGGTTCGCCGAGGATGACTTCACCGGAGTTGACCCATGTATAGGTCGGGCGTCTTGATACAGGCACGCCATCGTATCCGGCAATTTTGGCCTGCTCGTCTGGCGTCAGTAGCTGGACAAAAACCTGATACTCGTGCGTAGGGCGGCTGATGTGTTGCCACGTGAGGGCCAGTTGGAGCGTGTCGCCGGGGCAAACTTCGGCTGGCGCGTCGAAAATGTCGTAGCCGATGAGCGCCACCTCACCACCGAAGTTGACCGGCGTCTCCAGCGCGTGCCACGACGAGCGGTCGACATCATAAACGTGGTAGCGGGCACTCTCAAGCAGAAGCTCGCCACGATAGCGGTCGGTGTATTTTTGCAGTTCCGGGAAGTAGCCCCAGTCGAAGGCCTGGATCAGAACGCTGGGCATGGCGTAGGCCATTTCCTGCATGTATTCGATGCGGGTTTCCACAACGGGAAATGCCGTACTGTCCATGACAAACGCATCCAGCGCGGCGCTGGCACACGAATCGCGGCCTGTAAGGTAATTGACGACGGCCAGACTGCCCCATGTCCAGATACAATCATCCTCGTCAGTGCTGGACAGGACGACTTCGATCACGGCATCTTCTTCCGGCATGGTGCGCGCCGTAGCGATAGAGGCATTCGCATAGGGCGGGATGAACAGATTAGCCGCTACCAGACACACTCCGGTGAGGATTACCTGCCAGCCTTGCCTGAATCGTCCGCTACTTGCTGCCCCGAAAGCCACCAGCGTTAGCAGCGAGGGAAGCGCCTGAGTGAAATAATCGGCACGCCATCCCCGGGCAATGCTGGCGCCCGCAAGCGAGGCTGCGAGCCAGACAAGCGCTATGAGCCAACCGCGCTGCCTGCGCGCTCGCAACGCTAGCCCGACGATCGCCACAGCGGCGACGAGCGCGAGGGGGCGCAGGTAGGGCCACGCCTGACGGAGCAGATACGTTTCCAGCAGCCCTTGGGTATCCTCGCGGAAATGCCAGCCGCCGTCGTCCGTAAACACATATTGAGCGCTGATCCGTACAACGCGATAGATCATGGCGTCGAGAATGCCAAGCGAAGCGGCCCAGATCACAACGGCAATTCCGACCGCTGCAATACCTCCGGCCACGCTCAAAGCTGCGCGAACCGCGCGGCCAGAACCCGGCTTTGAACGCCAGATGGCAACCAGCAACAGGATAGGTAGTTCAACGACAAGCGGTTGTTTGGTCAGACAGCCGAGGGCGAACACCATGCCGGATGCGAATAGCCAGAGCGTGCGCCCCCGCGCTGCGGCGGCAAGGAACATGGCCCACGTTCCGAATGTCATCATCGCGAAGGTGGTTTCCGGCCCTCGCTGGTAAGTTGTATAGAGCAGCGCTATCGCGGCGGCGAGCAGCGCGGCGAAGCGCGACCAGGTGAGCGTGAGACTGAGCCCAAAAATGCCCGTAGCGAAGAGCAAAAACAGCGTGACCGATGCCAGATGGATGGCGAAAACGGTATTACCGAAAAGAAGAACAAACGGCGTCAGAAAGAAGAACAGACCGGGGGGTTTTGTGTCCCAGTAGTCAACGTAAATCCGCCCGCCATCTGCCAGTTGTCTGGCGAATTCGGCGAATATGGCGTAGTCCCCGCCGTGGCCGGTCAGGTTACTGGATGCCAGCAGGTGATTGAAATGGCGAACCGCGGTCGCGATGACGACGATGCTCAGGATGATTAAGAGGAGATTTCGAACCGCAACGAACGTATCTGACAGCGTGTTTTGCCGGAAGAGTTTTTCAGCGATTTGCAACGATGACGATCCGGGCTCAAAGATTGCAAAAGTAAGTTATTGAAACAATATTAATTGAACATCCATAACACGTCTAGCGTTAATGTGCTCTCGCCGGGTCCGCCAGACGGTCGTTATATCGTTATAATGCACGCTAAAGCGATAAAGCTGGATCATGCCTCATGCCCCTGCGCGCGTTGATTGACGGCGTCGAAATCATTGCCCCGCTGCTGGATGACGCGGCGTGGGAGGCGCTGCGCCGCCGTGTGGCGGACGAAAGACTGCCGGTTGTCCTGCCGTGCTGTGATGTGGAGGGTTATCTACGTCGCAGCAAATCCGGGACGCGCCATTTCGCCCACAAGCAGAAATCCAACTGCTTTGCTAAAGGCGAAACGCTCGAACATCTGCGCGCCAAGGCCGAGATTGTGCTTGCCTGCCGCGAAGCCGGATATAGCGCATCAACCGAGGTGGCGGCGGACAACTGGCGGGCAGATGTGCTGGCGACGCGTGGTAACGTTCGCATCGCCTTTGAAGTCCAGTGGAGTTTTCTGCGCCTCGACGAAGCGCTGAGGCGGCAGCGGCGTTATTCTCGCGATAGCGTGCGCGGCTGCTGGTTCTTTCGCCGTCCGCCAAAGCCGCTGCAACGCGACGGTTCCGGGGCGGGACTGCTGGAAGCGCGCCATGATTTACCGCTGTTTCACCTGTTTGCCAGCGCCGACGACTCATTTCTAGTCGCGCTTAACGAGCAGGTCTATCCTCTGCGTGATTTTGTCGTCGCGCTGCTGCGGGGCGAGGTGCGTTTCTGCGCAATGGCACGCGCCAACACGGCAGATACGCTGCGCGCTACATTCTTTGAGCTAGCTTGCCCGCGGTGCGCCCGGCGCTGCCATGCTTACTACGTCGATCCAACGCAAGTCGCCGGGTGTGGCCTACGCTTTCAACCGGATTCCGACTGGTACTCGACCGACTTCGCTTTCCATCCGGCGTTGCTGGCGGCGTTCGAGCGCTACCAGACATCGGGCAGCGGCGCGCGCCTGCACCTGTGCGGCTTACAGCGCGACAGTTCCGGGCAGGTAGTCGCGTTCGCCTGCCCGTACTGTCGCGCCGTGTTTGACCGTGGGGTGATGGAGATGGCGCTCTACGGCGCGCGCCGTTTCTGGGACGATCCGTTTGCCGAAGCGTTTGAGGCCGTCATTCAGCGGAAAACGGCGTTACAGGGCGCTGCGCCACACTGGTGCTATCCCGCGGATGGGCGTTTTTGCTGTAACAATCCCTGACGCCGTCTAGTTCACAATCGTCACCGGCTGCCAGTTATTTCCTGCCTGTGGCCCTTTGCGGATTTCGGCCAGACTGGTGAGATTGGCATCTTCCGCCGGGTCTTCATAAACATGCAGGATGTTGTAAGCGGTGTCGCGCTTGGCCGGGATGAAACCGGCGGCGCGAATCTGGCGATGAATTTCCTGCGGTTCCATCACCGGGCTGACTTTTGTCACCGCGCCTGCCGCCGAGACGACATTTTCCTCAATCATGGTGCTGCCGAAGTCGTCGCAGCCGAAGTGCAACGCCATCTGTCCGACCTTCGCGCCTTGCGTGGGCCAGCTCGCCGAAATATGCGGTATGTTATCGAGGAAGATGCGCGAGATGGCCGTATGGCGCAGATATTCGGTGCTTGTCGCGCCATATTCGTCGGCAAAGCGGCTGCGCGCCAGCGGTGTATTTTCGATCTGCACCGACCAGCTAATGAAGGCGTTGAAGCCGTTATTGAAACGGGCGAGACTGTCGTCCTGTTCGTCGCGCAGGCGCTGCAGATGGTTCATGCGGTGGCGCAGTTCTTCGCGGAACCCGATGACCATGGTTGCGGTCGTCGTCAGCCCAAGCTCGTGGGCGACTTTCATAACGCCAAACCAGTCATCGGTCATGATCTTCTTCGGGCTGACGCGTTTGCGAATCTCATCATCCAGAATTTCGCCGCCGCCGCCCGGAAGCCCGGTCAATCCGACCGCTTTCAACTGGCTCAGGATGCTGTGCCAGCTTTCGCCGCTAACGATACCCATGTGCTGGATTTCGCTCGGCGAGAAGGCATTGATCTCAATCTCTGGATAGGTTTTGTGAATCCAGTCTACGAGGTCGATGTAATAACTCAGCGGCAGGTCGGGGTGGTGGCCGCCCTGCATGAGAATACGTGTGCCGCCCAGCGCCAGCGTCTCTTCGATCTTCTGACCCAGCACTTCCTTGCTGTTGACGTAGCCTTTGGTGGTGTCGCCCGGCAGGGCATAGAAATTGCAGAACTGGCAGTCGGTAATGCAGACGTTGGTGTAGTTGATGTTGCGGTCGATCAGATACGTGACGAGGTTGCCGGGATTTAGCTGCTGGCGGCGTGCGTTGGCTGCTTCGGCCAGGTCGAGCAGGTCGGCGTGTTCATACAGTAGCAGCGCTTCATCGTAGCTGATGCGCCCGCCATCGTGGACGCGGGCGAGAATCTGGTCGATCTGCGCTTGAATACGAACGTCGGTCGTCATGTCATCCTCTCCGGAATTGAATGTCTGGCGCTAGAGCGCGACGGCGGCGCGTTGCCAGAAGCAGAGGCGGTTCCAGTCAAAGTCATCCAGCGCCAGTTCCAGGAAGCGACGCAGGCCCGCCAGATCTTCCTCCGTCAGCCTGTAGCGCAGGTCGCGCAGGTAGCGACAGCAGACGCCCGCCGAAAGCTCAAGTTTGCCGGCGTAGGCTGTGGCAATGCTGTCACGCGCTTCTTCGGTCAGCCCGCGTTCAGTCGACTCGTACAGCGCGGTGAAAACGCCCGCTTTGTCCAGCGCCTCGGCGGTATCGCGGCGGGCGGCCCACAGGGCGAAAACGAACGGTAGCCCGGTCATCTTCAGCCATTCGTCGCCAAGGTCATAGCAATAGGGCATGTTCCAGCCGTGCGGGCTGCTCAGCGCCCGCCGGATCGTGCCTTCCACCAGTGCGTCGTCGCCGATCACCAGCGCGCCCTGATGTTCCGCCAGCATGCTCGGCAGGTGCTGCCGCGTGACATGAAACTGCGGCTGAATACCGTAGCGCTCGCGGCACAGGGCTTTCAGCAGTTCGACACTGGTCGCCGAGTGATCGGTTAAAGCGATGGACTGGCCGTCCAGCTCGCGAATGTCCGAAACCCAGGCGAACAGGAGTACCGTTCGTACCGCGCCGAGGCTGGCAATCCCAAGGTCGGGCAGGATCACCAGTTCGTCGGCGTGGCGCGCAGCCTCAATCGCCGAAATCGGGGCCAGGTCGATTTCTCCGGCCATCAACGCGCGGTTCAACTGGGCCGGAACGCCGCGCGTAAAGCCCACGCCGCGACCCTGCAGCCGTTCCGCCAGATCGTAGTGGAACGGCATCGTGTTCAAATAGTCAATCAGACCGATCTTCATTCATGCCGGCCTTTCGCCAATCCATCACTGACTAACTTCCAGTACCTTCACTTCAGCGCCGATTTGCAGCATACCCTGCGCCCTGTGAACGGCGTTCTGTCCAAAGATCACGCCGTTGCCCTTTTTTCGGAACGTCGCCAGCGTTGCCAGCGGTTCTTCCGCTTGGGGCGCGTGCCCTGTCGTTTGATCGACCGTGGTCGTGACACAGCGAGCGCACGGCTTGACGACATCCACCGGAATACCGCCGATTTCAAGCCTGCGCCATGTGTCTTCCTCAAAGGGCGCGCCGCCGTCGATAACCACGCTGGGGCGAAAGCGCGACATTGGAACCGGCATCTTGCCGCGCGCCGCCAGCCGGTGGTTCAGTTCTTTCAGCGATGCTTCCTGCGCCAGCAGCAGCGGGTAACCATCGGCAAAGCCGACCTGAGCAAACTGCGGGCTGTAGCGGCTATCCACGCGACGCACGTAGTCATCGGGCATGCGTACCAGCCGGGCAGGGTAGTCGAGATAGTCGCTCAACCAGCGCGCGGCTTCGTCGCCTTCGTCCGCGCCTTTACAAGTGTCGCGCCAGATGACAACGCGCCGCGTTGGCCCGCTTCGTTCCTCAAGCGGTATGCGAATTTCGGGCATGCCGGGAGCGGTCAGGCTGAGCGCGTCGCCGGTGAACGCCGGCTGCACGACAGCCAGCCGGGACAGTTCGCGTTGCGTCAGAAAACGGCCTTCCTCGCCGGGCGCGTCGCTAATCACCATCCAGCGACGATCGTAAAGCGGCCCTCGCGCATCGAGCGTGATCTGCTCGTGGGCGAGGCGCGCACAGGACTTCACCGGATAGGTATAGAGCGCAGTTACCGTGAGCGGCATGACGCGTACGCTTCGCTAGTAAACCGCGAGCTCGTTGTAGACGGTATCCCGCTCGACCGGCGTGTAACCGGCTGCGCGGATGAATTTCGCCAACTGGCGCACGGTCATTTGCTGGCTGGTGCGCGCTCCCGCCTCGTGGTAGATCTTCTCCTCGATGATCGTGCCGTCCATGTCGTTGGCCCCAAAGCTGAGCGCGACCTGCGCCAGTTCCGGCGTCAGCATGACCCAGTAGGCCTTGAGGTGCGGGATGTTGTCGAGCATCAGACGGCTGATCGCCAGCGTCTTGATGTCGTCGACTCCGGTTGTCCACTGGCGGTGCAGGCGGCGGCCCAGATTATTCTCTTCAGGATGGAACGCCAGCGGGATGAAAACCTGAAAGCCGCCGGAGCGATCCTGCTGCTCGCGCAGCGCGATCATGTGGTGGACGCGATGCTCCGGCTTCTCGATGTGGCCATAGAGCATGGTGCAGTTGGTTTTCAGGCCAAGACGATGCGCCGTATCATGGATGGCGAGCCAGACTTCCATGTTGGCCTTTTCGGGGCAGATTTTGCGGCGTACCTCCCAGTGGAAGATTTCCGCGCCACCGCCCGGCATGCTGTCCAGCCCGGCATCGATCAACCGTGTCAGCACTTCTTCATGGGAAAGCCCGGTCAGTTGCGCGAAGAAGTCGATCTCGACGGCGGTGAAGGCTTTCAGGTGGATGTGGGGAAACTCGCGCTTGAGTACCCGCAGCAGGTCTTCGTAATACTCAAAACCCAGTTTGGGGTGCAGGCCGCCGACGATGTGGAATTCGCGCACTCCCGCTTCAACGTCAGCGCGAACGCGATCCGGTATCTCTTCCGGCATGTAGGTATACGCGCCTTCTTCATTGTCGCTGGTGCGGGCAAAGGAGCAGAAGTTGCAGTGAAAGGCGCAGACGTTGGTGGGATTGATGTGACGATTCTTGTTGAAATAAACCTTGTCGCCGTGTAGTCTTCGGCGCACGACCTGAGCCAGCTTGCCGATGCGAATGACGTCGTTCTGCTCAAACAGCCAGACGCCGTCATCATAGCTCAGACGCTCGCCTGCATAGACCTTGTCGGTGATGCTCTGCCAGTCGCTCATTACTCGCTCTTCCCGCACAGTCTCCGCCAGAGAGTGTTATGTTTACAACGTTCAGAATGTTCTGAATTTCACGATTATTGATGAGTATAGGGAATATCGTGGATGATGTAAAGCAACACAATTCTACATGTTCGAAGGTCGAAAGCGAAAAGACCCGCATGGCTTCTGCTCTCGATACTGCATTAAGTAACGCGGTGCTGCGTCACCTGCGCGTCCCGCAGACCGGACCATCTTTGGAACTGCTCGATGCGCTGGTTGCCGGTTATGTCCGTACCGTGCCGTGGGAGAGCGCGTTTCGTATTGTCCGGCGCGCGCGCACGAACCAGACGGAGGACTGCCCGCGCTGGCCTGAACAATTCTGGCAAGACGCGCTCGAACGAGGCGGCGGCGGAACCTGTTTCGAAAGCAACTACGCCTTTTTCGCCTTGCTCCGGTCGCTCGGTTTTCACGGCTATCTGACGATCAACGATATGGGCGAAAGCATCGGCTGTCACACCGCCATTGTGATCGAGCTGGATGGCGCGCGCTGGCTGGTCGATGTCGGCCTGCCACTGCACGTGCCCTTGCCGCTGACCGGCGCGACCGCGCAGCGCGAAGGGCCATTGCACACGTATACCGTCCAACCGGAAGCCGGCAATCGCTATACCATCACGCGCGACCGTCACGGAAGCCCGTACTGCTTTACGCTGGTAGATACGCCGGTCGATGACGCGGACTATCGCGGGGCGACAATCAACGACTATGGCCCGGATGGCCTGTTTCTCAATCGAGTTATCGTCAGCAAGATCATTGACGAACGGCTCTGGCGTTTCAATAGCGATGAAAAGCCGCTGCACCTCCAACGCTTTGACGGGGAAACGCGGGTCGATTTGCCGCTCGACGGCGATCCATCGCTTGCCATAGGCGACCGCTTCGGTATGGATGTCGCAACCGTGCGCGAGGCGCTCAGTCTGGTTGATGTCCGGTGAGCCACGGTACGCTTTCACAATTGCCCCATGTTGCCTGAACTGACTTCCCGGCTGCCAACGCGGCGACCTCCCATCAGCCCACAGCGCATTGTGCTGATTTTGCCGTGTTGCATTGGCGACGTTGTCCTCGCTACGGCGACGTTGAAGGCGCTGCGGCGTGGCTATCCCAACGCGCATATCGTCTGGGCGGTTGGCTCGTGGTCGAAAGCTGCGATCGAAAATCATGATTTGCTCGATGCCGTGCTCGATACCGGCGCTGAAGCGCTTCCGGTTCGCTCTCCCAGTGGCTTCATCCGTTTTGTCCGCCAGTTGCGCGCCGGTCAGTTCGATCTCGCGGTGTCGCTTGTTCGCTCCCCGCTGATGAGTCTGGCGGTGCTGCTCTCCGGCATCCCGTTTCGTGCGGGATTGGATAGCGCGGGACGTGGCTTTGGCTACAACCTGCGCGCGCCCATCGACCCGAATGCGAGGCGCAACGAGGCCGATCTCTATCTCGATGTGGCGCGTGTTCTCGGCCTTTCCGTCGACGATTGCAAAGCGAACGTGCCAGTACGCGAAGCCGATGTGATGGCAGTTCGGGAACGCATGGAGGCGTTGGGGATAACCCGGTATCTGGTGATCAATCCGGCGGGTGGTTCCAACCCCGGCATGGTGATGGATGTCAAGCGCTGGCCTGCTGCCAACTTCGCTGAGCTGGGTAACAGATTATCAAAGCGTCTGGAGGCGAAGATCGTCCTGCTCGGTGGCCCCAAAGACGGTCACCTCCTTGAAGCGGTGCAGGGAGGGCTGACCGGCCCGGCGGTTACGTTCGCGGGCGTTCTGTCGTTTCCTGAAATTGGGGCGCTGGCTCGTGAAGCGGTTGTGTATATCGGCAACGATACCGGGCTGACTCATTATGCCGCAGCGGCGGGCGCGCGAACCGTGATGATCCTCGGCCCGTCTGACCCGGTGCGTTATGCCCCGTTTACGAGCAACAGCGTCGCTCTCTGGAAACCGGCTGAAGTACACGCGCGTGGCGTCGCCGCCGGCGCTCCAACCGGCTGGGATTGGGCGAGGGATGGCATCTCCGTTGATGAGGTCGAGGCTCGCGTGATGGCGTTTTTGGGCATGTGTTAGCCATGGTAGTTGTCACAATTCTCTAACTATGCAAATTTATGCAACCGCTTGCATTGCTTGTCAAACCTTCATATAGTGTGTGCAAGCGCTTGTGTAAACACATTTTGCTTTGAATAACGATTATGGCAACGCTTCAAGACGTAGCCCGGCGTGCTAACGTCTCTTTGTCAACGGCGTCTCGCATCCTTGCCGAAGTGCCTGACAAACGCTTCAGCTACAGTGAGGCGACACGCGAGCGCGTACTGCGGGCTTCGCTCGAACTTGGATACAAGCCGAATCTCGCCGCCCGTGCGCTCGCATCCGGGCGGACAAACATTCTCGCGGCAGTTTTCCCGCGGGTATATGACACTCCGTTCACAGCGCTGGCTTCGCTGCAAATCCTCGCCAGCTTGGAAGAAGCCTGTTCTCGCCGTGGCTACCATCTTCTCATTAGCTCACCTGCGCTGGACGCGCCGGACGCGGAAGCCGGGCTGCGGAACTTGCTGGACGGGCGTTACGTCGATGCTGTGATATTCGATCGTCATTTTGCCAGCGACCCTATCGCCAGCCTGGTACGGGCCTACAACGTTCCCATGTTGGCGCTGGGTTATGCTGAGGACGCCTGTTTTGTGCGGTCCGACGGCTTTACCAGCGGACGCTTGCTGCTTCAGCATCTGGTCTCGCTTGGCCATAGAAACATCGGCGTGATTGCCGTTGCCGATGGCGTTCATCTGGGGGTTGACGAGTGCCTGAAGGGCCTGCAGGCCGCTGCCGTAGAATGCGGGCTTGATGCCGGGGCGTTTCCCAGACTCGACGGCACGTTATCTCGCCAGAGTGGGTATGAAGCCGCGCTCGGTCTGCTACAGGAGCATCCAGAGCTCACGGCTCTCATCGCCCTGAATGACCGGATGGCGATGGGGGCGATTCAGGCAGCGCACGAACTCGGCCGGCGTGTGCCCGATGACCTGAGTGTCGTTGGTCACAACAATCTGCCACAGGCAGCAGAGTTTTCCCCCGGTCTGACGACCATTAACCAACGGCTTGAGCAATGGGGCGAGATCGCGGTTGATATCGTCGTTCGCATGTTGAATAGAGAACCGGCAAATTCGGTGATTCTGCCTGTTGAACTGATTGTGCGTGAATCTTCAGGGCCGCCGCCGGAAAGGTAGTCAAAACAGATAGTTACTCCTGCCGGTGTCACAATGCTTCATCTTGTCTGGAATGCGCTTGAGGAGAGTTAAGTTTTGGGGAAAGTGCGGAACGTTCTGTTTATCATGGTTGACCAGATGCGCGCTGACTGTATGGGGGTGGCGGGCCATCCTGTCGTCAGGACGCCTCATCTGGACTGGCTCGCATCGCGCGGCATTCTTTTTTCCCACGCCTATGTCCAGACTGCGGTATGCGGCCCCAGCCGGATGTGCACCTATACAGGCCGCTACACGCACGCGCATCGTTCGTACTGGAACGAAGTTCCGCTTCCGCTGGACGAAAAGACAATTGCCCATTACGCGCGCGCCGCGGGGGTTCGCGCTGCTTTGTGCGGCAAAACGCACCACACGCCAGACACGCAGTTCATCCGCTGGCTTGAGGAACGTGGCTTCAAGCCAGATCCCATTGATACGACGAACGCGGGTTTTGAGCCGTGGGAAGTCAATGAATTCTGGGGTGACGGCTGGATGCAGCACCTGAAGTCTCAGGGCTATGATCTACCGTTCGACAACCCCATGATGGCGGCCTTTCTTGTGCAAACGCCGGATGGCAGAAGGATGAACGGATGGCGGTTCGAAGCGGCGCGTTATCCGACGGTCATCCGGGAAGAGGACAGCGACACCGCCTTCATGACCCGCCGGGCGATGGAGTTCATCGCGGACGCGGGCGAGCAGCCGTGGCTATTGCACCTGTCCTATCTGAAACCGCATTGGCCGAATGTCGCGCCTGCGCCATATCACAACATGTACGACCCCGCCGATGTTGTGCCGCCAGTGCGGGATATCGGCGAACTTGACAATCCTCATCCACTGCTTGAGCCATTTCGTGTGGAGCGTCGCAGCCTGCCGTTCGATGATGAGGAGACGTGGCGGCAGATGCGCGCTACCTACTATGGGTTGATCACGCAAATCGACGACCATTTGGGACGCCTGTTCCGGTTTCTCGAAGCCCGCGGCCGCATGGACGACACACTGATCATTTTCATGTCCGATCATGGCGAATACATGGGCGACCATTGGCTCTTCGAGAAAGAATTTTTCTACGAGAGCGCAATTCGTATTCCATTGATTATCTACGACCCTGACCCACGCGCGGATGACTATCGCGGGCAAGTGGTCGATCACTTCGTCGAAAGTATCGACATTGTTCCGACGTGTCTGGACGCGCTCGAAATTCCGATCCCCGCCGCAGTTCAGGGACACAGCCTCATGCCATTTTTACGCGGAGAAACACCCGAACAGTGGCGCTCTGCGGTTTATGGTGACTGGGACTTTCGCTTTTATCAGGCATCGCAGCAGCTTGGCCTTGAAGGCGATCAGTGCCGTGCGTGGATGGTGCGCGACCGGCATTACAAGTACGTACATTTCGCCGGGTTGCCGGATATGCTGTTCGACTTACGTGCAGACCCCGACGAATTGCACAACCTTGCCGGAGACTCGGAATACAAGGAGGTGGTCGAAGCCTATAAGACGAAGTTGCTTGAGTGGCGCCAACGGACGGAGGACAACCGCCGCGGCCAGGAGTTGGAAGACCGTATAGGCCGTACGGGTGTCTCGTGGGTGCCGGACGAACTTGTCTGGTGGGAATAGAACAAGAGTGAAAGGACCAAAAATGATTAAGCGAGTTAGTTCTGTACTGCTCCTATGCCTGATCGTAAGCCTTCTTGTCGCCGCGCCCGTGCCCGCTCAGGAGGAGATTACGCTCCGTTTTATGGGCTGGATCGGGCTTTTCGAGTTTTATGTACCGGCCTGGGAATACATGATCGAGGAATTCGAAGCCCGGCATCCCGGCGTGACAATTGAATATATCGGCACGCCATTCGAGGAAACGCTCAATCAGGCAACGGTTGCTATTCTGGGGAACAACGCGCCGGACATCATTCAGGCGGTGGCAAGCTGGACTCCTCAGTTAAATGCGATGGGCGCGCTGGCTTCGCTCGATGGGTTGATCGACCCGGAAGTGATCGAAAATACGCCGGAAGCGGCACGCGCGGCGCTTACTTATGATGGTTCCTTGAAAGCGCTGGAATGGGTTCCCGCGCCCATCGTCATGGTTTACAACCGTAACCTGCTGGAAGAAGCAGGGCTTGATCCCGATTCGCCGCCGCAAACGTGGGAAGAATTCGTCGACGCGGTTGAACGGATTTGCGCGCTTCCGGCTCGTGAAGATGGAAGCTCGGTGTTCGGTGTTTCGCTCCGTACGGCCCGGCATCCCAATTCCGGTCACTGGTCGCTGCCTGTGATCTGGGGATTTGGCGGCGATCTCATAAACGAGGCTGGCGAAGTTGTGGTGGACGAAGAGCCAGCCGTCAACGCTTTTGAGTGGTACAAAAACGTTGTGACCTCTGGTTGCAGCCCGGAAGGCTTCGGTGTTCAGGAGTCGCGCAACGTCTTCATGCAGGGCCGCGCCGGTTTCATCTTTGAAGGCCCGTGGGTGCGCGGTCTGGTCAACTCGCTGACGGAGGGCGAATGGACGGTTGCGCCGGACGGGGACGTTTGGCTGGCCCCCATGCCTGCCGGACCTGACGGCAGCCGCCGCATGATCTCGAATTCACATGTGCTCGTTATTTCCGAGCAGTCGCCGCACAAAGAACTTGCCGCTGAGTTCATCCAGTTCATCACAACCGATCTTGAAGCAGTCAACCAGTACTACGAGGTCAGCGACCAGTTGTCGACCGCGCAGCTTGACTTGCTGACGAGCGGCGCAATGGGCGAGGACGAGTACGTTCAGATCTTTGTCGACGCCATGGCGAATGCGGACCCGGTGCCGGTCCAGCATCCACAGTGGGATGCGATGGCTGATGTGCTGTCGCTGTCGTTGCAGCAGTTATTCCAGGGTGCGGATACCGCCGAAACGCTGCGGAACGCGGCGAGCGAGATCGAACAGTTGTTAGCTAGCTAACACGTTTTTCCGGAACGCGAGGGGCTGCTTTGCCTGATCGTGAAGCGGCCCCTCGCCGAGCCGGCACTCCAATTCACGAAACGCAGTCTAAGGTTCACGACAGGTGATTCTCAATAAGCGGGCACGCTTTGTATTTGTCTCATTCCTGCTTCTGCCAAGCGTGTTGCTGGTAGCGGTTTTCATCATCTACCCGCTGGCTAATGGCGTCCGGCTTAGCTTTACCAACGCCTCTCCGCTACGACCGCTGACGCGCTATATCGGGCTGGAGAACTATATCAAACTGCTGTCCGACTCGACCTTCTGGGAGGTGCTCTACAACAGCGTCCTGATCATCGGTGTATCAACCGCGCTTTCGCTCGTCGTGGGTTTTCTGCTGGCGCTTGCCTTAAATACAGGGCTGCGCGGCACATGGGTATTTCGCACCGCGATTTTTCAGGTGTGGGTTGTGCCGTGGATCGCGGCTACGATCCTATGGGGATGGCTGTTCAACAGCGAATACGGCATCATCAACTACACGCTTCAACAGACCGGTCTGACTGCTGAGCCGCTCTCGTGGCTGGCCCGCCCCGCGCTGGCGCAACTGGTCATGATTCTGGGCTTTGTCTGGCGCACCATTCCGTTCATGATGGTCGTATCATTGGCGGCGCTTCAGGGAATCCCGCAGGAACTTCTGGAAGCGGCGGCAATCGACGGCGCATCCTATTTGAAACGCCTTCGCTTCGTAACGATCCCGCTTGTTCGCAATGTGCTGCTGACAGTTGGCCTGTTGCAGGCGGTTCGCATGTTTCAGGAAATCACCATGCCCTGGGTGCTTACGCAGGGCGGCCCGGTGAATGCCACAACGACGCTCAGCCTGCATGCCTACAAGCTGGCATTTCAGCGTTGGGAATTTGGCCTGTCGTCGGCTGTAGGAACTTTGTGGCTGGTGTTCCTGCTCGTGTTCGCGGTGATTTATATGAAATTGCTGGTCAGGGAGAGGGAGTAAATAACGCGTGAGTTCTGTAACTTCACAATTCCCTGCAAGCAAGCCGGTCTGGAGGGGCGCCGTGCGCTACCCCAGAAATGTGGCCGGGCGGATTTTGCTGTATGTAGCCATCCTGTTCTCGCTCATCGCCATGCTGTTTCCGATAGGCTGGATGCTTTCGACAGCCTTCAAGCCCGCGAGCGAGGTTTTTGCGTTTCCTCCAACCTGGATTCCCGCAAATCCAACGTTTGAAGCTTTTCGGGGCGCAATCACCGGGCCGTTGGCGCGCTTTTTTCTGAACAGTTTCATCGTGGCCGCCGGAACCACCCTGCTCGCCACATTCAGTGGCGCGCTGGCGGCATATGCGCTTTCACGTTTTCCTTTTCGTGGCAGCCAGAGTTTGCTGCTCTTCTTTCTGGCGTCTCTGGCTTTCCCGCTGCCACTGCTCATGATTTCCATGTACATGATGTTCGCGCAGCTTCGGTTGCTCAACAGTTTCTGGGCGCTCATCATCGGCCATACGGTAATCACGCTTCCCATCGTCGTCTGGCTGCTCAAATCGTTCTTCGACACCTTGCCTCGTGAGGTTGAAGAAGCGGCATATATTGACGGCGCAGGGCCATTTCACACCTTAATACGCATTGTTTTTCCGATGTCTCGTCCTGGGTTGGCGGCTTCGAGCATTTTCATCTTTGTCACGTCGTGGAACGAGTTCATGTTTGGACTGACATTCACCAGTTCCAACGAACTCCGTCCGCTGCCCGCCGGGATCAGTCTGGTCTTTCTTCAGGAATTTCAGTATCGCTGGCCTGAAATGATGGCGGTTGCGACCATCGCGACGATACCGATTCTGGCGCTGTTCCTGTTCTTCCAGCGGCAGTTCATTCAGGGACTCACTGTAGGGGCGGTAAAGGGCTGACCGGCCCTTTTTAACCTTTCTTTTCCGCGCTGTTTGCCAGTTTCTGTCTCACGCGCTGCTCGACCGGGTTGGGGCCGGTCTTGTCCTCGCTGCGTTCCTGACGGATGTATGGCAACGCTTCCGGCAGAATGTAGCCGTTGGCCGAGGCATGGAGCGCCGCCTCAACGGTGTCCTGCACCAGCAGCAGCTCGGAGCCGGCTGCCTTTACCTGAGCTGCAATCGTCTGGATATTGGCCCGTTTCTTTTCGCCAACGTCCCGAATGTAGATGACTTTGATGCGCCCCGGATGATCGAGTACGACCTGTAGATAGATTTCCGGGTCCAGTTCACCGCTGTCGCCGATCAGCAGGAAGGGCAGGTCTGGATAGGTGGTCAGCAGTTCGTGAATGGCCGCCAGTTTATGCTTGCGCCGGTTCGGGCGAATGAGTTGGTCCCGGCGCAGACCGAGACGGGTCATATGTAGCGGCCCCGCTGGAATGCCGCGAATCTCGAAAAAATCGACGATCAGATCGTAAAGGTTCCACGGGCCGCTGGTAACGTAATAGATCGGGTTGTAACCGTTATTTGTCCCACGTTGCAGCGCATGGTAGAAGGCCGCTACGCCTTCAAACGGCAGGCGGGTGTGAGCGTTCTTGAGCAGGGTGTTGCGGACCAGCTTGAGCAGATTGACGACGTCGGACTGAATGACCGTGTCGTCCAGATCGCTGATTACGCCGAATTGGGCATCCGGCGGCGGGACGAAGATTTCGGCGGATGCCCCGGCGGTGGGGCGGCGTGGCCCCGGATAATCGACCAGCTCCAGTTCGACCTGATAGACATGCTGCTCAGGCGTCAGCAGCGCGGGATCGGGCGCAAACGCGAACTCGAAATAGCCTTCCCGGTCGGCTACCGTGGTCTGGGTAACGCTGCCAAAACGCGCGCGTACAGTCGCGCCGCGAATCTCTTCGCTGGCGAAGCGGCGATACATATTCAGCAGATTGAGCCAGGCGGAATCGTCATCTCGCGGTGGGGCAATCGCGCGGTTTTCGATCACGCGGCCGCTGAGGAAAAACCGGTCTGTCGAGCCATGCCCACGGTAGGGCACGATCATGACCTGATTGACTTTGCCAAGGCGCTTGCGTAACCGGTATTTCAGGGCATCGACGCGATCTTCGACGCCATAGGCCGCGCGCGTCAGGGCTTTTTTCCAACGGAGCATGTATGGTCTGCCTGTGGCGTCCTTTCAACTGCTGCCCAATAGGGGCGGGATGTACCAGCAACCGCCACACCGGCGGCGCGATCCTGTCCGCATTGTAGGCCAAAACGTGCGCCGGTCAATAAAAGGTCGCAGATGAGCGCAGGCTAGCTCACGGTTTGCCAGCGCAAACACCGGCGCGCGCCGTGCTCTACCGGGCCGGAATGGTTATCTCGCCGGCCAGCACATAAGCGCTTTCCGATCCGGGGACATCGGCCAGAACCGGGAAGCGCGCGCCATCGGGATAGGTGTACCAGCCAGCGTAAGCGCGATAGAGGCCGGGCGGCAGATCGTGCGGAAGCGCCAGTTCCACAATCTCGGCAAGCTGCTCGCCCGCCTCGCGCTCTCCCAACGTTGTATCCACCTGTGCCACCAGTTCACCCGCTGCGTTCAGCAGATGCACGAACCGAATTTCATTCTCGTTGCGTGGCTCGTCGAAGCGCCACCACAGCCAGACCGCAAGGCGGTTATCGGTAACGTCTGCCGGTCGCGCGCCCATCAGCGTCACACCGCCAGCGAAGGGAACCGGCCTGAAGTCGTCCTCGACCAGCGATCCGAAGGCGGCGTCGCTCAGCGCGACGGCGCGACAACGCAGCGCTGCGTCGTGGGCGGCAGGGCACGGCGGATCAACCTGCAGTGAGATCGTGTGATAACCGGCTTCGAGCGGCAGCGGCACGCGAAGGTTTTGTTCGCCATCTATTGTCCATGTGCCAATCTGGATGCCGTCCAGTTGGAGGGTTGCGGTGCGCTGCTGCGCTTCGAGCGTTGCCTCAAAAAGCGCCCAGCCTGTAGCCGGTGCATAGACATAGGCGTCGGTTTGATCGGTAACGGCTTCATCCTGCATCGGCAGGGCAGTAAATTGTGCTGGATTCGCGGGGTCGGGCGGCTCAAACACGGCGAGTCGGTCGTCCCTGTAAATGGGATCGCCAAGTTGTTCCCGCGCGCGGGCCATCAGGTGGCCGTTATCGTCGTATTCACGGTGAACGATCACGAGGTCCGCGCCCGCTTCGTTTAGCAGCGCCGGATCGAGCGTTTCCTGCAATAGCGTCAGTTTGGCCGGATCGACCGGCGTGATACGGGTCACCTGCCCGGCAACCAGCGCCTGTTCGTGAACGGTCTGGAGATAGATGGCCTGTTTTGCGGCCACGAGGTTTTTCCACGGAACGTCGAACACCGCCCGGATATCGTCGCGTTCGGCCAGCGCTTCGATCGCGGCTGGCCGGAAGGCGGGTGTGGTTGGGAGCGGCCAAAATGCCTGATACTCAAACAGCATCAGGCCCGCCAGTATTCCGGCCACAGGCCAGCGCGCGCGCCCCAGACGTGGCCACAGATAAGCCAGCGCGAAGGCGGTGAGCACGGCGACGGCCAGCGCCAGCGTGAAGTTGAAGCGCCCCGGCGTGCGCGCCAGATTGAGCAGCGGCAGCGCGTCAATGAGCGCCCCCGGCAGCGGTAGAAAGGTTTCGTAGCCGGCGATGTGCAGGCGTAACGGCTGGTCGAGCAGCTTGAGCAGCGGCCCAAGCGACAGGCCATAAGCGACGATGCCGAGCGCCGCCCACCAGCGCGCTGCCCGCATCTTCCAGAGCGCTAGCAATGCCAGCACGCCGGCCACCAGACCGGCATAGGCGTAGCCTTCGTCGATGTTGATTCCAAGGACGCGGTGCGTGTATTCCAGTTGGCCGAAGAGCGGGTGGAAAAACGACGGCGTGACCGCTGCCAGCAGGTCGGCGCTGTAGCGCACCGCGCCGCCCGCCTCGCTGATCGCCGCCGAGGTCAAAGTCGCGCGGGCGACCGGGATGAGGAACAGGCCCAGAGCGACCGCGCCCAGTGTCAGTGCCGGGACAACGCGGGCCAGCCGCTTCCACTCCCGCCGCAGCGTCAGCCTGAATAGAAACAGGGCCGAGACCGGCAGCAACACGTAGATGACCTGCAGCGTGTGGCCGAAGGTTGACATGACGAACAGCAGCGCGGTCAGAACAAACCGGCGCTTTGAAAAGCGTTCACTCAGGCGGAAGAGCGCGTACAAAAACAGCGGAACCGGCCACTGCACCATTAATCCGGCATGGCCTGCCCCCAGATGCCCCTGCATCGTCGGGAATGCGAGGTAGACCAGCCCGGCCAGCAATGCGGGGCCGAACTGCCCGCGCGTCAGATAGAGCGCGAGCCAATACAGCGCCAGCCCGTTAAGGACGAGCGACAGCAGAATCGACAGATTGTAGGCGGCGGGCAGTGGCATGACGAAGGCCAGCAGCCACGCCGGGAAGAACTGAAGCGGGTGCGCCCACAGCGTGATGCCTTCGATACCGTTCGGATAACCGAGCATCGACTGGTAGAACAGATCGTTGCCGGTTTGCAGCGCATATTTGAACCACCAGATGTGATGCGCCATTTCGTAGGCATCACTGTAGCCAAAGCCGGTGAACTCCGTCGTCAGTTTTGTGACCAGCGGCCACGTGATAAGCAGCGCCGCCAGCAGATAGACGCCAGCAGCAGCCAGATGATGTCGCAAGCGCGGGAAAGTCATCGTCGCGTTGTCTCGGTGTAGCCGGCGCGCAGCACATCGAACGCGCCCTGATTTCAAGCCGCGCTATTCTATACGATTTGCCGGCAGGTGAAACATTCCGCCGGTTTAGCGCGTGCCAGCCCTGCAGAAGAGCGCATTGGCAGACTTCTCGCCGTCCGGCGCTTAATCGGTTGCGGGCGCAGCTTCCAGCCGGTGTATGATGACAGCGTTGCACTCCAGCGGTTCGGGCGCTTGCGGCGGGCAGGCGGGCGTCAGCGAGAGCGCGAGGCGATGGTAACCTGCGGGCAGGGTTGGCGGAACCTCAAGGACGCCGTGACCTTCCGCCCGCCAGAACGTGACAGGCTGCTCGTCCAGTTCAAGCGTCACCGTTTGCGTGTCGCCGCTGTACTCGACCGCGATTTCGATCTGTGTCTCATTCGGTGTGTAGACGTAGGTTTCCAGCCGGTCGTGCAGCGTCATCTCCGATAACGGCAACGCGACGAATCCCGGCGCTCCATCCGGTTCTGGCACGTCAAAAACCGCGAACCGTTCGTCTTCGTAGAGCGGCGGGCCGAAGCGGTCGTGCAGCGTTGCCTCAAGTACGCCTGCTTCGTCATCCCATTCTCGGTGCAGGATGATGACGTCGGCCCCGGTGGCGTCCAGCAGCGCCGGATCGAAGGTCGCCTGCAGGATGGTCAGTTTGGCCGGGTCAATGGGAGTCTGGCGGGCGATATGCCCGGCGATCAGCGGGCGCTGGTGGCCTGTTTGCAGCCAGAGGCCGGCTTTGGCCGCGAGTGGGTGCTGCCACGGCACGTCGAAGACGGCCCGAATGTCATCGCGGGTCGAAAGCGCGCGCACCGGTTCGGGGACGATGCCTTCTACCGTCGGCAGGTCTGGCAACGTGCCGGATGCGTTCCACCAGAACTGGTAGTCGTAGAGGATCAGCGCGATCAAGATAAGGGTTGCCGGTCCAGCCCGGCGGTGGTTCAGCCGTGAGGCCAGCCATCGCGCGCCATACGCCGCCATCATGGCGACGGCCAACGCCAGCGTGAAGTTGAAGCGTCCGGGCGTGCGCGTAATGCGGATGATGGGCAAATCGTAGATCGCGGCCCACGGCAGGACGATGCGCGTGCTGTAATCGTCGATCACGACGCTGACCAACTCGCCCCCGGCTTTTAGCAGCGGCCCAAGTGACATGATCCAGGCCAGCAGGGCCAGCAGCAGCCACCAGCGCGCGCGCCGCCGTGTCGCAGCGCCGATCAGCGCAAGCACGCCCGCGACCAGACCGATATAAGCGGCGTTCTCAAACGGGTCGATGCCGAGGATGCTGGCGGCCAGTGTGTTGTCGCGGTGCAGCGGGTGCATGAACGACGGCGCGAAAATCGCCAGCAGGTCGGCGCTGTAATCGACCACACCGGTCGTCAGTCGCATGTAAGCTGGCTCCCGGCTTGCGCTCAGCAGTCCGGGCAGCGCGAAGATCAGCGCCAGCAGGCTTCCGAGCGCCACTACGACCGCGAGATGGGCCAGCGCTCTCCAGTTGCGTTGCCAGATCAGGGACAGGGCGAAGACCAACGTGACCGGCGCGGTTGTGAAGATCACCATCTGCGTGCTACCCCACGCGCTGAGCATGAATAACAGCGCTGCCGGGATCAGCCAGCGCGTTGCGCCGGTATCGCGCAGGTACAGCAGCGCGCAGGCGTACAGGGGAACGGGCCACAGGGCCAGCAAACCCGTATGCCCGGCGGCGAGATGCCCCTGAACGGTCGGATAGGCCATAAAGACAGCCCCCGCGAGCAGGGCAGGCCAGCGCTGTCCGGTCAGGCGGCGGGCCAGCACAAAGGCCGACCAGCCGTTCAGCGCCAGCCGGATCAGCAGGCTCAGGTTAAAGGCCGCCGGCAGCGGCATGAAAAGGCTGAAAAGCCATGCCGGAAACGACTGGAGTGGAAAGCTCCAGAGCAGCGCGCCGTCCAGACCATCGGGGTAGCCCAGCAGCGGCTGCGCGTACACCGGCTGGCCGGTTTTCAGCGCGTGGCCCAGCCACCAGATATGCCGCGCCAGTTCGTACGAGTCGCTGAAGGGATGCCCGGCGAACCGCGTGGCAAGCACGGACACGAGCGGGTAGGTGATGATGACGGCCAGCAGAAGGTAGAACAGCATGACCGCCGCGTGAATGACCAACGGGCGTGTTTGGGGCAGATACGATCGCATGCGTGCCGGATGTTGTCGTGATAAACGCTGGCGGCGGATTGTAACGGCGTGGGCAGGCTTTGAATAGCCCGGCAGAAAATTCGCACGCCGAATTAAACAGATGTCGTTGATAAAAATTCCCGATTTCGTTACACTGAGGAAAGCGAAACCGGGGAGCAGATACCGTGGCCCAAGCCATTGACCGTTTCGGGCGGGTGATTAATTACCTGCGGATTTCACTGACCGACAAGTGCAACCTGCGCTGCGTCTACTGCATGGATGAGGACATGGTCTTCAAGCCAAGCAGCGCGCTGCTGCAGGATGACGAATTGATGTTGCTGGTGAGGGTCTTTGCCAGCCTCGGCTTTCATAAGTACCGGCTGACGGGCGGCGAACCGACCGTGCGGCAGAATATTGTGGATATTGTTCGCGGCATTGCCAGTACGCCCGGCGTGCATAACCTGTCGATGACGACCAACGGCATCCTGCTCGACAGGCTGGCGAAGCCGTTGGCCGAGGCGGGCTTGCAACGCGTTAATATCAGCATTGACACCGTCGATCCTGAACGCTTCCACAAGATCACCCGCTGGGGCAAGCTGGAGGACGTCTGGCGCGGCATTGCGGCCGCCGAAGAGGCAGGGCTGACGCCGATCAAACTGAACGCGGTGGTTGTGCGGGGGTTCAACGATCAGGATGTGACCGAGCTGGCGAAACTCACGCTCGATCATCCCTGGCAGGTGCGCTTCATCGAAATGATGCCCTTTGGCGATGTGGCCGATTTCGCCCGCAGTGCCGTCGTCACCGATCAGGAAATTCGCGATCGCATCGCCGCGGAATACATGCCGCTTGAATTGCTGTACGACGGGCGACTGGATGGCGAAGCGCGCCTCTATCGCTTCCCCGGCGCAAAAGGCGAGGTTGGCTTCATCAGCACGGTCACGCAGCCCTTCTGTGCCAGTTGCAACCGCGCCCGGCTGACCGCCGATGGCGTGCTACGCCTGTGCCTGTTGCGCGACCGGGAAGTTGACCTGCTGACACCCCTTCGCAGTGGAGCGACGGAAGACGAACTCCGGCAGATTATTCTCGATGGCATCTGGCATAAGCCCTGGGGCCACGGGTTGGCCGAAAATGTCGTGCCGTTGAGCCGCGTCATGAGTCAGATCGGCGGTTAGCGCGCCTACCGGCCCCGGGAAGGAAATAATCGTATAATGGGGGTGTACAGGGCGGGGATTGTGAGGCTTATGGCGTTCCTGCCCGTCGTCTAATCGGGTTGTTCGCTCAATGAAGGCGGTGGCCATGTCAGGAACGATTGAGTCTCCCTCTGGACGGATTCTGATCGAAGATCCGCCATTTGCGCGCTTTTTGTTCAGCGATACGCGCTCCGCGCCGCTGTGGCTGTTGGTTCGTATACCGCTGGGGCTTTCATGGCTTTCGGCGGGCTGGGGGAAACTGCAAAACCCGGCCTGGGTGGAAACAGGGATGGCGCTGCGGGGCTTCTGGGAAGCTGCGGTACAGGTTCCCGAAGATGGCCGCGCACCGATTGCCTATGATTGGTATCGCAACTTCATTCAGGGCATGCTCGACGCCGAAGCCTACGTCTGGTTCGCCAAACTGATCGCGTTGGGCGAGACACTGATCGGCATCGCGCTGATCATCGGCGCGTTTGTCGGCATCGCGGCCTTCTTCGGCGCGTTCATGAACTGGAACTTCATCATGGCCGGCTCGGCCAGTACCAACGGGCTGTTGGGGCTGGCGGCGGTGCTGCTGATTCTGGCGTGGAAGGTTGGCGGCTACTGGGGCGCGGACTATTTCCTGCTGCGCTGGCTGGGAACGCCGTGGCAACGACCACGACGAGGAGGCGAACCTGCGCGGGAATCAACATGATGGCTTGCAGCCCCTTCTCCGCAACATGCTATGCCGGAGAAGGGAGGGCTTGAGCGTTTCCGCTATCGGCAAATGATCCGCTAGAGGGGCGCGGCGTCGCTGGAAAGGCGCTTACGACTCCACCTGTTCCGTTTCGGCACGCTTCTGGCGTGCCTTTTGCTGCAAGGGAAACGGATCGACGCTGCCGTTCGCCACGCCCATCATTTGCTGGATAAGCTGAAGCTCTTCCAGCGTCAGTTCGCCCATCGTGCCGTATTCGTTATCGTGGCGATCGGTTCCGAATGCCCGGTGAAACGCAATGCGCTGAAACTGAATCTGTGCCATGTCGCGCACCATCAACGCGCCGGGATTGAACGGGCGGATGATGAAATCGCTTGGGCGCACGAGTAGCAGGCCGACTGCCAGTATGGCGACGCCCACCCATTGGGCCGGGGCCAGCCGCTCACCGAGCACGAAGAAAGCGAGGCACAACGCGACGCCGATTTCGCCCACCGCCAGCACCGCCGTTTGCAGGCTGCCCAGAATTTTGACGCCGGAAAACATCGTCAGCCGGGACAGGGCGGTGCTTATCGCCAGCGCAAGGATTGGCCCGGACGCTGTTGCCATGGCATCTGGCGACAATCGCTGGCCGACTGCCGCCCACACCATGACGACCAGTACCGCCATGGACGTGAGAATATAGAGCGTGGCCGTCGGCGCAGGCATTTCAAACAGCACGTATTCGCTGAGGATGACCATACCGGCGAACATCAGCGCGTTGGCCAGCATCAGCCCGACGCCAAGCCAGTTCACCGGCTCATTGCTGAAACCGGTGATCAGCGCCAGCGCAACCAGCACCATGCCCACGCGCAGCAGCAGACGCCGCGAAATGCGCTCCCCGCCGATGCGCGTCAGCAGAATTGCGAAGATCAAATACGCGCCGTTGAGAAGCTGTACCAGCGACGCATCGAGCAGGCCCAGCCCACCGTAATAGAACAACGAGCCGATGCCGTTGACGACACCGACCACGATGCAGCCCAGCAAGCCCGCCGGATAGATATAAATCCAGCGGCGGAAGAACACGGCGTAGATCAGCCATAACAGGGCGGCGGCGATGCATGTTCGCACCGCCGCCACGGTGAAAGGGTCTGCGCCGCCGTTGATCGCCAGCTTGCCAAAAATCGGCGCCAGGCCGAGCAAGACCGGCGTCAGCATGGCGACCACTATCCCCTGTCGTGCTGCAGCTCGGTTCTTCATCTCGACAAATGCCTCGGCGCCGTGCAGCTCGCGTCAGTTCAGCTTGTGTACCAGATTTTCGACCAGCGTGTCGTCCAGAGCCGAGCCTTTTTGCAGCAGCATGTCCACCTGTTCGTTTAGCTGTTTGCGCTCTTTGGCCGTCAGCTCCTTGGCCGTCACGACGACGATGGGAATTTGCGTCAGTTTTGGATCGGCCTTCATGTTGTTGATGATGGTAAAGCCGTCGACATCGGGCATCATCAGGTCGGTGATGACCATATCCGGTTCGAACTGGTAAATCAGGTTTAGCCCTTCCGCGCCGTTGGTAGCGATTTGCACTTCAACGTTGCTATGCGCCCGCAGGATGCGCTCAATCAGCCGGGCCGCGTCGAGATTGTCTTCGATGATGACGATTCGCCGCACCTTGTCCACATGCTGCAGCGCGGAGAGAAGCCCTTCCTCCGGCATGACCGGGGTCTTGAGGCGTTTCGAGAGATCGAACGTTCGCTGCCACTGCTGCCCCAGAATCGTGGTTTCCACGGGCAGCGTGTGGCCGGAGCAGTTCACCACGACCACGTCGTCGGGTTTGATGATGCCCTGCTGCACCATCTTGAACAGGCCCGCGAATGCCGTGCCGACCGCCGGCTCGACGGAAATACCATCGGTGCGTGCCAGCACGCGAATGGCGTTGAAAGTCTCCTCGTCGGTGGCGTCGATGAAGTAGCCGCCGTGCGCTTCGACATAATCGTAGAGTAGTTCGTAGGCGCGGCCCGGATTGCCGGTTGCCAGCGTGGTGATGAAGGTCTGCGGATTGTCGTTTGGCGTAGCGATACGCTGTCCCCGGCGGAACGCCTCGACCATCGGCGCGCAACCGCTGGCCTGAATCATGCCGAGGGCCGGCATTTTGTCGACCAATCCAACGTCGTAAAGCTCGCGGAAGCCCTTGCCGACGCCGATTGGCCCCATGCCGCCGCTGACCGCCTGCAGGAACCAGTCGGGAGAGCGCCAGCGCTTGCCGCCTTCGAACTCGTTGCCGAGTTGTTCGGCGATTTCGTACGCCATCGTTTTCATGGCTTCGATTGCCGCCACACTCTTGATGCCGCGGTCGAGGAAGATGCCCTTTTGCCGGGCGAAGCGCGCGGCCAGTTCCTTGGTCTGGTCGTAAGTGCCGGTGATCTTGATGACTTCCGCGCCATACAGCGCGGCTTCACGCATCTTTTCGTTCGGCGTCATACTGGGGAAGAACGCCCACAGTTTGATGCCGGCGCGAGCACAGTAGGCGGCATAGGCGATGGCGACATTGCCGGTGCTGGCGACCACCAGTTCATCGACACCCATTTCCTTGAGCGCCGAAATCGCCACGGTCGCCTGCCGGTCCTTAAAGCTGCCGGTTGGCCCCTGCCGTTCGTCCTTGATGTAGAGGTGCTTCAGGCCCAGATTGGCGGCCAGCGTCCGCGACTTAATCAGCGGCGTGCCACCTTCGCCCAGGCTGACGATGTTGGTCTGATCGTAGATAGGCAATACTTCGTGATAACGCCACAGGTTGATGCGGCGGTGCTTGAGTTCTGCCGTCCATTGCGTAATATCGACCTCGAATTCGTAACGCGCTTCGAGGATGACCTCTCCGCATTCCGGACAGCCTGAAATATTTTTGTCGAGCGGAACGCGCGTGTGGCAGTGTATGCACTCCAGTTCGATGTGCCTGCCACCGCGCCCGGTATGATGAGTCACGAGTCAGTTCACTCCGTTCGTTCGGCCTAAATGCGTTTTCACGCCATCAATAAACTTCTGGTGCGCTCCGAGGCTGATGTCGGTTTTCATCAGCACATCGAGGTTTCGCAGCCGTTCGCGTTCTTCGGCGGTCAGCGTTTCCCCGGTTACGACCAGAATCGGGATCGCCGCCGTCTCCGGATTGGCGCGCAGTTCTTCGGCTACGGTAAACCCGTCCATCTCCGGCATTCGCATGTCGAGGATAATCAGGTCGGGGCGTCGTCGCGCGACCAGGGCGATGCCATCCTGACCATTGTTCGCACTGAAAACCCGATAATTGCCGTGTTCCTGTAGCAACTCCGATAGCAGGCGCACGCTTTCCGGCTGGTCGTCGATGATGAGAATCCGGTCGATGGCGCTATCCTGTTCGGCGTCATGTACGGTCTGGATGAGGACTTCGGGCATGAAGGGCCGTGAGATAACGCTGAACGCGCCCAGTTCTTCTATGCGCTGGCGCTCCGGGCTCAGGGTCACGACGATGACCGGAATGTCCGCCGTGTCGTCGCGGTTCTTCAGCCGCTCCAAAATTTCCCAGCCCGCGCCTTCTCCGAAGTTGACATCCATGATGATGACGGTCGGATGCAGGCCGGTCGCCATGGCTTCGGCCTCCAGCGGGATCGTGGCGGTGAAGATATCGAAGCCCTCGCGCTGCAGGATGCGCCGGAACTGGTCGACCATGTCGGGATTGTCTTCGATCAGCAGGATTTGCCGTTTGGACATGGCCGGCGGCTGCGCGCCTTCGATCACGGCGGGCGTCGCGCCTGCGCCGTTTGTGCCGTTGTCAGGCGTAATCGCCTGAACTTCCTGCGTGTCGTAGTCGCTGCTGCCTGCTTCCGCTTCGGCGGTTGCCGGAGGTTCGGTCGGCACGAGCACGCTGAACGTCGAGCCGACATTGACCTGCGACTTGACGAGGAGCTTGCCGCCCTGCAGCTCGCAGAGCGATTTGGCGATGACCAGACCGAGGCCGGTGCCGCCGGCCGTGCGCGTCAGCGATGAGTCGACCTGACGGAACGCCTCGAACAGCAGCGGCAGGTCCTTCTCGCTGATGCCGATGCCGGTGTCGCTGACGTCGATGCGGATCATCGTGCGCCCGGTTTCCGCATCGACTTCGGTATACGCCTTCAGCGTGATCGTGCCCTGGTGTGTGAATTTGGCCGCGTTTGACACCAGATTGAGCAGCACCTGACGGGTGCGGAATTCGTCGCCGTAGGCCTGCGGCAGCCCTGGCTCTAGCTCCACGATGATGTCGATGGGTTTGTCTTTCACCAGACCAATGCCGATTGATCGCACGGCGTCGATCACCGGCTTGACCTGGAAGTAGTCGGTTTGCAGCTCCATCTTGTTGGCGCTGATCTTGGCCTGATCGAGGATGTCGTTGATCAGGTTGAGCAGGTGCTGGCCGCTGGTATAGATCGTCGTCAGGTCCTGCTCCTGCATCTCGGTCAGCGGCCCGTCGATGCCCTTCAGGATGACGCGACTGAAGCCGATGATCGAGTTGAGCGGCGTGCGCAGCTCGTGGCTCATGTTCGCCAGAAAGTCGCTCTTCAGGCGGTCGAGCGTGCGAAGCTGCTCGTTTGAGGCCTGCACCTGTTCGAGCAGTTGCTGGTTTTGCACGATGGCCGACAGCGTTCCAGACAGCGTGAGCAGCAGTGTCAGTGTGTCGTTATCGTAAGCGTTCGGCAGGTTCGATTCGACCGTGATGAGGCCGACGAGTTGGTCACCGGCGGTCAGTGGCACGATCACGGCGGAGCGCGCGCCGTCTACGACCGGCAAGTAACTGGCTTCGTTGGCGACCTGTCCGATGAGCGCCGGGCGTCGTGTCATTGCGACCGACGCCAGCAGATTCTGGCCGTTGCTATTCAGGTCGACTTGAGCCAGTTCCTCAAGCGGATGATCCGAACCGGCGAGAGCGACGGGCAGCAGCCGCGTAGGCTGCTCGACGCCTTCCGGCGTTGCTTCAGGCAGGTAGATGCTGACCGACAGCGCATCGAGCGAGTCGCGCAGTTCTTCAGCCACGTTTTGCAACGCCTGATGCAGCGAGTCTGCGGCGGCGGCGGCAGTCGTTACGCTGAAGAGGAAGCTCATTTCCGACGCGCGGCGACGCGCCTGCTCGAACAGGCGGGCGTTGTCGATGGCGACCGAAATCTGCGTCGCCAGCGTCGTCAGCACGGCGACGTCGTCTTCATCGAAAGCGTTTGGCTGGTTCGACTGCACGTCGAGCGCGCCGACGACACGGCCTTTGATGATGAGGGGCACTGCCATTTCGGCGCGGGTATTCGGCAGATACGGGTTGTAACGATGGATGGCGGCGCTGTCGCGGGTGTCCGCCGTGATCGACGGCATGCCCGTGGCCGTCACCTGACCGATGACGCTGGCCGAACCTTTCTCAAGTTTATGGCCGAGAGCCAGAAGTTGCTGGCCTGCTTCACCCGTGCTGGCGCGCAGTTCGGCAAACCGGTCTTCGGCGTCCATGAGGAAAATCTGAACGTGGTCGTAGCCGAAGGCATCGCGAATGAGATCGACGATGCGCGGGAACAGTTGGTCGAGGTCGAGAATGGTCGTCGCAGAGCGACCAACCTCGGCGGAGGTCGCCAGTTGGCGCGCGCGACGTTCCGTTTGGGCCAGCAGACGCGCGGCTTCCATCTTCAACGATGCCTGTTCGGCGAACGAGCGATAGACGCGCTGGTCGCGGTCGCTGAACACGCGCGCCTGCTCCGAACCGAGCACGAGCGCGCCGATGGCGCGGCGGCCTGCCCGCAACGGCAGGATGGCCGCCGACCGCAGGCCGAGCAGTCGCAGGCTGTCCCGTTCCTCTTCCGCCAGTCGTTCGTCGATTTCGATGTCGTCGAAGAACAGCGGCGTGTCTGTTGCGAGGAGGTTCCAGCCGGCGAACTGCGTCTGGGTGAAGCGACTGCCGGTGATCGGGCGCGTCTGGAGAGTTTCATGCTGCCAGTATGCGGCGACCGTCGCCGCTGCGCCGGATGCTTCCCAGTCCGTACCCGTCAGCATGACGATGAAGGCCTGCGTGGTCGCTGCGTCGATCAGATGACCGACCACGACCTGCAGCACGCTTTCAGGAGTCGAGGTGTCGCTCAGGGCGCGGCTGGCCTGGTAGAGCAGGTTGGTCTCAGCGTAGAGCGCCGCGGTTTCCTGCAGCGCCAGTTCGGTGCTGCGGAACAGTCGTCGGTTTTCGAGCGCGATGCCAACCTGAGCCGCGAGCGTCAGCGCAAGCTGTTCATCGCGGTGGTCGAGCAGGGCCGCGTCATAACGCCGTCCCAGCAGCAGCGCGCCGACGACCTCATTGCCGATCCGCACGGGCACGGCGATGTGCCTGCCGATACCGCGGACGAATTCGAGGCTGTAGTCGTTGAACGCCGGATAAGTCGAGGGATCGTTGACGATGATCGGGCGTTGGCTGTTGAGCGCGTCGACCAGCGAGTGGTTGCTGTGCCCGTTAAGCGCGAAGCTCGTGACCGGCTCGTCCAGTTCCGGCTGATGCTGCATGATGATATTGAGCGACTGGCGTTCTTCATCCACCAGTGCCAGCGACCAGCGGTCGTAACTGGCAGGTTCGGCGATTCCGGCGAAGACCTCGCCAATGCTTTCTTCGAGCGAGCCGCCAATCCGGCTGGCAAGCTGGCCTGCTTCCGCCAGAGCGAGCGCGCGGCGGGCTTCGGCCTGCGCTTCTTCAAACAGTTGCTGGTTGTCTACCGCCACCGCAAGCTGGTCGGCGATGGCCTGTGCATAGCGCATGAAGGCTTCGTCAAAAGCGTTTTTGCGCGCGCTTTCGCATAGCAGCACGCCCAGCCATTTGCGCCCTGCCTGTATCGGCATCAGCGCCATGCTGGCAGTACCGTTTTCATTTATCAGTACCTGCAGACCCGGATAGCGTTTCAGTTGGCGTTCCAGCTCATTGAGAAGCACCGGGCCGCCTGCTTCAACCACCATCCGGCCAAAGGGCGCGTCATCGCTGCTAAGCGTTATGCCGGGGCGGATGATCGTGCCGTCTGCGGACGGATGTGTCCAGATGTGGGCGAATTCCAGGAATGGCGCATCCGGGCGCGGGAACGGCGTCGCCATCAGCACCGAAACCCGGCTGATGTGTTCATGCGCGCGCGAAAGATGCTCGGCGGCGGCCTGGTAGATCGCCTCGGCGTCGGTAGCGGCGGCAATCGCGCGGCTGGCGCTGTACAGGCGGCGGCTTTCGTCGAGCGCGTCTTCGGTCTGTTCCAGCAGGCGGCGGTTTTGCAGCGCCGTGCTCATCTGGCTGGTCAGCGTCCGGTAGGTCTCGAAGTCGTCAGCAGACATATCGAGCGGCTGCCACGACGAAATGAAGAACAGCGCGATGGGCTGGTTGAGACTGAACAGTGGGAAGACCGCGGCGGAATTGATACCGCGGTTGTGCAGATAGCGCGCCAGTTCGCCGTCGCTCTCCGGCCCGATGACCAGCGGTTCGCGGCGGCGCAGCGGCGAATCGGGCTCGATCGCGATTTCGGCCACGCGGTTCTGGGCGATGGCGTCGCCGCGGGTGGAACGGGCGACGAAGTGAATCCGTGTCGGCCAGCCACCCGCGTCGAGGTCGCCCTCAAGCAGCGCCAGTTCAAAGTCGGCGTATGTCTCGCCCGCGACGTGCAGCGCCGCGCGGACGAAGTCTTCGATGGATTGCGCGCTGTTGATGATCCGGCTGGCGGCATAGAGACTCTGAATGTGGGACAGAGTCATTTCCGTCTGGCGCAGCAGCAGGCGGTTTTCGATCGCCACGCCGACCTGATCGATCAGGGTGGTGTATATCTGGCCTTCACGCGCCGAGAACTCTCTGGGGGTTGCGAACTCGAACGAGATGATGCCACGCCATTGGCCGCGCGCGCTGAAGGGGATGAACACCGCGGAACCGGCGCCGATGTGGTGGAGCAGGCCGAGCAGCACGTCGTCCAGACGTTCGTCGCGCTCGACATCGTTGACCAGCGCCACCTGATTGGGGCGCATCAGGCGCAGCAATGGGTGATCGGCCAGGAAAAGCTGTGTTCCGTGAAGCCCGAAGCGTTCTTCAGTACCGGGGCGTACCCAGTCAACCGTGATTTCCAGCGTTTCCGGCTGGTCGCCGGGGACAACCGGGCCGAAGATCGACACCTGCCCGCTGATCGCGTCCGGCATAACGGCGGTGACGATCTTTTCGACCACCTCTTCCAGCGAATTGGCTTCGTTCAGGAGGCGGCTGATCCGGTAGAGCAATTCGGTATGCGCCAGACTGAATTGTGTTTGCTGGAACAGGCGCGCGTTCTCGATAGCGAGCGCTACACGGTCGGCCACGGCATGCAGGAGCGCGTGTTCGCCTTCGGTGAAGGCAACGCCGTCCGGCGGCGCGGCGGACAGAGTGCCGATGACCTCGCCTCGGATGGTGATCGGCGCGGTGATTTCGCCTTCGGCACGCGCGGGCGCGTCTCCGGCTTTCACACTGAACAGGTCATAGGTGTACGATGCTTGCAGCCCAAGCTGTTCTTCGGCCTCGGCCCAGGCTTCGCGCGTCAGTTGCCGGTTCAGCATGTCGATCTGCCCGACGCGCTCTTCGGTCTGTAGCAGCAGGCGCGCGTTGTGAATGGCGACCGCGATCTGGTCGGCCAGCAATTGAAATGTCTGGACTTCATCGGGCGCGAAGACATTGGGCCGGGTGCTCTGAATGTCGAGCGCGCCGATAACGCGGTTGCCGACTTGCAGCGGAACCGCCATTTCCGCCCGTGTGTCCGGCAGCAGCGGGTTGAAACGGTGCGGCGTGCCTTCCTCCTCGGTGTCATTGACGACGACCGGCTGAGCGTTGGCGGTCACGGTACCGATGACCGAGTTGGAGCCAACGGGGATTTTGTGCGCCTGTTCGAGCAGCTTCTGCCCGATTTCGCCGTAGCTGTAAAACAGCACGGCGTTCTGGCCGGCGTCATCGACCAGAAATACCTGTGCGTGGTAATAGCCGAATTCTTCCACGATCAGGGTGATGGCGCGGTTCAGCAGGGCGTCCATGTCGTAAAGCGTGGCCGTTTCACGGCCCAGCCGCGCCGCGATTTCCAGATTGCGCGAGTAGCGGCCGACCTGCGTTTCCAGTTCCGCCGTCAGCGCCTGCACGCGTTGGGACATTTGCTCAAAGGCGTCGATCAGTTGCCCGACTTCGCTGTCGCGGTGGGGCATGGCGTCCGAAACGGAGCCGCCTTCCTGTATCAACTGTTGCGCCAGACTGGTGGCGGAAACCAGCGGTTGCAGCGCTCGTGCGAGCACCGAACGGGTCGCCAGGCTGATCACTGCGCCTGCGGCGATAAAGATGAACAATGCAAATACACCGCGGGCGTCGGCAGCGCCAAGCGTCACCTCGGCGTCGTCAATGACCAGCAGCCACCACGGCATGGACGGCGCGCCGGTCATCGCCATTCGCGTGCCGGAAAAGACGCGTCCGCCGCTTTCTACCGTCAGCACTTCCGTGACCCGGTGGCGCAGCACTTGATCAATGTCGGGCTGGTGGATGCTGAAGGACGAGCTTTCGCCCGCCACGCCGCGGCGAGGATACGTATCTTCCGGCATCTGGGAATCGGCAATGATCTGGCCAAGAGAATTCACCAGCATCAGCCGCCGGCCGCGCACCCCGGCCAGTTCGAGCGGCGCAGCGTTGATCAGGTTCAAAATCGGCTGGGCGTTTACATCGATCTGGACGACGCCGGGGATATTGGTGACATCGTTGGGCGATGACACGGGCGCGGAGAAACGGAACATCGGCTCTGGCGGAACCGTGCGCGTGCCGGTTTCATCGCGCCGGAACACGATATGCCCGATAATCGCGCTGCCCGAAGGTTGCTGCAGGCTGGCCAGCAGCGTTTCATCGAGACTCAGTTCGTTAAGCGAGACGTCGGTAAAAGTTTCGATGCCGTCGTATGCGGTGACGCGAGTCCACACCGACCCGGAACGCGTGACATAGCGCAGTTCGAGGTAGGAGCGCGGGTTCTGCTGGGCCAGCGACACAAACTCGCCCAGCAACCGTTGTTGCGCGCTTTCCAGCTCCGTGCTGGCGACGGTGATGGTCTGGCCTGCGAATTCGCGCGCTGCGGAGCTGGTAGCCAGACGCCGCAGATCGTCGAGGATCTGATTGATCTGGCGCTCGATTTCAGTGCGAGTGTTCGTCAGTTCAGCGCGATGGTCGAGACTCAGATTGGCGCGCGCGTTTGCTCGAATACCGAGTAGGGCGATCACGCCAATGACCGTGAATGTGACCATGATAATGGCCGCCATCCAGCGGGTCAGCCGGACATGAATGGAACTGAGTGGGCTCGTCTTCTTCTGTGTCATGGACCGCTCGCTCGTGTTGTCATACGGGCTCATGCGTGACGACCGTTGCCGTTATTGCGGCTGTCCTTGCCGGCATGGGCGCTTTCGAGCCGGGGCTGGATCACTTCGCTCTTTTCGACAGCCTGACGCAAGCGAATGCTGACCTGTGGGGCGTGCAGCGCCTGACCGACTTCGCGCACCGCAGTTTGAAGGATTTCGTCGATGTCGGTCTGCGCGGTGACTTTGGCGGCGATCATATTGACGATACGCTCGCGTTCGGTCGCGCGCTGGCTTTCCTCGAACAGCCGGGCGTTGTCCAGACTGATCGCCAGCCGGTTGGCAAGTTCCTGCGCCAACAGGAGGCGGTTGTCGTCCAGCAAGCGCTGCGGGATTTCCCACACGACAGCGCCGAGTATTTCGCCGCGCAGGATGACCGGGACGGCGATGGGCGTCAGCCCGCGCTCGTCTGTCTGGCCAATGGCGATCCGGCCCGTCGACAGCGCTTCGTTCTGCAGCGCCGATGCATCGGTCGCCGGCGTCCCCGCGACGCTTTGTGTCGAAGACGCTCGTAAGCCGCGCATATAGTCCTGCCAGACGGCGCGGGTGGCCGCCCGGTTGTTGCGCTCGACCGCCTCAAGCTGCGTGGTCCATTCCTGATAGAGCCGGGCGTTCTGGATGGCGAGCGCGATCTGGTCGGCCATTGTTTGCAGCACGCTGACGAGATCGTCGTCAAAGGCTTCGCGCTGCTTGCTCTGCACGTCCAGCGCGCCGATGACTTCATCGCCAATTCGCAGCGGGATGGCAAGTTCGGCGCGCGTATCTGGCAGGAATTCGTTGTGGCGATGAATGTCGCTGGTGGTGGTGTCGCGCGCGATCACGACGCGCCCCTGTTCGGTCACCTGACCGATCACGCTGACGCTGCCAACCGCAAGCCGGTGGCCGCGGGCGAGAAGCTGCCTGCCGGCCTCGCCCGTGCTGGCGCGCAGGTGCGCGTAGGCGCGTTCGCTATCGAGCAGAAAGATCTGCGCGTGATAGATAATCGGAAAACGCTCGACAATCAGGTTCACGGCGCGGTCGAGCAGGGTCGACAGGTCACGCTGGCTGACGACGACGCGGCTGATGTCGTAAGTTGCTTCGATGTCGCGCGTACGGATGGCCACGCGCGCTTCCAGATCGTGAATCAGGCTCTGCACCCGGCTGCGCATGACGGAAAGCGACATCGCAAGCTGGCCGATTTCGTCCCCTCGCGCCATATCCGCGATCGGCGTATCAAAATTCCCGTCCGCAATGTCATCTGTGACAGCGCGCAGGCGGCCAAGCGCGGGCGCGTGCATTTGATAGAGCAGAAACGCCAGCACGATGGCCAGCGCGACCGAGGCCAGACTGATGCTGAAAAGACGGATGTCGAAGAAGCCCTGCGTGACGGCGGTCGCGTAGTCGGTTGGGACTTCACTGACAATCGCCAGCGGCGCGTTTGAAACCGGCGCAAAATAACCGATCACTTCCGGCAGGTTCGGCGCGGGGCGATAGGCGTCCAGGCCGACTTCGCCTGACAGCGCGCGCCGTGCTGCCTGCGAGCCGGCGGCAACCTCTTCGTCGATCTGCGCGGCTGGCAGGCTGATGAGTACCCGGTTGTTGGAAAGGAGATAGCTATAGGCCGGGAACGCGGCGTCGAGATAGGTCAGATTGTCGAGCAGCGTGCGTTCGATATTCAGTTCGGCGATCAAATAGCCGATTGGCCGGCCATCGCGCCAGTAGACGATGTTGGTGATTTCGACCACCGGCCGGCCATCGCGGCTGGAAACGCTGACGACCTGACTTTGCCCCTGATTCTTTACCTGTTCGTTCAGCGCCGCGCGATAGGCTTCCGAGCGCGACTGATCGGTTTCCAGCGTGCCTGCGGCTTCGTTGATCGTGGCGTTGGCCAGCAACTGGCCGTTGCGGTCGAGCAGGCGAACGCTGTCATAAAGCGTGGTCGACTGCACCAGCAGTGTACTGGTAAACAACGTTTCGATCTGTTCGCGGGTGACCGCTTCGACGCCGTCCCGGTTGAGCAGCGGGCTATTGCTGAGCAGGAGGTTCACAATCCGGCGCTGATGCGTGCTATTGTTGAGGAAGGCCGTCAGGTTGCCGCGCGCCTGAGCGATCGAATTGGCGACCGCTGCCCGCTGCCGCTCGCCGTTTTCACTGATGTAGGAGCGCAGATTCTGGATGCTTATTTCGCGCAGACCGGGCTGAGCGGCGACGACGACCATCACAAGCGGCACGACGATTGCGATGGTGAAGGCAACCGCCAGCTTGAGCCAGAGTGGCCAGGAGAGGATGCGGATGCGGCTTAGTTTCGCGGTCACGTCAATTCTCCTCGCGCGCGCGGAACGCGGTCTTCACCCGGATTTGGCTGGAGCGTGATGCGTGTGGATACCGCGCCCAGTGCCTCGTTGAACGTCTCGGCAGCGCGTTCGAGCACGGAGCGCACGTCGGTCGCGCCGATGAGCATATTGGCGACCTCGGTCGCCTTACGCTCGCGAAAGGCCTGAGCCTGTGTCTGTTCGAAGAGCCACATGTTTTCCAGCGCCTGCGCCAGACGGTCGGAGACGGTGCGGATTAAGGCCATTTGCCGGTCGCCAATAGGCTGGTTGCGCGGCAGTGTAAAGGTCATTGCGCCCAGCGTCTCGCCACGAAAACGGATCGGCACATGGATATGCTGAACGTCGCCACGCGCTTCGATGAACGGTTCCAGCTGTTCCAGCGCGGCGGCGATATAAGGCGGCAGGTCGCTCATCGGCGTCAGCACCGGCCCGCTGTCGCCGGGATAAAAGTCAAAACCGACGATGCGTCCCGGCGCTGTGAGGGCCGGGGTTCGCTGCGGTCTGGCTGTCAGCGCGCGCGCCTCTGCCTGATCGCGCAGCGCGCGCTGGAGATTGTCGAACTCACGCTGCTGCGCCAGCATGACCGCAAACTGCGATGCAAGGTCTACCAGCGCCGCCTTTTCGTCGGGGCTGAACCGCGGGCGGATGCTGTGAACATTGAGAATGCCAAACACCCTGTTTTCACTGCGGACCGCCACACTGATGGCCGAGCGGGCAGGGGGAATGAGATGGCTACTGTTCTCATCCCGGTGAGTCACGATCAGCGGCTCGTTGGAACGCGCGGCTGCCGCGACGATTTCACGGTCAACTTCTGATACGATCATGCCCGCGCCCACCTCGCGCGCGCCCAGACCCGACTGGACTCGCCGCACGAGCGCGCCTTCTTCATCCAGCAAAAAGAGTTGCGCCGATCTGTATTCCAGACGGTCGCGGATGTAATCGAGCGTCAGAATCATCAGCGCCTGTTCGGACCGGCTCGCGGCGACGGCAGATGCGTAAGCGTTGACGCCGCGCAGCACGGCAAGATCGTGGCGCGAAGCCGAGAGGACTCGTTCGGCATAGCCGCTGAAAAGAAACAGCAACAGGAATGTCAGGCCGGTAGCGACGCCCAGAAATATCGCGTCCCACCGGGCGGCTTCTTCCGGGATGATTTCAAGCGTTTCCGGCGATTGGGTTTGCAGGAGGGCGCGCAGGACGATGAGCGCCAGCGTAGCGATGGTGACCGTGATCTGGTGTCGTCTGGGAAGGAGTAAACCTGCGGCAACAACCGGCAGCAGGAGCAGGACCGGCGTGGCCAGCGACAGCGGCTCGGAATTAAACTGTGACAGAACGGGAGGAACAACTGCCGCGCCCAGCAGGACGACGTAGGCCCAGACTGCGGAATATAGCCTGCCGGTCTGGAGGGCGAAGAAACTGAGCGCGAGCAGCGCCAACCCGCCCACCAGCGCGAACACGACTATCTGGGAGTCTTCTGTGCCTTCCGTGAGGGCAGGCCAGGCGACCAGATACACCCAGCCTGCATACAGCACGACGTTGATCCAACTGAGGATGAACAACCCGATGGCGCGATAGTAATCGCTTGGGTTGTCGGAGTAATCGTATTGCAGGCGAAATAAGTTGCCGATGCGACTAAGCATAGCTGGCCCCTTCCATTTGCCTGCCTGGCCGGCCAAGCCGGATGGCGGCGTGCTCCGCCCCAAGCGACTGGCTCAATTCAGACAGCGCCATTTGCAGCAGGTCGTCGACGCTCTCCGCGCTCTGGAACCGGGCAACCAGTTCGCTGATGCGCTGTTCCTGTGCAGTCGTTTCCTGTGCTTCTTCGAGCAGACGAGCGTTATCGAGGCTGAGCGCGAGACGCTGTGCGACCGCCTGCACCATTTCCACCGTTTCGGCCTCGGCCTGTCCGGGCTCGGGTTCAACCTCAATCGCGCCGATGACCTGACCGCGAAGAATGACCGGCACGGCGACGGTTTCCCGGTCGCCCTGCACAAGACGTACCGGCTGACGGTTCTGGCTGGCCTCGATCAGCGCCTGCGACCAGTCGGTCTGGTTGGAAAGCCGGTTGTGCTCCAGTGTCAGACCCGTGACGCCGCGCCGTCCGTTCAGGAAGTCCTGCCAGCCGCTGCGCGTCAGTTCGTGGCTAAGGCGCTCGATTTCACGGCGATTGATCTCTGCTTCAAGCCGCAGGCGCTGGTTTTCCGTCATGATCTGCGCCTGTTCTTCCGCTTGCCTGATGATGCGCGTCACCGCTTCAAGCGCGCGTGTGAACTGAACGAGAACGCGCAGGTCGTCCTCGCGGAAGGCTTCTGGCGTTGTGCTGTGGACGTCGATCACGCCGAGGATTGCGTCGCCGTCGCGGATCGGCGCGGTCATCTGTGCCTGCGAGTCCTTGAAATAGACGTCCAACCCTGTGCGTAACCGCCGGTCAGGCTCGCCGGCAAATGGCTCGCCATGTAGCAGCACTTGCCCGACCGCGCCAATCGTACCGGGCGCGACCGTGTGTTCCTGACTGACGAGCTGTCGTCCGGCTTTGCCGGTTCCGGCGACCATTCTGGCTTCATTCTTGGCGCTGTCCACCAGATAGATGCCGACATGCGAGGCGTTGAAATGTTCGCCAATGCGCTCTGCCGCATGGTCAAGCGCTTCGGCTGCTGTGGCACCATGTATCGCCAGTTCGGTGGCGCTCAGGCTGCTCTCGAATAAAGCCGACGCAATCCTTTCGGCAAGCATCCAGCGCTCGCCCCAGATGACCAGCACCCGCGTCGTCAGCGAGACGATGGCGAGCGCTCCGATTATCGTCAGGCGGTTGATCCGTTCCGCGCTCAACGGGGTGTCGGGCTGCGCTGTTGTGGCCAGCGCGCCGTACAGCAGGGCGACAAACACGATGGCGTTGATGGCCAGAAAGCCATTGGGCCGGGCCAGTATGGCTGCGCTCAGCAGCGCCAGCAGCGCCAGCGCCAGGCTTAGCCCGGTCATGCCGATGATCTGACCGGCCACTGAGGCCCCGGTCAGCAGCGCCAGCAGCGCCAGTGTGACCGTGGAAAGGCGTCTTTGATAGAGCAGCGCCGCGACGGCCAGTGTCAGCGCGAGCAGGATCGCGAGAAAGCCGATTTCATTTTGCGCGCGCGCGTCATCCAAGCCCTCGTTGAAAAGCGTTATGATGGAGAAAACAAGCGCGCCCGCCGTTAGCGCCAGCGTCAGCACGAGAATCAGCTCAATTAGCCGCTGGCGGAACTGGGTTGGAGTGATGGCGGCGAATAGTTTGTCAACGAACCGGCGGATCATAGAGCACCATTCCCCTGTCGTTGAGCTTCGACCGGCGACCCCAGACGGATGGCGACCTTGTCGGCGTTGAGCGTCTGCTGAAGGCTGCGGGCCGCTTCAGCGAGCATCGTTTCCACATTATTTGTCGTCTGCAGGCGGGTGCTGATTTCGTTCACCATCGCTTCGCGAAAGGCAAATTGCTGGCTCTCTTCAAACAGGCGGGATGTCTCGGCAGCGAAGCCGAGTCGTTCAGCCACGCGCTCGATGAGTTCCAGCGTTTCCGGCGTCAGTCGCCCGTCGTCGTCAAATTCAAGTTCGAACGCGCCAATCACTTCACCACGCACGTGGACAGGCGCGGCCACCTTCACCGAGCGTTCCATGCGGTGCATCACCAGTTTTCTGCTGGCGATAGCTTCCTGCTGTGTCGGGCTCAGTTCATCGGCGGTATGAGTGCGTTCTTCGTCGAAATCAATGCCAAGCGAAAGCGTTTCGCCCCGGCGCTCAAAATAGCGTTCCCAGGCGCGCCCCGTAAGCTGGCGGTTCAGGCGTTCCACTTCTTCCAGCGCTTCCCGCGCCTGAGCGACCAGCCGGCGATTTTCTTCGAGTTGGCGCTCGCGCTCTTCAAACAGCCGCGCGTTGTCGATGGCGACGGCGATGTTGTCGGCTAGTGCCTGAAACAGCGACACATCGACCTCGCGCACAGCGCCCTCGATCTTGCTCTGAAGGTCCAGCGCGCCGATGATCGCTTCATCGACGCGCAGCGGAAATGCCGCCTCGACGACGGTTTCGGGCAGAAACTCGTTGCGGCGATGCACGCTGTCTGGCGACCCGGCGCGGGTGATAATGATTTCGCCGGATGCCGTGACCTGACCGATGACGCTCTGGCTGCCGACAGGGAGGGAGTGCCGGCGCTGGAGCAGCAGGCGACCTACCGTTCCGGTGCTGGCTACCAGACGGGCGTTTTCGCCGCTTTCGTCAATCAGGAAGATTTGGGCGTGGTAGATGCGCGGAAAGCTGAGCGTAATTTCTTCGACTGCTTCGCTGAGCACCTCCGTCAGCGGCGCGCGGCTGGCGATGCGGCGCGCGATCTGGCGGTTGATATCGGTGAGGCGCAGACGCTCTTCCGCTGCCAGTGCCAGCGCGTTCTCATCGGGCTGGCGCTGTGCGTGTAGCCAGCCGGCAACGACTCCCGCGATGAGCACCAGGCCGAAGAGCAGAGCGCCGGCGGGCCAGCCATCGGGTGTTGCCTCACGCAGTGCAAGCCCGTGGGCTGCCATGGCGAACGCGATCACCGTACCCGCTACCAGCCCTCGGCGTTCGCCCAGTGCGCCGCCCAGCACGATCAGCAACGCCAGCGGCAAGCTGTCGATTGCGCTCGTGAATCCGTTCAACATACCCAGCGCGCCCCAGCTTGCTGCCAGCAGCGCCAGCGGGCTTAGGGCCGCGATTTCGAGATGTCCCGCGCGCGTCAGCACGATGGTAGCGACGCTTGCAATGGCAACGGCCAGACCATAAACCAGCGCCTGGTCATCGCGAGGAATGACGATACCTGCAAGCTGCTCCTGACCGCGAAGCAGAACCAGTGCGATCAGGGCGAACAGCCCCACCGTAACCACATAGACCAGACGGGCGCGGCGCTGTTTGGCTGTTTCGGTATATGCGGCGACGGAGAAGATGTTGTTGAGGAGGGCTTCCATGCTTTAACCTCCGCTTCTGCCCGGGTTGCTGGCGGAAAGACGGATGCGCCCGCGCCGCGCGCCGAGCGACGTTCCCAGCTCGCGCAGGGTAATATCGAGCATCTGCCGGATGTCCAGCTGTTTTTCCAGCCGGGTGGAAAGCGCGTTGACAAACGCTTCGTTCGCTGCCTGGCGCTGGCTTTGCGCGTAGGCTTCGGCGTTCGCCAGCGCGTTGGCAAGCTGGTTCGCCATTTGCTGGAAGACGGCGACGTCTGTTTCACGAAAGGCGTTTACCCGCACACTGCCCACGCTGACCAGACCGAGCTTGTGTCCGCGCGATAGCAGGGGAGCGATCATCAGCGATCGAACCTCATCCTCGCTGACGCGCCGGATGTCCTCCGTGCCATACACGTCGTTGGAAACGAGGAATTCACCCTGTTCCCATACCTGAACGATGAAAGCGCCGCGGATTTGGAGCAGTGGCCCGCCGGTAGGCATGATCCGCGATTTGCCGTCCTCGTACTGCGCGATCAGGCGCAGCGATTTGAAGATTGGGTCGTATAGCGCGATGTTCATGCGGTCGAGGGCGATGAGCTGGAGCGTTTCGTCCAGCATCGTGCGGGCGATGGTCTCGATATCCAGCGTGCCCTGTAGGGCCTGGCTGAAGCGGGCGATATGCTGGAGCTGGCGCGCGCGCTGTTCCGAGTCGGCCAGCAGACGCTGATTTTCCATCACGACTGCTGCCTGCTCGGCCAGACTTCGCAGGGCCTCAAGGTGGAATGGCGTCAGCGCTACCGGCTGGTGATGACTGAGCGCGATCAGACCGGTCAGTTGCCCGCCGGCAGCCAGCGGCAGGATCAGCAGTGACCGCGCTCCATCCATGAACTCGGACGCGGCGAAATTGTCGCTGTCATGGGTGTCGGGAATGTATAGCGCTTCAAGGTCGCGCAATGCTTCATGCGCGGGATAGCCCTCCAATTGCACAAAGCGATTGGCGGGCTGTTCGCCGTTGTCGCCGGCTTCAGCGACGATATGGAGTTGGGATGGGTTTTCCCGGTCATCGCGCAGGGCGATGTGCGCGCGGCTATAGCGCCCGCCCGTGAAACGCAAAAATGCTCCCAGCACGCCTGCCGGGTTGCCGGCGCGGAAAATGGCATTGCTGGCTTCGGTCTGCGCCTCGGTGATGTTGCCGTTGTCACCGCGCGGGGCCGGCTCGATCTGCTCTCCGGCGATCACGCTCTGTACCGCCGGAACCAGAAGCTGCGCCGCCAGCCTGAGGCGACTGGTGAAGTCCTGCGTGTCTTCGGGCGGCGCGGCACATTCGACATCAAGCAGCGCCAGCGCGCGTTTTCGCGCGACGAGCGGCGCTACCCAGCGCGTGTCTTCACCCGTCGGTTCCAGCCATTGCAATGCTGACTGGTGCAGCGGCGATTCGTCGAGCAGCGTTTCGCCGTTACCGCCTGTCTCGCTCAGGAGCAGCACCTGCCCGCCGAAGACGCGGTAAATGCGAGCTGTCGTAACTTCGGGCAGCAACCGTGGCAATAGGTTAAACAGGATCTGGTCGAGGTCGGATATGCTATGAATGTCCTCGGCCAGCACCTTCAGCACGTCGCTCAGGTCGCGAAGGTCGGGCAATGTGCTCATGCAGCAGGCTCCTGCCGGTTATGGCTTGCGTATAATCACTTCCATTCCCACACTTCTTCGCCGGACAGCAGGCGGCGGATCTGATTGGGGAAACGGTCGGGGTCCAGTGGTTTGCCCAGAAAGCCGTTGAAGCCTGCCTTCTTGGCTCGCCGCATCTGGTCTTCGCTGGCTTCGGCGGTCACCGCGCAGACGATGGTATCCTTCAAGCGCGGGTTGGCGCGCAGCTTCTGCAATGCCTGGTATCCATCCTCATAAGGTAGCCGGATGTCCATGAGGATGAGGTCAACTCGTGGGAGCGTGTCCGCAAACTGCACGACTTGCCAGCCGGAAGTTTTCCATTCACAGCGCTGGACGCCCATAAAGGCCAACATACGGGCAATGAGCACGAAATTCGGTACGTTGTCCTCGACGACGAGGACGTGTGCCTCGCTCGGCTCAATCGGCGCTATCTGCTTCGCGCCTGGCGCTTCGTTCATTCCGACTCCTGATGTAGGCGAGAATTTGGTCGGGTAGCTTGTCGACATCGATAGGCTTCCGAATGTATCCGTCACAGCCGGCGTTGAGTGTGCGTTCTCTATCGCCTTCCATAGCGTTCGCCGTAATTGCGACGATTGGCACCGTCTTCAGCTCTTCGATTTCGCGTAGCTGACGGGTGGCAGACAACCCATCCATTTCCGGCATGCTGACATCCATCAGAATGATGTCAGGCGGGTTGGCGCGTGCTATTTCGATCCCGTCCTTTGCGTTGTCGACATCGACGATGTCAAAGCCATGGTCAGACGCCATCAGAATGCGGCGTACGAGGAGGCGGTTGTCGAAGTTGTCCTCGATGTACAGGACTTTTGGCATACTTCGTCCCTCGTGCGATAGCTCTCGACATGACCCACTACGGGCCGGCGACGAATCAAATTTGTATAAAGGGAATAGTCAACGTCGGCGTTCTCTCAACCGTCTAGTACTCATCTTAAGTGCATATTGGCGGACATCACCCGCTCAATATCTCAATTGTTCAGGATTCATGAAGAATTTATAAGCGGGCGTGTTGAAAGTAGCGGATTGGTGAGCTGGCGCCCTCTCTGGTATGCTGGTGGAACTCGATGTGAATGGTAAGGATAAGCAAATGGCAAAACAGTACAGCGCGCCGCCGCCAATGCAGATTGACCCGAACAAGCGCTATATCGCGCATTTCAAGACCAGCAAGGGTGAGTTCGATGTCGAGCTATTTGCCGACCGCGCGCCAGTGACGGTCAACAATTTCACCTTTCTGGCCCGGGAAGGTTTTTACGATGGCGGGACGTTTCACCGCGTGATTGAGGATTTTATGATCCAGGGTGGCGACCCAACCGGAACGGGCCGAGGCGGCCCCGGCTATCGCTGGGACGATGAACCCTCGGCGCTGGCGTTGAAGCATGATGGCCCCGGCGTGCTTAGCATGGCGAATGCGGGCGCTAACACCAACGGCTCGCAGTTTTTCATCACCCATGTTGCGACACCGTGGCTCGATGGCCAACACGCTGTCTTTGGCCGCGTCATGGGCGACGGCCAGAAGGTGGTCAATGCCATTCGGCAGGGCGACGCCCTGATATCAGTGACTATTACGGAGCAGTAAATACATACCCCGTCGTAGTGTTGGGCGTTGCTGGCCGGCGCGAGCTTATGCAAACCCGGCCCCTTTTCCTGTCATTGATACACCGGGCAACGACAGGAAAAGGGGTCATAAACGTTCCTTTAAGTTATTTAGTTAGAAATAACGCTCGCTTCGTGCGATACATTGTCCTGGCGCAGCCTGACGTACTGCCCGCCGAGAATACCGAGTACCCACCAGAAGACGAAGGCGAAGCGATCCCACAGGGCGACCGCGTCGCCGAGGCCATAGAGCGCGTGCGCCAGCAGCGCCGCTCCCGTCGCCACGCCGACGATACGCGCGGCGTCATTTCCGGATTGCCAACACTGCCAGACCATATAAGCAGCCGCGCCATAGATCCCGATGAACACCAGCAAACCGGGTATGCCCATGTCAGTCGCGATCTGGAAAAATTCGTTGTGGGCATGTGGCAGCACGCGGCGTTCGTAGGTAGTGACGGGATAATCGGCGCGGACGCGCGCGTCGCGATACATGTTCATGCCCACGCCTGTCAGTGGATAGTCGATCATGATGCGACCGGCCTGTTCCCACATTTCGAGCCGCCGGTTGACCGTGATCTCGTCGCGCGTTTCAAGGCGCTCGGCCTGCGCCGGGGGCGCGCCGATGTTGAAGACCAGCACGCCTTCGGCAACCGCCAACAGTAGCAACCCCGCGAACGCCAGCCATTGTTTGTAACCCCGTCGAATCAGCAGGATGACGATGCCTGTCAGGGCCACGAATACACCGCCCAGCGCCAGGCGGCTTTGCCCTAGAAAGAGCGCCAGCATCAGGGCGACGAAAGTCACGATCATGCCCGCCTGCAGGATGCGCGGACGCCACCGGTACAACGCGAGCGCGCCGGTGAGAGGAGCCAGCCACGCCATAGCGCCGGCAATTTCATTGGCGTTGAAGCCGCCGGGTGCGATAGACAAGTCGCGAGCCTCCGGTAGCATATCTATAATGAACGCCAGCCGGATCGATTTCGCGTTCCACTGCGTCGCCACCAGAGCGAGGCCCGCAACAATCGCGCCTAGCAGGACGGTAAGGACAAGAGAGCTTTTGACGCCGTAGTGACGAATGTGCTCGACCAGCACGAAATAAATGATCATGCCGAGTAGCGGGCGGCCGATCATCACCCACGCCCAGGGAACCGAGAACGTCGTGTTGCTGAAGGGGACGGTGAGCGTTGTGTTCCCGCGTGAATAGGGCGCAAAAAATATATTGAACAGTGCCAGCGTCAGAAAGATAAGCAGGAAGCCGTTCAGCGGCGTGGCGCTAAGAAAGCGGCCATACGCGATCCAGCGTAGTACCAGCAGCGGAAGTGCCAGCGCCAGCGACCACACACGGTTGGAATCTGGAAACCAAAAAATGTAAATCAGGTATAGAATTAGGATAGGTTCAAGTATCAGAAGTTGACGCGCCAGTTGGTTCATTCACATGCCTTTGGGATGTTGCGGGAAGGTAGCTTAGTCGCTATCCAACTATTTGGCTATCGTTCTGCAACTGATCGGCAGGGAAAATCTCTTGACTTCTGGTATATGAGCGGGCTATAGTAATATGAGCCTTACGAGACCTGTTTCTTAAAGTATGCTTTACAGCCTTGCAGGGTATTCTCGCGTGAAAGGTTGTTCATGATTGTCCAGGCGATTACCAAAGTTTCGTTGTCTTCTTTCCGCGAGCGGTCTGCGGGCAAGAAAGTAGTTCTGCTCTACCCGTGGACGAACTACCGAAATTTGTTTCTAACACACTTTCTTTCCAGCGCCAAAGAAGGGCTGCTGTATTACCGCATTCCGAGCGAGGTCGCCAGCCTGAATGACTGGTTGAAGGATCTTGTCACGGAGTTCGATGCCGTTCTTGGCGGGTTTGGCAGAAATCTCAATCTGGTCCTGTCCAAGAACGCGCCGGATATTCTGGGAGAGGCGCTGGCGGCAGATCTGGCGGAATACAGCAGCGACCCAATAGTGCTTTTCATCGACGAATTCGATCGCGTACCGCTCGATGGCGTTTTCCGCAAATTCATTCTGGCGCTGGTGCGTTCGCTGCCCGAGCACGTTCAGATCGCATTTAGTTCTCGCCTGTTGACTTACCAGCCGTGGTATGATCTCGTTGCTCGCGGCGATGCGGTTGTGCTTGGCACCGAGTACCGCCGCAATGACGTGATGTTCACGGTAGAGGAACAACCCAAGCCACAACTTGAAGTCTACGCGCTGGGCCGTGGATATGCCCTTGTCAACGGCCAGCAAATCACAAGCTGGGATGGGGCGTTGCCGCGGAACCTGTTTTTCTACTTCATGGATCATCCGCTGGTGACGCGCGATGAGATTTTCCAGACGTTCTGGCCCGATCTTTCGACGAAAGAGGCTACGAACGTTTTCCATGTGACCAAACGCAAGATTTCCGAGCGCATCAGCCTGAAAGTCGGCGATTCCGGCAGCTACGAACTGACGCAGTACAGCGGCGGGTTCTACCTGCCCAGTGACAAGATCGTGCGGCACTATGATGCCGGTGATTTCCATGACTCGGTCGAGCGCGCGCTGGCCACGCTGGACGAGCGCGAAGAGGAAATGCTGCTGGAACGCGCTATAGACCTGTACAAAGCGCCGTTTCTGCAAACGATTGAAATGAAGTGGGTAGTGGAGCGGCGAGAGCAACTGCGCCAGCTTTATGCACAGGCTCTGATCAGCATGGGCCGCATTCACAAACGGCGCGAGAATGATCGCTCCGCGCTGGGCCTGTTCATCCGTGCGCTCAAAGAGACACCCGAACGGGAAGACGTTCACCGGGATGTCATGTCGATTTATCTGAAACTGGGCATGATTGAGGACGCGCGCCTGCAGTACAAACGGCTTGAGGAAATCCTGCACGAAAAACTGGGCATCGGCCCATCGCGGGAAAGCCGCGAACTCTACGATGAGATTGTCGCGCGGACGTAAACCTCAACTTGTTTCGCTGATTTGAAGGGGCCATTGCGCCCCTTTTTCGTTGGGCTGGTGGTTCGCACTGCCCCGGCCCGAAGGCTATAATGGCCCACATGAATGACCGTTCGCAATCCGACGACACGCTGCTCGAAGCGCCATTACCTTCCGAGAAAACGCCGCCTGATCACGTTGGTGTGCTGATTGCCGCGCTGCTGATGGCGCTTGGCGGATGGTTAGGCCTTTACTATCTGGTGACGACATCGTTGCCGCGGGTTGGGCCACGCTGGATATTCTTTGTGCTGTTGCATATCGCCGTCACCGGAACGGTGCTGCCATTCGTGCGTTATCTCAACGTGCGCTTCACGCCGGTTGAGCGCGAGTTGCCGCCCGGCGGCGTGATTGTGCGGCAAAGCGTTTGGATTGGCCTGTTCGTCATCACCTGCGCCTGGCTTCAGATACCGCGCGTGCTGAGCTGGCCGATTGCTTTTTTCCTCGCGCTGATTTTCATCGTGATCGAAATTTTCCTGCGCTCGCGAGAACTCTCGCATGACAACCGACCATAAGCTGCGATCGCTTCCGGCGGTAGATACGCTGCTCAACTCCATCGAAGGCCAGCAGTTGATCGCCGAATTTGGGCGCGTCGCCACTGTCGCCGCGTTGCGACAGGCGCTGAACGATGCGCGTCGGCGTCTGAACGACGGCGAATTGCCGGATGTCAGGACGCTGGTTCTGAGTTCGGCCCGGTCTCAGCTTTCGCGCGAGTTCGGCTCGTCCTTGCGCGCCGTGATCAATGCCACCGGCGTCATCATCCATACCAATCTCGGTCGCGCGCCGCTGGCCGAGTCCGCGCGCCGTGCCATGCTCGAAGTCGCCGTGGGCTACAGCACGCTTGAATACGATCTTGATGCAGGTGCGCGCGGCAGCCGGTTGCATCACGCCGAAGCCTTGCTGCGGGCCGTGACCGGGGCCGAAGCCGCGCTGGTGGTGAACAACAACGCCGCCGCACTGGTGCTGCTGCTATCGGCGTTGGCGCAGGGGCGTGAGGTCGTCATCTCTCGCGGGCAGCTCATCGAAATCGGCGGCGGCTTTCGTATTCCCGACGTGATGGCGCAGAGCGGGGCCCGGCTCGTCGAAGTCGGCACAACGAACCGGACGCGACTGGACGACTACGAACGCGCCATCGGTGAGGCAACCGCGCTGTTGCTGCACGCGCACGCTTCCAATTTCCGGATCGTTGGCTTTACGGAAACTCCATCGCTGGCAGACATGGCGGCGCTGGCGCACCGCCATGGTCTGTGGCTGGTGGATGACCTCGGAAGCGGCGCATTGCTGGACACGGCAGTTTATGGACTGGAACACGAACCGACCGTGCAGGAAAGCCTCGCCGCTGGCGCGGACGCCGTGTGCTTCAGCGGCGATAAGCTGCTCGGCGGCCCACAGGCGGGGATCGTGGTCGGGCGCAAGGCGATTATCGACCGGTTGCGGCAACACCCGCTGGCGCGCGCCGTGCGTGCCGACAAGCTATCGCTGGCGGCGCTGGTGGCAACGCTCAGGCATTACCGCAAAGGCGATGCGGTCGATGCGATCCCCGTCTGGCAGATGATCGCTCGCCCGTTGGAGGAGTTGCAGCGGACGGCGCAGTCGTGGGCTGCCGAACTGGGCGGCGAGGTCATTGAAGGCGAGTCGACGGTCGGCGGCGGCAGTCTGCCGGGGGCGTCGCTTCCCACCCGCCTGCTGGCGCTCGACGTGCCTGGGGCGACGGCGTTTGTGGCGGCCTTGCGGGCTGCGCCCACGCCGGTCATTGCCCGGATTTCCGGTCAGCGAGTCCTGTTCGATCCGCGTACCGTGCTGCCGGGTCAGGAGGCGGCGCTCGTCGCTACCGTGCGGGCCTGTCTGGCACAAAGGGCGGATGCCTGAGCCTGTGCGCTGGCACGCCTGGATATAGCGATCGGGATTGGCGCAGTGCCGGATGCAATTTTGTCACTTCAATAACGACCGGGATGGCCGCGCTTTGCTGGCCTCCGGAAGATGAGAAAGGATGGGTTTCGTTGAAAGCAGATCTTGACCGGCTCATGAGCGCTCGTGGGCTGGACGTCATCTTTGTAGCCTGCGATCACTACTTCAGCGCCCCGCGCGACTATCTGACGGGTGGCGTTGCCATCACCTCTGGCTTTGTCCTGAAGACACCGGGAGAAGCGCCGGTGATTTTCGCCAATGACATGGAAATTGAAGAGGCGGCGAAGACCGGGCTTCGGGTTGTTTCCTTCAGCGAGCTTGGCTGGTGGCAGTTGTTGAAGGATACCGGCGGCGATCGCACCAAAGCACAGGTCGCTGTCACGGGCAAGTGTCTGGAGGCGGTCGGCGTCGCTTCCGGCAGGGTTGGCATCTATGGCGTGGGCGATCTCAACTGGATCGTGCACATGGTGGAACTGCTGCGTGCGGCCTACCCACAGTTTGAATGGACCGGTGAAACCGGGATGACCCTGTTCGACGAAGCCTTCGTCACCAAGGACGCCGATGAGATGGCGCGCATGCGTCAGGTGGCGCGCGCGACGAACGAAGTGCTTGAGGAAACGTGGCGCTATCTACAGACCCGGCGCGTTGAGGGCGAAACGCTGCTCAAGGAAGATGGTTCGCCGCTCACCATCGGCGATGTCCGGCGTTTTGTGCGTAAGGCGTTGCTCGACCGGGACCTTGAAGATACGGGCATGATTTTCGCTCAGGGGCGCGACGGCGGCTTTCCGCACAGCCGTGGCGAGGATGGCATGGCGCTGCGCCTTGGCCAGAGCATCGTTTTCGATCTGTTCCCGCGCGAAGTGGGCGGGGGCTATCATCACGATGTTACGCGCACGTGGTGTCTGGGTTACGCGCCCGATGAAGTGCATCAGGCCTATGAAGAGGTCATGGAGGCTTTCGACATCGCTATTGAGATGACCCGGCCCGGCGCGCCCGCGTGTCAGGTTGACGAGGCTGTTAGCGACTATTTCGAGAGTAAGGGACACCCGACCTTACGCACCGCTCCGGGGGCGCAAAAGGGTTACGTTCATAGTCTTGGGCATGGCGTTGGCCTGAACATTCACGAGCGGCCGAGCATCAGCGTTCGCTCCGTGGATACACTTCAGGTCGGCAACGTCATCACGATTGAACCGGGGCTGTACTATCCGGAGCGCGGCTTCGGCGTTCGCATTGAAGACACCGTCTATATTGACGGAGAGGGCAATGTCGTTTCGCTGACGCCGTTCCGGAAAGACCTTGTTATACCGCTGATGTGATACAATATGTGAAACGATGCACAAAGAAAGCGATAGGACATCTATGACAAAATCGAGGCCGGGAACACCGGCTAATCCACTACGAGTTGCTATTATCGGCTCTGGCCCGTCCGGCTTTTACGCTGCCGATTTCCTGCAAAAGCAGACCGATCTGACCATTCAAATTGATATGTATGAACGGCTGCCAACGCCCTACGGTCTGGTGCGCGGAGGCGTCGCTCCCGATCATCAGAAAATCAAGTCGGTCACCAACGTTTACGAGAAGATCGCTGTCGACGAGAATTTTCGATTTTATGGCAACGTCGAGGTCGGGCGCGATGTGATGCGCGCCGACCTGCTGCGCCACTATCACGCCATCATCTATGCCATCGGCACGCGCACCGACCGGCGGATGGGCATTCCGGGTGAAGACCTGCCCGGCAGCCATGCGGCGACCGAATTTGTCGGCTGGTATAACGCGCATCCCGATTTCCGCGATTGCGAATTTGATCTCTCGCAGGAGCGCGTTGCCGTGATCGGCAACGGCAACGTAGCGATGGACGTGGCGCGTATCCTCGCCAGCACCTATGAGGAACTGGCCACGACCGATATCGCGGATTACGCGCTTGAGGCGCTGGCCAAAAGCCGCGTGCGCGAGATTTATGTGCTGGGCCGCCGGGGGCCAGCGCAGGCCGCCTTCACCAATCCGGAGATACGCGAGCTGGGCGAGCTGCGCGAGGCCGAGGTGATTGTGAGGCCGGAAGACGTTGAACTGGACCCGTTGAGCGCCGAAGCGCTGGCGACCAGCAGCGATCGCACTGCCGAACGGAACGTGCAGGTGCTGATGCGCTACTCGACGCAGGGCGATCTGGGCAAGCCACGGAAGATTTATATGCGCTTTTTCGTCTCTCCGGTTGAAATTCTGGGGGACGAGCGCGTCGAAGCCATTCGGGTTGTGAAAAACAAGCTGGTTCGTGCTGAAGACGGTTCGCTGCGCGCCGTGCCAACCGACGAGTATGAGACGATCCCGGTTGGTCTGGTTTTCCGTTCGATCGGTTATATGGGCGTCGCGCTGCCCGACGTGCCGTTTGACGAGCGCCGGGGCATCATCCCGAACATCGACGGGCGGGTGTTCGATCCGCAGCGTATGGACACGCTGGTTGGCGAGTATGTCGTCGGCTGGATCAAACGCGGGCCTTCGGGCATCATCGGCACCAACAAACCGGATGCTCAGGCGACTGTCATGCGCCTGCTAGACGATGTTCGATCGGGACGCCTGATCGATCCCGAAGCGCCGGACCGCGAATCCGTCGAGCAGTTGTTGAGGGAGCGCCAGCCTGATCTGGTGACTTTTGACGACTGGCAGCTTCTGGACATGGCGGAACGGGAACGCGGACAGCCGCTGGGCCGCCCGCGCGTCAAGTACAGTCAGGTACACGAAATGCTGGCCGTGCTGACGGAACGCAAAGGCCACTTGAATCCATCAGGCGATTGATGCCCTCTTTTCTTCGAGAACCGAAACCACCTGCACACCGTTGCAGGTGGTTTTTTTCTGCAACTTTCGCCATAGGTCTGCGTAGATAGAGGTGTACTGATCAGAAGATAGACACCCCATTCCGGGAGCATGAGGGCAATGACCGTGTACACCGAGAAACCGAAACGCAGCATGATAATGGACGCGTCTCTGGCTGGTATCTGGCCACGTTTGGTCGCGCTAATCATCGACAACCTGATTCTCGCGCTTATTGCCGGGGCAGGCTGGTTTGGCTCGCGCAGTGGCGCGGGGGCCGGGCTTGGTTTTCTGATTGGATTGGCGTATCAGTGGTTCATGCTGACCCGAAATAATGGCCAGACGATTGGCAAGATGGTCATGAACATTCGCGTCGTGAAAACGAACGGGATGCCGCTGACGGCAGGCGACGTGATCGTGCGCTACATCGGTTACTACATCAACACGGCTTTGTACGGTCTGGGCTGGTTCTGGGCCGCGTTTGACGGTCAGCGCCAGGGCTGGCACGACAAACTGGCCGGGACGGTGGTCGTGAGGGCCAGCTAGCTTCGTTGTCGCGGCGGCGGGCCGTCGCTAGAATGGTACAGGGGTGGCCGCGGTGAATGGGCCGCCCCTGTTTTATTGCTTCTTTAAGAGGATCTTCCATGACAGTCTCAATCTGGCAGGCAGACGATACACAGCCGTTGCGTGAAGTCGACTTTCTGGTGGTGGGCGCAGGGCTCGTGGGCTGCGCGGTGGCGTACTTCGCAGCGCAGGCAGGGCGGCAGGTGACGATCACCGAAATGCGTGACGTGGCGCTCGGCGCGAGCAGCCGTAACGCCGGGTTTATGATCACCGGGTTGGACACGTATTATCACCGCGCGATCGAACGCTATGGGCACGAAACAACGCGCGAACTCTGGCAGCTATCGGCGCAGACGCACGCTTTCTGGCGGGGAATCGCCGCGGGTACGGACGTGCGGATGACGCAGTGTGGTTCGCTTCTGCTGGCCGAAAGCGCCGAAGAAGCGCGCGATCTGGAACTGGCGGCGCGGGCCATGCAGGCCGATGGGCTGGAAGTCGAGTTTCACAGCACGGACCCACTGCGGCGTGGTTATTTCGCTGCCATCGAACAGCCATGGGACGGCGCGGTGCAGCCCTACGAACTGGTACAGCAGCTTTACAAGGCGAGCGGCGCGGAACTGGTCGCCAACAACGAACTGTACGCCATTCGCCAGGAAAGACCCGACGTCGTGACGGTCTACACGCGCCAGTACCGGTTTGAAGCGCGGCATGTGATGTTGTGCACCAATGCCTATTCCGTCCACATTGACCCGTACTTCATCGGGCGTGTTATCCCCACGCGGGCGCAGTGTCTGGTGACTGCGCCGCTGAAAGATCCGTCAATTCTGAATACCTGTGGCTATAGCGATTATGGTTTTATGTACTACCGCACGACGTTCGACGGGCGGCTGCTGATCGGAGGCGGGCGCAAGCAGAACAAGCCGCTGGAGCACGATACCACCGACGACCGTGTGACCGATCCGGTGCAGCGCGTGCTGGACGCCTACCTGCGCGCCAAATTCCCCGATGTTGAGGAGCCGGTTGAGCGGCGTTGGGCGGGAATCATGGGGTTCACGCCGGATGGCCTGCCGCTTGTCGGCACGTTGCCGGGCAAGCCGAACGTTGGCTTTGCGGTTGGCTTCAACGGACATGGGCTGGCGCTCGGCGCGGGCGTGGCCGAACGCGCCGTCGATATGCTGCTCAACAGAGCCGATCCCGGTGTGCTGCGGGCGAGCCGGCTGGATTAGCTAAGAAGCGGGCTTTTCTTTGTACAGAGTCAGTGCCGCAGGGGATATTCGATATGCCGTTCAATGATCCCGGCAATGCGAAGCTCGCTGCCTGGCTCTTTACCGTCATCCAGCCACCAGACCGCGCTCAGACAGCCATAGACGAAAGCGAAGCTGAGCAGACGGTTGAAGTCGATGCCGAGCGCGCGTGAGAGGATGCCGGCATTTCGCAACAGGCGCGCTTCATCTTCGATCAGGGCAGGCATGGCGACGGGGTTATAGAGCGTGTTGGCGGCGTCAAAAGCCCGCTCCCCCAGCAGCCCTTTCGGGTCAAATGCCAGCCAGCCTCGCCTGGCGCTATAGCGGATATTTTCGTGATGGATGTCGCCGTGGAGCACGTGCGGCGGCTCGGATTCTGAAAGTAACTTCCCGGCAACTGTGGCTGCACGCACAAAGATCGACTCGACGCCCTGCCGGTGGTCGCGGTCGGCGCGGGCGAACAGTTGCCGGAACCATTTGCGGAGCGGAGTCAACGCCGGCAGGTGAACGCCGGGCTGGCTCTGATGCAGCTTGTTGAGCACGTTTGCGATGATTTCCGTGGCTCGTTCATCCTCGCCGCGCTTAACGAGTGGGATCAAATCCTCGCCGTCCACATATTCCAGCAATTGCGCGTGATCGTCGTAGCGGAAAATTCGCACCGCGCCGTGCCCGCCGTAATAATCCAGCGCTCGCGCGCCCGTACGTTCCTCCCATCCGGCATCGGTCAGCAGCTTGAGGACCGCGGTTGTTCCCTTGTAGGAAACGGTGTACACGTGACTGGTGACCGTCTGCGCCAGCGGTTTTGGGTCGGACAAACCCCACGCTGCCAGATAACTGTCAAGCCGTTCGGGCATGCCGGCGCGCTCAGTAAGGGCCATAAGCGGGCCCGCGGTCGCCTGCCGTCATCAGGATGAAGACCTGCCCGGCGCTGGCATCCAGCAGCAGCGTGCCGTTCTGGAAGAGTTGGATCACAAAGTCGTTGCCGCGTTCGGCTGTGCGCGCCCAACCCATTGCGTCCTGCAGTTCCGGCAGTCCCTGCCAGTAGGGCAGAAAACGCGGCGCGGGTGGGTTGAGGCCCGGCGGCGGAGCGCCCGGTTCGCCGTTCGTCTGAGGTGCGCCGGCGGCATACCAGAACCGGCCCTCGCCCGGCCCACCTGAGGCGATGGCCCACAGTTCGCCGTCGGGCGTCAGGTACATGACGCCGCGCTCGAAAACCTGCGCTCGCCCGCTGTAAGGAACCGCGATATCGGCGGGGCAGCCGATAGAGGAGACGAGGTCCGTCGCGGTTCGCCAGTTTGTGCCAAAGCGTTCGTCCGGCGGCATCGGGCAGATCGAGAGCCGGTCGGGCAGGGCGGCTGGCCGAGCGCTGGTTGCCTCTAGAGACACAACAGCGGCGATGCTGGAAACGTCATCCAGACTGGCGGCTTCGCCCAGAAACGTGCCGATATAGACGGTCGGCGTCGCGGTTGCGGTTGCCGTCGGGGGAGCGGTTGTCGGGCGCGAGGCCAGCCGTGTTGCCTGCTGCTCCGCCGGGTTCGGCGTCGGCGACATATAGACGGTCGCCAGCAGTTTCGGTGCGTTGGTGGGGGCCAGCGCGACCGGCGTCGGTGATGGTTCGGCTCCACACGCGGCCAGCACCGTGGCAAGGGCCAGCAAAATCGCCATTTTTAGCAATGGCGCTGGCCGGAGGGCGAGAGGGGCGTCATTTCCTGGTTTCAAGCTGTTCCTCATGCCGCGCAGGTTACCGGTAGCTCGTATTCGAGCACATTTTCGAATGACTCATCCGGGCGCTGGTAGTACAGACCATAACGAATCGTGCTTGCGCCGGTCGCTGCCGGAAGCGCGTAGATATCCGACACGGCCTCGCCGGGCAGCCAGCCTGTCAGCGGCCGCCAGCCGTAGACCGGCGCGGACTGGTCCGCTTGAGCGATGACCGCGCCGTTGTCGTCGAGCAGATGGACGAAGACGCTCAGGTCGGCCTCCGGCGTTTGCGGGCTGGCCCAGGTGACGCGCAGCCAGATCGCATCATCATGACATTCGATCGCGCTGTCTATGGTGTCGAGCGCGTTCACCGCGGGAGCGCGTTCCGGCGTCAGGCTGATTTGCACCAGCGACGGCGCGGCCGCCGAAAGATAGACCGGCGCTCCGATCTGCTCCTGCCACCACGTTACCGGATGATTGTAGAACGTGTATTCAGGCGTGACCAGCAGGCCATCCGCTGCCAGATCGCGGAAATTCGCTTTGTGATCGACCAGTTGCAGGTGGTCGAGCATGCCCAGCACGTCTCGCGCAAAGCCAACGGCGAAATGCCGGCTCCCCCATGGGATCATCAGCGTCGCGCCGGGGGGCGTGTGTTCGGCCAGAGAGATGGTTTCCAACCCCGTTCGATCGCCGGTCAGTTGTTCGATAAAGGGCTGGTTCTGCACCACGAGCGCCCCGACGAACACTACCGCTATTGCCGCAGCCATCGCAAAGGCCGCAAAACGCACAGCCCGTTTCCGGTGCTGAAGCGCTCTTGCCAGCGCTTCAATCAGGAAGAGCCAGCCAAACGCCAGACTGAACGTGATCTGCAAAATCAGCGCCGACAGAATATCGCTGTAGAGAGTTATGTGAAACAGATAGCTGAGCAGCGCGCTCAGGGCCAGCACGAGCGCGGGCTTGCGCGAGTGGCGGTTCCTGATGCCGAAGGCGAGGCCCAGCAATCCCAGCAGTAGCCCCGGCAGCGTCAGATCGGTCAGCAGAACCGTGTTGATGCTCGTGATGTTGGCCAGCAGCGCTTCTACCGAGTCGATAGAGCCGATGAAGCGCGATGCTTCACGGCCCCAGAACTGATCCCAGAAGCCGCTCCACGTTCCCGGTTCGCCGTATACCCATGCTGCGCCGGCATGTGCCCGCAGAGGCAGATAGAGATAGGGTAGGAAGCCGGACAGACCGAGAAGCAGACAGGCGACGAGCCTGACGGGCAGACGGCGTAGCGGAAGGACGAGTTCTTGCCAGGCGGCCAGCACCAGCGCCGGTGCGATGACGGCGAAAGCGCGGTGCTGCGCTACGGCAATGCCGCCGGTGAGCGCCAGCCAGTAGACACGCCCGCGGAGTGGTGGGCCGAGCGCGATCAGATAGAGCAGCGCCAGCAGCGCCAGCCCAAAGCTGTAGACTTCCGCGATGACGGCGTGAATCCAGACGGTGCGCGTCAGCCCGAACGCAACGATCACGGCGGCGATCCAGGCGCGACCGCCGAGGCGCAGGGCCAGCGCGAACATCAGCCCCAGCGCTACTAGCGACCAGATCAGCGATACCACGCCCGGCGCTGTGGCAGGGGCAACGCCCAGAGCGCGGAGCAGCGCGACCAGCGCGTTGCCGGTCATCACGTACAGCGGGTAGCCCGTGGCATGCAGCGTTCCCCAGACGTTGAGCACAATCTGCGTTTCTCCAACATCGACCATGTAGTAATGGTCGGACCCGTTGGGAATGGTTTGCAGGACGGGCAGGTAAAGCGCCAACAGGGCAAGTGCAGCAATGGCGAATGGCAGCAGTCGAGACAGGCGCAGTCGGTCGATCATGGGCAGAAGCATACCACAGGTGCGGGTTCTAAATGGCCTTTCATCGAACGGGCTTATGCCCGCTTCCGTAGTTGGGTATAGTTTGTAGTTGCTGCATCTATGTTGCCCATAGGTTTCGAGGAGGAACCGATGCTTGAGATTGGACAGCCCGCTCCCGATTTTGAACTGTTGAACCAGGATCGTAAGCCCGTGCGCCTCAGCGACTTCCGCGGCAAGAAGGTCATCCTGTTTGCCTTTCCACGCGCCGATACGCCCGGTTGCACGACGCAGGCCTGTGGCTTTCGCGACAATCTGCCGCGGTTCGAGACAAAGAACGCCGTCGTGCTCGGCATCAGCGATGACAGCCCGGAAGATCTGGCCAAATGGCGCGAAAAGCAGAACTTCACCTACGACTTCCTGTCCGATCCCGATCACAAGGTGCTGGAACAGTACGGCGCCTGGGGTGAAAAGGTCAGCTTTGGCAAGAAGTCGGTCGGAACGTTGCGTTCGCATTGGGTGATCGACGAGAACGGCATCCTGATCGACCAGCGGATCAAAATCAGCCCTACGGACAGCTATGAGGAAGCGCTCAAGCTGATCGAAGCCTAGCCTGTCATCCCGGCTCTGGGTAGCGTTAACTCCACGTGGGAGCGCGTTTGCTGGTACAATGCGCGCTCCATGATCTGACAATCATTCTGCTCATCGATATCAGAGGTTTATGCGACGATACCTTCTGCCTGCGCTTGCATTGATCGTCCTTGGATCGGCTGCGTTGGCCAGCGCTCAGGAACCCGATGCAGCCACCTGTGCTGCGGCGCTCGAGTCCCTGTGGGCGTCGGCCAGCAACGCCTGCGTGACCGGCCCCGCCGGAACGATCTGCAATGGTGGGGCGGCTCCTCAGGCTGAACCACAGGGGCCGGTGAGTAACCAGCTAGCGTTGCCGGGCGCGCTGATCGAAGCGCATGAGGTATCGGCCTTACACACGCCGCCGCTTGCACCCGAAACCGGCTCGATTGGGATCGCCTGGATTCGCATGCCGGAACCGACAGCGGCCACGGCTTTGTTGCTGGGCGATGTTTCCATGCGCGATGTGACGCCCGAAGGTTTTCCGGTCTGGACCTCGTCGATCGTGGAAACCGGAGCAGATGCGCCGCAGTGTCCCGCCGCGCCGCACAATACACTGATCCTGCAAAATACGCCGGGTTCGGTCGCCCGGCTGGTCATCAACGGCGCTTCGTTGAGTTTAAACGGTACGGTGCTGGTGCGAACGACCGGGGATGCGACCCGGTTTATCGCGCTTTCGGGGCAATCCATCGTCACGGTGTCTGGCGACCAGCAACTGCTGCCTACCGGCCATGAACTGAGCGTGCCTTACCATCCCGGCGATTTCAGCCGCCCGGCTGACGTGGCAACACAGGCCGTCCCGTTCGATCCGGCGGCGCTGCAAAACCTGCCGGTGGCGCTGTTTCCCCGGCCTGTCGTGCTGCCCCAGCCGGGTTCGGTGCGTTCGGAAGGTGTTGTCAATTTGCGAAGCTCTCCATCGACCAGCGCCGGGATTATCATGGAAGTGCCGGCGGGCGAAGTGATGAGCGTGCTGGGGACCAATCCCGAGGCGGACTGGTATCATGTGCGCCTCGATTCGGGTATCAGCGGCTGGATTCTCGCCGAGTTGCTGGTTGGGGATGTTGGCCCGATTTCGGCGGTCTATGAGGCGACGCCGTTGCCTCCGCAGCGCTTTGGCGCGGCCGGCAATCAGGGCCGCATTGTCGCGCCTGCCGGCGTAAATCTTCGCTCAGGGCCGGACGCAGCCTTCCCGGTGACCGCCTCGCTCAGCGATGGCACGCTGGTCAACCTTCTCGCGCGCAGCCCGTACAGCCAGTGGGTGAAGGTCGAAAGCGGCGGCGCGGTCGGCTGGGTAGCTCTGATCACGCTGGAAACGCAGGCTTATTACGAGGCGCTGCCCATTGATACCAATGTGCCGCCACGGCCAACGCCGACGCGCATTCCGGGTAGCTTTGGCAACGCCTTTCCCGACCCTCGCGGCGGCTACTAACTGCATTCTTCAAGTTGTAAAGGGGAGACCGGGGCGCTGTACATCAGCGCCCCGGCGGAGAAGGCTTTACGGGGCGCGTTCCGGCTGCGGCGAGAGGCCGAGTTGCTGCATGACGGCCGGCACGTCGAAGCTGAACCAGCGCTCGACGATCTTGCCATCCTGAATGCGCTCAAGTGTGAGCCCCGGAGCGGAAATCCGTTTGCCGGTTGGCGCGTGTCCCTGCCATTCGCCGGTATGCGTGCCGCGAAGGGTAGTCCGCGTTGCAACCACATCGCCTTCCGCAATCATCTCATCTACGGTGAACTGCCGGTCGCTGAAAGCAGCGGTGAACATGCGGATACCCTGCAAATGCATTTCGCGGTTCTGCGGTTCTGGCGCGCCGGGCGTGCGCGCTACCAGCGCAGGTGACAACACCTCGTTCAATGCCGCCTGATCGTTGGTCTCATATGCCTGCCAGAAGCGGCGCACGATCGCCTTATTCTGCTCGCTCGTCATGGTGATACTCTCCTCACTCTATCGTCTGCGGACATGTGTTCATTATTGAACTTATGTCCGGTATCGTTATAATCGAGGCCAGTAGCGCCGGTCAACAACCAAAAGCAGCCGGCTTGTTCAGAACCGAACAGGAAAGACAGCGCTGTTCAGAAAAGGAGGCCGGATGAGTGGCAGACCGTTGGATCGCCGTATCCAGAAAACGATTCAGTTGTTGCAAAACGCGCTGGCGGAGTTGATTGCCGAAAAAGCTTATGATGACATCACGATACAGGAAATTCTGGATCGAGCGAACGTTGGGCGGTCGACTTTTTACACGCATTTCGAAAACAAGGATCAGCTTCTACGGAGCATGTTAACCCTGCTCAACGAGCGGTTTGAGGAAGGTATCAGGCAGTTGTCCGCAGGGCAGGGAAGATTTGAAGATAACAGCGCCAACATGCCGTTCAACGTGCTGCGGTTTGTGCAGCAGCATCATCGCCTTTTCCGGGCCATGCTTGGAACGCAGGACCAACGCGCGCGCAACCCGCTGTACGATTATCTTTTCGCCTCGGCCCGTGAACACTTCAGGTCGATGGCCCAGCGCATACAACGTGACCCGCTCCGGACCGAGCTAGCGGCGAATTTCTATGCCAGCGCCTTCATCGGTGCGCTGGTGTGGTGGCTCGAAAACGATATGGCCTACTCGCCGGAAGTGTTCGGGCAGATGCTGAACCAACTCATCTTGCCGGGGTTGGAGTCGTTTCTGGGGATTGAGACTCCGGGCGGTTGAAGGCGAAGTTTTCGAGCGAAACGCGGCTCATGCTTGCGCCGATCTGCGTGACAGCGGACGGGCGTCGGGCGCGGCGCTCCCTTGTCGCACAGGGACCCTCTGGTATAATACAGTGACAGTTTGGGGAGTAGCCAAGTGGTAAGGCAGCGGACTTTGGATCCGCCATGCGCAGGTTCGAATCCTGCCTCCCCAGCTTCTCACGAGGCGGAGACGGATGAAAGAGGCTCTCCGCCTCGTTGCTTTATTTTCCGGCGTGTGCTTATTGGATCGCGCAGTTCTATTGACTTTGTCGCTCAATCTTTGATAGCCTGTACCATAAGCTGAAGGAAGCAGGGGAGTCAATGTCACGGACGACGGTTCGGTGTGGCGCTACGACGGAAGTGAATGCGCCGGTTCTCTCCTCTGAAGACGCACGCGAAATTGCCCGGTTCTTTCAGGTGCTGGCCGATCCCACTCGTGTGCGAATCGTGAAGGCGCTCAGTGAAAACGAGTGGTGCGTTACCGATCTGACGCTGGCCCTCGGCATGGATCAGCCCGCTGTTTCTCACCAGCTTAAATATCTGCGCGAGCTTGGTCTCGTGCGCTGGTCCAAACGGGGTCGTCACGTCTACTATAGCCTCTGCGACGACCACCTCCGTGAAATCCTCGTCAACAGCATCGCCCATCTGGACTGCCGCTAAGCGCTACGGGGCCGGTTTTTCGAGGGAAGCCTGCGAATTGCCGGAATTACGCCGGATCAGGCTCAGGCGCAACCGGGAAGTTGACTGGTTTGCCGCTGGAGGCTGTTCGGCCAACGTCGGCAGGCGGATTGTGAAGGTCGTGCCTTTGCCCAGTTCGCTGTTGACAGTGATCGTTCCACCGTGCGCGTCGACAATCCATTTGGCAATCGACAGCCCAAGTCCCGCGCCTTCGCCTGTCTGGCGCGCGCGCGATGTGTCGGCCTGATAGAAGCGGTCGAAAATGCGCTCCTGATCTTCCTTGCTGATGCCGATGCCGGTGTCCGATACTTCCAGCACGCAGTCGTCATCTTCCCGCCGCAGGTTCAGCGTGATCACGCCGCCGTCAGGCGTGAATTTCAGCGCGTTGCTGACCAGATTGAGCAGTAATTGCTTGATACGGTCGGCGTTGCCGTTGATGCGTACCGGCTCGAAGTCGCGCACCTGAATTTTGATCGAGCGATCTTTCGCCAGAACGCGTGCTTCGCGGTACACCTCGCTGACGACGGTATCGACGTCGATCGGCTCCAGTTCCAGCGTCAGGCCGCCGTAGTCCGCGCGGGCAAGCAGCAGCAGGTCATTGACCATGCGCGACATGCGGTCGACTTCGCTCTCAATGGCGTCGAACGAGTCGCGGTCCATGCCGTAGCGTTTGATCAGGTCGAGGTTGCCGCGAATGGCTGTCAGCGGCGTTCGCAGTTCGTGCGAGACATCGGCTACAAAGCGCTGCTGCACCGTGAACAGGTGCTCCAGCCGCGACATCATGCGGTTAAATACCCACGTCAGGCGGCCAAGCTCGTCCATTGGCCCCGACCATTCCAGCCGCGTTTTCAGGTCGTCCGTGGAGACAATACGCGCCGCTGCCTCGGTAATCTGATTGATCGGCTTGAGCGCGCGCGACGAAAGCCATGTACCGAGGCCAATCGACACAATCATCGCCACACCACCTGCAATCGCCATGATTGCGACCAGTTGGCGACTTGCGTCCTTGATGGCCTGAGACGAGGTGGCAACCTGTATCGCGATGCGGCGGCCCCAGATATCGAGCGCGTAGGTCAGGACGCGCCATTCGGTGTCGTTGTTGGTTACGGTGCTGAAAACCGACGAACGGCCCTGCTCGGGCAGGAGCGCGCCGAGAGAAGCCGCGTCCAGCGGTCGCTCGTAGCCACGCACGTTGGTGGACGAGTCCATCAGCTCGGGGCGGCCCGTGCTGAGGTTCCAGACCTGAACGAGCATGCCGGAAAGGCCGAAGGCGTCGATCGGCGGCAGGTCGACGACGACCTGATTGGGCGGCCCGAATTGCGCGACGAGCGAGGCGCGCGTGTTTTGCAGCACCTTGTCGATTGTCGTTTCAAGCATCCGGTCGGTCGTCGAGATGAGCGCCCACCGCATGACGCCGTATACACCCGCACCGAAAATGAGCAGGATCGCGGCCAGCAGGCCGGAATACCAGAGAATCAGCTTGGTGCGGATCGACATGGCGTGTCAATCATTCTTCTTCTCGCAGCACGTAACCTACGCCACGAACGGTATGGATCAGCCGGGGTTCGCCTTCCGCTTCGGTTTTCTGGCGCAGGTAACGTACGTAGACTTCGATGATGTTGCTTTCACCGCCAAAATCATAGCCCCAGACGCGGTCGAAAATGACATCTCGCGTCAGCACCTGTCGCGGGTTACGCATAAACAGTTCGAGCAGTTCGTATTCCTTGGCCGTCAGGTCGATTGCGCGCTCACCGCGATAGGCGCGATGCGTGCCGGTGTCGAGCGTCAGGTCGTTAAAACGCAGGATTTCCGGCCGCGAGGTGGGCGTGCTGCGCCGGAAGAGCGCGCGCACGCGGGCCATCAGTTCGTCAACGGAAAACGGCTTGACCAGATAGTCATCCGCGCCGGCGTCGAGGCCGGTGACCCTGTCTTTAATATCGTCCTTGGCCGTGAGCATCAAAATGGGAACGTCGCTGGCCGCGCGCAGGCGCTTGCAGACTTCCAGTCCGTCCAGCCCCGGCAACATCCAGTCGAGAATGACGAGATCGGGCGGATTATCCCGGGCAATACTGAGGCCGGTCTGGCCATCGCGCGCAACGCTCACGCGGTACCCTTCGTAAATCAGGCCTCGTTCGATAAACTGCGCGATGCGCGCCTCATCTTCGATGAGCAGTATTCGTTCGCCTGCCATGTGTTAAACGTCCTTATCGCTGCGATGACCCTTTGGTAAAGTATACCGTAATCTCTCTCTCGGTGTAATGCCGGGTGTCATGTCTGCGTCTGCTGAGCGTCCAGTGTTTCTTCGGTGGCCGGGCCGATGCCGGGTATTTGCGTTGCCGGGTCAAGCGTTGGAAATGTTTCGGGGAAGATCGCTTCGGCGGTGACGTCCGGCGGCGCAGCTGAATCTGGCGGCGGGTATGGCCCCCATGCATAGGCAACCGCGTTCGTGACCGGCAGCGGGAAGCCCTGACCGGTGCGCGGATCGAACAGCGCCAGAACGCCTCCTTCAAAAGCGACCATGACGCCTGCACCCGGCCCCCAGCGGAGGTTCCCGCCAAGGTCGATCGGCGTCTGGCCCAGCACTTCTACCTGCGGCGTGCCCGGCGATAGCGCGACCAGCGTGCCATAGCCCTCCGGCGTTTCCTCCTCCGAAGCGAGCCGGCGGAAGAAATACAGACGCCCGTCGGGCGCAAGCGTCGGGTAGCGATAGACGGCTGCGTTGTCCAGTAGCGCGGCCTGCGCGTTGGCCGCGGCGAGATTCATCGTCAGCAGGCCGCCGTCATGCGGGGCAAAGACCGGCACCCGGTTTGTCACCCATTCCAGACCGTAGGATGAGGGAATGGCGGCCTGAAGCGCGAACTGGCTGCCGTCGCGGCGGTAAATCCACCAGATGTTGCTGCCCGCCTCGCCGACCAGATACATGCCGTCTGGAGACCAGCTCAGCCCCTGAAGATTGGGCTGCGTGATGGTCGCGAACGCGCCGATGATCGTGTAATAGACACGCACGCCGTCGGCGGTTGTATAGGCGATGGCATCTCCCTGTGGCGACCATGCCATTGTAAAACCACGCCCGCGCAGTGGCGGATAGCCGGCCATTGTGTCGACCTGTCGTGCGGTTTCCGGCGCATCGAGGTCGGCGATTATCAAGCCTGCTTCCGTGCGGTAGGAGATTTGCCTGCCGTCCTGGCTCACGGCAAAGTCGATGACAAACTCGTCGGGCGGCGTGACCGCCTCAACCCCCGCTGCGCCCCGGCCATAGCGCTGGACGATGCCGTCATTGAGCAGGACATATAGATCGGCCGGCAGGTTCAGCGCGTCGAACTGCGCCGAAACCTGCACTCCCTGCAGCGTGATAGCACAGAAAATAAGCAGCGTGACGATTCGGAACATCATCATTTTTTCTCGTGAGGTTAGCTTGAGAACCTGCGGCAAGTATACCGCAACGCCTGTTCTCGCTCTGAGGATTACCACGCCGAGATGGTCTGCGGAAAATTCAGGCGTCACGCTATACTGAAATGATGGCGTTCATACCTTACATGGACGGGGCAGAACCCTATTTTCACGCCGGTGGCCCGGTTGGCTGTCTGGTTTTACACGGCTTCGCCGCGACGCCCGACGAGGTTCGCTGGCTCGGCCAGCATCTGGCGGCGCGGGGGCATACCGTTTTCGCGCCGCGCCTGCCCGGACACGGCATGACTCCCGCGGCCCTCCGCCGGATACGCTGGGAGGACTGGTATGCGGCGGCGCTCGATGGTTACAGGCTGCTTGCGTCGATCTGCGCGCGGGTGTGCGTCGTCGGGCATTCGATGGGCGGCCTGTTATCGTTGCTGCTCGCCGGAGATTGCGATGTAGCCTGCGCCGCGGCGCTTGCCGCTCCAATTGAACTACACGCTGCCCGGCGGGCGCGCTGGTTGCGCTTTGTGCTGGCGTATACCGACCACTCCGACCGGTCGGGTTTTCCGGCGCGACTGCGCGAGGAACAGGCCCGACGCGGCGAACCCGTGCGCGGGCGCGTCCGGTATGATCGCTGGGCCACGCAAGGCGTCGCCGAGCTGTATGCGTTATCTCAGGTAGCGCATGCGAGGTTGCCGCTGGTCAAAGCGCCGCTGCTACTGGTATACAGCCGCAACGATCACGTTGTCCCGGCAGGACAGATGTCGATCGTTGCCGATCGGGTCGCCAGTCAGATCGTCGAACGGCACGAACTGCACAAAAGCGGCCATATCCTGCCGCAGGACTGCGAGCACGAGAAGGTCTTTCAGCTTGTCGATGATTTCATCGCCCGCTATGGTTAACGTTGACCCGGATTTTCACACCGGCGTGCGTCTTGTGTTACAATGGATCGAAATGTCTGGTGTAATGCTCTAAGCTGAAAAGAGGGCAATATGATTCAAAGCGTGCTGAGTCAGATACGCTTAACCTGGAGGCTGCTCCGCGATCCACGTGTGCCGCTGTGGACAAAGGCCATTCCGTTGCTGGCAGCGCTCTACATCGTTTCCCCGGTTGACGTATTGCCCGACATCATCCCCGGCCTGGGGCAGCTTGACGATCTGGGCATCTTGCTGGCAGGGTTGCGTCTGTTCGAATCCGCCGTGCCGGAAAACATCGTCAACGAGCATCGCGGCTTCATCATTCGCCGCTGACGCGCCGAGCGCCGCGCAAATAAAAACACCCTCGGTTGTGAGGGTGTTTTTTTACGCTAGCTCCGCAGCGTCAGGCGCTGTGCCTGAACCTCGTCCATCGCTTCGATGGTATCCTGCAACGAGCTAACTTCATCCTGAATTTCCAGCCGCAGGCGCTGGGCGCGGGCGCTATCGACATCCTTCGCGCCGAGCAACGACATCTGCGCATAGATCGTGCCGAGCGAGGAAAGCGTGCTTTCAAGCTGAATTTCCGCCCGCTTGATGCTGTTGGCGGTCGCTTCCAGATTGGCAAGCTGCTGCTCGAACTGGCTGATTTGCATTTCCAGATCGCGCCGAACCGCCGGGTCCTGTTCCCGCGACAGGCGCAGACGCGCCTTTTCCAGTTGCTGCGGCACCGTACGCTGGTCGCGCTTGACCAGTTCGTTGCTTTCGAAGGCATCGACGTGCAACGCCAGATCGTACATATGCGCGATCCAGTCGTTTACGTCGTTGACGGTCTGCTGAAGGTGGGTACGCATCGCGCCGGAATGACGGTTAACCAGCGTGAGCATGTTACGCCGGTATTCGAGCGCGCGCTCAATGCGCTGCCGCGATACCGGGTTGCGAATCTGGCGCAGGTCGTACTGGCTCTCAAATTCGCGCGCAACCGCTTCCTGCGCTGCTTCCGGGTCGGTCAGGGCGGAGACGATCAACGCGCCTTCGGCGATCAGGCCGCCAACCAGCCAGAACCAGTCCTGCCACCAGGGGAAGGGTTCCTTCACGAACAGAAACAGGATGGCCGTGAGCGCAATCGTCACGGCGGTTTCCCAGCGAAACAGCGCGTTGCTGACAATTGCGGCTAGCGCGCGCTGTCGCGTTTCATCGGTCATTGGCTATTCTCCGTGTCCTGAATCTACTATACGCCAGACACGAAGCGTAGTTGCAGGCACTCAAGCGCGTGTGACACCCTAGTTGCTGCTCGTCAGGGTATCGCTGGCTTCCTCGCTGGCGGCAGCCGCGCCGCCGCCGGTGCTCGTCCCGCCCAGCAGGCGGCGGCGGCGTTCCTCAAGCTGGCGATCAATTTCGCCGCTCCGCACGACTTCATCAATCTGGTCCGCCACGCTGCGTGTGGCCAGTTCCAGACGAGCGTCTTCGGTGTCGAGGCGGTTGCGGATCTGCTCGGCCAGGCTGCTCACTTCCTGATCGCCCACAGAGGAGAGCGCATCCAGGCTCTTGATCGTCTTGGTGGTGGTCTTTTTGGCTTCGGTGAGTTCGATCAACGCCCGCAGATGTTCGCGCTCCTGACGAATGGCGGTCAGCCGCGATTCCAGCTTCAGGCGCATATCGAGCATGCGCTGGTACTGCTGTTCCTGCTGCTGGTACTGCTCGAAGTATTCCTGCGCAAGCTGCTGCTTGGTATTCAGTTCAGCCTGAGCGGCGGCGGCGAGATCGTCCTTGCCCTTGAGGATGAGCGTGTCGATGTCGCGGTCGAGCTTTTCGGCCTGAGCTGCGAATTCCTCATACTTGCGCTTCAGCGTTCTGACCGTGCCGCCGACGGTCGCTGCCGAATCTTCCAGCGCGTCCAGGTTCTTTTCGGCCTGGCGAATATACTCGTCCATCACCGCGACCGAATTGCTTTCCAATGCCCGGTCTACAAGACTGTGCAGACTGGCATTAATCATCGTGTTGATCTTGTCAAATAGTGAAGGGGCCATATGAAGTTTGTCTCCTGGACACTAGCGCACTCCGAGTCGTCTCACGACGAGTCTAGCACAAAGACTGCTGAGACGTGAAACGGTCCTGTACGCTCTCTAATACGTTACAAGGCGGGGATAAGTCGCGGAGAGTTGGGAATTGCTAGCCAACTGGCAGCGAAATGGTGAAGATGCTGCCGTAATTGACCTCGCTTTGCACGGAAATGCGCCCTCCGTGCAGGCGCGTGATCCCGTGGACAATCGCCAGACCAGAACCCGCTCCCTGATCCTGGTCGTGCTCACGGTGGACCTGATAGAACAATTGCCAGATGGCCTCCAGTTCGTGCTCCGGGATACCAAGGCCAAAATCCTGAACCCAGAGGTGAATTTCGTCGCGGTCGGCGTTTGCGCCGAGTATGACCGGCGAATCCGGCGGCGAGAATTTGAAGGCGTTTACCACGAGTTGCGTCAGCGCGATGATCAGGTATTCGCGGTCGGCCACGAACAACGGCAGATTCGGCGAGATGTTGAGCGTGAAAAAGCGCTCGGTTTCGATGCTCATCAGCGCGCGATTGGCCGCTTCGGCCAGCAGTTCGCCGGCATCATAGATTGGCATTCGTCGCCACTCAAACGTGCGCGCTGCATCTCCCGTTTCCAGTTCGACCAGCAGAATGAAGTTTTCGATCAGATAGCGCAGCCGTGTCGCGCCGGACTTCACGCCCTTGAGGAACGCGAGCAGGTCCTGGTCGCTTAGCTCGTTCGCGTTGTGGTTGGTCAGCATGTCGGCATAGGCGACAATGAAAGTCAGCGGCGTGCGGAATTCATGGTTGAGGATGGTGAGGATGTTGCGCTTCAGGTTGGCGACCCGCTGCTCGTGGATGGCGTTCAGCGCCTCATGCCGGCGCAGGCGCGATTCGACGGCGATCAGCAGGTCTTCGGCTTCAAACGGCTTGATCAGGTAGTCGTCGACGCCGAGGCGCTTGCCGCGCTGCATATCGGTTTTGTCGCCTTTGGCTGTCAGATAAATGAACGGGATCATCAGCCAGCGCGGCTCTTTGCGAACGGCTTTCAACAGCTCAATGCCGTCCATGTTAGGCATCATGATGTCCGAAATGATCAGGTCTGGGTGGCTGCCGTTGTAGTGGAGCAGCTCGAGGGCCTGTTGACCGTTTTCGGCAGTGATCGTTTCGTATCCATCCAGTTCAAGAATCGTGCGGATGCCTTCAAGCAGATTGGGATCATCCTCGACCACGAGGATAGTTGCCCGGCTCATAATACTTCTTGGTTCCTGGTAAAGCATGCATGACTTAAGACAATAAGTATAAATGAACACCTTTTGTGTGCGCTAATTCAATGTGCACTAATTCCGCGCGCCATAGCATGAATTTCCAACAAATCCGATAACAGGCCAAAACCGGTTTGCAGCCGGCCTGCGCCCGCGCCAACAAGCGTCACGTCGCCAAGCAGGTCGGTGGTATAGGTAATCGCGTTCATGCTACCGCTGACATTAGCGAGCGGGTTATCGACTGGCAAGCGCACCGGCCCGACGGTAGCGCCGTCCGGCGTGACGCGCGCGATCAGTTTCCAGCGCTCGCCGGCAGCGCGTGCGGCCTCGATGTCATCTGGCGTCAGGCTGCTGATCCCGCGAACTTCCATCGAGTCCAGCGTCAGCGATTTGCCGAACAGCATTGCCGCCAGAATCATCGCCTTGCTGGCCGCGTCCCAGCCATCGACATCGGCGGTCGGGTCGGCTTCGGCATAGCCAAGCGCCTGAGCCTGCGCCAGCGCGTCAGCATAGGTCATGCCGCTTTCCATTTGCGTGAGCATGTAATTTGTCGTTCCGTTCAGGATTCCCCGCGCTTCCTGAATGGTGCACCCGGCCAGCGCGTCGAGAGCCAGACGAATGGAAGGCGTCCCGGCCATGACGGTGGCTTCGAATCGTAGCAGCCTGCCGTTCTCACGCGCTTTGGCCTGTAATTCGTTGTAGGCCAGAGCGACCGGGCCTTTGTTGGCCAGAACCACGTGTTTTTCCGTTTCCAGCGCCGCGTGGCAGTAATCCAGCGCGGGTTGGGCCGTTTTCAGATCGGTGATGCTGGCCTCGACCAGCACATTGGCATTGCTTTCGCGAATGAGCGTGAGGGCGGGCAGGCCGCGCACCAGCCCGGGTTCGTTGGGATAGTGGTCCAGGCTGCCTGCGGAAATCGCCGCCAGCAGGTGATCCGGCTTGAGGCCGCCGGGATGAAACAGTGTGCCGCGCGTGCGCGTGGCAACGGCGACAATGCGGGGGCGAAAACCGAACTGCGCTTCAAGAACCGGAGCCTTGTCGCGCAGGATTTCCACCAATCCTTGCCCGACGACGCCGAAACCGACGATAACGAGATTCATGGCCAACTCTCCTGTCATGAAAGCCGCGAAGCGCTGTAGCCGTCGGGCCCGTTGCCGGTCCAGGGCTGCTTGCGAGCGTGGATTCGCTTCGATTATACTTGCCAGACTGATTACCGTCGAAGACCGTGAAACGGTCTCGAAGTCTGGAGAATTGTTATGGTTAGTGAAACGTCGGTGCGACCCGGCCCACGCGGGCAGGCGATCATCGCTCGCGACGAAGCCATTATGTCCAGCTCGATGCAGCCAAGGTATCCATTCGTCATGGAGCGAGGGCTTGGCGCGCGTGTCTGGGACGTCGATGGGAACGAGTACATTGATTTCGCTGCCGGTATCGCCGTAACGGCGACCGGGCACAGCCATCCGAAAGTGGTTGCCGCGATTACGGAACAGGCATCCAAATTCCTGCACATTGCCGGCACGGACTACTATTACGATATCCAGGTTCGGCTGGCGGAAAAGCTGGCCGCAATCGCGCCGTTCAATGATGAAGCGCGCGTCTTTCTGTGCAACTCAGGCGCGGAGTCGGTTGAAGGGGCGGTCAAGCTGGCACGCTGGTATACAGGACGCCAGAATGTCATCGCGTTTTACGGCGCGTTCCATGGCCGGACAATGGGCGCGCTCTCGCTGACGGCGAGCAAGGTCGTGCAGCGTCAGGGCTTCGGCGCGATGGTTCCGGGCGTGCATCACGTGCCGTTCAATAACCCGTATCGCTGCATGCATGGCCGGGAAGAATCGGCCTGCCGCGCGCATTGCATCTGCGCCGATTTCATCGAGGACGTGCTTTTCAAGCGTACTGTCGCGCCAGACTCGGTCGCCGCGATCATCCTTGAGCCGATTCAGGGCGAGGGCGGTTACGTCGTGCCGGATGCCCGCTTTGTCCAGCAATTGCGTGAGATTTGCGATCGTCATGGCATTCTGCTCATCGCCGACGAGGTGCAAAGCGGCGTCGGGCGTACCGGCAAATGGTGGGCTATGGAACACTTTGGCGTCGAGCCGGATATCGTGTGTTCCGCCAAAGGGCTGGCAAGCGGGATGCCTATCGGCGCGATCATTGCGCGGCGGCATCTCATGAGCTGGCCGCCGGGCGCGCATGGGAATACCTTTGGCGGTAATCCGATTTCATGCGCGGCGGCGCTGGCGACGCTTGAGCTGATCGAAACCGAATATATGGCGAACGCCGCCGAACAGGGCGCTTATCTTCAGGACGCGCTGGTCGAGATGCAGCCGCGCCATCCGTCGCTACGATATGGCCGTATTCAGGGGCTGGGGTTGATGATCGGAGCCGAGCTTGTGCAGGACGAAACCCGCAAGCCCGCGCACGATCTCCGTAATCGCACCGAGCGGCTGGCGATTGATAACGGCCTGCTGGTGCTTGGCGCGGGTGAGAGCGTCATCCGTTTCTGCCCGCCGCTGATGATCGACCGCGCCACGATCGACGAAGGCCTGGAACGCTTCGAGCGCTCGCTGACGAAGGCCGAAGAAGAGGCTGGCCTTCTGTAGTCCGGCCAGTTTGCCCGATCCGTCTGGCAATGTAATAAGACAGGGGCCCGGCGTCGCCGGGCCCCTGCGTAATGCGTAAATTCAATTGAGAACGACACCGATGCCTCCGCACGGGTTTGCGAGAGGCATTGCGGCCAGCGGTTGCTACTCAGCCTCTTCCGTTGCGCTGGCGTCTGTTTCCCCGGCGTCGCTGGCGGCTTCCTCGGTTTCCGCTGTCGCGTCCTCAGTCGCTGCTGCCGGAAGCGGTGTTGGCGTCGTCTCCGCTGATATCAGATTGATCTGCGGCAGCAGGAAGAACGTGTTCATCACCTGCGCCAGTTCAGCGTACTCGCCTTGCCCCGGTTCGGCGGTGGCTTCGGGCGTTGCCTCGGCGGCGGCGACAGGTTCGGGCGCGCTGCTCTTGTTCAGGTCAACTTCGCTGGCAAGGAAGCTCAGGTTTGCCGTATGCAACGTGCCGTCCGGGCCGTTCAGCAGCACGGCCAGCCCGCTTTGCGGGTCGCCGTCGATCGTTCGGTCGGCGTAGGCCACCGACCAGCCTTCCGCATCACCTCGCTCAACCGGCTCGACACTGAGGATCCGCGCGTTTGGTCGTACCGACCGCACCCATGCTTCGGCATCCGCAGCGCTGGCAATCGCCGAGTCCGGCCGCGCTTCGATTCGCAGCGCGATACCGTTGGGGCCGACGATGCTGGTTGGGGCTCCGGGGGCGGTGTCCTGAACTGTCCAGTTATTTGGATGCCGGATGACGTGGTTGGCAACGGTATCGTAGGTCGCAACCCAGTCAAACGGCGTGCCGGCAAACTGTTTCAGCGCTTCGACCGAACTGACCAACTCGTTGAGCAGGTGGACGAGCAACTGGGTTGCGTTGTTCGGCGTGACTACGCGGATCGAATAAATCCAGTCGCCATCCGTCCACGACTTCTGGCGCGCGACATAGATCTGGCGGTTGAGCGTCAGATTGAAGTCGATCACCAGCTTATCGTCTTCAACGCGGCGTGCCGTTTCCTCCCAGTTGCTGTAACGCGCCCAGCTTGCATCCAGAAAGCTCTCGTCGTAACGGTTGTCGAGCTCTTCCAGTGTCGTGATCGGCGTGGCCGGCGCTTCGACCGACGCTTCGATAACGCTCAACGCGTCGTTGTTAACCATGGTAATCGCCGCGCGCCCCGGTTCGCTGATCGGCTCGCTTACCGTCCAGCCTTCGGGCTGGGCAATGGTGAATAGGGCGCTGGGATGGAGATACTGCTGGTTAAAAGAAATGCTTTCCGGCGCGGGTGGTGGGGGAAACGTCGCCGTTGGCGCGGCTGTGGGCGGTATCTGCGGCACTGTTGTGGTCATCCCCCGCGTGAAAATCGGGATGATCGCGCCCGCAACCAGGACAAAGATCATAAAGACGCCGAGAAAGATACTGGCTCTTTTCGCATTATTCTGCATCGAAGAACTCCGGTTCCAGGGGGAACAAACTCGCAGATCATACCTTAAAATCGGGCAGATGTTAATGCCAGTTAGCGTCGGGAGAAACGCGCAAAAGTACAGGACAGACGCGCGCCGGCTCCGCTTATTTTCGAGGCCGCAGCGCGCTGCATAGCGCCCGGTGCGCCGGGCCAAATGCGCTAAAATAGCAGCAGCGCAGTCGCGTCGATGAGCGAAACCTGTATGCGAATCTGAGCACATGGCCCTGCAGGGCAGTAGCATCGAGCGTGGAACCATGAGCGATGACCGGGAAGCCCGTTACCAGCAGATTATGCGTCGTCTGGCCGAGCGACGAGCGGAGCAGGCCATCGCGCCGGCCCGCGAAAAGCAGGGCGATCTTGCAAACGTGCTGGATGGGTTGGATGCGCTGGGCAAGCTGGAGAAGCTGCGGGCGTCACGCGCGTTGAGGCAGCGCACATATGGCCCCAAATCGGTCAGCGGCCTGTCGCCTGCCCCCTGGGTCGCCGCGATCATCTGGCGACTTGGCAGTGGTTACTTCGGCTACCGGACGCTTCAACTTACCGGCATCTGGGCTGTGCAGGATCAGCCGGGGCCTCCGCTGGTGCTTGCCGGCACGAAGTGGCTGTCGTACAACGCGCCGACCTATGAAGCCGAAGCCTTTATGAAACTGATCCGGCGCTCGTTCGACCTGTATTACAGCGGTGATGCCAGCCCGCCTCCGGCGCAGCAACGATTCTATGCCACGCGCTACACCGCGTCCCGCCGTCTCGAAATTCGGGACGAACTGAAGGCCGCGCTGGCGCAATGGGCCGCCAGCACATAGCGGGATTAGAGATCCGGCTCGCCATCGCCGTCGATGTCGAGCAAACCGCCAAAAATCTCGTCTTCGTCTCGCGGCCGGAGACGGCGTCGCAGATTGAACGCAGATGGTGGCCGTGCAGGTTTGTCAAAACGCGGCGGCAGCGTGGCGGGCGGTTCCGGCGCGCGACCCGACTGTCTGGCGGCGTAGGTCTGGAGGGCGCTGTCGAAATCAACGGCTTTTGCGCGTTCGCGGAGGTTGATGCGCCGCCGTGACAGGCGTGCGATTGCAGGCGTGCCGCTGTCGCGTCCGGGCAGGAACGCAAGCAGGCTGCGGCCCGTAACCCGGAAGAAAGCCAGCGCCAGAAAGACCATTACACCCGTGCAGGTGATGCCCAGCCCGCAGACGCCGAGTAGCAATCCGGTTGACTCGTCCACTGCGCTTCCTCCCTGCGTTTCACCTGCGCCAGCCCGCCGCTATTGTAGCATCACGCCGGTCTTCGTACACAGTGTACAGGAAGTCCCGTTGAAAATGGTTCTCAATGGTGTATAACATTCATTGCCTTGTGGATATGGTTGAACTTTGCCAATCAGGCTGAGACAGTTCGCGAGTTTCCACAAGGAAGAATGAGTTGATTACGCGCCAGTACATATCCAAAAGCGTGCAGAAACTTCGTCCGTCGGGCATCCGGCGTTATTTCGACATTGCCGCAACGATGGACGATGTCATCTCCCTCAGCATCGGCGAGCCGAACTTTGCTACCCCCCAGCATATTGCCGAGCGTGGCGTAGAATCCATACGTCTGGGCATGACCGGGTATACGTCCAATTCTGGTCTGCTCGAACTGCGACGGCTGATTGCGGCTTACATTGAACGTCTGTACGGACTGCGTTATGATCCTGATGAGCAGGTGCTGGTAACGGTCGGCGTCAGCGAGGCGCTCTGGCTGGCACTGAAGGCGATTCTCGATCCCGGCGATGAGGTGCTGGTGGTCGAGCCATGTTTCGTCGCCAACGCCGCTGTTGTCGAAATGGCGGGCGGCGTTCCGGTCTCCATCGACACCTACGTTGAGCACGGCTTTCAGGTGACGGGGGCAGACCTTGAGGTAGCGGTGACGCCACGCACCAAGGCGATCCTCATCAGCTATCCGAACAACCCGACCGGGGCGGTGCTGACGCGCGAACGGCTACTGGAAATCGCGGATGTGGCCGAGCGGTACGACCTGCTGGTGATCTCGGACGAGATTTACGAGCGGTTGGTATACGGCGTCGAGCATATCTGTTTTGCGACATTGCCGGGCATGTACGAGCGCACCATCGTTCTGAGCGGCATGAGCAAGTCGTTCGCCATGACGGGTTGGAGGATCGGCTACGCGACGGCTCCGGCTGACATTCTGGCGGCCATGCGTAAGCTGCACCAGTATCTGATCATGTCTGCGCCGACGATGGCCCAGCACGCGGCGTTAGAGGCGCTGGCCAATGGGGAGGAGGATGTTGAGGAAATGCGCGCAGCCTACGACCGGCGGCGGCGTTTGCTGGTCGGCGGCCTCAACGAGCTTGGCCTGCAGTGCTTCGAGCCTCGCGGCGCGTTTTATGCTTTTCCGAGTATCGCCGTTACCGGAATGACCGATGAGGAGTTCTGCGAGCGTCTGCTGCATGAGGAACGGGTTGCTGTCATTCCCGGCAGCGCATTTGGCCGCAGCGGAGAAGGATTTGTCCGCGCGAGTTATACCACCAGTGATGAGAAGATCGAAATTGCACTGGAGCGTATGCGACATTTCCTGCGCCGGCACGGTTGAAAAGCAGATTGTGAATACGGAATTCACAAATCTTAATTCGTTTCGATTGAGCCGGCCTCTCGTTTGCCTCATAATAAGGTAGAGCCAGCCTTGTCACTTTTCCGGAACAGCAGCTGGTTGCGAAGAGAGCCTCTCTCAATGTCCACAGGACGAATTAAGGCCCCGCGCATACTTATCGTAAGCGACGGAGAGGCTGGAACAACGGTATCGCAACTGCTCGAAGGTTCGTCTTATGAGTTGCAACGAGTGTGCGACCGGACCGCGTGCCTCGCCGCTTTGACGCCTCTCCCCGGTCTGGTGGTGTTGGACGCCACGCTTACGAGCGACGACGCTTTTGCTTTGTGCATGGAACTGAACGGCAGCCAAGAATATGCGGGCGTGCCGATCTGCATGCTTACGCCGGATGACGAGACGCAGATCGAACAGGCGTTTGTCGCGGGCGCGGACGAGGTCATTACCCTGCCGGTCCGCCGTAGCGAACTGCGCCAGCGCGTGGGCAGGCTGTTGAAGGAAGTGCAGTTGCGCTCGCGCCTTGATGAGTGCGAGCAGCTGGCTTACCAGTTGTTCGATCAGAAAAACGTCATGCGGCTGTTGGTGGATGCCGAAAGCGGCGCGATTCTGGATGCCAACAGCGCCGCCTGCGCTTTCTACGGTTACCGCCCTGACGTTTTCCGCCGCAAAAAACTCTCCGATCTCGACGCCTATCCCGCCCGGCAGATGATGGCGCGGGCTCTCCGCGCGACCAGCAAGCAGGAAACCTTCGTCGTTTTCACGCACCGGCTGGCGTCTGGCGAAACGCGCGAGATCGAGATGTACTCCAGCCCGGTAGACCTGCAGGGCCGGAACGCGCTGCAAATCGTGCTTCATGACATCACGCAGCGCAAGCAGATGGAAACGCGCCTGCGCGAATCGGAAGAGCGCTTCCAGAAAGTGCTCGAATACTCCAGTGAGGCGGTTTTTACCGTTGCGCCTGATACGACGATTACATTTCTCAGTCAGGGCTTTCGGTCGCTTGCCGGTTTCTCGCCCAGCGAGTGGATCGGTCGCTCCTTCATTCCGCTGATCTATTATGACGATCTTCCGCTCGCGCTCAGCATGTTCGATCGCGTGATGCGCGGGGAGATCCCACCACCGTTCGAACTGCGCTTCAACCGTTCTGATGGCGACGTCAATTATGGTGAGGTGATTGTTCACCCGCAGATTGAAGATCGCGAAGTCGTCGGCATGTGGGGCGCGGTGCGGGACATCACCAAGCGACGGGAAGCCGAACAGGCGGAACGCGAGCAGCGCGTGCTGGCGGAAGCGCTGCGGGATACGGCGGCGGCGCTGAACGGCACGCTCGACCGCGACGAACTGCTGGGACGCATTCTGGTGCAGGTGGCGCGGGTTGTGCCGAGCGATACGGCCAACGTCATGCTGATCGAAAACGGTGTGGCGCGAGTGGTTCGGGGCCGTGGCTATGCCGAACGCGGTCTGGAAGAAACGATGAACGCCCAGCGTTTTCGGATCGAGGACGTTCCCAACATGAAGTATATGGTCGAAACCGGGCGGCCATTCTGCGTGCCCGATGTCGATCAATACGAGGGCTGGGTTCCGATCGCCGGCGTCGAATGGGTGCGTTCGCACGTCGCCGCGCCCATCCGTGTCAATAATGAGGTCATCGGTTTCCTCAATCTGGATAGCGCGACGGTTAACGCCTTCTCCGACATTGACGCTGATCGTCTTCTGGCATTTGCCGATCAGGCCGGTACGGCCATCCGCAACGCCGAGCTTTACGACGCGCTGCGCCGTCAGGCGGAGATGCTTGAGCAGCGCGTCGTCGAACGCACGGATCAGCTTGACCTTGAGCGCGCGCAGCTTCGCACGATCCTTGATTCGTTGAGCGAAGGCGTGATCTATGACGAAGGGATGCGCGTCCGTTACATCAACCGCGCGCTCACCGAATTGACCGGCTATCAGTTCTACGAGTGGACGGGTTATCTCGATCTGTTGCGTAGCGCCGACACGTCGCCTGACGAGATGCGCCAGACCATCGCTTCGATTTATGACGCCATCAACCATGGGCGCTACTGGACTGGAGAAATGCGCCTGCGACGCAAGGATGGCACCGAGTTTGACGCCAGCGTAACCTGCTCGCAGGTGCGCGGGCTGGACGGCGAAACGGTTGGCGCGGTGACGGTTATCCGCGACATCAGTCAGGAAAAAGCGCTGCAGGCGCAGAAGCAACGCTTTGTAGCCTATGCGTCTCATGAACTGCGAACGCCGATCACGAATCTGAAAACGCGCCTCTACCTGATGCGCCACATGCCGGAGCGTCTGGACGACCATATTAAGACGCTGGAAGAAGTGACGGACCGTTTGAAGCGGCTGGTCGAGGATATGCTCGACACCTCGCGCTTCGAACGCGGCGTGATATCGCTTCAGCGGGAAATGATTGCGCTGCAGACAGTCGTCCTGAACGTTATCCGCATTCAGGGGGCCGAAGCCGAACAGAAAAACGTTCGCATCACTCCCGAACTTCCGCAGGAGCCGGTCGAAGTATATGCCGATCCTGAGCGCATGGTGCAGGTGATTACCAACCTGCTGATCAATGCGATTAATTACACGCCCGCCGGCGGTGATGTGTTCGTGCGGCTGCGGCAGGCGCGCAATACGCAGGGCAAACTGTGCGCCTGCATTTCGGTGCAGGATACCGGCGTTGGCATTTCCAGCGAACACCTGCCGCATATTTTCCAGCCATTTTTCCGCGTTGATCGGCGCACCGAGGGCACGGGGCTGGGCTTGAGTATCTCGCAACAGATCGTCCAGTTGCACGGCGGCGAGATTACGGTCGAAAGCAAGCTGGGGAAGGGCAGCACGTTCCACGTCTGGCTTCCTCTAGCGCCTGCCGAATCGCCGGACCCAGCCATGGCCGATGGGTGCGAGAATGTCCTTCAGCGCACTTGATCTGGCGAGCGCGCACGTTCAGGCGGGCGAGCTTGACGAAGCCCTCCGGGTCTTAAACCAGCATCTATCTCAATTCCCCGACGACGATGCGGCGCGGCGCTGGCGTCTGGCAGTGCTGATGCATGCCGGAGATGAAGCGGGCAAGCTGGCCGCACTCCGCGATCTCGACCAGATGGTGACGCCCGTCCCGGATGATGCCATCAGGCGGTCGCTCATTCTCCAGTCGTTGGGCCGTCTGGACGAAGCGCTGGACGCCGTCGTGAGGGCGCGGGAGCGCTGGCCCGACGATGAATCGCTGATCGAACGTCTCCTGTCATTACACTTGCTGCGAAACGACGATGAGCACGCGTGGCGGTTGCTGTCGTCGTTGCCGCGCGTCTGGCGCTGGTTGGTGTGGGCCGGCGATATCGCCGTCGAGAGCGACCGGATTGCCGACGCCATCGCGGCATATACCCAGGCGCTGGAGGACCTTGAGCGGCAGTTCGACACGGACAGCCCCTTCGCGGCCAATATGCGGGCCAATCTGCTACTGAAGCGGGCGCGGGCTCTGATGACCAACGGCGCATTTGCCGAAGCCGCCGCAGACTTTGCGGAAGCGCAGGCGATTGTGCCTGATGACCCGATGATCGGCTTCAACCGTGGCTTGCTGGCCTTGTTGCAGGGCGATCTGGTTCAGGCATTGGCGCTGTGTGGCGAAGCGCTGACCGCCGCCAGCGAAGTGCTGCGAAATCAGATGGAACGCATCCTGCGCGGCGACCCGCGTTATGCGCCGCTTGCCATGCTGCTGCTTCAGGGCGACGCGGATATCTGACGCGACGAACGCCCGGCTGCCTGTGGTACAATCCGCCGCAGAACAGAATTTTCACGAACCCGCATCCAGATAGGTTTTCTTCCATGAGCGATTGGAAAGCGATCATCGGCCTGGAAGTACATGCCGAACTGATGACGCGCAGTAAGATGTTTAGTAGCGCGCCGGTTGTCGACAGCGTCGAAGCGGCCCCCAACACGGCGGTCGATCCGCTGTCGCTTGGGCTGCCGGGAACGTTGCCCGTAATCAACAAACAGGCGCTGGACGACGCCATGATGGTCGGTCTGGCGCTCAATTGTGAAATCCCGCCGGTCAACCAGTTTGCCCGTAAGAGTTATTTCTATCCCGACCTGCCGAAGGGCTACCAGATCAGCCAGTACGACCGGCCTCTGTGCGTGAACGGCTACATCGATGTCGATCTGTCGGACGGGACGAGCAAGCGGATACGCATTCGCCGCGCGCATCTGGAAGAGGATACGGGCAAGCTGGTGCATATCGACGGCGAGAGTCTTGTGGACTACAACCGCGCCGGCGTGCCGCTGCTCGAAATCGTGACCGAGCCAGACATCAACACGGCGGAAGAGGCGGAGGCCTACGCGCGTAAACTGCGCGCCATTCTTCAGTATCTGGGCGTCAACAGCGGCGATATGTCAAAGGGCGTGCTGCGGCTGGAAGCGAATGTCAGCGTCATGCACCGCGACGACACTGGTTACCGCACGCGCACCGAAGTCAAGAATCTGAACAGCATTCGCAGCCTCTACCGGGCGATTGAGTACGAAGTCGCCCGGCAGATCGCTGCCTGGGAAAGTGGCGAAGGCGTGCGGCAGGCGACGATGGGCTGGGACGAACAGCGCCAGCGCACCGTCGTGCAGCGCTATAAGGAGGATGCCGACGAGTATCGCTATTTCCCGGAGCCAGATCTGCCGGTAGTTGAAGTGAGTCGCGAGTGGGTCGAGCGGGTACGCGCCCGCCTGCCCGAACTGCCGGATGCCAAGCGCGACCGCTTCATGAGCGAATTTGGCCTGTCACGCTACGATGCCTCGCAACTGGTTGCCGAGCAAGCGGTTGCCCATTATTTTGAAGCGGCGGTCGCGACCGGCGCCAGCGCCAAAACCGTCGCCAACCTGTTGCTGACCAGCCTGTTCAGCCTACTGAACCGGGATGGCGTCGAACGAGAGAACATCGCCAGCACGAAAGTGACCGATCGCCAGTTCGGCCAGCTCGCCAAACTGCTCGATGACGGCGTCATCAACCGCCCGACCGCGCTGACCGTGCTGGGCGAGATGTGGGAAACCGGGCAGGATGCCGAAGCCATTGTCAAGGCCAAAGGGCTGGCCCAGATTTCAGACACCGCCGCGATTGAAGCCGCGGTCGCCAGCGCGCTGGCGGAGAACGACGCGCTGGTGCAGCGCTATCTGGCGGGAGAAGAAAAGCTGTTTGGGCCGCTGATGGGCAGCGTGATGAAGGCGCTTAAGGGGCAGGGAAACCCGCAGCTTGTGCGCGACATCATCACCCGGCAGTTGGAAGCAAAGCGCGGGTAGCAACTCACAACGGCTTCCGTCATTTGCGGGGACTGGTTGTTGCGCGCAATCAGCCTCGACCCGGCATTCAACGCCCCTCTCCACATTTTGTGGAGAGGGGCGGAGTTGCGATTCGGACGTTGAGCTATTTGCCTAACCGCCGCTTCAGTTCGGCGGTGAGCGCGGGTACGATCTCGTACAGGTCGCCTACCAGCCCGTAACGCGCTATCTTGAAGATCGGCGCGTCGGCGTCTTTGTTGATGGCGACGATGATGCGGCTGGAGCGCATGCCCGCCTGATGCTGGATCGCGCCGGAAATGCCGCAGGCGATATACAACTCAGGGCTGACGGTCTTGCCTGTTTGCCCGACCTGATGCGCGTAAGAGATGTAACCGGCATCCACCGCCGCGCGGCTTGCGCCGACTGCTCCGCCGAGCACATCGGCAAGGGGCTGGAGCGTATTTTTGAAGCCATCCTGCGCTTTCCAGACGGCGGCGTCGGCTGCATCTGGCGGCGCGGGTTTCGGATTGTTCGCCATGCCGCGCCCGCCGGACACAATGATCGCGGCGTCGGACAGATTGACGCCGCCCGCCTCCGCTTCAAAGCCTTCGATTTTCGTCGCGATCTTGGCTTCAGCCAGCACCGGCTCGACCGTTTCGATCTGAGCGCTGGCGGCTTCGTTCGCAGCCTGGGCTTTGAAGGCGCGCCCGCGCAGCGTCAGAAACACCGTCTCGCCGGTCGCTTCGACGTCGCTCAACACTTTGCCTGCGTAGGCAGCGCGCGTCGCCGTGACTGTCCCGTCGTTCACTTCAAACGTCATCACATCGGACAGCAGCGCGCAGTTTGTATCCGCTGCCGACGCCGCCAGCAGTTCGCGCCCGCGCAAGGTCGCGCTGGCAAGCACCAGCCGGGGGCGGTTGTCCTGCACCAGCTTCGAAAGCAGCGCGGCGTATGGCTCCAGCCGGTAGCTCTCAAGCGTCGCGTCCTCGGACACCAGACAGCGTTCCGCGCCATAGCGGGCGGCTTCCTGCGCGATGGCAGAGGCATCTTTCCCGAACACGAGCGCGACGACCGGCAGGCCGAGCTTGCTGGCTGCACCGAGCGCTTCCCAGCTTCCGGGTTGCGCCCGTCCCTGAAATGTCTCTATCCACACGTAAACCGCGCTCATAGTACGTTCTCCTCCTGCAGGCGATCCACCAGAATCCGCGCCTGCTCTTCCGGCGTGCCGGTGATCATTTCGACCTGTGTCTCTCGCGCTGGCAGGTTGCGATAGGCAACGACGCGCGTTGTCGCCGCTGGCAGCGTCACGCCGAGGTCTGCGGAGGTAAGCACCGGGATTTCTGCCTTCGATGCCTTGCGGATGCCGATGAACGACGGATAGCGCGGCTCGTTGATGTCCTTGACGACGCTGATGACCGCAGGCAGCCTGCTGGTGACGACCTCTTTGCCTTCCTCCAGCAGCCGTTCCACTGTGATGGTTCCGGCGGCGTGATCAACCGCGCGGATTTTCGAAACGAAGCTGAGCATTGGCCAGCCGAGTTTGCGCGCCGTCTGGTAGACGTGCTGATCGGTGCCGACGTCCACACTCTCGCGCCCGAAAATCACGAGGCTGACGTCGCCCAGCTTTTGAACGGCGGCAGCGGCGATGGTCGCGTAAGTCAAGCTGTCGGTTTCGGTCAGACCGTCTTCCCAGACGCGCATAGCGCTATCCATGCCCATGGCGAGGCCATGCTTCAGGGCATCGTTATGCATTTCAGGCCCGACTGCGATGACGGTTGTCTTGCCGCCTGCGTTCTTCGCCTGAACGATGGCTTCCTCCAGAGCATACTCATCCCATGGGTTGACGACTGTCGCGGCGTCTCCCCACGTCACAGCGCCGCCAGCGTCCACCTCGACTTTGGCAGCCGTGTCTGGCGTGCTGCGTGTAAAGACAACGATGTGCAAGGTAAACCCTCCATGTAAGGTCTCATAAGCGACGTTGAATGCAGGCGATTGTAACGCGGTGCACGAACCCTGACGAATGCCGGAAACCTGAGTGACACGGCTTAGCGGTATATTTCGATTTCCGCTACACTACCGCCGTTGTAGGGCGGGCGCGCGGCGTCCAATTCAGGGGTGTGCAGAAGGAGACCTGCCAATGACGATGTTACCGGCTCGGACCGAAATCGCGCCTGAGTTTACGTGGAATGCGACCAGCGTCTTCGAATCGCCGGAAGCGTGGTCGGCAGAACTTGGCCGGCTGAGCGACGAGCTACAGGAACTATCCGCGTTTCAGGGCAAGCTGGACAGCGCCGCCAGACTGGCGGACTGGTTCGACCGGGTGGCGACGCTCGCCGAGCGCGTCGGGCATGTTTTCGTCTATGCGATTATGTCGCAGTCTGTCGATACCACGGATCAGGAAGCGACGGCAATGGCCGGCCAGGCTTCGACGCTGATGAGCAATTTCGTGGCCGCAACCGCCTTTGCCGAGCCTGAGATTCTGGCGTTAGGCCGGGATCGCCTGCGCCAGTGGCAGAAGGAGGACGTTCGCCTGCGCCTTTACGAGCATTACTTTGACAATCTGTTTCGCCAGCAGGCACATGTGCGGTCGGCAGAGGTCGAAGAAATCCTCGGTATGGCGCGGGACCCGTTCGCCACAATCGAACAGACGGCGGATTTGCTGACGGACGCTGACATCGTTTTCAAGCGCGCGGTGGGTGCGGACGGGCAGGCTTATCCGGTCGCGCAGAGCACGATCACGCATCTGCTCCATCATGCCGATCGTGAAGTGCGGCGCACTGCGTGGGAAAGCTATGCCGACGGCTATCTGGCGTTTAAGAACACGCTGGCCAGTAATTTGACCGCGTCGATTAAACGGGATGTGTTCTACGCCCGCGCGCGCCGTTACCGTTCATCGCTGGAAGCGGCACTGTTTGAGAACAATATCCCGCCCGCCGTGTTCCACAATCTTCTTGACACGTATCGCAAACACCTGCCGACCTGGCATCGCTACTGGCGCGTGCGACGGCAGGCGCTTGGCCTTTCGGACCTTCACCCGTATGACATCTGGGCGCCGCTGGCCACGCAGCAGCCAGAGGTTTCCTATACGCAGGCAGTCGAATGGATTGCCGCGGGGATGCAGCCTCTGGGCGAGGCGTATGTATCTGCGTTGCGGCAGGGTTGCCTGCAGGATCGCTGGGTCGACGTTTATCCCAACAGGGGCAAGCGTCAGGGCGCGTTCTCATTCGGGTGGCGCGGCACGCACCCGTTTATTGTGATGAGCTTTGCGAACGATCTGGCGAGCATGAGCACGCTGGCCCACGAACTCGGCCATTCGATGCATTCGTACCTGACATGGCGAAACCAGCCGATGATCTATTCCGATTATTCGCTGTTTGTGGCCGAGGTGGCGTCAAATTTCAATCAGGCGATGGTGCGCGCTTATCTACTGGAACAGTTTCAGGAGCCGCAGTTCCAGATCGCCGTGATTGAAGAGGCGATGAACAACTTTCATCGTTACTTCTTCATCATGCCGGCGCTGGCGCGATTCGAACTGGAAATGCACGAGCGCGTCGAGCGCGGGCAGGGCCTTACGGCCGATGCGATGTCTGCTTACATGGCCGATCTGTTCGAGGAGGGCTATGGCGGCGAGATGGTGGTGGACCGTGACCGGGTGGGCATTACATGGGCGCAGTTCAGCCATCTTTATACCGCGTATTACGTCTACCAATATGCGACCGGCATTTCGGCTGCTCACGCGCTGGCAGCGCCGATTTTGCGCGGCGAACCGGGCGCGGCGGAGCGCTACCTCCAGTTCCTGAGCGCGGGCGGCTCGCTCTACCCGATTGATGCGCTGAAACTGGCGGGCGTCGATATGGAGTCGCCGGAGGCAGTCGAGCAGACGTTTGCCGTACTGAGCGACTATGTCGACCGTCTGGCGCGACTGACCGGCGTGGAATAGCGCCGAAAGACGCTAGAGGCCCGGCATGATCTTCAACGTGTCGGGCCTTTTGCTGTACGAATCCTCTGGAAAAGCGCCAGCGCCGGTCGTATACTTCCGGCGATCTTCACTTTGGCCTCGTTAGGTGCATTTTCAACGGCGTTCACAACTCCTATATGGGCTCACTGCAGTGGTTGACTGTTTCGACCGTGCTGGCGACGTATGCTGGCGTGGCGGTTGGGCGCGTGCCCGGTCTGCGTATGAACCGGGCGACGATTGCGCTTGTTGGGGCGGCGGCGCTGGTCGCGTTCGGCGCTGTCAGTCAAGAGCAGGCATTCGCGTCGATTGATCTGGGAACGCTGCTCCTGCTCGCCGCGATGATGGTGATTAACACCAACCTGCGGCTGGCTGGCTTCTTTCAGCTTGTGGGCAACCGGCTGCTGCGCCTGGCGAAAACGCCGCGTGCGTTACTTGGGCTTGTAGTTCTCTCGTCTGGCGTGCTTTCAGCGCTGTTCCTGAACGATCCCGTGTGCCTGCTGTTCACGCCGCTGGTGGTCGAGTTGTGCCTGCGCTTGCGGCGTGATCCCATTCCGTATCTGGTTGGCCTTGCGACTGCGGCGAATGTCGGTTCGGTTGCGACGATTACCGGCAACCCGCAGAACCTCATCATCGGACAGTTCAGCGGCATCCCCTATTTAGCATTTCTGGGGGCGCTTGGGCCGGTCGCGGTGGTGGGCCTGCTGATTTGCTGGCTGGTGATCATGGCGGTTTATCCAGCGGAGTTTCGTGGCCGTCTGGAGTCTGTAGGGGCGCTGCCGGAACCACGTGTTTACCGGCCTCTGTTGCGCCGCACGACGCTGGTTGTGCTGCTGCTGATGGTGGCCTTTATCGCCGGAGTCCCCGTTGCCTCGGCGGCGGCGATAGCGGCGGGCGCGCTACTGGTCTCGCGGCTGCGCCCCGGCAAACTCCTTGATATCGACTGGGATCTGCTGGCGTTCTTCGCGGGCTTGTTTGTCGTCACGGGCGCGATTGAATTTTCTGGCGTCAGCGAGCAGTTGTTCGCCGCTGCCGCGCCTGTACTGCACGGCGGTGTCGCACCATTGAGTCTGGTCACGGCTGGCCTCAGTAACATCGTGTCGAACGTTCCGGCGGTGTTACTGCTGCGTCCGGAAATACCGTCGCTGCCAAACCCCGATCAGGCATGGCTTACCCTCGCAATGGCATCGACTCTGGCGGGCAACCTGACATTGCTCGGCTCGGCAGCGAATCTGATTGTGGCGGAGGTCGCCGCCGAGCGCGGAGTCCGGCTCAGCTTCACAGCTTATCTGCGCGCCGGTACGCCGATTACGATCCTCACGATTCTGGTTGGCATCCTGTGGCTGACTGCGCTCGGCTAAGCCGGCGTTCTGCGGGCCGCGCTTATCCTTCCGGTCAATGAGCGGAAAAGCAAAGCGGGCCAAACGGCCCGCTCGTTTTATGCTGTATGTAGTTGCTCGCGCGCCGGTTTTAGTAGCGACGGTTGGCCTGATAATTCAGGAACAGCGCAGCGACTGCGCCTGGCACCCACCCGGCTGCCGTCAGCGCTATAACGATGAGGATCGTGCCACATCCGCGATCCAGCACGGCAAGCGGCGGGAAGATGATGCAGAGCAACGCGCGTCCAAGGCTCATTGTGCGCTCCTTTTGGTGACTCGTCTGTCTATGAAAACCAATACGCGAGCCACGCTCAAAAGTTGCAGGTTGTCGCTTATAGCTCCATAAATTCGACCAGAATTTCCGCCAGTTTGTCGGCGGCTTCGGGCGTCAGGTGCATGCCGTCGAAGGTGAAAGTGTAGCCACCGCGCTGCCGGTCACTCTCGTAGTCGCTGAAGCCTTCGCTCGAACGCTGCCCGATCAGGCGAATAGTCTCAAGCGACAACGGAGGGCGGTCCTTCACATTATCTGGCGGAAATACGTCCATCAGGTCGAGCACGGGCACGCGCATGGATTCGGCGATGCTGCGCGCCTGCTCGTTGAAGAGCTTTTGCGCGGCGACGGTTTCGTGATTGTATTCGGTTGGCGGCAGGCCAACCCACGTGAGCACATGCGCGAGTTGAAGCCGGGTCAGAAGTTCGCGGTAGGACTGCGCGAACAGGTCAAGCGTCATTGCGCCGTCGGGCGGGGCGCCGCCGCGCCTGCGGTAGTAGGAGCGGGTCAAGGGCTGGCTGTAGGAAATGGCGTCGTTGCCGCCGATGAGCACGAACACGCCGTCAGGCTCGTGCGCCAGCACGTCTTCGTCCAGCCGTTCCAACAGGTTGACGACGGTATCTCCGCCACGCCCGGCGTTGATGTACTCGTGTTCGGGGCGCAGCCTGCGAATCGTTTCGACGTAGTTACCGCCGTATTTGCCCCACGTCAGGCTATCGCCGAAGAAAACAATCCGCATTCAAGGTCCTTAGCAGTGGCGGGATGCCAAGAGTTCACGCTTCACCCGGCATCCTTTCGACAAGGCGGTGATTTCAAGGCTCCACCTCCTTCTCAACGGCGCGTTTTTGCCGTCGAGAAGGAGGCGGGGATGAGGTTCTAGTTCCCGATCGCTTCAGCCTCGGATTGCCATAACTCCGGGTCGTAGGCCGGAAGTTCGCAGCGTAGCGGACGATCCTCACGGTAACCGAGCGCGTAGTCAGCCTGCATCAACTGGTGAATCTCGCTCGTACCTTCGTAGATGACCGCGCCCTTGCTGTTACGCAGATAGCGCTCTACCGGATATTCGTCGCTGAAGCCATACGCGCCATGAATCTGCACGGCCTCCAGCGCGGCTTTCACGCTGGCGTCGGTCGCATACCACTTCGCCATGCTGGTTTCACGCGTGTTGCGCTGGCCCTGGTTCTTTAGCCAGCCGGCGCGGAGATAAAGCAGGCGGGCTGCGTCGTACCACTGCTGCATGTAGGCGATTTTCTGCTTGATCAACTGGTGCTCGGCAATCGGTTTGCCAAACGTCTTGCGGTCGTGTGCGTACTTCAGGCTGTCTTCGAGGCAGGCGCGAATCAGGCCGGTTGCGCCTGCTGCCACCGTATAGCGGCCATTATCGAGCGCCGACATCGCGATCTTGAAGCCTTCGCCTTCTTCGCCGAGGCGGTTCTCAACTGGCACTTCGACATCCTGCATGGCGATCCAGCCGGTGGACCCGGCGCGCACACCGAGCTTGCCGTGTAGGTCGCCGGTCGTCACGCCCGGCATGTCCCGCGTGACGATGAAGGCCGTCATGCCGCGTGCGCCTTTGTCGGGGTCGGTCTTGGCGACGACAAGGAAGTTATGCGCTTTGGTCGCCAGACTGATCCACATCTTCTCGCCGTTGAGGATGTACTTGTCGCCGACGCGGCGCGCCGTCGATGCCAGAGCCGCCACGTCGCTGCCTGCGCCGGGTTCCGTCAGGCCGAACGCGCCGTATTGCTCGCCACGCGCCTGCGGAACGAGGAAGCGCTGTTTCTGCTCTTCCGTGCCCCACTGGAGCAGCGACAGGCTGTTCAGCCCCATGTGAACGGACATGATGACGCGCAGAGTCGTGTCACCGCGTTCCAGTTCTTCGCAGACCAAGCCGAGCGTGATGTAGTCGAAGCCCTGGCCTCCGTAACGCACCGGAATGCAGATGCCCAGGATGCCAAGCTCTGCCATTCGGGGCAGCACTGCCGGATTCATCTCCTGCTTACGGTCCCATTCACCGATGGTCGGGATCACCTCTTTGGCGACGTAGTCCCGCACCATCTTCTGAGCCTGAAGCTGCTCCTCGTTTAATGCGAAATCCATGATTGAACCTCGTGATGTTCATTTCGCAGGTTCTGTTGTCACTTTTGAACAAAAGGTTCGGCCGGGTTTCGTCCGAATCGACCGTGCCCTGCGAAATGTGAATTTTGGACAATGAAAGCAGATTATAACGTGTGTTTGTATGTACGGAAGGTAACACGCATGGCGCTGCGGGCTACGGAGCTCAACCTGATCACGACTTATCTGCACATGACAGATCCGTCGCAGTTTCGCCCGGCATTCGCCCGTACAACGCCGGGACGCACGCTCATGCTTTCCCAAATGAAGGCGATTGACGTCGGTTTTTACCGCTTTCTTTATAACAGCGTCGGCGAACAGTGGTGCTGGCGTGACCGGCGCCTGATGTCCGACCGGGAGCTACGCACGATACTCGCCAACCCTTGCACCAGTGTTCATGTCCTGTATGTTAACGGCGTGCCCGCCGGGTATGCCGAGCTTTCAGCCCGGGGACGCGAAACTGAGATTGCGTACTTTGGCTTGCGCCCGCAGTATATTGGCCAAGGGCTGGGCAAACATCTGCTGAGCTGTGCGATCGCCCGCGCCTGGGATGATGGCGCGGAACGCATTTGGCTGCACACATGCAATCTGGACAGCCCGCACGCGCTGAGCAACTATCTCAAGCGCGGCTTCCAGATTTACGATGTGCGCGAAGAGCCGATGCCCGAACGCTACGCGTGACTTCTATCGCACTGTAGACAACAGAGAAAACCGCAGGCGAGAAGGATGCTGAAAAGGCATCCTTTTTTCTTGCATTCTCTTAAAATCCCTTATGCTGGTCAGGAATGGCTTGTCAGCGCTTTACCTGTCATGCGAATGTCATGATGTCTTCGATATCAACCCGCGCGAAGCTCGCGGCGCAAATACGCAGCAGCCAATGCTATGGCTTGTTCACGCTCACTTGTCTGGCGCTTGGTATTCTGACCGCGCTATGGCAGGTGCAGTATTTGGGCAGCGTGTGGATCCTCAACGAACAGCAAGAGAAAGTGCAGTACATCCTCGATGGGGTTGCGCTGTCGCCGTACCAGTATCGCCCGCTGGCTTACTACGTGGCAGGTATTGCTGCTATTGTCACCAACGCTACAGGCGTGCATTACGCATTTGGCTTTGTGTTATTGCGAATGCTGCAAAATGCTGCGATTTTCGCCGCCTTTATCGCTTATTGGCGTGCTTGGAACATCAATTGGGCAGGCGTTGCGGTAGGCATCGCTCTTTTGCTTTATGGCATGTCAAACGCACTCACAGACTCGGATCTGGCGTTCGATACCTATGCCGATCTTTTGTGGTACGCCGTTGCTGGTTGGGCTATCCTGACGGAGCGGGATCGGCTTGTTCCAGTGGTTGCGCTTTTTGCCGCTGCTTCCCGTGAGACGTCCATCTTCATTCCCCTATTGCATATCATAACAACCTGGAAACAACGCGAACGTTTGCCTGTGGCTTTGCTATCACTGATGCTATGGAGCCTTACCTATGGCGGTATACGGATCACTTTTGGTCCACGGGCGGAATTTGGCGCGTATGGACATGAACCTGGCTTGGAGATGATCGCCTATAACCTGAGCCGGGGATTGGAGACGGCGCTGAATCTACTGGCGACTGTGTCAATCATTCCGGCGATTGTGATTTTCGGCTGGCGATTGTTGCCGGTACTCTTACGCCATTGGGCAATTGTCATGGTTCCTGCCTGGCTGGTGTTTATGTTATGGTTTGGCGTTTGGGCGGAAACCCGCCTGTTTCTTGCGCCGTTTGCTGTTATCGGCATTCCGGCGATCTGGTTCGTGCTCCGGCGAACCGAACTATAGCGATGGCGTTATTGCGAAATAAAAACCGGCGGAGGCAAACTTGCTCCGCCGATTCACCAGACGCCATCTGAAAGGTTGAATGCCCCGACTAATCCTCTTCCAGCGTGAACAATGTGTCCGGCAGATGGCAATTGACTTCGACGCCGACCGGCTCAAGCTCTAGATATGGCTCGTCATCCCATGAAACGGTAACTGAAGCCGGCAGGATAAAGTCGTCAAACGTCATGTGCCGGTTGGCCAGTTCGATCTTGAACCACTGGTCCTCGTCTGCCTGCGGGTTGTACGCCAGTGTCTGCACGGCATGCAGCATGCTGTCGTCGCCCAGCGTCAATTGCACAGTGTCATCCGTTTCGTGATTCGTCGCTTCGAGGATGCGGTCGTCGGGGGAATGTAGCGTGACGAACCCTTCCGTCAGCGGCGTCAGCAGCGCTGCCATCGCCGCCCAGAGTCGTTTCTGCACCGAGTGGATGATACGCGCGTCGGTTTCGACTACCGGCTCGCCGCCTTCGTCATAGCGCAGCACCAGGCCGTCATAAGCCTGCCGGCCGCGCCGGACGGGCATGCCGCTCAGGCGCACGGTGTATTCCCAGCGAAATGCCAGTGGCAGTTTGAACTGTGCGGTGACGGTGATCGGGAGCCAACTGCTGACCGGGCCAATCCGGGCCAGCATTTTGCCTTTGAGTTCCAGTTGCAGCGCTTGCAGGGCGGGTGGTTTGAAACCGTAGCGGGATTCGATGGCGCTGCGTAACAAATCCTTCGCCTGACTATCCCCCTGCGCGAGTAGCAATACAGGCATGGCCTCTTCTCAATATGTGATTGTGCACACGCAATATTGTACGATATTTTGGGACTTTGGTAATGCCTGTTTCACGCTTTACCAGACGCAGTAACCGCCGTCGATAATCATGTCGTGGCCTGTCATATAGTCCGAGGCTTCGGACGCCAGATAGACGACTGCCCCCTGCAGGTCTGTCACTTGTCCCATGCGCCCCAGCGGAATGCGTTCCAGCCACTTCGGCTCCATTTCCTGACCGATAGGCGTATTCAGCAGGTCTTCGACCAGTTGCGTTCGCATGTAGCCGGGACTGATGGTATTGACGCGCACGCCGCGCGATGCCCATTCCGCCGCCAGACTGCGGCTCAGGTGCAGCACGCCGGCTTTCGACGCGTTGTAATGGGCCTGATTCTGCGGTGTGTTCGCAATGCTGGCGGACATCGACGCCGTGTTGATGATCTTGCCATAGCCGGCTGGCAGCATGACCCGCGCTTCGGCCTGCGCGCACAGAAACACGGCCTTGAGGTTCAGATCCATCATGCGATCCCAGTCCTCGACGCTCATTGCCTCGGCGTCTACCCACTGGCCGCGCCCGGCGTTGTTCACGCCGATGGTCAGCTTGCCCCAGCGCTCCATCACGGCGTCTACCATCGCCTGTACCTGGTTTGGCTGCGTCACATCGGCGTGAATGGCGATGGCATCTACCCCTTTGGCTTGAAGCTCGCTTTCGACACGCTTTGCGCCTTCGAGATTAATATCCGCGACCGCCACTGCTGCGCCGGCTTCCCCCAGAGCATGGGCAAAGGCGCGGCCAATGCCTTGAGCGCCGCCGGTTACCAGCGCAACCCGGCCATCCAACCGGAACCGCTCCAGAACAGATTTCGCGCTTGTTACTACGTCAGCCATCGTTGTCTCTCCGTTGTGCGTGGTTGGTCGCTTCGGCTCTCTTGCCGGGTCTGCCAACTGCATTTCTGATCCGGCGCGGAACAAGGCGCGCCGGTGAGGAAAACGCACATTTTCGACCTCTGCGCCGCCAGAACCATGATCGGTCGTTTCTGTGCAATGATGCTGCCAGTGGCAATTTCCTGTGGAGATATGCAAACCGGCGTGCTGCGAGACAGCGCGCCGGTTCCAACGTACCATATTTCTGGGGCAAGCGAAAGCGGAGTCCGGGGAATCTCATCCCTCGCTCCCTTCTCCAAATCCCGCAATTTGGATTTGGAGAAGGGAGCAAGATGATCCGGATTGCTCGCCTCTCCTTATCCGAGTTAGCCGAAGCCGGCGGACTTTGGAGAGGGCGGGGTAAGCTCAATACACCGGCATCGTCCGGTCGATACGGCGCGCCCAGTCGAGGATGCCGCCCTCCAGATTGATGAGTCTTGTCGGGTCATAACCCAGCTCGCGCAACGTTTCGATGACGTTCTCGCTGCGCACACCCGAACGGCAATGGACGATAACCTCGCGGTCGGTCGGGATTTGCGCGAGGATGGTCTGCTCGCGCGCCTGCGCGCCGCTGGCAACCTGAAAGGCCGCCATGTCGATCTGGCTCTTGGGAATCTTGACCGTGTTGGGCAGGACGGCGATTTCCCATTCTTCCGGGTTGCGAACGTCGAGCACGAACAGGTCTTCGCCCGCGTCCATACGCTGCTTCAACTGTTCGACGCTAATCGTCGGGATCGGCAAGTCGTCCGGATAGCGCGTCTCAACGCGGTCGTGCGCCGGGACGCCGCAGAATTGCTCGTAGTCGATCAGTTCGACTTCCTCAGCGGGAATGCTGCACACCGGGCAGTTCGGGTTCTTGCGAATCCGGATGGTGGTGAAGCTCATTTCGAGCGCGTCATAGAGCAGCATACGCCCGATCATCGGCTCGCCGATGCCGGTGATCAGCTTGATGCCTTCGGTGGCCTGCATGGTGCCAATCGTGCCCGGCAGCACGCCCAGCACACCCGCTTCGGCGCAGCTTGGCACGAGGCCCGGCGGCGGCGGCTCCGGGAACATGCAGCGATAGCAGGGGCCTTCCTTGGCATAGAAGACGCTCAATTGCCCTTCAAACCGCAGAATGCTCCCGTAGACATTCGGCTTGCCAAGCCGGACGCAGGCGTCATTGACCAGATAGCGCGTCGGGAAATTGTCTGTGCCGTCGATGATGACGTCGTAGGGTTCAAGGATTCGCAGCGCGTTGTCCGACGTCAGTGGCTCGTTATAAACATCGACCTGAATATCGGGGTTGATGTCGAGCATGCGCCGGCGGGCGCTTTCCACCTTCAGCATGCCAATGCTGCTGTGTCCGTGGATAATCTGGCGGTGCAGGTTAGTGTCGTCCACCACATCGTAGTCCACCAGACCGATGCGCCCCACGCCCGCCGCGGCCAGATACAGCGCGAGCGGGCTGCCAAGTCCCCCCGTGCCGACCAGCAACACGCTGGACGCCTTCAGCCTCCGCTGGCCTTCCATGCCGATCTCAGGCATGATCAGGTGGCGGCTGTAGCGGCGAATTTCTTCATGTGTCAGGTCTTCTAGACGATCGACAATCGGTTGCATAGGGTTCCCGTCATTTTGCTCAAGACTACGAACGATGCGCCGCGAACGCCTCTAGCTGGCTGCGGAGCTTGCTGGCGTCGGCGACGCCGTGGTTAACCTGCCGGGGCTGCCCATCGCCGTCCAGCACGAAGGTGGTGGGCACCGAAAACACGCCCCAGCGTTCGGCGGCCTCGGCGTCTTGTGTCGCGTCGACCCGGAATATCTGCACCCGGTCGCCCAATTCGGCTTCGAGCCGCCGCAGCGCGGGCGTCTGCTGCGTTTCGCATGGCCCGCAGTAGGGCGTGGTGAAGTAGACAATCGCCGGAACGCCGGGGCGAAAATCGCGCAGCACGCTATCGGTAGGCGCGGCGACCATCGCCCGGCGGAGCTGGCGGCGTGACAGCAGACGATAGGCAAGGACGCTTGCTGCTGCGATGATGACGACGAACACGAAACGCTCGATCACGGTATCTCCCGATGCCTGAAGGCGGTTACAAACTTTTCGCCTTGTCCTTCATTCCCGGGTTCCTGTCCATTGCGCGGAACGCCGGGAAAAAGCACATCACACGCTTTAACCCTGCTGGCTGATGGGCCGGGCGCTGAAGCCCGGAACGCCCAGCCGGTTAAGCTGGTAGTACATCCAGCAGCCGGCGCAGAAGTTGAGCCAGAAATTCAGATTTGCCAGCACGACGACGATGGCTACCAACGTCCAAGCCAGAGCGGGAGCTTCTGCCAGCAGCGCGACCGTAGCGACCGTGTTGAAGATTCCGCCGATCAGCATGGCAAACCGGTGCGGCTCCGGGTTATCGGGAATGATCCGGGGCTTAACCAACCCGCTGGGCCTGACAATGCGCTGGTAGATCAGGCGGTAAGGCGCGAAGGGCAGATCGAGCGCGCCCAACAGTTGGGCCAGCGCAACCAGCGCGACCAGCGCCGGACTGTAAAGGATGAAGGCCGCAATCAACAGGACGATGGTGAGCGCTTGCCCGGTTTTTAAGCCCGTATGGTCAACGCTGCGTTGTATTACGCTGCTCATGGTATGTCCTTCGTCTCGGCGTGGAAGTGGGCGAACGTGTTCGGGCCGGGTTTAGCGCCCTACGCCACCGGCGATGCTGGGAATGATGCGGAGGCTGTCGTTTTCCTCAAGCGCCGTGTCCAGCCCGTCGAGAAAGCGGATGTCGTCCTCGCCCAGAAAGATGTTCACAAAGTTCCGAAGTTGGTCACCGTTGTACAGGTGTTGCTTTATGTCGGGATAGCGGCTGACGAGGTCGTTGAGCGCCTCACCCACGTTGCTCCCGTTTACTTCAACCTCCGCCTGATTTCCCGTGTAGGGGCGAAGCGGCGTCGGAATCTTGATACTTGGCATCGGTCTGCAATCTCCTCTTGCGACAATCTGCGATCGCGACGCGCGACCGCCTCAGGAACGATCCTCACTGGCCTGCGATGCGGCTTCCCGCCGCGCGGCGACCAGTCGCTGCCATTGCTTGTCTAGAAAGCTGCCGACAAGCTGCGTCATCGTTTCCACTTCGACGAGAAACGAGTCGTGCCCGAAATAGGCATCGACATGGTGATACTCGACTTCGCGTCCGATTTCTTCCAGCGCCCTGACCAGCGCGTATCCCTGATCGGCAGGGTAGAGCCAGTCGCTGGAAAAAGTCACAACCTGCACCGGACACTGGATCCGCCGCAGCGCGTTTTCCATCGAACCGTAGCCGCTGGCGATGTCGAAGTAATCGAGCGCTTTCGTGATGTAGAGATAACTGTTGGCGTCGAAACGGCGCGTGAACTTCTCACCCTGATAATGCAGATAGCTTTCGACTTCGAAATCGGTGACGAAGTCATAAGCCAGCCCTTGCGGCTGGTGCGTCCGGCGTCCGAATTTGCGCTCCAGCGATAGCTCGCTCATGTAGGTGATATGGCCCACCATGCGCGCAATCGCCAGACCGGCGTTCGGCGGGGTCTTGCCGTAATAATCACCGCCGTTCCAGTTGGGATCGGCATAAATCGCCTGACGTCCGATCTCGTTAAAGGCAATGGCCTGTGTCGACGAGCGCGGCGTGCTGGCAATAAAAAGCACCGCGCGAACCCGGTCGGGATAATCGACGGCCCATTGCAGCGCCTGCATCGCGCCCATGCTGCCGCCCGCAACTGCGAACAGTTGCTCAATACCCAAGTAATCGATCAAATGGACCTGCGCCTTCACCATGTCGGCAATCGTCACGAATGGGAAGCGCATGCCATAGGGCTTGCCGTCCGGCGCGAGCGACGATGGCCCTGTACTGCCCTGACAGCCACCGATGACATTTGAACAGATGACGAAGTAACGGTTGGTGTCGTACATCTTGCCCGGCCCAACCGCGTCATCCCACCATCCCGGTGGCTCATTCGGATCGTCGGTGTAATAGCCCGCCACGTGCGAGTCGCCGGAAAGCGCATGGCAGATCAGAATCGCATTGCTACGGTCCTCGTTGAGCGTGCCGTAGGTCTCGTAGGCCAGCGTGAACCGTTCCAGGGTTTGTCCGCTGCGTAGTTTTAGTGGCTGGTCAAAGTGAGCATACTTCCGCTCGACAATGCCAACTGAATTCGGGTCGTGCCGACGGCGTTCAGCGCCATTTTTATAGGTCATGGTTCGCCTCTTGTCCGGTACCGCCAGCATTGTACCTTACCTTTCATGCTTCCTCATTTCTGGCCCCTTCTCCCGGTTGCGCCGTGTTCCGAGAGGCGGCACACCGGGAGAAGGGGGAGCTTAGCACGATGCTGCAGGTCTATAGCCTGCCGTGCCTCCGACCAGGGGAGGAAGCCCTACTTAAGACACTGCATGTACGCTCTTACCCTGCGCGACCGTGAGCGCCTGATCGAGGTCCCACAGGATGTCGTCGATGTGTTCCAGACCGATGGCCAGACGCACATAGTCGGGCGTCACGCCCGTCAGCGCCTGTTCTTCCTCGCTCAACTGCGAGTGCGTCGTCGTGGCTGGATGAATGGCGAGCGAACGCGCGTCACCGACGTTCGCCAGGTGCGAGAACAGCTTCAGGTTGTCGATAAAGGCGCGCCCGGCCTCGCGTCCGCCCTTGATGCCAAAGCCGATGACCGCGCCCGCGCCCTTCGGCAGGTACTTCTTCGCGCGTTCGTAGCTCTTGTGGCTTGGCAGGCCGGGATAGTTGACCCAGGCAACGGCCGGATGGTTGCTCAGCCATTCGGCGACCGCCTGCGCATTGGCGACGTGCCGCTCCATGCGCAGCGCCAGCGTTTCGAGGCCGATGATGTTCAGGAAGCTGTTGAACGGCGCTTGCGAGCCGCCGAGGTCGCGCAGGCCGACAATGCGCGCGCGAATAATGAACGACAGCGGGCCCGCGACATCGTAGATGACCGCGCCGTGATAGGCCGGTTCCGGCTCGATGATGCCAGGGTGGCGTCCGCTGGCCTTCCAGTCGAACTTGCCGCCATCAATGATGACGCCGCCGATGCTCAGGCCATGGCCGCCAATCCATTTGGTGGTCGAGTGCAGGCTGATGTCAATGCCGTGCTGGAACGGCTGGAAGAGGTAAGGCGTGGCGAACGTGTTGTCGACGACGACCGGGATGCCGTGCGCGTGGGCCAGCTCCGAAATGCCCTGAAAGTCCGGAATTTCGAGCTTGGGATTGCCGATGGTTTCCAGATAAATAAGCTTGGTCTTCGGGGTAATCGCCTTCTCGAAATCGGCGACATCGGTTCCCTCGACAAACGTCGTCTTGATTCCGAGGCGATCCAGACTATAGCGGAAGAGCGTATACGTGCCGCCGTAGAGCGCTGCCGATGAGACAATTTCATCTCCGGCATTGGCCAGCGTCGTCACCGTCAGCGTTTCCGCAAACTGGCCTGATGCAGTCGCAAGCGCCGCCGCGCCACCTTCGAGCGCCGCCACACGCTCCTCAAAGACCGCATTGGTCGGGTTCATGATGCGGGTATAAATGTTCCCCGGCTCGGCCAGCGAGAACAACGCCGCTGCGTGATCGGTATCGCGGAATTGGTAGGACGTCGTCTGGTAAATCGGAACCGCGCGCGAGCCGGTTGTCGGGTCCGGATTGTAGCCTGCGTGCAGGGCCTGCGTTTCGAAATGAAGCTGCTTGCCGTTAACGTTCGCCATGAGATTTGTCTCCTCGGAATCGGTTTCGATTGATCAAAGAGGCCATATGCCTCTTACCCTCGGTTCCTTATTTCCCAGCGGGAGTCTGGAACCCGGCCTGAAATCCCTCCTCCCGGCGGAACAGCCGGGAGAGAGGGAGACAGGGTGAGGGCTGGTTTTCCTAGGGCTGCTCGCCTTTACGGATGGGTGAGCCGATCAGGTTGCCCCACTCCGTCCACGAGCCGTCATAATTACGGACGTTCTGGTAGCCCAGAATGTAACGCAGCGCGAACCACGTATGGCTGCTGCGTTCGCCGATGCGGCAGTAGGTGACAATCTCTTCGGCGTTGCCGTCCACGCCTTTAGCCCCGTAAAGCTTGGCCAGTTCCTCCCGGCTCTTGAATGTGCCGTCTTCGGCGACTGCCTGCGACCACGGAATGTTGGCCGCACCGGGGATATGGCCTGCCCGCTGCGCCGTTTCGCTCATACCCGGCGGGGCGATGATTTCGCCCGTGTATTCCGCCGGAGAGCGCACGTCGACCAGAGCAAAGCCGGGTTTTTCCAGTCGCTGGCGCACGTAATCACGGTCGGCACGCAGTTCTGGATTGACGCCTTTGGAGCGGTATTCCGTCCGCGGGTAGGATGGAACCTCGGTTGTGGTTTCGCGTTCTTCGGCCAGCCACTTCTTGCGCCCGCCGTCGAGCAGGGAAACCTTGTCGTGGCCGTAGTACTTCAGCACCCAGAAGGCATACGCCGCGAACCAGTTGTTGTTATCGCCATACAGCACGATATGGGTGTCAGGCGTGATGCCTGCCTCGGAAAGCAGCTTTTCCAGATCTGCCTGACTGATGATGTCGCGGTTGGTCTGGTCCTGAAGCTGGGTTTGCCAGTTAAAGGCGATTGCACCGGGGATGTGGCCGGACTCGTACTGGCTGGTATCGACGTCCACCTCGATCAAACGAATCTGGTCCCGGTTATCGGCGACCCACTGGGTTGTAACAAGCGCTTCAGTCATGTGATGTCCTCCGTCTCATTGCAAGAGTGCAAAGATTAAGCAAGTCAATATTGGCGACAAGCGCCTGAAACCTCACCTGTTCGCATCATCCGCCTGCGCGTCGGCCTTATCGACCGTCAGCGTGCCCTGGTGGAATTGCGTGCGGTCCGGGTCGAGCCGCCAGACTTTCATATCGACGGCTTTCGCGCCCTGAACCGAGGTGATGATGTAGACAAAGTTCGGTAAAGCGTGGTCGCGGTCGTAGGCTGAAGGAATGGCAGGGGAATCCGGGTGGCTGTGATAATAGCCGACCAGCGTCAGGCCCCGGCTGTCCGCCTCGTCTTCCAGCCGCGCCCAGTCCTGCGGCGTCATGGCGTAGCGGTGATACTGCTCCTCGGCAGGGAAGACGTTTTCAACGCTGACGATGTCGACCACGTGCACGTCATTTCCCTGCACATGGCCGAGCAAGAACCCGCCGCCTTCGTTCGGGTAACTGGCTTCCATCTCGCCGAAGATGCGCTGCTGTAATCCGGCTTCGATCCGTACGTGCATTGCCTGTCCTTACATTGCGCGCCGCTCGTAACTTCGGAAACAAAAAGAGCCGACCAGGACGGTCAGCTCTTTGTCTGCATGTACGTGCGGCGAACCCGCCGCTGCGTATCTCACGCCCTGGTGGTTTCCGAGTGACAACACATACACATGCACATGCACATCGACATCATGTCGGGCATGGCATCGGAAACAGGACGGGAAATCGCGTTAAAAGTGATCATGCGGAATAAGTTAGCACGTCTGAGTTTGGATTGCAAGGCCCCAAATTAGTTGCTTCACCCGGAAATTGCACGCGACTTTCGTCAGGCGATTGATGGTGTAAGTGCAGACAGGCCATACCCGTATAGCGATGGCGCTCTAGCAAGCTATAAGTTCGCTACAATGCATCGCCGCCGGTACGGGCTTTTCCTGCTCACAGCGCCCTTGTCAATCCCGTTTAAGGGGACTACTATCGGGCCGGACTTGACTGTTTTTGTACCGAAAGCCTTGTTCGATGAAGATGATTGACTTTCGTAGCGATACCGTCACCTTGCCGACACCGGCGATGCGCGAAGCGATGGCGAACGCTGTGGTCGGCGATGACGTGTATGGCGAAGACCCGACGATCAACGAACTTGAAGCCGAAGCCGCGGCACTGTTTGGCAAGGAAGCCGGCTTGTTTGTCGTCAGCGGCACGATGGGCAATCTGGTTTCGACGCTGGCACACTGCGAGCGTGGCGACGAGATGATCGTGGGCCGCCAATCGCACATTGTCATCTACGAACTTGGCAGCCATGCGGCTTACGGCGGCATCCACCCGTTTATGCTCGACGTCCAGCCGGATGGCACATTCGATCTCGACGATGTTCGGGCGGCGATTCGCGGACAGGGATCGCTCTGGCCGGTCACCCGCCTGATCTGTCTGGAAAACACCCATGGCGGCGCGCAGGGCGCGCCGATCACCGCCGAGTACACGGCGCAGGTGGCTGAAATCGCCCGCCAGCACAACATCCGGCTGCATATCGACGGCGCGCGCATCTTCAACGCTGCCGCCGCGCTCAACGTGCCGGTGCGGGAACTGGCAGCGGATGCCGATAGCATCACCTTCTGCCTCTCAAAAGGGCTGTGCGCGCCGGTCGGTTCGGTGATCGTCGGTTCGCGCGACTTCATCAACAAGGCGCGCCGTGTTCGCAAGAGTCTGGGGGGCGGCATGCGCCAGGCCGGTATCCTCGCCGCGGCGGGGCTGGTGGCGCTGCGCGAGATGACCGGGCGGCTGGTCGAAGACCATGCCAATGCTCGTCGTCTGGCGCAAGGTCTGGCGACCATTCCGCATGTGCGCGTCGATCTCGACCGCGTGCGGACGAACATGGTTTATTTTGAGCTGACCGAAGACGCGCCGCTCAATCCGGAACAGCTTGCCGAACGTCTCAAGACCGAATACAACATGCTGATGCGGCCCTATGATCCACGCCGGCGGAATTTCCGCGTTGTAACGCACTATTACATCACGCGCGAGCATGTTGATCTGGCGGTTGAGGCGATCCGCGCGCTGCTGAGCGAGCCAGTAGCGGCGAATTAAGAGACCGATCTGCGGAGAGAAGCTAACGCTTGACGACGCCCGATCCTTTCGATACTGGCCAGCCGGAGGACTATAGCCGCCCGGCATGGGAGTTCGATGCGCTGCCGGAAGACCGGTTTCGACAGCCGCCCGAACCTGAGCCGGCGACCGAAGCGCCGCCACAGCGCCCGCGCAGCACACGCTCGCGCGCGGCGGGCAGCGATCCCGCGTTCGGTTATATCATCGCGGTCGCGCTGGCGGTCGGCCTCAGCCCGCTCATTCCGCACAACTCGGACCTGCGTTACGTTGTTATCTGGGGCGTGCTGGCGTTGTTCGGCGTGCTGGCCTGGCTGTTCGGTCAGATGTCGCGCATCGAGCAGGAAACGATGGACAACCTGATATGGGGCGTGGTGTTTGGGGCCATCATCGGCGTGCCGCTGCTGATCGTCGGTTCCAGCGCTCTGGCGACGACATCGCGCCTGCTTTTTCGGGCCAATGCCGGCGGTGAGGTGTTTCCTCTAAGCGCGGGTTCGGTGCTGGCGATGCTGGTGTTCGTGCAGCCGCTGGCCGAAACGCTGTTCTTCCGCGGCGTGCTACAGGAGCAGCGTCCGTTCTGGCTGGTCGGGTTGCTGGCGACGCTCTGGTCGGTGTTGCTGTTCTTCCCGATGATGGAAATCGGCGAGTATCCGCTGGTCGGGGTGGTGCTGGCCGTGGCGCTGCTCATGATGAACCTGATCTACAGTTACGTGCGTCACCGCAACGGGCTGGCGTCGGCATGGGTCTGCCAGATCGTCACGAACCTGATTCTGCTGTTCATCCCCTTCATCAGCGGGTGAGGGCTTCACTCATCTTTCAGTTCGGGTGGGTAAAGGTAATAGTTGGCCGCTGAAGCCGCCATGCCGCCTTCGTAAACCGCCGCCGAAATCTGGTGCGAGTAAGTGCGGTTGACATCCCCCGCCGCGTAAACGCCCGGCATCGACGTTTTCTGCTCGTGGTCGACGATGATATATCCCTGCTTGGACAGCTCCAGACCGAGCTGGCGCGCCAGTTCGTTTCGCGGTGTCGCGCCCTGATGCGAAAACATCTGGTCGAGCGGCAGCACATCGCCGCTTTTCAGGATGAGCGCTTCAAACATGCCGTTCTGTCCGCGCGCCTGATCGATCCGGTCGCGCACGATGGGAATGCCTGCGGCGTTGAGCCGTTCGATAAAGCGCGGCGACATCTCGAACGATTCGCTGTTGGTGAGCAGCGTCAGCCGGTCGGTTAGCCGTGTAAGCTGCATGGCGAGCGCGGCGGCCTCGTTGGTATGGCCGACGACGACCACCCGCCGGCCCTTACACAGATAGCCGTCGCAGGTGATGCACCAGAACATCGAGCGCCCGACATATTCCTCCCAGCCGTCGAACTGCGGGTAGTGGTCGACGACGCCGGTACAGAGGATGACGGTCGGGGCGCGCCATTCACCGGCCTGCCCGCTGGCGTAGAACCAGCCGTCACGCCGCTCCAGTTGTTCAACCTTATGCCGCAGCACGGATACCTGCGGGTATTCCTCAAGCTGTTTGTAACCCAATTCGCGCAGTTTGCGGGCCGGAATGCCGCCCGGAAAGCCGAGATAATTGTGATTGACCTGATGCCACGTCGAGCGGCCCTGACCCGTATCGAACAACGCGACCCGGCGGTCGAAGCGCGCCAGATAAAGCGCCGCCGACAGGCCAGCGGGGCCTCCACCGATGATGAGGCTTTCAAATTCTTCCACGCCAATGCCTTTCAGACGGTAGTCGTCAGGTTCAGAATCCCGGCCATTCCACCTCGTCCAACCCAAGCAGATCGCTCATCATGACCGCGCCTTCGTTGCGCTGTGGCAGACGGCTGAGATAGCGCTCCGTGACGGCGACGTTGCTGTGCCGTAACAGACGGCTGATTTTGTCGATTGGCACGCCGGCTTCGTGCAGCGCGCCCGCGACCGAGCGCCGCAGGTCGTGCGGGGCAACATGGCCGATGCCCGCGGCCTCGGCGGAATTGTTGACGATCAGCCAGATGCCATCGGGCGTCAGCCCCTGACGGCTGATGCGCCCGCCTTTCCAGAGGCGGCGGATGAGTGGGCTGGACGGAGCCGGGCGGCGCTCGCTGCGGCTGATGCAGGTGTTCCAGGCGGCCAGCGCGCCGACGACCGGTTTCGGCACGTCGAGCATGCCGATCTTGCGGCCCTTGCCATGCACAAGCAGCACCACGCGCTCGTTTTGCACGGTGACGTCACCCCAGCGCAGGGCCGAGACTTCTTCGCGCCGCAGCGCCATCGTGCAGAGCATGGCGACAACCAGATAATTGCGAACCGCCTGATTTTCGGTAGCGCCAATGCGCCGGGCCGCGTCCATAAGCTGGTTGATCTGTTGCAGCGACAGCCAGCGGCCGGGGCGCTGGCCTTCGTCCGCGCCCGGCAAGCGCACGTTGCCCATCGCCGCGCTGGTGTAATCGTCCAGCCAGCCCGTTTCGGCCATCAGGCTGGCCAACGTCGTCACAGCCGCCCGCGCCTGGCTCAGCCCTTGCTTGCCGTGGCCTGCGGCGACCAGTTGGCCAAGCCACGCGCGAAGCTGCGGCGCGCTCAGGCTCTGGCGCAGGACTGTGACGGGCAGCGCGCTCATCCGGCGCAGGCGTGCGTCGCCGGTGGTGGGCGGCAGCCCGGCGACCGCGACCAGATACTGGTCAACCCATCGGAAATAAGCCCGCTGCGTGTGTACGCTGCTGGCGCGACCTGCGAGCAGGGCCGCGAAATTGAAGGTGAGGCTGTCTGCGCCCGTGAGGGCGGTGGCGTGTGACCGCCGTTGAAGTTCGCTCATGACAGTGCATTATACAGGAGCAGCGTTTTGCGCGTGGCGCTTGTACTCGCTCGGAAATGGACGTTTCCTTCGCAGGCCCACCGGCTGGCGTCCGGGATGTGTGCCGGTCTATGGCCAGATGATGATGTTGCGGCGTGGTGGCGGTGGTGGCAGCAGCCGGGAGAGCAGCCATGCCAGTGCAAATCCAAAGACAAAGCCGCCGATGTGAGCGAAGAAGGCGACGCCGCCGCCGGCGCTCGTCCGCACGCCCAGTGATGCCACGCCGCTGAAGAGCTGCGAAATAAACCAGAAGCCGAGCACCAACAGCGCCGGCAGTTGCATGAACTGGGCAAAGAAGCCGAAAAACACCAGACCGCGCACGCTGGCGCGTGGAAACAGGTGGGCGTAAGCTCCAAGCACGCCGGCAATCGCGCCGCTTGCGCCCACCAGCGGCACGCGCGAGGTCGGGTCGATGATAACCTGCGCCCAAATGGCGGCGAAGCCGCTGCCGAAATAGAGCAGAATGTACAGCAGCTTGCCCAGACGGTCTTCGACGTTGTCGCCGAAGATCCACAGATAAAGCATGTTACTGAGAAGATGCAGCCAGCCGCCATGAAAGAACATGCTGCGTACCATGTCGAGCAGCGAATCGAGCGAGAACGGGTCTCTGACCAGCGCGCTCGGCACTACGGCGTGGGTGATATACGTGATCAGCAGTTCGCGCTCGCTCATGCCAAGCTGGAGCACGAAAACGCCGATGTTCAGCGCGAGCAGAAGGTAGGTGATGACCGGAGTGCGGCGAGTCGGATTAACGTCGCTTAATGGCAGCATGTGGCAGCCTCACAAGCCAGATGAAGTCGCGCGTGGTCACCGCGATTCGTCGCCAACCGTAACGGGCGCATAGCGTAACCTGTTCGCGTCGTTTGCGCCACGATCAGGCGATGTCCGGGACGCGCGGCGGCGGGTTGAACATGGTTGCGATGAATGTCAGCACCATACCGCAAACAAACCCACCGATATGCGCGAAAAAGGCGACGCCGCCTCCGGAAAGCGTGTCAACGCCCAGCGATGTGACGCCGTTAAAGACCTGCACCAGGAACCAGTAACCGAGCACCAGCAGGGCGGGCAGTTTGACGGTACGCAGGAAGAAACGGAAGAAGATGACGGCCACGCGCACGTGGACGCCGGGATAGAGAATGAAGAAACTGCCCAGCACGCCAGCGATTGCGCCGCTTGCGCCGACCAGCGGCACGCAGACATGGCTGTAGATCAACGTCTGCACCAGCGCGGCGACCACGCCACTGCCGAGATACAGACCGAGGAACGCCTTGTGGCCGAAATAATCTTCGACATTGCTGCCGAACAGCCACAGATAAAGCATGTTGCCCAGTAGATGCAGCCAGCTTGCGTGCAGGAACATACTTCGCAGCAAATCGAGCGCCGATTCGAGAGACAGAGGATTCTGCGACAACTGGCATGGGACGACCGACAGCGTGAGAAACAGGCTGGTGAGCTCGCTGGCGGGCCGGGTTGTTTGCCAGATGAAGACGATGATGTTTGCCAGAAGCAGCCCGTAAGTCAGGTAGGGAATACGCCGCGTTGGATTGTTGATCGTGCTGATGGGAATCATCGTGGCCTCTAAACTGGCTAAGCGGTCAGCATTTTCAGTCCGTTGCCGGTCAGGGGAATGACGATGCTGGCGTCGTTGCCCAGAATCTCGCGCAGGCGGGCCAGTGCTGCGACCGGGGCGGCGCTGGTCGGTTCAACGATCAGGCCGCGCCGCGCCAGGCGTTGCTGCGCTGCCAGTATCGCCTCGTCGCTGACACGCAGCGCACCGCCGTTCGACCGGCGAATGGCAGCGAGTACCTCTTTTCCACGTACGGGAACTTCGACGATGATGCCGTCGGCGACGGTTGGTTCCGGCGTGACTTCGGATGGAATGTCCGCGCCGCTTTCCCATGCCCGCACGATGGGATCGCAGCTTTCCGCCTGCACGGCGAACAGGCGCGGCAGGCGGTCGATCAGCCCGGCTTGGTGGAGGCTGTGGAAGCCGCGCGCGAAGCCGAGCAGCAGGCCGCCGTGACCGACCGGAAGCGCGACCGCGTCCGGCGCGCGGTGGCCCATCTGCTCCCAGACCTCCCACGCGACGGTCATCTGGCCGAGCACGAAGTAGGGGCTCCAGGCGTGGCTGGCATAGGTCGTTGTCTTTGCCGCTTCCATGCAGGCCAGCGTCTTTGCGTGCTGCGGCCCTGCTATCTCGACCAGCTCGCCGCCAAAGCGCGCAATCAGCGCTTTTTTGGCGGGAGTGCCCGACGCCGGAACGAAGATCCGCGCGTGGATGTCTGAAGCAGTGCAGTAGGCGGCTACCGACGCGCCGGCGTTGCCCGATGAATCTTCCACGACCTCACGAACGCCATGCGCCAGCAGATGATTGATGAGTGTGACCGTCCCGCGATCCTTGTACGACCCGGTCGGGTTGAGGTATTCGAGCTTGGCATGAAAGGGCAGGCCCTCGTCTTCCGTTTGCACAAGCGGCGTCAGCCCTTCGCCAAGCGAAAAACGACGCTCTACCGGAAGCATGGCGGCGTAACGCCACAGCGAGAAATCGTCCGCGTTGATGCTGCCGGGATCGAACGATGGCAGTTCGGCGAAGTCCAGCGGGCCGCCGCAGACGGCGCAGCGCCAGTCAAGGGGCGCGGCTGCGGCGTGGCATTCGGTGCAGATCAACGTGGGCGGCATGTGGCGTTCTCTCTTGCGTAAAGTGGCGGAAATGCCTGCTATTGTAGCGTTAGTTCATCGTCGCAGTTTTATACGGAAACCGGCGGAGGATGGTCGCAAAAAGGCCCGGCATTCGACCGGGCCTCATAGCGCTTATGGATGTTGATGCGCTGTTTTGGAGTTAAAGCGTGTAGCGTCGCGCGCGTTCGTACAGCATTTCGCGCCGCTGGTCGGCAGGCGGCTGTGGCATGGCGCGAGTGAGCAACCACGCGAAAATAGCCCCGGCGATGAACCCGCCAACATGCGCGAAGAAGGCGACGCCGCCCCCGTACTGCGATTGCGGGCCGAGGGACGCGACTCCGTTTACCAGTTGCAATATAAACCACATGCCCAGAACGATGACCGCCGGCCATTCCTGCATCGCGCCGATACGGCCCAGCGGGATGATGCCGCGGACCTTCACGCCGGGGAACAGGACCAGATACGCGCCCAGCACGCCGGCAATCGCGCCACTGGCTCCGATCATGGGAATAGTCGAGTCGGGATTGATCAGAATCTGGGCGATGCCGGCGACAAAACCGCTGCCGAAATAGAGGACCAGATACAGGATTTCGCCCAGACGATCTTCGACGTTATCGCCAAACAGCCACAGATAGAGCATGTTGCCGAGGATATGATCCCAGCCGCCGTGGAAAAACATGCTGCGAAGAAAGTCGAGCACGGTTTCCAGCGAAAATGGATTGGCCGTGACATTGGCGGGAACGATGGCCAGCGTCTCAAAAGTTTGTTGGAGTTCGCGTTCCGATAACCCAAGTTGCCAGAAAAAGACGAGGACGTTGATGGCGATCAATCCATAGGTGAGGACCGGCGTTCGACGGGTGGGATTCAGATCCTGCAGTGGGAGCATGGGCGTCTGCCTTTTGGTGTGCGCTATATTCTCAGAACATTATAGCAGTTGTCTAAATTAAATCTGTAATGCTGGGTGGACGAAAAAGCCCCGGCTTTTATGCCGGGGCTGTGGGTTCAGACAGACTTTTTCAATAGACCGGCGGAACCGCAGGATAGCGTGCAGCGCCGGAATAGGGGAGACAGCCTTTAGCGCTCTTCCAGCGGAACCCAGGGCAGGTCCATGGGGCCGGTATAGAGCACGTCCGGGCGCACCAGACGGTTGTTCGCCTGCTGTTCCATGATGTGCGCCGTCCAGCCGGCAATGCGGCTCATGGCGAACAGCGGCGTGAACATGTCGATGTCGAGGCCGATCGTGTAGAGCACGATGGCGCTGTAGTAGTCGACGTTGGCGTACAGGTTGCGGTCGATGAAATACTGGTCGGAGCGCGCCCGCTTGTCGAGCCGGTCGGCGATTTCGAACCACTTCTTGGTATGCGCGGTTTCCGCGAGAGCGCGCGCCCGTTCGTAGAGCACCGCCGCGCGCGGATCGAGCGCCTTGTAAATCCGGTGGCCGATGCCCATAATGCGGCGCTTGCCGGTCTTGATGTTTTCCTCAAACCACCGGTCGACGTTTTCCGGCTCGCCGATTTCGAGGAACATCTTCATGGCCTCGGTATTTGCACCGCCGTGCGCCGGCCCTTTCAGCGTGCCGATGGCGCTGACGATCGCGCTGTGCATGTCGGAGCCGGTGCTGACCGTGGAGCGCGCCACGAAGGTGCTGGCGTTCATGCCGTGTTCGGTCAGCAGCACCATATAGGCGTTAATGGCGTCGTTTGCCGTTTTGTCATCGGCGTTGCCGGTCAGCATGTACATGAAGTTCTGCGCCAGCGTCAGGTCTTCGCGCGGGGCGATGGGCTCCTGCCCGCTGCGGATGCGCGGCCAGGCGGCGGTCAGCGTCGTGATTTGCCCGGTCAGGCGAACGGCTTTGCGGCGGTTCGCTTCCGGCGAATTGTCCTCGCCATCCGGATCGTACAGCGAGAGAGCCGAAGCCGCAGTACGCAGAACCGCCATCGGGTTGGCATCCTTTGGCAGGCTCTTCAGCATTTCGAGGACTGGCTCGGGTAGCACGGCGTTGCGGGCGATATCGGCGCGCAGCGCTTCGAGTTCGTCTTTCTTCGGCAGGCGGCCTTCCCAGAGCAGATAGACGACCTCTTCATAGAGGGCGTTGGCGGCCAGATCCTCAATCTTATAACCGCTGTAGATGAGCTTGCCTTCGGCCCCGTTGACCAGACTCAACCTTGACTCGTCGACAATAATGCCGTCGAGACCCTTATGAACTGTTGCTCCTGCAACCATTAGAAACTCCCTTTTACTACAAGACTCAGTAAAGGCCCGAAACCGGGCCAGTGCAGTAGATTCCCGAATATGCGCCTGAACGCGCCATGACCCAAGCGGCGCAAGGTTGTGCCGTTTGATAGGGAAAACACTGGGATTTAAGCGGACAACTGTGAAGAAGTATAACATCCGTCAAGCCCCTCAACAACGGAAAAGCGGCGCACGAGCGGTTTCAGTCCTATGGACTGGCCTTCGGTGGCATGACGGCTTCGCGCTACAATGCAGGGAGGAGCGCGACCATGACCACGATTACGTTAGAGCACGTCAGCAAGACTTTTGAACAGTGGGTTGGCGAAGAACCGGCGCAAGTGAAAGCGGTCGACGATGTCAGTCTGAAGATCGTGTCTGGAGACGTGCTGGCGATACTCGGGCCGTCGGGTTGCGGCAAATCGACGCTGCTGCGGATCGTCGCCGGGCTGACAGCGCCGGACGAAGGCGAGGTGCTCTACGATAACGTGCCCCTGCGCGATATTCCGTGGCGCGACCGGGGTGTGGGCATGGTCTTTCAGGACAGCGCGCTTATGCCGCACTGGGAAGCGGGGAAGAGCGTCGGGTTTTTTCTCTGGCTACGCAAGCGTGAGCATGAAGTTCCGGCGCGGGTTTCGCGAATTTCCCAAATCACCGGCTTTGGTCTGGACCAACTGCTGGGGAAGCGCCCGGCGCATCTGTCGGGCGGCGAGCAGCAGCGTGTCGCCATCGCCAGAGCGCTGACCCGGGACCCGCGTGTGTTTCTGTTCGACGAGCCGTTCTCGAATCTCGATGCCAAGCTGCGTACGGCGGCGCGGGTTGAGCTAAAGCGGCTGTTGCAAGAGTTCCCGGTTACGTCGATTTACGTGACCCACGACCAGCACGAGGCGACGGCGCTGGCACACCGGATCGCGGTCATGCGGGAAGGCCGGCTTGTGCAGGTTGGAACCTATAACCAGCTTTACAGCAACCCGCGCAATCTGTTCGTGGCGACGTTCATCGGCACGCCGGCCATTAATCTATTCGAAGGCTTTGCGGTTGAGGCTCACTGGCGAGGCGAGAACTTCGGCGGGTTTCGCATTCGCAGCGATCTGGACGACGGAACGCGCGTCATTCTCGGCGTGCGGCCCGAACACGTTTTGCTCCGCGACGGCGGCGTGCAGGCGATCGTCGAAGAGGTCATCCCCTATTACGCCGAACGCTTCCAGTTGGTGCAGGTTCGCGCCGGGCGCGAACGCTGGCAACTGCTCGCGCCAATGGAACGGTCGATTCGCCCCGGCGATACCTGTTGCTGCGCGCTCGATGAAAGCGGGCTGCTGTTCTTCGACAGGAAAACGGGCCTTCGTATCGGCTGAATCAGGCGTGCGTTCTCAGTCGAAAATGATGAGATCGGCCAGCGCTTCCAGCGTGCGTGGCCCGATACCGTTCACGGCGTCGAGCGCTTCGAGATCGGCAAAGGGGCCATGCTCCTCGCGGTAGTCGATGATCGCCTGCGCCGTGACCGGGCCGATGCCGGGCAGCGTCAGCAATTCCTCAACCGTCGCGCGATTGATGGCGACCAATCCCGCCGTGTTGGCGGTCGGCAAGGCGGCTGCCTCCGCTTGCGCCGGCACGTGTACCTGATCGCCATCGCGCAACCGGGACGCCAGATTGACACGCGACAGATCGGCGTCGGCCAACGCGCCGCCTGCTGCGTCGATGGCATCCTGCACGCGGCTGGTGTATGGCAGCGTCAGCAGTTGGTTGCCGCCGGCGACCGCGCCGGTTACGTAAACGGTGATCGGGCCGGGCGTGTGCGTGGGCTGCGGCGTGGCGGTCGGCTGTGGGGGCAACACCTGAATGCTGACAGGTTGCGGCCGGGTGGCAAGCGCCAGAGCGACCGCGCCGGCAAAGGCGACGGCCAGCAGTGCCAGAGTCGCGATCAGAACGCGCGGGTTTTGTGGGGCTGATGGGGCGGTCATGGCGGCGGCGAACTTTCACAAACAGGTGAGCGCGACGACGACTGCCCTTCGGACGAGGGGCGGAGCCGGCGCGGAATAATAAACGGATCATGAACACTATAGTCAGTACGCCGGAAGGTTTCAAGCAATTCCGGGCTACTGACCAAACGGCAGGCGCAGCCAGTCCTCGCGCGGGCCGGCGGTATCGAGCACCAGAGCAAGATTGTCAATCGTGATTTCCCAGTTGAAGCTGCGCTCGCTCAAGAGGCGCACGGCCCGCGCGAGGGTGTCATGATCGAGATCGCCGTAGGCCAGCGTGATATGGGGAATCCAGTTGGTGTGGCCATAGTGGTGATGATGAACGTTCTGCGCGTTGGAGGAAATCGCCGCCCAGAGACGGTCATGAAACAGGGTGAGGATTAACTCGCGCACCATACGGACGTAGAGCACCGGCTTTTCACCCGTGAAGATGCCGAGCCCGCTGGTTGTCACCTTAAACGGGCTGGCAGTGCGGGCAAGACTGCGCAGGATCGGCTCGACCTTATCGACGTCGTAGGCGGATGCGATCTGGTAGGTGAAATGCGGGTAAGCAGCGCGGGCGTTTCGCAGACCGAACTCACGCTCCAGTTCTTCCCAGATGCTTTCGACCAGAGCGCAGTGTTTGTCGTCAAGGATGGACACTACCCCGTGCATCTGCGTGCCTGACCTTTCACCGGGTCTGCTCAAGCGATCCGCCGTGGTCGTGGCTTTCTTTTGCAGCCGTCATGAGCCGATGGGTGATATCGTGTCTGCTGGCGCAAGCGCGCTGCCCGGCACAGGTATAAAAGCATAGCCGGATTTGGGGATGCGGGCCAGTGGCCGAACGCATGAGTAGAAGCAAAAGAGGGACAGCTTTTGCAACCGTCCCTCTTCTCGCACAGCGTTAGTAGCGGCGAACGATGGACTTATAGACGGTTGGCTGCCGGTTCTGAATCATCTGGAATTCTTCCCGGTAGCGGCGAACTTCGTCGAGGTCGATACGGGCGATGACGAAGCCTTCCTTCGGCTCGCCGGTTTCATCGTCGGTTTCGCCGGCCATCGTCGCGTATATCTGGCCGCGCGGGCCGACGATCATGCTTTCGCCGCCAAAGGTCAGAGTCACGTCTTCGCCGACGCGGTTTGCCCCGACGATGAAGACTGCGTTTTCGTAAGCGCGGGCGCGCAGGAAGGTTTTCCACTCGTCCAGCGCCGAGGCTTCCCAGTTGGCGCACACGCATAGCAGTTGCGCGCCGTCGAGCGTGAGGCTGCGCGCTACCTCCGGGAACGACAGATCATAGCCGATCATCAGGCCGATGACGCCGATTTCCGTGCCGACGACCGGCAGTTTGTAGCCTTCGCGGAACGCCATGCGCTCTTCCCCGCGCAGGTGAACCTTGTTATATACCTCCAGCAGTTCGCCGTCGGGGCCGACCAGCACCGCCGAGTTATAGAGCACGCTTTCGACCCGCTCTTTCGACACCATGCCGAAGGCGACGTATACGCCATACTCGTTGGCCCGCTGGCCGATCAGGTTGACGGTTGGCCCGGGGATGCGCTGCGCCAGTTCGGTGAAGCGCAGGCCCAGCTCGTAGCCGGTAGTCACCAGTTCCGGGAACACAATCAAATCAACCTTTTGCCGGGAGGCGATCGTGGCGATCATCTCCGACATTTTCACCAGATTCTCTTCCATTTCGCCCAGACGAGGCTTCATCTGTACTACGGCGACCGCAACTTCAGGCATAGCGTTTCCTTAAACTCCGGTGTTGGGAAAAACAGAACGTGCGTGCTTAATTCTACCTGTCGCAAGAGGCTTGCACAAAAGGCGTCAGGGCGCTCCGGCGCGGCGCAGATCGCTGAGCACGGTTTCCAGTTCCGGCGGCAGGGGGGACTCAAAACACAGGCGTTCTCCGGTGGTGGGATGGTCGAAACACAGGCGCGCCGCATGTAGAAATTGCCGGCGCAGGCCGAATTTCGCCTTGCGATAGCCGTAGAGCGTATCGCCTACAACCGGAGCTTCCATGAACGCCATATGCACGCGAATCTGGTGAGTACGCCCGGTCAGCAGGCGCACGCGGACGAGTACCTGACCCGTCCTGAAACGTTCGATGACGGCGTATTCGCTGATGGCCGGGCGGCCCGCGCGGTGAACGATCATCTTGCGGCGCTGGTTCGGATCGCGCATGATCGGGACTTCAATTCGCCCGGTTGGCGTTTTCGGCGCGCGTTCCAGCAGCGCCAGATAGATTTTTTCCACGCTGCGTTGTTGGAACTGGCGCATCAGGTGTTGCATGGCGCGCTGGTCTTTAGCTACCAGCAGCAGCCCGCTGGTGTCTTTGTCGAGACGGTGGACGATGCCGCGCCGTTTTGGCGCGTAATTCATCTCGCCGATCTGAGGCCAGCGGTGGAGGATGGCGTTGACGAGCGTGCCGGTTTCGTTACCCGCGCCCGGATGGACTATCAACCCTGCGGGTTTGTCGATGACCGCCAGCAGGTCGTCCTCATAGAGCACGTTCAAGTCAATCGGTTCAGGCTCGACGGTTGTGTCGTCACTCGCTGGCGGCACGACCACGCGAATCGTTTCGCCGCCTTTCAACCGCATGCCTGCTTTGGCCGGCGCGTTGTTGACCGTAACCAGACCGTCGCGGATCAGAGCCTGAATCTGAGAGCGCGATAGCTTTTCCCCAAGCTGGCCGACAATCGTCCTGTCCAGACGCTCGCCCGGCTGGTCCGCCGTAAACTCGAATAGCTGTTCCTTCATGCGGTTTTGCTCTCAGGATATGCGCCTACAGGCTGACGAGCACGATGCCGGCCAGAATGAGCACGATTCCGGCCAACTGGCTTCGTGCCAGCCGTTCTTTGAAAAAGATCCACGACAGCACGACTGTGACGGCGGTGAAAAGTGACGCCAGCACTGTCACGACCGAAATTTGATCGGTGGTCAGGCCGATGGCGTTGGCAACAAATGCCGTTGTATCCAGCACGCCGACGGCGATGATAATCGGCCATGCCGTCCGGTCGGCGACGCGCAGCGACAGGCCGCGCAGCAGGGCGATGGCTGTCAGGCAGATGATGGTTGTCAGGCGGGCGACGACGACCGGAGCGACGCCGCCCAGTGCCGGCGTGACGCGCACGCCGAGCAGCCAGAAGGCGACGCCATAGCCGACAGCGGAGAACATCGCCAAGCCGATGCCGCCCCCAAACCGTCCCGCGCTGTAATCTCGCCTGCTGACAACAGCCTCGAAGTTTGTCGCTGCCAGAACAACACCGAACAAGGCCAGCAGGATACCGGCCCCGCGCACCGCCGTCACCGTTTCACCGCTCAGAAAGGCCAGCACGACGGTGATCGCGCCGTAGCTGGCGGCAATGGGCGATACAATTGATACCGCCGTCGTGATTTCAAATGCCCGGTAAAGCGCAAGCGAACTAATCATGTTGAGCAGCGCGAAAAACACCGCCCAGGCCCAGTCTTCAGCCGAGGTTTGCGCCAGCAACTGCGGCAGCTCGCCTGAGACGAGCAGATATGCACCTACACCTACAAAGCCGACGAACTGCATATAGAGCAGCGTACGAAATGAACCGATTCGCCGGCACGCGCCGCACGCAAAAAAGTCTGCGCTACCCCACAAGAGCGCCGCTGCCAGACCCAGAATGATTCCCATTTATCTCACCTTTTGCGACGGCGGCATTGTACCATGAGACCGCCGGCGTGAGGGTGGGGAGCAGGGCATGTTAGAAGGGTATATGAGTTACGTTGACCGCAATGTGCTTCATGATAGAATAAGGTTGTATCGTTAGCATCGTCAGGAGGCCATTTCTGGAGCCACTAGAACTCGCTCGACTGATTGTGGACATCGTCGAAGAGCGCAAGGCAGAGGATATCGTCCTGCTTGATCTTGGACCGGACACAATCATTGCGGACTACTTTGTGATTTGTACCGGGGGTAGCGACCGGCAGCTCAGAGCGTTAATCCAGTATATTCGCGACGGCGTAAAGGAAACCGCGAACCGCCTGCCATACGCGACTGAAGGCGAGCCGGCAAGCGGTTGGGTCCTTATGGACTACGGAGATGTTGTAGTCCATTTGTTCCTTGAAGAAGAGCGTCGCTATTACGACCTTGAATCCTTCTGGAAGAGCGCAAACGTCTTGCTGAGCATCCAGTAGCCCTCACGCATATACGAACAGGGACTTCCGGATTTGCCGGAAAGTCCCTGTTATTGTTTACAGGCGTCTGGTTGCCGGTGTTAAAGATGGTTGAGCGCCTCGCGGTAGGTGTCGAGCGCTGCCTGCAGCTTGCCCAGGCGCATGAAGCCATCGCCAAGCACGCGCAACACCGCCGGTTGATCGCGATGCTGGCGCGCGAGGCTTTGCAGGTCTTCGACGACGGCCTCCAGCGCAAGATTGCCGCGAATAAGCTGTTCGTAGGCTAGCAGCGAGTCGCTCAGGTTGCCCTCGCGCGCCCGGCTGCGGGCCGTTTCCAGCGTTTCCAGGCTTTCGGCCGGTAACGCTGGCTGCGGGACGAGCGGCTCTCGCGTCGCGGGCGAGGGCGGCTCGATCCGGCTCATTACGGCAACGGCCTCTTCCTGCGCGGCCTTGTCGTCGAGCGACTCGACCAACCACTCCGGCATGGCGTCCAGATCGGCTTCGGCGGGCGAATCGAGTTCGCGCAGCCAGTCGGGCACATCGTCTCCGAGCGCTCCGGCTTCAACCGGCAGCGGTTCTTCGTCTTCCGCAAGTTCACGCAGCCAGTCGGGCAGGTTGATGAGTTCGCCCGCTTCGAGCGTGGTTTCTTCCGGCAGATTGGCCTCGGCCAGAAGCTGCTCGCCGCTTTCCCGAACCAGCCGCTCTACTGCAGCAATCCGTTCAGGATCGCTGATGTTGCGCGTATACCACTCCGGAATCGCGTCGGGATCGTCGAGTCCCTGCTGCTCCAGATCGAAGGCTTCGACCCAGGGATCGTTAGGGTCAATCTCGAAATCGAGGCTGGCGAGGGCCTCTTCCGGCGCTTCGTAGAGGTCGCCCGCGTCGGCAAAGATGCTGTCGAAGTCCAATTCCCCTTCGGTTGGCAGGTCTTCCTTCAGCCAGTCGGGAAAGTCGGTTACGGCTGGCGGTTCGGGAATGTCTTCGGTCAGCACCGGGCCGGTTTCGGACGGCGGCCATCCCCCTTCCGGTGGCGGGCCGACCTGTTCCAGCAGCCAGTCGGGAAGCTCCGCCGGAACAGGTGGCTCGTTGTCTCCAAGCCGGGCTTCCTCTTCCAGACTTTTTACGTAGAGATCGGCCTGTCGTTCGAGGAACGCCTGCATTTGTTCAGGCGAGACAGTACCAGCCTCAATCGCCTGTTGGATGGCCTGTTCGTCGATTTCGGCGTCAGCGTTCTTGGCTTCTTCGGCCTCGTCTGTCGCAACCAGCCGCTCTTCATCGAAACCCTGCGAACCGGCCAGCGAGTCCAGCCATTCGGTCGGGTCGTCCAGTTTCAGCGGTTCGGCAGGAGCAGGGCGGCGCGGTTCAATCGGCGCGTCGAACGAGAACGGTTTGTAACCCGGTTCGTCGATGACGACATTTTCCGGAACCGGGATGTTCATCGGCGTCGAGGTCGTCAGTTCCTCGCTCTTCGCACCCTGACGCCGGGCCAGATTTTCCAGCCATGCCATCGGGTCAACGCCGCTGGCGAACGGATCGGTAACCGTTTCTGTCTCGGTCTTATCCTGCGGTGGCTCGCTGTCGTCAGCGGTGAGCGCCGACAGGTCAATGCTGGTTTCTTCGCTGGCCAGATTTTCCAGCCATGCCATTGGGTTGGCGGCCTCTTCTGCCTTGTCCTGCGCGTGGCGTTCGATCTCGTCCGTGAGCGCGTTGAGGTCGAGGTTGAACAGCAGGTCGCTCTGATCCGCGGCCAGACTTTCCAGCCATGCCAGACCATCATCGGGCGCGCTCGGCTCCGGCTCCGGTTCAGGCGCCGGTGGCGGCGGAGGTGGTGGAGCCGGTATGCGCGGCGGTGGCGCTGATGGACGGGGCGGCGGCGCAGACTGCCAGACCGGACTGGAAGGCAGGGGCAATGGCGCCGGTGGCGGCGTCTGCGGGCGGGGGGGAGGCCCCGACTGAGAGATGCGCGGTTCAGGCGGCGGCGCTGGTCGCGGTGTTTCGCGCGCCGGTGGCTCAGGCCGTTCCTGACCATAGGGGACGTAGCCCGGCTCGTCAATCACTACCGAATCGGGGTCGATCTCGGGAATCTCAACGTCCGCCGACGTGATGAGTTCTTCGGCATTTGCCCCTTGGCGTTTGGCCAGACTTTCCATCCAGGCCATCAACTCTTCCTGGGACATTGAGTCGAAATCGGGCATGTTGTCGGCGGGTGGCATTCCTGCGTCCTCTCAGCCAAAACTGATTTCAGCCAGGCCGGTCTCGTGGCCTGGTGCATAAACCGGTGTCAGACACTCACTCCGCGCGGTGCGCGCGCAACCAGGCGGGCGGCTTGCTGAAGACAAATGGCGACGCCGGCTTTTCGGCGGGTTCGTCAGCGGCGTCCGCAACGGTGGGTTCCGGCGCCGGCTGCGTTTCTTCTTCAACGATTTCGTTCAGCCAGTCAAAGTCCCGGGGGGGCTGCGTTTCCTGAACAGGCTCCGCTTCGGCCTCTGGCGCGGCTTCCACCTCGGCAACTGGCTCTTCCAGTTCCTCCGGCGTTGGCTCGTAATCGAGATCGACGCCGGGAACCATAGCGTTCAGCCAGTCGGGCGCGTTCTGCGCCGGGCGGTGCTCGGTCTCAAACGCTAGCTCGTCCGGCGCGAAAGCATCCTCTGCTTCCAGTTCAAATTCAACGGGAGCGACCGGCTCTCCGAGTTCGGGCAGTTCTTCGGCTTCGGTTTCCGGCTGTTCCGGCTGGTTGCCCATCAGCCACGCGGGCTGTGCCTCCTGAACAGGCTCCGCTTCGGCCTCTGGCGCGGCTTCCACCTCAGCGGCTTCTTCCGCCGCTTCCGTTTCCGGTTGTTCAGACGTTGTTTCAGCCTCGAGTGCGTTCAGCCAGTCGGGCGTTTCGGAAACGGCGGCGCTTTCCATCGTTTCGATTTCGCTGGCCCAGACGAATTCCTCCACCTCCTGTTCGGTGGCTGCCTCCGCCGGTTCGACCGGCGCGCTCGTACCTGTTTCCGGCTCCAGTTCCTTCAACCAGTCGGGCACGTCCGCGTTTGCCACAGGTTCGCGATCGGCGGCTTCAACATCGCTCACCCATTCAAATTCCGATTCGCCGGATTCTCCCGGTTCCGAAGCCGGCGCGGGCGTTTCGGCAGGGGAAAGCGACGCCAGCCAGCCAGCTTCTTCGACGTTTTCGTTCGTCTCGACACCGAAATCATCTGCCCAGACGAAGCCTTCGTTTTCTTCGGCCGCCGGGCTTTGCAATGCGCCGGTTTCTTGCGTTTTTGCCGCTTCGCTGCTCTCTTCTTCTTCGATCAACTCGTCGATCCAGCCAAACTCAAAATCGCTGTCTTCGCCGCCCGAGGGTTCGAGCGGCGTGGCCGGTTGCCGTGATGGCATTTCCTGTGTCGGTGGCTGTAATTCGCTCAACCAGTCGGGTATATCCCCTGGTTCTGCCGCTGCTTTGTCCGCCTCATCCAGCTCAAAGTCGGCTAACCAGGGTGGTCCGGACGTGACAGGCGGCGTTTCAGCTTCCTCGCCGGGTGGCTGGGCATGCCATTCGAACACGCTCTCGCTTGCTTCCTGCGATGCCGGCGCGGCATCACTCTGAGCTTCGATGGACGAACGCCACTCGAACTCGTCAAACTCGGCTTCGCCGCCGGGTTGTGAGGCCTGCTCGCTTTCAGCGGATGCTTCGTTTTCCTGCGCTTCGGGATTCAATTCGGACAACCAGTCGGGTATTTCTGCCGGCTCCGGCGCGTCGACCTCGCTTTCGTCGTCCTGAAAATCCCTCAGCCAGTCCGGTGTGCCGGTATCCGGTTCCGGGCGCTCGTTCTGACCGCCGAGCCAGTCGGGTGTTGGATTCTTGTCTTGTTCTGACATATCCTCTAGCCTGTCCGCCATCATGGCTTCTTGTCGGGTAGGGGCATCAACCGGCCCGCTCGTCTCGACAAAGTCCGCGGTGCCGCGTTCAACTTCCAGTATATTCATTTCGTCTGTGTTCGCCTGGCCATCCGGATGATGGGCAGAGGGCGAGCTATCCACCGCGGCGGCTTCGGCTGCCGGGTCTTCGAGCGTTTTCAGCCAGTCAAAGGATTCCTCTTCGACCGGAGCGACCGGGCTTTCGATGGGCATTTGCGCGGCTACAACGTCGCTGCCCGGTTCGGCCTCGTCGTCGAGGCCTTCGATCAGGCTCTCATCCTGCAGCCAGACATAATCGTCATTGTCCTCATCGTCGTTCACCTCGAACGTCGGCGCGGCCTCGGGATTCGCGACGTGAAGCTGGCCTGTCTCGTAAAGCCATGCGTACGGGCTGTTGTCGTTTGCGTCGTCAGAGGCAGGTTCGCCGGCGGCCGCCGTTGCGCTCGGTGTGTCTTGCGCTTCGGCTTCCGGCTTTTCTTCGCTCCAGATGATATCCTCATAACCCTGCATCCAGCCGAGCGGATCGGCGGCAGGGTCCTGGATTGGCGTATCGTCGCCGGTATCGAACGGATCCTGAACGGGCGGTTCAGCCGGTTCGTCGCTGACTTCGATGCCCCGTTCGCGCATCCAGGCGAACGGGTCTTCATCGTCGCCGGTTTCGATTTCCTCCGATGCTGCGCTCTCATCCAGTTCGACGCCGCTTTCGTGCCGGGAAGCAGGCGGCGCTGGCTCGTCATCATCGAGGATCAGACCGCGTTCGCGCATCCAGGCATAGGGATCGTCCTCGTCCGAGGCGTTCGGTTCAGGCTCGGCAATCTGTTCCTGAAGGAGTTCAAATCCCGGTCGCTGGACAATCTCGTCAATTTCCGCGTCAGGATCGCGCAGCCAGGCCAGCGGATCGTCATCATTTTCATGATCTGTACCGCTGTCTGAGTTTTCCAGCCAGTCGGGTGCTTGCTTTTCTCCGGTATCTTCGGGTTTCGAGAAAATACTGGCGAGTGGAGACGTTTCCGTTCGCAATTCGCGCGCGGCGATGCTGGTGGTCGCTTCCGGTGGCTCAAAGCCCTCGACCGGATCGTCGAAACGCAGCTCATCTTCCGAGCGCTGCTGCCGGGCGGACTCCAGTTCGGAGGTCGGCTTGATGAGCGCCGCCAGTTCGTCAGGGTTGAGCGGCTCCGATTCGTCGTCTTCAACGTCGAGCGACAGCCTCGGTTCGTCAACGACGAATGGTTTCCTGACTACCGTCGGGCTGGTGTCTTCGAAGCCGGGGAAATCGACATCGTTCCGCGCTTCGGTGAGGTTGGCGTCCGGCCTGTCTGGTTCGCCCGCCGGGCTTTCGCTGCCGCTCAGCGCCTCAAGCCATTCGGGCCGGCTCGAAGTCAGCATTTCCGTGGCGTGGCGGCGGTAATCAAGTTCGGTCAGCACAAAGGCGTCGTCCGGGGCTTCCGTGCCGGTTGCAATTTCGAGCGCGAGGTATGGGTCGAGCGATTCCAGCCGGTTGACATAGTGCTGCGCGTCCGAGGGGCGGCCCTCCTGCAGCCAGAGGCGCGCGAGGATCGCGTTCGCGGATAGGCAGTCGGGCAGCGTTTCCAGCACGTCAAGCGCGATTTCCGCCGCCTCGACATGGCGACCGGCTTCCCAGAGCATCTCCGCCATCAGGACGCGCAGATCGAGTCGGTTCGGCTGCTTCTCCAGCGCGCTTCTTAAGGTTTCGGCGGCCTGTTCGTAGCGGCCCGCACGCGCATACTGGCGGGCGACCGCGCCGGAGGTCAACTGGATACGCGTGGCGTCCGTGTTGCGATAGTGCTGGTACAGTTCGGTCAGCGTGTTGAGCAATTCCTGATTATTGGGGTCCTGCTCCAGCGCTCGTTCCAGATGCCAGATGGCGTCGTTGCCGCGGTTCTGCTCTTGCCTGATCTCGCTCAGACCGGCATGAGCGATGGCATCGTTCGGAACAGCGGCGAGCACCCGGCGCAGCACGGCATCGGCTTCGTCCCAGCGTGCGTTATACAGCAGCGCGCGGCCAAGCTGACGATAAGTGGCGACGTTCTTGGGATAGGTTTTCAGAATATGGCGGCAGTGGAGTATGGCTTCGTCGGTCGCGTTGGTTCGCAGTAGGTCGTCGAGCTTGGCCAGGTACGCCCTAAGATGAATTGTCTGTGGCATAGGCTTGATTTTTTATCCCGCGTCTGGCTGTCTCGCTTACACGCGCGGTAATTTACCCGCCATGATCATTAAAAGACAACTTAGAGCATACCACATATCGACAATTCATTACGTTTAAGGTCTTGAGGTGACGGCGTTTATTTCCACACCGGCCGGCATGTCGCGTTACAATAGACATCGGGGACGTCAAACACGACTGATTCCCGGCACTGGTTTCTTTTTGCCACCGGCAGGAGAGTGTAATGTCTCGTAGAATGCTATTGCTCGCCATATCCTTACTGATTGTCGGCTGTTTTTCCTTTCCGGCGCTAGCGCAGGACGAGTTGGTCATCGGCCTGATTCTCATCGGGCCGCGCAATGACCACGGCTGGAGCCAGGCGCATTATGAAGGCGCTCTGTATGTCGAAGAGAATCTCCCCGGCACGTCGGTTCTGGTCTTCGAAAGCCTTAACACCGCTGATGCGCCTGAGACGACACTGCTCGACGTCGTGACGGAAATGGTCGATCAGGGCGCGAAGCTGATTCTGACGACATCGGATGCGTTCGAAGAAGATACGCTGGTCGTCGCACAGGCATTCCCTGATATCACATTCATCAATGTGTCCGGCGATGACGCGCTGACAGGCGAAGCGCCGGAGAACCTCGGCAACGTTATGGGGCAGATGGAGTGGGGCAAGCTGATTGCGGGTTGCGCTGCCGGTCTGCAAACCCAAACCGGTAAGATTGGCTACCTTGGGCCGCTGATCAACCACGAAACACTCCGTCTGGCCTCGTCGTCGTATCTGGGCGCGCGCTACTGCTATGAAGAATACAAGGGCGGCGATCCGGAAGATCTGGAATTCACCGTTACGTGGATTGGCTTCTGGTTCAACATTCCGGGCGTGACGCTCGACCCGAATGAGGTGGCCAATAACTTCTTCGACAGCGGCGTGGATGTCGTGATCTCCGGGATCGACACGACCGAGGCGATCACCGTCGCCGCGCAGCGCGCCAGCCAGGGTGAAGCCGTGTGGGCGATTCCATACGACTACGTCGACGCGTGCGCGCTTGGCGAGGACGTTTGCCTCGGTACGCCCTATTTCCGCTGGGGGCCGGCCTATCTGGAGATTGCCCGGTCGGTGATGGAGGGCACGTGGGAACAATCGTGGGATTGGCTCTCGCCTGACTGGTCCGATATCAATAATCCCGATACTTCGCATGTCGGCTATATCATGGGGAACGGCCTGACGGAAGAGAACGCCGAGCTTCTGCAGGACTTCATCGACATGCTGGCCGAGTTTGCGACCAACCCGATGACTCCTGAGAACGAGTTTGGGATCAAGCATATAGCGCTGTGGGAAGGCCCGCTGAACTTGCAGGACGGCACTGAACTGGCCCCTCCCGGTCAGTTTGTTGACCCGCTTGACATCTGGTATCTGCCGCAATTGCTGGAAGGCATGATCGGCCCGAGCCAGAGCGAGTAAACGCAGAACGTTCATCCTCGCCCCGCTCCCCAAATCGGGAGCGGGGCGGCAGGCATTGCGGATTGAACAGCCACCAATACGTCTTTCCCTACCTGAACCGGCGTGTGCCGGCCATCGGCCATGTTATTCCCCGGTTTCCCTTCTCCTGTGCTGGCGGCAGGAAGCAGAATGCGGGTTGCTTTCGGCCGGCGGCTTTCCTTCTGTTCAATAAATCCAGAAAAGCGCGCGCTATTTTCGTGCGAAATTTATCGTTTCAATGACGTCCCGGCTGGTACACTCTGGCGCTGTATCCGCGCACACCATATGGGGGATTGTGGATGGTTCGCACTCGCTATTGGCTGGTACTGTCCGTGATCGCATTCATGCTTTGCCTAGCTGTTCCCGGCTTGGCACAGGACGAAGAGTTTGTGTTCGGTGTCATTCTCGTCGGGCCGCAGAACGACCGTGGCTGGAGCCAGTCGCATTACGAAGCGGCGGAATATGTCGAGGCCAACTGGCCCGGAGCGCGCAAGGTGGTCTTTGAAAGCCTGAACCCCGCCGATGCGCCGGAAACCACCCTGCTGGATGTGGCTACGGAAATGGTGTCCGAAGGCGCGCGCGTAATCTTTACCACCTCAGATTCCTTTGAAGAAGATACCGATACGGTGGCTGCCGCATTTCCGGATGTGGTGTTTGTCAACATCACCGGCAGCAACGCGCTGGATGAGGACGTGCCGCCGAATGTCGGCAATTTCAACGGTCAGATGGAAGCGCCGCGCGCGCTGGCAGGTTGCGCCGCCGCGCTGACGTCTGAAACCGGCAAGATCGGTTATCTGGGCGCGCTGATTAACCCGGAGACGCGCCGGCTTGCGTCGGCCTCCTATCTGGGCGCGCGTTATTGCTGGGAAAACTATCGTGGGGAAGACCCTGACAGCCTTGAATTCACCGTGACGTGGATCGGTTTCTGGTTCCATATTCCGGGCGTGACGCTCGACCCGACCGAAGTTGCCAATTCTTTCTTTGACAACGGCGCGGATGTCATCATTTCCGGAATTGACACCAGCGAGGCGATTGTCGTCGCCGGGCAGCGACAGCGTCAGGGTGAACGTGTGTTTGCCATCCCCTATGGCAACCGCAACGGCTGTGAAGAAGCGCCGGAAGCCTGCATCGGCGTGGCTTACTACAACTGGGGACCGGCCTATCTGGATACAATTGAAGCCGTGGCTAACGGCGTGTGGGAGTCCGGTTGGGAATGGCTTCCGCCGGTTTGGGATGACCTCGAGGCGAACGAAAGCTCGATTATTGGCTACGCCGACAGCGAGGGCCTGCCGGAAGAGGTAAAGCCACAGCTTGATGCCTTCTATGAGGAAATGGTCGCGTATTCGACTGATCCGGCCAATGAAGGTACGATCTTTCTGTGGCGTGGCCCATTGAATCTGCAGGATGGGACTGAGCTTGCCGCGGAGGGAGAGCCGGTTGACTTGCTCGATATCTGGTTCCTGCCGCAGTTGCTGGAAGGTATGGTGGGCGCGAGTCAGTAGTCGCCCCAACAACAGTCTGGCGAAGTTTAGGGGCGTTTTGCCGACGCCCCACTTTTGTTTTCCGAGGTGAGGATGATTCAGGATAACGTTTTGCTGAATGACTGGCATGTCGTAGCCTGGTCGCGCGATGTCCGTGAAAACGAACCGTATGCCGCCCGGCTGCTCGGCGAAGACATCGTATTGTGGCGCACCGGCGACCGGATCATGGCGTGGCAGGACCTGTGTCTGCACCGGGGAACGCGGCTGTCGATGGGGCGAATCGACGGCGAAACCATCATCTGTCCTTATCATGGCTGGGTCTACAACACCGATGGGCAATGCGTGAAGATTCCGGCGCATCCCGATCAGAAGCCGCCGACGAAGGCGCGCGTCCGCTGTTACAATGCGGTCGAACGCTATGGCGCTGTCTGGGTGTGTATGGGCCAGCCATCTCAGGACGTTCCCCTGCTGCGTGAAGCATCTGATCCGGATTTTCGCATCGTGCCATGCGGCCCCTACCACATTCGCGCCAGCGGCCCGCGCGCAATCGAGAATTTCCTCGATGTCGCGCATTTCCCGTTCGTCCACGAAGGGCTGCTGGGGGATCAGGAGCACACTGAAATCAGCGATTTCGAAGCTGTGACCGATGAGAACGGCGTAACCGCCGAGAATATCCGCGTCTGGCAGCCGAATCCGGATGGCACGGGGCGGGGCGCAGAGGTTACGTATACCTACCGGGTGCTGCGACCGCTGACCGCTTACTTCGAAAAGACGACCGCCGGCCCGCGCTTCTCGATCCTTTTCAATGTGACGCCGGTTGAGGAAGTGTATTCCATCGGCTGGATGTGGGTTTGCATGAACTATGCCCACGACATGCCCGAGGAAGAGGTTCGCGGTTTTCAGGATCGTGTGTTTTCGCAGGACCTGCCGATTGTCGAATCGCAGCGGCCTGAGATGTTGCCGCTCGACCTGCAGGCCGAGTTGCACCTGCGCTCCGACCGCACGGCCATCGCGTACCGGCGCTGGCTGAACGAACTTGGCCTGTCATTCGGAACTGCGTGAAATGCTATGGTGACGAGGCCGGGGGTGGGGTACACTAAAAGCGGTTATTTCCGTGCCCGCGCGCGACGGGGATCGCACCGCCGCTCAGAAAAGGAAAGACAGCAACAGAGTGTGTGATGCTCGTATTCCGCTCCCGGTCAGGCAAGCGATCGTGAACGTCCCCGATGCAGATTGAACTCAGACATATCCACAAGCGTTTTGGCCCGGTTCATGCGAACAATGATATCGACGTAACTTTTCAGGGCGGCAGGATTATTGGCGTGCTCGGCGAAAATGGCGCCGGCAAATCCACGTTGATGAAAATCCTCGCCGGTTACCAGCCTGCGGATAGCGGCGATATCATCATTGATGGCAGGGTGGCCGATTATCGCGGTCCTCAGGCAGCCATCCATTACGGCATCGGCATGTTGCAGCAGGATCCGCTCGATGTGCCGGCCTTTACGGTGCTCGAAAACTTCATCTTCGGCTCGCGTATGCGCCATACCGAAGCCCGCGCGCGCCTGCGCGAGATCAGCCAGCGCTTCGGCTTTTCCCTCGATCCGGATATGCCGGTTTCCCAGCTTTCCATTGCGCAACGGCAGCAGCTTGAGATTGTTCGCCTGCTGGCGCTGAACGTGCGCGCGTTGATTCTGGATGAGCCAACCACAGGGATTTCAGCCGAACAGAAGGCCCTGCTTTTCGACACGCTGCGCTCGCTTGCCCGCAACGACGGCATGACGGTGCTGCTGGTGTCGCACAAGCTGGAAGACGTCATCGCGCTGTGCGATGAGGTCGTGGTGCTGCGCGCAGGCCGGCTGACCGGCAGAGGGGAAATGCCGTTGACGACGCAGGAGTTGGTTCGCCTGATGTTCGGCCAGTCATTTGCCATGCAGGAGCGGCCTGCGGCGCATCTGGGCGACGTCATCCTGCGGCTAGAGGGCGTCCATCTGCGCGACAAACGGCTGTCGATTGAGCATCTGAATCTGGCAGTTCGGGCGGGTGAGGTCATCGGTCTGGCAGGGCTTGACGGTTCCGGGCAAGGGCTGGCGATGCGCGCCTGCGTCGGGCTGGTCAAGCCGGTTGCCGGGCGGGTTTTCGTCGGCAACAGTGATATGACGGGCAAGCCGTACCGGGCGTTTCTACGTCGCGGGGTGGCCTTCAGCGCTGCGGGCCGGCTTGAGGAAGGGCTGGTAGCCGGGCTTTCGCTGACCGAGCATGTCGCGCTGGCGAACGAACGCGACATGCTGGTGAACTGGGATCGCGCCCGCCGCCAGACCGCCAGCCAGCTTGCCGCCTATAACGTGCGCGGGCGTCCCGACGACCTGATTGAGCAGCTTTCCGGAGGCAACCAGCAGCGCCTGTTGATGGCCCTCATGCCGGAACAACCGCTGGTGATGGTGCTGGAGCAGCCCACACGCGGTCTGGATGTCGACTCGGCAGCCTGGATCTGGCGGCAGCTTCTGGCCCGGCGCGAGGGTGGAACGGCGATTGTGTTCTCGTCCGATGATCTTGATGAACTGGTGGCGTACAGCGATCGCATTCTGGTTTTTTACGCCGGGCAGATTTTCGAAATCCCCGACGCTTCGGCGACGACGATAGACCAGTTGGGGCATCTGATCGGCGGTGAGTTTGAGATGGCCACGATTGGAAAGCGTCTGACATGACCAAGCAATCCACGCCCATGCAAGTCGCCCTGACGCTGCTGCCTATCGTCGCGTCACTAGTGATCACGTCGGCACTGATTATGCTGGTTGGGCGTGATCCTATCGCCGTCTACGAGCGCATTCTGGAGGGCGCATTTCGCAATACCAACGCGCTGGCCAGCGTGTTCAACTTTTGGATTCCGCTGACCTTGGCCAGCCTCGGCCTGGTGATTACGTTCCGCGCCGGCCTCTGGAATATCGGCGTGGAAGGCCAGATGATGTTCGGCGCGCTGTTCGCAAGCTGGGCGGCCCAGTACGTCGTGCTGCCCGCGCCCGTTCTGGTGAGCTTCGAGATCGTGCTTGCCATGATCGGCGGGGCGCTGTGGGCGGCGCTGGCGGGCGTTCTCAAGACGCGTCTGGGCGTCCATGAGATTTTCGGCGGTGTGGCGCTCAATTCGATTGCCAGTGTCATCACCATCTATCTGATTTCAGGTCCGTGGCAGCCGCCGGAAGGCGGCAGCGCGCAATCGACAGCGCCGTTCCCGGCGGATTCGCTGCTTCCGTCCATCTCGCCGGAGTTTCCGGTGAGCTTGCTGGCGCTGATCATCACAGTAGTTGCCATTGCCGGCGTGTTTTTCGCGCTGCGCGGCACGCGCTGGGGCCTTGAACTGAAGGCGACCGGCAGAAACCCTCGCTCGGCGCTGCTGCTCGGCGTTCCGACCGAAAGTAACGTGCTCAGCGCGATGATGGCGTGCGGCGCGCTGGCCGGAATCGCCGGCGCTTACCGGGTGCTGTTCACCTATGCCAGCCTGCGACCGCTGGTGTCGGGCAATATCGGCTTTCTGGCGCTGCTGGTCGTGCTGCTGGTGTCGATGCGCCCCTTGCTTGCGCCGCTGGTGACGTTTATGGTCGCCGCTCTGTTCGTCGGCAGCACGCGGCTGAAGGTTGCCATGCAGCTTGACCAGTCACTCGCTGGCGTGCTGCAGGGTTTGATCGTGCTGATGGTGCTGCTCTCGAACGGGCTGCGCGAGCGCTGGCGCGAACGCCGCCGGTTCAGAGAGCCGGAGGCGGCTGCTGTTTCCGATTATCAGCCGGTGACGCCGGTCACGACCGAGGCCACGACTTATGAATGAGCCATTCCTGTTAATTCTCGGCAGCATTGTCTCGAACGCGACGCCGCTTGTGATCGCCAGCATCGGCGAAACGATTACCGAGCGCGCGGGCGTGGTCAACCTGTCGCTTGACGGTAGCATTATGCTATCGGCTATGGCCGGTTTTGTGGCTGCGTATGCCGCGGCAAACGGCGGCAGCCCAACCGAGTTAAGCCTTCTGATCGGCGTGCTGGTGGCGATGGCGGCGGGCGCGCTGGTCGCTCTGATCGTCGCCGTTGGCGGCATCGCGCTGCGCCGCGATCAGGTGGCGGTTGGCTTCGTGTTGACGCTGCTAACAGCCGATCTGGCGCAGTTTCTGGGGCAGAGTTATACCCGCATCCCCGGTCCGACGGTCGGCCAGTGGGTGCTGCCGGTGCTTGGCGATCTTCCGGTCGTGGGGCCGGTGCTTTTTCGCCACAACATCTTCGTCTATATCAGCTTCGTACTGATTTTCGCCTGTTGGTTCTGGCTTTTCCGCACCCGTAGCGGGCTGGCGCTTCGCGCGGTGGGCGAGCGGCCCGAAGCGGCGTTCGCGCGTGGCGTGGATGTCAACCGTCTGCGCTATGTCTATACAGTGCTGGGCGGGGCGCTGGTCGGGCTGGCAGGGGCGGCCTATTCGCTCGGCATCAAGCCGGGCTGGGCAACGCCGCCGCCGATGCGTGGCGATGGCTGGATTGCGCTGGCGATTGTCATTTTCGGCGGTTGGCATCCGTTCCGCGTCGTGCTTGGCGCATACCTGTTTGCCGCTCTGCGCGCTGTTTCCACGGCCATCCAGCGCACGCCGGACATTCAGATTTCACCTGTATTGCTCAACCTGCTGCCATGGATACTCATGATCGCCACGCTGGTCGCCGTGAGCAGCGGGGCCATCGAACGCCTGATGCGCCTGCTACCGGGTTCGTTCCAGAGATGGACGCGCAATGTCCTGCGCTCCGATCCTCCGGCAGCGCTGGGCACGCGCTTCGACGCCGGATAGGTGTTGTGCTGTGGCCGAGGAGAAACGTCAATTACACGCCATCGTTCATGGACGCGTGCAGGGCGTTAGCTTTCGCTATTACACGCTGCTCCGGGCGCAGGAACTGGGGCTGGTCGGCTGGGTTCGCAACCTGCCGGACCGCACGGTTGAAGTGCTGGCGGAAGGGCCGCGTCCAGCCCTCGATCAACTGGTTTCGTTTCTATGGTCAGGCCCGCCGGCGGCGCGGGTTACCGATGTTCAGGTGACGTGGCACGCTCCAAGCGGTCAATTCGAGAGATTTGAAATTCGGTGACGCTCCGCAGCTGCGAAAGCGGCGCGGCTTCCTCGCGTGCTAATGCCCTTTGGGTAGCGCCAAGTTGCTTTGCAGCAGGGTAGCCGCAGGTTTGCAGGCGGTTGACTTTGACCGGTCGCTCTCATAGGATTGTGACAGACCGAGTTACCGGAAATAAAAACAACCAGGCCTATGCCTGGTTTCAATATGCCAGCGGTGGGAGTCGAACCCACACGCCCCCGAGGGGCACGCGATTTTGAGTCGCGGGCGTCTGCCAATTCCGCCACGCTGGCGTTCCCTTTATCTTACCATAGCTGGCGACGGATGCAAAGCGTCTACTTACCCGAAGACCAATTGCACGACGAGGCCGCGCTGATTGAGGTCGCGCGACGCGGCGATCTGTCCGCGTTTAACGCGCTGGTTCTGCGTTACCAGAACATTGTCTATACGGTCGCCTATCGCATCATGGGCGACCAGCAAAGCGCGTCCGACGCCACGCAGGAGGCGTTCATTTCGGCGTTCCGTCGTCTGAGTACGTTTCGCGGCGGCAGTTTTCGCTCCTGGCTCCTGCGAATTACCGCTAATGCCTGTTATGACGAACTGAGACGGCTGAAGCGCAGGCCAGCGACTTCGCTGGAAGAGTTGCCGAGCGCCGAGTCGGATGATGGTCCGTCGCTGCCCGACGATACCGATACGCCGGAAGAGGTCATCGAACAGAGCGAACTGCGGAACGCGATCCAGCAGTGTATTCAGGCGCTTGGCGAGGATCAGCGCACGGTGATGGTGCTTAGCGACGTCGACGGGCTGAGCTACCAGGAGATTGCTGACGTGACCGGCGCCAACCTTGGGACCATCAAATCGCGGCTGAGCCGCGCGCGCGCCGCCGTGCGCGATTGTCTGCAGGCTGTACAGGAACTTTTACCTTCGGCTTATCGTCTTATGGATAATGAGTAACTGTGTAATTGGTATTTCGGGAACTGCATGCCTGCCGAGCCACGTATAACCGACCGCGACCTCGAACTGCTCTCCGCCTATATCGACGGTGAGCTGTCGACCGCCGAGCGGTCTGAACTTGAAGCGCGGTTGGAACGCGAACCCCAACTTCAGCGAGAATTAAGGACGCTCCGGCAAACTGTCGAGCTGGTGCGGCTGATGCCGCGCCTGCGCGCGCCGCGCGATTTCACGCTGACGCCGGAGATGGTCCGCCCGCCGCGTGTGCTGATTTTCCCCGCGACGGCAGCGTTCAGCGCTCTGAGCGCCGTCGCCGCCGCGTTGTTCATTCTGGTTGGCGTGTTGCTGCTCGTCCAGCGCGACAGCACGCTCACCGGTGAGCTGGCGTTGGCCCCTGCCACCTCCGAAGCGGTTGCCCTCGCGCCTACGCTCAGCGTCGAAGAGACGTTGCCTGTGCCGCAGGCAGGCCTGACCGCGCTGGAGGCGGAACAGGAAGCCTCCGGCCCGGCCATTCTGTCGCAGCCGGAAGGCGCGCCGCTGCCACAGGCGACGCTTCCGATGGCGCCTGCGGCTATACCTCAGGTCATGCCGGGCGACGGCTTGGGCAGCGGTGGCGCGGCCGGCGATAGCCTCGCGCCTAATGCGCGATCGCCTGAAATGTTTGCGCCGCCGGTCGACTCGTTCGCCCAGAGCGAGGGCATGTATGACATGAGCGAGCCACGGAGCGCGCCGTTCCTGCCAACGACCGCTTTGGAAACGGATATGGAGGTAGATGATACTGCCAGCGCCCGTTCGGCAGCGCCCGGCGATGGCATGGCCGACCTGATGATGGCGGTTCCCGCCGGGGAAGCCACGGGCGAGACGGAAACCGCCGAAGAGGCTGTGGGCATCATGATGGCGGTTCCCGAAGCGGAAGCGACTGAAGCGCCTGCCCAAGTGGCGCAGGCTGCCAGCCCGACCGCGACGCTGACGCCGACTGAGGAACCAATGCCGACGCCTACCGCAACACCGGAGCCGACGCCGACGGCGACGCCCACGCCGCTGATCCCGGTGTCCGAACATTCTGCCGGCATCCTCGGGATCGTGTTCATTCTTCTGGGCATCGTCGCGTTCGGCCTGTTCGCGCTGGCTCAGGCCGCGCGCCGGCGACGCGGCTGATGGAACGCACGGCGAATTATTGCCCTCGTTGTGGCACGCCGCTGGAAAACCGCCTGCGCTACGGGCGGCTGCGCCCGGTCTGTTCGGCCTGCGGCCATACCGTGTTCTTCGATCCCAAGGTGGCGGTCGTCGTTTTTGTCGTCGCGGACGATTCGGTCCTGCTGGTGAAACGCGCTAATGAGCCGGGCAAGGGCCTTTGGGCGTTGCCCGCCGGTTTTGTCGACGCCGATGAAGACCCACGCGAGGCTGCCGCGCGTGAGGCGAAGGAAGAAACCGGTCTTTCCATCGAAATCGATGAACTGCTAGACGTATTACACCGGCCAGATAAGTCCGGTCTGGCCGACATCGTGATCGCTTACAGCGGTCGCGTGACCGGCGGCAAGCTCCACGCCGCTGATGATGCCGAGGCTGCCGGCTGGTTCGCGCGCGACGAGCTGCCGGAAATCGGTCTGGCGACCACGGCGCTGCTCATCGAGCGCTGGTTGAACAGCGCGGATTAAATTCGCACGATGCGGAGTCCGGAACGCCTACGCATCACGCGCCTTGCGCGCGATGCCAATCTGGTTGACGCCCAGACTAAGCGGCGTGAACGTCGTGCGCGTCAGCACCTGCACCAGCGCGGGCAACCCGAACAGCGCGAATTGAAGTGGCTTGGGCAGCAACGGCAGATACGGCACGTCCCACAGACCGTCGCCGAAGTGCTTTAGCATGACGAAGCCGCTATCTTCGCACCACGCGCGCCACTGCGCCGGAGGATGCACGTTGATGTGCGTCTTGTCCTTGCCGATGGCGTCGTTTTCACGGTCCTTAAAGCGGCGCAGGCTGTAATCGGGATGGGGCGTGGCGAACAGAAACAGCCCGCCCGGTTGCAGAATGCGGTTGACCTGACGAATGGTGTTCGCCGGATCGGGCAGATGTTCCACCAGATGCAGCGCGACGACGACCGCGAATGAACCTGTCTCGAACGCGCTCAGATCGTCCGCGCTCATCTGATACGCTTCGGCCCGGGGCGCGTTGAGCCGTGTCTGCTCGATGCTGTAGTCAATCAGGTCGATGCCTACGCACTGGAAATCGTCCTGCAGCAAACCGAGCAGGTGGCCCAGTCCGCAGCCCATTTCCAGCAGTCTGCCTCCCCCCGGTGGGGCATAGCGCCGGACCAGCGCGGCGTAATAGCGCCGGGCGAACCAGTACATGCTGAACCGGCCAAGGCCGCGGTCGGCGTAATTCCAGCGTTTGAAGTAATCGGCGGTGTAGTGCTGGCGTGGGTCCGTCGTTTGCTCGGTCACAGCGGCAGCGGCTCGGTGGTTTCCAGCGTCAGGTCGAATAGTTCGAACGACATTTCCGGTAGGCAGAGAACGCCGTAGGTATGCGATGTCGCGCGCACGTTGTCGAAGGTGTACAGCGATCCGGGATTAATCACGCAGCCCTGCTCGACACGCGCGTACAGCGGCATGTGGGTATGCCCGGTAATGAGCACATCCGCGCGCAGCGACGTGAGCATCATGTTCAGCAGCGTATCCGAGATATGGTCGCGGTACAGCCCCCACAGGTTGTTGCCCGGTTTGCCATGGCACATGAAGAACTTGAACCCGCCGAGACGACCACGCCAGTCGAGTGGCAGCGACTTGAGATAGGCTTTGCTTTCCGGCGACATGCCGTAACTCCACTCGTCGTGGTTGCCGCGCACGGTCGGAATATCGCGCTGGCGAACGACTTCTACTACCTGCTCTGGATGCGGCCCGCGGCCCACCAGGTCGCCCGCGCACAGGATATGATCTACCCGGTGGATATTGTCGAAGCGGTCCAGCACTGTTGTGAGAGCGGCGTAATCGCCGTGTACGTCCGATATGATCCCTATCTTCATCCAGCTATCCCTGGGCGTCAGGAAATGTTGTACATTATACCCGTTACAGGCCGATCAATCTAAGGTCGTTTCCGGTGTTGGTGGCCTGTTATTTCGAACCGCGTTTGTTGTACTGACCTGTTATAAACCTCTGGAAACGCTTGTGCGGTGTCTTTGTCTCCTTGTTTTTGTGATGCTGGTCGTGTCCGCGTCCGGTGCGCGGGCGCAGGCGCTGCCGCCATGCCACGAACGGCCAACGCAGGTAGAAACGCCGCTGGTGGATATCACGCGTTTCTGTGTGGAAGTGGTCGTCGACCATCCCGAAGGCGGCCGTCTGGGCTACAGCGCGCTTGCCTTTTCGCCTGACGGCACGTTGTACGCCACACGCCCGCTGCTGGGAGAGGTGGTCGCGTTGCGCGATGGCGACGGCGATGGCCTGCAGGAAACGGTCGAGCCGGTTGCCCGCGGGCTGACGCTGCCGAATGGCCTGCTGTATCATGATGGCGCGTTGTATATCACGGGCGGGCCGCATCTCTATCGCTGGCGGGACGGCGAGCTGGATGTACTCGTCGACGATTTGCCCGCCGGCGCAGGCTTCTGGACCGGCAGCCCGGCGCTTGGGCCGGATAACCGGCTTTATATCGGAACCGGCGCGCCATGTGATTTTTGCCGCCCGGACGGGGAGCGAGGGGCTATCCTCAGCTTCGCGCTCGACGGGAGTGATCGCCAGCTTGTCGCCACAGGCTTGCGCCATCCGGCAGCAGTCGCGCTGGCACACGGCGCGCTCTGGACTGTCGACACGGCCAGCCGGTCGTTCAGTGCCGAGCCCGATCTGGACGAACTCAACCACGTCGAAGCCGGCGCGCATTATGGCTGGCCGTTCTGCGTCGGCGCGCGCAACCGGGCAGCGCTGCCCGGCGGTTTCGACTGCACGCAGGCGACAGGCCCGGCTTTGACCTTTCCTACGCACAGCTCGCCCGTCGGTCTGGCAGCTTACGATGGGAGTGCGTTTCCCTCGTTACAGGGCAGTCTGCTGGTGGTGTTGCACGGTTCGAACAACGAAGCGCACATGCAGGGTTTTGCGCTGGCGGCCGTCACGTTTGATCCCACCGGCGCGCCGTCCGGCTATCAGGTGTTCGTCCCCGGCCAAAGCCCCGATGATCGCCCGCAGTTTTCGCTTCAGCGACTGAACTTCCGTAATAGCGGCATCTGGCCGCGCCGCCCGCTGGGGATCGCCGTCAGCCCGGAAGGCTGGATCTATTTCAGTGTCAGCGACGGACGCATTCTGGCGCTGCGCCCGCGTTGAAGCGGTCGCTCGCCGGGATGCGATTCGAGAGCGCCTATGTTATCATGCAGTTATTCCGGAATAGCTAAGTGACCATAAAGCCCTTATGACACATTTGCTGCTGATCAGACACGCTGTCAATGATTACGTCAAAACTGGCAAGCTGGCCGGTTGGACGCCGGGCGTGCATCTGAATGAGGAGGGGCAGGCTCAGGCCGAAGCGCTGGGCCAGCGGCTGGCCCACGTGCCGCTGAAGCGGCTGTATTCCAGCCCGCTTGAGCGCACGATGGAGACGGCGGAAGCGATCCGCCAGTATCATCCCCATCTTCCCATCCTGCATCATGACGGTATTGGCGAGGTGCGTTATGGCGACTGGGAAGGCCAGTCAATCGCGGCCTTGCAGAGCCGCAAGATGTGGCATATCGTCCAGCATTATCCGTCGCGGGCGAGTTTCCCGAACGGCGAAACCATGCGCGAAGTTCAGGCGCGCGCCGTCAACGCGATTGAAGAGCTGGCAGCACGGCATCCCGGTGAAATGGTCGCCGTCGTTTCCCATGCCGACCTTATCAAGATGATTCTGGCGCATTTTCTGGGGATGCATCTGGACAACTTCCAGCGGATCATCATCTCTCCCGCGTCGATCAGCAGTCTGGTGCTTGGCTATGGCCGGCCATATGTCGGAACGGTGAACGATGTCGCGCACATCACACAGATGGAGCTCGCGCGCAAACGCGCTGAATCCGTCGAGGAACCCGTGCGCGAAGCCTAACCTGCAAAAGGACTTGAGACGTCACCATGCCCAATATTGAGATCGAACTGAACCCCGTTGACTTTATCACCGTGGGAACGATCGGCCCGAAAGGCCAGCGCGTGTTTCACCTGCAGGCGGGGCAGGGCAACCGGATTGTCTCGATGATTATCGAGAAAGAGCAGGCGTGGGCATTAAGCGAGGCCATTCGCGAACTGGTCGATGATCTGGATTCACGGTTCCCTAATCCAGAAGGGCAGGCGGACGAGGAAGAGAGCGCTACAATGGATATGGACCTGCGCGAACCCATTGAGCCGATCTTTCGCGTGGCGCAGATGGGTCTTGGGTACGACGAGGAACATAACCGCGTGGTGCTCGTCGCGCAGGAGCTGGTTCCGGTCGATGAAAGTGGCGATCCGGAACTGAACGAGCCGGGAATCGTGCGTATGTGGTGCAGCCGCGCGCAGATGCGGGCGCTTAGCCGGCAGGCGCAGGAAACGGTGCAGGCCGGGCGCCCTGATCCGAAACTGAACGGGCGGTTAGTCTATTACTGGACCTAACTTGAGCGAACACGACGAGATTCGGGACGAGCAGTCTTCCTCACAACGCGTCACGGTTGAACGTCTTTTGGAGGCGCTCCAATGCGGCGAGATTGTCGAAGAACTCGGCCTGATGCGTTGGAGTTCTAATTACACGTTCCTCGTTTCGATTGTGCATCATGACGTCAAGGTGATGGCGATCTATAAGCCGCAAAAGGGCGAGCGGCCGCTGTGGGATTTCCCTGATGGCACGCTCTGCCTGCGCGAGCTGGCAGCCTTCCTGACGTCTCACGAACTGGGCTGGAATCTGGTGCCGCCGACGGTCGTCCGCGATGGGCCGCGCGGTTTTGGCTCGGTGCAGTATTACATCGAGCACGATCCAGAGCAGAACTACTTTTCATTTGACGAGTCGATACGCCCGCAGCTTCAGCGGCTGGCGGCATTCGACTATGTCATCAACAACGCCGACCGTAAGGGTGGCCATTGTTTGCTGGACAGCGAGGGGCAATTGTGGGCTATTGACCACGGCATCGCCTTCCACAGCGCGCCCAAGCTGCGCACGGTCATCTGGGATTTCGCGGGCCAACCCGTACCCGAACCGCTGCTCGACGATCTGGAACGGCTGGCGGCAGTGCTGGATGACGAAAAAACACCCTACCGGCAGGCGCTGGGGCGGTTGCTGTCGCCGCATGAGATCAACACCTTTCGCGCTCGTGTGCGTCACCTGCTAAAGACCCGGCGCTATCCGCTGCCGGGCGCGGGGCCAAACTACCCCTGGCCGCCTGTGTGATTGTGCGCCGTCGGGCTGTTGCTTCTAGGCTGTTGTTCCTAGCGAACACAGCCTTTTTGTTTCTTAAGGGAACCCGGTTCTACACTGAGATTGTCGGCTCGTTTCAACGAAGGAGCGTCGTGCGTGGCTTTCAACGAGGCGAAATCTCTTCGTCTGCGTGGCATTGAAGCGGCAAAACGGGGCAGCAGGGAGGAAGCGCGATTGCTTCTCCAGCAGGCGATACGCCTGGACCCGCAGAGCGAACCGGCCTGGATCTGGCTGGCGAGTGTGGTCGATGATCCCCGCGAGCGGATATTTTGCCTGGAAAAAACGCTCGAACTCAACCCGCATAACGAAACAGCGCTGCGCGCGCTGGCGGCTCTTCAGGGGAAGCCGGTGCAGCAAGGACCGGCGATTCGCCCGCTTGACGGCATGAAGCTCCAGTCATCCTCGCCGTCCGCCGGGGAAATCCTGCCGTCCACGCCCAGCGTACCGGTTCCATCTGCCGAGCAGATTGCCGAGGCGCAGCGTCAGGCGGAGGCAGTGATCGGCGCGTATCTTGCGACGAGCGCGGCCGCCGGAAACGTGCGCTGGGTGCATAAAATGCGCCGTCGAGCCGGCGAAAACGATATTCTGGTGCTGCGCGCTCAGGTGGCAGCGGCCATCATCGCCTTTCTGATCGTGCTTGGTGGCGGCGGCGCGCTGTTTGTGCTCAACAACGAGGACGCGCGGGCTGTGCTCTTCGCGCCGACGCCGACGGCGACTTACACCCCGACCATGACAGCGACGCCAACGCCGGGCCTGACGCCGACGCCTTCGCCGACGCCACGGCTTACGCTGACGCCCAGCCCGACCGTTCCGCCGGCGCTGCCGACCTACGATCCCTATTTCCCGCCGCGTCCGACCGAAATCTTTCCGCGAGTCGAAAGTGTACCGCTTCGCAACGCCGTCGCGTTGATCGACAGCGGGCAGGCCGTGGTCGCGCTGCCGACCCTTGCCGCTGAGCGCGCCGCCGTCAGCGAACTATTCAACCCCGCGCCCTATTATTTTGAGGCGATGGCTTTTCTGAAGACGGGGAACACCGACGCCGCGCTGCGCGCGCTTGATGACGCCGAAAGCCGCCTCAATCCCAGCAATACCGGCCAGTACAAGCCGGTGATCGATACCGGCTATGCCATTGTGTACGCGGAGATGGCGCGCGAAGCGGCGGAAAATGGTAGCACGGCCCGTCTGAATGAACTGACCGAACTGGCCGCCGAGCATGCCGAAGAAGCGCTGGCGCGCAACCGTGCCAATGTCGACGCCTATCTGGCGCTGGCCGAAACGCTACGGCTGAAGGGCGATTTGACCGACGCGCTCACGCTGATGGACGAAGCGCTGCAAACCCCGGAACTGGTGGGCAACCCTGCGCTGCTGACCAAACGCGGCCAGCTTAATCTGGAACTTGGACGGCATGAAGCCGCCATTTACGACGCCTATGTCGCGCTGTTGCTGAACGCCGAAACCGAAGCCGCTCATATCCTGCGAACGGAGGCGGCGCTGGCTCAGGGCAAACCCGGTCTGGCCGTGCTGTACGCGCAGGCGTACCTGTTCTACTATCCCGGCAGCCCTACCGGCTGGAAACTGCTCGGCGACGCCCGCGCCGGGGAAGGCAATCGCAACGCGGCGCTGGCGGCCTATACTCAGGCGCTGGCCCCGGATACGGTGACCGAAGCGACATCCGGCGCGCTGCTGGGCCGGGCCGAGATTTACCGCCAGCAGCGTCGCTACGATCTCGCTCTGGACGACCTGACGCGCGCTTTCAACCTGCTCGAAACGCCGGAAGTGCAGGCGCAGCGCATGCGCGTGGCCTCACTAGCCGGGGCCGCGGCAATCGCGCTGGCGGACGCGGAAGCGCTGGACGGAACCGGCCTCGTTCCCGAAGCCGAACTGGACTTACTGCGCGCCCGTCTGATGATCGACACGGCGCGGGCCGGTGATACGGAGACTTACAACGAGGCGCTCGGATTGCTGCTGCGCGTTTCCGATCTGCCGCAGGATCAGATGGCGCTGGCGCAGGAATATATCGCTCGCGCCCACTATGCGCTGGGTAACTACCAGAACAGCCTGACGGCGGTCAATCTGGCTCTGGAGACGGCGCAGAACGCTGGTCGCCGTTTTCTGCGGGCGCAGGTGCTCGAAGCGCTGGGCCGGGAGGACGAGGCGGCCCGTGATTATGAGTGGGTTCTGGCCTGGAGCGAGATTTATCCGCTCAGCTACCGGCTTGACGCCGAGGAGCGGTTGGCGGCGATTCGCGAGCTGTGAGCGCGCAAACTTTTGCGTAAAGCCCCGGTCATGCGTAACATTACCCGGCAACGGCGCTGATGCGAACACGCGGGCATCGGCTTCGCGCCGGGCAATGTTTCGGCAGGAATGAGGTTGAGCGGCTAGAACAGGGTAGGGATGATACGCTTCCTGTTATCGTTATTTGCCGGCCTGATCGTCGGTATTGGCCTCGGGCTTTATCTGGGCTGGGTTCAGTTTCCGGTTGAATATATCGATAGTCCTGCCAGCAGCCTTAGCCCTCGCTATAAGGATGAATATACGGTCATGGTGGCGGCTGGCTATATGGCCGACCGCGATCTGACCGGCGTGATGCAGCGGTTGCGCGTTCTGGGCGTCGAAAATATCCCCGCCTTCGTTCAGGAAGTGACCGAGCGTTATATCACGACATCGCGCGACGTGGACGATGTGCGCCCGCTCGTCGGCCTGTCCGAAGCGCTTGGTCGCCTGACGCCGATCATGGAGCCGTACCGTCAGGTGCGGCTGCCCGGGCAGTCGTCATGAGCGATTCCGTCACGCTCGATCCACCGCGCCCGCAACCGGCGCGCAAATATACGCGGCCACGCCACCTGATCTCCTGGCCGCTGCTGGTCGTCGGTCTGGTCATCGGTGTTGGGCTTGGGCTGTTCTATGCCTGGGCCATTGACCCGGTCAAGGAATTTGACACCGAACCCTGGCAGTTGAGCGACGCCGACAAACGCCACTATCTCGTCGCCATCATGCTCGGTTATGCCTACGACGGCGATCTCGACCGGGCGGTCAACCGGCTTCTGTCGCTGCGACTGCCGGGCGACCCGATACAGGCCGTCGCCGATGCTGCCTGCTATCTTGCCAGCACCGGCTATGTGGACAGCAACAGCGGGCTGCGCGCCGTGCGGCAGATGATGGCCTTCTATCGCCTTCAGGGTAAATCGGGCTGCGCCGATACGCTGCTGCCCGCGCAGGATGCGCCGCCGACCACCGTGGTCGAAGTCGTGCTGCCGACGGCGACGTTCATGCCCCCGCCGACCAAGACTCCGACTCCCGCGGGCGAAGGCCGGCCAACCTCGACGCCGGTTCCGGTGGTCGTACCAACCGTGCAACCGCGCACGAGCTTTGTATTGGTCAACATTTCGACGTTTTGCCGGGCCGATGCCTCGGGCGTGATCGAAGTCAACGTTCAGGATGGCAACGGTCGGGGGATACCGGGGCAGGAGATTCGCGTTCGCTGGGATTCTGGCAGCGATACGTTCTTCACCGGCCTTAAACCGGAACGCGACGCGGGGTATGCGGATTTCGACATGGAAGCCGGAACTGACTATCTGGTCGAGATTCCGGGGCATTCGAATTCGGCGTCGGAGCCGCTGGCGGCGGTCCCCTGTACAACCAGCGACGGCGAAAGCGCGATCACATCCTATCGTGTCGTTTTCCGCGCCGGTTAGCGCACGGGCTTTGTCTCGCGCGGGGCGTGTAAGCGACAGCCTGTTCGCTGCGTCTGATTGTTGTGAGTGCAGAGGAGGAACGAGCCATGACGCTACGCCTGAACCGTGAAGCGGTCGCTTTCGCCGAGCAGATGATCGGCGATGGCAACTACCGGATTAACACGATCTGGCGCGAGGCCCAACCTTCTCCACAGGCGGTAGAGACGTTCGTGCGCCAGCATGGCCTCGATGGGCTGCGCCGGTGGTATCTGGCGGAAGACCCTGACGCGCCGGAAGACGCGCCTGAACGCTACCAGTTTCCAATCGGTGATTTCAAAAGCGTGCACCGCAGCGGGTTGATCGCTGCCAGAGATCGTGCGGCCAGCCAGCAGCAGGATAGCATTGCTGAAGCCGCCGATGAACTGCTGTTCTTCTTCGACCGTATCAGCGCTTGCTGAGCGCTTCAGGAGGTCGCCGGTTCGCGCGCGACCTTCAGATCGGCGCTGGCGTTGTCATTGGGTTCCGACCAGACGACGAGCCACCGGCCATTTGTATCGGCGTACAGCCGGAGCGGCGCGAGCAGGTCGCGCGCCAGCACAGCTACCATCTGACCGGCGTCGATCCCTCGCGCTGACAGTGGGTATAGCCAGATTTCGCTGCCGGCGACGCCTGCCAGCGCTGCGGTGTCGCCATGTGAGGCAATCGCGGCCCACCGCAGCGCCTCCGCTTCGTATTCCAGCCGCGCCGGACGGTTCCAGAGCTGCGCGCCGGTCGAGCCGCTTGTCAGCCAGCTTTCATCCGAGCCATCGGCCCGCGTGATGTTCAGAAGCAAATAAGCGGTGGTTCCAGCCACCGCGGCCTGCGCGCTCGCGATCCGGTCGCCGGGCGCGAGCAGGATGCCGCCCGAAAGCCGCCTCGACTGGCCCACGCCGGACTGGTCTGCGGATGCATGCCACAGGTCGCCGGTTTCGCGGTCGAGCCAGAAGAGGTGCAGCATGTCGTCAGCGCTACGAGCGATTGCGGGCCACATCGCATTGAGCGCAATCTGCCGGGCTTGCAGCGGGCGGCCTTCGACATCCACCGGTTGCAGGTATAGCGCCGGTTCCGCGGCCAGCCCGCCGGTCCAGAGCGCCCACGCGCCCCCACGCCCATCGCTGACCGCATCGTAATGAAAGGCAGGGCGGTCAGAGACGGTCGTCGGACCGCGACGCACCTCTAAACCGGCGGTGATCAGAGCCGTGTACAGGCGGTTGCCGTCGTCTCCCCGGTCCAGCCAGAAAACATGCCCACCGGCGCTGCCTTCAACCGCCTGCACGCTGTAGGGATGGGTTGGCGGCAGTGGCAGGACGACCGGCGCTTCCGTGATTTCAGCTTCCAACTTGCGGGTGTCGTGATGGATGCCCGTGTTGTCGGAGCCAATCCAGTGGACGACCGGGGCGCTACCTGCGAACCACACGGCAGGCGCGTCGATCTGCGGGGCATGGGCGACGGTTTCGACCGGCCAGCCGGTGGGATTATCCGGCGACGCGCAGGCGGCCAGCGCGAAAACGGCGGGGAGGATAGCAGCGAGCAGACGTCCGGGCGTAGCGCGTGCCAGCGCGCGAAAGGGGAAATCGGAGGCCGCCATCAGCCATGAGCAATTGGCGATAGACCTTCCACACCGCTGTAGCGAACCGGATGTGGCGCGTAGAAGGCGATTGTCCTAACGACATGCTCGGCGACGCTGAGCGGCACGTTTGTCAGGACTGCTTCTTCGGGCCCGAAGTAGATGCCCACATGGTAGCGGTCTTCACCGTACATCTGTTTGACCAGCCATCCGGCGGGGCCGCCCACGCGCGCCGCCCTGACCACCTCGACTTCGTCGATACTGCTCCATGCAATCGTCCGGCCGTTGACGACGACTTCCGCCGCGTACGGGTCGAAGTGGGCTTGCAGCGCGGCCTTCCCGGCAGGGCCGAGCGCCTCCGGGTCGGGCCGCACGTTTAGCCGCTGGAGGTATCCCCGAAAATCGCCCATGCACAATATCCTTCTTCCACAGGTCCGCTCTCACAGACGTGAGAGCGGAGGGATTCGTGGTCGGTTGCAAGGGCGCACGAGACGCAGCATAGCGCAATCTCGTGGCCCTGCAACCCGTGTGTAACTAGATGATGCTTTTTGTGACTGTCAGTGTGTATGCGCCCTCGCCGCTATCGGTGTACGCGCCCACTTCGATGATGACGGTGCTGTTTGCGCTGATCTCCAGTTCCATAATGGCGGAATCATAAGTGCCCAAGCGGGCATCGTCATTTTCCGTGATGATAGCGCCATTCTCGTCGTAAACGCGCAATACGGTATCCAGGCCTGTATCACCGGTCAGGACGATGTCGATCACAACGTCGTCTTCCGTCGAGAAGGTGTAGCGGTGGCGTGTATTGAACGCCAGCGTACCGCTGACCCGCTCGTCAAGGGCGATCACACCTTGCTCATGCGTCGTAGCCGCCGTTCGCCTGTTGAGTACCTCAATCGCGGCATTCAGCAGCGCGTCCTCATTGCTCAAGACGCTTTCTTCCGTAACGGGAACACGCACGTCTGGCTTTACGCCCTGCCCTTCGATATGGATGTTGCCGTCGGCATCGACGGCGCGGCCAACCGTAAACTGAACGTTGATGGGGCCGGGCATGTAAAACTGCTCGACGCTGCCGCCCATCCCGCCGGTCGTGTAATGCCCGACCACGGTGGCGCGGTTTTCAATCGTCATGTTGTAGCTGAAGAATTCACATGCGCTGACGCAGCCTGGGCTGATGATGAGGGCGATGTCACCGCGATAGCGCTGATCTTCCGGCGGCAGGAAAAATCTGTCGCGTGTGTCCGGGTCGAAGACGAATTCGCCGGTCGCCTCATCATAGAAACCTGTATTGCCGAGCACATGCGGCTCATCGAAGAAGTAAGCCGCCAGTTGATCGGCCAAAAAGCCGTTGCCACCGCCGTTCTGGCGCATGTCGATGATCAGGCCGCGGATATTGTTCCTGTTTAGCGTGTTGATCATGCGTTCCCACAGGTCCACCGTCAGCCGGTCGTTGTCGAAGAAGCTGTAAATCCTGACATAGCCGTAGCCGCCCGGCAGCAGATCGTACTCGACGGGTAATTCGAACCCGGTCAGGCCTGCGGTGAATGAGGTTGCGTTGAAGCTCGCTCGTTCGGCAATGGCCGTTAGCGTCACCGTTTCCGGTTCGCTTTCGTTCGGGTTCCGGAATGTGAGTTCGACCTGCTCGCCTACGGGGAAGCGCAGCGCGTAGCGCAATTTCTGCAGGCGTTCGTAATCCCGCGTGCTGAACGGCGCGGACCAGGCGACAGTGTTTTCAATGACTGCGTCAAAATCCTCGCCGTTGATCGCCAGCAGCTCGGCTCCCGGCTCGACACCCGCCTGTTCAGCCGGTCCGCCATTGAGCACCAGAGAAGCGATGATACGGCCATCGCTCAGTTCAGTTGCTGCCAGGCCCAGACCGCCCTCCGTTGCTGCGATAAAGCGTGCCTCCAGCGAGGGCGTGAAACTCATGCCTACGTGACCGTCGGGGATCGACCATAGAAATTGCAGCAACGCCCATTCGTAAGCCGCCTGATCGTTTTGGGCTTCGGCCTCTTCAAAGAGCGGACGAAATTCCTCGGCTTTTGCGTCCCAGTCGATGCCTTTGAACTCGGTGAAGGCATACTCGCGCCGGAATTTGTCGATCATGGCATCGAAAGCTTCGGTATAGGTCATCGACGAAAAATCGTCGACTTCCGAAAGCTCGCCTTCGATCAGGTCCACGACGGCCTCGCGCGGGCGGCTGAACGTGAATGGATCGGTGTCCAGATTGACGAGCGTATAGCCTTGTGGCACAAGCCCAGTCGGGTCGTCTTCGGTGAACAGCAGGCCGTCATCGCCCCACGAGGTTGGGAAGCCCTGTTTGTCGTCCGGCGCGTAGATCAGCAGCGTACCGCCGCGAATTTCATAGTTGTCCGAACGATCAGGATCGACGCGGGTCGAGACGTAGGCCGTCGACCAACCGCCGCCGTACAGGTCGCGCTCTTCGAGTTCCGGCGGGCCGAAGACATTATTCCAGTACGCGATGGCGTAAACCATGACGCCGGTATCTTCCTCGCCGTCGTTGTCAACATCGACCAGCGTCGCGGCGGGTTCAATGGGCAGCGAGATAGAGTAATAAAACGGGGAAGTGAAGAAATCGCTCGTGATCTGCCCCAGCACCTGCGATTCGGGCGGCATCAGGAAACCGCGATCACGACGGACGAAACCCGCCTGATCTTCCAGAATGACCATCGGTTCTTCAACACCGGCGGTGAAAAACGGATTGGTATAGGTCACAGCGCCGGTGATCCTTACCGGGCCGCCTTCATCATTTTCAATCGGCACGGGGACCAGTTCTACGTTTTGGGCTGTTGCAGGGAATACAGTCAGCAGGGACAGGGCCAGTAATACAAGGACACGACTTCGAACAAACGCTGAGAATATCAACGGGGCAACCTCCGATCAACCAACGCCGGGGAGTATGACCAATTGCATGATGGATCGCAACTGCGATCAGTTTGTGCCTTCTTCAGAGGGCTGCGGCGTCAGCGCGGTCAGGTCGCCATTGGGGGGCAGAACGTTGACGAGAATGGTTGCCGGGTCGCTGGCGGTGTTATCCGGGCGATAGGCGATGGCAGTCAACTGGTGGCGTCCCTGGCCCTGAGCCAGCCAGTTCATACGGACGGTAAATACGGGGACGGCGGCGCTGACTTCGGGGCCGCGTTCGTTGATCGGCTGCTCGTCGACCAGCAGCTCGACTCTGGCGATGCCAATGCCTTCGTCCGAAGCGACAAGATCGATCTGCAGATCGGTTCCCTCGACAACGGTGCTTTCATTCGCGGGATAAAGGAACCGCACTTCGGGCATCGGCGGCGGTGGCGTGGGCGTCACGATGTCTTTTGCCAGCGTCAGGTTGCAGCCGGCCAGAATGAATAAAAGCAGCAGCGCTAGCAGTTTTCGCATACGACCAGACGCCCTGCTTCTTCCTCGCCTACCCACTGGTTGAAGGGCAGGTTCCACTCCTCGCCGCTGGCGATATGCTGCACGCGCACGGAGGCCACATGCCAGCCGGAATCCGCGCTGTTGTCATGCGCCACGCAAACGCGATTGAGCCTGCCGACATCCGGCGCGGCCAGCACGAACTTGTCGGTGCTGCCCTGTTCGAAGGCGAAGATGTCTCGCGGCGGAAGGTGAATCCAGTCTGTCTGACCGGCCTGCCCGAACAACATGATGTAGACGTTGGAGTCGGTGCCGCCCAGAGCGACATCGCCGGTTGTGATCCAGACAACGTAGGTAGGATCGGTCATGCAGCCCTCCAGCGCTGGCGCGCAACCTTAATTATTAAGGGCTTGCACATGGCGCGCAAGCCTCAGGTCGGCTGGCGTTATAATCAGCGACTTTCAGGACGAAATGAGATGGATTGGGGCAGGTATGCGCGTTGATGTGTTGACGTTATTTCCGGAGATGTTTCAGGGGCCAATGACGGAGAGCATGCTCTGGAAGGCGCGCGACCGCGGCCTGCTCGACCTGCGCCTGCACCAGATTCGCGATTTTACAACCGACCGCCACCGGACGGTTGACGATACGCCCTATGGTGGCGGCGGGGGCATGATCATGAAGCCCGAGCCGGTGGTTGCCGCTGTCGAAGCAGTGCTGGCGGACGCGCCGCCCGGTACGCCGGTGATCCTCATGACGCCGCAGGGGCGCGTGTTCTCGCATCAGATCGCGCGCGAGCTGGCCCGGTACGAGCAGATTGTGCTGGTCTGCGGTCGTTATGAAGGCATCGACGACCGTGTGCGCCAGCTTGTCATCACGGACGAACTCAGCATCGGTGACTACGTGCTGACCGGCGGCGAACTGCCGGCGATGGTGGTGATCGATGCGGTGGTGCGGCACATCCCCGGCGTGCTTGGCGCGGAAGGCGCTGCCGACCGTGACAGCCACGCAGATGGCGTGCTGGAAGGGCCGCAATACACGCGGCCGCCGGTCTTTCGCGGGCTTGAGGTTCCGCGCGTGCTGCAGGAAGGCAATCACGCGGCGGTCGCACGCTGGCGGCGCGAAGAGGGGCTGCGTACCACATGGCGTAACCGGCCCGATCTGCTGCTGCGCGCCCGCCTGAGCGACGACGAACGCTATCTGCTGGCGAAATTTGCGCGCGAGGATGCTGGCAAACGGTAAGGGAACACCGCGCCGGTTCAGGTTGAGCGCGGGTTTGAATCTCGCTATACTGGTGACGCGCGGGGTGTTTACGACGTTGCCGCGGCACCGCTGGAGGAGAGAATGGCGTAATGGCGCAGGAGTATCGCAGTGAAAGCCTGGAACGCACACTGAAGACGCTGCATATTGCGGCTGAAGGTGTTAAAGCGAGTGTCATCGTCAACGTCGATGGGCTGTTGGTGGCCGCATTTCCGCCCGGAAATGAAGAAAACCCGCATCAAAACCCGACCAGCAGCCCGCAGGTCGCTGCCATGTCGGCAACGCTCATCGGGCTGGCCGAACGCACGCTGGCGCGGCTGGCGCAGGGCGAGATGCAGCGTCTGTTGATCGAGGGTGAAGAAGGCGTTATGATCGTCTACCCGGCGGGCAGGGCATCGCTGGCGGTGCTGGCCGAAAAGAATGCGCGTATCAGCCACGTGCTGTACGCCACCAAGCGCGCTGCCGCCGAAGTGATGGAAATTCTGGGCAGTTAAGCGCCGCTGCCGTCCTCCGCAGCGGGCGCGAACAGCGGGCGAAGGCGCGGGTTACCTGAGTTGAGCCACATCACTGACGTGCTGCTCGTGACCAGTGGGCAGCCAGCCGCATGCCGTTCGCGAATACCGGGCATATGATCCTCAAGTCTCAGCACCGCATGACGGCGGCTAACGCCGGGCCGGTAGGCGGCATGGACGGTCAGGTCAATTCCCCGCACGGCGCGCGGCGAGAATCTACTCCTTGATCATGCTGCGCGATTTCCGCCGACTTCTGCTCTTTGCCGCGCTTTTCCTCATCGCGCTGGCGGTGCGGTTATATCACATCGAAATCCAGAGCATCTGGTTCGACGAAGGCTGGTCGGCTTATGCCGCGACCCGGCCCACACTGGCTGCTGCCGCTGCCGCCGACGCGACCAATCCGCCGTTGTACTACATGCTTCTGCATATCGGAGTGCGCGCCTTTGGCGATAGCGCTTTCGCGCTGCGGCTGGTTTCGGCGCTGTTTGGGCTGCTGACGATTGCGCTGGCGGCTCGCTTGGGCGGGCGGCTGTTTGGGACGCGCGCTGCGCTCGTCGCCGGGTTCATGACCGCCTTTTCGCCGCTGCTGTGGTGGGCGTCGCAGGAAGCGCGCATGTATACGCTGCTGGCCACGCTTGTTCTGATCGCCGCGCTGGCATGGCATCGCCTGCTGGCCGGCCCGTCGCGTTGGGCGTGGCCGTCCCTCTGGCTGGCCGAGCTTGGTTTGCTCTACGCGCATAACACCGGCCCCGTGGCTGCGCTGTGGCTGAATGTTGTCACGCTTGTGGCGTGGGTGGCGCAGCGCGGCCCGCGACGACCCGCATGGCTTCACTGGATAGTGGGGCAAGCGGCGGTAGCCGCGCTCTGGGCTCCCTATTTCATCAGCCGTTTCGTCAACCTGACTGCTGCCAACAGCTCGATCCAGAGCGCGCCGGAACTCGATGTCGAACTGCTCGGATCGCTGTGGCAAGGATTGTGGTCGGGCAGTTGGTCGGCGATCGGGCATGAGCCGCTGTTGGTCGCGCTGGTCTGGGGCGCGGCGGTATTGTGCCTGTTGCTTATCCCCTGGCGGCGGGCGGCGGCACGCTGGCTGGCGCTGCATTTTGCCGTGCTGGTGGCCGGGCTTGTGCTGGGATTGATGGTGCTCGGCAATGAACTGCACGGCCGTTATCTGGTGATGGCTGCGCCTCTGCTGCTGGTGGCGGTCGCAGCGGGTATTGCCCGTTTGCGCCCGGCGCTGGCTGGCGCTGGCGTTCTCGCTTACTTCGCCGCGCTGTTCGTCGTGGCGCTGGTTGTCAACCAGAATCCGCTCTATGGCCATGACGACGCCCGCGAGATGGTGCGCTATTATGCCGAGACGCTCACTGCGGGCGATACGGTGCTGGCATGGTCTTACGCCGACAGATACGAGCTGGCCTACTACTGGCCCCGGCTGGGCGCGCGCGCCGGGCGTGTGACGCTGCCGGAAGGAGCCGACATGGAGGCGATCATACCGCTGCTTCCCGACGACGGCGCGGTCGCCCTGAATGTCTGGTATACGCAGCGCGCCGACTATCGCGGTATGATGAACTGTCTGCTGTCGCATGGCGCGGCGCGGCCTCCGGAAACGTTCACCGTCTATGGCATGATGAACCTGCTTTATGAGACTTCGCCGGCTGTTCTGCCACAGTTGCAGCCCGCGCCGGTTGACTTTGGCGTCGCTCGTCTGGAGGCCGCGGGGCAGATCCCTGCGTTTACGTCCGCGCAGGCCTTGTGCCTGCCGCTCGAACTGACGCTGACACGGCCCACAACCGGCGAGTTGCGGGCAGCGCTGATCGTGACCAACGCGCTCGGCTGGGAAGTCGCCCGCGCCAATGCCGTCTTTGCCACAGCGGATCAGCGCACGTCGGACGCGGCGCGAATTGGCGAGCGACTGCGCGCTTTTCCCCTATTGCGCCTGCCCTACGGCGCGCCTTCCGGAGAATATCGTCTGCTGCTGCGCCTGTACGACGAGGCCGAAATCTCAGGGTATCCGGTTCTTGAGCCGGAAGGGCCGCCGTGGCGCGAGTATGTATTGGGTACGTGGCAGGCCCCGCCGGGACAGGACTGGATGGCAACCGGACGCATGCCGGACCTGCCTTATCTGCGGGGCGATGTGACGACCGGCGACCTGACGCTGGCAGCGCAGAGTCTATCGCCTGCCGTCCAGACCCGCGTCACGAATGGCGAATTGCTGCGGATCGCCTTGCTGTGGCAGGGCGCGGGCGCGCTGCCCGAACTGGTCCTTGAAGCCGCGGACGGGAGCTGGCGCGTGGACATCCCCGCGCCGGCGCGTGACCGGGCGATGGTGACGCTCGACTGGCGCGAGGTCATCGTTCCCGCCGGGGCGGAAACAGGTGAAATCGCACTTCGCTTGCCCGACGGCACGGTGGTGGCTACCCTGTGGCTCGACGCGCAGCCCATGTTGCTCGAACCGCCGCCATATCAACACCCAATCGGCGCGGAATTTCCCGGCGTTGGTACTCTTGTAGGGGCTGATTTCCCGGCTGACGCCGTGAGTATCGACGCGCCGGTTCCGGTGACGCTGGTGTGGCAGGCTGCCAACGACGCGCCTGCTGGCAGGCCGCTAACGGTTTTTGTGCAACTTCTCGATGGCAGCGGCCGTGTCATCGCCCAGAGCGATATGCAGCCCGCTGCCGGCGCGCGCCCGACGACCGGCTGGAGGCCGGATGAATATATCGTCGATGCTCACGAACTGCGCTGGAACGAAAACGCCCGGCCCGGCGTGGGGCGATTGATTGCCGGGTTGTACGACGCTGAATCCGGTGAGCGCGTGCTGCTGGCCGGCGGCGGCGACGCGGCCGAACTGGCTGCACAGGTTACAGTACGCTGAAGAAAAGGCGCCCTTCCGCCAGCACAGGCGGAAGGGCGCCTCCGGTGGTGCGCTGTTTGCGCCTCAGGCGTCGGGCGTGAAGCTCGCGCCGGTGCCCATATGCAGCACCAGCACATACTGGCCGAACGAGCTTTGCTGGTAGCTCGTCATCAGCAGGTTGATGAAATTCAGGTCGGGATTGCGGTTAAGCTGCAGGTCGGTCAGCGGCAGGCTGAGCATGGCGTCGTAGTCAAAGCCGCCGAGACGGCCGCCTTCAGTGGTGACAAACGAGCCGGACAGGTTGGTAGACTTGCCCCAGCAGAGGCTGGCGTCGCCGGCATCGTCGCAGGCGACCGGGTTGCCATCGTTGTCAACAACTGTGTTGAAATCGGCGTCAATGCGCGCGATTAGCGGATCAAGCTCATTCGTGCGCGCGAACATATAAGCCGTGAGCGGCACACCGGAACTGATCATGCTGGGCGTAATACGCACGGCAAACGGATCGCCGCCATTGTCCTCGCGGGTTACGCCCATGCCTTCCAGAATGAGGATGAACTCACCGCTGGTGTTGCCAAATCCACCGACCACCAGCGACATGTCGGCAAAACCGCTGGGATCATTGTGACTGAAGCGAACTTGCGAACTGAGTCTGGAGGCTGGCACGTTGCCGGTCGTTGGCAGACTGGCGCTGTAACGCGCGGCGACCGTGTTGTCATCGTCGCACAGGCCGACCCCGGTGCTGTCTAACACCGCGAGAACCGGATCAAAGCCGTTCAGGCCGATGGCGGTTGCCGTGTAGGTGTAGCCGGCGCGCATTTGCGTGACGATGACTTCCACGCCGTTATCGAATTGTGCGCCGTTGTCACAGGTGACGCTGTAGCCGGGGGGAAGCCCGATGTTCGTGTTATCTGGCTGCTGGGGAACCGGCGTCGCCTGCTGAACTGGCAGCGTGTTGCCTGACTGCGCCACGCCTTCGCCTGTGCCAAGCCCAATGTGGAACGCCATCACATATTGTCCGAGCGTGCTTTGCTGGTAGCTCGTCATCAGCAGGTTGATGAAGTTCAGGTCCGGATTCGGGTTAAGCTGAAAACCCTCCATCGGGATGCTCAGCATGGCGTCGAGGTTGCCGCCCGGCAGACGGCCATTTCCCGTCGTGACGAAGGAGGACGATAGGTTGGTCGACCAGCCCCAGCAGCGGCTGGTATCGCCGGCATCGTCGCAGCCGATATAACCACCGTCACTTGCTGCCATCGGGTTATAGCGGTCGTCGATCTGATAGATCAGCGGGTCGAGCTGGGTCGTGCGCGCGATCATGTAGGTCGTTAGCGGCACGCCGGAGCTGACCATGCCAGGCGTAACGCGCACGGCAAACGGATCGCCACCATTGTCCTCACGGGTTACACCCATGCCTTCCAGCACAAGCACAAATTCGCCGGTCGCATTGCCAAAGCCGCCTACGACGAGGGAGATATCTCTAAAGCCACTGGGGTCATTGTGGCTGAAGCGAACCTGCGAACTGAGTCTGGAGGCTGGCACGTTGCCGGTCGTTGGCAGGTTAACGGTGTAATTCGCGGCAGCGGTATTGTCATCGTCACAAAGGCCGAGGCCGTCGGGATTGAGCACCGCCAGCACAGGGTCGAAACCGTTCAGGCCGATCGCGGTCGCCGTGTAGGTGTAGCCAGCGCGCATTTGAACGACGCGGATTTCCACGCCGTTATCGAATTGTGCGCCGTTGTCGCAGGTGACACTGAAACCAGTGCCCTGCGCATCCGCCGGAAAAACAAATGCTAATGCGGATAGCGCAAAAATAACAATCGCTAATATTCTACTTGGCATATGGTTGCTCCAGAATAGGGGCCATGAGTGATTAGTCTCCAGAGTAAATCGTTTCGACCGGCTATGAAATAGGTCTTTGTAACCTTTAGATATTTTTTACATTTTGAGCTAGTCTGCCGCCTGCCGGACAGAACGGACATTCCAACAGTTTTCTAATTCCGAACATGGCAAGATGAACGTCACGACGACTGAAAGCAACTGGAACGCAACCCGATGAACTTTGAGGATGTGCGCGTTTTTATCGTGGCCGAGAATCCACTGGCCCGGGCCGGGCTGGCCGCTCTGCTGGAGAAACAGCCGGGTTTGCAGATCACTGGCCAGTCCGCGCCGGATGTTGGGCTGGCCGATACGCTTTCCGTTTTCGGATCTGATGTCGTTATCTGGGATCTGGGATGGGACCCGCAGCAGGGGCTGGAGATCGTCGCTGAACAGCGCGACACCCTACCGCCGATCGTAGCGTTGCTGTCGGAGGCGGATGTTGCGCCCGATGCGCTGGCGAGCGGCGTCCGCGGCGTGTTGCTGCAGGAAAGCTCGCCGGAAGCGTTGAGCGCCGCAGCGCGCGCAGTGGCCGCCGGGCTGATCGTTGCAGCGCCGGAGACGGCCCGCTTTGATATGGACGAGCGCGTCGAGGGCATTCACCCGCCGGTAGACACGCTCACGCCGCGCGAGCTGGAGGTATTGAACCTGATGGCGGAGGGTCTGCCCAATAAGACGATTGCCGCCCGCCTCGGTATCAGCGACCACACGGTGAAGTTTCACGTCAACGCCATCATGACCAAGCTCGGCGCCCAAAGTCGCACCGACGCGGTCGTCCGCGCGACTCGTCTGGGACTGATCGCCCTCTAAGCGCCCGGTTGTTTTGGCAGTTTGCCGCTGCCACTACCCATTTTTCCAGGCCGGTCCCTCGCTCAAGGTTGGATGTACGTGGTGGCTGAGGCGTGAGAAGATGGGGGCATCACCAATGCGAGAGGAGCGAGGAATGGGCGAGGTTCTCCAACAGGTATCGAACGATATGGCGGCCACGGTTGAGGCCGCAGGTGCTGCCGTAGTGCGCGTCGATGCGCGGCGCAGAATGCCAGCCAGCGGCATTGTCTGGTCGAGCGATGGTGTCATTGTCACTTCCAACCACGTGGTCCAGCGCGACGAAAACATCTCAGTTGGCTTGCCTGAGGGCGGGTCGGTTGCAGCCACGCTTGTCGGGCGCGATCCAACGACCGATATTGCCGTATTGCGCGTTCAGGCGCAGAACCTGACGGTCGTTCCATGGTCCGAAACCAGCGCGCTCAAGGTCGGGCATCTGGTGCTGGCGCTGGGCCGGCCCGGACAGCGAGTGCAGGCGACGCTGGGCATCGTCAGCGCGGTGGGTGAAGCGTGGCGCACCTATGCCGGCGGCCATATCGACCACTATCTCCAGACCGATGTCGTCATGTATCCCGGATTTTCGGGCGGCCCGCTGGTCGAGGCCGGCGGCGGCATTCTGGGCATGAATAGTTCGGCGCTGGCGCGCGGCGTCAGTGTGACTCTGCCCACGGGAACCGTGCGCCGCGTGGTGGAAACATTGCTGGCGCATGGGCGGGTCCGGCGCGGCTTTCTGGGCATTAAGGCGCAACCTGTCCGCCTGCCGGAGGCGATCGCCAGCGCGGTGGGGCAGGAAACCGGCCTGCTGCTGGCTTCCGTCGAGCCGGGCAGCCCGGCGGATCAGGGCGGGCTGTTGCTTGGCGACACGCTCATCAGCTTTGACGACCGGCCGGTTCGCGAGATGGACGATCTGCTCAGCATGTTGAGCGGCGACCGCGTCGGCAGCAGCGTGGCAGTCCGCGTACTGCGTGGCGGTCAGGTGCAAACCGTCAGCGTCACCATTGGCGAGCACCAATCCTAGCGCTCAGCCGTATCGCATTCCAATGGTGGATGACCGGGCAACCGTCGCCTTGACGTTCGCTACCCGCCTTGCTTCATGCGGAGCAGGGCCAACCAGCAAGGAAGCAAAACCATGTCTACGCTGTTACAGCAGTTGAATGATGACCTGTCCGGCGTGGTCAGCCGCGTCCGGCGCAGCGTCGTCCAGGTGTCCGACCAACGCGGCGGCGCGGGGGCCGGGACGATCTGGCACCCGGATGGCCTGATCGTCACCAACGCGCATGTGATCGCCGCCGGCGGGCCGCTGCGCGTGACGCTGTCCGATGGCCGCGTCTTTTCAGCCAAAGTTCTGGCACGCGATGTCAATCGCGATCTGGCGGCCCTGGCAATTGAAGCGAGCGACCTGCCGGTCATCGAACCGGGCGACTCGCGGCGTGTCCATGCCGGGCAATGGGTGCTGGCGGTCGGGCACCCGTGGGGCGTGCGCGAGGCCGTGACGGGAGGCATTGTCATTGGCGCGGGCCGCGATCTGATCGAGTTGGCCTCGGCGACCGGGCGTGACTGGCTCGCTGTGGCGCTGCATCTACGACCGGGGCATTCCGGCGGCCCGCTGGTGGATGTCCATGGCCGGCTGATCGGCGTCAACACCCTCATGACCGGCCCGGATGTCGGCGTGGCCGTGCCTGTCAATGCCGTGAAACAGTTTCTCAGGCAAGGGCTGGGGTCTGAACATCCGGCTCCGTCGCCAGAAGCGAGCGCTACATCGCCGGAGCCAGCGACCGATTTCGTCTGACAACGGGCGATGCTTTTGCCCGCTGTAGAAAACAGATACGAAAAGAACCGGCCCTTCATTGGGACCGGTTCTTTTATTGCATCGCGTTATGCTGTTGGTCAGCCGGTTAACGTTCCAGTGTGAACGTCACCAGTACCTGCACGGTGACATCCAACTGGCCGGGGGCAATCGGCATCGCTGCGACATCCATGCTGGCAGCGCCGCCGCGCCCGTAGGGCTGCAACGGCTGGTAGTTGCCGTAGGATTCGCTGATGACAATCGCGTCACCCACGCTTGCGCCCACGGCGCTGGCCAGTTGCTCCGCGCGTTCGCGGGCGTTCGCGACCGCGTCCAGACGCGCCTGCTGTTCGAGTTCGACCGAGTTGTCGATGCCGAAGTTGAAGTTGTAGATCGTGTTAGCGCCAGCATCGACCGCCGTGCTGATCACGGATTCGATCATCGACACATCACGCACGGTGATGCGAAGGATGTTGCTGACGCGATAGGTGCGCTCACCCGGTTCGCCGGTCTGCGGGTTGAACTGTTCCTGCGGATAGATGTTGACCGACGACGTGCGAATGTCTTCCTCAGCGATGCCCAGATCGACGAGCGCGTCGATTACGGCCTGAATCGCTCCGGCGGCCTGCGAATAGGCGTCTGCCAGTTCGGGTTCGACCATCTCAACACCCAGCTCAATGTAGGCGATGTCCGGCGCGCCGGACGCAACACCGATGCCCGCGACGGTGACGGTGTTGGCGGGGAACTGCGACTGGTTGACAACCGGCGGCACGGGCGTTACCTCCTGAGCCAGCGCGGGCAGCGCTGTGAACAAACCTGCAACGGCGAATACGGCAATCGTCACGATGGCGAGTGGACGAATGATGGCTTTGGTACTCACAATCTCCTCCTCGACGACTAGGTCGCCTTACAATTCACATTGCGCTCGATCATTGTAGCGCACATGAAGTAGACGTCAACCAGCCGGCAAAGGTTGCAATCAAAACGCCCCTACCTTGTCAAGCAGGGGCGTTGAGGCCGGTTTCTCAGCGATTTCTCACAAAGCGGCTATTCCGCAGGCTCGATGCTCAGTTCATATGTGCCGGTGGTGACGCCCTGCTGACCACGATCACGCGTGACGATGACCCGCACCTCGCCGGTGAACGAAGGCCGGTATTCCAGAATGGCCGTATCTCGCGTGGATTCGGGATAGGCCGTTGTTAAGGTCTGGCCGTTACGGTCGCGGATTTCGATCATCGGGATGAGCGTTCCACCCGTCCGCGTCGCCTGAATGCGGACGCGCTCGCCATCCGTGACGTTGAAAATCCAGCCGTCGGCCCAGCGCGCGTTGGTGACTTCACCCTCCACGACATCGCCCACGGCCACTTCGCCATTGGACCCTTCCAGACTGGCGCTGCCTTCGCCCGCGCCGTCCAGCCTTACCAGCAGCGTATACTCGCCCGCCGTGACGCCGGTTTGCTCGCCTTCCCGCATGACGCGCACGGTATACATGCCGGGGCCGGAGAGCGTCGTATGCTCGATCGACGCGACATCCTCGGAGTTCGAGGGATAGCCACGCATGATTTCCTGACCGCTGCCGCCGAGCAGGGCGACCATCGGGATCAGATTGCCGGCTTCGACGTTGTGCGGGCGCTCGACCGTGATCGTGATCGTATCGCCGGCTTCGGCGGTCAGCGACCAATCCTGATACCACTGCAACGGCGTGATCTCGCCCGTCAGCGGCGTGTCGTACTCGATTTCTCCGGCGATGCCTTCAAGCGCCGGGTGGCCTTCGCCAGAGCCGAACATCTTCAGCGTCAGCCGGTAATCGCCTTCACTCGCGCCGCTCATGCCGCTATCGCGGGTGATGACAATTGTGTACCGTCCGGCGCTCGGAAGGGTGTAGCGCTCGATCGTGGCGCGGTCGCCGGTCGCTTCGAGATATCCGGTCGTGAGGACGGAGTCGTTGGCGTCCAGAATCTGGACTTCCGGTTGCAGGTTGCCGCCCGCGCGCTCGGCAATCACCGTGATGGCATCGGCGGCAGGCGCTTCGTAGATGTAACGGTGATACCAGTGTGTGTTGGTGATCGTCCCCTCGATGCTCTCGCCAATGTTGATCGGGCCGATTTCCAGCAGATTGTTGATGTTGTCTTCGGCGGTTCCCAGCGGCACGACGGTCAGCCGGTATAGCCCCGTTGTTTCGCCGTCATCGCTTTCGACACGCACGGCATACTCCGCCGCCGCGGGCAAATCGGCGCGTGTGATAACGGCGGTAGCGCCATCTGCTTCGGCTCCATAGGCGTTGGCGATTTCATTTCCATCGGCGTCCAGCAGCACAACCGTTGGAATCAGATTGCCGTCCACGCGCTCCACCACCAGCCGGATGCGGTCGGCGGAATCCGTGTTCAGGGGCCAGGTCTGGCTTTCTCCGGGGGCGGCAATGCGGCCGATAACCGGCGTGTTGTAACTGAGGTCGCCAACCGGCGTTTCGGTGATTTCAACCTCAGTCTCGCTCGTTTCAGTGGCTTCCGGCGTTGCCTCTTGAGCCAACAGCGTTCCGGGAATGGCAAAAGCGACCAGAAGTGCCAGCCCAAGCGCTGCAAGACGGATGCGGTTCAAAACCATCTCAAGTGCTCCTCAGAAATACATGCCCCCCAAGATCATCTTCTGGCCAATGCTAACACGCCTTTGGCATAGCTACCTGTAGCAAACCTGTAAAGAAATGATAACTCTGGGGGTCACCTCGGAGCGCCCGATAGCTCGCTTTCCTGTGGCGTCGGTGAACACGTGGAGCAGGGTATAAGCGGGCGATTGGCGGGCAAAAAGCGCGACTGCGTGGAGACCTCGTAGCGGCGAATGCAGGTATTGTCGACCTTCATTTATTATAGAATAAAGATATTTGGGGCATGGCATACCTGATGAGACGCAGGCTCCTGTCATACAGGTGAGTTCGATGAGATCCAGCCGCCGCTTTTCCCAACTGGTTTGTTGGCCGCGAGCGCGAACTGGCGGAAGTCAACGCGAGGTTGCTCAGCCCTGAGTGCCGTTTGCTGACGCTGATCGGCGCGCCGGGTATTGGAAAGACACGACTGGCAATGCAGGCAGCACGGGCGGTGGAACCGTCTTTCCCCGATGGCGTATGCTTCGTGCCGCCTCTTATCAGGCTGCGTAGCCACTGGCATCCGGCCGAGGTGGCCAGCTACGACCGGATTGTCGCCCGCCTGCGAGAAACGCTTGGTGACGATGAGTTTGCCCATGCGTGGGCCGAGGGTAGGGCCATGACGCTGGATGAGGCCATCGCCGAGGCGCTGGGAAATGCCACCACGCAGGATTGACGCTAAAGCGAACCTGCTTCCGTTTGCGCGCGAACATGGCGGGAGTTGCTGCTCCCGCCATGTTTGTCTTGTTTCCCACGTGGTTTTGCTGTCAGCCGGTGGTTTTCATGCCGGCGGCGATGCCGTTCACCGTCGATAGGACGGCCGCCAGCACGGTTTCGTATTCCGGCGATGACGGGTCGCACTGGCGCAACTCGCGCAGCAGCGCCACCTGAATGAAATTCAGCGGATCGACATACGGGTTGCGTCGTTCGATCGAGCGCTGGATGACGGGCATGCGTTCCAGCAGTTCGCGCTGTTCGAGAATCTCGCAAACCATGCGCGTGGCGAGCGCGTGCTCCGTTTTCATGCGGTTGAAAATCCGCTCGCCCGCCTTTGTGTCCGTCACCAGCGATGCATATAACTCGGCGATGCCCATGTCGGCTTTCGCAATATCAAGCTGCGCGTTGTCTACCAATGCCCGGAAAAAGGGCCATTCCCGGTACATTTCGCGGAGGAGCGACATCGCTTCCGGGTTTTCGTCTGTGAAGCGCTTGAAAGCCGTGCCGATGCCAAACCAGCTTGGGATGATGGCGCGGCTCTGCATCCACGAGAACATCCACGGGATGGCGCGCACGTCCGAAAAATCACCCTCTTTCTTGCGCTTTGCCGGGCGCGAGCTGATACGCATCTGCGACAGTTCGTTGATCGGCGTGGCCTGCTGCCAGAAGTCGAAAAAGCCCGGCGTTTCGTAGACGTATTCGCGGTAGGCGGCGCGGCCATATTCGGCCAGCGTGTCCATGGCCTGCCGCCATTCGTCGCGAGCGGCTGCGCGTTTGGGCTGGCCTGTCGCCAGCAGGACCGCGTTGACCACCTGATGCAGATGGCGGCGCGCGATTTCTTCGTTGCTGTAACGATAGGCGATGACCTCGCCCTGTTCGGTGATCTTGATGCGCCCGCGCATGGAACCGGGCGGCTGCGCCAGAATCGCCCGGTTAGTCGGGCCGCCGCCGCGCCCGATACTGCCGCCGCGCCCGTGAAACAGCTCCAGCCGGATGTCATAGCGCTCGCAGAGTTCGGCAAGCGTTTGCTGGGCGGTGTACAGGTTCCAGTTGGAGGCCAGATAGCCGCCGTCCTTGCTGCTGTCGCTGTAGCCAAGCATGATCTGCTGGCGGTTGCCGCGCCGCGCCAGATGGCTGCGGTAGGCGTCGTTTTCAAACAACACCGTCATCACGCGAGGCGCGTTCTGCAGGTCGTCGATCGTTTCAAACAGCGGCACGATATCGACGTCATTTTCGATACCGACTTCGGTGGCCATCATCAGCATGGCGAGCACGTCGCTGGGGTACTGGCTCATGCTGGCGATCACGCTGTCGATGCAGGCTTTCCCAAAACGCCGGTGGGCTTCGGCGATCATGCGCCAGGTCAGAATCACGCGGTTCGTGTCTTCGCTAAAACGCGGTTCCAGCGGGAACAGCGGGCGGCGGGTGTGGATTTCGCGCGTCAGCAGTCGTTGTTTTTCTTCTTCCGGCAGCGCCAGATAGTCTTCGCAGAGGTCATAACTGCGATAGATTTCGGCCAGCGCGGCCCGGTGCAGCCGCGCATCCTCGCGAATATCCAGCGGAACCAGATGCAGGCCGAACAGCCGGATTTTACGGATCAGCCGGCGCAGCATGCCATCGGCGACGTGCTGGCCCCGGTTGTCGCGCAGGCTGTCGCGTACCAGCAGCAGGTCGTGTAGCAGTTCGTCGCCGCTCGGATAGGCGTCGCGTTCCAGCCGGTCGTAAATCTGCGCCATCTTCTGCCGGTACGGCTCGCCCGGAAAGCGGCTGGCGAGCGCGCTGTCGTTACCGAGCGACTCTTGCAGCGCCGGAGAGACGCTGACCATGTCGGTCGATTGCGTCAGATGGTCGATGAGGCGCGCGACTTCGCTGATATAGACGGCGCGCGCGGCGGCGCGCTGGCGTTCGAATGTGGCCAGCGTCACATCCGGCGTGACATTGGGATTACCGTCGCGGTCGCCCCCGATCCACGAGGCGAAATGCAGAATGGCGGGCAGATCGCGCCAGTTTTCTTCGGGATAGAATTTTTCGAGGCTGTGGCGCAGGTCTGTATAGATGTCGACGACCACATCCATGATGACGGTAGTCAGAAAATAGAGGCCGAAGTCGACTTCATCCGCCACCGTCGCGCTCGTCGCGCGGGTGGGGCGTGTCTGCCACAGTTCCTCGATTTCTTCGAGCAGCCCCTTTTCAAGCTCGCGCCGTTCGCGCTCCAGCAGCGAGCTTCGGTCGTGCGTTCGCAGCATCGTGGCGATATGGCGCAGCTTGACCAGCACTTCCTTGCGTTTGGCTTCGGATGGGTGCGCGGTCAGCACCAGCCGGATGCTGACGCGGTCGAGCAGCGCGCGCATGTCGTCCGCGCTGTAGCCGGCATCGACAAGCGACTGCACCGCCGCCTCGATCGATTCGTCAAGTGGCCCCTGCATCTCGCGCTGGCGCAGCACGCGAATGCGCTGCTCGTCTTCGGCGATGTTGATTAACTGAAAATAGTTGCCAAACGCCTTGATCAGAATGTCCTTCTGCTTCAGGTCGAGGTTTTCAATCGCGGTCGCCAGACTGGCGGTGGCTTTGCCGTTGTCGCGCCGCCGTGCCTTGGCGCTGGCGCGCACGTACTCCACCAGATCAAACGCTTCATCGCCATGCTGCTCGCGAATGATCTGCCCCAGCAAATTCCCCAGCAGACGAATATCCGCGCTGAGGGCGGACAGGTCGGTCGTCAGTTCTGTCGTGCCCTGCATCGTGTTCCTTCAAACATGACTGAAAATAATCGGTACGCTCCCGCCGCCTGTGAAACGCGAAGCGGGCCTGCGCCCAGGGTGCGATCCATGCTGTTGAAGCCGCCGCGTGGCGGGAGGATGAAACGGATTAAGAGTACCACAAACTGGCGGATAGAGGGCGTTTTAGTATGACGTATCCATGTCGATCAGGTCGTTCGCTTTCGCCCGGTAGACTGCCCAGCGGTAAACGACGATCGACACGACGACAAAACCAAGCGCGCCGAGCGCCAGCACTTGCAGCAGCGCCAGATCATCGAAATGCGCCAGCGTCGGGAAGCGGGCGGCGTCCGGGCCGAGGAGCGCGCGGCGCGAGGCTTCCAGCCAGTAGGTGATCGGCAGGGCGAAGCCGATGGATTGCATCCACGTGGGGAGGACATCGAGCGGAAAGATCGCGCCGGTGAACAGGAACAGCGCGGCGGCGACCGCGTCGCCAATCGAGCCGATATGGCGCGGGATGACCATGTTGAGCGCGCCGATGATCACACCCAGCGCGGCGATACCTGTCAGCCCGACCGCCATGCTCGTGATGAGCAGCGGCCAGTCGAACGCTGCTGGATGGAGCGGCAGCGGGAAGAACAGCATGCCGACGCCGGTGATCACCAGCGCCGAGATCACGCCCAGCAGCAGCTTGGCGATGCCGCGACCGAGCATATAGGCGTAGCCGTTGATGGGCGCGGTGTGGATTTGCTTCATCATCTGGTAGTGTTCGCGATCTTCCACCACGGCCATGCTGATGCCGCCGACCAGTTGGCCGACGAGGATGTAGAGCGCGTTGCCCAGATAGATATAGGCGAAGATCGGCTGCTCCAGCGCGCCGTCGGTGATGACGCTATACATCACGACCAGAATCAGCACGCTGGACAGCGGGCGCAGGATCAGATAGAGCGCGAACACCGGCGCGCTGGCCCAACTGGCTTCCTGTCGCCAGCCCAGCCATGTTGCCGTCAGGAAAGTGCGGAGCGCGCGATGGTTGCGCGCGGAGAAAAAGGCCGCGAGGGATGAACGCATGGCGCTTTACTCGTCGCTGCCTTGCGCGCCGTTGGGCGGCGCGTCTTCGCTCAGGCCGCGCCCGACCAGATGGATGAACACATCTTCCAGCGTCGGCTCGCGCTTCTCCAGCGATAGCAGGGTCGAACCCTGCGCCGCGACGTGTGACAGGACATTGCCAAGCGCGTCATCGCCCGCCAGCCGCAGCTTCAGCTCGCTGTAACCGTCGCCTGCGGCTACCGTCACCTGACGCACGCCGGGGACCGATTCGAGCGTGCCGTTTGGCGCGGGCTTGCTGTCCGGCGGCGCGACGCGCAGCAGGTAAATGGTGTCCTGCTGGAGGCTGCGCTTCAGATTGGCCGGCGTGTCGCAGGCCAGCACCTGGCCCCGGTCGATGATGGCGAGGCGGTCGCACAACTCGTCGGCCTCGGCCATGTAGTGCGTGGTCAGCAAAATCGTGCGGTCAGGATACCGTCTGATCCAGTCCTTCACAAACGCCCGGATGTCGCGCGCTGCGGCCACGTCCAGCCCCAGTGTCGGCTCGTCGAGAAAGATCACGTTCGGGTCGGGGATGAAGCCGCGCACGAAGGTCATTTTCTGGCGCAGGCCGGTTGAAAGCTCGCCAATCCGCGTGTGTTTGCGGTCGGCCAGCCCGACGATTTCCAGCATTTCGTGGATGCGTTGGCGCGCGTCCCGGCTGTCCAGACCGTAGAAGCGGGCGAACATCCACAGGTTTTCTTCGACCGAGAGAAAGCCGAAGCCGCTGTTTTCGCCGCCGCTGACGAGGCTGATGCGACGGCGAATTTCGACCATGTCGCGCGTCACGTCGAGGCCGTCGACCAGCGCGACGCCGCTTGTCGGCAGCAGCAGCGTCGAGAGAATCTTGATGAGCGTGCTTTTGCCCGCGCCGTTTGGCCCAAGCAGGCCGAAAAATTCCCCGCGCGGGACTTCAAGATTGACATCCTTTAACGCGACAAGTTCTTTCGGTTCGGACTTGCGGCCGTGGCGGATTTTGTACACCCGGCCGAGATTACGAGTTTCGATGGCAAGAGATGACCGCATTTCAAGCAAACGCTTTCTCACGCTGGCGGCGGCCCGGCATCAGCGGCGCCGTTCGATGATTCGCCCATCGCGCCGCCCGATGCGCTCCAGTGTCACCAGCGCCCACTGAGATACAGCCAGAAAGACAACGGATAGAACAATCAGTAATAATATCTCGACTTCGACGGGCAGAAAACCCAGCGCCGGGTCGCCGCTGAACAGGATTTGACGCATGGCGTCCAGCCCCAGCGTGAGTGGGATGATCGACGCTGCGGCGGCAAACCAGAAGCCGAGCGTTTTCACCGGAAAATAGAAGCCCGAAATGAAGTAGATCGGTTCCTGAAACAGGCTGTTGATCTGCCACGCATCGCGGCCCGCGGCCAGATAAACGGCGGCGAACATCATGCCCATGCCGTACAGCGCCAGCAATGTCAGTAAGAAGACGAGGATCAGCAGGGGCAGACTGCTGATGGTGTAGGTCACCTGAAACGCGAGCGACGCAATGACCAGCACGAACACCGCGCGCGACGCCGCGACAACCATGCCGCCCAGCGCCATGCCGGCGAGAATGGCCATGATCGGCCCGGGGCTGAGGATATAGGCGTCGAGGTTGCCGATTTCCTTGTCCCAGTAAAGCTGCATCGCCATGCCGAAGAGCACGTTCAGCCAGAAGGCGCTCATCGTGCCGCCGATGACCACAAAACCGATGAACTCCGGTGGCGCATCGACCGCCTTATAAACAAAAACATAGGCCGAGGTGGCCATAAGCGGCAAAAACGTCTCGAAGAACAGCCAGCTTTTTTCGCGGATCGGGCTGACGAAGCGCGGGTAGGCGCGCGCGAGGAGCATGCGCCAGAAGAGTTTGATGCCTGTGGCTTTATAGACCCGTCCTTCGGCATTCATGATAACCGTCTCCGATTTTGGGGGAGAAAACCGCCCTCATCCCCGGCCCCTCTCTTTCATGGACACGGGAAGGTTGTCGCCAGCCGCCTCTCCGGGTGTATCGAAACGTTCAGGAGAGGGATAACGAACCGGAGCTTCCTGCTTCGTCTCTCGAGGTTCGCTCACGAGTTGCCGTCGCACCACATACGTTGGCTTGCGTTGCGACTCATGGTAAGTCCTTGTGATCATTTCCGCAACCAAACCGATGCTGATCATTTGCACGCCGAGGATGACCAGCAGCACGGCCAGCAGCAGTAGCGGCCGCTCGCCGATGTCCTGACCCAGAACCAGCCGGATATAGCTCAGATAAATCCCGATCAGCACGCCAATCCCGCCCAGAACCATCCCGATGCCACCAAAGACCTGTAATGGCCGGCGCGCGTAGCTGAGCAGAAAGTTCACGGTGAGCAGGTCGAGGATCACGCGGAAGGTGCGGCTGATGCCGTATTTGCTCTCGCCATGGCGGCGCGGGCGGTCGTTGACCGGCACTTCGGCCACGCGCACGCCCACTTCGCTGGCCAGCGCCGGGATGAAGCGGTGCAACTCGCCGTACAGCCGCACGTTCTTCAGCACCTCGGCTTCATAGGCTTTCAGCGTACAGCCATAATCGTGCAGGATGACGCCGGTCGTGCGCGAGATGATGCGGTTGGCGATCATCGACGGCAGGCGGCGCTTGAGGAACGGCTCCTTGCGGTTCATGCGCCAGCCGCTGACGATGTCGTAGCCTTCGTCCATTTTGGCGAGCAGCTTGCCGATATCGCGCGGGTCGTTCTGCAAATCGGCATCGATGGTGACGATGACCGGGGCGCGTGCGGCGGCAAACCCGGCTGACATGGCGGCTGTCTGCCCAAAGTTGCGCCGGAACTGGATGATCTGCCAGCGCGGATCGCGCTCGTGGATGGCTTTAAGGCGCTGGAAACTGTCGTCGCTGCTGCCGTCGTCGACGACGATCACCTCGTAAGACCGGTTCAGGTCGTTCAGGGCGCTGCTCAACTCATCGTACAGTGGCTCAATATTCTCGCCCTCGTTATAGACGGGGATGACGACCGAAAGCTGAGGGTGTGCGACCATCGGGAAGCCTTCACTGCCGAACCGCTCTCCCGGCGTGTGATGCAAATCCGCCGGGAAGCATGATATTACGCCATAAACGAAAGGCTGTCTACGGAAGGGTTAGGATAGGGCGGCTAACGGTGAGAACCGGGGTTGATGACATTGATGGCCTGTCTTATCTCTCCCGCCAGCGGCCCAGACGGCGCTCCAGAAAACTGGTGACGAGGAACAGGATCGATCCGAGCAGGCTGATCGCGAGGATGCCCGCGTACATATTGGCGTAGGCGACGCGGCCCCAGCTTTCGATCATGATGTAGTAGCCCAGGCCGGTGGTCGTGGCGAACGATTCGGCGATGAAAAGCACCGCGATGGCCGTACCGGCGCTGATTTTGAGCGCTGTCATGATGGCCGGGATCGTCACGGGAATATAGACGTAGCGCAGCATGTGCCAGCGGCTTGCGCCGAGCGAATAGACCGAATCGAGCGTTTCGGGGCGTACCTGTCCCGCTGCGTCGCGCACGATGACGTACACCTGAAAGAAGATAATCAGCGTGATGAGAAACACGCGCGATGTATCTGTCAGGCCCAGAAAAACCAGAATGACCGGCAGAAAGACGACTTTCGGAACCGGATAGAGGAAGTACATCAACGGCGTGAGGAAGCGGTCGAGCAGTTGCAGTTGCGCCGCCACAATCGCCAGCGGAGCCGCAAGCGCGACGCCCAGCGCGGTGCTGATGAGGATGCGCCGGGTGCTGATGAGCAGGTGCATGCCCAGCTTGCCTTCGGTTAGCTCCGACCAGAACACTTCCAGCACCTGCAGCGGCGACGGGAGCATACGCAGGTCGAGCGCTTCCGCGGCGACAAACCAGACCGCAAGCAGGACGATGAGATCAATGGCGAGGGCGCGTTTGCTCATGGCAGTTCGAGCGCGTTTCTGACCTCCGCGCAGAAGGCGGCAAAGCGCGGGTCGCCGCGGTTTGGGCGCTCGCCGTTGAAGGGGCTGCGCAGCACCTCGCCGCGGGTGATCGGCGCGTGTTCGGTGATGATCAGCAGGTTGTTGCCGAGGATAACGGCTTCTTCGACGCTGTGCGTGACCAGCACGGTCGTCAGGCCAAGTTCGTGCTTCAGCTCCCACATCAATTGCTGCAGGCGCTCGCGCGTCAACTCGTCGACGGACGAAAACGGCTCGTCCAGCAGCACGACGCGGGTTTGCAGCGCCAGCACCCGCGCCAGCGCCACGCGCTGCCGCTGCCCGCCGGAGAGTTGGGACGGGTACTGGTCGCCCACATGCTCGATGTGCAGGCGTTCAAGCCATTCGCTGGCAATCTGTCGCGCCTGACCGGGTGGAACGCCGCGGATTTTCAGGCCAAGCTGGATATTGTCGTGGGCGGTAAACCAAGGGAGAAGGCCGTAGTCTTGCAGCACAAGCCCGACATCGCGGTTCGGCCCGTTGAGAGGCCGGTCGCGAAAGCAGACACGACCGGCCTCCGGTTGTCTGAGGCCCGCCAGCAGATAGAGAAGCGTCGACTTCCCGCTGCCGGAGGGGCCTAAAATGCTCCACGATTCCCCACGCTCGATGCGCCATGTGAAGTCACGAACGATCGGCTGGTTGGGTTTGTAGCCGAATGTGACCTGCTCCAGCGCGAGCGAAACTGCTTCAGGGGAGATAGTCGCCATTCACGACCCTGTCGTACTCGAGCGGCTCCTCGATGTACTCGCGCATGACCATCCAGTCCATGACCGATTTGACCTGTTCCTCGGTCATGACGCCTGCCGGGAGGTAGGGCGGAATTTCATAGCTGTCCCGCAGCGGCTGCGGGATGTTGGCCCGCTCGATCATCAGCTCGCGGTACTCGTCAGGGTTCTCGTTAAGCGCTTCGACGGCGCGCTCGTAGGCACGCAGGAAGGCGCGCACATCTTCAGGGCGTTCTTCCAGCGTTTCCAGACTAAAGGCCAGCACCGTCGGCACGACCGGGGCGTTTTCGTCGTTGATGATCACGCGCGCGCCCTGCGCGACCGCCAGCGAGGTAAGGGGTTCGGGGAGCGTCGCTGCCTGTACCTGCCCGCTGACGAGGAATTCCAGCCGCTGCGGCAGGCTGCTGACTTCGATCATGGCGATTTCGTCTTCTTCCAGCCCTGCATCGCGCAGCAGCACCCATGTGAGGTATTCGATGATGGTGTTGAAACCGACGGCAATCTCGACACCCGCCAGATCTTCAACCGTTTCGATGTCAGTATCTGGCCCGGCGATGATCGAGAAATACGGCGTTGCCGGCGGGTCGAAGCGCACGGCGCGCACTTCAAAGCCGCCGTTGATCAGCAGAATGACGTTTTGCAGGTCGGTGTTTTCGCCGTGAATCGCGCCGGCCTGAAGCGCCGTTTCGCGTTCGATGGCGCTGCCGAACTGAACCAACTCTACATTGACGCCTTCGTCCTGGTAAAATCCTTCTGCCTGAGCGACAGAGAGCGGCAGCGCGTTAATCACGGGCAACATGCCGATCCGCAGCGGTTCGCCGTCGACAGCCTGTGCCGTGCTTTCGGCTGTGGCAGCGGCAACTGCGGCGGTAGCGGCTTCCGTTGCCAGCGCAGCTTCTTCGGTCTGAGTGTCTTCTGCCGTTTCAGTCGCTTCATCAGCCGGCGCGGTTTCTGTTTCCGCAGCGCCAGCATCTTTGGTCGGCGGGGCCTCGGTAGGTGGAGCGCTGGTCGGCGTTGGCGTTGCAGCCGGGCTGCACGCAGCCAGCACAAGGAGGATGGCAGCCGCGAAGGTCAGTACATGCTTCATGAGCAATTCAACCTGTTCTGGAATAAAGCCGCCGGGACTATCGGGTGGCAGCTTTGATGGATGAAACGGAGCCATTCTACATTACCGCCTGCGGCTTCGCCTAGAAAGAAAGTTTCATTGAATGCTCATTAGCTGTGGTGCTTATTGGGATATGTCGCGGAAGGCAGGTTTCCGCGGATGAGCAGGATGCAGCTTCGTTCACAAATCGCGGCGTGGTATCGCGCTTCCCGCCCGCGCACGCTGACGGCCACTTATGTCCCGCTGGTGCTGGCGGCGGTTATCGCCATCGATCACGGCGTGTTTCTGCCGGTGCAGTTCGCGCTGGCGCTGCTGGGCGCGTTGTTCCTGCAGGCGGGGGCTAATCTCGTCAACGAATATTTCGACTTCCGGCGCGGGGCTGATGAGTTGAAGATCGCCGGGCAGGGCATGATCATCAAAAATCAGGTGTTGACGCCGGAACTGGTGCTGCGCGGGGCAATCGTCACCGTCACGCTTGGCGCGCTCATCGGCCTGTTGCTGCTGGCGCAAAGCGGCCCGCCGCTGCTGTGGATCGGTCTGGGTGGCGTGCTGGTGGTCATTCTCTACACGGCAGGGCCATTCCCGCTGGCCTATAACGGTCTGGGGGAAGTGACGGTGTTCATCTTCATGGGGCCGCTGATGGTGCTCGGCGCGTATTACGTCATGGCGCGCGAACTGAGCATCGTCCCCGTGTTGGCGTCGCTGCCGATTGCCTTTACGGTGGCGGCTATCATGCTGGCCAACAATATCCGCGATATCGATGCCGACCGCGCCGCGAACAAGCGCACGCTGGCCGTGCTTGTCGGGTCGCGCCAGGCGCGCAGTATCTACGTCCTGCTGATCATCGGCGGGTATGCGTCGCTTGTGCTGCTTGTTCTGGCCGGGATCGCGCCGTGGCCTGCGCTGGTCGCCTGTATCACCATTCCCGAAGCCGTGCGCCTCGCCGGCATCATCACCCGAAGCGACGAAACGCAGTTGCTGCATCAGGCGCAGGGGCGTACGGCGCGCCTTCACGGGCGGTTTGGCTTCATGATCGCGCTGGGGTGGGCCGTCTGGCTGCTCGCGCGGGCCGTTCTCTAACGCGTAACGTGCGCGGATGCCGCGCAACGTTCCATCTGTAGGCGGCTGTATTAGAGCTTTGCTAGAGTTCTCATGCGCGGATTGAACCGTGCATGATTTATGATACAATGCCATCATCGTGTTGTGGCGCATGGGATATTCCGGGGATGCCATGTGCTACATCAACCCTGCACCCTCGCGGGGTTTTTGTTTCTCTATGGTAGGAGTACCCATGCAACAGAGTTTTGACGCACTCGGCCTGCAACCCGAGTTGGTTCAGGCAGTAACCGAGTTGGGCTTTGACGCCCCCACGCCCATTCAGACGCAGGCCATTCCGGCACTGCTAGAAGGGCGTGATGTGATAGGCCAGGCGCAGACCGGTACAGGCAAGACGGCGGCGTTCGCGCTGCCGATGCTGCAAGGTATCGGCGAACGGTCGGGGATCGTTCAGGGCCTGGTTCTGACCCCCACCCGCGAGCTTGCGCTGCAGGTTTCGCAGGCCATCTATGACTACAGTCGCCATTTGAAGCTGTCGGTGCTGGCCATCTACGGCGGTTCTTCCTATGACCGCCAGATGCGCCGTCTGGCGTCGGGTGTTGATGTCGTGGTCGGCACGCCAGGGCGTCTCATCGACCTGATGGAGCGCGGTGTGCTCGATCTCAGTAACGTGCGCTATCTCGTGCTCGACGAAGCCGATGAAATGCTCAAGATGGGCTTTATCGAAGACGTCGAGCGCATTCTGGCGCAGACGCCGCCGACGCGCCAGACCGCCCTGTTCTCCGCGACGATGCCGGAGCCGGTTCGCCATCTGGCCGAGCGTTACCTGCACGATCCGGTGACGGTGACGATTCAGACCAAGGCGCTGACCGTTCCGCAGATCGAGCAGCGCTACTACATGGTCAACGAGGCTTCCAAGCTCCCCGCTCTCGCGCGGTTGCTGGAAGTCGAGGACATCACCAGCGCGCTGATCTTCGCCCGCACAAAGGTACGCACGGGCGAGATTGCCGAGGCGCTGAACGCGCGCGGCTTCCGTGCCGAAGCGCTGAATGGCGATCTGAGCCAGGATGTACGCGAAACCGTGCTGCGCCGCTTCCGCAACGGCATCGTTACCTTCCTCGTGGCGACCGATGTGGTTGCGCGCGGCGTCGATATTCCCAGCGTGTCGCATGTTATCAACTTCGACATGCCGCAGGACCCTGAGGACTACGTGCACCGTGTGGGCCGCACGGGCCGCGCCGGGCGTGAAGGCATTGCCATCACGCTGGTGACGCCGCGTGAGGGGCGCTGGCTGCGGACGATTGAGCAGTATACGCGCCAGCAGATCATGCGGGCTACGCTGCCGTCGGCGGACGACATTCGTGCCCGCCGTGATACCCGCTTCACGACCGCGCTGGCACAGCATATGGAAACCGGCACGCTGGACGACGAACTGGCGATCGTCGAGGCGATGGAAAACGCAGGCTACGCTCCGCGTGAAATCGCTGCTGCCGCTATTCGCCTGGCTCGCGCCGCCGAAGCGCAGCGCCCGATTGAAGACGTGCGCGAAGTGCGTGAGCGTCAGGATCGTCCTCAACAGGGGGCGGGGCGTTTCGCTGGTCGGGGACGGCGTGGCGAAGTCGAAGCGGGGATGGTGCGCTTTGTGCTCGATGCCGGTCACGAACACGGCATTCGCCCGGCGGACATCGTCGGCGCGATTGCCAGCGAAGCCGGTATTCCGGGCAAGTCGATTGGTGCGATCAACATCCAGCGCAGCCAGACGTATGTCGATGTGCAGGAAACTCATGCTGGCCGCGTCGCCCGGTCGATGGGGCGGGCGTTCCTGCGCGGTCGCCGCGTTACGCTGACTCCCGCCACGACGGGGCCGGGCCAGCAGCGCGAACGCCGCCGCGACTGGCGCAACCCCGAGCGCGTTTAGTACCTAACCGGGGAGGCGATGAAAAGTCGGGGCAGGGCAAACCAAGCCGGCGACACTTTTCGGAACATACTCGGTCGTATCCCAGCGATAGAAACAGAGGCCGGAGCGTCCATTCCTGTCCGCTCCGGCCCGACGCCAAAACGCAGCTAATCTTTCTCGCCCATCCACTCGGCGAGAATAGCCTGCGCTTCCTCCTCGGAATCAACAAAGCGAATAAGTTGCTCGTTGGCGCGATACACGCCGTCAACCGCTCCAAGCGCGCGCTGAGTCTCGGCGTCGAGGCCGATCACGATCGCGCGCGGCAGCCGGTTGGCGTGGTCTTTTTTGCCGAGCGAACGGAGATGCCCGACAGCGCCTGCCGGCGTTCGGGCGCTTTGCCGCAGATCGAGCACGGTTTCAACCGGGTGGTCGAGGTTATCCAGATGAAACGTCGATACCCGAACCGTCCGGTGAAAATCGTTCCAGTTCCATTGCCCCATGGCGCGATACCGGATCACGCGCCGGGCCTCATCATCCCAGACGAAATCGAATGCCATTGCCAGAGGCTGCCCATTCTTCTGCCTCGCTCCATGCTGCGGGGAGTTCGGCGTTTTTTTCCAATGACAAGTCTCGTTTCATTATAGCAAGCCGGAAAGCGGTTCTAATGTCCTCATGCTCCTTTTGCGCTGGCGCGCGGCAGGGCCTGACGACCGGCACTATGCGCGGTGTTACAAATGTCGTTGTGTAAAATACTTTCGTCCTAATTTGAGCGACAGTAAGTGTTTCATTACAATGAAGATGAAGAAAAGCGCTTGTCAAGGCGATTAAGTTGGCATATATTGACTGTATCATCGTTCGCAGTTGAAAGGGCTGCTGACAATGACGAACGGGCTAAGCCTTCTCGATCTTACCGAATTGCCGGCACCCTGGCGTACCGTCATGACGGTAGCCCTGCGTGAGACTTGCATTTCGTTTGACGACCTCGTTCAGGCGGTCGGCACGTTGCCGGCGTCGCAGCAAATCAACGAGGGCGAACTGCGCCAAATTGTCGAAGCGCTGTCAGCTCGTGGTTATCTTGTCGAGGATACGGCAGCCAACGGCAGAGTCTACCGCCCGCGCGTCACGCGCCGGTCTGGCCGCAAAATGAGCGAAAAACTATGGTGCGCGCTGGAAGATACCGCCAGCGACAGCGCCCGCGAAAGCAGTGATCCACCGGCTCAGCGTCCTGCTCGTAAGTCGCTATGGGATAGCCTCGTTTAGCCGCTGTTAATTCGGCGGGGCGTCCGCTGCCTGATCCACGAATAGCAAAGCTTCCACGGTTTCCAGCCTGAGTGATTTCCCGCGTTCGGTTGCCGCCTGCCACGCTGGCGGCGACAGACGCTGTTGCAGCGCTGTGGCGAACTTCCGCGCTGTCTGTAGCGTGTCTTGCTCGACCTGAGGATGGTGCATCACGAAAACCAGCAGCGCTCCGGCTTCAACATCCGCGCCCGCGGTCGCCAGCAGGTTGGCATATGTCGTCAGGATGGCGAGTGCCAGCGGCGTTGTCTGGATTTCCCGCGCGATGGCAAACGCTTCTGCCAGAGCCTGATGCGCCTCGCCATAGATTTCCAGCGCGAGACAGGCACGGCCCAGATTGTGCAGCGCGAGGGCCGCTCCCCAACGATGACCGATCTCACGGCACAGGGTCAATGCTTGCTGGTGCAGCTCCCGCGCTCGCGTCAGGTTGCCAAGCGCTTCTTCCGTTTCCCCAAGGCTGGTGAGTGTGTAGGCGACGCCCCACGTGAAACCAACCGCCTCGAAGTGTGACAACGCCTGCTCGTATAATCTTCGCGCTTCCTCAAACTGACCGTCGACATGGGCGATGCTGGCGAGATTGGATAGCGCGCCGGCCATTCCGGTCTGGTCGCCTGTGTCAGTCAGGATGCTCAGGCTTTCCTCGAAACATCGTCGTGCTTCGGCATAATCCCCGACTGTCTGGGCGACGAGTCCCAGCGCCCGCAGCAACCGGCCTGCTTCCAGTTGATCCTCCGCCTCGCGTGCAATCGCCAGCCCGCGCCGGAGCCAGTCTCTCGCGTCGTCATAACTGCCCAGCGCCAGCGCGATATTGCCGAGCAGCCGCAGGGAATGCGCGATGCCCTTCGCGTCCCGCTGGGCTTCAAAGCGGTCAGTGGCTTCCATCAGCAGACGCTGCGCCCGGTCATATTCGCCGAGGCCGTAACACGTTTCACCTAACGCCAGTCGCAGGCGCGCTGCCGTCACGCCATCGAGCAGGGTTTCCAAAGCCAGCGCCCGTTCCAGCAGCGCGAGCGCTTTCTGATACGCGCCGCTTGCCAGCGCCTGCTGCCCCGCCTGAGCGACATAACGCGCTTCCTGTGCCCGGTCGCCGGCCTGCTTCCAGTGATGGGCCAGCGCCGCGATGTGTTCCGGCGAATCGGGATATACCTGCTCGATCGCCAGCGCTGCCCGCCGGTGAAGATCGCGCCGCTCGGCCTCTGTAAGCGACTGGAGCAAATAGTCGCGTAGTTTGTCGTGCGAAAAACGCCACTGCCCATCATCGACATCGAGCACAGCGGCATACTCAGCGGCTGCAAGCCAGGCTTCCAGATCGGCCTGTGGTTCTGCCTGTTGCAGCAGCGCCAGATCGAGCGTGCGTCCAAAGATCGCCGCCAGCTTGAGCAGCGGCTGATACCGGCCCGGCACGCGCGCGATACGCCGCGCCACAACGCGACGCACGCCGCCCGCGATATGATGCGCCGGTAGCGCCATGCTGGTGATCCGGTCAAGCTGACCGGCTTCTTCCGCCAGCGAGCGCACCAGCTCGACCAGAAAGAAGACGTTGCCTTCCGTCTCGCGGGCCAGATAGCGTGTCACTTCCGGCTTGCTGCCGGCAGGCCCCAACATCTGTGCGCTCAGCCGGACAATCGCGTCGTATGACAGGCGGGATAGCGAGAGCACGCTCATTTCGGGCAGATGCGAGGGCAGGTCCGGCGCTTCATCGTCGCGGAAGCTGCCCACGAGCAGCACCGGCAGGTCGGGGACCAGACGGCTTAGCCATGACAGCAGCGCAAGACTTTCATCGTCAGCCCAGTGCAGGTCCTCAAGAATCATGACCACCGGAGATGAACGCTGCTTCAGCAGATCCGATACGGCTGAGAAAAGACGTATCTGCGCGCCGCGCGGGTCAATCTCCGGCGCAAGGCCGACCGGCTCGCCTACCAGCGCGTCGATGTCTGGCACAATCGGCTTGAGAACGGCGGCCATGCGCGGCGTGACGTTTGACAGCAAAGCCAGCCAGTGAATGGCATGTCGCCAGGGGGCGTAAGGCGCGCTGCCGTCGCCAATTGCCTGCCCGCGCAATACCAGCGCCCCGTTCACCAGTGCGCGCGTTCGCAGTTCGTTCAGCAGGCGCGACTTGCCGACGCCGCTTTCGCCGCCGACCAGCACCGCGCTGCCCCGGCCCTGCGCCGCCGCTTCCAGCCGTTCCTGCAAAAACTGAAGCTCCTGTTCGCGCCCAACGAACGCCGCTGCTTGCAGGAAACTCTCGCGCGTGGCTGCCGTCTCCACCGCCAGACGGCGGCCGGCTGCCTGAGACAGTGCATCGATGACCGCCTCGGCTGAGTGGTAGCGGTCTTCGGGCGATTTCATCAACAGCCGAGCCAGAACGACGGCGAGCGAACGGTCAAGCTGTGCGGGAAAGCTCGGCGATGAGGTGAGAATCGCCTGAACGATGCTCTCCGTAGCGCTGCCCTCGTAGGGATAGTGACCTACGAGCATCTCATAGGCCATCACGCCGACCGCATACAGATCAGATGCCTCGCTGGACGCAAAGCCGCGCAGGACTTCCGGGGCCATGTACGTTGGCGTGCCTGCCGCTTCGTCGTCGCGCTGTTGATCGCGCAGCACCGAGAGGCCAAAGTCCGTGACCTTGACGAGCGGGGCTGCAGTCTCACGGGGGTTAGATACGACGAGAATATTGGCCGGTTTCAGGTCGCGGTGCAGAATGCCGCGCCGGTGTAGATAAGCCAGCGCCTGAAGAGTCTGCGCCAGCAGGTCGATTTGCACCTGTTGAGGCTGGTTGCGTCCGGCTTCCAGCAACGTGCGCGCGTTTTCCAGCAGCTCCATCGTGAAATAGGGCTGCCGCCTGTCATCAAAACCATAATCCAGCACGTGAATGACGTTCGGATGCCGGAGGGTTGCCAGAAGCTGGAACTCGTGCGCCAGCGCCAAACGCAGATTGACGCCTTCCGTATCCAGCGTCGCGGAGGCGGATTCTGGCGCGACATGAACACGTTTCAGCGCTACCTGCTGCCCGGTCAGCAAGTCAGTTGCGCGGTACACCTCGCCCATGCTGCCGGCGCCGATGCGCTCGTGGAGTTGATAGCGCCTGCCAACGTTTACATTCGGTAACGCGATGTTCATGGAGTCCGGGGCGGATCTCCTCTATACAGGCCGTAGCGCCGCGACGACCGCGCACAAAGATGTTTTAGCCATTGTACTCGCCTTCGCCTGCGCTTTCGATGGAAGGTTTCACACAGCTATGGGACTAGGACCACCTTCCTATATTTCCGGTACAAAGGGCTGATTGCAGCGCTATTCAACCATCTTATACGATCAATTAATAAGCAGGTGTCAGCGTCATAAGTGGCTCCGGAAAACACATGATTGATGTCTTCATCGCTTACGCTCCGGCCGATAAGGGCTTTGCCAGATTGCTGAATGAGGTGCTGGCAAAACGCGGCATCATCACGTGGGTACGCTGGGACGATGCGCTGCCAAACGCTGACGAGTGGAACGAAATTCAGGCGGCCATCGAGGCCGCGGACAACATTCTCTACATCGTGTCGCCGGAAGCCACCGAGTCGTCCTACGTGCGCGATGTCGTCGAGTATGCGGCGCGCCATAACAAGCGGTTTGTACCGGTCATCCGTCGCGATCTGCAATTCGGCTCCATTCACAAGGCCGTTCGCCGCTATTCGCTGATCTACGCGCGGGATTCCGAGCATTTCGACAGCGCTCTGCACCAGATCATCAGGCACATTAATCGCGATCAGCCCTATATCCGCATGCACACCGATCTGCTGGTGCGCTCGCGCGAGTGGGTGCTCAGCGGCCGCAAACGCCGTCATCTGCTGCGCGGCAAAGACCTGCGCGCCGCCGAAAAATGGTTTATCCAGAGCGCCGGCAACCATCCCAAACCCGTGGAACGGCAGATCGAGTATATCCATGCCAGCCGCCGCGCCCGCGATGCCGGCCAACGTCAAGCTCTATGGCTGGCAGGACTGACTTTCGTTGGCATCCTCATCGTCGCCGGTTTTACTTTCAGCCGCCTGATTGATACGCCTCGCGCGGCCAGACCGGCTGCGGCGGAAACCAAAAACGCCGTTGCAACCGGGTTTGCCCGGACGGAAACAGCCGGGATCGTGCAAACTGCGACCGTCGAAGCGCAACTCGCGCTTTTGCAAACGCCGGTTGGGAGCGCGCAGGCGACAAGAGGCTCCGTCACGGATGAACCGGTGGCGGGGCAGGAACAGCGTTACGGCACGCTGATGGCGACCACAAGCCGCGAAGCCGGAGCGACAAACGCGCTGGCGGCGGATCTTGAAGCGTTGCAGGAAGAACTCGACCTTGCGGTCGCCGGTAATCAGGCGATGCTGGCCGAAGCGACCGCGGCGGTTATGGCTCTGGAAACGGAAGTCGCCGTGCAGGCCACCACACTCGCGCGGGCGCAGGCCGATACTGCCCGCCTTCAGGGCACGGCTGTCGCGTTTGCCGAAGCCGCCACCGCCGCGCATGAGGACCACGCTACGCAGACGGCCGCAGCGCTGGCGACCGAACCGCATGAGGCCAGCATGACGGAAGTAGCGCGGCTGGCGCGGGAAGTACAGGCGACTCTGGCTGCTCACGAAGCTGAGGTTGCCGAAGCGCGGGCAACCGCCGAGGCGGTACAGGTCGCGCTGGCGGCAGTTGAAAACCGGGCCAGTATGCTGCAAAGCCTCGTGCTGGCGGAAAGCGCCCGTGAAGCTCTGGATGCCGATCGCCTCGACCTCGCGCTGGCACTGGCCGTCGAGGCGAACCGGGTGAGCAACCCGCCGGTGGAAGCTCAGCGTATGCTTGGCTGGCTCGCCTTCAGGCCGCTGGCGCGCCGGGCTTTCGCCGGCCACGAAAATATCATCTATAGCGTGGCCATCAGCCGGGACGGAGAGCGTGTCGCTTCCGGCTCGCTGGACCACACGGTTCGTATCTGGGATGCAGCGACAGGGCGCGAGTTGAGGCAGATGCGCGACCACAGCGGCGTGGCGCTTTCGCTGGCTTTCAGCCCTGATGGGCAGGTGCTGGCAGGGGGCACACAAAATGGCGTCATCCATCTCTGGGATGTTGAAACCGGCGCTCTGCTCGCCGATCTGGAGGGGCATGAAGGCTGGGTGACCGGGATCGACTTTTCACCTGATGGGACGACGCTCGTTTCCGCGTCTCAGGATCGCTCGATTCGTCTATGGGATGTCGCGTCCGGCGATCTGATCTGGCGCGTCGACGGGCATAGCAATGCCGTCTCCAGCGTGGAATTCAGCCCTGACGGCGAGATGATTCTCTCCAGCGGGCGCGATGGCATGCTGCGCCTGTGGAGCGCCGCTACCGGCGACAATCGCCATGTCTTTGGAACGCAGCGTGACATGCTGCGCGATGCAACCTTCATGCCGGATGGCCGGCATGTCATCGATTCGGCGCTCCGTATCTGGGATATCTCGACCGGCGAGATGATCGCGCGTTTCGAAGAAGGCCCGGTTGACGGTGTTCAGTCGCTCGATGTCAGCCCGGACGGGCGCTTTCTGGTGACGGCGTCGTTCAACGATCCGCGCGTTCACGTCTGGAACCTGGAGACGCGCAGCCTCTACACGGACTTCGTTGGCCATAGCGACGCGGTCGTGTCGGTCGGCTTTGCCGCCAACTCGCGTTATATCGTCTCCGGCGCGTGGGATACTATGCCGCGACTATGGGACGTTGACTCGCTGCCGCTAACCCGCCACTTTGAGGTCAATGACACGCCGGTCATCGACCTTGCGCTTAGCGCAGGCGGCCGGCTGGTTGCTGCAGCGCTTGGCGATGCGGGCGCGCGTGTTTGGGACGCGACGACGGGCGGGCTTATCTGGGAATGGAATGACGTAGAAAGCGCCACGGTCGCTATTGCTTTCGGTTCGCGGCCATCCGGTATTGTCGCGCTCGGCGGTCTGGAAGATGGTTCGCTGCGGCTGTGGGATGTCAACAGCGGCCGCCCTGTGTATCACGTTGCCGGTCATCAGGCTCGTGTGACCGGCGTCGCCTTCAGCCCCGATGGCGCGGTCGCCGTCTCCGGCGCTGCCGATGGCGCACTTCGCCTGTGGAACGTGAGCGATGGCAGCCTGATACGCGCATTCAACGGGCCTGCCGAGGCGATCACCGGTGTCGCCGTCAGCCCGAACGGGCGGTACATCGCTTCCGCTGCCGCCGGCGGCGCGATCCGCCTGTGGGACATCGAAACCGGGCAGGAACTGCGCGTATTTGCCGGTCATGACGACGCAGTGCGGTCGTTGGCGTTCAGCCCGGATGGCCGCACGCTGGTATCCGCTTCCGACGACGCCACAATCCGCTTGTGGGACGTCGCTGACGGGCGGGAACTGGCAACGCTGACCGGCTATGCCGGAGCAGTTACGGGCGTCTCGTTCAGCCCGGATGGCAGCCTGATTCTGTCGGGTGGGGAGGACGGTACGGTTCGCCTCTGGGATGCCGCCAGCGGCAGCCTGTTCCGCCTGATCGAATCGCCCGCGTTTGACCTGACCAGCCTTGTCTGGAGCCCGAACGGCCAGCACGCGCTACTTGCCCTGCGCGATAGTGGGCCGGCGCTGCTGCGACTACATAACCCGCGCGAACTGGTTGACTGGACGCTTGAAAACCGTTATGTCGCGCCGCTGACCTGTGAGGAGCGCGTTCGTTATTACATCGAACCCCGGTGCGATGCGAACGACAATCTGCCTGCGCCAACTGCTACCGCTCCCGCGCTGACGCCGGCGGCATCACCGGAGACGGTGTCGCCATCCGTGTCTGATACGCCGATCTTTACGCCAACCACGGGCAATACGCGGACGCCGACAGCCACACCCACCGCGACAACCACTCCAACCCGGACTGCTGAGCCAACGCCCTCTGCAACGCGCACCGCTTCGCCTCTGCCCAGCGTGACGGCACGCCCGCTTCGAGCGCTCACGGCAACGCCGGCTGGCGCAGACTGAGCTATCCTGTTATGACCAGCCGACTCGTTCGCAGGCTGCCGGTCGCGGTATAAAAGGGCATATCAGCGAGTTTATTTCCCGAAACAGGAGTTCATCATGCTAACGACGTCGCTGCTTGGGCGCGCGCGGGCTTTGCAGGACGATATTGTCGCCTGGCGGCGCGATATTCACCGCCACCCGGAACTGGGATTTCAGGAGTTCCGCACCGGTCGTCTCGTCGCCGACACGCTCAGCAGCATGGGAATCGAAGTGCAGACCGGCGTCGCCAAAACCGGCGTCGTCGGTTATATCGGTGAAGGCACGCCCGTCGTCGCTATTCGCGCCGATATGGACGCGCTGCCGATTCAGGAAGACAACGATACGCCTTACGTATCGACCGTTCCGGGCGTCAGCCACGCCTGTGGCCACGACGCTCATACGGCCATCCTGCTGGCTGTCGCGCGGCTACTCAACGAGCTGCCCGACCGGCCCGCAGGCCAGATCAGGCTGTTGTTCCAGCCGAGCGAGGAAGCGCAGGACGACGAAAACAAAAGCGGGGGCCTGCGGATGGTTGAAGAAGGCGTGCTCGACGGCGTTGATAACGTCATTGCGCTTCATGTGAGCAGCGCCATACCATCGGGCAAGGTCGAAGTTCGCAGCGGCTATGCCATGGCGGCCGTCGATAGCTTCCGCGCGACCATTCGTGGCGAGGGTTGCCATGGTGCTTACCCGCATACCGGCGTCGATCCGATCTACATTCTGGCGCAGGTCATCAACGCCATCCATGGCGTGCGCGCCCGCCGGATCAACCCGATCCGCCCGGCGGTGATCTCGATTGGCGCTGTTCATGGCGGAAGCGCCGACAACGTAATCCCGGACGCCGTGCAGCTTGTTGGCACGATACGCTCGTATGATGAAGAAACCCGGCAGCGACTATGGCGGGAATTGGAACAGGCTCTGGCAGTCTCCAGAGCATTCGGGGGGGACTATGTGCTGGAGTTGATCGAAGGCTATCCGGCGACTTATAACGATCCCGCCGTTGCCGGCGTCATCACGAACGTCGTCACCGAGCTTTTCGACATCGACAGGCTGCACCCCTCTGAAGCGGGTATGGGCGCGGAAGACTTCAGCTATATGACGCAAAAAGCGCCGGGCGCGATGTTCTTCCTTGGCGCGAAGCTCGATGAAACCAACCGCCCGCACCACAGCCCGATTTTCGACATTGACGAATCGCAGCTCTATGTCGGCGCGGCGGTGCTTGCGGAAACGGCGTGCCGCCTGCTGCGCCAGCCTGTCAGTAGCGGAACGCGGTCTTAGCCTGCGTATGGCTGGCTAAAGCGTGGCCGCTATGAAACGTTTGAGAAAAAAGCAGGCGACACCCGTAGCCGAAGCGCCACCGCTCCGGATTCATCGCCAAAACCGGCGCAGCCTTGTCATGAAGCTGACGCCGGTCGGAATCGCGGTGTTCATCCCCCGGCATCTCAGCCCCGCCAGCCCGACCGTGCGCGCCTTCATCGAAGATGGCCTGCGGAAAATCGGGCCGCGCCCGGCGCTGAACGCTACGGACGTGCGCGAGGCGCGGGACCTGCGGGCTATGGTCGCTCGCTGGGCATCACGGATTGGCGTGCAGCCGGGGCGCGTGCAGATCCGCGCGATGTACCGCAAGTGGGGTTCGTGTTCGAGCAACGGCAACATCACGCTGAACAGCGCGCTGCTGCGCGTGCCGGAGCCGCTGGCCGAATATGTGGTCGTTCACGAACTGGTTCACCTGCTCGAACTGAATCACGGCAGGGCGTTCAGGGCGCTCATGAGCAAGTATCTGCCCGACTGGCGGGAGCGTGAGGCAGCACTGGACCAGTTTCTCGCGCCGGAGCCGGAAGGCTAAGAGGACTGGACGCCGGTTCGCGCCAGCCGGTGGAAGTCTTCGCGCAGGCGTGGATAGAGCTCGACGAACTGCTCGTACAGGGCGTTGTAACGGGCGTGTCGCTCGGCGTCTGGCTCGGTAACCGGGCCATAGCGGACGACACGCTCGCAGGCCGCTTCAATTGTCGGGTACACGCCCGCGCCCACGCCCGCCAGCAGCGCCGCGCCGACGCCAGCTTGTTCCGGCAGCAACGTCTGTTGCAGCGGCAAACCAAAAACGTCCGCCTGAATCTGCCGCCAGACGTCGCTCTCCGCGCCGCCGCCGGCGGCAATGATGGTCGAGACTTCGCCGCCCAGCGCCAGACTGAGTTCCAGCGCCTGTCGCAGGGCAAAAGCCACGCCTTCCATAACGGCACGGGCAAGGTGTCCGCGCGTGTGGTGGTAGCTGAGGCCGATAAACGCGCCGCGCGCTGCCGGATCCATGTGCGGTGTTCGCTCGCCGGCCAGATAGGGCAGGAAGATCAGGCCATCCGCGCCCGGCTCTAGCGCACCTGCCTCGCTGCTGAATTGGGCATATGCGGAAGCCACGCCATCGAGGCCGGTGATGCCGCGCAGCCAGCGCAGGCTCAGCCCTGCGGACAGGATCGCGCCGAGCACATACCAGGTATGCGGCGCTGCATGATTGAAGACGTGTAGCCGCGGATCGGAAGGCGCGCGGTCGCTGGTAAACCGCAGCGGCGTGAATACCTGACCGCCGCTGCCGGTCGTGACCGAAGCTAGCCCCGGCGCGATGACCCCGTTGCCGATGGCCTGCGCGGGCTGATCGGCGCAGCCGAACACGACCGGAATATCCGGCTCAAGGCCCAATATCCGGGCCGCCTCTGGCAGCAGCGGTCCCGCAACTTCCGCCGATGCGCTCACCGGTGGCAGAAGCGAGGGCGGCGCTTCGTAGGCCTCAACCAGAAGAGGCGACCATTCACGCCGGGTGACGTCAAACAACGCCGTCGCCGCTGCGTCCGTGATGTCCGTGCCGAAAAGGCCGGTCAGCCGGAAGCGCACGTAGTCCTTTGGCATCAGCAGCGTGGCCGCCCGTTGCAGGCTCTCCGGCTCGTGGCGTGCCAGCCAAAGCAGCGTGGGCGCGAAGAACCCGGCGGCGGGCAGCGTTCCGGCAATGGCGGCGTGCTGCCGGGCCCCGACTCGCTCCAACCCTGCTTCAACCTCCGCCGTCGTGCGTAGGTCCGCCCAGATGATCGCGGGCCTGACGATTGCGCCCGCTTCGTCGAGCAGGACGCCGCCGTGCATCTGGCCGCTGAATCCGATTCCGGCGACATCCCTCCGCCCGGCTTTCTCCAGCGCTTCATTGACCGCATCAACCGAGGCGGTCCACCAGTCCTCGGCGTTTTGCTCCGCGCGGTCGGGCGCGGGTTTGTGAATCGGATACTCACGCGCAGCAACAGCGATTACGCGCGCCGTTGCCGGGTCGAACAACACGGCCTTGGCGCTGGACGTGCCGATATCAATGCCAAGCAGAAGGGTCATGATGGCGCTTTCCGAAAGACTGCGTAATTAACCGGGACAGTGACGATCAGGCAGGCGGCGCGGTGGAAGCCCGTTCGATCAGGCAGGTGTCGAGCATGTATTGCGCCACCGGCAGCTCAGCGTGTCCGATGCGTTCGAGCAGAACGCGCGTGGCTAGCTGGCCCATCTCGAAAATCGGCTGCCGGACCGTCGTCAATTCGGGGATACTGTATGCCGCCATTGGCGTGTCGTCAAATCCCATGACCGATAGCTGTTCGGGAACGCGCAGGCCAAGCTCGTTCGCTGCGCGCAGGACGCCCATGGCCATCACATCCGTCAGCGCGAAAATGGCGGTCGGCAACGGTTCGGCTTTCAGCAGTTGCATCGCCGCGTTGTATCCCGTTTCCACGTGGTAGAGCGTATGCGGGACCAACACCTGAGGGGTATCGTGGATGCCGGCCTCGGCCAGCGCCGCGCGCACGCCATTAACGCGCGCTCGCATTGGCGGGCTGTATTCCGGCCCGCCGATCATGCCGATGTGCCGGTGGCCAAGCGCGAGCAGGTGTCGGGTTGCCTCGTATGCGCCGCGCTCGTTGTTGCAAAGCACGCGGCTGACATTGAATCCCGGCACGTCGCGGTCGACCAGCACGACAGGCACGCCCTGTTCGATCAACCGTCCGAGGTTACTGGCGCTCTGGCCGGTCGGCACGAGGATCACGCCATCGACCCGCTGGCGCAGCAGCATGTCGATGTAGGCGCATTCCCGCAGCGGGTCTTCTTCGGCGCTGCACATAAAGGCGCGATATTCCGCGTCGAAAAGCGTTTTTTCGATGGCGTAAGCCAGCGTGCTGAAGAAAGGGTGGTTGAGCTGCGGGACCAGCACGCCGATGGTTTGCGTTTCCTGCCGGCGGAGGCTGCGCGCCAGCGCGCTTGGGTGATAGTTCAGCGATCGCATCGCGTTTTCGACCCGCTCCTGCAGGTCGATACTGACGTAGCCCGACTTGTTGATGACGCGCGAAACCGTCGCCACCGAAACACGAGCCTGATCCGCTACTTCCCTTATGGTCGGCATTTGCCAGCCTCCTTGCAATGCAAGTCAGTCACATCGACACTGGCGTCATGCCAGGTTATGCTCACAACACGGAGAAGCCGGGAGAACCAGAGAGCGGGGAACTGCGGGTATGTGAACTCATGGCGCGCAAATGGGCAGCCTGTTGCGGGGAATTGCGGGTGCAAACCTAGAGAGGAACAGCCCGTCCGTGAAGTCATCGTTAAAATAAGCTGTAATATAGAAACGGTTTTCAGGTTGCGCCGTGCAAGCGCTGTTGGAGACCGCTCCGAATATAACTATCCGGAACGTATATGTCAAAAGATTACTATTAAAAAATAACAGGCGTCCTGTCTGTATGAGGGGCGCCTGTTAATGCAATCTACGGTTTTGCTCGGTTCCCCGACCTGAAACGCGTTCCGCGTAAGCATCTACGGGGGCGTCTCAGGTCGAGGGTAGGTTGCCTGCAGTCAGGGCTTCCGGCTAAAGTCCTCCGCGCAGGTGAGAGGCCAGAAGCGCATAGCCGGCGCTAGAGAACATGTGTGATGTCAAGCCAGTTGCCGCCGCGGGCCTCGTTGGCCGCCCGGATCGCGTCGGCGGCTCCCATCACCACGACGATCCCGTTCTCTTTCACCGCTTCCAGCACGCGTCCAAACTCGCGGAAGTGCTCTGCGGATGTGGACAGGACTTCCTCGCGGATTTTCTGGCGGTATTCGTCGGTTTCCCCGGTCATATACCGAACCATCGAGGTGAAGCCCTTGGCGTCCGGCAACTGGTAGGCGTCCATCGCGCCGATGGCCCCGATAATGCTTTTCTCCAGTTCGCCCTGATCGAGTTCCAGCGAGCGCAGCCAGCTTCCCGCCTGATCGTAATTATCGACGGTTTTCAGCAGGTTCGGGTCGCGATATGAGATGTAACTGAAAGCGCCCGATCGGGAGTCGAATGACGAGAAACCGCCATACGCGCCCCCCTGCGCCCGGATGCGTTCCCACAGGAAGGTCGTTCGCAGATAGTTGTTGATGACGGCCACGGAGCCATGCAGCTCGTAACCGAGCTCGTACAGATTCGCGCCTTTGGCGACATAGTTGACCTGAGCGGGAATGGTCAGCCCTTCATTGGCGCGTTGGAGTTGTGGCGTCCAGTCGAGGCGCGCCGCGTCGTTGGCGGGCAGGCTGCCCAGAAAGCCGGATACCTGCGGTTGCAGCGTGTTCCAGTTGACTTCGTCCAGCGTGACATTGCAGATCATGCCGGCACGGTTCACCAGAATTTCGCGCATGGCCTCCAGCGCTTCCAGCACCGCCGGCCAGTCGCGTTCGACGCGCTCGGCCAGTTCGCGCAGGAAGAACAGCTGGGAGACGCCACTCATTTGCTCGCTCACCCAATCGGCCTCGGTGAACTTGGAGCGCAGCCGCTGGTTGACGACGCCATGACCGCCGGGGACGAGGCTCGATTCAAGCCCCGCCTTGTGTTCCAGCACAAGCTGGCGGAAGCGCTCCTGATTATCGAAATTCACATCCAGCAGCACGTCGTGGAACAGTTCCAGCAGGTCGTCGGTCTGGGCCATCGTGCCTTTGCCGCGCACGATCAGCCACGCGGTGCTTTCCGGCTGCCCGCGAACCGATGAAACCAGCGTCGAGGCGCTGAGGCCGCCCGTCTTGCGCCCGATCCGTTGCGACAGTTTGACGAAATCTTCCTTGTGCGTGCCCATGCTCGTCAGCGCCCGGCTGAAGAGCGAGAGGTACGGGATATATTCCGGCGGCAGGCGATGCAGGTCGAACGCCAGATCGATGTAGGCGATACCGTTGGTGAACAGATCGTGGTACAACACGGTCGCGCCCTGATCCTGTGTTTCCACGATGGGAATGATCTTGTTTTCCCGGTCGAGGTCGTCGAGCGACAGCACCGGAATCGTCGCCAGCGCTTCGGGGCTGTCCGGCTTTTCCTGAGCTTCGCGCAGGGCGCGCGTCTCCTCGATGATGCGCTGCACGTCCTCGTCGGTCATGGCCTCGCGCGCCTTGTCCAGCCGGTCGCGCTCGGCCGCTTCGGCGCGCGCGCGCGCTTCCGGATCAGGTTTGAGGAGCACGGTCGTGCGATGCGGATTATCGAGCAGATACTTGCGGATTAGTTGCTCGAAGACGCGCTCGCCGGACGCCAGCCGTTCTTTCAGCGCGTTCAGCGGGGCTTCAAACGCCACCAGCGCCAGCGGGTCGCCGCCATATAGCCAGGTGCTGAGCGCGCGGATCATCAGCGCAATGCCGCGCGGGAACGATCCGGTGTTATTCTCGCGCAGCCTGAACTCGATGGTGTTCAGCGCGGCCTCGATCATGTCCGGGTCGATGCCGTCTTCCGCCAGCTTGCCCAGCGTTTCCAGAATCAGCGCTTCCACGCGGTCGGCGTCTTCCGGCGCGACTCCCTTCAGCCCGGTCGAGAAATAGATTTCGCGCTGGTCGTCGGCCAATCCGGTCCCGGTCAGGTTTTCGCCCAGCCCGGAGTCGATGAGCGCTTTCCGTAGCGGTGAGGCCTGCGTGCCGATCAGGATATAGGCCAGGATCTGCATCGCCAGCGTCATTTCGGCGTCGGTCACTTCGGTTAGCAGCCAGTTGACGGTGACGTGCGCCTTGCGCGCGTTTTCCGCGTTGTCGCCCGCGTCGTAGCCATAAACCAGCCGGACCGGTTCGGTGAAACGCGGCTGAAGCGGGATTTCCGGTGAAACATCGGTCTGCTCGAACGCGCTCAGGTGCTCGTTCAGGTAGCGCAGGCGCTCTTCCGGATCGTCGTCGCCATAGAAGAAGATGTAGGCGTTGGACGGGTGATAGTAAGTGTCGTGAAAACGCTTGAACTGCTCGTAGGTCAGGTCTGGAATCACCGCCGGATCGCCGCCCGAATCGAAGCCATAGGGCGTGTCCGGCAGCAGCGACTGCTCGATCACACGGCCCAGATAGTTTTCGGGCGAAGAATATGCACCCTTCATTTCGTTGAAGACGATGCCTTTGAAGGCCAGCGGCTCGTCGGCGCTGTTGAGTTCGTAATGCCAGCCTTCCTGTTTGAGCGTCTCCGGTGAGATGCGCGGGTAAAAGACCGCGTCCAGATAGACGTCGATCAAATTGTAGAGGTCTTTGACGTTCTGGCTCGCCACCGGGTAGCAGGTTTTGTCCGAGAACGTGAAGGCGTTGATGAAGGTGTTGAGCGAACCCTTAACCAGTTCGACAAACGGCTCTTTGACGGGGTACTTCCGCGACCCGCCCAGAACCGAGTGTTCCATGATGTGCGGCAGGCCGGTTGAATCTTCCGGCGGCGTCGCGAAGCTGATGCCAAAGACCTTGTTCTCATCATCGTTGATCATGGAAAGCAGACGCGCGCCGGTCTTGACATGGCGGTACAGCCGCGCCGTGGTCGCCAGTTCAGGGATCACCTGTTCTCGCAGGAGTTCAAACCCGTGTTGTATGGTCATCGTCGATCTCTAGATTGTGTCTAATCGTCTGGTGGTGTTTAGCATAACACAAAGGAGCGCCGTTGTTCGGCGCTCCAATGGTCATGGTATTTTACGGAGGGCTTGCAGCTTACTCGGCTGCTTCGGTGGCCTCGGCGGTCGCTTCCTCGGTGGCTTCAGCGGCTGTGTCGTCGGTCACGACCAGCGCCGTCACCATGCCGAACATGCCATCGCGGGACTCTGCATGGCTGAGAATGTGGCAGTGGAATGCCCATGCGCCCGGCTCGGTGCAGTCCACCAGCACGTCCCAGCGCTCGCCCGGTGCGATATTCAGCGTGTCGCACATGAACGGCGTGGGCAACGGCCAGCCGTCCTTGGCGATCACCAGTTGCGGCATACCGTGCAGGTGCATCGGGTGGATCATCAGGCCTTCGTTCATGTAGCGGATGCGAATGCGATCACCGAGCTTGGCGATGATCGGCTGGGTGTAGGGGAAACCGCGCCCGTTGATGGTGAAGCCCATCGCCGAGTCGTTCAGGATCAACGTGTAATCGCCGTCGACTTCCGGCTCGCGCGATTTGTCTTTCGGATCGACGATAAACGCGCCCAACAGACCGCGCGTGACCTGTTCGGCGGCGTTGTGGTGCGAGTGATACATATGCGAACCGGCGTTGCGGGCGGTGAATTCGTAGGTGAAGGTCGTCCCCGGCGCAATCGGCGGCTGCGTGATAAACGGCACGCCGTCCATGTTGACAGGAACAAACAGTCCGTGCCAGTGGACTGCCGTGCTCTGGCTCATTTCGTTGGTGACGTGGACGCGAACCTTGTCGCCCTCTGTTACGCGGATGATCGGGCCTGGCACGATGCCGTTGTAGGCCATCGCCGGGAAGCTCGTACCGGGCATGGTTTCCCAGGTGATTTCCTGGCAAACCAGTTCAAAGACTTTGACGTCGCCATCCATCGTCGGCTCAAGCGGCGTGCCCCAGAACGTCTCATCCTTACCGATATTGTCGAGAAAAATCTGCACGCCTTCGGCATGATGCTCGTCCATCAACTGCCAGGCAGGGGCTTCTCCCTGAGCCGGGGCCGTGGCCTCTTCAGCGTCCTGGGCTACAAGCGCGCCGGGGCGAACCAGCGTGGCCGCGCCGACTGCCCCCGCGCCAGCGCCTACCATCTTGAGAAAATTACGGCGGTCAATCTGCTGTTTCACTGCAATAACTCCTCACAGGTATCCAGTTATGTGGAGATGGGATGAAGCGCCCAGCCAGCGGCGCGCGTGAGGCCGCCGGGTGAACGTGAAGTGTTACGCGGCGCGCGCGGACATGGTAGCGACAATCATCACAATTTTTTGTAACGATTGTCACTGGTTTCCCGATTATGTCGCTAATGATAATACCTTACGATCTGTTTCGCCCCTTTTTTAAATCCTTTCCGGGCGTTAAGCTATGGTTCGCCCGACTCTGCGTGCTTGCGTGCTGACAAGAGGATACTGAACGCTTATGAATAACGGACAATCGAACGGTCGTGGTTCTGCCTTTCCGGTCGTGGCAGCAGTCGTGCTTCTGGGAACCTTTGCGGTGCTGTTATGGTTTATCCTTTCCGAGGCCGACCTTGTCCATCAGGCACAGCAATCGTATCCGCTGCCGACCGCCATCCCGCCTACGGAAGTCGCCGCCGCAACTGCAGAGACGACAGCGACCATGGATGTGACTGACGCCGTTGCTCCGGACACGACCGCTGAGGCGACGGCTGAAGGCCCGGCAACCGAAGCCACCGCTGAAGAAGGCACGGAAGTTGCGGCTGCGCCGACGGAAGGCCCGCTGTTCGATCCGGCACAGGTCGCCGCTGGTAAAGCGGCGTTCGACACGGTCTGCATCGCCTGTCACGGCATCGACGCTCGTGGCGTCCCCGGTCTGGGCAAGGATCTGGTGCATTCCGAATTTGTCCACGGTCTGAGCGACGAGGAACTCGTACAGTTCATTATCACGGGGCGTCCGGCATTTGACCCGGCGAACACGACCGGCATCGAAATGCCCGCGCGTGGCGGCAACCCGACGATCACTGATGAGCAAATCGAGCAGATCGTGGTTTATCTCCGCAGTCTTGCCGCTGAAGAAGGGATTATCCCGGTGCAGGCCGGCGCTGCTGAACCTGCTCAGGCAACCGCTGCCCCCGAAGAGGCTGCTGCTGAGCCAGCGCCAACGACGGTTGCCGCTGCGCCTGCTGCGGAGACGGAATGGGTTCCGCCGGTTCCCGGCGGCACGCCGGTTGCGGCCCGGCCCATTGCCGACAGCCCGCAAGGACTCTATCTGTGGTCGTGTTCGACCTGCCACGGCATTGATGGGCAGGGGAATGCGCCTTACGGGCCCGGCATTCTCGATAGCGACCTGCTCGACCCGGCCAATGAGGAACAACTGGTTGCTTTCCTGATCGCCGGCGACGACTATGAAGGCGCTCAGGGCGGGTTCGTGCATCCGCCGCGCGGCGGCTATCCGGCGCTGACCGACGAACAGGTGACCGAACTGGCGGCATACCTTCAGGGTCTCGCTGGCGAGTAAACGCCGCACGATATCGAACTCACCAAAGAGGCTGCGCTGAAAGGCGGAGCCTCTTTATGTTTGCGGCGAGCCGGTCAGGGCGACGCGCATTTCGTGCTGTCGCAGCGTGACCTGATACCCAAGTTGCTCCAGCGCCGGCCAGGCCGGGTCAGATGAGTCAAGGTTGACGAGCGACGCGCGTGCCTCGGGATAGATCGTATGCAGGTGAGCGAAAAGCGCGGCAACTGCTTCGGGATGTGTGGGTGACGCGCCGATATCCTGTAACACGAGGCGTTCTGCCGAGAAGAACCCGATGGCATAGGCCTGAATGTCGCCGTCATCCAGCGCGAGCCACGCCGCCGGGGCAGAGGTCTGATTGAGCAGCGACTCGCGCTGCCGCTGCCAGGGGTTGGGAACGGCGTGCAATCGCTCATAAGCCGTAAGCGCGCGTTCGAGCGTGCTTTTTTCAAAACTGCCGCGCCAGACCGGGGCTGCGACCGGACCCGGCTCGCGCGCAATCACCAACAGATCGCGCGTGTCACGAAAGCCTGCCCGCAGGTAAAGATTGCGCGCGGCGTCATTGCCAGCGATCACCTCTAGCTGAACCGAGGTCAGCCCAAGCGCGCAGGCGTTCTCCAGCAGGGCGTTCAGCAGCCGTTTGCCGATGCCCTGCTGTCGTCTGGAGGCAATAACACCGATCCCTGCGACCCAACCGCCATCGTTGCGCCGTGCGAGCGCGGCCAACCCGACTGGTTGCGCGTCAGCGTAGGCGACCGGCGAGTGTTCCAGCAAAACGTCATGGTTGTGTACGTGTGCGCGTATCTGCGCCTCCGTCATCTGAACCGGCACGACGTAACCTTCGTAACTGGCATTAAACAATTCTGCCAGTTGCGCCCACGAGAGCGCGGAAGCCGGACGAAATTCAATTGCCATGTGTGTAACGCTGCTCCATATTGTGTGCGGTCTGGTTTCGTTCTGCGCGGCGCGCTAACCGGCGGCGCGCCTGTTCGTGGATTTCGCGCACATGCTCGATTTTTTCCTGTACGGCGACTTCCAGCCAGCGCGCGCCGTTTTCGGCAGTCGCCAGACTGCCCGCGCCATAACTGCCGGTCAGTGTGTCGTCTTCCCACGGGCAACTGAGAACCAGCGCGCCGCCTTCGATCCAGTCCATGTAGAAATTCGGCGTGCTGATGAAATCAGTCTCGTCGACGACGCGCTCCATGCGGCATAAATCCGGGCGCAGGTACAACATGTACGAGGTTTCCAACTCGCCTGCATGACCCATGCCGCCGCGCTGCGAACGGCGGTAGCGTTCCAGCGCGGGCGCGCCGAGGTGGCCGGACGTGTGCAGCCATGTTGTGGCGGCGAATACATGCCAGTGGCGGTCGCCAATGTATTTAACGACGTTGGTGAGGAACGAACAGTTGCCGCCATGCCCGCTCATCAGGTAGAAGCGGTCCGCGCCGCGCTCGATCAACGCGTCCAGCACGTCGAGCAGAAAATCCTCAAAGACGCGGCCTGTCATGTTGAACGTGCCGGCGAACGCCGAACGATACATGCTGACACCATAGGGAAGGGCGGGCAGCATTTCCGCCTCGGCGGGAATGACGCGGCAGACACGACTCGCAATCGCGTCGATAATAACCGTATCGGTATTCACCGGCAGGTGATAGCCGTGCTGTTCGGTATGCCCGCAGGGAATAAGGATGACGCGTTCCGGCGTTGCGTGGAGCGGAGGCGGTTCGGCGGTGCGGTCGCGCGGGACGACAAGAGGCTGCACACCGGGAACCGCGCCTGTAAATGCGCCGTCATGCGCCAGATAGAAACGCGAGAAGCCTTCTTCCTTTGGCCCGTCAAACAGCGCTGAGATGACGCGGTTGAGCAGCTCCGCCGCGACTTCCACTTCACTGCCGGGGAAACCATAGGGCAGTGGCGGCAGCAGGCACACCGGTTCATCTCCAACCGCGCGCTGCAACAGCGCCGGATCATAGCCCAGACCAAGCGGCAGGATCAGCGGCAGATCGCGCGGCAGGGCTGCGATTTCGGGCCAGGTCAGCTCTTCATAGTGGATGATGTCGGGCATCGGATACAGTCCTCGGCGTCATTTGCGCCGATTGTAAACCCGATTGCCTGTTTGCTCGACAGGGCGGCGAAGGCTACCCGATCAACGATCATGGCGAGTCTGGATCGGGCTTGTTCTGTTGGCGGAGGGGGAAAAAGACAGCGCCCGCGGCTGCGGGCGCTCGTCCTTCGATCCGGCGGGGCTATTCGCCGGGCCAGCGTGTTCGGATGACCCATTCTCTACATAAGTGAATGAGCCGGAGTGGGAGTCGGCGTGGCCGTTCTGGGCCTTCCGTACCACCATGGTCTGCTCGTCGCCGTGCTTGAGGCATACGGCCGTGGCTCTTCCGTATTGGACGGCGGCGCGGTGCGTGTTGCCGTTGGCGGAGCGATGGTCGGAACCGGCGATGATGTGCGCGTCGCCATTGGCGGAGCGATGGTCGGAACCGGCGATGATGTGCGCGTCGCCGTTGGCGGAGCGATGGTCGGAACCGGCGATGATGTGCGCGTCGCCGTTGGCGGAGCGACGGTCGGAACCGGCGATGATGTGCGCGTCGCTGTTGGCGGAGCCGTCGTGATGGCCGGTGTTGCCGTGAGAGTGCTCGCCGCTGTTGGCGGCATTACCGTGGCATCGCTGCCGCCGGAAGGCGGCTTGGTGTTCGTCGCATCAGCGCCAACCGGCGTGCCGCTTTCATTGGCCGGTGGCATTGTTGGATTTTCGGTCGTTTCGGCTCGTGTTGCAGTCCAGGTGGCTGCCGGCAATGTGTTGGTGGGCAAGGGTGATGGTGTATTCGTCGGTATTCCGGTGGCTGTAGGCGTGGCTTCCCTGGTCGACGTAGGTTCTACAGTCGTTTCAACAGCCGGACCGGCACTGCCCTGTGCCGCGTCTGACGTGGCCGGGACGCTGTCATCGCAGGGCGGCAGGCCCTGTACACCACACAACGGCGCGCCCTGTTCCACAATTTCATTGATGCGTTCCGCCTCGTCTTCAGTGATCGGCGGCGGCACCGGAACGGGTACATCTAGCGCCTCGACAGGCAATGTCTCCGCTTTTCTCCGGTCGTAGGGGCGCGAGGGTTGGGGCGGGCCGGATGGCTTCAGCGTTTCGTCTACCGGCACCTCAACGACCGCGCCGGGTACGGCGACCTGCTCCTCGCCAGCGTGCGAAACGCGCGCCATGCCCTCAAGCGTCATGATCGACATGCTTCTGCCCGGCGCGGCTTCGACAAAGACGGTTGAGCCGAGCGTCATTTCGACATCGTTGATAACAAGCGAAACATTGTGCGCGTTCCGCGGCGTCTGGATCAGCAAGCCGTTGGTCGGCACTTCGGCGCAGACCGGTTCATTGACGCCGGTCTTGAGGTAAAACGCCTGAAGCGGGCCATAGCTCGGCGGGTTCAACTGCGGCGCGACGACATCCAGCGACTCGATCGTGCCGAGCACAGGTGTGAGCAGGGAAGAAACCACCCACCCGCTTCTGAATGTTTCTCCGGGCAGGTTTACCAGCAGCCACGACGAATCGCGCAGCCTGCCGGTTGCGACGATGGCCTCGCCTGCTTCGAGATAGGCGACCGGGAGATTGTCCGTAGATGGCCCGGCGCGCACGGTCAGCGTTTCATTGGCCACCATATCGACGGTACGGCTGTGCGTGGAGGCGCTTCGCAGTTCCACATCGCCAAACAGAAGCAAAGTTACGTTCTGTCCCGGCAGCGTATCAGGCAGGTTGGCCTGCAGACGCATCAGGGCGACGCCCCAATAGCCGCTGTTGATGTTCATTTCGCTGACGCGCAGCGCGCGCATCAGGAGCGCGTCCACGACATCGCCCGGTTTTTCAAACGAGAACTCTATGTTCGAATCCAGTGGTTCGACTTCAAGCAGGCTGTGACCGTAACAAAGCTGATTGCGCCCCGTACCACGGCAGAAATTCTGTGTCGCGTTGAGCGCTGTTCGCACAAGCTGGGGGCATTCGGAGAGATTCGTCTGGGCGGCACCACGACCGACGGCCACGCCCAGTAGAGACGCGGCCACGGTTACGATCGCAAGCCGCCGTCCTATCCGGTTAACTTTACCTAAAATCGGTCGAAGATCCATAGAGCCGCCTGACATTCGTGCGTCGATCAGCTTATAAAATTAGTATAGAGTAAATTAATGCGAATGTGAAGGCAATGCCAGTTCACAGGCTAAGCGTGTGTGGCTGGATTGCCAAAAATTTAGGTTTTCTAATCTTACGAGCCTCCTCTACCTCTTCCACGATTGTCGCCGCTGTTGCCCCGGGTTTCAGGCTCGTCATCGCGTAGACCCGGCGGCCCCTGACCGTCGGGGCCACGTCCTCTAAAGCCGTTTCCTGCAGCGGGCGGCGGGCCTGAGCTGTCGTCAGCACCAGGGTTGTTGTTCGGGCTGCCGGCCGCGTCGCCGTCCGCGCCTGAATTTGAACCGGGCGATGAGGCCGGGGCTGACGGCAATTCCACAACGTCTACCGGCGTTATGGAGCCATCCTGTTCGATAACGCCATCAATACCGATATAACTTCCGACCTCGACTTCCTCAAGCAGCGGGTCGTTCGGGGAGAACTGGACGTCAATTCCGTTTACGGTCAGGCTGGTGGCGCTCTTCGCCGTCACGTGGCCGGAAATGCTGGTATCGCTGCATGGCGGCAATCCGGTGACGCCGCATAGTGGCTCGCCCTGGCTGACCAGTGTGTTGATCTGCTCGACAGCGCTGGCCGGAAGCGGCGGCGGCGCGGCGACCGGATATTCGAGCGCTGCCAGCGGCGCGAGCCCGGCCAGCCGCCGATCATAAGGCTGGGCCGGGCGCGGCGGGCCGGCGGCGCGCAGATTTGGCCCAAGCGGCGTGCTGACCGATGTGCCGGCTACGGCCACCTGCGTGACGCCGCCAAAAGTGATGCGCGCCATGCCTTCCAGCGTCGAGATCGTCAGTAGCTCATCGGGGATCGCCTGCACGAAAATCGTCGAGCCGAGCGCGATTTCAACATCGTTGATGGCGAGCGTCACTTCCGGCGCGCTGGCGGGAGTCTGGATGAGCAGGCCGTTGACAGGTTGCTCATCGCACGTGGCCGTCGTCGCGCCGGTCTTGAGGTAAAACGCCTGAAGCGGGCCGTAACGCGGCGGCGTTGCGCCGAGGTTCACGATTTCGAGGTTGTCGAAGTCGCCGAGCAGCGGCGTGATCAGGCTGACATGAACCCAGCCATCGCGCAGGCCCGCGTTTGGCACGCGAACGCGAATCCATTCCATGTCCTGAAGGCGGCCGGTCGCTACCGCGGCCTGACCCGCTTCCAGATAATTGAGTGGCGGGCTGCTGTTAGATGGCCCGGTTCGAACGGTCAGTGTGGTGTTGGCGACAACGTTCACCGTGCGTGTGGGCGTGGTCGCGCTGGCAAGCTCGACATCGCCAAAGAGCAGGAAGGTGACGTTCTGCCCCGGCAGGGTATTGGGCAGGTTGGCTTGCAGTCGCATCAGCGCGATGCCCCAGTAGCCGTTATCGATGTTCATGGAGCTTACGCGCAGCGCGCGTAGCAGCGCGGCGTCGACGATGTCGCCCTGCTCGTGGAACGGGAGGTCATCCAGCGCAGGCTGTGGCTCGGCCTGAACCAGACTGTGGCCATAACAAATCTGGTTGCGGCCCGTGTTCTGGCAGAATTGTTCGGTCGCTTCGAGCGCCGAAGCAATGAGCTGCGAGCAAATTTCCACCGGGGTGTCGTTTTGCGCCTCACTGTCGTTTACGCGCAAGGCCACCAACAGACACAGGCAGGCCAGCACGATGGCCGCCCGGTGCGACCTGGAAAGGCAGCGGCGTACACTTACCAAGGCTCCTCCAGATCTTTAAATACTTCCATATATTCGTTCTATATGAATTGTAGGATAGTTCACTAGAAAAAGTGTTAAGCCACTTTCCAAATCATCCGGCGGCACAATCAGGCTCCGGCGTCTGCTAAAATCAACTCAGAGTATAGCGAGTTTCCACAAATGGCGTATGGCGACGGTTCTACTGGCCGAAGATGAGCGTTCGCTCGCTTTCGTCGTAGCGGACGAATTGGCGAAAGCGGGCTATACCGTCTACACGGTTCATGACGGTGAAACGGCGTTGGCTCATTTTGAAGCCTGCCAACCCGATCTCGTTATTCTCGACTGGATGCTGCCTCAACTTGACGGCCTGACCGTGCTGCGGAAATTGCGCGAGCGATCTGGCGTGCCAATCCTGATGCTGACTGCACGCGACGATGAAATCGACCGTGTCGTCGGTCTGGAAGTCGGCGCGGATGATTATGTGACCAAGCCATTCAGCCTGCGCGAGCTGGTCGCCCGGGTACACGCGCTGCTGCGCCGTTCCGAGCTGGCCCGCGCCGCTGCCGCCGGCGATGCCGCGCCTCCTAAACACGTGATCCAACGCGGCGGCGTTTCCCTCGATCCTGAGACATACACCGTTACTGTCGACGGGCAAACCGTCGATCTGACGCGCACGGAATTCGCGTTGCTGCATTTGCTGATGCGTAATCCCGGACGCGTCTTCAACCGCGCCTATCTGCTCGATACGATCTGGGGCGAGCGTTATGTCGAAGGCGACCGCTCGGTGGACAATGCCGTGCTGCGCCTGCGTAAAAAGCTGCGCGCGCCCGGCGACGCCATCGAAACGGTCTGGGGCGTGGGCTATCGCTGGCGGCGGGAGGAGACATGAACCGCCGCGCGTGGCGGGCGATTCTCGAAAGCTGGGCGCTGGCGATTGTGCTGTGCGCGCCGCTGCTGGCGCTGTTCCCTGAGCTGCAAGCGCGGCTCGTGCAGCAGGGCATGTTTTTCATCGGTGCGGCGGCTTCGTTATGGGCGAGCATTCGCCTGCCGCATCCGGGCAGAGATATCCGCCGGGTTGCCGCGCACACGCTGCTGCACGGGCTGGTCTATGGCGGCGGCATGGTCGCTATATTCCTCGCGATCAATGAATGGCTGTGGCAGGCGGTTGCCGGGCTTGAACTGGCGGATATGACGATGCCGCTGGCCAGCGCTGACTACTTTGGGGGAGCGGTGTTGATACACGCGCTGGCCTTCCTCGTCTTTCGATCCGCAGCCTTGCTGTGGTTGCCATGGTCGGACCTACGGCGGCGACATCTCGTCTGGTCGATCGTTCAGGGGCATATGCTCGTCGCCGGCGTGGCGCTGTTGATTGTGCTGCTACTGCTTTCGATTCGCTTCGCCGGTTCCGAAACGTTGGATAACATCATCGGCTCGAACGTCAGTCCGCCGGCCTCGCTGGCTGTCCGGCTGGTGGCGGGCATGTTGCCAATGCTCAGCGTCATGGCTGTTCTGGGTGGGATGGCGCTGGCGGCAGTGCTGCCGCTGACGGCGCTGGCTTCCGTGTTCGTGGCCCGGCGCACGACAAGACGCCTGCGCGCTCTGGCTGAGGCGACGTCTGCGCTGCGTCGGGGAGACTATGCGGTTCGAGTCCCGGTCACCGGAGAGGACGAGGTTGCGGCCCTGCAGGCCGACTTCAACAGCATGGCCGCCGACCTGAGCCAGACGGTTGAAGCGCTCAGGGCCGAGCGCGAAACCGTTGCCCGGCTGTTGCAATCGCAGCGCGAACTTGTCGCGGGTGTTTCGCACGAACTGAGAACACCTCTCGCCGTCGCGCGCAGTTATCTTGAGTCACTGCAACAACGCACTGATCTGAAATCCGCCGAACGCGAGCTTGACATCATCGAACGGGAACTGCTGCGCCTGCAAACCATCATCGACGATCTGTTCACGCTGTCGCGCGCCGAGGTCGACCAGCTTGACGTGCGCGCCGAGCCTGTACAGGTCGATGCGCTCGTCAAGCGCGTTGTCGAAACGTACCAGCCGCTGGCGTGGCAGGCCCAACGCGTGCAGATTGTCGCGGATGTGCCTTCGTCGCTGCCGACCGCGTTGGCGGACGAAGCGCGGCTTGAACAGGTGCTACGTAACCTGATTACCAACGGCGTGCGGCATTGCCCGCCCGGTGGGCTGGTTGCGGTCGCGGCCCGCGGTCACAACGGCACAGTCGAACTGCGCGTGCGCGATACCGGCGAGGGCATCTTGCCACAGGACCTGCCACACATCTGGGAGCGCTACTACCACGACTCGCGCCACGGCGGCACCGGCCTTGGGCTGTCGCTGGTCAAATCGCTGGTGACGGCCATGCGCGGCGAGGTCGCCGTCGAAAGCACGCCCGGCGAAGGCGCGTGTTTCATCGTGCGCCTGCCCGCCCAAACTTCCCCCGCTTAACTGCCTCATTTCAAAACGAACAGGCCTGTTTTGTGCGCGGGCGATGCCAGACTGCCGCCAGCCGCGGAACTTTATTGCCTGACGGCGGTGACGATAGCGCGACAAAACTGCGACAAATCGGCGAAATTTCGCTGACATGCCCTTGCTAGAGTGATTGGGTGGAAAGGAAGGGTGTCCATGCAATCACTCGCTATTGAAACCCACCAACTGAGCCGTCGCTTCGGTTCGATCACCGCCGTGAATGACGTTAATCTGGCGGTGCGCCGGGGGGCAGTCTATGGCTTTCTCGGCCCCAATGGCGCGGGCAAGACGACCACCATCCGTATGTTGCTCGGCCTGATCCAGCCGAACGCGGGGCGTATTTGCCTGCTGGACAAACCGTTACGTCGCAACGATCGCTCCCCGCTGCGACGCGTCGGCGCGCTGGTTGAAGCGCCATCGCTCTACGGCCATTTGACAGGTCGGGAAAATCTGGAAGTCACCCGGCGGCTTCTTGGCGCGCCGCGCGAGCAGATCAGCCGCGTGCTCGATATCGTGCGTCTGCAGGATGTCGCCGACCGGCGCGTCAGCCAGTATTCGCTGGGCATGAAGCAGCGCCTTGCGCTGGCGCTCACGCTGTTGGGGGAACCTGAACTTCTCATTCTGGACGAACCCACCAACGGGCTGGACCCGGCGGGCATCCACGAAATTCGCGACCTGATCCGTGAGTTTCCACGCCGGTATGGGATCACGGTCTTTCTGTCGAGCCATCTGCTCAGCGAGGTGGAGCAGGTCGCCGATGCCATCGGCATCATCCATCGCGGACGCCTGATGTTTCAGGGTAGTCTGGACGAACTGCGGGCGCTGCGCGAGCCTCATCTCGCGGTCGGCGTCGATCAGACCGAGGCGGCGCTTGGCCTGCTGCGCGAAGCTGGCTATGTCGTTCAGGGTTCGCCCAACGGTGTCATCCATGTGGACGCCAACAACGCGACCGATGCCGCCGAACTCAACCGCTATCTGGTGACGCGAGGCGTTGCGGTTCATCACTTGAGCCTGCAACAGCGTTCGCTCGAAGACATTTTCCTGAGCCTGACTGGAGAGAGCCACGCATGACGTACTTCATCCGTGCCTTAAGCGCTGAAATCTTGAAGCTGAAGCGCACCCTTGCGCTGGCGATGCTGTTTATCGCGCCGCTGGCGGTAGCGCTTTTAAACCTGCTGATCTTGCTACGCGCCGGGCAAAGTATGGTCAGCGGCGATGACTTCAATATCTGGGATTGGCTGCTGCGGAACTGTGCCAGTATGTGGGGCCTCCTGATGCTGCCGTTATATGTCACGCTGGAAACTGCGCTAGTGAGCGGCGTGGATCATGGTTCCAGCGCCTGGAAGCATTTGTATGCGCTGCCCTTGCCGCGCTGGAGCATCTATATGGCCAAACAGGTCATCAACTTCGGCATCGTCGGCCTGAGCACGCTGATTCTGGTTGCCGGAGCGCTGCTAAGCGGCCTGATCGTGCAGGCATCCGGCTTGCAACCGGCCATCGATTACAGTGCGCCGGTTCCGTGGGACAAAATCCCCTCAATCGTCTCCGGCATCTTTTTCGCAGCATGGCTGATCATCGCCATTCATACCTGGGTCAGTATGCGATGGCGCAGCTTCACGGTCGCCAGCGCGGTTGGTATCGTGGCTACGGTTGTCAACTTTGTGCTGCTGAATTCCAGGGAGCTTGCGCCGTACTATCCATGGACGCAGCCGGTGGTCTCGATCCAGCATACCTTGTACGGCATGACGGCTACCTCGGTGGCGCTGGCTATTGGCTTCGTGGGCGGCGTACTGTTTGCGCTCGTCGCCTGCTGGGAAGTCACACGGCGGGATGTGCTCTAAAGCCTCACACCCTGCACCTTTCCGTAACGGAACGATACGTTTTGGAGAGGGGCAGGGTGGTGAGGTTTGTTCCGGATCGCCCATGACCATCGGCGGGGGCGCTTCGCGCAAAATAGGGGAAAGAACCGAAATGCGAGGAGAAGCGTAAACCATGCTCAAACATGTGCTGGTTCCCCTGGACGGTTCAGCGCTGGCGGAAGCCGCACTCGAGTATGCACAGGAAATTGTCGATCCGGAGGGCCAGATCACACTGGTCACGGCCGTGGAACTGGATGATCTGCCCGCGTACGGCCCAAGCATGATGCCGCTTGTGCGTACGTCTATTCCCGATTATCAGGACGCCGTCGATAACCTGATGCCGCAGGCCAATGCCTATCTGCAGCGTGTGGCCGACCGCCTTCAAATGCGAGGGCGTGAGGTGACCTACGAAGTGCGTATCGGCCATCCGGCAGAGGTGATCGTCGATGTAGCCCGTGAGCAGAACGTAGATGCCATCGTCATTTCGACACATGGCCGTTCGGGTCTGGGACGCTGGCTGTTCGGCAGCGTTACGACCAAAGTGCTGGAACTGGCGCGGCGCCCGGTTTTTGTAGTGCCAAGCGCCTGCGTGCGTGTCGAGAATCTGCCGGCACAGGCCGTCGAAAAGCGATAAAGCGCTGGCGTAAGCCTGAGTTGGGCTGCGCGGTTCGACACGTGGCGGGGTTGGCTGATATTCCTGATTGTCCGGCGCAATAAAAAGTCCCTCTGCCCGTTTGCGGCGAGGGACTTTGTTGATTTCTCTGGTGAAACCCGTTATACAGGCGCTTGCCGGGAAAGACTAGACCCGGCGCACCTCTTTTGCTTCCAGGCCCTTCTGTCCCTGCGCGACCATGAACTCGACCCGGTCGCCTTCATTGAGGCTGCGATAGCCGGTTGTGTCCGCAATTGCTGAAAAGTGTACGAATACGTCCTTTTCCTGTCCGTCGGGCGTGATGAAGCCAAAGCCTTTTTCTGCGTTGAACCACTTGACCACGCCGGTCGTCCGTCCCTGTGTCATACCTGACGCCTTTATCTAGCCCGTAAGGTTCGGCTGTTATACCAGAACTTTCAGCCAGATACAAACTTTGCTATGGCTTTCGGGCAGATTTTGCCGCTGGCGTTCGCGTTCAGCCGGCAGGGCCGAGGATAAACGGCTCGCCAATGATCTTTTCGGCATCGGCCCGGCTGATCTGCTTCCACGCCCACGTGTCGGCGTGCGGATTAATCTCATACCGGCGTGCGCCGTCGTTCCACACCAGCGAAATGATGTAGAACTGCTCGTGAACCTCGCGCTGTTGTGCGTTTGAACGCGCCAGATCGAGGAGGGCTCCGTGCGCTGGATAGTGCTCGATCAGGTAGTCGAAATCGAAGCCCAGCTCATTGAAAACCATCGTCGCAATGGCTGCGATGCCGTCGGTCGCGCTGGCGCCACTGTTGGCTCCGCTACCGTCGCCGTGGATCAGTTCGGACACGACCACCACGATGGTCTCGTCCCAGCGCCGGAACACCTGCAGATCGACAACGCCGGAAATTTGCCGGGCGTCCTGAAATGTGAAATTCGGATCGTGCAGCACGCGAGGCATGCCACCTCCTTTACCTTCCTTCGGAGACGCCTAACGCTCTTCGCGCGCGTTCTGATCCGGCATCTGCCAGGCGCTGATGAACTGGTAATCTCTGGCGTTGTTGCCCCAACTGACCATGCGCGCCAGATAGCGCTCGAAAGCATCCCTGGCGTTTTCGCCTCTGCCAGTGATGTCGATCACTTCATGGTTGTGCCGGTAGCGGATCATAAAGAGACGCAACCGCGGCGTGTTCTCAGGCACAGGTTTTCTCCATCACTCAGGCTGGCGCGCCAACCGGCGTAACGCGAACGATTGAGGAATGAACGAGGGGGTGACTTACAGGAAGGGCGAGGCCGCTCGCATTCCGCAGCGCCTAGTATGCGTCTGGTAGCTGCAACAAGAAACGCTATCTTCAGTATATCATGGCTTTTCCTGCCGGTTACGTCATCCCAGCGCGCCATGCGCTTTTCGCGTAGTCGAGGCGACAGTCATTTCAGTGCCTGTAGGCATTTGTTCCCTCTCTCCGGCGCTGCTGCCTTTTTCCCGTTATGCAGTATCCCTGTGGAATGCGAGCGCGGTTCCCGCACGACCGGAGACCGGATACGCGCGTTTCACACTACGCCGGTAGCGCCAGCGCCAACACCGCAACCACCTGCGCCAGAACAGCCGTCGGGTTGCCTGGGTTGGGCGATGCTGTTTGTCCGGCGCTTTACAGGCCGCGTTTAAGCAGTAGTTGCCTGGAAGAGGTGGCAATCATTCGCCGCACGCCGCGCATGCTGGCGATGACTACAGCACCACCAATGACGATGCCGATATAGACGAAGAAGCGCTGACCCGGAAGCTCTGGCAGTTTGAACACGTCGTTCGAGATGTTTTCCCAGATCGTCAGCAGGAAGGCCGCCGATGTAAGCGCGGTCGTAAACCACACGAGCCAGCGGTTGCCGCTCACCGCGACCAATGCTATCAGGGTGATCAGGTACCAGCCGAGCGAAGGACGCGCCATAAAGATGCCGAAGTAGAACAGGGCCCAGGCGCTGCCGTTGACCCAACTACGCACCGACCCATCGCGCGTGAGCCCGATCCAGAGGATCAAGGCGACAAAGAGCGCGAGGATCAGCAAGCGCAGCGCTGGGGGTAGAGTCGAACCGGCGCGGTTGAGCTGGCTGAGATGATGCACAAAGATCTGCGGCCCTTCAACTAGGGGCGCGTAGACGAGCAACGCGGTTATGCCAGCGATGAACACTGCGCTGGCCAAGGCGCGCCACTGCCGCCAGCGGGCGTATTGCAAAACGTAGATGATCATCAGCGGCGCGGAAATCATTTTGACGAGCACCGACAGCGTCAGGAAAACCGGCGTCAGGCGCGAACGCTGCGATAACAGCGCCCAGATTCCAAGCAAGGCGAAAAATACCATGACGGTATCGGGCTTGCTCGCGCCATAGATCATAACCAGAGGATTCCAGCCATAGATCATCATCGCCGCCAGTTCGTACCGGGGATTAAGCCGGCGCATGATAGCGGCGATCAGCGTGAGGTTGGCGATGTTCACCACCACGAGCAGCAGGCGCAGCATCAGGAGTTCGGTAACGACGTTATCAGCCGCCAGCCATGTCGAAAAAACCGATACCCATGTCCATACTGGCAGGTAATCCGATACATTGCGACTGTACTGTGCGGTGGTAAATGCATACATGGGGTCGAACGGAAAACGGTCGGGAACCACATAATGAGGATTCTGCCCGTATTCCGTAACAAGCCGGCCCTGCATCAAATACATGTAAATATCAGAGTTGATCGTCGGAAGCGACAGCAGGGACAGGGCGAACAAAACAATCGTGGTGGCGAGAACGATGCGATATGCAGCCCGTCCGGGGGAATAGCGGCGACACAGGAAAATTGCCAGAGCGTAGCTTGCAAAACTCAGCGCTGTTACCAGCACGATCAATGTGGCGACTGCCTGCCGGTCGTGAAGGAATGGCAGCGGCAGACGGTCCACTTCACGCCAAAAGCCGATGTCGTCTACCAGTTGCGCGCTGGGGCGGCCCATGCGCGATGGAAGCTGGGGCGTGATCAGTGTGAAGAAAGCCGATGAAACTAACAGAATGACCGCCGGAATGGCGAGCAGCCAGGGGCGCTGTAATGGTTGCCGTGATACGTCGTTGCTGGTGGTCATGCAGACCTTCCTCTCACGATCAACTACTTGGCAACACGGTATGGATGGTAACTCTAACCCAAATGGAAGCGCGCCATAATTTCGATACGTTGTTTGGGGCTTGCGGGGAATGCGTTGAACAGGGCTACTCAGTCCGCCAGGTTGATTCTGGTCTATGTATGCAAAGGGCGCAACAGTAAAATAGCCCCAGTCGATTTACTGGTTTTTTAGGGAAGGAATGCGCGCCGTTCGCTTCAGTAGCTCCGTTGTCCTTAGCTCCCTGCTGATTGTTCTGCTGGCGGCCTGTTTTTCGTCTGCCGTTTCTCCTGAGTCTCTCGCCGTTGTGACCGGCGCGCCCGAAGTGGCGACTGCAGCGCCAGTTGCCGCGCCAACCAAGATAGCTCGTGCGGATACCCAGCACCCGCTGAGTATCGCTGCACTCCGGTCGCGGACGTATCCGGGCAGCGATTTTGTGATCGAGCAGGTGCTTGAACCGGGGGCCAATTATCATCGCTACATCGCTTCCTATCTCTCCGACGGGCTGAAAATCTATGCCCTGTTGACCGTGCCGCAGGGGGAACGGCCGCCAACCGGGTTTCCGGTGGTGATTTTCAATCATGGCTATATTCCGCCGGAGCAGTACCGTACAACCGAGCGCTATGTGGCCTATGTTGATGCGTTTGCGCGCAACGGCTACATCGTCGTCCGGTCGGACTATCGCGGGCATGGCAATTCGGAAGGCGAGGCGATTTCGGTTTATGGCCATCCGGGCTACGTGATCGACGTTTTGAACGCAGTCGCGGCAGCCCGCCGCTATCCCGACGCCGATCCCAACCGCATTGGCATGTGGGGGCACTCGATGGGGGGCTACATCACGCTGCGAGCGATGGTCGCCAATCAGGATATCAAGGCGGGCGTCATCTGGGCGGGCGTCGTCGCGTCATATGAGGAAATGTTTCGTAGCTGGTTTGGCCCCTTGCGGCCCGACGGCAGGCGAAGCTGGCGCACTGATCTCGTCGACCAGTATGGCACGCCGGACGGCAACCCCGCCTTCTGGAACGCGCTCTCGGCCAACGCGTATCTGGCCGATCTGTCGGGGCCGGTGCAGCTTCATCACGGAACCGGCGATACGACGGTTCCCTACGAATACACGCTCCAGTTGGACGAGCAGATTCGCGCCGCGGGTGGGTACGTCGAAACCTTTCTCTATGACGGCGACGATCACAATATCTCGCTCAACCGCGATGATGCGCTTACGCTTTCCGTCGTCTTTTTCAACCAGCACGTTAAGGAAATCTACGACTGAACCCGGAACACGTGCAGCGGATTTTGAGTGAGCCTGCTATCTTGTGAGCACAACGACGCTGCGGCTTCCCGGCACTCATTGCTAAAAGCGGGAAGTTGGCGTCTCCCTGTCTCCCGTTTTCTCGCGGCCAGACACAGTGCGCTGACCCGCTGAGGTGTCCCCAATTTATTGGGAGTAACCAACGAAAGGTTTGTGATCATCATATGCCGTATGCGCGGAAATCTATCACTATCGATAGCCGCATGTGAGTGTTAATGTATTGTCTGCTAATGGGGGCAATGCTCGGGAATTTCCCGAGTAGCATTACTGCGCTATAGGGGGAAATAATGCATAAAGCGATGCCAGCCGGCGATTCTGACCGCGTGCGTACCGTTCGCGGATTCCAGAACGTGCTTATCAACGCGCTGAAGCTTGCGGAATCCGGTGAAAGTGAAGCGGCGAGGAGAATCATTTACTGGCTGATACGCGACTATCCGGATGACTATCGGGTTTGGTGGGCGCTGGCGAATGTCACCAACCAGATGGATGAAGCACAAATGGCCCTGAACGAAGCGCTGCGCCTGAAGCCAGATCAGACGGAGGCGCGCGAACTGCTTGAACGGCTGGAACAGCGATCCTAGTTGGTAACTGGCGTCACATACCGCCTGTTTGCCCAAAAGCGCCGGGAATTTCCCGGCGCTTTTTGCCCTGTAGGACGGATGGCAATTACGGGTAGTGCGCGATGCGGGTCGTTACCGGAGCAATACGGTTCCGTATGGATTTGACGCCTGTCGCGACTTGTATTAGGATGTGGGTACACCACCGACCAGATCATCACAGGATTTCCTCCGCAAATGTGTGGCTCAATTCGTCTGCGCCTGTAAATCGCTAAAACGCGCAGACTTCCCCGGGCTTCTCACCGACAACTGGTGCGCGTTTTAGCGCTGTGAGCCGGTTCCTGACGGATTTCGTCGAGCCGTGAGTTCGATTCTTGTCACGGCCCCGCGCTTTTCAGGTTGTTTTGTTGTGAGGTCGCTCGTGTCCAAACCTCAAAATCGCACACCATCCGGCTGGGACCCGCTTGCCACGTGGTACGATGGCTGGGTTGGCGCGACCGGCAGCGAGCATCATCGCCGGTTTGCGATCCCCTGCCTGCTGCGGTTGATGGCGCTTCAGGCAGACGAACACGTGCTCGACATCGGCGCGGGGCAGGGCGTGCTCGCGCCATATGTGACGGCGACCGGGGCGCGCTATACCGGTGTTGAAATCAGCCCGCGGCTGCTGGAACTGGCGCGCAAACGCCACCGCAGGCACGGGCGGTTCATCAGAGGAGACGCGCGCTACCTGCATCGCCTGCCGGAACTTCGCGCAGCCAGCTTCGATGCCGTTGCTTTTCTGTTCAGCATTCAGGACATGAATCCACTGGATGCCGTGCTGCGATCGGCGGCCTGGGCGCTACGCGACGGCGGACGGTTGGCGATTCTGATGACGCATCCCTGTTTCCGCGTGCCGAGGCAGAGCGGCTGGGGGCACGATCCCGGACGTAAGCTGCAGTTTCGCCGCATTGACCGCTACCTGAACCCGCTGACTGCCCCCATGAAAACCTATGGCAAAGGCAGGAAGGGCGTGAGCATCACCTTTCATCGCCCGCTGAGCCACTATGTCAACGGCCTCGCCGCCTGTGGGCTGGCTGTCGATGCGCTGGAGGAGATCACCACGCCCGAAGCCGGCGAAACCCGGGCGGAGCAACGGGCTAACGCCGAAATCCCGCTGTTTATCGGGTTGCGCGCCCGGAAAATTCTATAGGGCTACTTCGAGGGCCGCGCCCTCTTTCCGCTCGTTCTGAGAAAGAGGGCGCGAGTTGGATTGAAGATAGGGCAGTTTTCAGAAGGGGAAGTGCGTTGCCTGCCCGGCGACGATATACCACGTGACCAGTAGGCTGCAAATGAACGCGCCGGCGTAGACGCGACCCGTCTTGCGGAAGAAATAGGTCAGGATGAAGCCGGTGAGCAGCAGCAGCGGCACGAACTGGTAAGCGACAATCGTCAGCAGCGGTTCGCCCAGCGGAAGCGGCTGGCCGGACATCAACGGTACGTACTGGATGATGAGCAGGATGATGATGCCCAGCGCCAGGATGATTCCGTTCAACAGCATCGAGCGTCCCTGGCTCATCGGCCGCCCGTCAGCATGTACCCAGCGAAGCTGGCCGTTGATGACGGTGCTGATGACCAGGAAGAAGAACGTGAACGGAATGAGGTAGGCCAGGAACATCTGGAAGTGCAAGCGCGACATCGGCTTTAGGGCAACCACCCACAACCGGAAGTCGGTCTTGAACAGCCAGTCCGATATGGCGACCAGCAGATAGCCCAGAAAAACGAGCCACGCCGCGAACAGGAACGATTTGAGGATTTTGTTCCATTCGAGCCGGCCAGCCCATGTGAGGCCGTAGTTATCGTTGGTCGCGCCCTCGTTGCGGTTCGAGGTGAAGTGCCAGACCAGAAACAGCACCAGCGAGATCAGCCCGTTGCCGACTGCCCACACCATGATCCCGGTCGTGATCTGCTGCGGCCAGAATGCGGAGACCGGGAACCACGCCGAGCCTTGATTTTGCAGCCAGAAGAACGTCAGCGCGGGGATGACAACCGTCAGGACGATGGCGATGATTCGCCCGATGCCGGTTGCGCCGCGCGCTTCCGGTAGCGGGTCGCGCAATTCTTTGAAGAAGCCGCTCAGCAACAGCAGGCCGCCCGCCGCGAACAGGAAGATCGCGAAGCCGATCAACTGGACGAAGGTGCCGATCTCTTTCCAGTACCAGATTTGATCCGATGGCGGTAAGTCGTTGCCGCCTTCGAGGTTAAGCTGCATCCATTCGATGGCATAACCGATGGCTTCGGTCGAGATGTGGTCGTTGGGATGCGTGCCGCGCGGCATGTACAACCGGCGTGCAGTGCCATCTTCGATCGAGCCGTACAACCGCCCGATTTCGACCGTTTCGTCCGTGCCGAAGAGGGTTTTCAGCTTTTCACCTTCTACCATTTGCGGCGGCACATCGACGCCCCACATCAACTGCGAAAATTCATCCCATTCGCTGAAGACGACAGCCAGATTGCGCGGCCATTCGGGCGTACCTTCGGCGGCAAACGGCGCTCCGGTCGATGAGCCTTCGAGCACGATGGCCTTGTAATCGTCGGGATAGGCGGCAGCCGCAGCCAGCGAAGCCCAGCCGCCCATGGAGTGGCCCTCAAGGCCGATATTGTCCGGATCGACGATGTCGAGCGACCGCAGATAGCGCAGGCCGTCGGGGCCGCCGAAGCCGTTGGCGAACGCGGGCGGATCGGAGAAACCGTGACCTGTCTGGTCGAGCGCCAGCACCACGTAGCCGCGCCGCGCAAACTCAATCGCAAAGCCGTCCTGCGTTTCGCGCGAGTTGATGTATCCGTGTATGGCGAGCACTCCGGGCGCGGGGTTCTCGGCGCTGACGCCATCCGGGATGTAGAGCAGGCCGCTCATCAGCGTCCCGTCCGTGCCCATAAAGCGCACGTCACGGATTTCGATTCGGCCGCCATCCGTCTGCACGTAGGAGGCGGCTGCGCCACCCAGAAAGACGAGGATTAGCGCCACAAGCAATAAAATCCGTAATGGCCTTTCGTGAATTGGGTCTGCCATGGCCGGTACTCTCCTTTCTATGAGATAAAAAGATTGTGGTCAGGAATACTCACAAGTGTGCCGCTTGAACGGAGACTTGCCAAGAACCACCGGGCCGTGGCATTGGAAATGAAGAGATTCCTCTATGCCGGGAGGTGTGTTTCATCACGCATGCGGGCGCAGTCATGCTGTTTGGCGCACAAAATACCTGACGCGCGGTTCAGTTTGAGCGGCTCTACGAAAACAACGGCCATTTCCAACTCGCAGCCCGATCGCGCCTAGCGCGGCTGGATGAGCATGGACGCGTGTGGCGACACCGGGAGATGAAACCGCTGTACGATGTTGGCGTGAAGCCGGAACGATATCTCTCCCTTCTCCCGTGACGGCTCATCTTTTGAGTGTCAGGGGAAGAAGGGAGAGCTCAAACGGTAGTGCTGCCGTAAGGCTGCTTCAAGTGCCTGGCAGACCTTATGGCGTCTGGCGATGGGAGGTTTTCTTAAACCGTCAGGTTCAGGCGCTGCAATTCCGCTCGCAACACATCTTCGAGCGTGGGCTTGCCGATGACTTGCAGGGCATAGCGCACGCGCACAATAGGCGGCTCGACGCTGATCAGGCGCGTCAGGTCAATCGGCGTCGCGGCGATGACGACATCTGGCCGGCTGCGGTTGATGGTGGTCGCCAGTTCGTCAATCTGCGCCTTGCCGTAGCCCATGGCCGGCAATACCTGCTCGATCTGCGGATAATGCGCGAAGGTCTGGGCGATGGAACCGACGGCAAACGGCCGGGGATCGATGATTTCGGCGGCGCGATAACGGCGCGCGGCGACAATACCCGCCCCAAAGCTCATTTCGCCGTGTGTCAGGGTAGGGCCATCTTCAACGACCAGCACGCGTTTGCCGCGAATTTCGTCCGGGTTATCGACCTGCAGCGGTGAGGCGGCTTCAAGGATGATGGCCGAGGGATTGATGCTTTCCACATTTTCCCGCACCTGCCGGATCGCCTCGTAATCGGCGGTATCGACCTTATTGATGATGACGATGTTCGCCATCCGCACGTTGGCTTCGCCGGGATAGTAGCGCAGTTCATGGCCGGGCCGGTGTGGATCGACCACAACGATGTGCAGGTCCGGCACATAGAATGGCAGGTCGTTGTTGCCGCCATCCCAGATGAGGATATCGGCTTCCTCTTCAGCCTGCGCGAGGATCGCGGCGTAATCCACGCCGGCATAGACAATCGCCCCCTGTTCGAGATGCGGCTCGTATTCCTCGCGCTCCTCGATGGTCGTCTCGTGCTCGTCCAGATCGTCGAAATCGGCGAAACGCTGTATCTGCTGGCGGTAGAGGTTGCCATACGGCATCGGGTGGCGAATCACGACGACGCGCTGGCCCATCGCCTTCAACGCCTGAACGACGGCGCGCGACGTCTGGCTTTTGCCCGACCCGGTGCGAGACGCGCAGACCGAGATCACAGGCCGGCGGCTTTTGAGCTGGGTATGTGCCGGGCCAAGCAGTTTGAAGTCGGCCCCCAACGCGAGCACCTGCGACGCCTTGTGCATGACATATTCGTGCGACACGTCGCTATAAGCGAAAACGACCTCGTCAATCTTGTGTTCCCGAATCAGCGATTCGAGTTCGTTTTCGCTACAGATCGGGATGCCGCGCGGGTAGAGCGATCCTGCCAGCTCGGCCGGATAAACCCGGTTCTCGATACCGGGAATCTGTGTTGCCGTAAAGGCGACGACTTCATAACGTTCATTATCCCGGTAGTACAGATTGAAGTTGTGAAAATCGCGCCCTCCGGCGCCCATGATGATGACTTTACTTCGCTCCATCACGAATTGCTTTCTCCGGGCGAGGAAGGCAAACCGGCGTCTGCCGTTCCCGCGAACTCAACAACAGCCGAATCTTAAGTAATGGGACAGGTTTCCGCCATAGACCCATCTATAAAGGATCACGGCCCTTGCCGGACAGCAGCGGGCAAGGGCCGGATGGTGTTGGCTAGGCGCGTGCGTGGCGGTAGTAGACCTCGTTCCAGCGCAGTTCGTTTTTGAAGTCGCGGAGTTTCGTGTTTTCGTCGATGACGACGCACTCGATTCCGGCGATTTCGGCGAAGTCTTCAAGGTGTTCGACTGTCAGGTTCTGGCTGAAGCCCGTGTGATGTGCGCCGCCGGCGAGAATCCAGGCTGCCGCGGCAACCGGCAGATCGGGTTTTGGCGTCCAGACGGCGCGCGCCACCGGCAGCTTCGGCAGCGGTTCGTCGGGCGCGACCACCTCAACGGTGTTGACCACCAGACGGAAGCGGTCGCCCAGATCGACAATCGAGGCGTTGAGGGCCGGGCCGCTGGACGCGGTGAAGACCAGGCGCACCGGGTCGGCCTTGCCGCCGATGGAAAGTGGGTGAATTTCAAGCGAGGGCCGTTCGTCGGTGATCGTCGGGCAGACTTCGAGCATGTGCGCGCCGAGCACTTTCATCCCGTCCGGGTGGAAGTGGTAGGTATAGTCCTCCATGAACGAGACGCCGCCCGGCAGCCCTGCCGCCATCACCTTCATCGTGCGTACCAACGCGGCGGTTTTCCAGTCGCCTTCGCCGGCAAAGCCGTAACCATCGGCCATCAGGCGCTGAACCGCCAGACCGGGTAGCTGTTTCATGCCGTGCAGGTCTTCAAAAGTTGTGGTAAAGGCGGTGAAGCCGCCCGCGTCGAGAAACGAACGCAGGCCGAGTTCTATCCGCGCGCCATCGCGCAGCTCTTCCCGGCGTTCGCCGCCGGGGCGCAGCGACGGCACGACGTTGTACTGCTCGTCATAGATCGCTACAAGCCGGTCGACGTCGGCATCGCTGACGGCGTTGACATGCTCGACCAGATCGCCGATGCCGTAGCCGTTCACAGAATAGCCAAAGCGCATTTCGGCCTCGACCTTGTCGCCTTCCGTGACGGCGACAAAGCGCATGTTGTCGCCAAAACGGGCCACCTTCATGGTCTGCGAATCGCGCCAGGCGCAGGCGACGCGCGCCCACGCGCCGATGCTCCGCTGCACGCGTTCTTCCTGCCAGTGGCCGACGACGATCTTGCGCCGCGTGCCCATCCGCGCCCCGATGAAGCCATATTCGCGATCGCCGTGGGCCGATTGGTTCAGGTTCATGAAATCCATGTCGATCTCGGACCACGGAATGTCGCGGTTGTACTGGGTGTGCAGATGCAGCAGCGGCTTGTTCAACAGCGACAGCCCGCTGATCCACATTTTGGCAGGCGAGAAGGTGTGCATCCACGTGATGACACCGACGCAGTTGGGGGCGGCATTGGCTTCCAGACAAATCGCCCGAATTTCTTCGGTTGTCGTGACCGTTGGTTTGAAGACGACGCGTACGGGAATGGCAGGGGCATCGTTCAACGCGCCTGCTATTTCCTGCGAATGGTGGGCTACGGCTTCAAGCGCTTCGGGACCGTACAGGTGTTGGCTTCCGGTGATGAACCAGACTTCGTATTGTTGAAGGTCAATCATCGCTGTTTCCTACTGCGCGCCGAAACCGGCGCAGTGCGCCAATAAAGAAACTGATAATTTAGTATAGCCAACATGGGGCGATGTATGCTGACCATTGCATCCATCGCGGCTCGGTTCCACGATGGCGCCCCTTCATCCCGCACAAGCGGGGCGAAGGGGCCGGGAATGAGAAGGCGCTCACGCAAACCGCGCGCTGTTCAGCCGTTCCATCTGTTCATCGCTGAGGCGAATATCGAGCGCGCCGAGGTTGTCGCGCAGTTGTTCCTCGTTGCTGGCCGCGATGATCGGCAGGATCGACGGCGAAAGCTGCATCATCCACGCCATAACGACCTGATTCACCGTTCCGCCTGTTTCCTCGGCAATGGCACGCAGCGTTGACAGACGCACTTCGTCGCCGGGGCCGGAGAATTCTCTGGGCAACGGGCGATCCTCGCGGGTATACGCGCCGCCGAGCAGAACGGAATAGGCGAGCAGCGTCATGCCGGTAGAGCGGCAGTAGTCGAGCAAGTCGTCGTTGACCATGACCTGCGGCGCGGTGCTCTGGCCGGGTTGCAGCGGCAGATAGGTATAGCGCTGCTGGATGCAGCAAAACGATGCCCAATTGTTCATCTGGCTGATGCAGCGTGCCTGTTCGAGCCGCCACGCCAGATAGTTGCTCGCGCCGATAAAGCGTACCTTGCCGGCCTTCACCAGCCGGTCAAAGGCTTCCAGCGTTTCTTCAAGCAGCGTATTGCGATCATCGACATGCGCGTAGTACAGGTCGATGTAATCCACGCCCAGCCGCCGCAGGCTTTTCTCGCATTCCTCTTCGATCACCCGCGCGCGCAGGCCGCGTTCCACGCCCGGATAGTCGAAGCCGACCTTGGTGGCCAGGAACAGTTGCGCCCGGTTGCCGCGCTCGCGCATCCACTTGCCCAGCAGCGTCTCGCTCTCGCCGCCTTTCCAGCCTTCGATCCAGTGGGCGTAACTGTTGGCCGTGTCCAGAAATGTGCCGCCGGCCTCGACGTAGGCATCGAGGACACGCCGCGACATTTCGGGATCGACGCGGGTGCCGAAATACATCGTCCCCAAACACAGTTGGCTGACTTCAGCACCGGTATGACCTAGTTGTCTTGTTCTCATGTTCGCTTTCTACCTGCTGCGGTCTATGATATTGATGCGATGTGAGGGCAAGCGTTATCGCCGCGCCCTCGGAATCCACACACGCATGGCATTTTCGCCGCGATTACCCCACGCGTAATAGGGGATTGCGGTGATCTGAATGGGCTGGCGCGGTACACCATTTTGCTCGTTCAGCCGCCGGTAGAGCTTTCCGGACCACCCGTTCTCACTCTCGACAACGCCCGATGCCTGTACGGCGACAATCGACACCGGCAGCAGATCGTCGCGCCGGATCGCCTCAAGCGGCGCGGTTTCATCCAGCCGCACGTCGAGCAGGTTCACGTTGGCGTGGTCGCGGGCTTCCAGACAGTAGACAAGCGGGCCGCGCTCGATTGCCACGCTATCCCGCACGGAGTCGACACGCGGGTGCGCCATGACCAGCACCGGCTCCATAGGTAGCGCCAGCTCGATCACGTCGCCGGGCTGCCAGGCGCGTTCGAGCACGATGTAGCCGGCATCCATGGTGGTCGCCTCGGCCGGCTGGCCGTTGATCGACACGGTCGCGTTCGACGACCACGCGGGGCGGCGCAGGCATAACTGCCACGGAGCGCCGTCCGTTTTGTCAACCTGAATGCGGATATTTCCTTCCCACGGATAATCGGTCTGTAGCGACAGCGCGACCGGGCGGCCAGAAGCCAGTTCGGCGCTAATGGCGGCGTTGTTGTATAGATGTACCTGAACCCCGCTCTCGTCGTGCGTCGCGAAGTACTTGCCGAGCGAAGCCAGCAGGCGCATCAGGTTCGGCGGGCAGCAGGCGCAGCCCAACCACTCCTGACGTTCGTATCCACCCCGGCTGAGCAGCGGGTTCATGTAGAAGAAGTGCTTGCCATCCAGCGCGAGGCCGCTGAGCATGCCGTTATAAAGCTGTCGCTCGATGACATCGGCATAGCGGCTGTCGCCCGTGACCTGCAGCATGCGCCAGTTCCAGAAGATGCTGCCAATCGCCGCGCAGGTTTCGCAGTAGCACTGGTCGGATGGCAGTTCGTAAGGATCGCCAAAGGCTTCCCCTTCATAGCGCGAGCCGAGGCCGCCCGTCAGGAACATTTTGCCGGTCACCATGTCGCGCCACTGCTTTTTCATGGCGTCGAGCAACGCCTGTTCGCCGGTTTCCAGATACAGGTCGGTCACGCCCGCGTTCAGGTACATGGCGCGCACGGCATGACCCTCAACAACGTCCTGCTGGCGTACCGGCACGCGATCCTGATGGTATTCGGCCTTCAACCAGCCAAGCCCGCGCATTTTGTTCTTGCCGCGCTGATCGATGAAATACGCCGCCAGATCGAGATACCGCCGGTTACCGGTTTCGCGGTACAGTTCGACCAGTGCCATTTCGATTTCGGGGTGTCCGGGCGCGCCTTCACGCGCCTGAGGATTGAAGGTGTCGGCGATCAGGTCGGCAAAACGAGTGGCGACATTGAGCAGCTGCGTCGTGCCGGTCGCTCGCGTATAGGCGACGGCCGCTTCGATGAGATGCCCGGCGCAGTACAGTTCGTGGCCGAAGTCGAGGTCGCTCCAGCGGCGGTCAGGTTCGACAATCGTGTAGTACGAGTTGAGATAGCCGTCGTCCTGCTGGGCCGCCGCGATCAGTTCGATCACCTCGTCTGCCTGCCGCTGCAGCGCCGGGTCGGGATGGGTCATCAGTTCGTAGGCGACCGCCTCCAGCCATTTGTAGATGTCCGAGTCCTGGAATGCCGGACCGCGAAACTGGCCTTCTTTCTGCCCGGCGGCGATCCGCAGGTTGTCGAAGTTGCCGGCTTTTTCCAACATTTGATAGCCATGCTGGAGCGTAGTGCGCCGGTTCAGGTTCTGCCACTCTGCCCAGAAGCCACCGGTCAGGGAAACGCTGTTCAGCGGCAATTGCCGCCAGCGCGCATAGGCAAAGTACACGTTTGTTGCTTCCGACATGATCTATGCCTCGATCCTCTGTGCGATTTCAAAATACGGCTGAGAACGTCCCACGTGATGTGGCCGATGGTTTAATAGCCCGCGAACACCTCCGTGATCGAAACGCTGAGCGTTTTCGAGGACGATGACACCGAAAATGATAGCGGGTAGAGCAGGTTGTTTCAGGCGTTGATCAACTTCATTAACGCCATAAGACACAAAAAGAGCCTGCTTGTGCAGGCTCGGAGCTGGCGTTCGGTCGTACGCTGAATGGCCCTGCCTTCCGGCGCTTTACCGAAAACAGGGCGGAACGGATTAATAGCCATCGTACTGGCTGGCATGGGCGTCGTAACGCGCGCGCCGAATGTCTCCGGCTTCATGCTGGAGCTTGCGAAGCGCTTCCACCAGTTCCGGGTCGTGCAGCTTCGCCTGGCGAAACAGCGTCAGCAATTCGCCAGTGAGACGCTCCAACTCCTGCAGGTGTTTGTCGGAGATCGTTTCGAGGTTCATGAGATGGTCCTTTCTCGGAAGCCATTCGGGCGCGGGCGCGCCCCGCCTGTGTTCACAGCGTACTTGGCGCCGGATATTGGCTTCCTTATAAAACTCTATGATAACACGCCGCGCCCGACTTTTCATGCACCGCGCCGGATCACGCCGCGTCCACCATGCCATCCGGTTTGCTCGATCGGAACGCGCACGCTTTTGTCCGGTCGCGCCGGTGATCGACAAACAGGAGACTCAGAACCTCTTACGCATAATAGAGCGCGATGTGCTGCCCGTTGACGTTCTGCACCGTGACGTCCACTTCGTAAAGGTGGCGCATGATTTCAGGCCGCATGATTTCTTCCGGCGTGCCCTGATACGCGACCTGCCCGTGTTTCATCGCCACGATATAGTCGGAATAGCAGGACGCGAAGTTGATGTCGTGCAGTACCAGAACGACCGTTTTGCCAAGCTGGTCGGCGGTACGGCGCAGCAGTTTCATCATGGCGACGGCGTGCTTCAGGTCGAGATTATTGAGCGGTTCGTCCAGCAGCACGTAGTCCGTGTCCTGGCACAGTACCATGGCCACGAACGCTCGCTGGCGTTGCCCGCCGGAGAGTTCATCCAGAAAGCGGTCGGCGAGATCCTCAAGATTGAGGTAGTCGAGCGCCTTGCGGACGTGTTCCATGTCTTCCGCCGTTGGCCGGCCCTTGGAGTAGGGATAGCGACCGAAAGTGACGAGGTCGCGCACGGTCAGGCGCGATCCCAGATGGTTGTCCTGCCGCAGAATCGACAGCCTGCGCGCCAGTACATCGCTGGGCGTTTTGGTCACGTCGAGGCCGTCCACAGTAACGGTTCCGGCATCCATCGGCAGCAGGCGGCTAATCATCGACAACAGCGTCGATTTTCCCGCGCCGTTCGGCCCGATAATCGACGTCACGCCGCCAACGGGAAGCTGCAGGCAGACGTTGTTGACGACGATCTTCTGGTCGTAGGCTTTCGTGACACCTTTTACGTCGATCATCGGGACGCTACTCCGCGAACCAGCAGGATGATGAACATGAGACCGCCGAGGAACTCAACGATGATGCTGAGGCTGGTGTTGAACGAGAACACGCGCTCAACCACCATCTGCCCGCCGATGAGAAACAACAGCGATAGCGCGGCGGCACAGGGCAGATTCCACCGGTGCTTGTAGGTATCCGTCAACTGGTAAGCCATGTTGGCGACCAGCAGCCCGAAGAAAGTGACCGGCCCCACCAGCGCCGTCGATACCGACACGAGAATCGCAATCACCGCCAGAATGATGGAGACCACGCGGCGATAGTCCACGCCGAGACTGATGGCCGTTTCTCGTCCCAGCGTCAGGACGTCAAAGGTGTGGCGAATGCGCCACGCCACGGCGGAAGCGGCGAACACCAGAACCACCGAAACGACCAGCAAATCGCGGTCGAATGAGTTGAAGCTGGCAAAAAGCATGTCCTGCAGGACGGCGAACTCGTTTGGATCAATGATGCGCTGCATGAAACTGGCGAGGCTGCGGAACAGCACCCCAAAGATAAGCCCGCAAAGCACCAGTAAATGCAGGCTGCGCCGTGGCCCGCCGAACAACCAGCGATAAAGCAGGGCGGCGAACGAAACCATCAGCACGACCTCGATCACGAATCGCAGTTGCGGGCTGAGCGCCATCATGCGCTGCGTGCCGAGCAGGAAGACGAGCGCGGTCTGGATGAGCACGTACATCGCGTCGAAGCCCATGACCGATGGAGTCAGGATGCGGTTGTTCGTGATGGTCTGAAACAGCACCGTCGAGACGGCAATCGCGTAACCGACCAGCGCCATCGCGGCGATTTTCGTGCCGCGAAACGGGATGACGAAGTCCCAGTTGCCTTTGACGTCGACGGTCATGAACGCGAAGATCGTGAGTGCCACGAACAGGCTCAGCAGCAGGGTTATCTTCGCCGGGCGACTGAGGCTTAGGGTTTTTTGAGGGACGCGATTTGTTATCGCAAGCGATTCAAGCGACATATGCATTCCTACGCAGCAGAAGGTAGAGGAACAACGCGCTGCCGATGACCCCCACGACCACACCAATCGGGATTTCATACGGATAGCGCACCACACGTCCGATAATGTCGCAGGCCAGTACGAAGCCCGCGCCGGACAGGGCGATCCAGGGAACGGTGCGCCGGAGGTTATCTCCAAAGATGAGCCGCACGAGGTTGGGGACAACCAGACCGAGGAACGGAATCATGCCGACCGTCACGACGACAACGGCGGTCACCATCGAGACGATGATAAGCCCCAGCGTCATGACGCGGCGGTAATTCATGCCGAGATTTGTCGTGAAGTCCTGCCCCATGCCCGCTACGGTGAATCTGTCAGCGGCGATGTAGGCCACCACCATGAGCGCGAACGAAATCCACAGCAATTCGTAACGTCCGCGCAGAATGCCGGAGAAATTGCCTGTCATCCATGCGTTGAGCGATTGAAGCAGATCCAGCCGGTAGGCGAAGAAGGTCGTGATCGCGTTGATCACTCCACCGAGCATCAGCCCGACCAGCGGAACCACCAGAACGGACCGCAGCGGAATTTGCTGCAAAATTCGCAGGAACAGGGCGGTTCCGGCAAGGGCAAACGCGCTGGCGACAAGCATTTTGCCGAAGACCGAAGCGCCCGGCGCGAGCACGGTCACAACCAGAATGCCCATACTGGCCGCCTCGACCGTCCCGGCGGTCGAAGGTTCGACAAAGCGGTTGCGCGCCAAAATTTGCATGATCATGCCGGTAACGGCCATGGCAGAGCCGGAGATAACGAGCGCCAATGTCCGCGGGATGCGGCTAATCAGCAGCACCTGCACGGCCCGGTCGTCGGGCGAAGGCGATAACAGCGACTGCGGCGTGACATCGCTCACGCCGATGAACAGGCTGATGACCGCGAGTACGATAACGGCGGCTGCCGCGAGAGCAAGCTGTTTCATAGCGATCCGGTGAAAGGCAAGGGGCGGGCTCCTGATAGACAACCTGAACACGTGAATCGAGGGCTAACCGGGTATGCGCCCGGCTAACCCTCATTCCGTGTGGCAAAACTCATTATTCGCCGGATTCGGCTGCCGGCTCGGCGGTAGCCTCCGGTTCGGGCGCGCTTTCGATGTCAACGCCGAGCGGGATGGCGATGTCGGCGATCATGTCGTCGAGCGTGCCCAGACCACCTGAGACCAGATACCAGTTGGCAGAATCGAGGTAGATCACCTGCCCGCTGGACCATGCCGTCGTCTGCGCGACCAGCTCGTTATCCAGAATTTGCGCTGCGGCTTCGGCCTGCTGGCCAATGGCAGCGTCGCGATCGATCACAATCAACCAGTCGGGGTTGGCTTCGAGGATGAACTCGAATGAAATCGCCTCGCCGTGCGTTGCCTCCTGAATGTCTTCGATGACCGGCGTGAAGCCAAGCTCGTCGTGGATCCAGCCGAAGCGCGAGCCGGAGCCGTAAGCGGTAACTTCACCGCCGCTCGTCATGACGATCATCGCCGTCCCGGCTTCTGCCGCGCGCGCTCTGACCGCTTCAATCTTGGCTTCGATATCGGCCCACAGTGCTTCAACCTGTTCTTCCATGCCGAAGATTTGGCCGATAATTTCCGCATTTCGCTTCTGCCCGGCGAGGAAGTCATCCGCGCTCACCGTCAGGTCGATCGTCGGGGCCATTTCCGCCAGTTGCGGATACACGGCCGCGGAACGCCCGGCGACGATGACGAGATCGGGATCGGCGGCGTTCACCGCTTCGTAATCCGGCTCGAACAGCGATCCGATTTTGGGCGTGTCGCTGTAATGCGCGAGGCTTTCAGGCAGCCCGGTTTCGGGCACGCCGGCGACTTCGATACCGAGCACGTCGAGCGTGCTCAGGGTTGCAAGGTCAAATGTCAGCACGGTTTCGGGGTTACGCGCCACGACTGTCTCGCCCTGGCTGTGCGACACCGTGATTACATCAGCATCGTCCTGACCATAAACCTGATTTGCAGCGCCCGCGAACAACGTCGCCGCGAGCAGGGCAGCAGCGCAAACCACTCGACGCTGGAAAGCGTTGCGAGTGGCTCCGGTGATGAAACGAGACATGCATTCCTCCGTTCAGTAGACAAATGGCTCTACGCCGTAGCGCGCGATTATCGGGACGGCGCAGGGGGATTTCCACGCATCTGGTTAAGCTGTGCTTTTCACGGCAACGGGAACAAAAATTGCAAAATCTTTATAAACCGTTGCTCATGATTTAGCAGAATTTGTTTCGTAAAGTTAATCCGGAGGGGACGGTGGGGGAGAACCTTGGTCTTCGGGAAGTTAATGCCCGATTGAACCGCTGTTAGGCCGGGATGCGCTGGAAGGTTAACTTCATGCGCCGGACGCCGGCTTCAGGCGGGGAGAGATATGCTTTGTGACACATAAAGGCAAGATTTTCCACACTCTGCGTTTGGCTGCCGCTACGGGACAATCATCCGTGAGCCTGGTTTAACTTGTCGGACTTTACGCCGGCTCGGAACCGCGGCCATGCTATATACATCCAGAGGGTATCTCAGCGTCGAGGCCGATGTCCCATGCGCGCCAGCCATCGAGGTGTGTTTGCACGTACACGACACGTCGCTCGACCAATTGGTGGGCGAGAGCCGGTGTTTTGAGGCTTCGTATCTGGCGTGGGAAACCGTTCGCAAGGCGCGCAACCCCTTTTTTGCCGAGGGCACGGGCTTCGAGGGCTACTTCATCGGCGTCTGCAGCTCGCCCGATGAAATGCTCGACCGCCTGATCGAGCTTGGACACGCGCTACTGCAATCCAATCTACGCTTATATCGCCACAACCCGCGATTTCGCACCCGTCTGATGCACGCCCTGATGGATGAAGGGCCGGGCTACGATACCATCTGTGTCTGGTCGGATGTGCTCGGTGCGACGCTGGCGCGGCTGCGCTGCAACCTGTACATTCACGAACAGGCGGCGATATTTCAGGCCGAAACGTATCGTATGACCAGCCATCTTCAGCCGGTTCAGTACTGGGAAGTCGACTTCAACATTCGTCAGGCGTACAAACTGCCGTTTTTTCTGGCGGATCATGTCTACCGCACCAGTCTGGATCTGCACCAACTGAAGCCATCGGATTTCGATGCCGGGCTGGTCGTCGACAGGATCGGCCGGTTTGGGCATCCGCTGGTGCGCCAATACCTGCGTTTGAACGGATACCATTCGTCGCTGGCCGGCTTCACGTACTGACCGCGCAACTCCGGGCGGTCCAGACGGCAATCTGTGCTATCCTGCTGGCATGGCGATTGGCAGGTCGCTCGTACAGGGAATCAGCCGTCGTTTTCCGGCGAAACGTGAAGCGGAGCCAGCGATACATGCTTCTCGTCTTTATTCGTATCCTACGCGCCGCCAGCGGGCGGCGATTGTGGTTGGCCGTCATGCTGGCGGTTGTGTTCGGCCTGCCATGGCCGGCGCAGACCGCCCATATTGCTTCCGGCTCTGCTGGCGCGGCCCGTGCGCTTTGGGCCGTGGAGATGGGGGCCGAGATCGAGACTTTCTCCGCGCATGAAAGCGCGGTGACGAGCGTAGCGGTCAGCCCATCCGGGAGGCTGATCGCTTCCGGCGCGCGCGATGGCTCGGTGCAGATCGGAAGTGTTGTGGGCGGCTTTTTCCGGCGATTGCCGGGTCACACTGGCAGCGTCCATGCATTGGCGTTTGTCTCAGGTGGGCAGGCGGTTGCCGTGGCGGCGGAGGACGGCTCGATAAGCGTCTGGGATACGCCGACCGGACGCCAGCGCGTCCGGATACAGGCGGAAGGCGGCGCGTTCACCAGCGCCGCCTTTGAGCCAATCGGGCGATACGCGCTGACAGGCGCTGCCGATGGCGCGGTGACGTTGTGGGATTTACAGGCGGCCACCGAAGCGCAGATCTTTATCGGGCCGCAAGCCGGGGTCACGAGTCTGGCGTTTGGCCCCGGCGGCGAACGTTTTGCGGCCGGCTATGATGACGGCACGGTTGTCGTATGGAGCCTGAAGCGGAGGATCGAACCGGTGCGTTTTCAGGTGCATCGTGAAAAAGTCACTGCGCTGGATTTCAGCCCCGATGGCCGCTGGCTGCTTTCGGCATCGGCGGACGATACGTTGGTTCTAATCGATCTGAAAACAAACCGGCCCGGCGGGCCGCTGCGCGGTCATGCCGGCGATGTGACAGACGCCGCCTTTAGCCCGGATGGCCGCACGATACTTTCCAGTTCGGCTGACGGCACGATTGTTTTGTGGGGCGTCGAGCGCAGACAGGAAATACATCGAACCACATTATCCGGCGGTCCGGTTTCGAGCGTGGCATTCCATCCGGGCGGGCAGGAAGCCGTTTTCGGTCTGCAGAATGGGCAGATCACCCGTGTTTGTGTCGCTACGAGCTGTGGATGAGCGCCGGGGCCGGCACACCGGGCGGTTGTGATCGTTGGGAAAATAGCTGCTGGTGAGCGCGACGCTTTCCCACAATTCCACAGTATCGGGCGAGGCATCCGTGAACTTAAGATCGAGGGGCGCTGTCGAGGTTCTGCGGCCTCTCTAATTCACCCGCACGCGCAACTTGGCCTCAACCGTCTCCAGCGCGTTCCGAAGCTGGTTTAACGTGAACGGCAGGCAGAGCACAAATTCGACCTCCAGCCCTGCCTTGCTGAGGGCGCGCAATGCTTCTGCCTTGTTGGTGCATATCAAAATCACCGGAATCATTCTGGCCTCAGGGGCACGCTTAAGCGCGACCAGACGTTCCAGGCGGTAGGTAACCCCGTTGAACTGGCAGTTATAGAACAGCACGTCCGGCGCTGCCGCTGCGGTGTGTACCGGATCGATGTTGTCGCACTTCGCCAGATTGACTCGATGCCCTTCCACCTGCAATAGGGTTGCGAGTGTTTCCGCCCATTCGGGATGGGCATCGCAAAGCAAGACCTTCACCGTAAAATGAACCTTTCAACTAGGCCAAAAGTACTACCGGAAACAACATACAATCATTTGTTCGGGTATTAATGTAAGAAGTTGTGAAAATAGTCTGAATACCGGCCAGACATCCCTGATGCCTGCCTATGCCGCTAGTGGAACTTAGTAAAAAAACAGCCCCGTTGTTGTGGGGCTGTTCTTTTTGTGCAATTTGCGCCCAAGTCGACCTGTAAGCCGCCTTCTGTACCCCTTGTGAGGGGTGGCGATCATCTATCTGCCTCGCGAGTTACCTCACGAGGTCAAGCGGCACACCCGGCGCTTTTTCCGGTGCGGGTCACACCAATGCGCCTGCTTGGCCTTGCTCCCGGTGGGGTTTGCCTGGCCGGCGACATCACTGCCGCCGCCGGTGGTCTCTTACACCACCCTTTCACCCTTACCCCGCTTGCGCGAGGCGGTCTGCTTTCTGTTGCACTTGCCGTCGGGTCACCCCGCCTGGCTGTTAGCCAGCACCGTACCCTGTGGAGGGCGGACTTTCCTCGGTTGGGATCGCACTTCGTGCGACCGTCACCCGCGCCGAAGCAGCGGATGACACGGACCAACCGCGATCGCCCGGTCGGCTTGGGCGCACCGTAATTATACCAGACTTACAGACTTGTTTGAATGGCTTTCGCTCGCCTGCAGGGCAGGGTTGTGGTCGTGTGGCTGCGCGTCTAGAATTGGCGCGATTTTCCCTCGGAGGCGCTGATGATGATCGACCGCAGACAACTGGCCCGGCTGACGCTGATTCTGCTGCTTGTGGCAGCCAGCCGGATATTGCGGCTCGATGTCTGGTCGATGCAGCCGGGGCCGGATGAGGTCTGGTCGGTCTGGCAGACGCTGGGGAGCCTGCAGGACGTCATTCGCTGGACGCCCTATGACTGGCCGCCCGGTTACTATGTAACGCTGTGGTTCTGGCGCAATCTGGTTGGCATTCACCCGATTGCCGTCCGGATGCTGTCGGTATTCGCCATGCTGATCGGCGCGGCGGCTATGTATCGCGCCGGCAGGCTCTGGTCTGGCAGGCGTGCGGGCACTTTTGCCGCCATCGCCTATTCCGCGCTGGGTTACATCATCTTCCTGAGCATCGAGTTGCGCGGTTATGCGCTGCTGCTCGGCCTGATGCCGCTGGCGCTGTGGCTGATGTTGCGATACTTCCGGCGTCCGGGCTGGCAGCGGGGCGTGTTGCTTGGCGTCGTCATGGCGGCCATGTTCTACGTCTCGCTGACGGGCATCGTCGCCGCCGGAATGTTGTTCCTCATTGCGCTCGTGCGCTGGCCGCGCGCCGTCTGGCGCTGGTGGCTGCCTGCTGGCGTCGGCGTGTTGCTCTTCCTGCCGGAATTGCTCAACAAGCTCTCGCTCAGCGTCAGCCGCATTCACGCGCTAAGCGCTGTCGAGGATGCGCCCCTGAGCGCGATTCCGGCGCTTTATGCTCAGTATGCGGGCGACGGCGCGTTCGTCTGGCTCTGCCTGTTTGTCCTCGCCGTGGTTGCGCTGGCGTTGCGCCGCCGCTTATGGACGCGGAAAGGTCTGGCGCTGGCGTTGTGGTGCGCGATGCCGGTTGCCTTATACCTGACCAACAACCTGCTTGGGTTCTTCTATAGCCGCTATTCGTGGTGGGTGATGCCGGGGCTGGCGCTGTGGATTGCGTGGGGCCTGGCGCTGCTGCCCCGACTGGTGGCCACAACCGCCGGATTGGTGATGGCGGGGCTGCTATTTCTGGAGCCGCCGCTGGATGATTACCAGATCGGCCCTTCCGGGCTGGCGCTGGATTTTGCGTTTCTGGCCCAGAACGCTCAGACCGGCGACGTGCTGCTGCTCGATCCGGAATGCCCGTGCAATGTGCCGGTCGAATTGGACTATTACCGGCGCGTCTATTTTCCGCAGGGCTTGCGGTACGTCTCGTCGGCGGGCGATTACCGGCGCGTCTGGTATCTTTCCTACTGGGTCGACAATCAGGCGCTGCTCAGCGATGTCGAAACCAATCGCGTGCTGATGCGGACGTTCGGGCCGGCGCGTGCTCAGCTAAAGCTGTACGAAGCGCCGCCGAACCCGGAAGGCGTTGCCTTTGAGAACGGGCTTGTCTTTCATGGCATCGACTTTCCCGATCATGACGGCCCCGTGGTGCTTCACGAAGGGGAGGCGCTACCCGTGCGGCTGTGGTGGTCGGCCGAGCGGCCTATCGACCTTGACTACAGTGTTGGGCTGTATCTGGTGTCGGAAAGAGCCGGCACGATCGCGCAGCATGACGGCCCGCCAGGCGTCGATGCAGCCGGGGCAACCAGCCAGTGGGAAACCGGGCGCTATTATATTGACGAGCGTGTGTTGGAGCTGCCACATGGGCTGCCGCAGTCGACGCACGAGCTGAGGCTGAGCGTCTATCACTGGGCAGATCAGGAGCGCGTGCCCGCGCCGGGCATTGACGATGATGGCACGCTGCTGCTCGAAAAGATCCACATCATGGCATGGTAGAAACGGCGTCGGGTGAGCGCCGGTTGTAAACGATCTTCGCCACGAGTAAAATTGACGCTGTACGCAGGGGGATAGAGACATTCGTAGCTATCCCTTTTTGTTTGCACGGGAAGATTCCTTGACCGCAATCGCCAATTCTTTGCCTGGTCCGTTCGATCGCTGGACACGGCGCGTGGTTCAGGCGTGGCGCACCTTCTTCGCTCAGGGCGATCTGACAGCGCTTCTTATCTCGCTCGCGCTGTTGCTGATGCCGGCGCTGTCGCTGCATACAGCCGGGTGGCCGCTGGCCATGAACACGCTGCTGCCGGTGATCGTGCTCAGCATCCTGTTCGGTTTCCTGCTTGCGCGCAGCTACTACAACGAACTGCTGGCGCTGCTGATGAGCGGCATTTACGGCGTCTGCTTCATCCTCATCATCGCCGCCATCAACGAACCGGGCGGCATTCGGGCCGGCGTTTTCAGCGTCTTTACACGCCTGTTCCGCTGGGTCGCCGATGCGACGTCGGGCGGAATCAATCAGGATGATCTGGTTTTTACGCTGCTGGTCGCCGGGCTGTTCTGGTTTCTCGGCTACAACATCACCTGGCATGTCTTTCGTATCGACAGGGTGTGGCGGGCGATCCTGCCGCCGGGGCTGATCCTCGTCAGCAACAACGTCTATTACACCGGCAACGCCGACCTCAACACCTACATCATCATCTTCATGTTCCTGTCACTGCTGCTGGTGGTGCGCTCCAACCTCGACGCGCGCGAGTGGGACTGGTACGTGAATGGCATTCGCGTGCCGCGCCGGTTGCGACGGCAGTTCTTCCGTATGGGCGCGCTGTTGGCGCTGGCTGCCATGCTGATCGGGTGGGGGATTCCGGCGGGCGACCTGCAGGAACGGCTCGACCGCTTTCAGGAGTTCATGCAGTCGGAACCGCTCACGCAACTGAGCGAGTTGTGGAACCGGCTGTTTTCGTCGGCGGATACGCAGGGGCCGACCACTGCCGATTATTATGGTGGCGATTCGTTGCAGCTTGGCGGGGCAATCCGGCTGGGCGACCAGACGGTATTCCTGGCATCCGCGCCGGTTGGCCGGCGTTATTACTGGCGCTCGCGCGTGTTCGATCTTTATGACGCCGGGCGCTGGACCTCGGCCGCCGACATTCGCCTGACCGACTCGGAAGTGCCGCTGGAGATCGTGCTCGAAAGCTATATCGACGGCGCGCGTGTTCCCGTGCGACAGGAGTTCACCATGGGGCTGAACGCGTCGCGCATCGTCTATGCCGCGCCGCAGCCGCTGCGTATCGACCTTCCCACGCGCACCGACCTCCAGTATTACGGGCCGGAAGGCAACGAAGTCAACATGAACATTTCGGTCATTCGACCGTTGAATGTTCTACGCCGTGGCGATACGTATACCGCGACCAGCCTGATGAGCAACGCCAATGCCGCGCAGTTGAATCAGGCGTCCGCCGACTATCCACAGTGGATTCGTGACCTCTATCTGCAGGTGTCGCCTACGGTGACGCAGCGGACGCAACAGCTTGCCCTGCAGATTGTGAACGAGGCTGGCGCGGTGACGCCCTATCAGAAAGCGCGCGCCATCGAAACGTGGCTGCGTTCCAACATCGAATATTTCGAAGCCATTCCCCAGCCTCCGCCGGATCGCGACCCGGTGGACTGGTTCCTGTTCGACATCCGGCAGGGCTACTGCAACTACTACGCTTCGGCCATGGTCGTGATGTTACGCAGCCTTGGCGTGCCGGCGCGCATGGCGGCAGGTTTCGCGCAGGGCGAGTGGAATGCGGAAGAGCAGGCGTTTGTCGTGCGCGAGCGCGACGCGCATACGTGGGTGGAAGTCTATTTCCCCGGCTATGGCTGGGTCGAGTTCGAGCCGACTTCAGCTCAGGCCCCGATCAGCCGCGGCGACGAACAACCTCAATCGCAGCCGCCGACCGTGACGCCGCCGGAAAGCCTGCCCACGCTGACGCCAACGCCGACCGTGACGCCTTCACCGACGCCAACGGCGGGCCCCGGTGTTGTGCCGCCGCAGCCCGAAAGCAACCTTTTCCCGACCGAAACGCCGACTCCTACACCTACGCCAACTGCGACGCCGGTGATCGTGCCGACGCAGCCGCCGCCCCTGCGTCCGCAACAGCAAGGGCCGCTGTCCTTCATTTTGCCGACGCTGGGTCTGGTGTTGCTGGTGCTGCTGTTGCTCATTCTGCTGATCGCGCTTGGCGTGTTCCTTTACTGGTGGTGGGAATGGCGTGGCATGAGAGGGCTAAGCCCGGTCGCGCGCGCGTATGCGCGTCTGGAACGCTATCTGGGGCTTATCGGCATCCGGCTGTCTCAGGAACAAACGCCAGAGGAGCGGCGACTGCGAATCATCCGCGAGTTGCCCGCTGCCGAGCCGCCGGTGAACGCGATTACCAGCCTGTATATGGCCGAGCGCTACGGCCCGGCATCGACGCGCAGGACGCGGGGGGATAGCTCGCCGCGAGACGAACTGGCCGACAAGGCATGGGCCGGCGCGCGCGGCACAATCCTGCAGCGCTTCGTGCGCCGTTTTCTGCCGTTTGTGCGCGAGAAAAAGTAACGTCAGTAGCTGCTAACGAAAAGGGCATCCCCGATGTGAGGATGCCCTCGTTTTGTCTGCCTGCGCGACGGTCAGTGTTCGTTGATGACGGTAAAGACCATCGGGCGGCGTTTGGTTTCGTTGTAGAGCGTACGGCTGATGCTTTCCTGAAGCCGTTCGCGGCGCTTGCCGTTGCGGCTGGCTCGTGTCTGGATCAGCACATCGCTGACGACATTCTTGACCTGTTCGATCAGCTCGTCGGCGTTGCGCAGATAGATGAAGCCGCGCGAGATGATTTCCGGTTCGCCCAACATGCGGCCCTGACTGTCGACGTTGACGACGACCATCAGGAAACCGTCGCGCGCCAGAATTTCGCGGTCGCGCATGACTGTCTTGCCGACGTCGCCCACGCCGCTGCCGTCCACAAACACATATCCGCCCGGAACGCGTTCGCCCAGCCGAATGCTATGCCGGTCTACTTCGACCACGACGCCGTTTTCCACCACGACGATGTTTTCTTCCGGAATGTTCATCTGCTGGGCCAGCCGCGCATGCGCCTTCAGATGCCGAAGTTCGCCGTGAACCGGCATGAAGAACTTGGGGCTGAGCAGGCTCATCAGCAGCTTCATCTCTTCCTGACGCGCGTGGCCGGACACGTGGACCGGCGCGATCGGGTCATAGAGGACGTTCGCGCCGCGCTGGAACAGCCGGTTGATCGTGCGGCTGACCGATTCCTCGTTGCCGGGGATGGTATGGGCCGAGAGCACGATGGTATCGCCTTCCCAGACATCCATGTGCCGGTGCTGGCCTGTCGCCAGCCTGCCCAGAACCGCCGAAGGTTCGCCCTGCGAGCCGGTCGCCATGACAACGATTTCATGCGGCGGAACGCTGGAGATGCGCTGCACGTCGATCAGGCGGTCGTCATCGATCTGCAGCAGGTTCATCTTGCGCGCCATCTTGACGTTTTCCGTCATGCTGTGGCCCGCGATAGCCAGCTTGCGGCCATACTTGGCAGCGAAGTTGGCGACCTGCTGGATGCGCGAGATGTGCGACGCAAAGGTGGCGATGATGATCCGGCCTTTGGCCTCGCGGAAGACACGGTCGAACGCTTCCGTCACAACCTGTTCGGACGGCGTCCAGCCCGGTATCTCGGCATTGGTGCTGTCGCCCATCAGCAGCAGCACGCCCCGGCGCGAGAACTCTGCCAGTTTGGCGTAATCCGGCTTCTTGCCGTCGATGGGCGTATTGTCGAATTTGTAATCGCCGCTGTGCACGATCAGGCCATGGGGCGTGTTGATTCCAAAGCCGACACAGTCGGGAATGCTGTGGCACTGGTGGAAACTTTCGACCTTAAACGGCCCGACGTGCAGCACGTCGCCCGCTTCGAAGACATTGATCGTCGTTTCCTGTTCCAGATTCGCCCCGCGCAGCTTGACCTCAAGCAGCGCAGCCGTCAGCGGTGTGGCGTAGATCGGCACGCCCCGCAGCGCCTCAATGACGTGCGCCACCGCGCCGGTGTGGTCTTCATGACCGTGCGTGTAGAGAATTCCGTGGATGGTTAGGTCGTCGCGTTCGAGCAGGTAACGAAAGTCGGGGATGATGTAATCGACGCCGAGCATGTCATTGGCCGGGAACATGACGCCGGTATCGATGATGATGGCGTCGGAGCCCAGCTCAATGACTGTCATGTTCTTGCCGATTTCACCGCAACCCCCGAGTGGAATGATTCGGAGATTTGGTTTTGCCATAACACAATGGACCTGGCAAACGCCGTGTCCGCCAGGCGAGCTTCCTTTCCTGAATAGTTTGAAATCTTACAAGCCTCTGAAAAACCCCAATAATTTCAACACAATTGTCAGTAATTATAGCATAACCTGACGAATCGGCTTGCAATCACCGGTGCGTTTTCTGAGATAAATCTAATCTATACGAACGTGTGGCAGGCGTCATGCGTCCCAGCCGTCGAACGACCGCACGGCCTCGACCACGGCGGCCAGCTCCGCTTCGGTCATGGCGTTATAGAAGGGGAGGCGCAAAAGCCGGTCGCTGATGTCTTCCGTCACCGGGCAATCGCCCGGCCGCCCGCCGAATTTCATGCCCATGTCGGACAGATGAAGCGGCAGATAATGGAAGACGGCCAGAATGCCATGCGCCTTCAGATGCGCGATCAGCGCCTGCCGGACGTTGAGCGAGGGCAGCAGCAGATAGTACATATGGTACGGCTGCTCGCAGTGCGCGGGCACGATGGGCAAGCGGACGCCATGCTGGCATGCCCAGTCGCTGAGATGCTCCTGATAATAGTGCCAGATGCGCGCGCGCCGGGCCTGTATGTCCTCGCGCTGTTCAAGCTGCGCGTACAGGTAGGCGGCCAGCAGTTCGGAGGGCAGCCAGCTTGAGCCGATATCGACCCAGGTGTATTTGTCGACCATGCCGCGGAAGAAACGGCTGCGGTTCGTGCCTTTCTCGCGCAGGATTTCCGCCCGCTCGATCAGCGCCGGATCATTGACCAGCAAAGCGCCGCCTTCGCCACAGGTGAAGTTCTTGGTTTCATGAAAGCTCTGGGTGGCCAGCGCGCCAAACGTACCAAGCGGCTGGCCGCGATACTTGCCGAACAGTCCGTGCGCGTTGTCTTCGACGACCACGATGTTATGCCGGTTGGCGAGTTCTATGATGGCGTCCATCTCGCAGCCGACGCCGGCGTAGTGGACCGGCACGATCACCTTCGTGCGCTCGGTAATCGCGCTTTCCAGCAGGCGTTCGTCCAGATTGAGCGTGTCGGGGCGGATATCGACGAAGACCGGCTTTGCCCCGCGCAGCACGAACGCATTGACCGACGACACAAAGGTGAAGGACGGAACGATCACCTCGTCTCCCGGCCCGACGTCCGTCAGCAGAGCCGCCATTTCCAGAGCGTGCGTGCAGGAAGTCGTCAGAAACGCCCGCGCCGTGCCGGTTGCCGCTTCAAGCAGGGCGTGGCAGCGTTTGGTGAACTGGCCGTCGCCGGAGAGGTGGCCGCTGGCCGCCGCTTCCTGCATGTACTCAAATTCCTTGCCCGAAACATAAGGCCGGTTGAACAGAATGCGGTAGTCGCTCATCCTCGGTTCTCGTCTATCGCCCCAGCGTGTGGCTCAGCCGGTTCAGCACTTCGTCGCCGCGTTGCCGTTCGCCGCCTTCCACGCTGACGCTGGTAATCAGTAGCGCGCCATCTCCGGTGAGGACCACGCTCCCGCGCCCCGGACAGATTTCAACCACGCGCCCCGGAACGCGACCGATGTAGCGCTTGTAGTCTGGCAGGCGCTGTGCTTGCCAGATATGGATCTGCCGGCCTTCCAGCGTGGTCGTCGCGCCCGGATAGGGCGCTGTTACGGCGCGAATCAGGTTGTAAATCCGGTCGGTTGGCGCGTGCCAGTCGATTTCGTTATCTTCCAGCGTGCGCTTGCAGGTGTAGGTCGCCAGCCGGTGATCCTGCGCCATGCGCGGCGCTGTTCCATTCAGAATAGCCGGAAGTTGAGCCTCCAGTATATCGAGATAAACCTGAGTCACGCGTTCCAGCACTTCGGCAATCGTCTCGTCCGGGCCAATTGGCACGCGTTCCTGCGCCACGATATCGCCGCTATCGACCTCCTCGGCCATGTGGAAAAGCGTCACGCCGGTATGGTCTTCGCCGTTGATGATCGACCAGACGGTCGGTGAAAAGCCGCGATAGGCGGGCAGCAGGGAGTCGTGGAACGTGTACGCGCCGAGCCGCGCCCGCTCGAAGACAAAACGCGGAATCATGTAGCGCCAACTGACGGCCAGTAACAGGTCTACCGGCGTCTGATCCCAGAATTCGCGCCAGCGCGCGCCGCTCATGCGGCTTGCCTCGTGGAAACGCCCGCCATAGCCGAGCGTAGCCGTGCGAATGGCGTCCAGAAATGGCGGTTCGGTCGCTTCCTCGCGAAAGCTGAAGACATCGAAATGCGCACCGGGAACAAGCTCGGCGAGTTTGTGCAGGAAACGAAGCCCGCGGTTGGTGGCGCAAAACAGGGCGATACGCATGTCACACCGGCTCGCTGACAGTCATGGCAAAAACCATTTGTGATACCAGAGTTGGATGGTTTCGGTTACAAATCCTGCGCGCTGGTAGCTGCGTTGCGCGGCGATGTTCCGGCCCTGAGTGACGACCGTCACCTGTTCGACGTTCCGGCTTCGAAAATAATCGAGCGCCGAGTCGATCAGGCAGGGGCCGATTCGTTGCCCGCGGAAACTTTCGGCCACGCCCAGCAGGCCGATCCGCCCCCGATCCGGGGACAGCATGGCGCAGGTGATAAACCCTGCGATCCTGTCCTCGACAGTGGCGACCAGAACGCGCTGCTCAGGATCATTACAGGCTTTTTCAACCCAGACGGCGTACATTTCGTTACAGCGCTCGCGCGGGAAATGCCCATCGTAGTAGAAGCGCGAGTCGCCGTAGCCGGTTGCCGCTATGGCGCGCAGAACGGAAATATCCTCATGGACGTGCGGACGGATGGTAACGCCATTGGCGTGGTCACTCCGGCTGGCGCTCGCGCTGGCGCGGGCTGTCAGCGTCACGCGAATGTCAACCAGATGAAACCCGTTCGCTTCTGCCAGCCGGACGGTTTCGTCGTCATTGGCGCGGGCGAGGAAGTACAGGCAATCGATTCGGTTATCCGCGCTCCAGCGGAGAATGGCCTCGACTGCCGGCTCGGCCAGCGTGTCGCACGTCACGCGGCCTACGCGGTAATTGAAAAACGCCGAGTCCCAGTTCAGAAATTCACACGGTGCGTTCACGGGACGGTTCCGTTGGCCGAGCTTCTTCCTGTTCGTCTCTGGCCTCCCGGCGCACGACATAGGCCGGGCGGTCCATCAGGCGAAAGTGCATGCGGGCGAGATATTCACCGATGATGCCGAGGGCGAACAACTGCGCGCCCGAAAAGATGGCGATGATCGACGCTAGAAACGGAAAGCCCGCTACCGTCGTGCCTTCGATCAAATAGCGACCAACCACGTAGATGAAGACCAGGACGCCGAAGGCGGTGAAGACAAAGCCGATGATGCTGGCCAGTTGTAACGGGATGACGGTGAATCCGGTGATCATGTTCAACGCGTGGCGCGTCAGCTTGCGAAACGTGTAATTGGATGCGCCGTATTTGCGCTCGTCGTGGCGCACGGCGATGGCCGCGAAGCGCGTCGTTGCCCACGTGAGCAGGACATCAATCGAGATGTACGATCCCTGATAGTTGTCGAAGGCAGCGCGCAGGGGGGTGCGAAAAATGCGAAACGCGCTGACGTTGCGCGCCACCTCGACACCCATGCTGCTCTGTAGCGCGATCTTCGTCAGTTCTGACGCCAGGTCGCGCCAGAAACCGTGCTGCTGGCGCAGGGGCGTGCCGTAGACCACATCGAAGCCTTCGTTCAGCCGGGCCAGCAGTTTGGGCAGTTCCGACGGCGGGTGCTGCAAATCGTCGTCCATGGTTGCAATGAGATCGTACCGCGCTGCGCGGATGCCACATAGCAGGGCGCTGTGCTGGCCGTAATTTCGCATCAGATCGAAACCACGAACCCAGGGACGTTCCGCCGCAAGTTCGGTGATCACACGCCAGCTATCGTCGCGGCTGCCGTCGTTCACCAGAATGACTTCGTATTGCGAGGCGATCGTGGGCAGAACGGCAGCCAGCCCGTCGACCAGTTCACGCAGCGACAACGCGCCGTTATAGACCGGCACCACGATGGAAAGGGTCGTGTTTTCTCGTTGTGTCACCGCCGCCGTCCGAACACAACCGGGCTAGGACTGAAGCCAGCGCGCCCGCATGGCGTCATTGATCTGGTTTACGACGGCCAGCACGATGTCCGGGCAGTGCTTGCCGGGCACGCCGCCCAGTTCGATGAAAGCGTCGCGCAGGATCTGGCCCCAGTTGCCCGTGCTTCGCAATTTCGGGTCAAGGATATATTGCTGGATCGTCCGGGCCTGCATGCCGCTCGGTGGTTCCAGCATCCGCACCAGACTGGTATAGACTTCGTCGATGTCGCGCGGCGTGACTTCCATAATGTGGGCCAGCGCCCGGTGCATGTAGCGCCGCTTCATGTCGTAGAACTCCACCAGACTCATCTGCGTGCCGGCGGCGGTCGTCAGCACCATGTCCGTGCCTTCGCGGTCGGAAAGATCGTTCTGTGCCGTAAACGTCGCCTGATCCAGCGGGCCAAGAATCGCCCACATCGTCTGGTCTTCGTACATCGGGCCGAGATCGCAGCCGTACTTGCGGAAATAATCTTCGATCAGCGCGTGACTGAATTCCAGATCCGTCAGTACGGCGGCCATGCGCGATGGGCTGATATTGACCGGCATTCCCGTGCTTTCGACCGTGCAGACGCGCTTCAGCGTCGTCAGGTCGGGGCGAATGCGGCCGATCGGATTGTGCATGACGGATATCATCTCGCCCAGACTATCGTCGTAAAGCATGGCCCGCCCGGCGGCGTTCACGCGTTCCAGCCGCAGCAATTCGGCATAGCGGTGGAGGCCTTCAGCCGAATAGTGCGGGCTGGTGGGCAGATCGAGATGATGCCCGGTCACGGTGGTGCTGCGGAGATAGCCACGCGCGCACAATAACTCAGGATCGCAGGTCCCGTTAACGAATGGGCCACCCTTCAGCACCGCCGCGTTTGCTACCGCCGTCGCGCTCTTGAGGATCGTATAAAACGTCAGCAGGCCCAGCGCTTCGGACCGCCCCGCCAGATCGATATGGATGTGGCAGCCCTGATTGCGGAACATGTTGACATGATGTGATTCCGGGTCCGTGACATGGTAACGCTGCTGCGCTTCCTTCAGCCGACGCTCGTATTCCGGAAATAGCGCGTTGACTTCCAGCATCAGGTCAACGGCAGTAGCGACCTTCGGGTGATCCGTCATCTTGAAATCGGACTCCGTCGGGTAGCATGACAGGATCGCCGTCTGCAGCCCGGTGTCCTGGCTTGCCAGCGCCAGCGCCGTCATGATGCCGTTGAGGGCCGTGCGCGTTTTGTGGTAGCCGATGCTGGGCGCGATATGTGCTTCGACCTGATACTGGCAGGCTTCCCGGTCGAGCTTGGGATAGATGCCGATACGCAGCGCGTGATTGTAATAGGAGCGCATGAATTCCTGCATCTGCTCCTCGGTCGGCTGGCTGCCGTCGCGATGGACCAGACCAAGCTCCAGTTCCGCGCCGAGGACGCGCATTCTGGTGACGGGATCGTCCGTCTCGTGAATGTTGGTGTGATTGACGCTCGGATTCAGGTTGTAGGGGACAATGCTTTCGATAAACCCATGATTCGAGCGATAGCGCTTGCTGACGACGCTTCCCAGAACGTACTTCCGACCGTTGGTTTCTCCAAGAAAGACATTGCCACCGTCGGTATCATCCGTATCGTAATAAGCGCTGACCGGGGCTTCGACGGCGCGAGACAGGCGGTCGTAGGGTAATTGACCGTCCTGTCCGGCAAGCGTTTCCAGAATGCGGTTGAATTGTCGCTTCTTCTGTTCAAGCGCTTGCCACGGTACGGCTTCGCTAAAGGCAACAAGCTCTTCGTTCGAGGGAAGGGGCGTTTTCATGACTGTCGAAATCTTCTGTCAGGTGGTCTGAAGTACGGCACGAGAGGTATTGTCGCTTATCGTTTCTTTTCCTACAAGCGCGAGTATAACGCGGGAGCGCAAACCCGGTTTGGCTGGCAGGCAGGTTGGAAAATTCTTTCTTTGGGACTATAGTAAAATCGTCTCCAGCGCTCGTGGCGAAGCTGTGCAGTGCGAGCGCCGGCAAACCTGCGTAGCGATGCGCCACGCGCCTGAACATTGAACTCGCCTCACGGAGCGCCAACGGATGACCACCATCTGGCCCCTGCCAAAAATCGAAATTCGCGCGTTAAGTACCCTGAAGGAAGAACGCCCGGTGGCTTTGCTGACAGGGCGACGCGCCTGGGAGGCAGCCCGTTCACAACTGGATCTGCCACTTGTCGTGCAGGCCGAGCCGCACAAGGCCACGCACGAATACTTTGAGACGCTGGCGGCGAATTTGCCGCCGCAGGCGGAAGTTATCTATGGTGTTGGCGGCGGTCTCGTGGCCGACTGCGCGAAATACATCGGCTGGAAGTGCAACCGTCCGGTCGTGATTGTGCCGACCGCGCTCAGCGCCGATGGCTTCTTCACGGCCATTGTCGCCGTGCGCGAGAACGATACGGTGCGCTATGTCTCTACAGGGCCGGCGGAGAAAATCGTCATCGACTGGGATTTGATCCGCGAGGCCCCGCCGAACCTGCGCGGCGCGGCGATTGTGGAACTGTTGACGATTGTGACCGGCCTGCTGGACTGGCGCTATGCTCACGAGGCCAACAAAACGACGCCCGAAACGCGCTATATGCCCTGGGCTGCCGGGCTTGCTGCCGGCATCGCTCAGCAGGCCTTCAAGATCGCGCATGGCGTCGGCATGGGGCGCATCGACGCTTTGCGGAACCTGCTCGATCTGATCTGCATGGAGGTTCAGCTTACCAACCAACTTGGGCACAACCGCCCGCAGGAAGGTAGCGAGCAGTTTTTCGCCTATGCGGTCGAACGGCGCGCGGGCGGCGGCCGTCCAGTTCCATATGCCGATCTGGTTGGGCCGGGCATTCTCATCTCGGCGGCCTTGCACGGGCAGGATATCGCCCCGATACGCGCTACGCTGGCGTCTGCGGGCATTCGTCTGGGGCAGATTAAGCCTGACGATATCGTGGCGACCATCCACGAGCTGCCCGACTATGTGCGCCGTCACAATCTTCCATACAGTATTCTTAACGATCTCGATCCGACATCCGAGAAGGCTATCGAACTGCTCGCAACGACTGGCCTCGACGCGACCGGAACGCGCCCGCTCTGACTCTCCGGTGCGACTTCTTTACTATCGCGTCAGAACTTGTCCCGTGATAATAAAGGTAATAACCTGGCACCAGGAGTCATTATCATGATCCGTTTTGGAACCGATGGGTGGCGCGCGGTTATCGCCGACACCTTCACCTTTTCAAATCTTCGTCTGATCGCTCAGGCCGTTGCCGATAGCATCAATGCTCAGCGCGTGGGCGACCGGCGACCGGAAGTCGTCGTCGGATTCGACACGCGCTTTCTGTCCGACCGGTTTGCGATCGAAACCGCGCGTGTTCTGGCCGGAAACGACATTGTCGCGTGGCTGACGCGCACCGATGCGCCAACGCCTGCCATTTCCTATAACGTCAAGGAAAAGGGCGCGGATGCGGGCATCGTGATTACTGCCAGCCACAACCCACCGCGCTATAACGGTTTCAAGCTGAAGGCGGCCTATGGCGGCAGCGCGACCGCCGAGCAGTGCGCTCTGGTCGAGGAAGAGCTGATTCGCGCTGAGCGCGAAGGTCGCGGCCCGAACAGCATGGACTACGATCAGGCGGTTGAGGAAGGTCTGATCCGGCGTTTCGACCCGGCGTGGACGTATTACCAGCACCTCAGCACGCTGGTCGATATGGATTGCATCAGCGAGCGCGAGTTGAACGTCGTCGCCGACGCCATGTGGGGGGCGGGGCGGGGCGCGTTCCCCAGCCTGCTGTCGCGCACCCGCTGCCGTGTGACGGAGATCCGTGGCGCGCTCAATCCCGGTTTCGGCGGCATCCATCCCGAGCCGATTGCCCGGCATCTCAACGAATTAGTCGCGGCGGTGCAGCGCGCTCAGGCCGATGTTGGTCTGGCGACCGACGGCGACGCCGACCGGATTGGCGCTGTCGACGCACTGGGCAACTTTGTCGATCCGCACCATATTTTCGCGTTGGTGCTGCGACACCTGACCGAAGTGCGCGGGCAGCGCGGCGATGTCGTCAAGACGGTTTCGACCACCTTTATGATCGACAATCTTGCCAAAGCCTATGGGCTGAATGTGCATGAAACGCCGGTCGGCTTCAACTATATCGCCGACCTGATGCTGCGCCATGACGTTTTGATGGGCGGCGAAGAGAGCGGCGGCATCAGCATCCGGGGGCATATCCCGGAAGGCGACGGTATTCTGATGGGCCTGCTGCTGCTTGAAGTCATGGCCTATCACCGCGCGCCGCTGCATGAGATTATCGCCGATTTGCAGAAACAGTACGGGCCGGCCTGCTACGCACGGCTGGACGTTCACCTCAACGTCCAGCGCCCGAAGAAGCAGATAGTTCAGTTGCTGACCGATGTCGCGCCGCAGCGCATCAACGGCGAAACGGTAGCGCGGATCGATACGATGGATGGCATCAAGTTCTATCTTGCCGACGGCGGCTGGCTGCTGATTCGCCCCAGCGGAACCGAGCCGGTACTGCGGATCTACGCAGAGGGGCGTTCCAACGACGCCGTCAAGGCTATGCTGGAGGCGGGCAGCGCGCTAGGGACGAAAGTCTCGGCGTAGGCAGTTGCCCGTTGCCGGCACATTCGCTTTCTACTCCGGAATTGTGACGTTGCGCGCTCTGGGCGGCCTTACTCGGATACGAGAAACGCCGGAGCGCGCAACCGTGTATTGTCAGGACGAACGCCCGCCGCGCGCGATGCGGTTCATCAGATCGAACCAGAACGGTGCGCCCTGCGATACGGCGATCGTCGTCAGGGCGATGCCGATCAGCTTGCGGAAGAACAGCCCCAGCCAGTTTGCCGGGTTGTTGGTCGGGATATAGTTCCAGAGATTGCGCGTATCGGTCAGCGGATCGGCTCCGAGCGCCAGAGGCGCCGTTTCCTCGACTATGGTATAGTGCCAGCCGATGGGCAGCCGCAGCGAGAGAAGGTTCTCGATGGTCAGGGCTGTGGTCGCCGCCGATTCGCCCAGATCGAGCAGAGCCTCGCGCTGGTCTTCGAGCGTTGGCGCGGGTTGTGGCGTCAGGTCTGGAATGAAATCCGCCGCGCCGCCCGGATCGTTCGGGTCGGGAAGAACCTGCGTTGGGGCCGGTGTCGCTTCGGCAAGCCCTGTGGTGGCCGCCTCAATCTGGCGGGCAAGCTCGCCTGTGGTCAGCGCGGAGTCGGCAGCGATGACGAGCGTTTCACGGATAGCCGGGTCGTCCCACAGCGTCCGCGCCAGTTGTAGGGTGTCGACATTGAGCAGGATCGCCAGCGCCAAACCGACGCCGAGCGAAATGTATTGCATCAGCCGCCGGTAGGTTTCCGTCACCTGTTCCATGCTCTTATCGAACCATGTTTCCAGGCGCAGTCTGGCTTCTTCAATGTTGCGCGCGGTCTTTAGCAGCGTGTCGAGCGCCCGCTGAAATTCCGGGCTTTCGACGTTTCGCATCCCTTGAAGCAGGGTGATCAGAGGGCCAGACTCGGCGCCGAACTCCAGCAATTTTGCCTCAAGATCGGCGAGAGCCTGAGCCAGCGCCTGCCGGTCGGAGGCGTCGGGCAGGGCAGCGACGAATTGATGCAGAGCGTCCATGCCGGCGTTCTGCGTCTGAATCTGGCGCACGATTTGCTGGAGCTGCGCCTGCTGCACCGGATCAAGCACCGTCGCGCCAATACGCAGCAGCGGCGCGTACAGGTTTTCGGCTTGCGCCGCCTGCGCCGATATCAGATCGACCATGACATCGGCAAAGACCGATGGCGCAATCCAGGTGACTTCGCTGCTGGTTCCGCTTTCGACGACGCGCTCCGCACCCTGAGCTGAGAGGGGCCGGTTCGGGTCGAGCGGTCGTTTGACCAGCGCGATTAGCGGGTGCGTGAGAAACCTCGCCTGAATCGTGGGGTCGAGAATCAGCTCGCGGACGGCATTTTTCAGGTGGCGCGCGCGCAGGTTGAAAATGTTTGAAATAACGATATTGATCTGCGTGACGAGAATTGCCAGCAGGCTGTAAACAAAGATCAAGCCAAGTACGACCTCGAGGATGGCCGAGTTGAACATTCGTGTTGTCTCCTTGCGGCAGATGCACGAACGGTCGCTGTTCGCGCCGCCCTTTAGTTTAGCATCGTTTCCGCGCAGGCGTGGCCTTTGCCTTGCCTGCGGGCGCGATTTGTTATAATCCGCCGGGTTGATAGACAAACCATTCTGGTTACACGCTCAGGAGACAGTTACACATGCCTTACGAGAAAATCGTCGTCCCGACCGACGGGGAAAAGATCACCGCGTCTAACGGGAAGCTGAACGTTCCGGATCGTCCCATCATCGCGTTTATTGAGGGCGATGGGATCGGGCCGGATATCATGACCGCCAGCAAGCGTGTCTGGGACGCGGCGGTTGAAAAGGCCTATGGTGGTCGCCGCAAGATCGCCTGGATGGAGATTTATGCCGGCGAGAAGGCGGCAAAGGTGTACGATGGCAACTTCATGCCCGAAGAAACTTTCGACGCCATGCGCGAGTTTCTGATCGGCATCAAGGGGCCGCTGACGACGCCGGTCGGCGGCGGGTTCCGCAGCCTCAACGTGACGCTGCGGCAGGTGCTGGATCTGTATAGCTGTGTGCGCCCGGTGCGCTGGTATAAGGGTGTGCCAAGCCCGCTGCGCCATCCGGAAGATGTCAATTGCGTTATCTTCCGTGAAAATACCGAAGACGTCTACGCCGGAATTGAGTACGAAGCCGGCACGCCGGAAAACGAAAAGCTGGCGCGGTTCCTGCGCGAAGAAATGGGCGCGCAGTTCTTCGAAGGCGCGGGTCTCGGCATCAAGCCCATCAGCGAGTTCGGCACCAAGCGCCATATCCGCAAGGCGATCCAGTACGCGATCGACCGCGGTCTGAAGAGTGTGACTTTGGTCCACAAGGGCAATATCCAGAAGTTCACCGAAGGCGCGTTCATGAAGTGGGGTTACGAACTGGCCGCCGAAGAATTCCCCAACGAAACCATCTCGTGGGCCGAAGTGGAAAAGAACCACGGCGGCAAGGTTCCGGAGGGCAAGATCCTGATTCAGGATGTGATTGCCGACATCATCTTCCAGAAGATGATCCTGCGTCCGTCAGAATTCCACGTGCTGGCAACGCCGAACCTGAATGGCGACTATCTGAGCGACGCGGTTGCGGCGGAAGTCGGCGGTGTTGGCATCGCGCCCGGCGCGAATATCGGCGATGAAATCGCCTTGTTCGAAGCCACACACGGAACTGCGCCGAAGTACGCTAATCAGGACAAGGTGAATCCGGGTTCGCTGCTCTTCAGCGGCGTGATGATGCTGGAGCACATCGGCTGGAACGAGGCCGCCGACCTGATTACCCGCGCTTATGAAGCGACGTTGAGCGAAAAGATCGTCACCTATGACTTCGCGCGCCAGATGGAAGGCGCAAAGGAAGTCAAGACCAGCGAGTTTGCCAGCGCGATCATCCGCAACATGAACGCGTTGTAAGCCTTCGCGCTTTGCCTCCCCTCTCCAAAATCAGACGATTTTGGAGAGGGGAGGTGTTACTACATCGTGTCAAGGCGGCGTTCGCCGGTTCCCTGTTCTCCTAAAAGCGCAGTTTGCGTTTTGGGAAAGCTCCTGTACGCACAACCTCAACCATCATATTTGTCTGTCAGGAGCCGCTTGGCATGACGCGGCTGCTCGCCTTGCCCCGGCGGGCGGGGATTCTAAGCCGCCAGCCGGGCAGGGGCGGCCGTTTGCCGGGTATGAGCGGAACTCAGCCTTTGGTTGCGCCTGCCGTCAATCCGGCCACGATGTAGCGCTGCACGAAGAGCGTCATCACCAGAACCGGCAGCGTAATAACCACCGCGGCGGCCATCAGTCCGCCCCAGTCAACGCTGGAGTAGGAGAGGAAATTGAAGATGGCGATGGGCAGCGTGCGCGTGTCGTCGCCTGCCAGCACGAGCGAGAACATGAAGTTGTTCCACGAGAAGATGAACGCCATGATCGACGCCGTGATGATGCCGGGAACTGCCAGTGGCAGGGCAATGCGGAAGAACGCGCCGAAATGCGTAGCGCCGTCGATGCGGGCTGATTCCTCAAGCTCGTGGGGCAGGCTTTCGAAGAAGGGAATCATGACCCATGCGATGAAGGGTAGCCCGACCAGCATATGGCTGAGGATCAATGCCCAGTACGAGCCGAGCAGACCGAGACGGCCAAAGATGATATACCACGGCACCAGAAAGGTGATGCCGGGGATGATGCGCGCTGTCAGCAGCACCACGCCAAGCCAGTTGGCGTGGAAACGCGCGATGCCATAGGCCGCCGGCAGACCGAGCACGAGTGACAGCACCGTAGAAGCCAGCGCCACCAGAAAACTGTTGAACAGGTACTGGAGATAATTCTGCTGCTGAAAAACGTTGTGATAGTTTTGCAGCGTTGGCGTGAACTGCAGCAGATTGCGGTTGGTAGTAATGTCGATCTGGTTCTTGAACGAGCTGAGCAACATCCAGGCGAACGGGAACACCAGGATGAAGACCACGATGAGGATTGCCAGATAGCGCAGCGCGGCCAGCACCGTGCGGCGGGTGCGAAGCTGCGATGCCGTCTCTGTCTGCCGGGCGGCCTGAGCGCGTGACAGTTGATCGTTTTCGATAATCTCAGCCACGGCTAATGAATACCCCACCGTCTGCGAATCTGAACGAAGATCAGGCTGATGCCCAGCACGATGGCGAAAAACACCACCAGCAGGCTAGACGCGCTGCCCAGGCGGAAATATTCAAACGATTCAACGTAGGCGTAAATGTTGATCGTTTCGGTGGCGAAACCCGGCCCGCCACGCGTCATCGTGTAAATGATGTCGAATGTCTTGAGTGCGTCAATCGAGCGCAGCAGCACCGCCGTGACCATCGTCGGGACGAGCAGGGGCAGCGTCAGGTAGATGAAACGCTGCCAGCCGTTCGCGCCATCGACGCGGGCGGCTTCATATGGCTCTTCCGGCAGGGTCGAAAGGCCCGCCAGCAGGATCAGCGCCATCATCGGCATCCACTGCCAGACATCGACCAGAATCAGACTCGGCAACGCCTGATCTTTCGATCCCAGCCAGAGCTGTGGCGGCAGGTTAAGACTGCGAAGGATACCGTTAAAAAGCCCGACGGTCGGCTCGAACATCAGCAGCCATGCCATCGCAATCGCCACCGGCGTGGCGACCATCGGCAGCAGGATGAGCGTTCGCACGATGCCCTGGCCGAGAAAGCGCCCATTGATCAACAACGCGACCCCCAGCCCGAGCACAAGCTCGATGGCCACTGCCGCGATGGTGAACTGGAACGTACGGACGACGGAATCCCAGAAGCGCTGATCGCGCGTGAGTAATTCCACGTAGTTATCCAGCCCGACCCATTGGGGAGGGCGAATGGCTGAGCCGCTCCACTCGTGCAGGCTGAGGTAGAGCGTATATGCGACGGGGAAGATAATCATCAGCAGCACAAAGATGACCGCCGGCATGATGAACATCCAGCGTGTGCTGCGACTCGGCGTGACGCCGGAAGCTGTGGACCTCAGAGCAGCCATTAATCCAGACTCACTGTGGCCCGGACAGCGGCGCGCACCGCTGTCCGGGGGCCAGCTTTTTCGTTTGAACTATCCGTCGGTTTCGAGGAAGGCGTTGAAGGCTTCGTGCGCCTCCCGAACCGCCGCCTCGACGTCGCCGCCTTCAATGGCGGTCACGATGGGCGCACCGACGATGTCGCGGGCTTCGCCAACGCGGATGACCGTCGGGCGGTCATAGCCAACGCCGCGCGCGCTCTGAAGCTGAACCACCTCGGCGTAGTCCGCGGGGAAGCCGCTCAACCCTTCCGGCGAATCCCAGACGGACTGGCGAGCGCCGGGTGTACCGCGCTGCTGCAGTTCCAGCACAACCGGTGCGCTGGTCGCCCACTTGATGAATTCCCAGGCCGCATCCTTGTTCGGGGAACCGGCGTTCATGCCCAGCGCCCATGAGGTGACATTGTACTGGTTCGCGCCTGCCGGGCCTTCGGGGAAGGGCGCAAAGCCGACGCTGTCGGCCACGACCGACTGGGTCGAGTCGATGACATTGGCGTAGAAGACGTCAGCGTCGATCCACATGGCGGCCTTGCCCTGCTGGAAGATCGCCAGCGCTTCGGGCCAGCTCATGTTGACCGTGCCCGGAGGGCCATAGTTGCGGAGCAGGTTCCCGTAGTAGGTGTAGGCTTCCAGCGCCTCAGGCGAATCGAGGCCCGACTGGCCATCGACAATCCAGTCACCACCGAAGCTGTAGAGGAAGCTGCTGAACTGGGTGACGGCGGGGCTGCGGCGGCCGCGAATGACGACGCCGTAGAATTCCTCATCGGGGTTGTTCAACTGGGCGGCAATCGCTTCCAGCTCTTCGAGCGTGGCCGGTGGCTCCAGACCGTTCTCTTCGAAGATATCGGCGCGGTAGTACAGCATTTCACGCTCGGTCACAATGGGAATACCATACAGGAAGTCGTCGAAAGTCACCGTCGAGCGGGTGGCTGTCTGGAAATCTTCCCAGTTCCATTCCGCATCGCGCGTGACGTATTCGCTCAGGTCTTCCACCCAGCCGTTGCTGGCGAAGAGCTTGCCTTCCTGCAGCGGGCGGAACATAAACGCATCCGCCTGAGTCGTGCCGCTGGTGAGGCCGATCTGAAGCCGCTGCGATAGCTGGTCTTCAAAGTAGCTTTCGACGCGCAGCGTGATGCCGCTGGCTGCCTCAAACTGGGGCAGCAGTTGCTGAATGGCGTTATTCCACGGATGGTTGGCGAAAATAAGGCGCAGTTCCGTTCCGGCGAATTCGTCAGAAACGCCGGCGACCAGCGCGTTGTCATCCTGAGCCTGGACGAGCGCGCCGCCTAAGGTGGTGACAAGGGCCAGAACGAGGATAAAAATCAACGTTCTTCTCACAAGAAGACCTCCTGAACTGAATAAGTGGTTAAACCGACGGCCGGCGGCGGAGCGCCGCGGGCTACATCAACATTTGATGGGGCCAGCGATGTCACTGCAACGCCGGCCTGTTAGCAGTCGAGTTTCCGCCTACAGTATGACTCGCCGTACTGCGGACTGCAACTGGTGGATTGTCACGATCTAGCAGGATATTCGGCAGAGGCGCTTGGTAAGCACATAAAACGGGGCCTCGTGAGTGATGAAGGCCCCGTTTTCTATGCGCTTGTCCTTGTGCCGTTTAGATGGGTTTCACTGCCGTAATGCGTGCGCTGTAAATACGCGGCATAACTGGCTTCGGCTCGATGATGCCGGTCGCGTCGACTTTGTTCACGACCTGAATGTTACTGAATCCTGCTGCGCGCATCAGGCTAGTGTACTGTTCCACATCGATGGCGCCGGTCACGCATTCGGCCCACTGTGCCAGGTCGGCGCGCAGTTCAGGGCTAAATTCGCCTTCGGTGACAATGTCGCTGATCGACACGCGCCCGCCCGGTTTCAGCACCCGGAAGGCCTCGCTGAAGACAGCGGCTTTGTCGGGCGACAGGTTGATGACGCAGTTCGATATGATGACATCGACACTAGCATCATCGACCGGTAGCGCTTCGATCTGTCCGGCGCGAAATTCGACATTCTCTACACCTAGCTTCGCTTTGTTGGCATTCGCTTTCGCCAGCATTTCCGGTGTCATGTCTACGCCGATCACATAGCCGGTTTCGCCAACCTGCCGCGCCGCGAGAAAACAGTCGATTCCGCCGCCGCTGCCGAGGTCAAGCACGATTTCGCCGGGGCGCAGCGCCGCTATCGTCACCGGATCGCCGCAACCGAGCGACAGGCCGGTGACATCCACCGGCAGATCGGCCACAAGTTCTTCATCGTACAGAAGGGCCGTTGATGTGGTTTCGTTGCTGCAACAGCTCGCGCCGCCTGTCGACCCGCCGCAGCAGCTTACCTGTCCATTGGCGATGCTGCCGTAACGCGCGCGTACTGTCTGGTGAATGATGTTTTGATCGGACATGACACCACCTTATATTGATGTTTGTCGATATGTCGGGCGAAAAAAAAGAACTCTAGGCTTTGACCGCGGGAATTGCATCGATGGCGACGATATTCTCGGCGTAATCGGGCGCGAAACGGCGAACCAGCATGCCGCAGCAGATTGTCATCTGCTCCTGATTTAGTGTGTAAAAGCGTTGCCGGCCTTCAACCCGCACCAGCACAAGGTTGGCCTCTTCCAGCTTCTTCAGGTGATGGCTCACCGTAGGCTGGTTTACCCGACCTTCGAGCTTAGTAACCAGGTCGGAAACGTTCAGCCACACACAGCACAGGTGCTTCATGATCTCCTGGCGTGTGTCATCGGCAATTGCCTTGGCAAAAGTCACTGAGTCCACGTTCATATTTCTTATTCTATTGATGTTCATCGATGTGTCAAACGGTTGGCGCGAATTGAACCGGGGCGAAAGGTTGTCGTTTCGCCCGAAACGCCCGCCTGTAAGTAACCAACGGTTTCCCACCGTCTCGCCCCGGCCACTGGCAACGCTTGCGTATCCCTGGTACAACTGGCCGGTTAAAGAAACGAAGTGGAGTGTTTCGGAGACGATGCGCACCAAAACGCGCCCCAGAGGGCGGCCAAAATCTGGCGGCGGCCCACCTGCGTGGCTGGTGTTTATTGTGGGCGTCGCCCTCGTGTTCGGGTTCTATTACCTCTGGCAGGGCGTCCAGAACTTTTTCCGCACCGGTGGACGCGGCGTCATTGAAGCGACCGAACAGGCCGTCGTCGTTAGCACGGCGACTGCCGAACGTGTGACGAGTCTGGAGGTTGACGCCGCCATCACACCGCCGCCGACTCGCACGCCTGTGCCGGAGTGCCAGGAGTTTGTCGTCAGCGTTCCCAACGCCATCATCCGTGATGCGCCCAGCAGCAACGGCGCAATCCTCGGTTCTGCCAACGAAGGCGAAAAAATCTGCGTGCTCGGCATGGAGCCGGATACCGACTGGTATGTGATCGACCAGACGCCGGGAACGCGCCGCTTAAATTTGGCCTACATGCACGTGTCGGTCATCCGCGCGGTGAACCCAACACCGACGCCGAGCCGCACGCCGTCGCCCTTGCCGACGGTGACGCCGCTGCCTACCGACACGGCTACGCCGACGCCAAGCCCGCAGCCAACCGAACCTTCGCCAACACCTGATGAGCGACAGGCCTCGCAGCTGCCGGATGTGACCGACACGCCTGAGCCAACCGCGACAACGCCGCCGCCAACAGATACCATCCGGCAAACCGCGTAGGGCGGTGCGGTTTCATCACGGATGCCGGTTTCGCGCAAACGAGTCACACTTGGCGTCGTAGACACCGGAGGCCGGCCAGCTAGCGCCGGCCCCGCAAGTGCGCGAACATCAGGCCATGCTGACGATTTTGCTTCGCCTTGCCGCGAGTCTTGTATTGCTGGCTTCGCTGGTGCTGACGCTGTTGTTTGCGGCTCGCCCGGCACATCCCAGACCGTTGCTGTCGCTGATCCGCTTCGATCGGCTGGCGCAGGGGAGTTCGGTCTGGCTGCTGGATCGCGAGCGCGACCGGGCGTTCCGCCTGCTAAGCTCGGAATATCTCATTTACGCGCTTTGGTCGCCCGATGGGCGTTTTCTGGCGTACACGTTTGCCGCGCCAGATGGGGCTGCGTTGTTCATCCTCGACATGCAAACCGGGACGCAGAGGCAGATCGCAAACGTGCCAGACCTGCTGCCCGTCGGTTGGTCGCCGGATGCGCGCTGGCTGCTGCTATCCGGCTTTTCGACCGACCGGCTGCTATATCTGGCCAATGACCCGGTTACACCGACGGAACCGTTATATCTGGCGACCGGAACGCCGGATGTCGTCTGGTCGCGCGACAGCCGCCGGCTATACCTGCGCGATCAGGCGGGGACGGTGGGCTGGCTGGATGTGCGCTGTCTGGAAGGCATCGCGCCTTGCATTGCCCGGCCTGTGCCTGCCGAACGCGAGGTCGAACGGCTGGCGGGGCGGATGCCGGATGGCGAAACGCTGATGGCGCTTTCCGGCAGCCGGGCCAGCGGCCAGCCCGATCTTTTCAGTCTCGACCCGGAAACCGGAGACATGGAGCTTCTGCTGGAATATCTGCTGCCGGGCGCGCCGCCCGTCTGGTCGCCGGATGGCGAAGTGCTGGCCGCTTCGTTGGCGCTGCCGCCGAGTCCTGAGCAATTGGTGTGGTCGGAGCCAATTCCGGGGGTTTATCTGGTGCGGCCCGGCGGGGAGGCGCGCCCGCAACTGCTATGGACGGGAATCGCGGGACAACTGAGCTGGTCGCCCGATGGCGACCGGCTGGTGTTCGAGTTGATCTCGCGCGTCGGCAACGAACGTTCGGTCTGGATCTACGATATGGCCGCGGCAACGCTGGAGACGGTCACCGCGCCGGGGCGCGACGAAGCCTCGCCCGCATGGCTGACGTTGCGCGGGCGTACTTTCGATGCCGCGCCGCTATTGGCCCTTCAGGCGGCGCTTGTGCTGGCGCTGTGGGTGACGAGGCGGCGGTAAAAATTTTCCATTCCCGCTTTCACGGTTTCGCGTTCGCTCGGCTACTGGCCGCTCTCAAGCGCCCGGCTTTTTGGAATGCTACGAAACCGGGATCGGCCTACAGTAGACGGCTGATCCTGAAGTATCTGGTCGGT